>VOFB01003764.1_pt1 | contig 232286 bp, 274 predicted proteins | sample 5384141 | NCBI WGS metagenome assembly VOFB01 (sample SAMN12384721, study PRJNA508395) | human gut metagenome | isolation source: healthy gut A | host: Homo sapiens | reverse complement strand
AATTTGGTCAATACGGGTCTGGTGACGGCCACCCTCAAAGGGTGTGGTCAGGAACACCTGCACCAGCTCCAGTGCCAGCCCGGCACCACTACACGATCGCCCATGCACAGCACATTGGCATCATTATGGGCGCGGGTGTACTTGGCGCTGAAATAATCGGAGCAACAGGCAGCCCGAATGCCCTTAACCTTATTGGCAGCCATAGAGATGCCAATACCGGTACCGCAGCACAGAATGGCTTTTTCGCAAGTACCGTCTACCACCAAATCACAGGCCTTTTGGGCGCTGATGGCGTAATCGAAGCGTTCCGGGGAATAGCAGCCCACATCTTCTACTTCATAGCCCTGCTCCAGCAGCACTTTTTTGATCTCCTCTTTCAGCGGGAAGCCCGCATGATCGGAACCCATTGCAATCTTCATTATGATTCTCCTTTTTTTAATCTTAATTGCCGTTCCGCCTGGCTAAGCCGCAGATATACAGGCATCAGCGCAGCGGCGGGCATGGTTTTCTGTTTTTGGGCGGCCAGGGCCACGCCGTGCCCGGTCACATACTGCCGCTGCGGAGGGCTACCTCCCCAGCCGGGAACAAGGGTGCAAACAACTGGGCGCCGTCACCGGCCACGATCACCCGATCATAGGCGGCCAATTCTTCAGCCAGTGCAACGCCATCCACAGCCCGGTCCGGGCAAAGGCGCTCCACCTCACCGTTCTCCACACGAAAAAGGGCGTTATAGAACTGCCCGCGGCGGGCGTCCATCACCACGCAGATCACTGCGTTCTCCTCCGGGAACTGGTACGCCACCGCTTCCAAAGCAGACACGGCGATACAAGGAATATCCCTGTCAAAGGCAAGGCCTTTAACGGTGGCCACGCCGATCCGCACCCCGGTAAAAGAACCGGGACCGGCAGTAACAGCAATGGCGTCCAGGTCTGCCACAGAGGTGTCCCCCAGTACCCGCCGAATCATAGGCAGCAGGGTTTCGCTGTGGGTCAGGCCACTATGGAGAAAGTCGCTGCGCACCACCGTGCCGTCACCACTACATAAAGCCGCGGCTGCGGTAACAGATGATGCGTCTACCGCAAGGATCATGCTTTCTCCTCCTCTTTTTATAAATCTCAATGGTGCGATCCTGCTCCCCTGTCTTGGAGATTTCCACCATCAGGGTGTCCGGCGGCAGCGCGCCGTACACATTCTCGCTCCATTCGATGGCCAGGTAAGCGCCGGTGTCCAAATAATCAAAGAACCCGGTGGAATACAGATCGTCCCAGCTGTCTACCCGGTACATATCAAAGTGGTGCAGGGTCACATCTCCCTGCCGATACGTATTGCAAATGGCAAAGGTAGGTGAAGTCACATCCACCGTCAACCCCAGCCCTTTTGCCAGTCCGGCGGTAAAGGCGGTTTTGCCCGCCCCCAGGTCGCCCAAGTAGGCAATCACCGTGCCCGGTGGCAAGGTCTTTGCCAGATCGGCAGCAATACGAACCGTATCCGCATAACTATGAGAATGAAATACTTGCATCAGAACAGCCCCACGGTGTTGCCCTGATCGTCCACATCAATGCGGTAGGCCGCCGGTGATTTGGACAGGCCGGGCATGGTCATCACATTGCCGGTCTGGCACACCAGGAACCCGGCGCCGGCAGACAGACTGGCGCTGCTGACGGTAATGCGAAAGCCGCTGGGGCGCCCTAACTTTGTGGGGTCGTCAGACAAACTGTACTGGGTTTTTGCCATACACACCGGGAGTTTGTCTGCCCCCAGTGCAATAAAGCCGTCAATGGCCTTTTTTGCCGCCTTCGTGTAGTCCACACCGTCGGCGCCGTAGACCTCTTTGGCAATTTTCTCGATCTTCTCATACACCGGCAGATCCAGGTCGTACAGCGTATGGAAGTGATTTTCTTTTTCACAGGCGGCAGCCACTTTCTCTGCCAGCTCCAGACTGCCGGCGCCGCCCTCCGCAAAGCACTTGGTCACGGCAAAATCCGCGCCTGCCGCCTTGCAAATTTGCTCTACATAGTCGATCTCCGCCTGGGTGTCCGCATAGAAGTGGTTGATCGCCACCACCACCGGCACACCGAATTTCTTCAAGTTCTCAATATGCGCCAGCAAATTGACGGAACCGCGCGCAGCGCGTCTAAATTCTCCTCTTTCAGCTGATCCTTGGGCACGCCGCCGTTATATTTCATAGACCGCACGGTAGACACCAGCACCACGCAGGCGGGTGTCAGTTCCGCGTAGCGGCACTTAATGTCAAAGAATTTCTCTGCCCCCAGGTCGGGCCAAAGCCCGCCTCGGTAATGGCGTAATCGCCCAGCTTCAACGCGGTTTTGGTAGCCCGTACAGAGTTACAGCCGTGAGCAATATTTGCAAAGGGACCGCCGTGCATAATGGCCGGCGTATTCTCCAAAGGTCTGCACCAAATTGGGCTTAATCGCATCCTTCAGCAACACGGTCATGGCGCCGTTTGCCTGAATATCCCGGGCATACACCGGTGCGCCGTCGTAGGTATAGGCTACCAAAATATCACCCAGCCGCTTTTTCAGATCTTGCAGATTTTCCGCAAGGCACAGGATTGCCATTACCTCACTGGCAACGGTTATGCAAAAGTGATCCTCCCGGGGCACGCCATTCAGGGTGCCGCCCAGAGAGCAAATAATATTGCGCAGGGCGCGATCGTTCATATCCATGCACCGCTTCACCTGCACACGGCGGGGATCAATCCCCAGCACATTCCCCTGCTGAATATGGTTATCCAGCAGCGCACACATCAGATTATTGGCACTGGTAATGGCATGCAGATCACCGGTAAAGTGCAGGTTAATGTCCTCCATAGGCACCACCTGGCTGTAACCGCCGCCGGCAGCGCCGCCCTTAATGCCGAACACCGGACCCAAGGACGGCTCCCGCAGAGCGATCACCGCATTTTTTCCCAGTTTGCACATCGCTTGACCCAAGCCGATACTCACGGTGGTCTTGCCCTCACCGGCAGGGGTAGGGTTCACCGCCGTTACCAGCACCAGCTTGCCGTCCGGACGATCTTGCAGCCGAGTCAGCAAATCATCGGACAGCTTAGCTTTATAATGGCCGTAAGGCTCCAGCTCCTCCGGACGAATACCCATAGCCGCAGCCACATCCGTAATTCTTTTCATTTTCGCCTGTGCGGCGATCTCAATATCTGTCAGCATATACATACTCCTGTACGCGCCACAGCGGGCGCAACGTTTCTCGCAAGTTATTATAACACAAGGGATAAAATAATCCAAGTAATAATTGCCCGCTTCTCTTGAATTCTGGCAAAATTCATAATATAATAAAGACTACCCTGTAATGAGAGGAGGCAGATCGTGCACAGTCGGCAAAAGCAATCGCCGCTGTTGGAATTATTTTCCGGTTTAGATTATGTAACTTTGCTAACCGCCATGGTTGGCTCTCTATATGGTTTGGCGCTGGTGTACAGCGCTACCCACTCTGCCTTAAAGGACGGCAAGATCATCAGCAGCGATGTGCGCTCCATGTTCCTGTCCGTGGCGCTGGGGGTGGTGATCTGCCTACTGGTTTCTAATGTGAACTATGAGGCGGTAGCCAAGTTGTGGCCGGTGATCGCCGCCGGGTGCGTAGGTTTGATGATCTACACTTTTTTCTTTGGCATTGCGCCGGATGCCCGGCAGGACGCCCGCAGCTGGATCGACCTGAAGGTGCTGACCTTCCAGTCCTCTGAGCTGCTGAAAGTAGGCTTTATCATCTCCTTTTCCTACCACCTGGATATGGTACGGGACAAGATCAATAAAATACGCACCATCATTCCTTTGGTAATCCATGGCTTGATCCCCATTGGGCTGGTGCTGATGACCGGTGACGCCGGGTCTGCCCTGATCTTCCTGATTATGTTTATCGGCATGCTGTTCTTTGCCCGCATTAACATCGGCTACTTCTTAGCCGGGTTTTGCGCGCTGATCGTGGGTTTTGTGGCCGCCTGGAAGTTGAAGCTGATCTCCGGCTTGCAGCGGGAGCGGATCATTGCCCTGTTTTACCCGGAGCAATACGAGAGCACCATGTATCAACAAAATAACGGCAAGATCGCCATGGGCAACGGCGGTTTTCTCGGTCAAGGCTTCTTAAAGGGCGATATGACCCAAAGCGGCGCCTGCCGGAAAATCAGAACGATATGATCTTGTCCGTAGCCGGTGAGGAATTTGGGTTTATCGGCGCACTGGCAGTGATTTTAATTTTAACGATACTGATTTTGCGGGTAGGTCAAACCGGCCTGCGTGCCCGGGATAACGGCGGCTACCTGATGTGCAGCGGCATTGCCGTTATGCTCTTTGCCCAGACCTTTGTTAATATCGGCATGGAGCTGAGCCTGCTGCCCTGCATCGGCATCACCCTGCCCCTGTTCTCCGCCGGCGGCCCTCATCACTCTGCATCTACCTGGCTCTGGGAATCGAGATGAGTGTGTACCGATACAGCAAATCGCAAACCGGCGCCATGTTCTATACCAAATAACCAACAGCAAAACGCAAAAAAAGCGATCGGACAAAATTGTCCGGTCGCTCTTTTTTATCTTCCTTAGCCTTTGATCAGGTCATTGTAAAAGTCAAAGCAATCAAAGGTGGCAAAGTAATCCTTGGGGGTCTCTGCCCGACGGATCATCTGGAAAGTGCCGTCGGTCTTTAACAAAATTTCCGCACTTTTCAGCTTGCCGTTATAGTTGTAGCCCATGGAGAAGCCGTGGGCGCCGGCGTCGTGGATAAACAGCAGATCGCCGCGTTCAATTTTCGGCAGCATACGGTCCACGGCGAATTTGTCGCAGTTCTCGCAAAGGGAGCCGGTCACATCGTACTTGTGGTCGCAAGGCTGATTCTCCTTGCCCAGCACCGTCACATGGTGATACGCACCGTAGATGGCCGGGCGCATCAGGTTCACGGCGCAAGCGTCTACGCCCACATACTCCTTATAAGTATGCTTTTCGTTAATGGCGCGGGTCACCAAGCCGCCGTAGGGGCCCATCATAAAGCGGCCAAGCTCGGTATAGATCGCCACATCGCCCATACCGTTGGCGGTGAGCACCTCATCATACACCTTATGTACACCGGCGCCGATCTTCAAAATATCATTCGGCTCCTGCTCCGGACGGTAAGGAATGCCAACGCCGCCGGACAGATTGATAAAGCTGATTTTTACGCCCAGCTCGTTCTTCAGCCGCACTGCTACATCAAACAGCACCTTGGCCAGCAGCGGATAATACTCGTTGGTCACCGTATTGGAGCACAGAAATGCGTGCAGACCGAACTCCTCTACGCCCTTGGACTTCATGATCCGGAAGGCCTCAAACAGCTGTTCGGTGGTCATACCGTACTTGGCGTCCCCCGGGTTGTCCATAATATCATTGGTGATCTTAAACATACCGCCGGGATTGTAGCGGCAGCTCATTTTGCGGGGCAGCTTGCCGCAGGCTTTTTCCACTGCTTCAATATGTGTAATATCATCCAGGTTGATGATTCCGCCCAGTTCGTTGCAGTATTTGAACTCCTCTAAGGGCGTGTCGTTGGAAGAAAACATAATATCTTCCCCCACGGGCCAATGGCTTTGAGAGCATCAGCTCCGTCTTGGACGAGCAGTCACAGCCGCAGCCGTACTCCCGCAGAATGTTAATCAGAAAGGGGTTGGGCGTTGCCTTGACGGCAAAGAACTCCTTGTAGCCCTTGTTCCAGGCAAAAGCCTCTTTCAGTTTAGCCGCATTTTCCCGAATACCCCGCTCATCGTACAGATGAAAGGGGTGGGAAACTGCGCTGCGATCTCCTCCGCCTTTTCCTTGGTGACAAAAGGTAATTTCTCCATCTTTTCTATCCTCCGCTTCTATCATTCCGACTGGCAGGCCTGTTCGATGACGGCCTTTAACTGTTCGCTCCCCTGCCCTTTCACAGAAGAGAACGGGATCACCTGCACGCCTGTACCCAGGTTCGGCAGCTCCGTGCCCAGTTCTTCCAGTCTTTTTTTATACTGAGTGGGTTTTAATTTATCCGCCTTGGTGAGCACCACCACAAAGGGCAGTCCGATCTGCTGCAAAAAGTCGATCATTTGCAGATCATCCGCCGTGGGGGCGTGGCGCATATCAATCAGCTGCACCACAAGGCGAATGGGCCGTCCGCTTTGAAAATAGCCCTCCATCAACTCACCGAACCGCTTTTTCTCCGCCTTAGAGATCTTGGCATAGCCGTAACCGGGCAGATCCACAAAGTGCACGCCGTCCACATCATAGAAGTTGACGGTCACCGTCTTGCCGGGTACGGAACTGACCCGAGCCAGGGACTTGCGGTTAAACAGGCGGTTGAGCAGTGAGCTTTTGCCCACATTGGAGCGCCCGGCAAAGGCAATCTCAATCCCGTCTGCCGGGGGCAGTTGGGCGGAGATGCCAAAGGCGCGATCAAAGGTTGCTTTGTTATAATTCATAGGCACCTCACTGGGCCACCGGCCGATCGGCACGCTTGGACTTGGCCACCGGCACGGCGGCGGGCTTGTCCTCCCGGGCGGTAGGTGTGGGCATGTATTCTAGCGCAATAGGCAGCACCTGATCAAAGGTGTCTACCGGCACAAAGCGCACGCCCGCTTTCACTTCTTCGCCGATCTCCTGCAAGTCCTTGCTGTTTTCCGCCGGAATGATCACCGTGGAGCAACCGGCCTTGTAGGCGGCCATACTCTTTTCTTTCAATCCACCGATGGGCAGTGCCCGCCCTTTTAGGCTGATCTCGCCGGTCATGGCCACATCACAGCGAATGGGAATGCCTGTCAGCTCGCTGACCAGCGCCGTGGTGATGGCCAGTCCGGCAGAGGGGCCGTCCTTGGGAATGGCCGCCTCCGGAGCGTGAATGTGCAAGTCTTTATTTTTATAGAACTGATCGTCAATACCATAGGTGTCTGCGCGGGAGCGGATAAAGCCCACGGCGGTCTTAACGCTCTCGGTCATCACATCGCCTAAATTACCGGTGATCTGCACCTTGCCGGTGCCCGGAAGGCAGACACTTCAATGGGCAGCATGGTAAGCCGCCTACGGAAGTCCAAGCCAGACCGTTGACCACGCCCACTTGGTTTTCGCCTGGGATCAGGTCATCCGTGTACTTGGGTACGCCCAGATAGTCCTGCAAGTTCTTTTCATTCACGCGAAAAGACTTGGCGCCGCTTTCCAGCGCTACGGACGCCTTGCGGCACAGGGGCCGATACATTTCTCCAGCCGCCGCACACCGGCCTCTCTGGTATAATGCGCGATGATCTCCTCCAGCGCGCCATCCGTGACCTTAAACTCTCTGGCACACAGCGCGTGCTTGGTCATCTCTTTCTTCACCAAATGGTCCTTGGCGATACGGAACTTCTCCGTAGCGGTATAGGAACCAAGCTCAATAACCTCCATACGGTCAAACAGCGGCGGAGCAATGGTGGAAGTATCATTGGCAGTGGTGATAAACAGCACCTTGGACAGATCCACCGGAAACTCAATATAATGATCGGCAAAGGTATTGTTCTGCTCCGGGTCCAGCGCCTCCAACAGTGCGGAGGACGGGTCGCCTTTGATGTCGTTGCCGATCTTGTCGATCTCGTCCAGCAAGATAATGGGGTTCATACTGCCGCTTTTGATCACTGCATCAATAATGCGGCCGGGCATAGCGCCGATATAAGTCTTTCTGTGGCCGCGAATTTCTGCCTCATCGTGGACACCGCCCAGCGCCACCCGCACATACTTGCGGTTCATGGCCTTTGCCAGGGATTTGACGATAGAGGTTTTACCTACCCCAGGCGGGCCTGCCAAGCAGAGAATTTGGCCGGAGAAGTCCGGGTTGCGCCGCAGCACTGCCAAGGACTCCACAATGCGGTCTTTCACTTTATCCAATCCGTAATGATCCTTATCCAGCACCTTGCGGGCACGATCCAGGCGCATATTGTCTTTGGTATATGTACCGAACGGAATTTCCAGGCACTTGTCCAAATAATTGCGCACCACTGTGGCCTCGTGGGAACCTTGGGGCATTTTTGCCAGCTTGTCGCATTCCTTGAGCAAATGGGTTTTGGCTTCCTCATCGCAGCGCAACTTGCCGATCTTCTCCCGGTAGCCGTCTGCTTCCTCCTGGGGATTATCCTCCTCGCCCAAGGACTCAGAGATCACCCGCATTTCCTCCCGTAGGTAATACTCCCGCTGATTTTTGTCGATCTCAGCCTGCACACGCTCGTGCAGCTCTGTTTCAATCTCCAGCGTGGTGTTTTCCTTGCTCAGGAGCATTAAGAGCATACGCAGCCGCTCACCCTTGGGTCCAAGCACTCCAACACATCCTGCTTGTCCGCATAATCCATAAAGGTATTGGAGCAAATATAATCCGCCAAAGGACCGTTTTCCTGATAAGCAAGCACCTTAGCAATCACATCATTGCTGATCTTGGGTACCATCTCGGCGTAATGCTCAAATTCTTTTTTCACCGCACGGCGATAGGCATTGGCCCGATCCGGATCCAACTGATCCTCCGGTTCCTCCAGCGGCTGTACCACCGCAGAAAGAAACGGCTTGGTGCGTACAAACGCCATTAAAGCGCCGCGCCCGTCACCTTCGGCTACCACGCGCATATTTTCGCTGCCGGGAATGCGCATCATCTGCCGCACAGAGCAAATCACGCCTACGCCGAACAGATCATCCAGCCCCGGTTCATCCACCGCTGCATCCTTTTGGGACACTAAAAAAAATCTTTTGATCCGCATTCATGGCTGCTTTCAGCGCAGCAACGCTCTTTTTGCGCCCCACATCAAAGTGCAGCACCATATCCGGAAACATCACCAGTCCCCGCAAAGGGATCACCGGGAAGCTGGGCGCCGTCTCAAAAATATTCATCTCGTCCATCTATAAAACCTACTTCTACATTCAAAAATCATAAGCAGAAAAAATCGCTACCCAGTATTATATAATAAAATATATAAAAAGGCAACCTGTAAAGAAAAAAAAAAAAGAGCGCAATACGCTACTGCGCACTGCACTCCTTTGCTTATGCGTTCTTCAGAGCACCGGCCGTCAGGTCGTGGCTCTCCTTCTTGGGGTTGCGCAAAATGATCGGTTCTGCACCGCTGCGCACCGTCTCCGGGGTGATGGTCACCTTCTCCACCGTGCTGTCGCTGGGAATCTGGAACATCAGTTCCTTTAAGGTCGCCTCAAACACGCTGCGCAGACCGCGGGCGCCGGTTTTGCGCTCCAGGGTCACATCCGCCATAGCCGCCAGCGCCTCCGGCTGGAACTCCAGCTGCACCCGTCCATTTGGAACATACGGGTATACTGCTTCACGATGGAATTCTTCGGCTCCGTCATAATGCGGATCAATGCCGGTTTATCCAAATTCTCCAGCACGGCGATCACGGGAATACGCCCAATCAGTTCCGGAATCAGCCCATACTTCACCAGATCGTGCTGCTCTACCCGCTCCATCACGCGGTTTTCGTCCACATCTTCCGCTTGAATATCCGCGCCAAAGCCCATGGACTTGCCACCGATCCGCTTCTCAATGATTTTTTCGATGCCATCAAAGGCACCGCCGCAGATAAAGAGAATGTTGGTCGTATCAATCTGAATAAACTCCTGCTGGGGGTGCTTGCGCCCGCCGCCGGGGGGTACATTGGACACCGTACCCTCCAAAATCTTCAGCAGCGCCTGCTGCACACCTTCGCCGCTTACATCACGGGTAATGGAGCGGTTCTCACTCTTGCGGCTGATTTTGTCAATCTCGTCCACATAGATAATGCCCCGTTCGGCGCGTTCCACATCAAAGTCCGCCGCCTGGATCAGGCGCAGCAAAATATTTTCCACGTCCTCGCCTACATACCCGGCCTCGGTCAGGGTGGTGGCGTCTGCAATGGCAAAGGGAACATTCAGGATCTTTGCCAGGGTCTGGGCCAGCATGGTTTTGCCCACGCCAGTGGGACCCATCAGCAAGATATTGCTCTTTTGCAGCTCCACATCGTCCTTTTGGGTACTGAAAATACGCTTATAGTGGTTATATACTGCAACGGACAGCGCTTTTTTTGCCTCGTCCTGGCCGATCACATAGGCGTCCAGCTGGGCCTTGATCTCTGCCGGCTTGGGCAGCACCATATCGCCGTCCTCCCCCTGCTTACCGGGGGCGTCCGCCAATTCGGTGCTCTGGATCAAGTCGTTGCAAAGGCGAATACACTCGTCACAGATAAATACGCCCGGACCCTCAATCAGCTTGTGAACCATTGCCTCTGACTTACCGCAGAAGGAGCACCGGGTCATACGATTGTAATTGTCATCTCGTGCCATGTATGCACACTCCAAATCCAAAATAGAAAGACAGGACGGATGCTGCCATCCGTCCGTCTAACCGTGTTATCTCTTGTCGATCACCTTGTCCACCAGACCGTACGCCAGCGCTTCCTGTGCGGTCATGCTGTTGTCTCGGTCTGTGTCCTGCACAATCTGCTCATAGCTCTTGCCGGTATTCTTGGCAAGAATTTCATTGAGCCGTTCCTTGGTGCGCACCAAGTTCTTGGCAGCCAATTCAATATCTGTCGCCTGACCGGTCAGGCCATTGCCGCCGATCAAGGGCTGGTGAATGAGTATTTCACTGTTGGGCAGTGCAATACGCTTGCCCTTGGCGCCGCTGGAAAGCAAGAACGCACCCATGCTGGCGGCCATACCCACACAGATGGTGGACACATCGCACTTGATATAATTCATCGTGTCGTAAATCGCCAGGCCGGCAGTTACGGAGCCGCCGGGGCTGTTGATATACAGGCTGATGTCTTTCTCACTGTCCTGACTCTCCAAAAACAGCAACTGGGCCACCACCAAAGAAGCGGTGGTGTCGTTCACCTGGTCAGAGAGCACGATAATGCGGTCACTGAGCAGCCGGGAATAAATATCCATGGAGCGCTCGCCGGCGCCGGTCTGCTCTACAACATAAGGGACTAAAGCCATAAAATCACTTTCCTTAAACTCAGTCTATGCGGAAACACGGTCTGTTATAATATAGACCGTGTTTTGCTTATTCATTCAAAGGCATGCACCGAATTACTCGGCGTCCTCCTCTTTCTTGGCGGTTTTCTTGGCAGCGGGCTTCTTAGCGGCAGTCTTTTTTGGCAGCGGGCTTCTTCTCTGCCGTTTTGTCGTCTGCCTTCTTGGCAGTGGACTTCTTGGCGGCCTTCTTCTCCGCTTTCTTCTCTACCAACTTGGCGCTGTCCACGATCAGATCCAGTGCCTTCTTGGTGGTTACATCGGCAGCGATCTGGTCAGCCGGTACAGCCTTCTTGATCTGCTCCGCTTCCATACCATACTGCTGGGCCAGCTTGTCGATCTCGGCGTTGATCTCGTCCTCTGTGGCTTCCAGCTTCTCAGCGGCCACAATGGCTTCCAGTACCAAAGAAGCCTTAACCTGCTTCTCGGCAGCCGTCCTTAAAGGTAGCGCGGAATGCGTCCATATCCTGACCCATGTACTGCAAGTAGGTCTGCAAGTCAATGCCCTGGGCCTGCAAGCGGTAAGCATAGTCGTTGATCATCTCGTCAGCGCGCTTGCTGAACATCACTTCCGGGATCTCGGCTTCCATGCCGTCGATGGCCTGCTCCAGCAGCTGGTTCTCCAAATCGCGACGGGCGTCCTCCGCCTTTTTCTCGCTAAGCTGCTTCTTCAGGTCGGCCTTCAGTTCGTCCAGAGTGTCAAACTCGGACACGTCCTTGGCAAACTCGTCGTCCAGTGCCGGTACTTCCTTGGTCTTGATCTCGTGGATTTTCACCTTAAACACAGCGTCTTTACCGGCCAGATTCTCTGCCTGGTACTCCTCCGGGAAAGTTACATTCACATCAAATGCTTCCTCGGTCTTGTGACCGGCTACCTGCTCCTCAAAGCCGGGGATAAAGGAACCGGAACCCAGCTCCAGAGGATAATTCTCGCCTTTGCCGCCGTCAAATGCAACGCCGTCCACAAAGCCCTCAAAGTCGATCTCTGCAGTGTCGCCCATCTCGGCAGCGCGGTCCTCAACAGTCACCAGTCGGCTGTTTCTGTCCAGCATGTTGGTCAGCTCGTTGGCCACATCCTCATCGTCTGCCTCTGTGGGCAGCTGCACACCTCAGGCCCTTATACTGGCCCAGTTTGACCTCCGGGTACACAGTGACCTTCATGGTCATATCCACGCCCTCGGACTTGCTGATGGTCTTCACATCCAGCTCGGCGGGAGAGTCCACTGTACGCAGACCGGCCTCCTCAATGGCAGCCGTAACAACTGCGGGATACACGATCTCCAGTGCGTCCTCATAGAAGAAGCCCTCACCGTAGAGCTTTTCGATCATACCCTGGGTAGCCTTGCCCTTTCTGAAGCCGGGCAGTTGGATAGATTTTCTGCGCTTCAAATATGCGTCCTTGCAAGCCTGAGTAAATTCCTCAGGGGCAACAGTAACCTCGATTTCATAAACATTGGTGTCCACTTTATTGGATGATTTCAGTGCCATTGCTTTGACCTCCTCAAAATTTATCTAATATCACCGATTTGGCATTATAACATATCTATTTCTTAATTTCAAGCAAGTATTTATATTATTTGGCTTTTCTGCTCATTTGCAGATAAATAAGGGGTAAACGCCAGATGATCGGCAGAGATCAGGCGAAAATCAATACCTTGATACTCCCCTCAAAAGCAAACCGGGCGGCTGCGCCGTGCAGATGGCCATAGTAGCACTTTTGCACGCCGTACTGCTGCAACAGTTCTACGATCGGGGCGCAGGCATTCCCGGTGGTCACAGGCGGATAATGAAGAAAAACGATCTTTTCTCTGTCCCCTGCCGCCTCCAACGACATACGAATACGCCCTACTTCCCTGGCCAGCACTTTCTCGTCCTGGGCCTCCGGTGTGTCCTCAAAGAACCAGCCTCGGCTGCCACACAAAGCCACATCGCCGTAAGGGATCGCCTGATTATGCAAAATCTGTAAAGTGTCAAAATGATTTTCCTGCAAATACAGATCCATTTTGCGCTTGGTGTTCCACCAATAGTCATGATTGCCCTTAAGCAAGATTTTTTGCCCGGGCAAATCATTCAAAAAGGCAAAATCTGCCGTACATTCCGAGAATTTCATGGCCCAGCTAATGTCCCCGGCGATCACCACCGTATCCTGCGGCTCCACCAAATGGCGCCAATTGGCCGCCAAGCGAGCGGTATAATCGCTCCAGCCGGGAAAGCTGTCCATGGGCTTGTCCGTGCCAAAGGACAAATGAGTATCTGCAATGGCATACAGCGCCATAAGGCACCTCTTTTCCGTATAAAATACCCGCACCTGCACAAACTATGCAGGAAGGGGTGAAAAAAATGGACGAGATCAAAGGCATTTCCTGTGAAGTCAAAGAACTGCAAGTACCACGATGGCTCCGAACTGCTGCACCGCCGGTCATATTCAGGTGGGCACGCAAAACGCAAAGACCTCTACGGACACAGCGTGCGAGACCTTCCAGTGCTGCGACGGCTGTTCTTGTAAGTAAAAAGACGAAAAAAAGACGAAAAAAGGCAGGGTATCATCTTAGGATATCCTGCCCTCTTTTTGTTCTGTTACAGGTTCAGCAGCTGAAAAACCAGCTGGCTCATATTCTCCCGGTCACATACCTGGGTAAAGCGCACGGCCTTATCCTTTAATGCGGCCAAGGGCGCCGGTACGGCAGCGCCGGTGATCCGGTGCAGTTCCTCTACCATATCGAACTCATCCAGCTGCGGGGTGTTGCCTTCCAGCACGGCAGTGAGCACGCTCTTGGAGAACTTGTAAGGAGAGGCGGTGGAGTCAATCACCGTAGGCAGATCGTCGCCGGTCTGGGCTACATAGTCCCGGTACACCTTTACAGCCACGGCGGTATGGGTGTCGCACAGGTAGTTCTGATCGGTATAAGTCTTGTGAATGGTATCCGCCACAGCGGCCTCATCACAGTAACCGGCGGCAAACTCATTTTGGATCTTTGCCATCACTTCCGGCTCTACCGTGTATTTGCCGTTCTCCGCCAGCTGGGTCATCCAGCCGCGCACGGCAGCGTCGCTCTCGCCGCTCATATGGTACAGCAGCCGCTCCAGGTTGGAACTAATGAGAATATCCATAGAGGGAGAGGTGGTGGCGTAAAAGTCCCGGTTCCGGTCATAAGTGCCGGTTTTCAGGAAATCAGTCAGTACATTGTTGGTATTGGACGCGCAAACCATGGTCTTGATGGGCAGACCCATGTGCTTGGCATAATACCCGGCCAAAATGTTGCCGAAGTTGCCGGTGGGCACCACCACATTCATGGGCTCGCCTACTTGCAGCTGACCCATTTTGCACAGATCCGCATAAGCGGAGAAGTAATAGACAATCTGCGGCACCAGACGGCCCCAGTTAATCGAATTGGCAGAAGAGAACATCATATTCTTCTTTGCCAGCTCCGCCTTGATTTCGTCATTGGTAAAGATAGACTTAACAGCGCTCTGGGCGTCGTCAAAATTGCCGTGAATGGCACAGACTGCCACATTCTCACCCTCCTGGGTGGTCATTTGTAGCTTCTGCATGGGAGACACGCCGTCCACCGGGTAAAACACCAGAATCTTGGTCTTGTCAACATCCTTGAAGCCCTCTAACGCCGCCTTGCCGGTATCGCCGGAGGTGGCCACCAAGATCACAATGGTCTTGCCCTCAGCGGTCTTTTTGGCAGATACGGTCATCAGGTACGGCAGCAGCTGAAGCGCCATATCCTTAAAGGCACAGGTGGGACCGTGCCACAGCTCTAAGATATTCTCCTTGCCGCCGATATTCACCGTGGGTGCCACAGCGGGACTGGAAAACTTATCTGCCCGGTAAGCGCCCTCTACGCAGTAATTCAGCTCCTCGTCGGAAAAGTCCGTCAGGAAGGTGCGCAGCACGGTCTTGGCCCGGTCAATGTAGGACATCTCCATCATTTCCCGTACCGTGTCCATAGAAAAGTGCGGCAGTTCCACCGGCACAAACAGGCCGCCCTCTTCGCTGATTCCCTGGGCAATGGCCTGGGCAGCGGTTACACGGATCTTGTTGTTTCTTGTTGAAGTATATAGCATACATGCTCTCCTATTCGTTGGGGGTTGTGATTTCGTTTTTCTTGCAGAATATTTTATACCAATGCAAAGGCATTTTCAAGGTGTTTTACGGATTTTGTGCCGTCCTTTTGTAAAAACACTTCAATTACATCAAATCTGGGCTGCTTTTTCGTTGGATTTTGGGCCAAAAACAGCTTGGCGGTTTGAATGATCCGCTCCTGCTTGTATTGGTCCACGAATTCCGCCGGGTCGGCAATGGCACCCTGACTGCGGGTTTTGACCTCCACAAACACCAAATACTGCCCCTTGGTACATATCAGGTCGATCTCGCCAAAACGGCAGCGGTAGTTCACATCATACAGCTTATATCCCTGCTTTTGCAAGTACCGGGCAGCCTCCAGCTCGCCGTACTTGCCGTAGTATTCCGGCCGGATCATCGGTTCATCCATTTCTTCAGGAACGACAGCCGGTGAATGGGGCTGATCCCGTACTGCTCCAGCCGTTCATAATGCAGCTTGAAGTGCCGTAGCCCTTGTGCTTTTCAAAAGCGTATTGCGGGTATTTCTCCGCCATTTGCAGCATATAGCGATCCCGGCTGACCTTAGCCAAAATAGACGCTGCCGCAATGCTGGCGCTTTGGGCGTCGCCCTTAATGATCGTGCGCACCTCCAAGGGCAAGTCAGGGGCACGGTTGCCGTCTACCAAAGCGCAGTCCGGCTGCACCGGCAGGGCGGCTACCGCCCGCTGCATGGCAAGGTAAGTAGCGTTGAGAATATTGATCTCATCAATTTCTTTTTCTGTGGCAGAGCCGATCCCATAGGCGGCGCACTGGCTGCAAATGGTGTCAAACAGGGCCTCCCGCTTTTTTTCGCTGAGCTTTTTGGAGTCGTTGACCCCCTCAATCACCTGCCCCGGGCGGAGCACCACCGCCGCCGCGTACACCGGACCTGCCAAGGGACCTCGCCCGGCTTCATCAATGCCACAAATGCAAGTGTAGCCCTCTGTGCGGGCCTGATCTTCAAATGCTGTCCATTCCATCATTCCGGCAGTTCCAGGGTCATTCGCCCCAGCTTTCCTCCTCTAAATTCATCCGCCACAATCACTGCAGACCGGTTATAGTCGATCTCGCCGCCCCGCATTAAAAAGCCGCGCTTGCGGCCGATGGCTTCCAGTATTTCCCAGCCCTGCATATACTCGTCCACCTCAATGCCGTACCGCTGGGTAATGGCCTGCGGTCTGGTGCGCCCCAGCACCTCCAGCAAACGGCAGGTCAAGGTCTCCAGGTCTGTTACTTCATCTTTTACAGAGCCGATAAACGCCAGCCGATCCCCTACTTCCGGATCGTCAAACTTAGGCCACAGCACGCCGGGGGTGTCCAGCAGCTCAATGCCGCCACCCACAGCGAACCACTGATTTTGCCGGGTAACACCGGCCTTGTCGGCCACCTTGGCGCGGTTTTTACCGGCCATACGGTTGATAAAGGAGCTTTTGCCGGTGTTGGGAATCCCCACCACCATCAGCCGCAGTGGCTTGCCGGCCATACCTCGCTGGGTATTCTTCTCAATGGTCTTTTTCAGCACCTGCTGCCGTGGGCAAAAAGGCGGACAGTCCCTTGCCGCTGCGGCAATCCACTGCCAGGGCAGTTTTGCCCTGCGCCTCAAAGGCAGCAATCCAGCGCTTGGTGGCCGCCGGGTCTGCCACATCGCATTTATTCAGCAGCACGATCCGGGGCTTGCCCCGCACCAGGGTGTCTAACTACGGGTTGGCGGAGCTATACGGCACGCGGGCGTCCAGCAGCTCCACCACCCCGTCCACCAGAGGCAGCATTTCCTTGATCTGGCGCCGCGTCTTTGCCATGTGGCCCAACCACTGTACCTTTTGTTTTTGAAAATCAGCCATTGTCTTTACCTGTCCTTACTTACTGCCCCCAGTTTACCATACACCGCGGAAAAAGGCAAATAAAAAAGCTCCTGTCACCAAGGTAACAGAAGCATTTTTTATGTGTCTTACTCAGCGTCGGCAGTCTTTGCAGCGTTATCTCTCTGCAAGTTCTCCTTCACCTTAGCAGCCTTACCGACACGGTCACGCAGGTAATACAGCTTTGCACGACGAACCTTACCGGAGCGGATCACCTGCACGCTCTCCACATTGGGAGAATGCAGCGGGAATACACGCTCAATACCTACGCCGTAAGAAAGGCGACGCACGGTAAAGGTCTTGCTGATACCGGAACCTTTAATCGCAATCACAGTACCCTCAAACATCTGGATACGCTCACGAGAACCCTCGCGGATCTTTACGGCAACCTTAACGGTATCACCAATCTGGAATTTAGGTGTTTCTTCTTTCATGCTGCCCTGAGCAATCAAATCAAGTGCGTTCATCAATAACAACCTCCTTCTTATTTATGAGGTGTTCTTAACAGAGATCTGCCAGAGGACCACCCTCGTTATGCCTGTAACGCAGAGCATTTCGCTCGTTGCAAGAAGCGCAACGGAATAAATGCGTTAGTATATTAGCACACTCGGTGCAAAAAAGCAAGTGTTTTTTACTGAAAGGGCTGATAATCTTTATCCAGCAGATCCAGTCGGTAGATTCGCTTCCATTCCCATGGCAGTTCCACCAAGCGCAGCAGCGTGTCGCACAGCAGCGTGGGATTCAGATTTTTCTCCTGCCCGGCCGCCAAACGCAGGTGCAGCACCACTCCCTGCGGGGTCAGCTCCACACGGTACCGGTCAATGAAGGTCTTAATATCTACTTCCTTCATCACCCGCTTGCGACCCACCTTGCCTTTCTTCAGCGCCAGAATCTGCGGCGCGTCCAATACGGCCTGCAGCTTTTCCGCCGCTGCGGCATTATCGTCAAAAGCCAGGGTAAAGTCATAATCGGAAAAGGCAATCTCCGTACAGTCCCGAAAATCGCAAAACACATCTTCAATTTGAATATCCGGCGGTAGGGCAGCGTTCATGCGCCGCTGCACCTCCAGAGGCTCCATGGGCTCTATCAATCGAATATCCATACTCTCGCAGGCACTCTCCACCCCCAAGGACAAAGGCAGCGAAAAGCGCATATAAGCGTGGGGGGTTATACCCTTCGGTGAACCACAAGGGAATCCCCGCTCGGCGCAAGGCTCTGGACATGACCCGATTCACATCCAGGTGACCAATGTACTTTGGCCCGCCCGGTTTTACTGAACCGCAGTCGTATCTCGTGCCACTTCTGGTCTTGCATCGCAATGTCCTCCGTTGAGTTTGTTGGCGCCGCACCCGGCACAGCGGATCCGGCAATGGGGCGTAGTCACATTTTGGTGCGCCCGCTTGTTCTCCAGTTCCAGGAACTTGCGAGACACGCCGTAATCCAAATGATCCCAGGGCAGCAGCTCCTCAAAGGGGCGCCGCCGCTTGGTATAGAAGTCCGGGTCCAGTCCGCATTCTTCAAAAGCCTGCATCCAGGCGTCAAAGTTAAAGTGATCGTCCCAAGAATCGAACTTGCAGCCCAGTTCAAAAGCCCGCAGCAGCACCTTGGACAGCCGCCGATCTCCCCGCGCCAGCACGCCCTCTAAAAGAGAGGTGGGCGTTTCATGGTAGGACACGCGGATTTTGCGGCTGGGCACACTCTCCAACAAGTGGGCCTGCTTGGCCTTTAAGGAGGTCATGGTGTCCTCCGGCTCCCACTGGAAGGGCGTAAAGGGCTTGGGAATAAAGGACGCGCAGGACACGGACACGCTGACGGCGCAGCCTTTCTTGTGCTCCGGCGTGTTATAGTAGGCGTCTACCACCTTGCCCGCCAGCTGAGCGATACCGGCAATATCCTCCATGGTTTCCGTGGGCAGCCCCATCATAAAGTACAGCTTCACGGAAGTCCAGCCGCCGGCAAAGGCCTTGGTACAGGTGCGCAGCACTTCTTCTTCCGTCACATTCTTGTTGATCACATCCCGCATACGTTGGGTGCCCGCCTCCGGGGCAAAAGTCAGCCCGCTGCGGCGCACTTTGGACAGCTTGTCCACCAGCTCGTCGCTAAAATTATCCACCCGCAGACTGGGCAGGGACAAATTGATCTTGTCCCGCACGGTCCAGTCAATCAGGGAGGTGAGCATTTCGTTGACGCAGCTGTGGTCGGAGGTGGACAGAGAGCACAAGGACAGCTCATCATACCCGGTAGAGTCGATCAGCGCCTTGGACTGACGGTTGATGGTCTCTACACTCTTCTCCCGAATGGGGCGATAGATAAATCCGGCCTGGCAAAAGCGGCAGCCGCGAATACAGCCCCGAAAAATTTCTTCCACTGCCCGGTCGTGGACAATGTCAATAAACGGCACCACAAAGCTGTCCGGATAATAGCACTTGTTCATATCGGACACAATGGACTTCTTCACCGTTGCCGGTGCTCCATGGGTGGGGGTCAGGGCGCGCAGGGTGCCGTCCGGGTTGTAGCTGTCCTCATAAAAAGACGGCACATAAATGCCCTGAATATGCATGGCTGCTTCCAAAAACTCTTGCTTACTCTTGCCGCTCTCTTTACATTCTTTCAGCAGATCCAGCACCGTATTGGTGGTCTCTTCCCCCTCGCCCAGGAAGATGATGTCCGCAAACTCCGCCACCGGCTCCGGGTTGCAGGCGCAGGGGCCGCCAAAGGCCACAATGGGGGTCAGCGACTTTCGATCCCCGGCACGCAAAGGCACCCCCGCCAGATCCAGCATATTCAGAATATTGGTATAAGACAGCTCATACTGCATGGTAAAGCCGATCATATCAAAGTCCTTGATCGGGTCGCCGCTTTCCAGGGCAAACAACGGTTCGCCGTTGGCGCGCATCAGCGCCTCCATATCGTCCGCCGGGGCAAACACCCGCTCGCACCAAGTGTCCTCCCGCGCGTTGGCGACGCCGTAAAGGATTTTCATTCCCAAGTGGCTCATACCGATCTCATAAGTATCCGGAAAACAAAAGGCATAGCGCAGCGCCACTTTACTTTTATCTTTCATTACGCTGTTCAGTTCGCCACCGGCATAGCGCGCCGGTTTTTGCACCGATTGCAACAGTTTTTCAATCTCTTTTCTCATACAGACCTCAAATTTGATAGCATTAAATACAGGCTGATTCCCAGGAGCGACACCCCGCCGCCCCGATACAGCACATAACCGCCCAGCCCGGTAAGCGCCGCCAGCGTCAGCGTGCTGAGCACGGCCGCCAATCGTTGTGGCAGCCAAAGCGCCGCCAGCCGTCCCCCATCCAGCGGAAAAATGGGCAGCATATTCAGAAGAAACAGCGCTCCGTTGGCCGGGTTCCGCAGCAGTACCCACAAGATCAGATTCACCACCGGGCCGCCAAAAAGCACCGCCGTCTCTCGCCGCCGATCCGGCACCCGGTCATACCGCAGCGCCATACCGTAAAAGGACAAGCGCAGCTGCCTGGGCTGCAATCCCAGGGCGCAAAGCGCCGTCAAGTGCCCGCACTCGTGGAGCACGGAAAATAGCAGCACCTGCCACAGCAATTCGTTCTGTGCCCAGGCGGCAAAAGTCAATATCCAAAAAAACGAATAATCCAGCCGCAACCGTGTGCGACCCACCATCCATTCCAAAAGCACCACCGCTACATCTATACGCAGCGCCGGTGCTCTCTATCCGCTAAGACGCGGTTTAGCGGTGACTGTCCAAATAAGACTGCAAGATCACGCTGGCAGACACAGCGTCCACCTGCTTCTTGCTTTTTTTGCCATGCACATTGCCCGCAGACAGCAGGTCATAGGCCAGCACCGTCGTCAGGCGCTCGTCCTGGTACACCACCGGAAGTCCGGTAAGCTCCGATAGCAAATCGCCCAAACGGCGGCAGGCGTCGCACCGGTAGCCATAGCTGCCGTCCATATTCCGGGGCAGCCCCACAACGATCTGCTCTGCTTTCTCTGCCTTGGCAAGAGCCGCCAGTTTCTCGGCCAGCTTCGGCGCGTAGCGCTCCTCCACCGTGTCATAGGCGGTGGCCAGCATCTCCCGCACATCGCAAAGGCCACGCCAGTGCGCACATCGCCGTAGTCCACAGCCATCATTCGCATAGCGGTTCTCCTTCCTGTAAAAAAGAGCGAAAGGATCCATACCTTGTTGATCGCTTTCGCTCCGTTTGTGTTTATTATCTTCCAAAAGGGTCGTGCCGGTACTCCGGCCGCCACCAGTCCTGCTTGCCTAAGGTAGCGCAGTCCGCCGGTAAATGAGAAGCGTCATTCTCCAGCAGCAAGCGGGGTGTGCCGCTTTCATCTACTTCTAAAACGGACACACAGGTGTTTTCACCCCAGTTCACATCGTTCAGCCGCTCAATGGGCCAACCGTGTGCCCAGCACAGCAGATTGCGAATGGCGCAGCCGTGGGAGGCCAGCAATACGGTCTTGCCCGGATGGCGGGCGACGAGCAGCAGCACCGCGTCTCGCATACGGTCAAACACCTGTTGCATAGACTCCCCTTTTTCTATGGCAAAGGCGTGGGGTTCGTCATTCCACAAGGCACTCTCCCTGGGATAGCATTTGGGAAAGTCCGCAAAGGGCAGACCCTCAAACGCCCCGCCGTTGATCTCGATCAGGCTGTTCAGTACGTGGATAGGTAGTCTATGCGCCCGGTTGCAGGCCTGGGCAGTCTTCACGCTGCGGCGCAAGGGGCTGGAATAAATCACATCAAAGCGCTCCCCTGCCATACGCGCAGCCAGCAGATCCAGCTGGCGGGCACCATTCTCGGTAATGTCGCCGTCCGTGATATCGTTAAACACCCGGCGGATATTCCCCTGTGCCTCACAGTGGCGCACAACGATAAAGCGGGTGGCGCTCATTCGTCGTCGCCCTCATTGGCCTTGGTGGGCTTTGGCTCTGCCGGTGCAGAGGTCTGCGGCTTCTGGGCTGCGGTGGTCTCGCCGCCGGCGGCTGTGGTATTCTCGCCGTCTGCCGCAGTGGTGGTCTTGCCGGAACTGCCGGAATTGCCGTAGCTGCCGGAGCCGCTGCTCCCGCCGGTGGAATAGCCGTGGCCGCCGGAGCAGTTGCCGGGCAGGTTGTTCACATCGTACCAGCCGTACACGCCGGTGCCGCTGCGCAACTTGCCACAGGAGGGGCAATAGGAACGCTTTACGATGCCTTCCGGCTCCTCAAACTTGGTTTTATACTGATCGCTGTCCAGCTTGTCATACACGGCGGACATCACCGTCTTCCACAAAGTACCGGAGGGGTTACCGGACAAGCCGTAGTAGATCTCCTTGGGCTGGTCATAGCCGTACCATACACCGGCCACAAAGTCCGGCGTGCCGCCCATAAACCAGCGGTCCTTATCGTCCGTAGTGGTACCGGAATCTTGCCGAAGCACTGAATACCGGACAACTTGTAGGAAGTACCGGTGCCGGCGGTCATAACCGTTTGCAGCAACTTGTTCATCACCCAGGCGGTATTCTCAGACAGCGCGGACTCTTTGGTCTTTTCCGGCTGCTTTTGCAACACCACATTGCCCTGCACATCCTCGATCTTCGTGTAGCAGTACGGCTCGTAGTAGTAGCCGCCATTGCCAAAAGTGGCGTAGGCCGCGGTCATCTCCAGCACGGTTACACCGTTGGTCACACCGCCGGTAGCCATAGGTGCGTAGTCGCAGTCCTTCACGCTGTCCAGCGTGCTGATGTGGAACCGATTGCTGATAAAGTCCAGAGAGTAATCCACCGCGCCGGCGTCACTGATCATATCCAGTGTGCGGGCGGAGATGGTGTTTTTAGACTGGGCAAGACCGTATTGCAAGGTAACGGTGCTGCCGCTGTATCCGCCGCCCTGGTTGGTGGGCCAGGGTTTGCCGTCCACCACCTTCAGCGGGGCGTCTTTAATCATTGTAGACCAGTAAATATTAGTGTTCTCGTCCTGCAAGCTCTTTTCGAGCGCCGGTCCGTACACGGACAAAGGCTTAATGGTAGAACCGGGCTGTCGCTTGGACATGGTGGCGCGGTTCAGTCCCAAATTGACTTTCTTCTTTCCGGTGCCGCCCACCAAGCCTAAAACGCGGCCGTTATAGTCCATGACTACCATCGCACCCTGGACAGTCTCGTCCGGCATGCGCTTGTAGTTCTCGTACACATTTTCCAGTGCTTTCTGCACATCAAAATCAATGGCAGTGTAGATCTTCAGTCCGCCACCGTAGACCATATTCTTGGCTTTCTTGTAAGTGTAGCCGTTCTTTTGCAGGTCCTCAATCACGGAGGTAATCACATGATCCACATAATAGCTGTTGACGGTCTGGGCCTTTTTGGTGCTCTTGGCTTTGACCTTAGAGCCTTTATATTCTTTGCTGTTGGTAAATACCAGCTTATAACTCTTGGCGCTCTCGTACTCGTCTTTAGAAATGGAGCCCTCTTTATACATGGCCTCCAGGAAGTACTCCTGCCGTTTCTTATTGGCCTTAGGGTCATTCAAGGGATCATAGGTGGACGGCGCCTTGGTAATGGCTGCCAGACTGGCACACTCCGCCGCATTCAGATCCTTAATGTCCTTGCCAAAGTACTTCTCTGCGGCGGTCTTCACGCCGTAGCAGCCATTGGACAGGTACACAGTGTTCAGGTACGCCTCAATGATCTCGTCCTTGCTGTAATTGCGCTCCAGGTTCAGCGCCTGCAAGATCTCGTTAAACTTACGGATAAAGGTCACCTGGTTTTCGTCCGTTAAGTTCTTGATCAACTGCTGGGTAATGGTTGAACCGCCCTGACCGAAGTTGGTGGGCTTGACAAACACGCCGATGGTACGCACCCAGTCCACACCATGGTGCTCATAAAAGCGCTTGTCCTCACCAGCCACAAATGCCTTGGGCATATAGGGGCTCATATCGTCCATGTCCACCCAAATGCGGTTTTCTTCCCCATGCAGGCGGGTGATCTCCACAGTCTTGCCGTTCTTGTCTGTGCCGTAAATGAACGACGTCATATTTTGGCTGTACTTCTGCTCGGTCAGATCAAAGACCTTGTCGCCATGAACCACGCTATAACCGTAAATAAACAGCACGGAGCAGCACACAATGCCCACCACGCAAATGACCATCAGGCAGCCCAGCAGCACCTTGCCTAACTTGCGGGCAGGGGTACTCTCTTTGGGTGGCTTGCTTGCCTTCTTGCGCTTTTTGGCAGCCAGGCGGTTCTCCATCTGCTGCTCTTTCTTATGCCGCGCCGCACGGTCCGCCGCTGCATTCCTCTGTACGGGCGCCTGCTGCGCCTGCTTTTCTACCGCGTGCCGGTCCTCGTCATAAGCCTTAGACGAGTTGTTCATAAACGAACGCAGCAGATCGTCATAATCTTTATTCGCCACGCACATACCTCCTAAGTCGTTCGTATGTATGGGTGATCGGGTCAGACAGACCCATTTTATGTTTTAATAATTATACTACAAAGATTAAAATAAATAAAGCAAATTATGAATAAATTAAGAATTTTTTGCTTTCTTGCCGCTCTTGCTCGGTGCTTTCGTACGGCCGTTTTCCCGATCCATGGCCCGGGAACGCTTGCGGCTCATGGGCTGCACCTTCTTGCTGATCTGCACATGATCGTACATTTGCTTGGCACGCAGCTGCACCCAATATTTGGTGCCGCAATCCCGACACTCGCCCCAATTCTTAAAGGCGTTGTTGGAAAATTCAAAGGGACGCAGCATTTGCAGTTCTTTATGGCAACGAGGGCACTGAAACTTTTGCTGTCTAAGATCGAACCCACGGCAAATGGCGTGGCGCAGGTAATAGGGCTTGTACAGCAGCCGCTCAAAATAATCCCCGGAGCAGTCACAAATATACGGCTCAAACAGTGCCGGATCATACACTTTCTTAAAACAGGCGGCGGCCACATAGCAGTCCTCCAGCGCCCGGTGCAGGTTCTCCTCCTCCACAGAGATTTGGAACTTCTCAGCACAGTGGGCCAGGCTGATCTGGTTGTTGTTGGGGTTATCGGTTAAGAAGCGCATACAGTACTTTTGCGCGTCCGCATACCGCTGCATAAACGGTACATGGGCACGCTGGCTAAAATACTTGTAGTTGCCGGCCAGCACATACAGATCGCTGTCCGACCAGCTCATAAACACACAGTTGTCCGCCCCACTCCAGCGCGCAAAGTCCCGAAAAGCCTCCTCAAAAGGAATGCCGTTTTGCTTCACCTCATCCGGGGTAATGTGGGTCAGATCCTTAAACCGACCGGTAAGCCGCTTAGATACCTTGGGCAGAATCAGCTGCTTAAAAGTATCTACAATTTGCAGCCGTTCATCCAGCATCACAGCGCCGATCTCTATGATCTCGTTCATACCGGTCTGTGCCTTATAGTTGTAGGCATTATTCCATTCTAAATCAAAAATTACAAAGTTCATGTTCGTTCTCGTTCATTCATTGGGGTGACTGCAAAAAAAATAACCTTGCACGCGGCAAGGTTATCTTTGCGTTTGCTTATCCGACAAACAGGAAGATGAGAAATGCAGCAAGCACAATCACAAAGAAAGCCACGATCAGCCATTTTGTGATTTTTTCTAACTTAGCCTCAATCGTTCTGCCCTTGGATTTGCCCAAAAAGGTCTCTGCACCGCCGGCGATAGCACCGGACAGGTTCTGGGAACGACCCTCCTGCATCAATACAACGATAGTTATAATAATCGACGCCAAAATCAGCACTGCGCCGAAAACATAATGATACCAAAGCATGAAAACTTCCTCCGCTCATAATTTACTTCAGCATTATAGCATAGCACTACGAGAAATGCAACCCCTTTTTACCAACAATTTACTGGCATACAAAGGCGCGACGGCACGCACACTATAAACGGCAACAAAGTAAGTGCGTTTGCCTTTTTGCTGCCTCCGCTGCCTTGCAGCGGGTTTACATAGGGGTTTGCCGCCGGTTTTTACAGGTCGATGGAAGATCGACCCGTTTTTTATGCAATCACGCCGGATCAAAAGGTCAGCTGCTCGCCAATGTCCGCCGCCGAGGGCAGTGCGCCCGCTGCCGGCAGATTTTTGGCACGGTAGCGCCAGGGCTTTTCAAACTCGCCTTCTTTGTACAGGTACATACCGGTGACCTTTTTATTTTTCTTTAAGGTCATGGCAGAAATACCGATGGTGTCCTTCGTGGATTTGGCCAGCACGCCGCCGGTATTCAGCAGCAGCTTGCGCCCGCTGTCAGAGCACAGCACCACTTCCGTATCCTCCGGAATATACATAGCCGCCGCCAAGGGTGACTTGGCAGAATAAGCATTCAAGAGCTTCTTGCGGTTGGTCTTGGTCTGGTAGGCAGCCACATCCACTTTGGCGAACTTGCCGTTCTCAAAGGCAAAGAGCATATAGCCCTTGTATTCGTGGAGCAGCGCCATGTATACCGGCTGCTCGTCCTCTTCCATTTCCAATTTACCGGCCACATACTCGCCCAGCTGGGACGCTTTGCCGTCCTCAAAGTCAGATAAGCGGGACTTGTACACCTGGTGGTGGTTGGTAAAGAACAGCAGTTCATCCCTGTTGGAGGCTTCCTCCTCCCGGAGCATGGTGTCCCCCTCCTTGAGCTTTTGCTCGCCGCTCAAGCGCAGGTTGGCTGTCTTGATCTTCTTCAAATACCCCTCGGCAGAAAGGAACACAGTCACCGGGTAGTCCGGCGTCTCCTGCTCCGTCTCCGGCGCAGCCTCCTGCACATCGTAAAGAATTTCCGAACGGCGGCCGGTGTCGTACTTCTGGGCTACCGCCTGCAACTCGCCCACGATTACTTTTTTCATCTTGTTTTGGCTGGAGAGCACTTCCTCCAGCTGGGCGATCTCATTCTCCAAATTCTCAATATCTTGAATGCGCTTAAGAATATACTCCCGATTCAAGTGGCGCAGCTTGATCTCCGCCACATATTCCGCCTGGATCTCGTCAATGCCAAAGCCGATCATCAAATTGGGCACCACATCGACCTCTGCCTTGGTCTCCCGGACGATCTTAATCGCCTTGTCAATATCCAACAGAATCTTGGACAGACCCTTGAGCAAATGCAGCTGGTCCCGCTTTTTGTTCAGCATAAAGGTCAGGCGGCGGCGCACACATTCCAGGCGGAAGTCGATCCACGCCATCAACAGCTCCCGTACGCCGTAGACCTTGGGCTTGCCGTCCACCAGCACATTGAAGTTGCAGCTGAAGCTGTCCTCTAAGGGCGTCATCTTATAAAGACGCAGCATCAGGTCGTCTGCATGCACACCCCGCTTCAGGTCAATGGTGATCTTCAGACCGGTCAGATCCGTTTCGTCTCGAATATCGCTGATCTCCCGCACTTTGTTGGTCTTTGACAAGCTCCACGATCTTGTCAATGATCGCTTCGGCGGTGGTGGTTGGCGGAATCTCCGTTACATCAATGCAGTTGTATTTTTTGTCATAGGTGTACTTGGCACGCACCCGCACAGAGCCGCGGCCGGTGTCGTAAATTTTGTCCAGCTCCGGCTTATTATAGAGAATATAGCCGCCGCCTACAAAATCCGGCGCCAGTAGGGTGTCTGCGATTACATGGGCCGGGTTTTTGATCAGGGCAATGGTGGTGTCGCACACTTCCTTTAAGTTAAAAGAAGCGATGGATGAGGCCATACCTACGGCGATGCCGGTGGTCACATTACAGAGAATGGACGGAAAGGTCACCGGCAGCAAAGTCGGCTCTTTCATGGTGTTGTCATAGTTGTCTACAAAGTCCACCGTGTCCTTGTTAATGTCGTCAAACAGCTCCCGGCAAATGGGCGCCAGCTTAGCCTCTGTGTAACGGGAGGCAGCGTACATCATATTTTTGCTGTAAGCTTTACCGAAGTTACCTTTAGACTCCACATAGGGATACAGCAGGCTCTCATTGCCCCGGGACAGGCGGATCATGGTGTCGTAAATGGCCGCGTCACCGTGGGGATTCAGCTGCATGGTGCGCCCCACAATGTTGGCGCTCTTAATAAAGCCGCCGGTAAGCAACTTCATATTGTACATCGTGTAAAGCAGCTTGCGGTGGGAGGGCTTAAAGCCGTCGATCTCCGGCAAGGCGCGGGAGAGGATCACGCTCATGGCGTAGGGCATATAGTTGCTCTTCAGGGTGTCCACAATGGGCTCCGTCTGCACGGTGCCGGCACCTTTGATATGCACATTTTCGTCCAGCTTCCCGGCAACCGGGCGCTGGTCCTTTTTCTTCTTTGGCAATGAACGCCCCTCCTTAGCTTACATCTGCGGCGTCCAGGTACAGGTAGCCGTAGTCTGCAATATATTCTTTACGACCCTCCAGGTTGTCTCCCAGCAGCAGGTCAAAGAACTTGGAGGTCTCCTCTGCATCCGACGGAGTCACCTGGATAATGCGGCGGGTGGCCGGGTTCATGGTGGTCAGAGCCATCATCTCTGCCTCGTTTTCACCAAGACCTTTGGACCGCTGCACGGTATAGGGCGCGTCGCCGATCTCTGCCTTGATCTGGTCCATCTCCACTTCATTGTAGGCAAAATAGGTCTGGCCCTTGCAGGTCACCTCGTACAGCGGAGACTCGGCGATATACACCTTGCCTGCCTGGATCAGCTTGGGCATCAGGCGATAGATCATCGTCAAAATCAAGGTACGGATCTGAAAACCGTCCACATCCGCATCGGTGCAGATAAGCACTTTGTTCCACCGCAGGTTATCCATATCAAAGGCGGACAAATCCTTGGCAGCCTTGGAGCGCACTTCCACGCCGCAGCCCAGCACCTTGATCAGGTCGGTAATAATGTCGTTCTTAAAGATCTTGTCATACTCGGACTTTAAGCAGTTGAGGATCTTGCCGCGCACCGGGATCACCGCCTGGAACCGGGCGTCCCGGGCCTGCTTGCAGGCACCCAATGCAGAGTCGCCCTCTACAATAAACACCTCTCGCTCGCTTACATCCTTGGAGCGGCAGTCCACAAACTTTTGAATGCGGTTGGTCATATCCATCTTGGACTGCAAGGTGGTTTTTAAGGTTTTGCGGGTGTTCTCCGCCTTTACCCGGGCGCGCATATTTACCAGCACCTGGTTGGCGATCTTCTCCGCCTCCATCTTGTTCTCAATAAAGTACACTTCCAGGGATCTGCGGAAGAAGTCGGTCATAGCCTCCTGAATAAACTTATTGGTGATCGCCTTTTTGGTTTGGTTCTCGTAAGAAGTGTTGGTGGAGAAGGAGGACACCACAAAGATCACGCAGTCCTCCACATCCTGAATATTGATCTGACCATCTGATTTGGCGTACTTGTTATTGGCTTTCAGATAGGCATTGATCTGGCTCACAAAGGCACTGCGAAAGGCCTTTTCCGGCGAGCCGCCGTGCTCCAAAAAGCTGGAGTTGTGGTAATACTCTTTCAGCTGGGTTTTCAGCGAAAAGCACACCGCCGCCTTGATCTTCAACTTATAGTCATTGAGATCCGCACGGTCGCGGCCCACCCGCTCGCACTCCCAGTATTGGGGTGTAGTAAAAGCGGTGTCCCCTGCCAGCTCCGCCACATAGTCCTGAATACCGTTTTGGTAACAAAATTCGGTGGTGTCGAACTTACCGCCGGCGGTCTCCTCCTTGAGCACAAAGTGCACGCCGTCATTAACAATGGCCTGGCGCTTCATGGTGGATACGAACCAATCTCGGGGAATGTTAATATCCGTAAACACCTGAATATCCGGCTTCCAGCGAATGCGGGAGCCGGTATCGCGCTTTTGGTACGGCTCCTTGTGCAGGCCGCCGATGTTCTCGCCCTTTTCAAAATGCAGGGTGTAGCAGTAGCCGTCCCGGTGAATTTCCGCGTCCATATATTCCGACGCATACTGGGTGGCGCAAAGCCCCAGGCCGTTGAGGCCCAGGGAAAACTCATAACTGCCTGCGCCGCCGGCGTTATCATATTTGGACCCGGCGTACATCTCGCAAAACAGCAGCTCCCAGTTCTCTCGCTGCTCGTTCTTGTTGTAATCCACAGGAATACCGCTGCCAAAGTCCTGTACCTCATAGGGCCGTCCAGGTAGCGGGTCACCACGATCCGATTGCCGCGCCCCTCTCTGGCCTCGTCTATGGAGTTGCTCATAATTTCAAAGATGGAATGCTCACAGCCCTCTAACCCGTCCGAGCCGAAAATCACAGCCGGGCGCTTTCGCACACGGTCTGCACCACGCAGGGACTTAATGCTTTCGTTGCCGTAGGTGGCTTTTTTCGCCATGCTTTTCCCTCCGATAAATTGTCTTTTGTCGTTGATATTATACAATATCTTGTGGAAATGTCAAGAAATGAAAAAAGACAGCTACCGGTAAGTAACTGTCTTTTCTTGGGGTTATCGGTCGGATTTGGGCGCTTCCGGTGCAGGGTCTGCCGGGGCATTTGCCGCTTCCGCTGCCGGTGCGTCTCCGCCCTCCTGCGCAGGCTTTCCGGGGCTGTGTCCGCAGCAGTCTGTGTTTCTGCCGCAGGGGCTTCCGGTTCTTCTGTGGGTTGGGCTTCCGGTTCGTCCAGCTTGCCGTTTTCCATCAGCTGGGCAAACATCTCGCCGGTAAGCTTCTCTTTTTGCAGCAGGGTCTCCGCCACCAGCTCCAGCTTCTCGTAATGGGTCTTTAAGATCTCTTCCGTCTGACTGTAAGCGTGGCGCATCATCCGCTCAATCTCTGCGTCAATCTTGGCAGAGGTCGCCTCGCTGTAATTGTTTACATGGCCAAAGTCCTTGCCAAGGAATACCTCGTCGTTCTCATCGCTGAATACAGCCGGACCCAGCACCTCGCTCATGCCGTACTTGGCCACCATATCCCGACAAATTTGGGTAGCGCGCTGCAAATCGTTAGATGCGCCGGTAGAAATATCCCCCAGCGCCAACGCCTCGGCCACACGACCGCCCAACATGGAGATCAGGTCGTCCAGCATCTCCTTTTTGGAATTGTAATTTTCCTCTTGTGGGGTGTACCATGTGTAGCCGCCGGCACCCAGACCCCGGGGAATAATGGAAATTTCCTTCACCGGGTCGTGGCCCTCTACATAGTAGGCTGCCACAGCGTGACCCGCCTCGTGGTAAGCGGTCAGGCGCTTGGCCTTCTTGGAATATTTATGGCTCTTTTTCTCCGTGCCCATTTGCACACGGGAGGAGGCGTCGTTAATTTCCGCCATAGTCAGCGCTTTCTTCTTGCGGCGCACAGCCAGCAAAGCAGCCTCGTTGAGCAGGTTTTCCAAGTCCGCACCGGTAAAGCCGATGGTGTCCTTCGCCACTTCTTTCAAATCCACATCCGGACCCAAAGGCTTGTTGCGGGAATGGACTTTCAAAATGTCCTCACGGCCCTGTGCATCCGGTCGATTCACGGTAATTTGGCGATCAAAACGACCGGGGCGCAGCAGCGCCGGATCCAGTACATCCGGCCGGTTGGTGGCAGCCATCACGATAATACCGCTGTTGGTGCCAAAGCCGTCCATCTCTACCAGCAACTGGTTCAGGGTCTGCTCCCGCTCATCATTACCGCCGCCGGTGCCGGCACCTCTGTGGCGGCCCACAGCATCAATCTCATCAATAAATACAATGGCCGGTGCCTTCTTCTTGGCCTGCTCAAACAGGTCACGCACACGAGAAGCACCTACACCCACATACATCTCTACAAAGTCAGAGCCGGAAATGGACAAAAACGGTGCACCGGCCTCACCGGCCACAGCACGGGCCAGCAAAGTTTTACCGGTACCGGGAGGGCCCACCAGTAGCACGCCTCGGGGAATACGGGCGCCCAGTGCGGTAAAGCTGTCCGGGTTCTTTAAGAACTCCACGATCTCCTCCAGCTCGCCCTTTTCCTCATCACAACCGGCCACATCCTGAAATGTGGTCTTGCGCTTTTCGTCCTCCACCAAGGTCTTGGCGCGGATCTTGCCAAAGCCCAGCGTCTTGTTGGTGTCGTTCATCATGGCGTTGTTCATCCGCCGGAACGCATAGAACCCAAGACCCACAATAGCAATGAGCATAATAAGCGACGGCAACATACTGGTGAACCAGTTGCCGGAAGCACCCTTCTTGTAGTTATAAGTAATGCGGTTCTTATTATTGGTCTGCTTGGCGTTATACGCGTCTACATTATCCTTCACATCATCCAAAAGAGTGACACATTGGGCACGGTGTAGCGCTGCTCCTTCTCCGGGTCCTTAAAGGTCTTGTAGGTCAGTGCGCCGCTGGACAGATCCAGGGAAAAGTCCTTTACTTGGTTCTCTTCAAACATCTGCACCACTTGGGAGTATTGCACCTCTGTGCCGGATTGGTTAGAAGACAAATACCATACTGCCCCGATCAAAAGCACCGGGATCAGGATATAAAACAGAATGGACTTCCAATTTTTTGCCATATTATTCATCTATCAGTCCTCCGTATGGGAAACTACATAAAGCACGCTCCGGGTGGTGGCGTCCACCCCGACGCGCTGATCGCAGCAGCAGCCTGCCACGGCGATGATCCCCAAATCGTCCTCCGCCACCAGGGGCAGAGCGCGCCGACTGTGGGGCACGCGGTATTCGCAATAGAGCTTCTTCAGCGATTTGCTGCACCCGCGACCGGCGGGAGAAATGCGATCCCCTGCCTGCCGCTGCCGAAAGCGAACACTGCCTGTTATTTTATCATAGTCGCAATAAAAATCAATTTTAATTTGCGATAATTCACGAATCGTTAAAAATTCCGCAACAGATACCACGATTTGTTCATAAGCAATTGCTGCCGCCGGTGGCGCACCTTCCGCTTCTAGAGTCAGCACCCCACGCTGTACATGGGCAAATCCGCCGGGCAGCTGCAACCGTCCGCCGGACGCAAGCAACTCGTCCAACTGGGCCAAGTGGAGGGCATCCACGCCAAACCGGTTTTGCTCTAAAAACGCCGTCAGTGCCCGACGGCGCAAGGGCAGCGGTGCGGCAGTAAGTACCGCCGTTTGCAAACCGCCTACCATTCTTGCCGCCTGTAAAAGTTCGGCAGTCTGCGCCTGCAAATAGGCTTCATCCGCTTGCAAATTCTGCAAGGTGCGGGCAGCATTTTGCATAAAGCCCGGGTGCACCCGGTCAAAATCCGGCGACCAGCGTATGGCGAATGGCATTGCGGCTGTACCGCTCATCGGCGTTACTCTCATCGATCCGATAGTCGATATGCAGCGCCGTGCATGCCGCCCGCACTTCCTCTCCGGTGCAGTCCAGCAGCGGACGAATAATCTTGCCCCGCACCGGCGCAATGCCGGTGAGTCCTCGCAGCCCGGTGCCCCGAGCCAAGCGGAACAGCATGGTCTCCACAGAATCCGAAAGCGTGTGCGCCGTGGCGATCCGATCACAGCCGAGCGACTGAAAAAAGGCGTACCGCGTTTGCCGGGCATACGCCTCAACGCCCATACCGGCAGCCTTGGCCTCTCCGGGTGCGTCGATTGCTTTTTCAAAATAAGACAAATGCTGCCGGGCGCAAAAATCCCGCACAAAGGCAGCGTCCGCCCGAGAGCTTTCGCCCCGAATGCCGTGCTCCACATGGGCAACGGTGATCTTCAGCTGCCACCGCTCCCTGCGGCTGAGCAGGTAGTGAAGCAATAACATGGAGTCCGCCCCACCGGACACAGCTGCCACCACCCGGTCCTCCGGGCACAGCATATTGTGTTCCGTTACCGTCCGGTCAATCCGGTCAAACAAATCAGAATGCATTGGCTGTCTTGTCCACCGCACGGAAGCGGGTGAATTCCTTGTCAAAGGTCATCTCAATGGTGCCGGTTGCGCCGTGGCGGTTCTTGGCCACGATCAGCTCCGTATGGTTCTCGTCGATGTCATCCTGCTTGTCCTCATCCACCTCGCTGCGATAGTAATCCTCACGGTAGAGGAACATCACAATATCCGCGTCCTGCTCAATGGAGCCGGACTCTCGCAGGTCGGACAGCTGGGGCTTATGGTTCTTGCCTCGCCCCTCGGTACTACGGGCCAACTGGGCACAGCAGATCACCGGGATCATCAGGTCCTTAGCCAGCATTTTCAGCTGGCGGGTAATCTCGGACACCTCCTGCACACGGTTTTCCTTGCGGGTGGCGGATTTGATCAAGCCCAGATAGTCGATCATAATCACATCCACATCTTTCATGCGCCGCACCCGGGACTTGATCTCCGGCACGGTGATAGAAGAAGTATCGTCTAAATACAACTCTACATCATTAAATTGACCGGCAGCATTGCCCAGGCGCACCCACTCGTCGTTGTCCAGCTCGCCGGTACGCAGCTTATGACTGGGCACACCGGCCTGGGACGCCAGCAAACGCTCCGCCAACTGCTCCTTGGTCATCTCCAAGCTAAAGAACACGCACTTTTTGCGCGCCATCATGGACACATTGGACGCCAGGTTCAGGGCAAAACTGGTCTTACCCATAGCCGGGCGGGCACCGATCAGGATAAAGTCCGACTTATTTAGGCCGGTAATGTAAGTATCCAGCAGACCGAAGCCGGTGGGAATGCCCTTATATTTTTCTTTGTCCTCGCCGGTGAGCTTACCCAGGCGGTCATACACGCCGTTGACGATCACCTCGCTGACCTTGGTGGGGCCGCCGGTGTCCTTACCCTGTCGAATATCATAGATCTTCTGCTCTGCCGCATCTAAGATAGAGGAGGCGTCGCCCTCACCGCTGGCCGCATCGTCCATGATCTCCCGAGCCGTTTGGATCAGGGTTCGAAGATAAAACTGCTCCTTCACGATCTTGGCATAGCTGGCTACATTGGCCGTAGAGGGCACACTGTTTGCCAGCTGCACCAGGTATTCCCTGCCGCCTGCCACATCGTAATGTCCCTCTTTGGCCAGCACATCGGCAATCAGTACCGGGTCAATATTGGCCTGAGAAGAGGTGTACATGGACAGCATGGCGCCAAAGATGGCTCGATGTTGAGGCAGATAAAAGCTCTCTGCCTTCAGGTGCATCAGCACCTCCTCCATACAGCCGGAATTCAGCAGAATACAGCCCAATACGCTTTGTTCCGCCTCTAAATTGTACGGCAGCGCCACGCCGCCGGTCGTTGTTGCTTCCGCCATTTTCATCACCGTTTATATTGGTTGGATTTCTCTTATGCCTCGGTCACCTGTACAAGGATCTTTGCCGTAATCCCGGCATAGACTTTCACTTCTGCCTGTACGGTACCAAAAAAGTCTTAATGTCATCCATCACGATCTTGCGCTTGTCGATCTCCACGCCCAGATCCGTTTTGATCTGCGCCGCCACATCCTTAGAGGTGACAGAACCGAACAGTTTGCCGTTGGCACCGGCCTTGGCTTTCAGCTGAAAGGTCTTGCCCTCCAGCTTCTGTGCGTCGGCGGTGGCCGCTTTCACTTCCTCGGCTTTGTGGAACTTCTTGGCCGTTTCCTTAGAGTTAAACTCGTTCATAGCGGTGGCATTGGCCTCTACCGCCAACCCCTTGGGAAAGAGAAAGTTGCGGGCGTAGCCGTCCGAGGCATTTACTAAATCGCCTTTTTTGCCCAGCGCTTTTACATCTTGTTTCAAAATGGCTTTCATACGCTTCTCCTTAAATCTCCATCAAAATGGGCAGCACCATGGGGCTGCGCTTGGTCTTTCATACATCAGGTGGGAGATTTCATCCCGCAGCTTGGACTTAACGGTGTTCCAATCCCGACCCTTCACATCGTAGTAATCGTAGATCACATGGCAAGCCAGGTCGCGGGCCTTGTTCATCAGGTCTTCGTTCTCCTTCACATAGACAAACCCGCGGGACACTACATCCGGGCCGCTGACCACATCGCCGGTCTCCGCGTCCAAAGTGGCCACCACAATGATAATGCCGTCCTGGGACAGGTGCTTACGGTCGTTCAAAACAATATTGCCCACATCGCCCACGCCTAAGCCGTCTACATACACTTCGCCGGCGGGCACGGTCTCGATCTGTTTCATCTCCGTCTTGCTTAGAGAGATTTTTTCGCCGATATTGCCCAGGTAAATGTGCTTCATATCATAGCCCATGGACATAGCCAGCCCGGCGTGCTTTTGCAGGTGCTTTTGCTCTCCGTGCACGGGAATGAAATACTGGGGCTTAACAATACCCATCATCAATTTCAGCTCTTCCTGACAGGCGTGGCCGCTGACATGTACCTCGTACATCTTTTCGTAGATCACCTCTACATTGTGCTTCATCAGCTCGTTGACCACATTGCCCACCATCTTCTCGTTGCCGGGTATGGGCGTGGCGGAAATGATTACATAGTCGTTGGGACCGATATTTACCTTGCGGTGCTCGCCAAAGGCAATCCGAGTCAAGGCGGACATGGGCTCGCCCTGGCTGCCGGTGGTAATAATCACCAGTTTATCGTCCGGGTAACGCTTAATGGCGTCAATGGGAATGAGAATATTCTCCGGCACATTCAGGTAACCCAGATCCTGGCCCACCTGAACCAAATTTTCCAAGCTGCGGCCGGTCACGGCCACCTTACGCCCTCTGGACTGGGCCACATCAATAATCTGCTGCACCCGGTGGATATTGGAAGCAAAAGTCGCCACCACAATGCGCTTATTGTGTGCCTTGCGGAACAGCTGCTCAAAGCTCTCGCCCACCTTGCGCTCGCTCATGGTATAGCCGGGGCGCTCTGCATTTGTGGAATCGGAAAGCAGTGCCAAAACGCCCTTTTTGCCATACTCGGCGAAGCGAGCCAGATCGATCATATCTCCGTCTACCGGGGTGGTGTCAATCTTAAAGTCGCCGGTTTGGATAATCACGCCTGCCGGGCAGCGGATGGCAAGACCTACCGCGTCCGGAATGGAGTGGTTCACATGGATAAATTCAATATTAAAGGCACCCAGAGTGATGTTGTCCCGGGGGCGGATTTCCACCAGCTTGGCCTTGTTCAGCAGGCCGTGCTCCTTGAGTTTGCCCTGGATCAGGCCGATGGTCAGCTTAGTGGCATAGATGGGCACATTGATCCGCTTAAGCAGGAATGCCAGGCCGCCGATATGGTCCTCGTGGCCGTGGGTCACCAATACGCCCTTGATTTTGTGTCTGTTTTTTCTACATAGGTAAAATCCGGGATCACCAAGTCCACGCCCGGCAGATCCGATGTAGGGAATGCCAGACCGCAGTCCACAATGAACATATCGTCCTTGTATTCATAAAGCGTCATGTTCTTGCCGATCTCATTCATACCGCCTAAAAATGCAATATGAACAGACTCCTCCGGCTTTTTCTGCCGCGGAGCGCCTTTCTTTACCGGTCTGCGGTATGTGTAGCGCTTCTTGGAATTCCGTTTTCCGGAAGCAGCCTTACCGTCAGACTTATTCTGATTGATCATTCGATTTGATTCCTCCTGTTAAATATAGTTTTCCGAACATCACAAATTGCATATATCATAAAATAAATAACGCCAAATGTCAAGTGGCCGGACCGGTGTACGGATTTTGCCACGCTGTATTGATTATTGCCACAAAGCGTGCTAAAATATCCCGGCGAGGTAATATTTATGAAAAAAGTGAGCATTTATACCGACGGCGCCTGTTCCGGCAACCCGGGCAAAGGCGGCTGGGGCGCTGTACTGGTGTATAACGGTACGGAAAAAAGAAATGAGCGGCTTTGAAGCGGAAACCACCAACAACCGTATGGAACTGACGGCGGTGATCCGCGCCCTGGCAGCCTTGCGGGAGCCTTGCCTGGTGACCCTGACCACCGACTCCAAATATGTGTGCGACGCGGTAACCAAGGGCTGGGTCTACGGCTGGCAGCGCAAGGGCTGGCGCAAGGCAGACGGCAAACCGGCGCTGAATGTTGACCTGTGGCAGCAGCTGCTGCCCTTGTTGCAGACCCACACCGTCACCTTTAACTGGGTCAAGGGTCACGCCGGCCACCCCTATAACGAGCGGTGCGATGCCTTGGCGGTGCAGGAATACACCAAACACAAATAATCGCTCCCCTATTCTACTACGAACAGACGGACGAAAAAACGGCTATACCGACGAAAAATCGGTATAGCCGTTTTTTATTAGTATTTAGACTTGGCGGTGTAATTCACCTTGCCGCCTACATACCGGCGCAAGGTAAAGTTTTTGCCGCGCTGGCTCACTTTCAGGCTCACCTTTTTGGGCTTTGCCTCCTTGCTGGTGTAGAACTTGCAGGAGATAGTACCGTCCTTTACGCTCATTTTGATCTTAATGGGCATACCGGTATTGTTCTTCCAGCGAAAGTCCTGAGAGCCCCACATAATGGCTGCGTCCCGACCCAGGGGCACATAGGTAACCCGCTGGCTGTGCTGGTGCCGCTCCACAATAGACACATTGGCAAGCAGTGCGGTATTAAACATGGTGGAAGCCACCTGGCAGATACCGCCGCCAACGCCCATAACCGTGCCGCTGCCGCTGAACACATAGGCCTCTTTATACCCACGGCTCTTGGTGCGCTTACCTACAACTTTATTAAAGGAAAAAGGTCTGGCCCGGCTGGATCACGGTGCCGTCAATGGCCTTGCTGGCAAGGCGCAGATTGGTGGTGCGGTTCTTATTGTTCACATACTTGGAAGAATAGCTGGCATACAGGTTGGAGTAGCTGGAGCTGGTCACCTTGCTGTAACTGCCGTTGTAAACTTTGTTGGGAAAAGACAGGTACGCCCGCACCTGGGCATAGTATGTACTGCCCTTTTTGATTTTCTTGATGGTAGTGGAAGTGGCGGAGGACTTGGTGATCTTCACCGTCTTAACGCCCTTTTTCATCTTCTTATCCGTGCTGTAACGCACTTCATAACCGGAGCAGGTTACCTTGTTCCACCGAATCTTCAAATTCGTGCCGGACTTGGTCACGCTCTTCATGGACACGGTGGAGGGACGGGTGCCGGTATTCAGTACCGCGCTAAGGGGACCGGCGTAGGAGCCGTCCTTTTTGCCGCAGGCAGCAATCTTGAAGTAGTATTTTTTACCGGCAGACAGCTTGCTGATTTTGGCCTTGGTGCCGCTGACAGTGGCAACTTTGCTGTAATTGCCGTTTGCAGAGGTAGACTGATACACCCGATACACGGCAGCGCCGGGACCTGCTTCCAGTTCATGGTAATGGTGGTGGTGGTCCGGCTGGTGGACATACCGGTCACCCGACCGGGCAGGATCTTAAAGCTGCGGCTCACCGCGCCGGTATAATCACCGGTGCCGGTCAACTTCACCTGGGCGGTACCGCAGGCGGTATTGGCGCTGTACTGCACCTTGTAATCCTGCCCCTGGACCAGGGCAATATCGTTATACTGCACCTTCACCGTGGGGCGCAGAGCCTTACCGGTGTAGGTAGTAGAAGCGTACTGCAAGGTCACTGTGCAGTCCCGCAAGTCCACGGGGGTCGGCTCCTCTCCCTCTGCCGCAAAAAGCAGACACCGTACCCAGGGAGCAGGCAATGAGCATCAGCAGGCTCAAGGTCAGGCTAAACAGTTTTTTCATAAGAACTCTCCTCTTTTCTGTTATTTTTTCTGTCCGTAATAAGCATTGGCTGCCGTGCTTGCGCAGATAATGCTTATCCAGCAGGTAAGATTCAATTCCAATGGGCCGCTCCCCGGCAATGCGCTCGGTACGGCTGGCCATTTTGGCAATTTCTTCCAAGATCAGCGCGTTCTCCACAGAGGCGGCCGCGCTCTTGCCCCAGGTAAAGGGGCCGTGGCGCTGCACCAGCACACCGGGGAACGTCCCCGGGTCCAGGCCGCGACGGCGGAACTCTTCCACAATCACCCCACCGGTATTGGCTTCATACGCCGTGTTGACCTCATCCTCCGTCAGACCACGGGCACAGGGTATGTCGCCGTAGGCAAAATCCGCGTGGGTAGTGCCGTAAGCCGGTATATCTCGCCCGGCTTGCGCCCACGCACAGGCCCAGGAAGAATGGGTGTGGGTAATGCCCCCGATCTCCGGGAACGCCTGATATAACGCCAAATGGGTGGGGGTGTCGGACGAGGGATTCAGCTCCCCTTCTACCCGGTTGCCGGCCAGGTCCATGACCACCATATCCGCCGGGGTCAATTCACTATATGGCACGCCGGAAGGTTTTATGACAAACAACCCCTGTTCCCGGTCGATGGCCGACACATTGCCCCAGGTGAGCACCACCAAATTGTAGCGCACCAGATCCATATTAGCTTGGTAAACTTGTTCTTTTAATGCTTCTAACATCTGCTTTTATTCTCCCTCTGCTGCCCGGCGCTCTAAGTCCAGGGCTGCGTGGAATGCTTGCATATAGGTGTCAAAATCCGCCACATCCTGCGCCGTAGGCTCCACCGTCACCGTTTGACAGCAGGCAAACACCTGCCGCTCCAGGAAAGCTGCCAAGCGCTCTCCGTTCTGCCGCTGCAGCATATAGGCCGCCAGCAGCGCCATACCCCAGGGGCCGCCGGAATCGGCTGTCTCCATCACAGTAACCGGCGCCGCCAAAGCGGAGGCCAGCAGCCGCTGCCCCACCTGCGGGGTGGTAAAGAACCCGCCGTGGCCGTAAATTCGCTGCAAGGGCACTTGCTCGTCCCGAGTCAGAATATCCATACCCACTTTCAGCGCCGCCAAGGCACCGCACAGGTTGCTGCGCATCAGATTGGGCCAATTCACCGTGCTGTCTGCCCGACGCACCGTCAACGGACGCCCGGCGTCCAAATTCAAAATACTCTCGCCGGAAGTGTAGCCGTAGGTCACAATCCCGTCACAATCCGGCGCACCGTCCACAGCGCTGTTAAACAAAAAATCATAGATCTTGCCGTCCGGCACAGGCTGCCCCATAGCAGCGGCAAAATCCCGCAGCAAACCGGCAATCACATTCACCTGGGACGAACAGTTATTGGCGTGCACCATTGCCACCGGGTGACCGCAAGGGGTGGTAACCATATCAATTTCCCGGTGCACCCGGGCAAGCGGCCGATCCAGAACCACCATAGCAAAAACAGAAGTGCCGGCAGACACATTCCCGGTGCCGGGCGCTACGCTGTTGGTGGCCACCATACCGGTGCCCGCGTCCCCCTCCGGGGGACAAAAGACCGCGCCGGGCTGCAAGGTACCGCTGGGATCCAGCAGCGCCGCCCCTGCCGGGGTCAGGGTGCCTGCGGGCGTACCCACCGGCAAAATCTCCGGCAGCAAATCCTCCAAAGTCCAGGGGTAGTTCTCGTCCGCCACCAGCCGGTCAAAGGCTGCCAGCATTTTTGCGTCATACTGCCCGGTAGCCGGGTCTATGGGGAACATACCGGCGGCATCGCCCACACCCAATACCCGCCGACCGGTAAGCAAATAATGCACATACCCGGCCAAGGTATTCATGGATGAAAGCTGCTGCAAATGCGACTCTCCGTCCAGCACGCACTGGTACAAATGGGCCACACTCCACCGCAGGGGAATATTAAAGTTGAACAGCGCCGTCAGCTTTTCCGCCGCAGCGCCGGTATTGGTGTTGCGCCAGGTTCGAAAGGGCACCAGTAGCCGATCGCTACTGTCAAAGGCCAAATAGCCGTGCATCATGGCACTGATCCCCGCCCCTGCCAGATGGGTCAGCTCTGCGCCGCAAACCGCCTTTACATCTGCTGCCAAAGCGGCATAGCAGTCCTGCATACCGGCGATTACAGCTTCCTGGCTGTAAGACCACAAACCGTCCACCATTTGATTCTCCCACAGGTGGTGACCCTGGGCAATGATCCGATTATGCGCATCCAGCAACACGGCCTTAATGCGGGTGGAGCCGAACTCCATACCCAATACGGCCTTACCTGCGGTCACAGTTTGTGCGATCTCCTTTTGTCTGGCGATATCCATAGGCAGCTCCTTCATCTTTTCTGTCTTAATTTTACAGTATTCCCCTATTATTTGCAATACGCAGGCAGCAGAAAAATCAAAAAAAATACGGCAAACTGTTCGTACAGCTTGCCGCACTTTTTGTGCATTATTCCTGTGGCTGCGCCTCATCTTTTTCCTTGAGCGTCAAAATACAGGGAAGCCACCGTGTGCTTACGCACATCCAGCACCTGAATTTCCAGGTCCTCCGTCTCCACATCAAACTTGCTGCCATCCTTGGGAATGGTGCAGTACAGGCCGAAAATGTAGCCGCTGAGGGTTTCGTAAGTATCCACCGGCAGCTCCAGCCCGGTCAACTCCGCCACATCGTCCAGGGACACGCCGCCCTTGATCTTCCAGGAGCGGTCAGTCAGAGGAACCACCACATCCGGCTGGGCGTTGGGCAGCTCCTGGTCGTTATCCAGGTCGCCTACCAGCTGTTCCAGCAGGTCATTCATGGTGATAATACCCACGGTACGCCGTACTCGTCCAGCACCACGGCAAAGTGGTTGTGGCTCTTTTGCATCAGTTCAAAGAGCACGTCGATCTTCATGGTCTCCGGCACATAAATAGGCTGCACAAAAGCGTCCTTTTTCACCGCAGCGCGGGGTCTTGTCGGCAATACGGAAGAACTTTTTGGAATCCAGCACGGCCACCACATTATCGATAGAGCCCTTGAACACCGGGTACAGACTATGGGTACTGGCGGAGATCACTTTCTCCCAGGTGGTCACATCGTCGTCAATATCTAGCGCCTGAATATCCTTGCGATGGGTAGAAAACTCGCCGGCGTCCTTGTCGTCAAACTCAAAAACATTGACGATCATCTTCTGCTCGGTCTTGTCAAAAATGCCCTTTTGACCGCCCACATCCACCAGCATACGGATCTCTTCTTCCGACACCTCTTCATCGTCCCCATTCGGGTCAATGCGCAGAATGCGCAGCACCAGGTTGGTAGAGGCAGTGAGCAACCACACCAGCGGGGCAAAGAATTTAGAGGACACAGAGATCAGCCCGGACACACCCAGGGAGATCTGCTGGGTCTTTTTCATTGCCACCCGCTTGGGCACCAGTTCGCCAAATACCAGGGTCACATAAGACAGAATGATGGTAATGACGATCACGGCAATGGTATTCAGCGTGCTTTCTTTGATCTGCACGCCCAAATCGTCCACCAACCAGCGCACAATCACATCGGAGAAGTTGTCCGCCGCAAAGGCGCTGCCCAAAAAGCCGGACAGGGTAATGGCAATCTGAATGGTAGCGAGAAAGCCCGCCGGTTTTTCCGTCAGCTTACGCAGCCGCTTCGCTCTGCGGTTGCCGTCCTCTGCCAGCTTTTCCAGCTTCAACTCGTTCATAGAAACGATGGCGATCTCCGCGCTGGCAAAAACGGCGTTGACCGCAATCAAAATAACCTGAATAAAAAGTTGCCACCCAAGGGGTATGTCCAAAGAGAATTCCTCCAGTTAATAAATAATCTAAAATTTATGGTTAAACGACCAAATTTACTTCACTATATCAAATCCGGCGCAGATTGTCAATGCAAATCGTACCGGCCGCCCGCATGGTAAGCCGCGCCTTTTGCGCATTATCTGAACTATGCAATAGCCACCGTTGCCGCATATACCGCCTTGGCGCCGTGCATACGCAGCATTTTAGCGCATTCGTTCAGCGTAGCGCCGGTGGTCTTTACATCATCAATAAGCAGGACGGTCTTGTCCCATAGCGCGCTGTCGTCGATCACCGCATACGCGCCGTACACATTCACCCGCCGACTGCGGGCGTTCTGCTTGCGTTGCGCCGGATTGTTGCGCACCTTCTCCAGCAGATCCGCATAGGGAATGTGCAACGCCCCTGCCACTCGGCGGGCCAGCAGTTCCGCTTGATTATAACCGCGTTTTCTGCGGCGGCAGCCTCGCCCAAGGGCACAGCAGCCACATAGTCAAAGGCCACATCGGCGAAATCCACTCGCACAGCGGCAGCCATACAGTCGCCCATATAATCCGCCAGCATGGGAAAATCGTAAAACTTCAAGTTATGAATAGCCGTCACCAAGCTGTCCCGATACACAAAGGGCGCGGTGACCCCGGCGTATTCATGGTGCTTACCCTTGCAGGTACAGTCTTTCTTGGAACGACCGCACAGCAGGCACTTGGGCCGGGCAATGGGACGCACCTTTTGGCAATCCGGGCAAAGGGGTTCATCCAGCGCCACCACCGTGCCGCACAGGGCGCAACGACGGGGAAAGAACCACCGCAGCACCCGCTCCAGCGCCGGGTTCATACGGTCAGGTACGGTGCGATCTTGACATACAGCCCGTCACCGATACCGCGAATATCCTTGATCTGTTCCACAGAAGTATATTTGCCAATCTGCTCCCGATAGGCCAAAATCGCCGCCGCTCTTTGGTCACCGATACCTTGAATGGCGGTCAATTCCTCAAAAGTAGCCGTGTTCAGATTCACCGGGTAGCTGACTGTGCCCGCGTTGCCGGAAGCGGTGGTTTGCGCAGCCGTTGCCGTTCTGCTTGCAGCGGATCGACCAACGGCGGTGGCAGCCGACTGCGTCGTGGTACCGGACTGCACCGCTGTCGTCGGTGTTTCAACCAGCACGCCGGAGGAGATCTTCGGCTGGGATAAACCGAGATACAGGCACAGCCCTGCCAATAAAAACAGCGCCACGCCCACCATCACCAAGCTTTGGCCTTTCTCACTTTTCATATTGCTTCCTCTTCTCTCTTTTTACACGCCCGGTCAAGCCGTCACTTGCCGGGTTTTTCGTTGATTCCAGAGGCCCTTAAGCCACAACCAGATTCCCGCAGCCAGCAGCGCCAGCGCCAAGGTCAGTACCGGCAACAGCCAATCTGCCGCCATGCCGCGCACACCCCACCAGGGCAGCAGCTGCCGCTGGGCCAGGTTCCGCAGCGCCGGGTGCAAAATGTAGATCGCCAACGCAGACCCCTCGGCGTACAGCACAAAGGGATTTTCCCAGGTGCAAGTCACATTCTGGGCCAGCAAAAACAAGCTGACCGCAGCCACCAAAGGACCTAAATACAAATCGGCGCTATCGTTCAAATACCGATATTCCAAAACAGACAGTGCTAAGCCTACCAACACACCAAGCGCCGGCCACTTGCGACCCAGGCGCTTGATCTGCGTCTCTGCTTCCTTAAACAGCAGACCCAACGCAAAACAGGGCAAACCGGTAAACCAAGCATTTCGGCTGTACTGGGCAGCCACCTCCCGGTGGAGCATACCCACCACCACTTCGCCAAGCACCAGCGAGCACCACCAGCAGCAGCGGCATGCCCACCGCAACCAGTGGGTTCTGTGCATTTTCATCAATAGCAGCACCACGCCGTAGCAGTAAATCAGCGCAGGAATAAACCACAGGTGCGGCTTGGATTGGGTGTTGTTCAGCAGGAAGAACGAAACCACATTTTCATCGCATAATGGCTCTTAAAAAGGCAGCCGGGGTTTTGTCACTAAGCAAAAAGCAACACCAAAGCGCGTAAAATCCGGCCGCCGGAACAAAAAATGCGCAAAAGTCGCCGCATGCGACGCACCAGCCGACCGGCATCCTCTCGCTGCACCGCACCGTATGTAAAATAGCCGGATACCATAAAGAAAAACGGCACCGCCCACCGGGCAAACATACGCACCGTACCACCCACATCGCCAGGAAACGGCACATGGAGCAGCAGCACAAACAGTGCCGCTGCCCATTTGAACAGGTCAAATGTTCTGTTCCGCAAAACGCATCGTCCTTTATCTGCAAATATGAAGAAACCGCCTTGCAGTGCAAGACGGTTATATGGTAGAGATAGAGGGATTCGAACCCACGACCTCTCGCATGTGAAGCGAGCGCTCTAACCAACTGAGCTATACCTCTATATTTTCCGTGGAGCAGGTGAAGGGAATCGAACCCTCGTGTTCAGCTTGGGAAGCTGACATTCTACCATTGAACTACACCTGCGCATGTGCCTGAACGGCTTTCTCATCGCGTGCAAATACTATAACACATCTGTTTGGAAATTTCAACACCCTTTTTCCATTTTTTGAAAAAACTTTTCTGCCCTGTCACAAACGGTGTTTTTTCACTTTTTTGCTTGACAAGGCCCGCCCGGGTATGCTATTATATCAAAGCACAAACGGAAAGTTGGTCATAACGGAGCGGTCTTGAAAACCGTCGTGTCGCAAACGGTGGTTTTCCCACTTTTTCCGCCATTCGGTATCAAGGGCCCGCCAGCGGTTTAGCACATTACAACACAGTATGCAGCACAAACGGAGCAGCCCCTGCTAAGGGTCAGGTCGGGCAACCGGCGCGAGTTCGAAAACCGTTCTGCGCCAAAAGGTATCAAGGATTTTCCTTTAGGGTTTCTTTGGTTTGCAACTTCTCACCGGGATTCGGAACTATCGTCCATCTTTTGCGCAGCATGGCCACTTTGATGATAAAAATTGACAGATGAATATGGTTTAAAGCGGCAGGTCTCATCAAATGCAAGTAATAGTCCTACATCATTTGTTTTTTTCTTTGCCGTATTGATAGAAGAGATCAACATCCGTTTAATTTCTATGCATTGATCGAGCAATGCTGTTTCTTTGTAATACCCGCTCTCCATAAGCAGTTCTATCCAATATTCGCTCGGAACATTCCTTGAGAGCAATTTGAAGCTTAGCGATAAAATCGGCTTTTACTGTGGGCATAAAGGCTTCTCTGATATTAGCGCCGATACTTGTTCCGCAACGCAAAAACTGATTAATAAGCGCACCTTCACATTTTACCGCTCTCAGTTCTTTTGCAAACTCGTATTACATCAAGCGCAAATGCTTTAGATTTTATCAATAACGGACTATCGTTCATAGCAAACGCACCTCACATACGCATTATATATTCTGTTAATAAAAAAAAGCAAGGCAACGATGAGCTAAATCCGCAGATATGGTGCTTCCGGACGGAATCGAACCATCGACACGAGGATTTTCAGTCCCCTGCTCTACCGACTGAGCTACAGAAGCACAAATGGCGACCCGGAACGGGCTCGAACCGTCGACCTCCAGCGTGACAGGCTGGCGTTCTAACCAGCTGAACTACCGGGCCATCTGTGGCACACTGTACGGTCAGGTCCGGGTTCACCGCCATCAGCGACACCCCCGAAAGGCGCACACAGAAGGGGTCTGCTCGGACACGGCAAAATAATTGGTAATATCCTCGGCGATCTCGCCGCTGACAATGGCGGTCTGACCCACATACGGGCGGGATAGAGTCAATGGCCGTCTCCTTCGCAGAGATGGTCTAGCCCCACATCTTTCATTACATACAGATAGCCGTCCGTACCTACGGCGCCTCGCACATCCAGCTTACCCTTATCGTTTAGCGGCAGCTCCACCACCGGGTTTTGCACATAGCCCCGTGGATTGCCCTTGCTGTCCGACACAGCGATCAGCGAACCTGCCGGTCCACCGCCGTTCAGGCGCAGGGTCACACTGTCATCCGCGCCCTTGAGCATATCGCCCATCATAGACGCCGCCGTCAGCAGGCGGCCTAAAGCCGCTGTGGTCACGGCAGAGGTGTGGTGAATCTGCTCCGCCCGAGCGGCAATATCCGTGGTATCCGCCGCCAAAATAAAGGCGCTGCCGTCCTCTGTGATATATCTTACGATCTTGCCCATGGCATTATTCCTTTCTCTTGCAAACATAAAACACCCGCTGGGTCTCCGGCCCGGGGGCGTCTGTGGTCAGCTCCGCATAGCGACCCAAAATCTCAAATTCTGAGAGTGCCGCCGTTAGCTGCCGATGGGTATAGGCCCGCTCGATAAAGCTGTCGCTTAAGCGGTCATAACTCTCGCCGTTATAGCAAAACAGGTCGATGAGCACCCGCACTGCCGTATCGTCCAGCGCCTCATTGTCCCACACCAAATAATAATCTTCTTCATCAAACACAAAGGTCTGCCCTGCCAGCACCTGCCGGTGCTTATAAACCGTATTCACATCAAACAAAACAGCCCGCCGGGGCGTAAATTCTCCGCCACACGGCAAAAGCAATCTTCCACATCGGACAAAGCCGTTAAGTGATTGATACTGTCCAGCAAACACACGCAGGCATCAAACTGCGCCGGAGCAGAATATTCCGTCATGGACGCCCGATAAAATGCGCCTTCCGGGCACTTGCTTTGGGCGATGGTGAGCATATCCGCAGACAGATCCACCCCGGTAACCCGGTAGCCCCGCTCCAGAAGGCAGCGGCTGATACTGCCGGTGCCGCAGGCCAGATCCAGCACCTGTGCCCCCGGTTCTACCCCATATTGCAAAAAAGAAGCCGGAAATGTACGCACTTCTGGCTTCATACTCCACATTTTCCGTCAGGTGGTCATAGACCTGCGCCCAGGCATCATACGGATTCATCATTGCCCTGCTCTTGCCGGTCGATCCGCTCAAAGATCTTGTCATACCCATCGCAGCCGTACTGCAAAGAGCGGTTCACCCGGCTGATGGTGGCGGTAGACGCACCGGTCTCGTTGACAATATCCGTATATACGCATTTTTCGGACAGCATCTTTGCCACCACAATGCGCTGGCTGATGGCGTTGAGCTCCTGCACGGTGCACAGATCCTCAAAGAAATCGTAACACTCCTCTACATTCTCCAGCGCCAGCACAGCCTTAAACAAAAAGTCCAAATTCTTATTATGCAAATTCAGTCCCATAATGGCCTCCAAATTGAAATCTGCAATTATTTTAGCACACTAATGCGTGATAGTAAAGACTAAAAATGCAAATTCTCCGATTTTGCGTCCACTTTATGCAACATTAAAACGCCACATGCGCGATCAGTGCCACCCCGCACAGCAGCGCTGCCAGGGGAACATAGACAAAACGGCCCACATTATACCAAAGCGCACCATGGCGCTTACCGCTGCCGGTATTCACCGCCGCCAGCAGATCGTCCTTCTTCATAATAAAGAACCAGGACACAGCGCCCAGGGTGGCATGCCGATGGGGATAATATAAATCGACACCAGGTCCATCCACGGTCCCCACTTAGATATGGTCTCCATCCCAATCCCGGCGCCCAGGCACACCACCGCCAGCAGCACCAGCACCACCTTGCGGCTCAGCTTGGGGAATCGATGAAGCAAGGACTCTGCCACCGCCTCAAACATATTTTGCAGGGAGCTGACCCCGGCAAAAATCATTGCCACATAAAGAATCACCGCAAACAGACGGCCCATGGGAATGTCCTGCAAGATCTCCGGCAGGGTCACAAACAGCAGACCGGGAGGCCTGCCCCCACATCCAGCCCGTAAGAGAAGCACGCGGGAATAATCACCAAAGGAAGCCACCAGTGCCGCAATGGTATCAAACAGTGCCGTATGGCGAGCAACACCTACCACATCCTCCTCTTTGGACAAATAGGCGCCGTAAAGCAATCATACCGCTGCCGGTGACGGACAAGGAAAAGAAAGCCTGTCCCATGGCGCTGATCCAAACCTTAGGATCCTTTAAAGCGTCCCAGTGGGGCGTGAGCATAAACCGATAGCCGACCGCCGCACCGGGCAGCAGCGCCACACGCACCGCCAGCACCAGGAAGATAATAAAAAACAGCGGCATCATCACTTTATTTGTCTTTTCAATGCTGTTGGCACCCAGCAGCAGGGTCAGCAGCGTGCCCACCACCACGATGATATGGTACGGTACTCACAGAAAAATCCTTTGTAGAGAAAGCCTGAAACCAGCTGGAGGTATCCACCGTCATTAGCGTGCCGGTGACCGAATCCACCAGCGCCTTGAGCACGTAGCTGACGATTACCGCATAGCCGATGGCAATGCACATAGCTACCAAGTTGTTTTTTACAGTTTCACTTTCATTTTCAACGCCAGAATACTCTACGTAAATAGTGTTCTCTCCCATATCAAAGGTTGCATAATATATTACGGTTTTGACACCTTGACTATTTGACTTTGTTACGAAATATCCTGCGTTGATATCAACGCCGTCTACACTTGAAGTGATTGTATTTCCATCAATGATAGTATCTAATAGATTTACACCCTGTTTAGAAACTACCATTCTTGTATCACCAATTTTTCCCTCAAAACCCAGAATATTATGATTGTCAGCATCAAAATAAGCATCTGCGGTAACAGGCAGGTCTGCAAAAAGCATTTCAATTTCAGCATTGCTCAAAGGTCTTGTTGTTACATTTAAGTTAATTGAAGATTGTGATAAGTCATTTTTAACAAAAGTAATTGTTTCTCCATCATTCAGCGTGGCAATATCGTTTTTTGTACCAAACAGATTGCTTTGAAAAACTCCCACTCCAATCACAGCAACGAGTACGAAGCAAGCTGCAACAGACACCCATTTTTGCCGATTAGTAATTTTACTTGTTTTTTTCATAGGTTCAGCCTCCTTAATATACTGATTATCGACATTTCCCAATGCCCTTAAAAGTTTCTTTTCTTTCATACAGAGATACCTTCTTTCTCTAACAATTTTTTGAGTTCGTTCCTTGAACGAAATAATGACATCTTGATTTTGCTCTCGCTCATACCATATTCCGTTGCAATTTCTTTAATGGGCGATAAATACCAATATCTTCTCATAAAGATTTTTCGCTGTTCTAATGACAGGGAAGAAAGAAAGCGGTTGAGAATATCCGTTAGAGCGATTTCTTCAACAATGTTTTCTGTACTATCCAACGATGGTATGCACTCTTGTATTTCATCAAGAACCAATGGCATTTGCCCACCATTACGTTTCTTTGCATTAAGCAGTTCGTACCTGTCCAAAGATAGGTTGCGAGTAATCTTCCCTAAAAAAGTTTTTAGGACAGATGGACGGTTAGGCGGTATGCTGTTCCAAGCTCTTAAATAAGTATCATTTACACATTCCTCGCTATCTTCGTCATTGTGAAGAATATTAAAGGCTATGTATCTGCAATACTTTCCGTATTTTTTTGAAGTTTCGGATCGCACTTAAACCTTTCACCCTAATAGACGGGAAAAATGTGTCAAGCGTCACTAAATTCAAAAAAATCTTCCTCATTTTTAAACTGCGTACTCAATACAGATCCCTCAAATCCTGTTCTTTATTCTTGCGAGCCTTATGGATCAGCCGGGCCGCCACCGCCACCACTGCCGCTGCGCCCACCGCACCGGACGCCCAGTAAATGCGCCGGTCCTGGGCCTTGCCGTCTGCTGACAGCTGGCCGCTTTTAACCCGAGCCCACAAGTCGTTTTGCAGCTCCAGAATATTCTGGGGCAAATTGTAAAAATACTGTCCCTTAGGCCATACCTTGGGATACACCACCGGATTGCCGTACAGGGAATTGTTCTCATCCTGCCGCACCGCCAAATTGGGTGAAGCGTAGTAGATATACTCCTGATTGGCAAGCGCTACTTGTGGCTCTTGCATAAAGTTGATAAACGCCTCGGCAGCCGCTTTTTGTTTTGTGTGCACTTGGGCACGCACATGGCGTCATAAAACAGATTGACACCTTCCTCCGGAAAGCAGCAACCCAAATCCGGATTGTTGTCTTGCATCAGGATATAATCGCCGGCATAATAGGTGGCAAAGGCATACTCCCCGCTTTCCATCAGGTTGAACACCTCATCCATCACATACACCGGGTGCACCGCATCCTTTTTTGCTTGGCGAGCAGCTCCGCCGCCGCGTTCCAGTCCTCCTCCGAGGTGGTGTTCAAATCCTGTCCCAGCATGAACTGAGCCAGGGCAAAAAGCATCTCTGGAATTGTTAAACATCAGCACCTTGTCCCGGTACTGTTCGTCCCACAGCACAGACCAGCTTTTAGGCGCTTCTTTCACCAGCTTTTGTTATAGATCAGCACCGTGGTGCCAATGTTGTAGCACACGGTGTACTTCTGCTGGGGGTCAAAATACAGCCCCTTGCAGTCCGGGGCAATATACTTGTCATAATTGGGAATATTGCCGTAGTCCAAAGGCAGCAGCATATCCTCCTCCAGCAGACGCTGGATCATATAGTCCGAAGGAATGATCACATCATAGGACACACCGCCGCCGGACAGCTTGGAATACATATTTTCGTTTGATTCAAAATTGGTATAATTCACCTTGGCACCGGTGAGCCGCTCAAATTCCTTAACGGTATTCATAGCGCCCTCCTGCCCCTCGGAGATATACTCGCCCCAATTATACACATTCACCGTAGTGCCTTGCAGCCCCAGGTTCTTGTAATAGGCCTTTTGCGCCGGCGTGAACACATCGTCCGCCGCAAAGGCGCTGACGGGTATTGCCAGCAGCACCAGCAGGGTCAGCAGAAAAGAAAAACACTTTTTCATTGGCGCTCCCCCTTCTCCCGCTTCTCCGCTCTGGCCTGCATCCAGTTGGACAGGATCAGCAAAACCAAAATGGTCAAGAACATCAGAAATGACAAGGCGTACATATCCGGCTTCACCCGCTTTTTGGTCATAGAGAAAATGTAGATGGGCAGGGTCTGGAAGCTGGGTCCGTTGGTAAAGTAGCTGATGATAAAATCGTCCAGCGACAGCGTAAAGCTCATTACACAGCCGGTGATGATACCACTGAAAATCTCCGGAAATACGGTCTTAAAAAACGCCCGCACCGGCTTGCAGCCCAGGTCCACCGCCGCCTCGTAAATATTCATATCAAACTGGTGCAGCTTGGGAATCACATTCAAAATCACATAGGGCAGACTAAAGGTCACATGGGCAATCAGCAGGGTCCAAAAGCCCAGCACATTGCTGCGGTGCACCAGACCCCCGGCAAAGACGAACAGCAGCATCATAGAGATGCCGGTAACGATCTCCGGGTTCATCATGGGCACATTGGTCAGCAGCATCAGCGAGCGCTTATAGAGCTTGTGCCGACTGTTAAAGATACCCACCGCCGCCATTACGCCTAAGAGCGTGGACACCGCAGCGGTGCAAAGTGCCAGCACCACGGTATTTTGCAGGGCGTGCATAGCCGCTGCGTTGCTGAACAGCTCCTTGTACCAATGCGTCGAGAAGCCTTGCAGCATATAGGTGTTGGCGCTGCCATTAAAGGAGAACAGCCCGATCACCAAAATCGGCGCATACAAAAACACATAGATCAGTGCCTGATAAATCTTGCCGATGGCAGAGGTTTTCTTGCTCATACGATCACACCTCCGTCACTGCTGTCGTCTGCGCCAAAGTGGTTCATCACGCCCAGACAGATCAAAATCAGCACCATCAGCACCAGGGACAGCGCAGCCCCCAGGTTGTAGTTATTGGCGCTTTGGAACTGGGTCTCAATCACATCGCCAACCAGTACCACCTGGCCGCCGCCCAGCTTTTGGGTAATGTAAAAGGTAGATACGCAGGGCACAAACACCATGGTAATGCCGGAGAGTACACCGGGCAGGGACATAGGCAACACCACCCGCTGAAACACCTGATGCCGACTGCTGCCCAAATCCTCTGCTGCCTCAATCAGCGAGCCGTCCAGCTTGGACAGTACGGAATAAATAGGCAAAATCATATAGGGTAGGAAATTATAAACCATACCCAATATTACAGCACCGCCGGTGTTGATCAGCTTGGCCGGCTCCAGCCCCACGGCGGTCAAAAAGCTGTTGATCACGCCGGAATCACCTAAAATCGTCATCCAGCTGTAAGTACGAATGAGAAAGTTCATCCACATGGGCAGCATCACCAAGAGCACCACCGTTCGCTGGCGGCGCGCCGCGTGCTTGGAGATCAAATAGGCAAAGGGGTAGCCCAAAAGCAGACAGATCACCGTGGCAGCCAAGCCATAGAGCACCGACAGCAAAATGGTAGACAGATAGGACGGGATTTGGCTCACCGAGTGGAGAGAAAAGGCGCCGCCGGTGTCCGTAAACGCATAGTAGACCACCATGCAAAGGGGCAGCCAGTACAAACAGCACCGCCCAAAGGGCATAGGGCTTGTCCAGCAGTTTACGACCCAGATTGCTCATTGCTCTCCTCCTCCCAGTTATAATCGGCATCCGAGATATGGTCCATCTCGTCCGAGAAGGTGGAATAGTCGCCAAATTCGCCGCTGTACTCACTGCGCTTCATAATATGAATGGCGTCCGGCTCAATATACATGCCCACGGTATTGCCCGCCGCGTGGTAATGCGTGGTCTGCACCATCCAGATAAAGCCGCCCACATCCACAAAAATCTCAAAGAACACACCCTTGAACACCACATCTGTAATGGTGCCGGTCAGGGCTGCCTTATGCCCCGGTCGCACAGTTGAATATCCTCCGGGCGCACCACGGCCTCTACAAATTCATTGGGGGCAAAGCCGCTGTCCAGGCAGTCAAAGGTCACGCCGCCAAAGCGCACCACATAATCCCGCACCATCACAGCGTCCACGATATTGGACTCTCCGATAAAATCCGCTACAAAGGCGTTTACCGGCTCGTTATAAATATCCTCCGGGGTGCCGATCTGCTGAATTTTGCCCTTGTCCATCACCACCACCGTGTCGCTCATAGACAGCGCTTCCTCCTGGTCGTGGGTCACATAAATAAAGGTAATGCCCAGCCGCTTTTGAATGGCTTTCAGCTCCTTTTGCATATCCTTTCGCAGCTTTAAATCCAGCGCGCCCAGCGGCTCGTCCAGCAACAGCACATGGGGGTGATTGGCCAAAGCGCGGGCAATGGCCACTCGCTGCTGCTGCCCGCCGGACAGAGAGGAGATACTCCGCTTTTCAAACCCTTTCAGGTTTACCAGCTCCAGCATTTCCGCCACCGTTTGGCGCACCTCGCTGCGGCTCTTCTTTTGCAGTTCCGGGCCAAAGGCGATGTTCTCATACACATTTAAATGCGGAAAAAAGAGCATAACGCTGAAAAATGGTGTTCACCCGGCGTTTGTGCGGGGGCACATCATTGATGACTTTGCCTTCAAAGACCACTTCCCCACTGTCCGGCTGCACAAAGCCGGCAATACAGCGCAGCGTTGTGGTCTTGCCGCAGCCGGAGGGTCCCAGCAGCGTTATAAACTCTTTTTCATTTATATACAGATTCAGTTTGTCTAAAATCACATTGTCGCCGTAGCTGACCGTGATGTTCCGCAGGTCAATGATCTTTTCCAATTATGCACTTCCTCTTTTGTCAGAAAGCCGCCGCTCTCCGCCCGATTTTTTAGCTTTCGCCTATACTTAAATTTCGTTTTAAGCAATAAGACTAATATATGCATTTTTGCACCGATTGTCAATACGAAACAAAAAAATCAGAAAATTTTTTCCGCGATTTGCTGTCCCTGCGCCGCCAGTTCAATGGCCTGGGGCACCGGGCAAAATCGCACACCATGGACTTGGGCTTCATATAGCAGTTATCCATGCCAAAGGGCACAAAATAAAAGTGCTTGTAATTGAGCAGCTGGCCGATATTCTTGGCAGCGCCGCCCAAAGCGTCATTGGTGGACACGCCAATGACCACCGGGGCGTCATTGCGCAGGTGGCTCTTGGCAGCCATCGTAACCGCCGTGTCCGTAATGCCCGCTGCCAGCTTTGCCAGCGTGTTGCCGGTGCAGGGCACAATGGCAAGCACATCAAACATCTTCTTCGGTCCCACCGGCTCCGCCTGGGCAATCGTGTGGATAATACTGTTGCCGGTAATGGCGATCAGCCGATTTTGAATATCCACCGCGTCCCCAAAGCGGGTGTCCGTGGTGTAAGCTGCTTGGCTCATAATGGGCGTTATGGTATGACCGGCCCGCACCAGCGCCTCCAGTGCCTCCAAGGACTTAGCAAAGGTGCAAAAGGAGCCGGTCAGGCAATATCCGATCTTCATTCCAGTCCCTCCTCAATCATTTCAGCCACAGTCTCGCCGATCAGCGCACCGGCAGTCTCCGGGGCGGTGCGGCCGGGCAGATTGCGCCCGTCCACCACCGTAATTCCCAGGGTGTGGGCCATCAGCGTATCCACCCCGCCGGGGAAGGACGCCAGGTCCACCAGTACCGTGTCTCGCCGCAGCGCCTGCAACTCTCGCTTGGTAAAAATCATGTGGGGCACCGTATTATAGACCAAATCATAATCCCCCGGCTGCACCAGGCCGGAAAAGTCCGTATGCCGGGCACCGGTAAACAGAGCCTGGGTCTTGCTCAAGGCACTGCGAGAGCACACGGTCACATCGGCGCCGTGGGCCAGCAGCAGCCCGGAGAGTACCCGACCGATTCGCCCATAGCCACACACCAAGACCCGGCTGCGGTAGAGTGCCCGCTCCAGATGATTTTGCGCCAACCACAGGGCGCCCTCGGCGGTGAGTATGCCGTTTTTCTCCGCAAAATTCTCATTTTTGCAGTAGTCCAGCGTGCCGGGATAGCTGCCGCCCCCCAAAAAAACGGTTTTGCCGTCCAGTCCCTCCAGCATATAATCCTTTGCCGGCACAAACGGCAGCAGCACAAAGTCCGCCGCCTGCACCTCCTCCACCTGCCGATAGGAGCACTGCTCCAGGTAAGCCGCCGCATACGCCATACGCCGATCGGCGGTAAACGGCACGGCAAATGTATCCAGTTTCATCTCTACACCCCACAAAGGCATTTTGTGCCTATTCCTTTCTACTCCATATTCTATGACAGAAAATTTTTCAGTTCCTGCGGAATATGTATTTATTTTTCCGCCTTTTGGTAGTATAATATGAAAAAAGAATTGGGAGGTTCTCTCATGAAAGATATAGATACTTTACTAAAGGAAGTCAAGCGCATCCACTTTATCGGCATCGGCGGCTCCGGCATGTGTCCCCTGGCCGAAATCCTGCTGTCCCTGGGCTATCAGCTGTCCGGCTCGGACAATAACGACACCGAGACTTTTCGCCGGATTGAAAAAGAGGGTGCAAAAAGTCTATTTAGGCCAAACCAAGGCCAACCTGACCCCGGATATTCAGCTGGTGATTTACACCAACGCCATCTTAAAGGGCAACGAGGAGCTGGAATGGGCTAAGGCGCATTACCCCTGCTTTGAGCGGGCGGAGCTGCTGGGCGCCATGAGCCGCATTTTCTCCAACTGCATCGGCATCAGCGGCACCCACGGCAAGACCACTACCTCTTCTATGACCACCCAGGTGCTGCTGGAGGCAGGGCTGGACCCCAGCGCCGTCATCGGCGGCAAGCTGCCTGCCATTAACGCCTACGGCCGCTACGGCCACAGCCAAAACTTTGTATGTGAAAGTTGCGAATACAACAACACCTTTTTGCATATGGATCCGGACATTGCGGTGGTGCTGAACATTGACCGGGATCACCTGGATTTCTTTGGCGATCTGGAGCACATTCAAGAGGCATTCATCAAATTTGCCAACAAGGCCACGCGCACGGTGATCTATAACGGCGACGACGCCAATACCGTAGAGGCCATGGCCCAGGTGACCGGCAAAAAGATGATCACCTTTGGCACCGGCGACCACTGTGACTGGCAGGCCAAGAACATTCATGTGCCCGGCGGGTTCCACTCCGATTACGATGTGTACCACAATGGGCAGTTCCTTTGCCACGCAGAGATTTGCGTGCCCGGCGCGCACAATATTCTCAATTCTCTGGCTGCCTTTGCCGCTGCCTATGAAAGCGGCGCCAAGCCGGAGGATATTTGCCGGGGGCTAAAGGACTTTCACGGCGCGCACCGGCGGTTTGAGCTCACCGGCACCTACTGCGGCGTAACCTTTGCCGACGATTACGGTCACCACCCCACCGAGTTGCAGGCCACCCTGCGCGCGGCTATGCAAATGGGCTACAAGCGGGTATGGGCGGTGCACCAGCCCTTTACTTTCAGCCGCACCAGCGAGTTGCTGGACGACTTTGCCCGGGTGCTGCAAATTCCGGACAAGTGCGTGATCTCTGCCATTATGGGCAGCCGCGAGGTAAACACCATCGGCATTCACGCCAAGGACTTGGCAGATAAGATCCCCGGTGCCGTGCAGCTGGATACTTTCCCGGAGATTGCCAAGTATGTGACCGACCATGTGGGCCGGGTGACTTGGTACTGACCCTGGGCTGCGGCGATGTGTATAAGGTCAATCAAATGATGGTCAAGATCATGAAAGACAAAGAAGCCAACGCAAAATCATAGCATAAAGGAACAGCCTTTCCGACAATGAACGGAAAGGCTGCTTTTATATATCTTTTTTATTTGTCCAGCGGTTCGATATGTACCGGGTGATCCTTGTCGTCGATCTCAATATCCCCGCCGCCTTTGCTCCAAAGCGCGTAGCCGTCGGTAAGGGTGATCTCATTCTCAAAAATACGAATGCCGCTGTGAACGGGCGCAGTGATCTTGCCGCCCAGCGTGATCGGCTCCACCAGCACCGCCGCCAGCGTGGGCCAAGACCGCTTTTGCCGCAGGGTTGGCAGGTGGAATACATTGTGATGAATTTGCATATCCCGCACCGGGCCGGACTCATACCAGTCGTTGGCGTCATTGCTGACAAACACATTGGCCATAAACACATGTTCAAAGGTGTTGTGATGAATATCTACATGACCGCCGGAGGTACAGAGAATGCCCCGGGTGGGAATGCCGTGAATGGAACAACCGCTGATTTCCACATTCGGACAGTAGCTGGCATTCTCAATCACTACATTCTGCTGGCCTCGGAACTTGGCGCCTATATCCTCCGGCAAAGGCCGATCAAAGGTCAAGGTGCAGGTTTTGGCATCTATATCATCCTCCGCCGCGGCCACGATATTTTCTTCTCCACAGGGCTGCAAAGAGCTGCGATAATAAAAGCGCACCGTATCGCCGGGGAAGAACGCCCGGTAGCCACCCTGCTGCCGGTGCACGAACTGAAATACCGCCGTATGGTCGTCAACGCGGCGCACAAAGCGCAGGAACGCACCGTGAATGTTGATGGCGTCGTCATGCGCCTGTGTAAAGGAACAGTCCTTTACGGTTACCGTGCCCTTGCAGCCGCACACATGGATACAGTCCGCAAAAGATGACACATGATGCTGCGAATCCGGGTGAAAGTGCACCCCGGTAAAGGACACATCCCGGCACATTTGGGTCAGCCAACCAAAGCCGTGCAGGTAATTCACCGTCACCTGTGCCACGGCAAGGTCGCTGCTCTCGGAGAAAAAGGCGCCTGCCGTCTCTCGGCAGTTGTTCATAGAGAGAGCGACCGTCTCCCCGATCTGATATTTCTTCTTCCGCAGGGACCATACATCGAAGGTGCGCGCCCCGGTGCGGCGGGTGCGGTGCAGTCCAGAAAACGGCTGGTCCACCTCACGGAACACCGTCTCCCCCTGGTGACGCACGGCGCAGCTGCTGTTCTCGTTGTTGCGCATTTGCCAGTAATTCTTCTTGGTAAAGGGACTTTGCTCAAAAAAGACCACGCTGCCGCCGTCCATATAAAAGGGCTGATTCTCCGGCACTCGATAGCTGACCGTGTGGCCTTGCTTGGCGGTCACCTCCAGCTCCACATTGGTGGGACAGGCATACCGAATGGTAAAATTCCGCAGAGTGATCTGCCGACACCGCAGTACGCCCAAAGCGCTGATATTGCCGTGGAACACAAAAACGGGCCGTCCCCGTCCAGAGTCAGCTGCTCTTTATCCTGCAACAAAATGCCAAAGGTCTTTTTCGGCCGCTGAAAGCTGTCTGTATTGCTGGTGTGCACCACCAAACTTTGGCAATAGTCTTTGTAAAAATGGTACTCCCCTTAGGAAAGTGCAGGGTGTCCCCCGGCTGCATTTGGCGCAGGGCTTCCGTCACCCCGGCGGCAATATTCTTAGGCAGGCCAAACTGCGTCACTTCATAGATCATAATGAACCTCACAAATAGTACAGATTACCTTTATCATACAAAAAACGGCAAGCAAATGCAAGAATTCATTGACAAACAGCGCGCCTAATACTATACTAATTCCTAAAGAATTGGCGTTTATTCGTCATTTTTGTGATTTTGTCTATTACTGTGCTGTGCACAGGATTTTGGAGAGCCTATGGACTGGAAAAGCATATATCAGTCAAAGCGAATGACCGTAAACGAAGCCATTGCCCTGATCCATAACGGAGACAAGGTAGTCACCGGCTTTGCCTGCGGCGAGCCGCTGGGCATTGAACGGGCGCTGGTGGAGCAGTACCGGAACTTTCAGGATGTGGAGATCATCTCCATGCTCACCTTAGGGGATTGCCCCTGGACAGCGCCGGAAATGGCCGGGCACTTTCACCTGAACTGTCTGTTTGCCTCTGCCGGTAACCGGAACGCCATTGCCAACGGCACTTGCGACTTTACCACCTGCCATTTTTATGAGATTCCGGACCTGCTGGAGAATTATGTGTGCCCGGATGTGGCGGTGGTGATGGTATCGCCGCCGGACGAGCACGGCTATGTATCCTTTGCACCACCGTGGACTACACCAAGGGTGTGTGCAGCGTGGCCAAAACCGTAATTGCCCAGGTCAACAGCTATATGCCCCGCACCTTTGGCAACAGCATTCGCCATGTACGGGAATTTGACGCCTTTGTAGAGATCAACGAGCCTCTGCCCCAGGTGCCCTCCGCAGAGATCAGCCAGGTGGAGCTGCAGATCGGCAAAAACTGCGCCGACCTGATCCACGACGGCGACTGCCTGCAACTGGGTATCGGCGGTATTCCCAACGCCGTGTGTGCCCAACTGTGGAATAAAAAGGATTTAGGCCTGCACAGTGAACTGGTAGGCGACGGCGTGGTGGACCTGCTGGAGGCAGGTGTCATCAACAATGCGAAAAAGCAAATTCACCGAGGCCGCACCGTCATTGGCGCCGCCTTGGGTACGGATAAGCTGAACGCTTATATCAACAACAATCCATCCGTAGAGATGCACCCCATCAATTATGTAAACAATCCGTCGGTGATCGCCAAGAACGACAATGTGGTCTCCATTAACTCCTGCTTGCAAGTGGACTTGCTGGGGCAGGTGGTCGCAGACACCGTGGGGCTGAACCAATTTAGCGCCGTAGGCGGTCAGGTAGACTTTGTGCGAGGTGCCACCATGAGTCGTGGCGGCCGCTCCATTATTGCCATGCCCTCAACTGCCAAGCGGGGTCACCTTTCCCGCATTGTGCCCATTATCACCGAAGGCAGCGCCATCACCACCCCGCGTAACGATGTGAACTATGTGGTCACCGAGTACGGCGTGGCACAGTTAAAAGGCAAGACGCTCAAGGAACGGGCGCGGGCACTGATCAAAATTTGCCACCCAAAATTCCGACCCAAGCTGGCGTTGGAATACCGTCACAGGTTCAAGGAGGACCCGTTTCCCCGGGAGGAGATCGGCGACTACATCAAAGAAGTACGAGAAGAAGTATATAAAACCGCCGTGTCCATCATCGGCGGCTAACCATACAATATCCAAGCAAAAGGAGAACCAATGGCACTGATAAAAGAAGAACACTTTGGCATTGCACGCAAAATCGTATCCAACATGACCACAGAGAGCTGGCGAGAGATCCCACACGCCATCGTGATGTACGAGGCAGATGTAACAGATATTTTGCCGGTAGTCAAAGCGTTGAATGCCAACTGCAAAAGCCGGGAGGAAAAAATCACTCTGAATACCGTGATGATGAAGATCATCTGCGAGGGGTTGAAGGCAGCGCCGTCCATGAACACACACCTGCTGTTTAATCGCCGCCTGGTGCGCGGGTGCCTGAAATATTTTGACCACATTGATGTGTCCATGCCTATGCTGCTGCCGGACGGACAGATGATGACCGTCAACATGCGCGATATGGGCAATAAGACCCTCAGCGAAATGACCGCCGCCATTGTGGACACCGAGCGCCGGGCGCGCAATTCCAATATGGACGAGGTCATGTACGAGGTATCGCTGGACAACACCTTGCAGCGACTGAAACAGGGCAAGGTGGCACAGACGGTGCTGCGGCTGATCGGCTCCAAGACCGGCGCCCACAAGGTCACCACGCTCCACGGTGCGGAGAAGAAAAAATATTATTCCATCCCCACCACGGATCGCCTGACTAAGAAAGATATTGAGCAGGGCACCACCACCATCTCCAACATAGGCTCTATTTACAGAGAGCACAAGGGCAGTTGTACCCTCCTGGAGATCATTCCGCCCCAAACCACGGCCTTTGCCATTGACTCCATCCAAAAGCGTCCTCGCGTAATGACAGACGCCCAGGGCAACGACACCATTGCGGTGCGCCAAATCCTGCCCATCACCATCGCTATGGATCATCGTGCGCTGGATTACAGCGATATCATCCCCTTTATGCGCAAGCTGGACGAGATCTTTGCCAATGCAGAAGTGCTCAAGCAGTGGAAATAATCCGCCCCCTTCATACACGCCATACCCCCTATGGCGCGTATGCCAAAGCGGCAGCCTTACGGCTGCCGCTGTTTTTTTGCCCATCGGCCTCTTGAATTTCAACTATGTCAATATCCAAGCGCCAGAATCATACAATATATAGTATATCCACATGAAATTTTCGATATATCTCGATCATAACTTGACAGAGTTATAATTTCTGATAAGATATAGAAGTAATCAAGAAAGGAGAAATCATTCCATGTCGATATTTAGCGAAAGAACATCTACTCTAATGCATCAATACGGATTGAATCAAAAAGATTTGGCAAAAATGGCTGGCGTTACAGAATCTGCCATGTCTTACTACATTAAAGGTGAACGCACGCCCCGAAGCGATGTGCTAACAAGGATTGCGAAGGCACTCAATACCACTACCGATTACTTACTGGGAATCACAAACACATCTGCACAATCCAAGAACAAGGAATTACATTATTTACAGCGCAATCTCGAAAAATTAGATCCGGAGCGACTAAAGAAGGGCGAAAAATATACTAAAAGCCGCTTTTGATGATATTTTTAACGATGATGAGGAGGATTGATTCTTTTGACAATACCGACAAAGCCTGATTTTGCAAAGGCTTATCAAAGTGCTAATGAAATTTTAGTAACATCTTCCGTCATTACAAAATTTCCATTTTCCACCAAAGAAACAGTATTGTCTCAATTGGGACTTACGGATGCAGCAAGAAAAAGGAAGACAAATACTATCTTGAAGCCGGCTTGGATGCAATGTTAACAGAACTCACGCCTAAAGTCGTTATCGTGTACGGATCTTGCAATCCTCATATCTTTGGAAAGTATGCGGCATGTGCGCAATTCGTAAGTATTCCGGATTGGACAACTTATAAACATTCAAATTCGGAGGTGGCTTAATGGGAACCAGTCAAAGCGGACGATATCTCAACACATACGGTACTGGCCGAAGTGTTAGTGATTTTGCTCTTGTACATTCAAATGAAGGTTCATTTACTCGTAGCCAAACTCGTATGAATGGAAAGATGGTTATCAATCTCAGACTACATAATGGTGGCCACGGGCAAAAAGGCATGGATTTACTTGATAAATACGGCATAGAATATCATATTGTCAAGACTTATTCCAACGGCGTAAGAATAGGCAACATTCCAAATCACGTGAACAAGAACAAAAGAGTTGGTACGCAGCAAGCCTGGTTTTCAGAGACTTGGACTGAAAGAGACATTCGACACGCAGGCGAACATGTTGCAAGTCTAAAAGCCAACCGTCATTTGCCTGACGGAAAACCTGTATACGGCGTTTATAAAAATGTTCGTGTTGGAGTCATAAGAACACACGGTAAAATTGCAACTGTGTTTCCGGATAGCGACCAGCACACTGTTCTAAGGAGGAAAAAGAGATGATAACAGAAAAAATCAGAAAAGCAATCGCGCAGAGAGCCACTGTCAATGACGAATGGGATTATGGCGTGCAACAAAGCCAAAAAGCCATATTGTCTATTATCTCAGAAAGTCCCGACGACACGATTCACTTTATAGAAAACGAGTGTACTGCTGATGAATTGTCATGGTTAAGCGAAATATACGACGAGATGATTGACATTTTCCCCTCGCAACGACTGATTGAAGCACTACGAAAGGCAGCCGATAAATACCCGGAGGAAGTCAAAAATACAATCTCGATACTTGTATTGATGAAGCCGAAGGCCACCTTACCTTTGTCTTAGGATCCGAAACCGATCCCACGGTCAATTAGGCCGAAGCAGCGATCTGCTACAAAAACAGATTTGAAATATGAACGCGCAAAGCGGCAGCCTTATGGCTGCCGCTCTTTTTATATTTGGTATTTGGTTTTACTTTTGCTCAGCTCCACGGTGGCCTGGTAAGTGCCGTAGGCCCAGGTGCCATCCGCCTTTGCAATGCTGACGGTCACCGGCAGTTGGCGGCGTGGGTCTTAATGCTCTCGCCCTTCTTGGCAGTCAGATCGCAAGAGAGCACCACATTCTTGGCCTTTAGTCCGCGAATGGCGCTTTTCGGTCCGATAATGGTCACCGAGTCGCTGTTCAGCGCTGTTACCTTGGCAGTGTAGCCCGCCGGCACATTGTTCAGCTTAACCCCGGCGGCAGACACATCAATGTCCTTGCTGGTGTAATCCGAGGGCACCACCACCCGTACGGTGACTTTCTCTGTATCGTCCAATACGGTGATTCCCTCCAGCTGGGTGGCGTTAAAGGTAAAGGTGTTTTCCCCTACCCGCAGGTCGGTAAAGTGCACCTCGCCCAGCTCGGCCGCCTTAATATCCGTTCCGGCCAGTACGCCGGCGCGAATGCTGTCTGTACTGTAATAAATCTTGATCTTAGACAGATCCACCGACTCCGGCGCGTCTGTTAAGGTCACATGGGTACTCAACTGCTTCACCTTGAGTACCGGTATGGTCAAGGTCAACTTCTCTGCGCCGTAATTCAGGGAAATGTAGTCCACCTTGTTACCGTACACATCCACGGCCTTTGGCTCAATATTGATGGTGGCAGTCTCCGACAGCTTGTCGTTTAAATTCACATCGGCTACTACCTTGCTGACCCGTGCAACATAGGTCTTGGGGCCGCTAACCACCACATTCGGCTCGTTGAGCAGGCTCTCCCCTGCCACAAAGCCGTCTGCCACATAGTCCTTCGTGTTGTAATTCAGCTTAATTTCCATCTCCTGCTCCTCCGGTACATCAAAGTATCCGGTATACACAGTAGGATAATAGCTCTCAACGGTAAAATCGCCGCTGTCCCCGGCGCTGACACTGATGGGAACCTCGTGGATGCCGGTGGTGGTCACCGAACTGGTTTGCAGCTTCACATCCAAATCGTCGGCAGAAATATCCTTAGCCAGGTACTTCTTGGCTCGTACGGTCACATTCACCGTCATACTGCTCTCGCCGTAGCACTTAAATCCCAACTCCTCCGTCACCGTGTCGGAAAAGTCGATCTTCAGCGGAACGGAAATATTCTTGGTGGTCTCCGGTGACAAATTCATCGAGGTGGCAACCCAAATGCACACCGCCGCCAGCAGAGAAATAATAATTAAATTCTTGTCATTATAGATCAGCTTGCGCAAAGAAAAGCGCTTTTTTGGCTTTTGCTGTTCGCTCATTTTTTCATCCTCCTTACCAGACGGGAGATAATTTTATCGTCTGAGGAGGAACCGCTGGGCAGAAATTCCGTTGTTAAAATATCGCGCAGATCGCCGTCAGACACATCGTGGTTCAGCACACCGCCTATAGCAACGGAAATGGCACCGGTTTCCTCGCTGACAATCACCACCACAGCGTCGGACTGCTCCGTCAGACCGATACCCGCACGGTGGCGGGTGCCCAGGGCGGAGGACACACTCTTTTTGGTCAAAGGCAGAATACAACCGGCTGCATACAGCCGCCCGTCCCGAATCACAAGCGCGCCGTCATGGAGCGGTGATTTGGGAAAAAACACATTCTCAATCAACTGGCGAGAGGCCTTGGCGTGCAGTTCCGTGCCGCTGGCAATAATATCGCCCAGCATCGTCTCGTTCTCAAACACGATGAGGGCGCCCACATGCTGGTCGCTCATATCCGAGCAGGCCTTACAAGTGGCCTCAATACAGTCGCCGATCTCCGCCACATCAATGGCAACTCCCGGGTGAATAATCGTCTTTAGGCTCTTACCGGTGGCGCCTTTACCCACCTGCTCCAAAATATTCCGCAGCTCCGGGCTGAATAAAATAGCCGCCAGCAGCAAAATATTAGAAAAAATGCTCTTAAAGATAAAGCTGGAAGCCTCCATGTGCAGCAAATTAACAATGCCATACATCACCAGCAGCAGCAAGATTCCCTTTAGCCAGCTGCATCGCCCGCGTTTCACGAATAATGCGGATGCAGCCATAAATGATTACGGCCACAAACAGAATATCCAGTGCGTCGCTAATGCCAAAGGTGGAAAACACGCTGAGTATCTTATTAAAGAAGTCGCCGATGGCACTCATACATTCACATCCTCACTTATACAATTCCTTATACTGATTGTAACATACTTTGAAAGTCAAATAAAGGGTTATTCCCGGAATTTTACAGAATTCAGGAAATATTCACATTCGTTCATCCCGGTAAACACGCCGGGACTGACCCGCACAGTGCCCCGCTTATCCGTACCAAAAAACCGATGGGCGCAAGGGGCGCAGTGATACCCACCACGCACGGCGATCTGCCGGGCAGCCAAATAAGCTGCTGTCTCCTCCGAGGTGCGGTCGTCCACATTAAAGCTGAGCACCGGCACGCCAATATGCTCCGGGGCGTGTACAGCTTTATCCCCGGACAGGCGGCCAACTCCTCATACAACCATCGGGTCAGGCGCATTTCGTACTCGTGTATTTCTGCCCGACCGGTCTTTTCAATAAACCGCACACCGGCACCCAGAGAGAGAATACCCGGGTTGTTCAGCGTCCCTGCCTCCAGCCGATCCGGCAGATCCGGCGGCATTTGCGGGTCAAAGGAGTGGCTGCCGGTCCCCCCTTCGGTCAGGCTGTCCGGTGATATGCCGTCCGCCAATGCCAGCACGCCGGTGCCCATGGTACCGAACAGACTTTTATGCCCGGGGGCGCACAGCGCAGAAATATGCATTGCCTGCATGTCAATAGGCAAAATGCCTGCGCTTTGGGCGGCGTCTACCACAAAGAGCCAGCCCTTTCGGCGACAGTAGTCGCCGACAAGCCCCAGCGGGTGCACCACCCCAAACACATTGGAAGCATGGAGCATGGCCACCATCGCCGTATTGGGCTGCTCCAGTGCCCGGATATTCTGTAAAAATCGGTCCGGGTCCGGGTGATATGGCACTTGATCGAAGGTGATACGCCCCTCCCGGGCCAGCTTGTAGATGGGTCGAAACACCGCATTATGCTCCAAGGCGGAGATCAGCACATGATCCCCAGGCTTCAGCAGTCCTTTTAGTGCTGTATTCACTGCAGTCGTGCAATTGTTGGTAAACACAATATTCTGCTCCGGGCACTGAAAAAAGCGGCCCAGGCAGTCCCGCACAGCAAAAATCTTTTCTGCCGTCTGCACAGACTCCCGATAGCCGCCACGCCCACTGTTATACGCATACTTACGATTGGCCCGGTACACCGTCTCCAGCACGGAAAACGGCTTGGGATAGGTGGTGGCCGCATTGTCTAAATAAATCATAGCTGCTCCACCCCGGTGATCCGCACCCCATGCTGCCGTAGCAACGCCAGCGCCTCCCCATCGCCGTCCTCCAGCCGTAACAGATACCCGCATCCGTCCGCCGGGCTGGGGCGCAGCTGCTTGTGTACAAACACACGGTAACCCGCGTTTTTCAGCAGCTTGGCCCCCCTTTGTGCGTTGGTCACAGAACCAACCTTGATCTCATAAATCATCATAAAAACCCCATTTCCTGTCATAGTCTATCCTATGCGGAAATGGGGTTTTCGTTATGTAGGGTTTACTTTTTGATTACTTACGCTTCTTGGCAGCCTTCTCGGCCTTGCGGCGAGCCAGTTCTGCCTCTTCCTCTGCACGCTTCTCAGCTAAGCGAGCTTCCTTCTGCTTGTCTTCCTCAGCAGCGGCAGCCTTTGCTTCATCATACAAAGCGGCAATTTCGTCAAAGTGCTTGTAATTCTCTTCCTGTACCAGCAGCTTCTGTGCGTCATTGTAGGGCTTCGCCGCACGGTTAAAGCGTGCAAACTCGTCCTGCAAAGCCTTAGATTTTGCCAATACAGACTTACGCTGTGCCTGTACATTCTTAATTTCAGCACGCAACTCACGAACCTTATCCAAGTCCCTCGCCTTGCGGGCAACTTCCTTGGCCTCAACCAATTCAGCAATACGCGCGTCCAGGTCGTCCTCACGATTGAACAGCTCGGTCAGTGCCTCCATATCCGGAGAAACGAATTCTTTTTACGGTGCCGTAATACTTATCGTGTGCCTTCTTGGCAGAAATCTTTTTCTTAGCAATTTCAATAGAGAAACTACGGATTTCTTTCTCATCTTCCGTATCCTTCGGCATAGCCTTCGCAGCAGCCAGCTCCCGACGCAGCTCTGCCAAATCAGCAGACTTAATGCCGTCCAGACCCAGCGCATATACCTTAGAATACTCCGCAACCTGATGCTGCGTTACAGGCAGGCCGAACTTATCCAGCTCTTTGCAGACGAACTGAGAAATCTCAATTTCCTCATTGTATTCCAAATCAGCACGATACTGCTTTTTGGCAGCCTTACGCTCTGCCTTATCGCTGATATTGCGATAGCTGCTCTTATCTACGGTCTTAGGTGTAGCAACAGCCATTTCACGGGCGTTGTTTACCATATCAATGGCTTCAACAATCTGGTGATTATTCAGCGCCTTGTTGCCAAAGTCCTCAAACAGAGAACGCACCTGCAACACGCGGATTACGCTCTTTTGCTTCTTCTCATTAAAATCATAGAAGAAGTAAGGCGCCATATTCAGGAATGCACACACGGCAGCCATAATAATCAGCACGCTCATCAGCTTGTACAGCAAGTCCGGGTCGCCGTTGTTTACATCCAAAATATCAAAGGAGTTTTTGTAGCCGTTGCCCTCATACACGCCGTATCTCTGATACACAGCAGGCAGAACGGCAGAGGTCAGCAACGTTACGATATTACCAATGGTCAGCACGGTTGCAAACATACCGTCAATACGCTCACCGGAACGATACTGCTGATAGTCACGAATATCTGCCTGAATGGCAGGTGTGGTAATCTGTTCAAATGCACCAACTAACCAGTTAAAGTACACGCAGATAAACAGCCACCAAATGCTGCGCATATTGATAATCATAGAAAGAATACAAACAATGTTTGCAAAGTTTACGGCAATCAGTACCTTCTTCTTGCCCCACTTGCGAATACAAATGGGGGCCAATAACATACCCCACAAAGAAGCGTTACCGGTCAAGGTTTGAATCAAGGCGAATGTACCGCCGCTGCAGGTATGACCGTAGTTATAAGACCAGGTCAAAATATTGCCGTATGCACTCTCCAAGAAGCCAATCCATCCGGCCAAAGCAATAATCCAGAAATACTTATTCTTGGCAACTGCCTTAAAGGAGTCAATAAAGCTAATCTGAATGGTATGGGTCTTAGCCTGTACGATTTTTTCCTGTGTGTTGGCATAAACCATAATGGTCAGAACCATACCGAGAACGGCAAACACCGGGTAAGAAATCCGATACACACGAATATCATACAAGTCGTTGTTGGTGGCAAACTGCGCAACCAACGGCAGCACGATATTGATGATAGACGGTGCTAAGGAATACACAACGCTCTTGATTGCCAAAACATCCGTTCTCTCCTGCGTATTGGGAGAAAGCACGTGAATCAAGTTGGTATATGCATCCTGGAAGAAGTTAAAGAAGAACTGCAGCAACAAGTTAAAGATCAATACCATGACGCACTTAGCTATGTAGCCGCCCTCGTACCCCATAATCTTACCGGAGAATAAGGAATACATAGAATCATACGGGAACCACACATACGCCAAGGAAATCACGGCGGTAGGAATACCCATAGAAATCAGGTAGGGACGATATTTACCGCCCTTACCGCGTGTATTATCTACCATGTTGGCACGCACCGCCGTCAGCGGAATGTTTGCCAAGGTAGAAATCAGGTAAAGCACATACATATCCATAGGTGCAACGCCGATTGCGCCGCCTACGATCATATTTGTGGTAGAGACGACTAGCGCAGCGCCCATAGAAATCAAGAAGTATGCGCCGATACCGCCTACGGAATAAGCAGCCACCTCTTTGAAAGACATATACTTGCCTTTCGGCGGTTCTGTCCAGTAGTACTTAATGTTGTCGATGAGGCCTGTGGCTTTTGCTTTCAGGCCGGTTTGTTCTGCCATTGGATCTCCCCCTGTGTCATATTTCTGCAATATTATAACAAATCAGTTTATCAATTACAACCAAAAAGAAATTTGTCCGCAGAAATTTTCTGTGCAACTTGTAATGCCCAAAATATTTATAGACAGCGTTCTGTGTTTTTGTCTATTATTTTCTAAAATGTGCAGAATTCATAGACAAATGATACAAAAAAACCGCCGAAAGTTTTTCGGCGGTTCCAATGCGGCGGTGTCAGATTACACATCACTTTCACTCGGTTGTTCAATTATCTCCTTATAGGGTAAAGGTGGCGGTCTTGCCGTTGTATAATGCGGCGGTCAGGGTGTTGCCCTCCAGGGTAAAGTACGCACATGAGCGCAGAGCGGCATAGGGGTTCTTTTTCATCTTCACTGCCGGCGCCTTTTCATTATCCGAGTAGGTAAAACCCTTTTGCAGTCCGCCGGTTTGCAGTTCCTTATCCGTCATGGCAAAACAGGTCAGCCCCTCCCCTTTGCGCACAGACAGCTCCGTTGCCACATCAAAGTTATACACCGTGTCACCCAGGGTACAACGGGTAAAGTACCAGGGGTTACCGGCGGCGTCCTTGCCGACGATATGCCCGGCGTCCACCCCACCCTGTTGCAGCAGGAACTCAAACATACCGCTGATGGCAGCACTCATGCCCTTGCCTTGCAAAATGGCGGTGTAAGTGTCGGTCACACTGTCGTCATAAGTCGTGTGGGTTGCCACATAGTGGTACACATTGAGGAGATACACATGATTGCTCACCGTGCCCTTGCCGCAGGCTTTCAGAATGGTATTGACCTTTTGGGAAAAGGCGCCCACCAGCTGGCGATGCGTATCCGCATCGTTTTTATATTTGATGGTCACGCCGGAATTGTCGCTGTTCACCGAAACCGTATCTACCAGCGCCATCAACGGAAAGCCGGTGTACAGCAGCCGGTTCACATCGTCCATCATATCCGTATTCACCCGCACGGCCACACCGCCCTCTGCAATGGCTTTGGCGATCTTCTCATACGCCCGCACGGCACTGGGGTCCGTCTGCGCATAATGGCTGTCATACGTATAGGCCAGGGTGTAGGCAGCAGGCGCAGCCGTGGTCGTCTCCTCCTTGCCATCCTTCGAGCAGGCAGAGAACAGTCCCACCGTCAGTACCAGTGCCAGCAGTACAGAAATCGTCTTTTTCATAAAACACCTCAACGCAGTTGAGCAAACAAATGCTCCGTATTTGCAAAAAAGTTTGGTAAGCCCGGCAATAATCCGTGCCCACTCGGTTGCGCTTGCAGCCGCCGCCCCGACAAAGCGTGAACCAGCAGCAGGTCTTGCACGCCGGGGGCAACTGAAAAGAATTCTTTAAGAATTCCACCATCTTTTCACTATGGAAAAAGCCGTCAAAATCCCCGGCACAGATATTGCCCAGGTACCAATCATCGGTACAGTAAAAGTCACAGGGGTAGGTACTGCCGTCCGCCTCCACCACAAACTGGGTAGCGCAGGTGCCGTTCATACCGCACTGCTCTGCATTCTGCCCCCGCGCCAGCAGCAAGTAATTGTCAAACATACGCACGGACACCGGGTTACCCCGCAGGTCATCTTTGGCATACAGCTTAAATCCCTGCTGCAAAAAGGCGGCGTAATCGTCATCGGTCATAAACAGATCCTCCGGCGCATCCATGGCAAAGGGGCGCAGGCAGGGTATGTACTGCAAGTGGCGCAGTCCCTGCTGCTTAAAGAAGCGATAGGACGATCGCACATGGGTAGCGCCGTAAGCGGTGAGCACCGAGAGAATATTAAAAGGCACCCTGCGCCGGGTCAGCAGCTGCACACCGCGAAACACATCATCAAAGGAGCTGCGTCCGTCCGGGTACACCCGGTAACGGTTGCCCTCCCGGTCGCCGTCCAGCGACACGCCCACCAAACAGCCATATTCCAAAAACAGGTCGCACCATTCGTCGTCCAGCAAAGTACCGTTGGTCTGCACGCAGAACTGGACGGTCACGCCGGGGCGCTGCCGTTCCTTGCAAGAGGAGAAGAAAAAGCGAAAAAAGTCTTTCCCCGCCAGCAGCGGTTCCCCGCCCTGAAAGGTAAAATATACCGGTCCGTCCCCGGCAAAAGCCAGGGCCTTGTCCATCACCTGCAAGGCGGTGTCCCGGGTCATATAGCCCTTGTTCTCCGTCTGCCGGGTAGCGGCCAGGTCGTGGTAAAAGCAGTATTCACACCGCAGATTGCAGTTGCCGGAAGCCGGCTTGAGCATCACTGAAATGGGCATAAGTGCCTCCGTTAGCGTACTTGAATTTGGGACAGCACCTGCCCCACCTTTTGGTGCAGCACCAGGTCTGCCAGCTTGTCCGCCGGGGTTGGATCCGGTTAATGAGCACAAAGTGCTCCCCCCTGAAAGTAGCGGATAAAGCCCGCCGCTGGGTACACAGAAAGAGATGTACCCGCCACGATCATGCAGTCCGCCCGGGCAATGGCATGTACGGCGCCCTCTACGGTCTGTTGGTCAAGTCCTTCCTCATACAGAACCACATCCGGCTTGATGATACCACCGCAAGCGCACCGGGGTATATCGGCAGCCTCTGCCACCGCCTCCACACCGTAGGCTCTGCCGCAGCGCATACAGTGATTGCGCAGCACGGGCCGTGGAGCTCATATACCGTGCGGCTGCCCGCTGCCTGGTGCAGGCCGTCAATATTCTGAGTCACCACAGCGGTGCACTTGCCTGCTTGCTCCAGCTCTGCCAATTTGTAATGGGCAGCGTTGGGCCTGGCATTCGGACACAGCATTTTGCTGCGGTAAAAGCGGTAGAATTCCGCCGGGTTCTCGTCAAAAAAGCTGCGAGAAAGGATCTGCTCCGGCGGATAGTCGTATTGCTGATGATACAAGCCGTCCACACTGCGAAAGTCCGGAATACCGCTCTCGGTAGACACCCCGGACACCGCCAAAAAGACAATGCGCCGAGAACGATCTACAATTTCCTGTAAAGTCATCCTTTGATCCTCACTGCGGCGCGCGCCACGGGACTTTCCGCAGTCACGCCGTTTGTTTTAGTTTGCGCCACCAGACGATAGGCGGCGGTTTTGCCCCGCTTGGGGGCTGTGTCGATATAGCGGGTGCCGGTGTGCATTGCCACCCGGCGGTATTTGCCGCGGATGCTGCCGTCTCTACGATAAAGCACATATTGCTTTTGGCGCCGGGCACCGCTTTCCATTGCAGGGCGATCTTGCCCTTATATTTGCCGCTGCGGATCCGGCCGCCTACCAGGCGGGTACTGCCTATGGTTGAGAACTTCATATTCTTGCTGCCCTGAGCAATCCCCTGCCCCTTGGTGTTGCCGGTAAGCCGATCGCCCACGGTGGTCAGGGCAGTTCCCGGCTGGGAACTCATCCCATAGCGACGGCAGCCGCTGATCCGATTGCTGCCGGTGGCGGCAGTGCTCTTCTCCGCCAGGCAAATGCCGTTATGACCCATTGCCTGAATGGTATTGCGCAGCAGGCGCGCCTTTTTGCTTCGCTGCACAAAAATGCCGTTGGTGGCCCCGGTGCGAATGGTGTTTTCCGTCACCTCTACCCCGTTGCTGTCCACAATGCAAACGGCGCTGGAGCGGCTGTTCGTTACCGTGTTGCTCCGCAGCTCGTTGCTGTGGGAGGCGTCCATACACTTCAGCCCGTTGTGTAGGGCGGTGCAAGTATTTTTCTCGATCAAATTACCACTGCTGCCGTGAAGGAGAATTCCAACAGTGGTCTCCGCCGCCGCACCGGTATGGGTAATGCGGTTGTCTGCAAGCGTGCAGTTTTGCAGATCGGTGCCGGTGATCCCGCCGCCGGTGGTGGTAATGGTGTTACCACTGACCGTCAGGTTATAGACCGCATAATTTCCGGCAGGCATTTTGCCGGTGGCCTTGCCGCCGTACAGAAACATACCCCTGGGCTTGTCCATCTCCGCTGTTTGACAAACGGAGATGGTATTGTCGGTAATGCGGCTGCCGCAGTCTGTATTGCGCTTACCCAGCACCTTGCCGCTGCCGTCGGTGAACACATCGGTCACGCCGCTGTTTTTGCACATATAATATGCCACGCCTCGACCGCAGTCGGTGATGGTGTTCTTCTCGATCACTGCGTCCACATAATTGGTGCACACAATAGCCGTGCCTTGCAGGCGCCGAAAGGTGTTGCCACGAATGGTAACGCCCTTCTGATACCGCCCGGCAAAGGCGTTGCGGGTGCCTACCCCGCAAATCAGGTCCTGAAACGTGCAGTCCTCTACGGTGATCTTTTGGTTCATCGTGCCGTCATAGGCCGGAAAGTTGGCGAAGTGCCGATTTTTCTCTAAAATATCAATTTGCAGCGCCTCCGCACTGCTCTCCGTTTGATTGGTCTGACCGGAGAACAGGCAGTTTACGAACCGCACATTGTACCCGGCGGCCAATTCTGCGTGGTGGGAGTCTTTGTTGTTGAGAAATGCCGTGCCGTCCACGGTCACATTCTTGCAATGCGCCAGGCGCAGCAGGCAGGAGCCGTTGGTGTTGCCAGGCGCATAATCCAGCGTGCCGCCCCGCAGCGTGCAGTTTTCCAACGCAGAATATCCGGTGTAGTCCTTGCCGGTACGGTCCCGATTGGGTGAGATAAAGATGTTGCCCTTGCCTGCATTGTCATTGAGCAGGGTTACCCCTGTCAGGTTCAGGGTCATATCAGACGCCAGCACAGCGCTCTTTGTCATTCGATATTCCCCGGGAGTCACGGTAACCGTGCAGGTGCCGTAGGCGCCGCTGCGCACCGTGTCCAGCGCCGATTGCAGCGCCGGGCAAGCGTTCTCCGGATCCATGGGCGCAGCATAGCACACCTGCCCGCTGCTGTCCCGCACAGTCACGCTCTCCCCTGCATAAGCAGCAAAGGGCGCACCCGCCACTGCCAGTAGCAGCCAAAAGGCCAAAAACAGCGGAAGGCACCGGCGAAAAAAACGCATTTTTTGCATAAAAACTAAAAACTCCCTCTTTACTTCTATTCCTGTATATATTAGTATAGTAGACTGAAAGTGTCAAGAAAGCAGGTGCGTTTTTTTGAAAAAAGCATTGATCGCCATGAGCGGCGGCGTGGACAGCTCCGTGGCCGCCAAGCTGATGTTGGATGCCGGGTACGACTGTATGGGCGCCACCATGAAGTTGTTTGACAGCGACGATATTTTGATGGCCCAGCGGGAAAAGACCTGCTGTTCCCTGTCCGATGTGGAGGACGCCCGCAGCGTGGCCCGCCGACTGGGTATGCCCTATCAAGTGTTCAATTTTAAAGGTGACTTTAAGGAAAAAGTCATTGATAAATTTATTGCCACCTATGAGGCAGGCGGCACCCCCAACCCCTGCATTGACTGCAACAAGTGCTTAAAATTTGACACCCTGTGTCGCCGCGCCATCACCCTGGGCTACGACTATGTGGTCACCGGTCACTATGCCCGCATTGACTGCGTGGACGGCCGCTATCGGCTGCGCAAGGCGCTGGACGACAAAAAGGACCAAAGCTATGTGCTCTATAATCTATCCCAGGAGCAGCTGGCCCACACCCTGTTTCCCCTGGGTGAGCTGCATAAGGACCAGGTGCGCGCCATTGCAGAGGAAAACGGCTTTATCAACGCCCACAAAAGAGAAAGCCAGGACATTTGCTTTGTGCCGGACGGGGACTATGCCGCCTTTATTGAAAGCTATACCGGCCGCCACTATCCCCCCGGGGATTTTGTAGACACACAGGGGAATGTGCTGGGCCGCCACAAGGGCATTATTCGCTACACCATCGGCCAGCGCCGCGGGCTGGGTCTTGCGCTGCCGGCGCCGCTGTATGTGTGCAAGAAGGATCCGGAAAGCAACACGGTGACCCTGTGCCCCAACGACCAACTGAACAGTACGGTGGTGCGGGTGACCGAGTTCAACTGGCTGAGCATTGCAGCGCCTGCCGAACCGCTGCATGCTGCTGCCAAGATCCGCTACAATATGCACCAGGCGCCCTGCACCGTAGAGGTGCTGCCCGGCGGCGATGTGCAGCTGACCTTTGACGCGCCGCAACGAGCGGTGACCCCCGGTCAGGCTGCCGTTATTTATGACGGCGACACGGTACTGGGCGGCGGACGCATTGTATAACTGCAATTTATCACTTTAACTTGCTAAAGAATTTCGTTGACAAAGCCCGTCTGCAGTGCTATAATTTTCACACAGTCCTATAAGAGGATTATAAGTTAGCCAGGAAGGACCTAAATCCTATGACGGATTATTCCATCACCCTGCCCTCCTATTCCATCGGCGAGCAGGTTTACAAGCAAATTCCAACGGTGTGCGCTCCCTTTGGCGCCACAGCGGTGGTGATCGGCGGACACAAGGCCATGGCAGCGGTGCGGGAGCGCCTGCTGGCCGCGATCCAAAGGCAGCGCCGTGACCATTACGGATTTTGTGTGGTACGGCGGCGAGGCCAGCCGGGAGAACATTGCTGCCTTGGCAGAGAACCCGGCAGTGGCAGCAGCAGATATGATCTTTGCTGTTGGCGGCGGCAAGGCACTGGACACCGGCAAAGCCTATGGGGAAGAAAGCGGCAAGCCGGTATTCACCTTTCCCACCATTGCCTCCACCTGTGCAGCCACCACGGCAGTATCGATTCTGTACCACGCAGACGGTACCTTTTTGGCGCCGGATTTTCACAAAAGCGCCGCCGGTGCACGCCTTTATTCTGCCCTCGGTGATTGCAGCCGCCCCACGGCGCTACATTTGGGCCGGTATGGGCGACACTTACGCCAAGTATTTTGAAGCGGAGATGAGCTCCCGAGGTGAAGCGCTGGTGCACTACCATGCCCTGGGTGTAAATGTGAGCCGAATGTGCTTGGACCCACTGCTCACCTATGGTGCACAGGCCATGGCAGATATAGATGCCGAGCGCTGCACCTATGCAGTGGAGCAAGTGATTCTGGCAATCATCGTCACCACCGGCATTGCCTCTATTTTGTTGACGGCAGAACATATTGTGGATTACAATTCCGGCCTGGCGCACGCCGTGTTTTACGCGCTCACCGCCTGGCCCCATATTGAGACGCGCCACCTGCACGGTGAAGTGGTGGGCTTTGGCGTGCTCATTCTGCTGCTAACCGACGGCAATTTGGACAGCTTCCGCCAGATGTACGCTTTCAACAGAAGCGTGGGACTCCCCACCGCCCTCTCCCAAGTGGAGATGACCGGTGCCGATGTGGAAAAGCTGGTGCCCCTGGTAGCCAAAATGCCGGACATTGCCCACAATCCCTACACCATAACCGAGGAAATGCTGCACAAAGCCTTTGCAGACCTCGATTATTATAATCAACACCAAGCGTTTAAGGAGAATGAATGATGAAAAAGTTTTTTGCCACCCTGCTGTGCCTGGCACTGGTTGCCGGCCTGTTCGCCGCCTGCTCCGGCAGCAAAGATAACAATGCCAAAGCAGACAGCAAGAAAGTAGGCATTGCCGTGCTGTCTGAGAACGGCGCCTTTACCGATATGCGTACCGGGATCGAGTCTAAGCTGAAAGAGAAGTACGGCGACAATGTGACCTGCGTGTACAAGAACGCTGCCGGTGACGCCGCCAGTCTGAGCACCATTGTGTCTGACTTTGACAACGGCGATTATGACGCAGTATTCACCATCGCCACCCCGGCCACGCAGGCGTTTGTGAATCAGGAGTCCGAAACCCCTTGCTTCTTCTGCGCCGTGTCCGACCCGGTAGCTGCCAAAGTGATGACCGCGCTGGACACCCCGGACAAAAACGCTACCGGTACTTCCAACGCCATTCCGGTATCTGAGATCATTGACATGGGCTACAAGCTGACCCCGGATGTAAAAAAATGGGGCTTTATTTACTCCACCAGCCAGGTGAACGCCACCTCCACCGTTAAGGCGGCCGAGAAGTACCTGGACAGCAAGAAAATCGCTTATGCGGAAAAGACCGTGGAAAACTCCGCCGATGTGAAGTCCGTCACCCAGTCCCTGATTGACGGCGGCTGTGATGTAATCTTCGTACCCAACGATTCTGTGGTACAGGACGGTGTGTCTGCCCTGACAGAGCTGTGCCAGGAGAAGAAGATTCCCACCTACTGCTCCTCTGCCACCACGGTTGCCTCCGGCTGCACCGCCACCCTGGCCATTGACGACAAGGGCATCGGCGAAAAGACCGCAGAAATGGCGATTCAGTATTTTGACGGCAAAAAGGTAGCGGAGATCCCCGCCCAGGTGTGCGGCATCGACTACTGCTCCGTAAACAAGACAGCGCTGGCTGCCGGCGGTTTGGCTACCCCCACCAAGGATACCGTTGGCTATGAGGTCAAGGTGCTGGAAGCAGCAAAATAAACAACAGAAATCACAAACCGGCGGGCGCGCTGCAAGGTGCGCCTGCTACAATTTTTTCATACCCAAAGGAACAAGAACTTATGCTTTATCTCACTGCCCTACAAGAGGGCTTACTGTACGGACTGTTGGCGCTGGGCGTTTACATCAGCCTGCGGGTGCTGGACATTCCCGACCTGACCACCGAGGGCAGCTTCGGTTTTGGCTCTGCACTGGCCGCCGTTTTGGCTGCCGGGGCCACACCTATCTGTCCCTGCCCATTGCCTTTTTAGGCGGCATGGCCGCCGGACTAATCACCGGGCTGCTGGAAACCAAGCTGCAAGTACACCCGGTACTGGCCGGTATCATCACGATGAGCGGACTGTACTCCGTTAACTTGATTGTTCGGGGCGGCCCCAACCTGTCCATCGGCGCCGCCAATCTCTTTAAGCAGTTCTATAAGGCGCTGCACCTGACCGGCGATCAGCGCAAGGTGGCCGGTGCGCTGCTGGCGCTGGTGATCTGCCTGGTAGTGACCCTGCTGCTGATTGTATTTTTTAAGACCCATGTGGGCCTGTGTATCCGCGCTACCGGCGACAATCAGGATATGGTGCGCGCTTCCTCCATCAATGTGGACGCCACTCTGATCCTTGGGCTGTGCATCAGCAACGGGCTGATCGGTCTGGCAGGCGCACTGGTGACCCATTATGTAGGTTACAGCGACACCTCCACCAGCAACGGCACTCTGATTTACGGCCTGGCCGCCGTCATTATCGGCGAGGCGCTGTTTGGCAAGCGGGGCGTCACCGTGGGGCTGATCTCCGCCGTGTGCGGCTCCGTGATCTACAAACTGATCGTCACCTTTGTGGTGGATATTGAGCTGTTTGGCACCAACAGCGCCAATTTGATGAAGCTGATGTGCGCCGTGATCGTGGCTGCCACCTTTATTATCCCGGCTGCCAAGCGCACCGCCCGGAACCGCAAAGTAAAGAAGGAGGCCCGCCGCAATGCTTGATGTAAAGAATGTTTCCAAGACCTTTGCCAAGGGCACCCTGTCAATGAACACATTGCCCTGGAGAAGATCAATTTGCACCTGGATCGGGGCGAATTTCTCACCATTGTTGGCTCCAACGGCGCCGGCAAATCCACCCTGTTCAACCTGATCTGCGGCACCTTTTATGCAGGACAGCGGCACCGTTACCCTGGACGGGCAGGACATTTCCTTTCTGCCGGAACACAGGCGTGCCAAATTGATCGGCCGGGTGTTCCAGGACCCGATGAAGAAGGCACCGCACCGAATATGACCATTGAGGAAAACCTGGCGCTGGCCTACACCCGCGCCCACTCCAGCGGGCTGGCGCTGGCTCTGTCTAGGAAAAAGAGCAACTTCTTCCGGGAGCAGGTGTCTCGCTTTAATATGGGGCTGGAGGACCGAATGAAAACCAAGATCGGTCTGCTGTCCGGTGGGCAGCGGCAAGTGGTCACCTTGCTGATGTGCACCATCTGCACCCCCAAGCTGCTGCTCTTAGACGAACACACCGCCGCGCTGGATCCGGTCACCGCCAAAAGGTGATGGACATTACCAACGAGATCGTGGCAGAAAACAACATCACCACCATGATGATCACCCACAATATGTCCTCTGCACTGGCCACCGGCGACCGCACCATTATGATGGACAGCGGCCGAATCATCATTGACCTGGACAAGGAGCAAAAGGCCCATATGACCGTGTCGGACCTGCTGGCACTATATCGGGAAAAAAAGAGACTAAAGAGTTTGACACCGACCGCATTTTGCTGCAAAAAGAGGTAGGACCCAATGAAATGTATCAGCTGGAATGTAAACGGCCTGCGGGCCTGTATCGGCAAGGGCTTTGCCGACTTTTTTGCTGCGGCAAACGCGGACCTGTTTTGCCTGCAAGAGACCAAGCTGCAAGCGGGGCAAATCGACTTTGCGCCCCCGGGCTACCACGCCTACTGGAACTATGCGGAGAAAAAGGGCTACTCCGGCACCGCCATCTTCTCCAAGCGGGAGCCGCTGCGGGTGCAGTACGGCATGGGCAAGGAGGAGCATGACCGGGAAGGGCGGCTGATTACCCTGGAATTTCCTGAATTCTACTTTGCCACCGTATATGTGCCCAATTCTCAGCGAGAGTTAACTCGGCTGGACTACCGTATGCAGTGGGAGGACGACTTTCTTGCTTATCTGCAAACCCTGGATCAAAACAAACCGGTGATCTTCTGCGGCGACCTGAATGTGGCCCACCGGGAGATCGACCTGAAGAATCCAAAAACCAACCACAAAAACGCCGGTTTTACCGATGAAGAGCGAGGCAAAATGACCGCCCTGCTGGATAGCGGATTTACCGATACTTTCCGCTACTTTTACCCGGATGCCACCGGCATATACAGCTGGTGGAGCTATATGTTCCACGCCAGAGAGAAGAACGCCGGTTGGCGTATTGACTACTTTATCACCTCTGACCGGCTGCAACCTAAATTGCAGGACGCCAAGATCCACACAGATATTTTTGGCAGCGACCACTGCCCCATTGAGCTGGACATTGACCTGTAATCCACAACAAAAAGACCACCTGCGCAAGCAAAACCTGCGTAGGTGGTCTCTTTATTTATACCTAACAATATGCTGCTATTCTGTCGGTGCAGTCGGAGCGGGGATCAAGCCCAGCTCTGCTAATTTTGCTGTAATATCTTCAAAATTATAAATATGCGCAACGGGATAACCGGCTTTTTGACACACTGCGTCCACAAAAGAATCTCTTTGCTGTCTGCTTTGCGCTTGGTGACTTTTATCATCCAACTCTAAAAGCGCAAGTACCTGCAAATTATCCGGCTTGCACAGCACAAAATCAACATGCTTTTTACTGACCATATTGAAATACTTTATGCGGTCTTTGCCTTGCTTTTGACTGCTTACATCTACCAGATCAGCCAATCGAACCTTAGCCAAAATGTGCAGATTGTGCCGATCACAAATGGGCTTTAATTTTTTATAAACGCCCATTCATTCTTTGTCAGCAGCAATTTTTTGGTGTACGGCAAATCTGCTTCCGCCGCACCCGGCTCGGGCGTTACCTGCTCCACGGGCTGTGCATTTTGCTTGCGTGTTCCCAGCAATACATTCAGCACCACAGACACAAGCGCGACCAACGCCAGTATGCCAATCACAACATATATCATATTTCGATTCTCTTTTCTTTTTTTCCGTTTTATTCCTGCACTTCGATGGTGTCGATCACCACATCATTGACCGGTTTATCCCCAGGGCCGCAGGGTACGGCAGCGATGGCGTCCAGCACATCGGCACCGTCAATCAGCTGGCCGAACACCGTGTGGTGGAAGTCCAGCCAGGGGGTGCCACCCACCTGCTTGTACTGCTCTACCACTTCCGTAGGATAGCCCTGGTCAGACAGTGCCTCCATTTGGTCAATCAAATTGGCGGGTACAGACTTAGCCTGGACCACAAAGAACTGGCTGCCGTTGGTGCCGGGGCCGCTGTTTGCCATAGACAGAGCACCATAGTAGTTGCGGGCGTCCAGCGCGAACTCATCCTCAAAAGGTTTGCCCCAAATGGACGCGCCGCCGCAGCCGGTACCGGTAGGATCGCCGCCCTGGATCATAAAATCCTGAATCACCCGGTGGAAGATCAGGCCGTCATAATAGCCGTTCTTGGCGTGGGTGATAAAATTCTCCACCGCCTTGGGCGCCGCTTCGTCCAGCAGCACAAAGGTCATATCGCCGCGGTTGGTTTTGATCACAGCTTTTTTGCCGTCTTTCTTTTCTAACTGATTCATCTTAATACTTCACTTTCTCATTGATTTTTTGCAGCACCGCCGGGTCGATTTTCGCCACCTGGCGGTCATAGGTCATCAGACCGTTGATCTCGTCCTCCACATCCGTCACCTGTGTATAAACGGTGGCAGCCAGGCCGGTTTTGATCTGGGGAATGATCACCTTGTTAAACAGTTTTTGGTACGCCGCCGTCAGCTTTTCCTTGCTGGGATAAACGCGGTAGCCAAAAGTGCGTTCGTTCCAGGTGTGACCGGGCGTTTTCAGCGCATAGCCGCCGAACTCCGTCAGCAGCCAGGGCTTGTCGCCGGCGTGCACCCGAATGGGGGTAAAATAAATGTGCTTGCTGATCACATCACTGTCGCCGCAGGGGTGCCAGCCGCTGGCGGCGTCCACCGTGCGGGTGGGATCCCATTCTTTCAGCAGATTGTAGGCCACCGTAGAATCGAACTGACCCCAGCCCTCATTAAAGGGCACCCACATGGCAATACAGGGGCAGTTATACAGGGCGTCCACCATCTCCCACAGTTCCTGATAGTACAGCTCACGAGCGGCCGCATCCGTGCGCTTAAAGGTCTTATACTTACGGTCATCCAGGGTAATACCCACAAAGGGAATCGCGGAGATCTCCAGCCCGTAGTGCCCGCCGCCGTTGATCATATCCTGCCACACCAAAATGCCCTGCACATCGCAGTAATGATACCAAAGAAGTACGGCATTTTAATGTGCTTGCGCAGCATATTAAAGCCGCAGCGCTTTACATGGGTCACATCGTACGCCATAGCTGCATTGGCCGGTGGGGTCAAAAAGCCGTCCGGGTAATACCCCTGGTCCAGCAAACCGTTATGGAAATACGGCTTATTGTTCAAAAACAGACGGGGCAGACCGTCCAAGTCCCGACCGACAGAGAACTTGCGCATACCGAAATAGGAACGGATCACCTCGCCGCAGGCCTCAAATTCCACCTGATAGAGAAACGGCGACTCCGGGCTCCAGGGCTTAAAGTCCGGCAACGGCACATCTGTGTCCGTCGTGTCGGCCACCAAAGTCTCGCCGTCATAAATGCGGGTGCGTACATGGTCGGTGCCAAAGAATTCAAAGTGCACGGCGGCGCCGTCATAGTCCGGCGTGATCCGCACTTTTTCCAGGAATTCCACCGGCGTGGACTCCAGCCAAACGCTCTGCCAAATGCCGCTTTGGGGCGAATACCAAATACCGCCACGCTTGGTCTTTTGTTTTCCCCGGGAATACTGGTTTTCGTCCGTAAAGTCCTGCACAGATACTTCCAGCTTGTTCTCCCCCGGTTGCAGGGCCTCTGTCAGCTCCAAAGTAAAGGGTGTGTAGCCCCCTGATGGCCGCCCACCTGCACACCGTTTAAGTACACGGTGCACATTTGGTCCACCGCGCCAAAGTGCAGGAACACCCGCCCCCGGTTAAAGTTCTCCGGCAAAGTAAAGGTGCGCCGATAGTGCAGGTACTCACCGGGCTTTAAGGTGCGCTCCACCCCGGAAAGCGGCGTCTCCGGCGAGAAGGGCACGCAAATGGCCGTATCCATCTGGACCGGCACGGTGCTATCCCCTGGTAAAGGCACACTGCCACATACCGTTTAAGCTCAGGTACGAATCTCGCACAAATTGCGGGCGCGGATACTCAGACAGCGGACAACTTTTGTCCAACTGCTTCCCCATTCAGTCAGCATCATAAGTTCTCTCCTCACTTACAATTTTGCAGTCCTCAATGCGTACATGTTTATTACAGATCCGCAGCGCTGCCTTTTTATGAGACACAATAATGCAAGTCACATTTTGCAGCGCTTTCAGATTTTTCAAAAAGCGATGTTCTGTTTCCTCGTCCAGCGCGGAGGTGGCCTCGTCCAGCAGCAGCACCGGGGATTTGGACAGCAAACTGCGGGCAATGGCCAGCCGCTGCACCTGCCCCTCGGACAGGCCCATACCCCGCTCGCCGATCACGGTCATCAAGCCCTGGGGCAATTCGTTGATAAAGGTATCTGCACAGGCGATCTCAACGGCCCGCTGCACCTCCTCGTCCGTAGCGTTACTGTTAATGAACTTCAAATTATCCAGTATCGTGCCGGACAGAAGCATATTTCCTTGGGGCACATAGGCAAACAGCCGGCGGGTGTGCTTGTCTGCCGGGATATGACTGCCGTCCGCCATCTCCAAGTAAATAGAGCCGTCCTGGGTCGGAAACACGCCCAGCAGCAACTTCAGCAGCGTGCTCTTGCCAATACCGGAGATGCCGGTGATGGCCACAAAGTCCCCTTTGTTAATGGTCAGTGAGGTATGATCCAGGATCACATCCCGGTCATAGCGGAAGTCGATATGATCAAACTGCAACGCCCGCAGATCCCGGTAAGCGGACGGTACATCCACATCGTCTGCGTTGCTGCTCTCTTCCTCCGGCAGATTCTCGATCTCCATCAGCCGCTCCGCAGAAGCAATGATGGCAAAATACTTGGGCATAATACCGGACAAAGAAGCAAACGGCCCCTGAATTTGGTTCACCAGCTGGAGCATGGCGGTAACGGTACCGTAGTCCAGCCCGTTCAGCAGTCGATAAGCGCCAAAAGCCAGGGCAAACACATAGCCGATATTAAAGGTGGTAGACAGCCCGGCGTTGGCGGCAATGCCAAAGAAGCGCCGCTTCATACGCGCCACATAATTCTCCTGTTGCAGCGCGTCCGTCTGCTGGTTAATCTTGTCCTCCGCCACAAAAGTCTTGATCACCAGCAGGTTGCTGATGGTCTCTTGCATAAAGGAGCGGGTCTTGCCTTCCGTTTGCTGGACCTGCTTGTGCAAACGCTTTAAGGTCTTGCGAAACATACGGGTAGACAGGAACACAAACACCCCGCCCACCAAAAAGGCAAGGGCAAACACCTTGTCAATAATCACAAGGTAAATAAAGGCACTAAACAGCTTGACGATAAAAAACACTACATTGGGCAACAAGGTGGTATAGCCGTCTGTAATCACCTGCACATCGTTAAACAGCAGATTATTCAGCTCGCCGGTATGGTACTTGGACACACTGGCGTAGTCCTTTTTAATGAGCACCTGGAGCATATGCTTTTTGAAGATCATATCCAGGCGCGCCTTGCATCGCTCGGAAAAGCTGCTGCCGATTAAATTCAGTGCCATCTGCACCATGATCAGGATCAGCAGATAAACGGCATAGCGCACCACATAACCCCAGTCCTTGTATTCGGTCGCGCCGTTAATGATATGCTTGGAAAAATTGGCAAAGCACACAGACAGCGCCGCGCCCAGCGCGTTGGTAAACAGCAGCACCGCCGCTTTGGGCAGCTGGCTTTTGCCGATGGCAGTCATCCAGCGAATGGCAGCCCAATCGGAGCGAGAGGGCTTTCGTTTGGTCCGGTTCAGGATCGTTCACCTCTTTTAAAAATATGGCGACGGATCCAGCCGCAGCCTTTATGGACAAACATGATCAGCGGGCGCACCGGGTAAAGTGCCACCCACACCCGGCTGTACAGCCGGTAACGGCGACTGTTTTGGCAGTCCACATATCGCTTTCCGTCCTTATAGAACCCGGCCAGCACGCCGCAAATGCTGTCGTCCGTAACATATTCCTTTTGGAGCCGATTGTCGCCGATAATTACATAATCCTCTGGGCGCACCCGCACAATACGATGCATAATGTACTTGCCGCCGGGGGTGCGATACACCGGCACATCGTACTTCTTTAGCCGCCCCCGGGGACGCACGATAATAATATTGTCCCGCCCTTGATGAATCAGCGGCCACATAGAGGTTCCACGGGTCAATCCGGTATAAATGCCCTTTTCGGCAATGATCTGTTCAATGCTGTCGTACATACTTGCGAAAGCTCCATTATCTTAAAACAAAATATATCTATTTCAGTATAACAGATAGCGGGATTTTATGCAACTGTGTTGACCCAAAGAAAAAAAAAGGTGTTATACTGTAAAAAACAAAAGAGCCGCGGTTCCCGGAAGGGATCAAATCGGAAGCACGGTGCAACGCCGTCACAACCGCCATTACCGTGATCGAGTTTTGCTCTGCACAGGCCATTGCGCAAGCGAGAAGGCGCAGAGTGAGTATATCGTAAGTCGGGACACCCGCCGCAGGCTTTGGATTGCAAACACACTTTTGGGCTTAAGGGAAAGATGTGGAGGCAGCGCTGGTATAACTGCGCCCTTTTCTGTCCCCTGCCCATGGCAAGGGACTTTTTATTTTGCAAAGAACACGAAAAAGCATTGCACTGCTGATGTTGGCACTGGCACTGTTCTTTACCGGCTGCACGGTCGGAGCCAACGAACAGACCGGTACCACTCCGCAGAGTCAAACTGTTACGGCAGCCGGCAAAGCAGACACAACCGCCGCCAAGGCCAGTTCCAATACGGTTACCGGCGCCACAGCAAAAGGCACAGCGGCAGCCGGAACCACCGCCAAAACCGATGGTGCAAAAAGCGGCACCCCCACCGGCAGCACAGCTGCCAAAGCAAAGGGCAGCAGCGGCAAAAGCACAACCACCACCCGCGCCGCAAACAGCGCCAAGTGGCAGGGCGGCTCCGCCGGCCTGATCCCCACCGGCGGTACCTCCCGCAAACAAACCACGCAGAAGCACACCACCAAGCGGCACACGACTCCCCAGTCCAAAACCGTGACCTGTACCATTACGGTGGAATGCAAGAATATTCACAAGCACATGAGCCAGCTGAAAAGCGGCCACGAGCGCTTTGTGCCGAACGACGGCTACATTATCCACACAGAAAGCCGCACGGTGGATCGGGGCAGCACTGCCTACGATGTGCTGAAGCTGGCTTGCAGCGCCCACGGCATACGCCTAACCGCCAAGAGCACTTCCTACGGTGTCTATGTGGTGGGGATCAACAACCTGGATGAAAAGGACTGCGGCAGCGCCAGCGGCTGGATGTACAAGGTCAACGGCACCGTACCTATGATCTCCTGCGGCAAATATAAAATGGACAGCGGCGACAATCTGGTATTCTATTATGTATGCACCGGAAGCCGATCGCTAAAATGATATTTGCAGGTTTCACCTGTTCAAATAAAAAACAAAACGGAGGACAAAACAATGAAAAAACTGATGAGCACCTGCACTGCGCTTTTGCTGGCTCTGTGTATGCTGCTGCCGGCTTACAGCGCTTTTGCTGCAACCGACAACGACAAGATTGGCCAACGCCTGGAAAAGGTGGCGAGCCAGACCGAGGGCGCTACCAACTACCTGTACAAGGATAAGGACTTCGGCGTGGCCGACGCAGTAGACATGCTGGCTGCTGTGCGCAACTACGATGCCAGCGATGCACAGGTGGAGGGCTTTATCGCTGCTGTGGAGAAAGAGCTGAAGGCGAACGGCGGCAAGCTGTATTACCCGGTGCCGGTATATGATGACAACTATGCACAGATCGGCACCAACAACACAGAGGAGCTGGAGCTGTATGCTGCCGTCATCTGCGTGTATGACGCCATGGGCAAAGACTACACCGATGTGGCCGGCTATGACCTGAGCAAGCTGATGCAAAACTGCGGCACCACTGTTTACGGCACCAACTACTACCTGTACCGCCTGGTGACAGAGGCCTGCGCCATTGTGGACGCGCCCCAGAGCTTTGTGCAGTCTGTGATCAAGAACCTGACCGATCTGTATAAGATGGGCGAGGGTCCGGATTTTTGGGGCGGTTACGGCGCATCTGCCGACGACCTGGGCGCGTTCCTGACCGCTTTGGCCCCCTATGCTGACGATTACAAAACCTACATTGACGACGCTGTGGAGCTGCTGGAGAAGAATGTGTCCGACGCAGGTTACACCAGCTGGGGTTCTGCCAATGCAGACTCCACCGCTATGGCACTGATGGCTTACAGCGCCTTGGACGATCAGGAAAAGGCGGACAAGGCCTACGACCTGCTTTGCAAATTCGAGTCCAAGACGACCGGTGTGTTCACTTACGACGGCGAGGAGAATTCGCTGGCCACCAAGGACGCTCTGACTGCACTGGGCTACTACACCGACCACCTGATCGGCCGCATTGTGATCGATCCTGATGATCCGACAGAGCCGACCACCAAGAAGAGCGCCGAGAAGACCACTGCAAACAAGAGCACCAAGGAAACCACCAAGAAGAGCACTTCCAAAAAATCCCCGGCCACCGGCAACAATGCCGCTGCCGCCGGCGTGATGGCCATTACCGCTGCCGGCGCTTGCCTGCTGCTGGCCAAAAAGCGCAAATAAACCATTCTAAACACGGACCGCACCTCACAAGGGGTGCGGTTTTTTCGTTGCTTTTTTTACCGCAAGTGTACGCAATTTGCGTATATCCTAACTCAAATCTTTTTGTTGTATCGGATTGACAAAAGCACCAATTCACACTACAATATAAAGTATATGCGAACGGTGGCGAACCGTACGGAAAGGGAAAGAATAATAGCTAAAATGATAGAGAAGAACTGTCCTCATTGCGGGGCGGCCATGCCGGAGGAGGCGCACTACTGTTTGCAGTGCATGACCCCTGTACCCCGGCACAGCCCAGTACCGCCTATTTGAAATCCTGCGCAGAACATAGCCAAAAGCGTATCAACCGCAAGCAGATATCCTCTGTTCTGGCAGCGATGATTCTGCTGGTGGTACTGATTCCCAGCGTGATGGCGGCACCGCTCCTCCAGCAAAATACCGTCACCGCACAGGCGTCCTCACCGGCACCGTACAGGCGGCGGAGACGGAGGCGGAAGCGCAGCCGAAGACACTGCTTGGCAAAGTGAAAAAAGCCGCGAAAAAAGCGGAGCAAAAGATACAGAGCGCCACCGGCAAGATGAAAGAGGCGGTGGGCATTGCCCCCACGGCGGAGGAAAGGCAGGCCATGGCCAACGAGGCCGCGGAGCAGGCAGAAAGAGACAACAGTTCCACCGGCAACCGGGGCAATACCGGCAACACAAACCATGCAGGGAACGGCGGTGCAAGCAACGGCAGCGGGCACAGCACCACCGGCACCACGGTCCCGTCCACAAACGGCACCACCAAGCCCGGCAGCACCACCACAACGACCACCACGCAACCGACCACCCATCCGGAAAACACAGCCCTGCCCAAGCCGGAATATAACAAATACGAGTATACCTTGGACGGCGACTATGCCAAGGTGACCAAATACACCGGCAACGCCAAAGTTGTGGTACTCCCTGCCGCCATTGACGGACACCAGGTGAAATACTACTGTACCGGCACCTTTACAGATAAGGATATAGAACTGGCCGTTTTTGAGGATTTTGAGGTCTACCACACCTTGTGGGTACAAAACGCAGTTTTCAAAGACTGCAAAAAGCTGAAAAAGGTGGTATTTCCCAATCACGCTGACCTTGGCATTCTTCCCAATTTTGCCTTGGGCTGTACCGCTTTGAGCAAAATTGAAATCGACAACTGGCAATATAAAATGCAGGACGGCGTGCTGTACTACTACAACACAAATAGCTGGGCTGCTCAATACTACTGCGAGGGCTACACAGCCACCCGCTGGAATGTGGCGGAATACTGTACGGGCATCAACTGTGAAGAATCCTTAAAAAACAATGCCCATATTCACCAGCTGCGGCTGAATTCCTATGTGAGCTGCCCCCCCGTTACAAACTGCCGGAGAGCCTGCAGGCCATCTATGTGGCAGAGGATAATAAGCAGTATTTTAGCAAAGACGGTGTGCTCTACTATGGGCCGAACACCAACAACCCCAACCGCCTGTTTTGTTATCCGGCCGACAAACCAGCCGTCACCTATACCATACCGGAAAATGCAGTCTTCGATATGGGATCCGTCAAGAACAAACACTTAAAGACCTTGGTGATTCCCAAAGAGTGCAACGGTATATGACAGCACGCTGAAATACATTTGCCGCGGCACGGTATTCCCAAATTTGGAGACCATTAAAGTACAAAAAAGGCAGCCCCCACGTGGATTATATCCGCACCACATTCACCGGTAAGGTGATCGTATATTAAGGAGAACCGTATGGCAAAAACACCAACGATCTGCTGGATCAGCTGGCAGACAACAACTGCTCCATTGACGACTACCTGGAAGAAAACCGGGAGGATATGATCGTTTTGGCAGCCAAGGATTTTTGGGAGGCAGCCATTGAACGCAGCGGAATGTCCAAGTGCAATATCATCAACAAGGCAGACTTTAACTACTGCTATTTTTACGATATTGTCAATGGGCGCAAAATCGCGTCCCGAGACAAGGTGATCCGCCTGATTCTCAGTATGCGCCTGACCACCGACGACTGCCAGGAGGCGCTGCGTATCAGCGGCCGCTCCGCCCTGTATCCCAAGGTACAGCGGGATGCACTGCTGATCTACGGGATTGAGAACCGCTACACCGTGGATGAAACCAACCAGCTGCTTTCCGCCCATGGGGAGGATACGCTCCGATGAGCAACACAGAGAAAACGGAGATCAGCGACCTGCGCCGCTATATGGAACAGTCCCTGGCAGAGCACTACACGCAGGTTATTACATTTAAGGATCGGGAAGACAGCTATGTGTCTTTGTACGCCCACAAAGACAGCGGCAAAAAGATGCTGCTGCGACGCTCCGGCAACCGCAACGACGGTGTGTACCGCGCTCTGCGAGGCAAGCGGCTGTGTAATTTGCCTATGGTTCTGGAAGTGTGCTCTGAAGAGGCGCACCTGCTGGTGTTGGAAGAATATATAGAAGGGCGCACCCTGGACAAAATTCTTGACAGCGGCCAACTGACTTCGGCGCAGGCAGCAGCCTATACCATTGACCTGTGTCATGCGCTGGAAGAACTGCACAGCCTGGGCATTGTTCATCGGGATATTAAGCCCGCCAATGTGATGATCACGCCGGAGAACCGAGCGGTTTTGCTGGATCTGAGCATTGCCCGGGAAATCAGCAGCGACCAGCAGGACACCCGCAGTCTTGGCACCGTAGGCTATGCGGCGCCGGAGCAGTACGGCGTGGCACAAAGCAACCGCGCCACGGACCTGTACGCCTTGGGGGTACTGCTGAACACCATGATCACCGGCGTGCACCCGGCAGTGGATATTCCCCGCGGACCCATTCGCCACATTGTGCAAAAGGCCACGGATACGCAAATCTCCAAACGGTACAAATCTGCCGCTGCTATGGCTCGCGCCCTGCGTCCTTATGTACGGTTATAAAAATCAAGAAGTGCCCGATTAAACGTCGGGCACTTCTTTACTTTTGTCTAAAAATTGTCACCCCTGGCACAATAAGCGCATAGACTTGAAGGGGTGATACTTATGTTCTCTGCGCTACTCTCTTTTTAAGCGCCAATGTGCTGCTGTTTATTCTACATATTGACGGCAGCAGCAGTTTTCCAAAGCCTTTATCCGCCAAAGAGGAGCGGGCGGTACTGGAGCGACTGCAAGACGGTGACCCGGCGGCGCGAGCCACGCTCATTGAGCGCAATCTGCGGCTGGTAAGCCATATTGTGAAAAAATACTACTCCCGCACCAACGATACGGAGGATTTGGTAAGCATCGGCACCATTGGGCTCATCAAGGCCATAGACAGTTTTGACCCATCCAAGGGCACCCGCTTGGCCACTTACGCCAGCCGGTGTATAGAGAACGAGATCCTGATGTACTTCCGCGCCCAGCGCAAGACCAGCGGCGAGGTGCACCTGGGCGACGCCATTGAGATAGATAAAGACGGCAATCCCCTGACCCTGCAAGATGTGATCCGCGATGAACGGGATATGGAGCAGGAGCTGGAGCAAAAATTCGATGGGAAAAGGTGCGCCGCTACATTGAAGCCATGCCGGAGGGGCGGGAGCGGGAAATTTTGGTACTGCGCTACGGTCTGGACAATCAAAAACCGCTGACCCAACGAGAAGTTGCGCAGCGGTTAAATATCAGTCGTTCTTATGTAAGTCGCATTGAAAAGAGCGTACTCACCGCCATTCGACGGGCGGTCCAGCCGGAAGAAAACGGCAAAAAGCAACGCAGCCGATCAACGATCAAATAAATTGCTACCGTCACAGGCAATCGCCACCGTTAAGGGAAATCGGCAAATTCCAGTTCCTTTACCGACTCGCAACCCAGATCTTCATAGGCGATCACTTTGCAGGTCGTAATGCACTTGGAAGCCAGCGCACCGGCGCCGCCAATGGCACACAGATACACAGCCTTGTTGCGTACGATCGCGTCACACACGGCGGCGTTGCGCTCGCCCTTGCCTACCATAGCCACCACGCCGGCATCCAACAGGCGGGGGGCATACGGGTCCATACGGCTGCTGGTGGTGGGGCCGCAGGCACCCACGGCCAAGCCCTCCGGCGCAGGCGTAGGCCCGGCGTAGTAGATCACTGCGTCTTGCAGATCATAGGGCAGCGGCTCCCCGGCGTCCATGGCAGCCACAATGCGCTTATGCGCCGCATCACGAGAAGTATAAACACGCCCGGACAGCAGCACCCGATCCCCGGCATGTAGCCGCGGGGCCATTTGGCGCAGCTGGGCGCAATTCAATTTATATTCCATTACTCTTGCTCCTGCAACCGGGCGCGCAGCGCGCGATTTTCGCTTTCCAGTGCTTCCAGCACGGCTATATTCTGCCGCAGCTCCCGATTGGCTTCTTTTAGTTGAAAGTCCAGATTTTTATTGACGATCTCCAGTCGCTGGCATTCAAAATTCACATCTTCCAGCGCAGCCATCAAGCGAGAGATCTCCGCTTGCAGGCGCTCTAAATCCGTTTGCACCGGACACTCCCCTCTCTTTAGGGACAAACAGGAGGCGAAAAAACCGCCTCCTGCAATGATCTGTTACATATCAATATCGGTGTCGATCTCAAAGTAGCGAGAACCGAACCAATGCTCCTTAATGGGTAGGATTTCTCCAGCGCCTTGGTATCTGCGTCACCGTCAGAAGAAGCCATGGCCTGCTGGGCAGTGTACTTCCATGCGGGCATATTTGTCTGCTTCACAAAGTACATAATATGATAGCCGTAGTCCGTCTGTACCATGGCCACATCGCCGCTCTTACGGCTGCTGTCAAAGCACCAGTTGCCAAAGGAGTTCACCATCTGACCGGGATATACATTCTCGTACAGGCCGCCGTCTTTGGCGTTGTTGTCCGCAGAATTGTCCTTCGCCAGCTGGGCAAAGGCGTCCTCGGTCTTCTTGCCGCTGTTATACTGGGCCAAAATCTTCTCGGCCTTTTTCTTGGCGTCATTCCACTGCTTGGTGGTCGCCTGAGCGGCGGAAGTGTTTTTACTATTCGTCTCCGGCTTAATGAGAATATGGCGTACATTAACGGTCTTGGTCTCAGACAGGGCCACCGGGCGCAGAACATACACCACAGAGGTGCTGTACTGCTTTACATCACCGGCCTTGCGGTCCTTGCTGTACAGCCAGTCCAAGCCGGGATACTTGGTGCTGTCCTTGCTGTCCGCAGTGGCAATGGCCATCTGCTGGTTCTTCAAGGTGGTCTTGGTCACATCCAGCTGGGTGGAGTAACCGGCAGCCTTATAGGCTTTCTTGTAGAAATCGGAGGAGGCATAAGCGCTGCACAAAGCAGTGAAGTTGGAGCCGTCGCTCTTCAACGCCTTGGCAAAGGCCTTGGCATCATCCTCGGTGTCGCACTCAAAAGCACGAATGCTTACGCTCACCAAGTCGTCCCGATTTTCTTTGAGATACTTATTATAATCGTCCTCGGGTAGGTCTTGCTGGCCTTTTTCTCAGACAGGTCATTTTTATAATTCTGGGCAATGTAGGCGATCTTGGCCTCCTGGCGGAAAGTCTTTTCCGTTACGCCGCGGCCCATGGCCTTTACAAGATATGCGCTTAAGGTATAACCGTACTTATGCGCCTGCTCCTTGTACTGCTGCATAGTATCATCGATGTCGCTCTGCTGCTCATCGGTGATCTTCGGTTCTTTGCCGTCGTTGGCCTTTACAGCCTCCAGGTAGTACATATAATTGGACTTGATGGTCTCCAGCACTTCGTCGTGCAGGAACTCCAGCCAAGTGACTTCCTTATTGTCGTCATTCTTGGTGGTTTGCTTAGATAGGGGCTTGTCAAAGTCCACATCCAGGTGGTACTTGCTCAAATCCAGGCCGTACTTCTGGTACTGGCTCTGCTGGCTCTGCATATTGTTGTAAGTCGTAGCAAAGTAGTAGTTGTATGTACTTACTTTAATATTGGCCTTTTGGTCCTTGCCGTCGGTAACGGTCAGCGCCGTCACCGTCTGGGCCGGCCAGCCCAGGTAGCTGATAAAGCCCTTTCGCACGGTACCGGTGGTGGCCACATAGGTCACCAGCAGCGCCACCACAACCACCACCGCAATCACAGAGGTCGCGATCTTCTTGGTGCGCTTAGCCATCTGCAATGCGGCCTTTTTGCTGCCCAGTGCAGCCAGCTGGCTTTGCAGTGCCTTGAGCTTTTGCTGCTCTTTTTCTTTCTTCTCGGTGTCGCTCTCTGCGGCAACGGCGGCCTTGGCAGCCTCGATTTCCTTTAAGAGCTTTTTCCTTCTTGGCAGCCAACTTAGCTGCGTTCTTTTCTGCCTTTTTCGCAGCGGCCTGCTTTTTTCTTCTCTGCCTTTTTGTTGTCGGCGTCGGAAGAAAGAGTCTTGCCGCCGGTCAAAAGATCGTCGTCCAGTTCTTTTTTGTCTTTTGCCATTTGTCAATCATCCTTAATTCGTTAGAATTTACTAAAAACAATGCAAAGATATTTTACACTACTTGCTAAAATATTACAAGGGTTTTTTGTTTTTTTCAATAAAATATACAAAAAGCAGGCGTTCTCCGGAGAGAGCGCCTGTTCCCTTTGGGTTTTGAAATTATTCGCCGGTAGTGCCAGCGGTAGCAGAGCTGCCGGCGGTGGTGCTCTCCTCCGGCTTAGCCTGGGTGGCCTTCTTCATCACCGTCTTGTGCTCCTTTACGGCACAGCCGTCGACCATCTGGGTCTCCCGGTCGGAGAGAATGTCCTTTTTACAGTTGTACTGGTACTGGGGGCATTTGTCAATGAAATACATAATGTGGTAGCCGTACTTGGACTTTACAATGGCCACATCGCCGTACTTGCGGCTGTCGTCCATAGCCCATTTCTCAAATTCGGGCACCATGGCACCCTTTTTGGTTAGCCCTCAATCATACCACCGAAAACGCCCTGACCACCTGCGGAGGTGGAATTGGTATCGGCGCTGTTTTCCTCCGCCAGCATGGCAAAATCGTACTCGGTCTTGTCCGTCTTGTTGTACTGTGCCAGCAGCTTTTCAGCCTTTTCCTTGGCAGCCGCCCACTCTTTTTTGGTGTACTTCTTCTCGGTGGAGGAGGTGCTGCTGCTGTTCTTGCTGTCTTCCCCGGGGGTCACCAGCAGGTCCGCACGGAGTACACGGCGGTCTCGTCCAACTTAGGTGTGCCGGTCTTGATAAACAGATAGATAAATCCGTTTTCCTCGTCGCAGTAATAAGTGGTGTCGCCCACCTTGGTGCTGTCGTTAAACAGCCACTGCGTGGTCTCCTTGCCATAGGAGGTGTCCTTGGCGGTCATGGTGTTCTCCACATACTCGCTGAGCCCATCCACAGCCTTGGCCTCATTCTCAAAGTAGCCGCCGGCTACATACCGCTTGATCAGATCCGCGCACACAGTGGGGATCATCTTTTTCATATCCTTTACGGAATGGATCTTGGTCAAGTACTCCTTTGCCTTTTTCACCGACGCTGCCTTGGTCTCTGCGCTGGTGGTGTCATAAGTCATCTCAATAAAGGCAAAGGCACAGTTGTAATAATCCTTACTGTGCTCCTTATAGAACGCATTGTATTCCGCATCGCTGATGTTGGAACGGGTCAGCGTGTGGCGATAATAGTTCTCAGCAATATATGCCTGCTCCTGCACGGTCTCCAGCGTGGCAGCGGTGCAGTAATCGCCGAATTCTTTCTCAATATAATCGTCCAGGGACTGATTCGCCTCGGAGGCGCTGGACTTTAAGCTGTCCATCTGCTCCTTGATGCTCTTCTTCTGATCCGCTGTCAGGGTAATACCCGCTGCCTGCCCAGCCTCATAATACGAGGTCACATACTGAATCTGGTCCACGGTCTTGTCCTTGAACATTTGCAGCCATGTAATCTTCTCCCCATCAGAATTGGTCACATACTGCTTGCTGTAATCCTTGGTTGAGTCCAAGTCATAGTAGCCGTAATTGGCGTAGTTCAGGTAGTTCTGAACGATACGGGAATAATAGTAGTTGTATGCGCCCAGGGACACTTTGGTCTCACCCACCGTCAGGGCCGTGCCGCCGGGATTGAGCATTTCGCCCTCTTTGCCGTTAGGCACGGTGTAGTAGCGTACACCTAACACTGCCAATACAGCCACCACGGCTGCAAACAGCAGACAAAACAGAGCGATCTTCAAGGGTGCCGTACGCACGGTGACCTGCTTTTCGCCGCTGTTTGCCGCAGGCGCAGCAGGTACAGACTCTGCCGGACGAGGCTTCTCCGCCGGCATCTGAATCTCAAACTGATCATCGGCCAGGAAATTGTCATCCAAAGTAGGCGCCTGCGCCTCAAATTCCCAATTATCGTTTTCCTCATAACGCACAGAGGGCTTGGTTGCTTCCGGCGGTGCCGTATCCTTCTGCGGCTCATCACCGGACCATTTTTTCTCGTCGTCCATAGAACAATGCTCCTTTGTTTCAATGTCTTATCAATTATACTATACTTAGACTGCGGTTGCAACCTTTCTTTGCCGATGAAGGTGTAAACAATCTGTAAATCCCCCGCCCTTGCAAAATTCGCTGTCTTGTAGTAATATAGGGGCAGAAAACGCCAAGAAAAGTGCAGCCCCCTGCACGGAGAGTGTATATGAAAGAAAAACTTGCCGCGCTGAAAATCGAATATCGTACCAACCCGGGCTGGTGTTGGCTCCTTGCCATCCTGTTTCTCTTTCCCCTGCTGCCGGAGTATGTAAGTCCCTTTATTCTGTTTGCGGGCTTTATCGTCTTTAAGGTGCAATGGAGCCGGGAGGGGGCGAAAGGCCAAGGTGGCACCATCGGCAAGATGATGATGCTGTTTACGGGCTATGCCCTTCTCAGCACCCTGTGGTCCCCCACGTCATTTTCCACTTTTTCCACCGCTGCGCTGTGGTGGGGTATGTTTCTGCTCCAGGTGATGATCTACAACTTGGCCCGCAGCCGGGACAAGATTGATGCGCTGCTGCAAACCTGCACCGCCAGCGCCTGCGTCAACGGCGTGATCGGCACCTTGCAGATCTGCGGCTACACCCTGAACCGCTACGACTGTATTCCGGACGGCGCCGTGCTGGTAACCCCGCTGTACAAGGGACTGGACAAATTCGTTTACACCCACCTGCCCTTTGCCATCAGCACCAAAACCTTTGACTCCCGAGCCAGCGGCACTTTTTCCAATCCCAATCTGCTGGCCACCCATATGGTGATCGCCTATCCCATTTCCATTTACCTGTTCTTAAACGCCAAGACAAAAAAAGCAGAAAGTGCTGTGCTTTCTTGCCAATGTGCTCATCAGTGCCGGGCTCAGTTCCACCCTAACCCGCGCCGGCTGCGTGATTGCTTTGGCCGGCTGGGTCTTTATGTTCATTGTACTGTGTCGCCGGTACTGGAAGCAGATGCTCACCATCTTCCTGCCCACCATTGCAGTGATCGTGCCCTCCATTCTCACCCGGTACGGCATTATCTTCTCCTCCGGGGGCAACGGCGAGGCCAAAAAGTCCTCTGTGGCGCACTTTAATATTTGGGAAAGCCTGATTGATTATGTGCTCTCCCACACCCGGGCATTTTTCATCGGCACCGGCTTCGGCTGCGAGGAAACCGGCAACATTCTCAAGTATATGTATAATCTGGACAAACCCCACGCCCACAATTTTGTGATTGAATTTTGGGTAGAGCTTGGGGTGGTCGGTATTATTCTGCTGGGCATTCTCCTGATCTGGAGCGCCGGCAAACTGCTGGAAATCAACACCAACAATTCCAGAAAGCTGACCCTTGTGTTTTGCGTGTTCACCTCCCTGGTGCTGTACCTGGGTTTTGGGCTGTCAGATTTTATCTTCAACTCCCCCAAGCAGATGATCTTTTTTGTTCCTGCTGCTGGGGCTGACCCAATCCATCAGCTACTGCTACGACAAAACCGTCATTACAGACGCCCGCACCCTGGAACGGGCCGCCCGCAAAGAGATCCGCAACACCCTAAACCAATAAGCAAGAGCCGTCTGCCTCTAGCAGACGGTTTTTCATTTTATTTTTTAACAAAGGTATATTGCAAATCCCGTATGAAAGTGGTATGATTTGGGGCAGTATAGGTTTGTAATTCTACTAAATCTAAATTAAATGAGGAAAAAGAATGAATATTATTGTTGTTGGCTGTGGTAAGATCGGCTCCACCCTGGTGGAGAGCCTGTCCGCCGAGGGGCACGATGTGGTGGCGCTGGAAAAGGACGCCCACGTTCTGGAACAGATCACCAATATGTATGATGTGATGGGCGTCTGCGGCAACGGCGCCGACTGTGAGATCCTGGAGGAAGCAGCGGTAGACAAGGCGGAACTGGTGGTGGCTGCCACCGGCTCGGACGAGATGAATATGCTGTGCTGCTTTTTGCCCGCAAAATGGGCGCCAAGCACACCATCGCCAGAGTGCGTAACCCGGAGTACAACGACCGTTCCCTTTGGCTTTATGCGCCAGCAGCTGAACCTTTCTATGTCCATCAACCCAGAGCTGCTTACCGCACAGGAGCTGTTTAATATTCTCAAAGTGCCCTCTGCGGTGAAGATTGAATACTTCTCCGGGCGAAATTTTGAAATGGCAGAGTTGCGCCTGCGAGAGGACTCTATACTGGACGGCATTCGCCTGATCGACCTGCAAAAGAAGTACCATACCCGGGTGCTGATCTGCGCCGTGCGCCGGGGAGAACAGGCGTTTATCCCTGACGGCAACTTTATTCTCCACGGGGGCGACAAAATCAGCTTGACCGCCTCGCCGGCTGAAATTCAAAAGCTGCTCAAACGCCTGGGCGTGCTGCGCAAGCAGGCCAGAGATGTAATGATCCTGGGTGGCAGCCGCACCGCCTTTTACTTGGCCAAAATGCTTTCCAACACCGGCAACAATGTTAAGATCATCGACCAAAATCGAGCACGCTGCCGGAATCTGTGTGAGGCCCTGCCAAACGCTGTGATCATTAACGGCGACGGCTTCCCAGCAGGAGCTGCTGTTGGAGGAGGGGCTGCGTTCTATGGACGCCTTTGTAGCACTCACCGGCATTGATGAGGAAAATATTTTAATGTCTTTGTTTGCTGCGTCCCAGAATGTACCCAAGGTGATCTCCAAGGTCAACCGCAACGAACTGGGCGATATGGCGGAAAAGCTGGGGCTGGACTGCCTGGTGTCGCCGAAAGACATCACCTCCGATGTGGTGGTTCGCTATGCCCGTGCCCTGCGCAATTCCCAGGACAGTAATATGGAAACGATGTATAAAATTATGGACGGCAAGGCGGAGGCGCTGGAGTTCAAAGTCTGCGGCAGCTCTGCCATAACCCAAACGGCGCTGAAAGACCTGGCATTAAAGCCAAACACCCTGATCGCCGGGATCATTCGTGGCAGAAAAACCATTATTCCCACCGGCGAGGACAAGATTATGCCCGGAGACAAAGTCGTGGTGCTGGCTGCCAATCGCCGCTTGCACGACCTGACGGATATTATTAAATAAAGATTAGAGGAACAGAAACCATGAACCGTAAAATGGTATTTTACATGATCGGTAAGATCGTTCAGGCGGAGGCAGCCATGCTGCTGTTGCCGCTGGTGGTGGCGCTCCTCTATAAAGAAACGCCGCTGCCCTTTCTCATTACCATCGGCATAGCCCTGGTGCTGGGTATCGCCCTGTCGCTGATCTTTAAGCCGAAAGACCGGGTGATCTACGCCAAAGAGGGCTTTGTAATCGTGGCCTTTGCCTGGATTGCCCTGTCCCTGATCGGTTGTATTCCCTTTGTGCTCAGCGGCGCGCTGCCCAACTTCTTTGACGCTTTTTTTGAGACAGTCAGCGGCTTCACCACCACCGGCGCGTCGGTAATGACCGATGTGGAATCCATGCCCCACGGGGTGCTGATGTGGCGCAGCTTTACCCACTGGGTAGGTGGTATGGGTGTTCTGGTCTTTATTATGGCCATCATCCCCTCGGTTACGGACCGCTCCATTCACATCCTGCGCGCGGAAATGCCCGGTCCCATTGTGGGCAAGCTGGTACCCCGCGCCAAGCAGACCGCGCGGATTCTCTATTTGATTTATGTTTTTCTCACCGCAGCGGAAGTCATCTTACTGGTATGCGGCAAAATGCCGCTGTTTGACGCACTGGTGCATTCCTTTGGCACCGCAGGCACCGGCGGCTTTGGCATTAAGGCAGACAGTATCGGCAGCTACTCCACCTATTGTCAGGTGGTCATTACCATATTCATGCTGGTGTTCGGCGTCAACTTTAACCTGTATTTTTTGGCGCTGTTGCGCAACTTCCGCTCCCTATTCAAAAGTCAGGAATTGTGGTGCTACCTGGGCATCTTCGGTGTGGCTACGGCGCTGATCACCGCCAATATTTACAATCTGTACCACAGCGTGGGCAAGGCATTGCAGCTGTCCACCTTTCAAGTGGCGTCTATCCTGACCACCACCGGCTTCTCTACGGCAGACTTCGACCTGTGGCCGGATCTGTCCCGTTCCATTTTGTTCCTGCTGATGTTTGTGGGCGGCTGTGCCGGTTCTACTGCCGGCGGACTGAAGGTCTCCCGCGTCATGCTGCTGTTTAAACTCATACGCCGGGAACTGCGTCACATGCTGCACCCCCGCTCCGTAGGCGTGGTCAAATTAGAAGGCAAGCGGGTAGACAACGCTACCTTAAACGGCGTCAGTGCCTACTTTCCCATTTATTTTGCCTTCATCGCCGGGATCTTTCTAATCCTTTCGTTGGAGCCGAACTTTAATATAGAGAGCAACCTGTCCGCCACGGTGTCCTGCTTTAACAACATCGGTCCCGGCCTGGGGCTGGTGGGTCCGGTGCAAAGCTATACCGGATACTCGAACTTGTCCAAATTTGTTCTGTCCATGGCAATGCTGCTGGGGCGGTTGGAAATCTTCCCGCTTTGGTTTGCACTCTCCCCCTCCACCTGGTCCAAAAAATAACGCAAGCAAAAATACCGAAGTCCATAAAAAACAGACAACAGAAAAAGAGCCCTCTTGATGCAAAATATGCACCAAGAGGGTTTTTATATTTTTTCCCGCTTTGCGCACACTAAGAATATGGAATCGCAAAAAATGCAAGCGCTGCGTCTATCCCTGGAGATCGGTGCGGCTATGATGGAAAGCGGTGGCGAAGTGCGCCGCACAGAAGATACAGTCACCCGGATCAATTATGCCGCCGGTGCCACAGATGCCCAGGTGTGGGCTGTGCCGGGCATACTCACCGTCACGGTGATCCTGGCGGACAACACCACCCACACCGGACACCAAGCGCTTGGGACCGGAGGAAATTGACCTGGCAGAGCTGGATCGACTCAATACCCTGTCCCGCCGCCTGTGCAGGGGCGAGACAGTAGACTGGACAGTCACCAAACGCCGGATATACAGCAGGCGCACCCGACTGCTATGCACCTTTTTGGCCACTGCCGCCTTTTGCATTTACTTTGGCGGCACTTGGGCAGAAGCGGTGCTGTGCGGCGGATTTGGCATTTTAGTGTCCGGCTATCGACCGGCACTGCAATCCGGCTTTACCGCCGTGCTGCTGGACGCCACGGTAGCCGGGCTACTGGCGTTTACGCCGCAGGCACTGGGACTGCCCCTACGGGGCGCTAACATACTCATTGGCACCATTATGCTGCTGGTGCCCGGGCTGACGGTGGGCAACGCGCTGCGAGATATGATTGACGGTGATCTGCTGGCCGGACTGCTGCAACTGGCAGAAGCGGTATTGTGTGCCCTGGCTATCGCCCTGGGCTGTGCCTTTGCCCTTTGGCTGCCGGGGAGCGTGGGGCGGTGAGAGAGATCCTCTCCGGCGCCCTTGGCACTTTCGCTTTTTCTGTTTTAATGCAGGTGCCGCGGCGACTGCTGTTCTTTACAACTTTTGGCGGTCTGCTGTCCGGCACTGTATATCAGTTTGCCGAAGAAAATGGCATGGGGGCTTTTGGCGCCACCCTATGGGGCATGCTGGCCGTTGCCCTGTACGCAGAGCTGCTGGCGCGGGTGCTGAAGACCCCATCCACCGTACTGCTCTACCCCTCTACTGTGCCCCTGCTGCCCGGCAGCGCCATCTACTACGCCATGCAATACCTGTTGTGGGGCCAGCCGGATCAAGCCGTTGCTTATGCTGCACAAACCTTACAGATCGCCACGGGTATGGGGCTTGGCGCTGTACTGGTGGCGGTGCCTATCCGCCTATTGCGCGCACATCGAGAACAAAAATAATGCACCCTACCGGGATGGACCCCGGGCAAGGTGCATTTTTATATTCTTTTTAATGTTAATGGCGGGTATCATCTTCAAAGCATTCGCAAAACCGCGCAGCAAACGCCGGCGGCTCCCCGCCGCATACAGGTGGGACAAATCGCCAAACTGCTGCACACGGAAAGTGGCAATTCCTTGCTCCCGCTCCTCGGTCACCACTGTGGTAACAGAGGTGGGCAGCGCCACAAAATTGTGCCAAAGGGGCATCGGCGATACAGAGAGCAGGTGGCTGAGCAGCACCGCCTCTACGCCAAAGTGACAAAACAGAACAATGGTATCATGATTGCCGTCTACCACATCAAACACTCGACCGTTGTGCCGGTAGCCGTGCCGCGCCAGCAGGGTGTCCAAATGGCGGCATACATAGCGATACTCTTTCTCCACATTTTTGCTTTGCATCAGCCGCGTGTTCAACCACGCATCGGCCGAATAGTAATTGTCCTCCCTGCACCAGTAAGAAGGCAGCCGATCCCAACAGCCCTCCACTTTCAGCCCCCGGCGCACCTTGCCGCGGAATTCTTGCAGCCAATCCAGAGTCTCCGCACTGCGCCCCAATCGCTGCAAAGTGGGTCGTGCCGTGTCCTGCGCTCGCCCCAAAGGTGAACAGTAAAATGCCTTTACATCCAATTTACACAGTCGATCCGCCAACAGCTCTGCCTCCCGGAACCCCTTGGGGGTCAAAGAGTCCTTCTCATAGTCCGGATCGCCATGGCGCACAATTAAAATTCGCATATTGTCCCCGCCTTTCTTACGCCAGTATAACAGAATTGCAACCAAAATTCAAATGTGGTACAATATGGCTATGAAGATTTTAATTGACGCTGACGGCTGCCCGGTGGTGGATCTGACTCTGCAAGCAGCAGCCGAACATGGGCTGGAAGCCATACTCTTTTGCGACACCAGCCATGAGTTTAAAGAGAAAAACGCCCGGGTCGTCACGGTGGATAAAGGCAGCGACAGCGCAGACTTTGCCCTAATCCGCCATGTGGAGCCGGGAGACATAGTGGTGACCCAGGATTACGGACTGGCGGCCATGATGCTGGCCAAGCGGGGCTATCCCATTACCCAAAACGGCAAGCGGCTCACCGATGCCAATATTGACACGCTGCTACTCACCCGCCACGCAGCCAAGAAAGCCCGGCGCGGCGGCTACCGGCTGAAAGGGCCGTCCAAGCGCACAGCAGAACAGGACAAAGACTTTCAAGCGGCACTCAGGAGGTTGATTGAAGATGCACATACTCATTGCACCGGATAGCTACAAAGGCTCCTTAACCGCCCGGCAGGTAAGCGATATATTGGCGCAGGCGTTGCTGACCCACCCGGGGTGACGGTAGCCACCCTGCCCCTGTCTGACGGAGGCGAGGGATTTGGCACCTGCTGTGTTGACGCCTGTAATGGCGATATCCTTTACACAAATGCCGTTGACCTATATGGCAATACAATACAAGCACCCCTGTACACCTGGGGCGATACGGCGCTGATCGAGTGCGCCGCAACCTGCGCTTTACAGACGAAAAAGGACATTATGGCCGCCTCCTCCTACGGCGTGGGTATGCAGCTAAAAAACGCCATAGACCTTGGTTTTAAACATTTTATCATCGGCCTTGGCGGCAGCGGTATGTGCGACGGCGGCGCCGGTGCGTTGGCAGCGCTTGGCGTGGCATTTTATGACCGAAACGGGACTTCTATCCCCCACCCGACCGGCGGCGATCTTCAGTGGATCGAGCGGTTGCAGATCCCGTTGGATTTCCAGCGTTGCGTAAAGGGTATGCACTTTACATACGCCTGCGATGTGACCAATCCTTATACAGGCGAAAACGGTGCCGCTGCGGTGTTTGGTCCCCAAAAAGGCGCCACTCCGGCGCAAGTACAACTGCTGAACAACGGTATGGCGCACCTGGCGGCGCTGTTGCCGAATGCTGTCAGTGCTTTGCCCGGTGCCGGTGCAGCCGGCGGCCTATGCGGCGGCCTGTACGGCGTACTGGGCGGTAGCACCCAAAGCGGGTTTGATCTGCTGGCGGCGCTGGCCGATCTGGACAGCGCCATTGCCGGGGCAGACCTGGTGATTACCGGCGAGGGGCGCACGGATCGGCAAACCTTGATGGGCAAGCTGCCTTATCGGGTGGCGCAACGCGCCAAAAAGCTGGGCAAGCGCTGTGTGGTTATCAGCGGCGATGGAGACGGCACCCTGGTGGGTGACAAGGTGATTACCTTAACAGATAAGGACACCCCGCCCCGGGCTGCCATTGCCCACGCTGCCGCCCTGCTGGCAGAAAAAGCCGATCTGCTCTTGCAATAATATGTTTTTAATATTATAATGAAGTATATTTTATGGGCTATGCCCGGAACAGGAGAACAGTATGAAAGTCAGACTTCCCAAACACAGAGAGTTTTTGATCAAATTTGCCGACGGTTATGAGAAAGAGGACGAGGCCTGGCAGGCATTGAATCAAATTGTAGCCGACTACTCCAAGGATGGCAAGAGCGTGTACACCCCCACCTTTATTGAGGACAATGAGGACAAGGTAAAAGCTCTGCAAGAGCAGTACGAATTTACCTACGAGATTATTGAGAAATAAGTATGCAAAAGAAGAAAGCATGCAGTATCCACCGCCCATCTGGACACGGTGTGGCGCTGGGATCTGCGCAAAACCATTGAGGAATACCTGCCGGATACCTTGCGTAAGAACTTTGATCTGATCGAGCGTTATCCCGACTACTGCTTCAATTTTGAAGGTGCCTTTCGCTATCAGCTGATTGAGGAATATTATCCTTTGGCCTTTGCGGAAATTCAAAATTTAGTAAAGCGCGGCAACTGGTATCCCGCCGGTGCCTGCTATGAGAACGGCGATGTGAATATTCCCTCTCCGGAGGCACTTTTTCGCAATATTCTCCTTGGCAATCGGTATTTTCAGGAAAAGTTCGGCGTGCAGTCTAAGGACATTTTTCTGCCTGACTGCTTTGGCTTCGGCCAGGCGCTGCCGTCTGTGATGAAGTATGCCGGGCTGCTGGGCTTTACTACCCAAAAGCTCAGTTGGGGCAGTGCCTACGGCGTGCCCTTTACCCTGGGTTATTGGCAAGGCGTGGACGGCAGCCGTGTGCTGGCGTGCCCCAACGCCCGGTCTTACCGCTCCAAATTCAGCGGCGACCTGCGCGGCGAAGTGTCCGTCATTGACGATGTGGCAAAGAACGCCTTTGAAGGCGGTCTTCCCCTATGCCCAACACCTGTACGGCACCGGCGACGTTGGCGGCGCTCCCACAGAGGAGAGCGTGCAAAGCGTGTGCGCCAGCGCGGCAGAAAATGGGCGAAAAGACTTTGATGTGATCAGTGCGCAGTCCGACCAAATTTTCAAGGACATTGATGCCCTGCCGGACAGTGACAAGGACCGTCTGCCCGTGTGGAACAACGAGCTGCTGATGACCAGCCACGGTGCCGGCGGTTACACTGCCCGGGCGATGGGCAAGCGACTGAACCGCCAATGTGAGGTGCTGGCCGATGTGGCAGAGGGCACCCTCTCCACCGCGGAGCTGCTGGGGGTCTATACCTACCCGCAGGAAACGGTGACCAAGGCCTGGGAACGGCTGATCCAGCACCAGTTTCACGACGATCTGCCTGGCACCTCCAATATGGACATTTACAACACCGGGTGGAACGACTACCACACCTCGCTGGTGCAGCTGCAAGGAGAATACACCGGTGCAGTGGGGCCATTGCCAACCAACTGGATACCCAATGGGTAACGGACTGCGCCCTGATCGTACACAATCCCCTGCCCTTTGCCAGAACAGAATCGGTAGAAGCCCATGTACGACTGAATCACAACGGCAAGTACCTGCGAGTGCTGGATCGAGACGGTAATGAGCTGCCCAGCCAGGTAATCCGCAAAGAAGGCAAGGCATTTCACATGGCGGTGCTGGCCACCGTGCCTCCTATGGGCTACCTGGTATTGGATGTGACGGCGGCAAACGCCCCCTGCCCGGTAAAGACCGACCTGCGTTGCGGCGAGCACATGCTGGAGAACCGCAAGTACCGTCTGCTGCTGAACAAAAACGGCGATATCGCCTTTTTGTATGATAAAGAGCTGGGGCGCCAGATTTTGGAAAGACCCATTAAGTTGGCTGTGCTCCACGATACCGGCGAACTGAACTACCCGGCGTGGGAAATGCGCAAGGCCGATATTGACAAAGCGCCATATCTCTATGCCAACACACCGAAGTTTGAGCTGCTGGAGAGCGGCCCCGCCAAGGCGGCGATTAAAGTCAGCCGTCAACTGGGCGTGTCTAAAGTGGAACAGGTGATCAGCCTGGATGCCGGCAGCAGCTGTATTCGGGTAGAGAACGCTGTGGATTGGCGCAGCCGCCGGTCTATGCTCAAGGCTGAATTTCCCTTTGTTGCCGCAGCAAACGGCGCGGACTACGACCTGGGACTGGGTGTAATCCACAGAGGAAATAATAACGAAAAGCTGTATGAAGTGCCGGCCCAAAAGTGGGCAGATCTGACAGGTAGCAACGGCGACTTTGGCGTGTCCGTCTTTTCAGACAGTAAGTACGGCTGGGATAAGCCGGATGATCACACCCTGCGGCTCACCTGCCTGCACACGCCCGCTGGCGCTTTTATCAAAGAGGCGCGCCAGGATTTGATGGACCTTGGGCGCAACCGCTTCGGCTTTGGCATTTACAGCCACAAGGGCGGCTGGCAGACCGGCACGCAAACAGCGGCAGAAGCCTTTAGCAAACCGCTGGTGGCATTCCAAACCTCCGCCCGCAAGGACGGCAAGCTGGGTAGCGCATTTTCCGCGGCTGCATTAAATACGGAGAACGCCTTGCTCCGCGCCTTTAAGAAAAGCGAGGATGGCAGCGGGTATATCGTCCGCGTTGGCGAAGCTGCAGGCCAAGCGCAAAAGGCTGTAACCTTCTCCGTCTATCGGGCCATCGCCGGTGTCACCCTGTGCACCGCAGACGAGCGACCGATTCAAGCGATAGAGATCAAGAACGGTCAACTGACCTTTGATTTGAAGCCCTTTGAAGTGAAAACCTTTTTACTCACCTTTGAGACAGAAAAGCTGCCCCGAGAGAAATTTAAAAAGATGGAGCTTCCGGTGAACACCAAGGGCTTAACCACCGACGAGGATATGCGTAACTGCATTCTGCAAGGCGCCGGGTTCTCGCTGCCGGCAGAGTTGCTCCCGAAGGTACCCACTTATAAGGGCATTACATTTAAGCTGCCGCAGGTCAGCGACGGCAACGACCTGCTTGTGGCTCGCGGCGAGACTTTGGAGCTGCCCAAGGGCTGCACCAAGCTGTACTTTCTGGCAGCCAGCACCGCCGGTGACCGGCAGGCGGAATTCGCCACCGATCGGCGCACCAAGACCCTGACCATTCACAGTATGGCAGAGCTGCCATTTCTGTGGGATATGGCTGGACTGAAGCAGACCGCCCGCATTAAGGATGCGGACATTGCCCTTGAATTCACACACTGCCATCACCCGGAGGGCAACATTGCCGCCAAAAAGCCTGGTTCTACCTGTATGAACTGGACATTCGCGGTCGCCAAGACCCTGACCCTGCCGGAGGACAATCGACTGATCATTATGGCCATGACAGCGGTGAAGAAATACGCCAACACCACCCTGGCTACCCCCCTGCTGGACACTATTACCGGCGACTACGACTTTGACGATATTCCGCCAATGGAAAAACTGATTGACAAGGCGGACTTTGTCACCATTCGTGCAGGCAAGATCCAGGACCAGGCCAAGGGCGGTAAGGGCAAAGGCTGGAAAAGGGACAACCCCATTACCAACATCATTCGCTCTTATACAAAAAGTGAATGGTAACGGTGCATAAATATCAAAAGGACCGGTATGCAAATTCTGCATATCGGTCCTTTCTCTCTGTAAGGCACAACGCCTTTACAAAATCACAAAGTGAAAGTTGATGTGGAAATCTATGTTCAAACTGTGGAAGTCTCAGTTGGTTTGTGGACGGAATTTGCGAAAAACTCGGTGGAAAATGTGCAAAATGTAAAGGCTTTCACTTGCTTTCTCATTATTTTCCACATTTCTATACCACAGAGATGATAAATATACATCCTGCCCACTTTTGAACGATCTGTATAAATACAAAGCGCTCCTGAAAAACAGGAGCGCTTTTTTTATTAAACTTGTTTATTTCTTAAAGAAATCCACAATCTGGTCAAAGGCGTCATCGTCGCTGTTGGTAAACGCAGAGGGGCAGCAGTGGTAGGCGCCACAGGCTCGGTTACCGGCGGTGCAACCTCCAGGTTAGCGGTGGTGGACTTGATCTGATGATTGGGGCCTTCGTCACCAAAGCGGGTGGCGATAACGGTGATAATCATCTCGTCCTCCAGCTCCTCATCGAAGTTGGCACCCCAAATGATCTCACAATCCGGGTGAACCGCATTGGTCACGATGGTAGAAGCTGCATCAATCTCTTCCAGACCGATATCCGTAGAAGCGGTAATGTTCAGCAGTACGCCCCGGGCACCCTCGATAGAGGTGTTCAGCAGCGGAGAAGTGATAGCCTGCTTTGCAGCCACCTCGGCCTTGTCCTTGCCCTTGGCGCGGCCAACACACATGTGGGCATAACCGGCGTCCTTCATGATCTCGGTCACATCGGCAAAGTCAGAGTTTACCAAACCGGTAGCATTTACCAGGTCAGAAATGGACTGCACGCCCTGGCGCAGTACATCATTCGCAATCTCAAAAGCGTTGAGCAGGGTGATCTTCTCATCGGTCACATACTTCAGGTTTTCATTGGGAATGACCATCAGGAGTCCACATACTGAGCCAGATCCTCGATACCCTCTTTTGCCTGATTCATACGACGCTTGCCCTCAAAAGCAAAGGGAGTGGTCACAACGCCAACGGTAAGAATACCCATATCCTTGGCAATCTTCGCTACAACGGGAGCAGCGCCGGTACCGGTACCACCGCCCATACCGGCAGTGATAAATACCATCTCTGCGCCGGTCACAGCGTCAGTAATCGCCTCGCGGCTCTCCTCGGCGGCACGAGTGCCAACCTCCGGCTTAGCGCCGGCGCCGCGACCCTTGGTGGCCTTTTCGCCGATCTCAATCTTATGAGAAGCGGCAGACTTAGCCAGAGCCGGACGATCCGTGTTGATCGCAACAAACTCCACATCCTGAATATTACATTTTACCATGCGGTTCACGGCGTTACCGCCGCCGCCGCCAACACCGATTACTTTAATCTGAACAACCTTGTTGTCATCCGTATCAATTTCATAACGAGCCATAGATTATGTATCTCCTTCATTTATTTTGTAAATCCATCAGTTTGTCAGCAGACAACTTTACAAATCATATTGTAACAATATTGTAATCCTTTTGCAACACTTTTTTTGAATATTTCTCAAAGTTTTTGACAATTTTTCCGATTTTCAACCGGCGGGCCTTTGTGCAGTTTCCACAAGTGTGCGAAACTTGTCTAAAATATGTACATTTATTTTCTTTACAGCTAATCTTCTGTAAAGTAATATTGCTTTTCACCTGTTAAACGAAGCGTTCCTTTCACAGAAGGGTTATCCTGATCCAACTGTGCACAGGCAGCTAATCCCTGATGGATCTTCTTTTCCAGCTTCTCACAGGTTCCCAGCTTAAAGACGATCCGACCGTCATATACAATAGAGTTACTGTTCAGTCCCTCGCTGCAAATCGCCGTTGCCTCTGTGAACTGATAATCACGAATGGCCTGTGCCAACTGGGTCAAGCACGCTGCGACATTCTTGTTGGCAAACTGGGCGGTCTGTCCCACCTTGGCACTTTTAAATTGGCCTTTTGAATAAGAATACTCTCTTTCGGCTTCTTCTGCACCACTTCAAGCACCTTGAACCGATCGTCCATCAAGGTATAGGTCTTGTCCTTATTCTTCACCGCATAGGCCGGTGCAGCGTCTGTCACCTGAATCTGAACGGTGCCGGGCAGCTTGCGCTTAATCTTGGCGCTGTACACATACGGCAGTGCCTGCTGCAACTGCTGGGCTGCCTTGTCCGTATCTGCCAAAAACAGGTTCTCCCCTGTTTCAATGGTACAAACGGAGAGCACCTTTTCCGTGTCATATACCTTACTGCCGGTAACGGTAATGTTCTCAATCTTAAAGAACACGGTCAGACACAGCACCGCCACAATCGCTACCGCCAGCAGCACCAAACCGATCACGGCCAAAGCCCGGCGCACACTGCGCTTTAACCGGCGGCGTTTATTCTGTTTTTTGCGCCGTTCCTGACGGGTCATCGGCGGCGCCTGGCGCTGCTGTCGGGAAGCGGCTTGCTGCTGCTCCCGACGATATAGCTTCGGCGGCGCCAGCCCATTATCCAAGTAAGCGCTGCGCCGTTGTTCAGGCGGTTCTGGTGTCCTTTGTTTCATGGTTCGTCCTCTTGATATTTGCCCCTACCGCAGTGAGTACGGTCGGCAAGTCCTCATACCCGCGGGTAATATGATGAATTTCGCTGATGGTGGAAGTACCGGCAGCAGCCAATGCAGCCACCACCAAGGCGGCACCGCCACGCAAGTCCGTCGCCTCTGCCTTTGCCCCGTGGAGCGTAGGCACACCACGAATTACCTCCGTTTTGCCGCTAACAGCAATGTCACAGCCAAAGCGCTGCAACTGGCAGGTATAACGAAATCGATTTTCAAATATATTCTCACAAATCACAGATGTGCCCCGAGCAGTGGTAGCTGCGGCGGCAAGCACTGCCTGGCTGTCTGTGGGAAATCCCGGATACGGCATGGTGGTCAGCCGCTTAAAGGCGCGCAGCCGCTCCGGCGCTGTGATCAATAGATCTGTGCCGTCCAGGCGCAGGTCACATCCCATCTCCTGAAACACCGGCAGTACCGGTGCCAAATGCGCTGTGCGCACCTGCCGCAGCAACAGTTTACCCCCGGTAATGGCCGCAGCGCTCATATATGTTGACGCCACGATCCGATCCGGGATCACGGTATGCGCCGTGCCCTGGAGCGACGGTACACCCTCAACGATCACCGTGCCGTTTCCATCTACCAGCACCTTGCCACCCACTGCATTTAAGAAGTCTGCCAGATCACCGATCTCCGGCCCCGCGCTGCGTTCATTAAGGTAGTCACGCCCTTGGCGGTACAGGCCGCCAGCATCACGCACTCTGTGGCACCGACGCTGGGGAACGGCAAATGTATGGGGCAACCCACCAGGCCACCGGGCGCCGTGCAGTGCATACAGCAGCCGTCCTCTGTGACCCGAGCACCCAGCAGCCGCAGAGCGGACAGGTGCAGATCAATGGGTCGCAGTCCAATATCGCACCCACCGGGATAACATACGGTGGCGCTGCCTGCCCGACTGAGAATCGCCGGTAAAAACAGCATGCTGGAGCGCATGGTACGCATCATTTCTTCGGAAATACAGGTACCGCTCATCGTCGTAGCGTCTACGGTCACTACCCCCGCTCCTGCTGCACCCGGCAGCCCAGAGACTGCAAAATGGCAGCGGCCGCCGCCACATCGGACAGCGCCGGGCAATTATGTATTTCACACACCCCGGGTACCAGCAGCGTGCCGGCTAAAATAGGCAGCGCTGCGTTTTTGGCGCCGTGCACCGGCAGCATACCCCGGAGTTTGGTCTGACCCTCGATTACATACTGTTCCATTCCATCACCCTCGTACTTGCCATACTATGCAAGGAGGGGACTTTGGGTGTATCGGGTTATTTTGCCTTGGCCAGGTCCAGGATTACATCGGCAATGCGGCTGCGAGCGTCAGCCACAGACATAGCCTTGGCATTACGCTCAATTTCAAACAGCTTTTCTTTATCAGAAAGCAACTCGTCCATCATGGCAGACAAGGTATCGGCGGACAAGTCCTTCTCCTCCAAAATACGGGCGGCATTACGATTTACCAGCGCCATCGCGTTGTGGAACTGGTGATTCTCTGCCACATAGGGCGAGGGAATTAAAATAGATGCCTTGCCCATGGCCTCAATCTCAGACAATGAGGAGGCGCCAGCACGGCCGATCACCAAATCCGCCGCCGCCATACATACATCCATATTGTCAATATACTGGCGCACTTCCACCGTGCCTTTGCGGCCATCGGTAAAGCCCGCCTGGGCAAACTTCTCTAAATATTCGCCGCCGTTGGTGCCCACAGAATGAATATGGTAACAGCTGCCATCCTCTGCATGGCGCAGAAGAATGGGCAGCATGGCCTCATTCAGGGGCTTAGCACCCAGAGAGCCGCCAAAGGACAGTACCAACATTTGACCGTCCGGTATGCCCAGTCCTGCCCGGGCAGCCGCCCGATCGGCACACAGGAGTTGACCGCGCACTGGCAGACCGGTAACCACCGGCGGATTCTTCGGCGTTAAGTGCTTGGCAGCATCCTCTACCGTCAGCATAACCCGATCCACCGTTTTGGCCAAAGTCTTATTGGTAATGCCCGGGTAGGCGTTTTGCTCGTGAATACAAGTGGGAATACCCAGTTTAACCGCCTGTTGCAGCACCGGACCGCTGACATAACCGCCAAAGCCCACCACCACATCCGGCTGAAAGTCGGTGAGGATCTGTTTACATTTCTTTTCGCTTTTCATCAGCCAGGCCACCGTGCGCACATTGTGGGCAATGGCCGCCGGTGAAAAGGAACGGCGAAAGCCGCTGATCTGAATGGTCTTAAAATCAAACCCGGCAGCAGGCACCAGACGGCTTTCCATGTGGTCCGCCGTGCCGACAAACAAAAATTCTGCCTCGGGATATTTTTCTCTTAGGTAGGAAGCCACAGCCAAAGCCGGGTTAATATGACCGGCTGTACCGCCGGTGGCAAACAGGAGCTTCATTCGCTTACCTCCACTCTTTGATTGTTTTTGCGTGATACGGAGAGCACCACGCCGATCTCGCCCAGCAACAGGATCAGCGCTGTGCCGCCGTAACTGAAGAACGGCAGCGCAATACCCGTGTTGGGAATGGTATCTGTGACCACCATAATGTTCAGCACCACCTGAAACCCGATCTGAGCCATAATACCCAGCACCAGCAGGGAGCCGAACCGATTGGGGCACTTTTTGGCAATATCAACACCGCGCCACACCAAAAGCCCAAACAGAAGAATAATAAACGCAGCGCCTACAAAGCCAAGTTCCTCACATACAATAGAAAAGATAAAGTCGTTTTGCGGCTCAGACACATACAGATACTTCTGCTTGGAATTGCCCAGCCCGGTGCCAAACAGACCACCGGAGCCAATGGCATACAGGGAGTTGTTGGTCTGCCAGCGCAGATCATCCGGCGAGTAGCTTTTATCCAGCCAGGCGCGTATGCGCTCGCCGGCGTAATTCTCCAGCAACTCCGGATTGACCACCACCAGCACCGCCACAGCTGCCACGATACCAACGCCGATGGCAAACAACTTCCAGTTGCTGCCCCCGGCCCACATCAGCGACGCACCGATGAGAAAGATCAAAATGGTGCAGGACATGTGATGCTCTAAGTAGATCAGCCCGCAAAATACGGCTATGACCAAAATGGGATACACAAAGCCGTACTTAAAATTGCGCATTTGGTGGTAGTATCGACTGATGTAATTGGCCAGCACCACCGAGATGGTGAACTTGGCCAGATCCGACGGCTGAAAAGTAATGGGACCAAGGGGGATCCAACGGCGAAAGCCCCGCAGATTTGTGTGGTACACCAGCACCAAACACAGCAGCGCCAATGTGACCAGCAGCAGCGGCACAGTAGCCGCCTGGATCACCTTATAATTCAACTTGGATAGAATAAACATCGCCACCAGGCCCACAACTGCAAAAATCAGCTGGCGGCTGATATAAGCATAGCTGTTGCCATCATCATTATAAAAAGCATAGGCATAGGAGGCGGAAAAAAGCATCACAAGCCCGATGGTGAGCAGCAGCAAAGACAGCGCCAAAAAAGGCACATCAAAGGAGCCGGTGACCCAAATATCACTTTTTTTCAGTCGCTGTTTGCCGCCTTTTTGCATGGGCAGCACCCGTTCCCCTCCGCTGTGGGAAGGCAATGCGTTATCTGCGTGGTAAGCCACAGAATGCTCCTTTCTGTTCTTTCTTCAAATCTTATTTTCCGAAGGTGCCCTTAATCAGCAGCACCAAAGCGAGAATACATCCGGCGGCATTTACCAGTGAAAACACAACGCAGATCTTCTTTTCTTTCCAGCCACACATCTCAAAGTGATGGTGAATGGGCGCCATTTTGAAAATACGCTTGCCGTGGGTGATCTTAAAGTAACCGATCTGGATAATATCGCTCATGGTCTCGCACACATAAACGATACCGAAAAGCAGCAGCAAAATCGGGCACTTGATACAGTAGCCTAAAGCGGCAACCATACCACCCAGGAACAGGCTGCCGGTGTCGCCCATAAAGGTCTTGGCCGGGCCAGTTCCAGCACAGGAAGCCCAACACGCCGCCCAAAATAGCTGCAGCCAAAATGGACATACCCGTGTAGCCGCAGTACATACCAAAATAGATAAAGGCAATGGCTACGGTGGCGGTCACGGAGGAGCAAAGGCCGTCGATGCCGTCGGTCAAATTCACGGAATTTACCGTGCCGTAAATGATAAAGATGGACAGCACCCAAAACAGCAGTCCGGTGCCGAAATTGCGCTCAAAGTTCACGGAACCGGCAAAAGGCAAGTACCAAACCGTGTTGTGGGAGAACCACAGGGTCGCCACATATCCCAATGCCACAATCAGCTGACCCAAAGACTTCTGCTTAGCAGACAGGCCCTCGTTGCGCTTCAGCTTGATTTTGATAAAATCGTCGGTAAAGCCTACAATCCCGTTACCGAGGGCCAGGCACAGACCCGCCACCAGCAGAATGATCTCCCGCCCGGGGAGCAGTTCGGAGTAGGCGCTCTCCAGCGACGCGCCGGAAAAGTGCAGGGTCAAGGCAGCCTTACAATAAAGGCCACAATGATCCCGATAATAAACATCAACCCGCCCATATTGGGCGTGCCCTGCTTTTTCTTATGCCACACGGGGCCAATGTCCAAAATGGTTTGACCGAAGTGCAGCTTGCGCAACCAGGGAATGATCACAAACCCCAGCCCTGCGGTGACGGCAAAGGCCACCACCAAACTGATCAGAACAGATACAATAGACATTACGCCTTCTCCCACCTTTCATACACCGTGTGCATTACATCCTCCAGGTGCATCCCACGGCTGCCCTTAAAGAGCACACCGTCACCGGGTTGTACCTGCTGCGCCAGCGACTGCGCCAGCGCCTCTTTTTGTGTCAAACAGTCGGGCGTTTTCCAGTCCCGCCTGCTTGGCCGCTTCTACAATATAGGCAGCGTCCGCCCCATAGGCCAGCACGCCGTCTATGCCATTCTCTGCCGCCATCTTGCCCACTTGGGTGTGCGCCTCCTTGGCGTAATCTCCCAGCTCCAGCATGGCCCCAGCACCGCATAGCGGCGGTGCACCGGCAGCTTGCCCAAGGTTTGCAATGCCGCGCGCATGGAGTCCGGGCTGGCATTATAGCAGTCCTCAATCACCTGCACGCCACCCACCTGCACCAAATTTTGGCGCATACCGGCAGGCACATAGTTTGCCAGGGCTGACGCAGCGGCAGCCGGATTCACCCCGGTCACATAGCCCACAGCCATAGCCGCCAGGGCGTTATAAACATTATGTATACCCACAGTGGGAATGGTTACTGGCTGGTTAAAGGTGCTGTGGTGCACCGTAAAAGTGGTGGTGCTCCCCTGCTCTGCAATATCCGTGGCAGTAAAATCTGCGCTTTGATCGTCAATGGCAAAGGTCAAAAGCGGACGGTCCCCCAGCTTGACCGTGCGCAGCATATCATTATCCATATTCACAATCAGGGGTGCATCAGGTGCCATCCCCTCCAGTATTTCCAGTTTTGCCTGCAAAATTCCCGCCCGGGAACCCAGGTTCTCAATGTGGGACACGCCAATGTTGGTGATCAGTCCCACAGTGGGCGCCACCGCCCGGGTCAGACGGCTGATCTCGCCAAAATGGTTCATGCCCATTTCAATGACCGCCGCCGTGTGGCTGTCCTCCAAGCGGAACAGCATTTGGGGCACGCCAATCTCGTTGTTCAGGTTGCCCTGTGTCTTTAAGGTATTATACTTGGCACTCAACACCAGAGCGATAAACTCCTTGGTGGTGGTTTTGCCCACGGAGCCGGTCAGACCCACCATCGGCAGCTGAAACCGCCGCCGATACCAACCGGCCAACTGAAGCAGCGCCTTGCCGGTATCTGTTACCACCAGCTGGGGCACATCCGCGTCTACCGGGTGATCCACCAGGAGCGCCGCTGCACCTAACTTTGCCGCCTGAGATGCAAAGGAATGGCCGTCAAACCGTTCCCCCCGCAAGCAGACAAACAGGCTGCCCGGCTGTATTTTTCTTGTATCCGTGCAAACATCGGCCAAGGTGGCCTGGGCTTGCATTTGGGGCAAGCCTAAGGCTGCCGCCGCTTCCTGTAAAGTAAATGCTTTCATTCTTTCTCGGCAGCCGAGGATCTCTGCCACGACTTCTCTTTCATCAAAATGAATGGTGCCCGTAGGCAGAATTTGGTAGGTTTCATGGCCTTTGCCCGCCAACAGCACAATGTCTCCCGGCTCCGCGTGATGCAGTGCCCAGGCAATGGCCTCCTTGCGGTTTTCTACAACCACATAGGGTGTGGAAATGCCTTGCATACCCACTAAAATATCTTCAATAATGGCGTGGGGATTCTCGCTACGAGGATTATCCGAAGTAACCACACAAAAATCGGACAACTCTGCCGCAATCCGTCCCATCTTGGGACGCTTGGTCTTATCCCGATCACCGCCACAGCCAAACAGGGTCATAATGCGACCGGTTGCGATCTCCCGCAGAGAAGAAATGATATTCTCCAGTCCGTCCGGTGAGTGGGCGTAGTCGATAATCACCGTAAAGTCTGTATCGGTAGGTCCACTTCAATGCGGCCCTTTACCCCTTTTGATTTGCTGATGGAGGTGAGCACATCGCCAAACGGCACGCCCAGTTCCAACGCACAAGTAGCGGCGCACAGGGAATTATAAACGGAAAACCGGCCGGGAATGGGGCAATGACAGCGACCGATATTTTCCGGCGCCACCAACTCATATTCCACACCGCTGGGCTTAAAGTTCAGGTTCTTTGCCACATAGTCGGCGCTGTTGGTATCCACCGCATAAGTGGTCACCTGACAGGGCAGACCCTCCACAATCTTCAAGCCGTTTTTGTCGTCTGCATTTGTGACGGCCTTGTCGCAATTCTCAAACAAAATACGCTTGGAATTAAAGTAATTTTCCCAAGTCTTATGATAGTCCAAATGATCCTGGGTCAGATTGCTGAAGGCAGCAAGTGCAAAGTGAAGTCCCTTTACACGACCCTGTGCCAGCGCTTGGGAGGACACCTCCATCACACAATACTGACAACCGGCCTGTACCATCAAAGAAAACAGCTTTTGCAGCTCGTGTGCCTCCGGTGTGGTGTACTTGGCCGGGTAAACCTCGCTGCCCACCATATTCTGCACCGTGCCAATGAGGCCCACCTTTTTGCCTGCATTCTCCAAAATTTGCTTAATGAGGAATGTGGTGGTGGTTTTGCCGTTGGTGCCGGTAAGGCCGATCAGCTGCAACTTCTCTGCCGGGTTGCCGTAATAATTGGCACAAATGGTTGCATAGGCATCCCGGGTATTGGGGGTAATCACCTGGCTGGGCAGCCCCATATCGTGGTCACAAACCACGGCAACGGCGCCCTTTTCCAGCATTTCTGCCGCCACGGCGTGGCCGTCAAAGCTGGCGCCCTTGATGCACACAAACAGATACCCCGGCTCCACCAGCCGAGAGTCCTGGGTCACATCCAGCACCTCCACATCGTTGTAGGTGCCGGTGCAGGGGATCCCCTGCAGCAATTCGGATACTTTCATTGCGATCTTCCCTTCTGTCAGTCTAAAACGGACTCTGTATTTTTGAACGATACAACGACCACTTTCCCCTGGGCAACCATAGAGCCTTGCTTCTCGCTTTGGCGATAGGCTTTTACATTGCCGGAGGACAAATCGTTGCCGGTGATCTCTATATTCAGATTGTGAGCCTGCGCCAATGCCTTGGCCTCACTCACGGAGCAGCCTGTAAAGTTAGGCACCTTTACCTTCTTTTCTTTACCGCTCTCCGTGTACAGCCACACCGTGCCGCCGGCGGGAATCACATCATTGCCGGAGGGACTTTGTGCCACCACGGTTTTGCCGCTGCCCACCACTTTGTACTTGTACTTTTGCTCAGAAAGAGTGGACTTTGCTTTCTCCACCGTTTTGCCCGTAACGGACGGTACGGCGGTAGACAATGCAGACAGTTCGCTGTCGGTATAAACCGGCTCTACGCCCAGTTCCGTCATGGCCTGTTCCACTACCTGAGAAGCGATAGGCGCGCACAGTGCGCCGCCGCCCAGATCCTCATTCGGCTCATCTACAATAATTAGCATAGCAATTTGCGGGTCATCGGAGGGGGCGATGGCAGCAAAGGAGACAATATATTTGTCCTTCTCCCCTGCGGCGGACTCGCCCAGCTTGGTGGAAGTACCGGTTTTGCCGCCTACACGGTAACCGGCCACATAGCCATTCTTGCCGGTGCCCTCATCCACTACGGCCTTCATCATCTTACAGACTTTTTTGGAGGTATCCTCACTGATCACCTGGCGCACAGCGGTACGGTTGTTCTTTTGTACCACTTTACCGTCTGCGTCCCGCACCTCAGACACCACATAAGGCTTCAGCAGCGTGCCGCCGTTGGCAATGGCACACAATCCGGTGCACACCTGAATGGGGGTCAGGCTGTTGGTCTGGCCAAAGGAAGCGGAGGACAATTCCACAATGCCATACTGCTTCTCTTTATAATACTGGGGCTGGCCTCGCCGGGCAAGTCGATGCCGGTAATATCCGTAAAGCCGAAGCCCTGGAAATATTTGAAATAATTGTGCACGCCCAGCCGCTGGCCAATAGTGATAAAGAACGGATTACAGGAGTTCTCCAGTCCTTGGGTCAGATTCTGTGTGCCGTGACCGGCGTGGTAATGGCAGTTCATTTTGTAATCTTCTACCTGAATGGAGCCGGTACAGGTGTAGCTGGTGTTCAAATTCACTACCTTTTCCTCCAGCGCAGCGCTGGCAATAAAGGTTTTGAACACGGAGCCGGGCACATAGGTGTCAGACACGGTAAAATTGCGCCACTGATTTTGTACGGCAGCGCTCTCTGCCTCACTCTTTTTGGTCTTATCCTTAATTTTCTTAATGGCTTTTTTGTTCTTATCGTAAGTGAGTTTGTACGGCTCATTGCAGTCATAATCCGGCATAGAACTCATTGCCAGCACTGCGCCGCTGTTGCAGTCCATCACCACACCGTAGGCATGCCCTTGCTCCGGTACTGCTCCATGGTCTCCCGCAGCCCCTTTTCCAGGTAATACTGAATGGTCTGGTTAAGGGTCAATATCAGAGAGTCGCCGTCCTGCGCAGCAATAGAGGTGGAATAATCGTCGGAAATACTATTGGATTTGGCGTCCTTAGCCGTGATCAGCCGTCCCGGCGTGCCGGTGAGCAGATCATTGTAGTTCTGCTCCAAACCGGACAAGCCCTGATCGTCTGCGCCGGTAAAGCCGATCACGCTGGAGGCCAGCGAGCCGTACGGATAATATCGCTTGGTGGACTGCTCCATCCCAATGCAGGGCCATTGCCTGCTTGTCAATAAAATCCGCCAGCTGCTTTTTAATATTATTCTCCACCTGCTCCCGCACAATCACATAGTGATTTTTTGTCGGGTTTTTCTTCCAACGCCTTGGCTTCTTCTTCGTCCAAATCAAAGAGCTTGGTCAGCTCCGCGATCAGTACCGGACGCTGTTTGTCCTTAATGTTCAGCGGATCCAGATACACGGTCCATACCGTAGCGGACTGGGCCAAAATATTACCGTCGCTGTCATAAATGGTACCGCGCATGGCCGGTATCTCCGTATCGGACAGCTGCTGACTCTCCGCCTTGGCGGCGTATTCGTCACCCTTTAGCACTTGCAGATAAAAAATACGGGCCACATCGAGAGAAAGCAAAAACAGCACAACGATCCCCAGGATCGTAATGCGATTGTTCATCACTTTTCTTCCGAAAATGGCCACAGTTTTATGCTCCTTTCTGCACAATAAGCGCAGATTTATGCCCATTCGACAGGCCGAATAAAATACTTATGAGAGTTGAAGCCAATGCTGCCAACTCTCAATCATACGTTTATGCTTCTTTCCTTATTCCCGCACCACATGGGCATAAGCGCCGGGGGATGGCTGGGTCTTTTGCGCCTTGGCGCGAGCCTGCATATAGGCGTCCACATCCACATATCGCATTTGACCGGATTGCATTTTGCTCATACCCAGTTTTTCTACGGCGTATTGGTCAATCATCTCTACAGAGACCAAGGCGTCCAGCTGACTGTTCAGCCGTGTGCTCTCGCTCTGCGCTTCGCTGATCTGGCGATTGATACTTGCCACTTCATGATTGAGTTTATTCTTCTGTGCAAAGGTAAAGAGCACGCCGCCCAGCATACCCAGGGTCACCAGCACGCTGACCACCAGGATTGCCGCCTGCTTGGCAGCCATACGCCCTTCGGTGTGCAGCTGCTGCTCGCTTTTCAGGCGGGTGTTCTCGTGCACCCGCAGTTCCCGCTTTCTTTGCCGCCGAGGCGGCTGATAGGCAGGTGCAGCCGCAGTTCTGTGGGCGTTAAACGCCTCCAGCGCATAGGAAGCGTCCGCAGAATACGCATACCGTCTGAAATCGCTGCTGTTTGTCATTTCGGCTCACCGACCTTTCCACATCTTTTATTTTTACAATCTTCTTTAGTATTTTTCAAATACCCGCAACCGAGCGGAACGGGCGCGGGGGTTTTCCTCCAGCTCCGCCGCCGAGGGGGCAACGGACTTCAGAGCCTTGCCATTGGGCTTATTACCGCACACGCACACCGGGAATTCCTTGGGGCAGGTGCACCCCTTGCTCCACTGGGCAAAAGCATTCTTCACCATTCGATCCTCTAAGGAATGAAAGGTAATGATTACCAGCCGACCACCGGGGTTCAGGCAGTCAAAGGCGTCGTGCAGCGCCTGCTGCAGTACATCCAGTTCACCGTTAACCTCAATGCGAATCGCCTGAAAGGAGCGTCGAGCCGGGTGGCCGTCACGCATGGCTCGCTGGGGCATACTGGCTTTAATAATATCCACCAGCTGGAATGTAGTCTCAATGGGCTTTTCCTGCCGGGCTTTTACAATATTGGCGGCAATGCGGCGGCTGAATTTTTCCTCCCCATAGCGGTAGAGAATATCCGCCAGCGCAGCCTCGTCATAAGTATTGACCACATCCGCGGCGCTGCGGCCGGTCTTACTCATACGCATATCCAGCGGCGCGTCTTGATGGAAGGAGAAGCCCCGCTCCGCCGTATCCAGCTGAAAAGAGCTGACTCCCAGATCCAACAGCATACCATCTATGCCGCTCAGACCCCTGTCGATCAATATGTTTTTAATATTCGCAAAATTGTCGTGTACAATGGTCACATTAGGCAGATCGTCCAGCCGTCGGTGCAACACCGCAATGGCGTCCGGGTCCTGATCCACTGCCAGCAAGTGGCAGCCGCTTTCTGCAATAGCGCGTGCGTGACCGCCGCCCCCTGCCGTACCGTCTACCAGCCATTTGCCCGGGGTGGCCTGCATGGCTGCCACCGTCTCTGCAAACAGCACACTCTTGTGCACAAATTCCATCTTATACACCTGCCGTCTGCTCTTCCGAAGCCGGCTTCTCTTTTTACCGGCATCCATCAGATCCAGGAAATTGGTATCCGTCCGCAGGCCGTTGAACATGGTGTTGAAGCCCTCATTGGTCCAGATCTCAATGGTGCGCTTGTGGCCTTGCATAATCACGGTAGAGCCGTTTTCCATACCGGCATAGTCTTTCAGCCGGGCATTCAGCGTAAAGCGACCCTGTGCATCCAGCGTACACTCCTCTGCGTTGGAGAAGAAAATTTTGTTTTTCTCATACACTTCGTTAGCGGTACCGTCGTCCAGCGCCTCCACGCAGTGCATAAACTCATCCTGGGGATACAATTTGATACAGGTGCTGCCCCGCAGGTTCATACAAACCATAAAAAATTCTGTTCCCAGGCGTTCCCGCCACTTGGCCGGAACAGAAAGGCGCCCTTTGCTGTCCAGCTTCTGGTCCATATATGTACCCACAAAGATACCTAAATTCACAAGCGGCGCCTCCTTTCAGCTAAGATAAACAGAATGCATTTATGGTAAATCCCGCCCAAATCTCAGGTTTGGTTAGGGACAGTAATGAAAAACGATGGAATTCAGTGGAACTCTCACCACTCGTACTTATTATAATGGGCAGCCAAGGATATGTCAACCCTTAAATGATTTGTAACTCTTTTGTAACTACTCCACTTTTTTTCCACAAGGTTTGGTGCGTTTTTTAAAACTTGTTGCGCTGGGTGCACTATATATGCTATAATTGTAAAAAAATAATACTCAAAGGGAACTTTGAGTCAAAACAGGAGACTGCTTATGGATGAATACAAGACCACCTGGCGTGAAAAGCTGGGTTACGGCATCGGTGCAGTGGGACTGGACCTAAGCTACGGTATGTTCTACTCGTACCTGTCCTACTACCTGTCAAGCGTACTGGGACTGAAAGAGGGCTTTTTGCTGCTGCTCACCCCGCTGGCGCGCATTTGGGACGGCGTTAACGACCCGATGATGGGCACCATTGTGGACAACACCAAAACCAAAATGGGCAAATACCGCCCTTGGATCATCATCGGCGCGCTGTCCAATGCCGTTGTGCTGACCCTACTGTTCACCAGCTTCAGCATGAGCGGTACTCGGCTCTATGTGTATATTGCCTTTATGTACATTCTGTGGGGCATGACCAACACCATGGCAGATATTCCCTACTGGTCTATGGTGCCTTCTTTCACTTCTGACCCGAAGGATCGGAACCTGGTAGCCACCGTAGCGCGCACCTTTAGCGGTATCGGACAGGGACTGATTACCATTCTGACCCCGCTGATCCTGCCCAAGCTGTCTGACGGTATCACCACCGACAAGGGTACAGCGCCTCCGGCTTTTCTCGCTGGGCACTGATCTGTGCCGTGGCGCTGGTATGCTTCTCCCTGATCTGCGTGCTGAGCACCAAAGAGCGTCATGTCATCTACAAGGCAAATAAAGAGAAATTCAGTTTTAAGAAAATGTTCCAAGTGGTGGCGCATAACGATCAACTGGTCATCTTTATGATCTTCGCCATGCTCTCCAACGCCGGCTGGTACCTGACCAGCGGCACCGCCGTGTACTACTTTACCGATGTGTTGGAAAAACCCACGGCACAGTCCATGTTCTCTACCATCGGCGCCGTTGGCTCTGCCGTAGGTCTGTTGGTCATTCCGCTGTTGTCTAAGAAATTTACCAAGCGCACCATCTACATCATCTCTCTGTGTATGACCATCTTTGGCTACATACTGATGTATATCTTCGGCCCGATACTGAAGCTTACCATTGCGCTGGACATCAGTTACATTATCTCCTCCGTGGGCATCAGTTCCATGTTTGTGGCACAGACCATCTTCCTGGCAGATATTGTGGACTACGGCGAATACAAGAACGGCGAGCGCAACGAAAGCATCACCTTCTCTATGAAAGGCTTTTTGCAGAAGATGGCCTACACCATTCAGACCATCATTCTGTTTGGCGGTCTGGGTCTGATGCACTACAACCAGCAGATCGTCACTGCGCACATTAACGACGCCACCAAGACGGCCATCGGCTTTATCGCCTTTGGCGTGCCGCCCATTCTGGTGCTGCTGGCGCTGATCGTCTTTGTGCGCAAGTTCAAGCTGTACGGCGACTTGGCTGACAAGGTACACGCCTACATCGTGGATCGAGAGCGCAAGCGCACAGACGGTGAATAAATCTAAGAAAACATAAAAAGACGGTACAGTCAAACGACTGTACCGTCTTTCTTTTTCTGCTTATGATTTAGATTGCGGGTCGTTAATCACCAACCGATCCCCCAAACGCAGCACCGTGTCGCCGTCCGGAATTAAAATCTGCCCACCCCGGCGCACCAGGATTACCAGCCGATCGCCGGTGTGGATCCGGCATAAGGGCTGATCCAGCCAACTGCTGTCCGCATCCAGCGTTTTTTCATACAAATGCACGCCCTCTACCGCTCCCGCAGCCGTGCCGCTCAGGATTAAGGTATCTCCTGCCTGCAGCTGCACGCTGCCATCCGGCACGATCCGCCGATCTCCACGAAGAACTAATACTAAAATGGACTCCGGCGGCAGCACCACCTGACGCACAGCTTGCCCTGCCCAAGGGTGCCCCTCCGGCAGAGAAAAGCGGATGAACTGCACCGGTACCTCATCCACATAGTCGGTAAAGGTTTTCATTACATCGGCGCCGTCGTCGGTCATGCCCAGCCTTGCCGCCACCCGAGGCAAACAGGTGCCCTGAAGCAGCACGGAGAACAGCACAATAAAGAACACAATATGGAACACATCGTTTTGCATCACCGCCGGGTGCATGGTTGCCATAATGGCGAATACGATGGACGCCGCGCCACGCAGACCGGACCAACTCACCAGCAGCTGCTGGCGAAGAGGCGCACGAAACGGCGTAAGCAACAGCGCCACCACTGCCGGGCGGGCCACAAAGGTCAGAAACAAGGCAATCAGCAGCGCCCGGGGCGCAATGTGCGGCAGCTGGGACGGAAATGCCAGCAGCCCCAGCAGGAAGAACAGTACCATTTGCATCAGCGCCGTGGCAGCGTCAAAAAAAAAGTGTACCAACCCGGACTTGTTGGGGATTCGGCTGTTGCCCAGAATCATACCGGTCAGATATACGCTGAGATAGCCGTTACCGCCCAGCATTTCCGGCAGCACATAGGACAGCAGCGCCACCGCCACGGCAAACACCGCATCAAACCCGGCAGAGAAGCGAAAGCGACCCAGCACCCATCGAGCACCCAGTGGCAACACCACGCCAAACAGCACACCATAGCCAATCTGTGCCGCCAGCATGGCCGCGAATTGACCGCCGCTGCTGCCACCGTGCATCACAGACAGTACAATGGTGGTGAGCATATACGAAAACGGATCGTTGCTGCCGCTCTCCACCTCTAACAGAGATGCGGTATGATATTTCAAATTCAAGTGCCGACTGCGCAGCACAGAAAACACGGACGCCGCGTCGGTGGAGCTGATGACCGCACCGATCAGAAAGCTCTCCCACAGGGCAACCCCCAGCACAAAGTGGCAAAACACGCCCACCAGTCCGGCAGTGAGTACCGTGCCCACAGAGGACAGCAGCACCGCCTGCGCGGCCACCGGTCGTGCCGAGCGCACATTGGTACCAAAGCCGCCGTAAAACATAATAAACAGCAGTGCCACGGAGCATACATTTTGTGCCAACTCAAAATTGTCAAAGGGGATCTTCACCACGCCATCCGTGCCGAAGAACATACCCAATAAAATAAAAAAGAGCAGCGCCGGAACGCCCACCTTGCCGGATAGGCGCTGAAACAAAACGCAGCTCAAAATAACAACGGCCGTCAGCCATAAAATCGTGGTCATGGCGGTCAAAAGAAGCACTCCTTTACTTATGAATAAAAAAAGCGGAGCACCCACATAGATGGGAGTGCTCCGTTGCCGTTTTTTTACGGATTGTCGTTTGCAGAGGTATTTCTGTGCTGACTGTTCATAATGTTCTGACGAATACGGCGCACATCGCTCAGGGCTTTGTACAGAGAGTCGTCGATCTCCAGCAGGGTATCGTCTGCATAATTGTTTACGGCGGTGAGCATCTCACGGCTCTTGTTCTGTGCCGTGGTCACCATCTCATTGGCCTGAGTGGTGGCTTTGCCCAGCAACTCGGAAGCCTGGTTCTGCGCCTGCTTCACATAAGCCTCGCCCTCGCTGTGGGCCTTGGCAATGATCTCCGTCGCCTCTTTCTGGGCGTTCTGGGTGATCTGATCGCGAGCCACCAGTTCCCGTGCCTGGGCCTGCGCCTCGCTGATGATCTTAGCCGCCTCTTTCTTGGCCTCGTCCAAAATATTGTTTCTGGAGTCCACAATGGCCTTAGCCTGCTTGGTCTCTTGGGGAGTATTCAGTCGAATATCCTCAATAATGGTCTTGATCTTGTCCACATCTACCAAAGATTTTTTGGTCATGGGCATAGAGGTGGCATCGTCCAGCACATCCTCCAGGTCTTCCAGTAAAATATCCGTATTGGTCATATCTAACGCTCTCCTTTACATCTTGCAATAATGTCATCTAAAATTTCTTTGGGCACAAAGGCGGAAATATCCCCGTCCAGGCGGCACACTTCCTTCACCATACTGGAGGATAAAAACATATTTTCCCCCTTGGCGGTGAGAAACACCGTTTCCAGTTGCGGACACAGGCTTTTTGTTGGTGAGCGCCTGCTGAAATTCGTACTCAAAATCAGACAGAGCGCGCAGCCCTTTTACCACAGCGGCCGCACCGGTTTGCTTGGCATAATCCACCAGCAGGCCGTCATAAGTATCAATTTGAATGTTTTCTGCGTGCAGGCAGCGGCGAATCAGCCGGCAACGCTCCTCTACGGTAAAGAGGCCGTCCTGCTTGGCACTGTTTTGCATCACCAGCACCGTCACCTGGTCAAACAGGCCGGCGGCGCGTTCAATAATGTCTAAATGCCCCAGGGTCACCGGGTCAAAGCTGCCCGGGCAAATGGCTGTTTTCATTCTGCCAAGTCCTTTCCGCGAAGATACAGGGCGATCTTGGTTTTGCCGTGGCGACGCTCCCGATCCAGTACAAAAGAGCCTACCTGGGCCGGCAGTTCCTCATCCCGCCCGGACTCGCACACCACCATGGCGTCATCAGACAGCCGGGGCACCAATGCGGGCAGCACCCGCTGCAAAAATACCTTTGCCGTAAGGCGGATCCAGCAGCACCAGATCATAGGTCCCGCTGCGATTTAAGAAGGACAGGGCGTCGGAAAAGACGACATTCGCCTGCTCCTCCAACCGGCAGTGAGCCAAATTCCGCTCCACCACCTGCTTGGCGGCGCGGTTGTTCTCCACAAAAGTACAACTGCGGGCGCCGCGAGACAGCGCCTCGATCCCCAGCTGGCCGGAACCGGCAAACAGATCCAGCACACGGCGACCCTCAATATCAAATTGGATCATAGAGAACAACGCCTCTTTGACGGATTCTGTTGTAGGTCTGGTCACATCTTCACCGGGCAGGGTCTCTAACCGTCTGCCCCGTGCGGAACCGGTAATTACTCGCATCATTGTGCAACATTCCTTAATTTTATACGACTATCATTATACAGTCATCCGCACCGTTCGTCAAGTCGCCCGGCGGGATTTTTACGATTTGTAATAAATGGCAGTGCTTATTTCGCCGCTGTCTCACCGTGGTAATAGGCGTAAACGGCCTTGGCATTTTCCCGGGAAATGCCGGGCACTGCAGCCAGCTGCTCTTGGGTAGCCTCCCGCACGGCGGTCACGGTTTTCAGCGTCTTCAGCAATGCCTTGGCCTTGGCGGGGCCGATCCCCTCGATCTGCAATAAAGTGGAATTGAATGCGGATTTTTGTGCTTTTGGTGGTGGTAGCTGACCGCAAAACGGTGCACCTCCTCCTGAATGGAAGACACTAAAGTGAAGGACTGACGGTTGGCGTTGATTTGAATTTCACCACCGCCGGTAGAAATGGCCCGGGTGCGGTGCTTGCTATCCTTGACCATACCGAACACCGGCACATCAATATGCATACCGGCCAGCACCGGCAACACCGCATGCACCTGGGCGTCGCCGCCGTCCAGCAAAATCAGATCCGGCAGGATCTTAAAGGTACTGTCCTCCGGGTCCTCCCGGTAATGGGTAAAACGCCGCTGTAGTACCTCCTGCATTGACCCCACATCATTTTGGCCGTCAAAGCCTTTAATGGCAAATTTTTTATACGCTTTCTTCATGGGGCGGCCGTTGTGAAACACCACCATGCCCGCCACATTATCCGCACCAAAGGTGTGAGAAATATCATAGGACTCAATATATTCCGGTGCCTGGGGCAATCCCAGCAGCTGCGCCAACTCCTCCAGGGCGGCGAACTCTCGCCCTAAGCGCCCGGCGTTCTGCGCCAGATGCTCGTTGGCGTTCTTGATACACAACTGCACAATGGACAAGTGCTCCCCTTTTTGCGGGTGGATCAGGCTGACTTTTTTGCCTCGCTTATCCTCCAGCCAGGCAAGCAGCAGTTCCTCGTCCTCCAGCTCTCCGTCCAAAGCGATCCGGGCAGGCACCCGGTCCCGCATAGAGTAGTACCGTTCGATCAGTGCACTGCGGGCGGCAGACAGATCCTCCGGCGGATCCAACAGCCAGTGCTCGCTGTCTGTCAGGCGACCGTTTTCAAAGCGGATCACCTCAAAGCAAGCCTTTTTCCCGGCGATCACCAGAGCAAACACATCCTCCTCCGGCACATTGATGGACACTACTTTTTGCCGTTCGTCCAAATTACGAATGGCCTTGATCCGGTCCCCGCAGCTTGGCAGCCTCTTCAAATTCCATGGCCGCACTGCACGCCTGCATACGGGCAGTCAATTCCTTCACTGCCTTGGCGCTGCCGCCCTTTAAAAAATCCACTGCATCTGCAATATTGGCGGCAAAATCAGACTTGCTGATCCGACCGGCACAAGGCGCGGAGCAAATACCCATAAAGCCGTTCAGGCAGGGGCGAGACTTGCCGTAATCTCGGGGAAATTGCTTATTGCACCGGGGCAATTTGTAAATCTTTAAGGTCTCCTCCACCGCCTGCTTCACGGAATAGCCGGAGGTGTACGGCCCTAAGTAGCTGCTGCCGTCCTCCGTCATCTGCTTGCACTCGCTGATCTTAGAGAACGGCGGTGGGGTGATCTTGATATAATTATATCCCTTATCGTCCTTCAAAAGGATATTGTACTTGGGCTGGTGCTGCTTGATCAGCGAGCACTCCAGCACCAGCGCCTCAAACTCGCTGTCACACAGGATATAATCAAAATCATCAGCGTGCTCCACCATGCGGATCACCTTTAAGGTGTGGTTGGTGTGGGAGCCAAAGTAGGAAGACACCCGGTTTTTTAACGCCTTGGCCTTGCCGATATAAATGATCTTTTTGTTCTTATCCTTCATAATGTACACGCCCGGAGTGGTGGGCAGTGCCATTGCTTTTCTACGCAGTTCTTTCTCAGTCAATGCAGATCACCATAAAAAAATGCGGAGAAAAGAATTCTCCGCATACGCTGTTCGTATTGTGTGGCCGTTACTCGGTAAAGCCGCTCTTGACCAGGGCTACCAGACCCTCCACAGCTTCTTCCTCATCGGAACCGTCGGCGATGATGCGGATATCCGTGCCGCCCATAATACCGAGAGAAAGCACGCCCAACAGGCTCTTTGCGTTCACGCGGCGCTCTTCCTTCTCTACCCAAATAGAGGACTTGTACTCATTTGCCTTCTGAATAAAGAAAGTGGCGGGACGTGCATGCAGGCCAACCTGATTTTCCACCTTAACATCTTTCACGAACATAGTGATTACCTCGCTTAACTCAAATACACATTTTATGGATTCGGGTCGAAAGCCGTCTCGACCCCAGTACTTTATATATTATACCATTAAAGTCCGTTCGGTCAACGCCTTGAGGCAAACTTCGTCTGTATTGTTAATTAGGCACAAAATTTTTTCACTCCATTTGTGCAAAATTCACAGAATTTTATTTGCTTTCAGCGTTTCCAAAATCTTCTTGTCCGCTTTTGTCAAATCCGCTCGTTCCAAGAGATCCGGCCGCCGCTCCAAGGTGCGCTGCAAGGACTGCTGCCGCCGCCACTTGGCAATGTTGGCATGGTGCCCGGAAAGCAGTACCTCCGGTACCTCTCGGCCCCGCCACACCGGCGGTCGGGTGTACTGGGGGTACTCCAGCAGGCTGTTATAATGACTCTCCTCCTCAAAGCAGGCTGCGTCAGACAGCACACCGGGCAGCAGGCGGGTCACACTGTCCGCCAGTACCAGCGCCGGCAGCTCACCGCCGGTGAGCACATAGTCCCCTACGCTGATCTCCTCCGGCTGCAACTCCTCAATCACCCGCTCGTCAATGCCCTCATAATGGCCGCACAGCAGCACCAGGTGCTCCATACCTGCCAGTTCTTTGACCCGCTGCTGGGTCAGGGTCTTGCCCTGGGGGTCAGATAAATCAAATGGTGGGGCACATCCCCCGCCCGCTGGCAAATCGCTTGGTAGCAGTCATATACCGGCTGGGTCTGCATCACCATACCCATACCGCCGCCGTAGGGTGTATCGTCCACATTTCTGTACTTATTCTCTGTATAGGCCCGAATATCCGTGGCTTCGATCTCCACTTTCCCGGCCTTGCGTGCCCGGCCCACAATGCTCTCGTCCAGCACGGCGCGGCACATGTCCGGGAACAGGGTCATAATATCAATCCGCATCAAAAAGTCCTTTCATGGGGCGGATCTTTACCACCCCGGCGGCTACATCTTTCTCCACCACCACATCGTCAATGGCCGGCACCAGTGTGTGTGCCTTGCCCTTCTGCACATCGTAAATATCGCAGGAGCCGTAGTTCTGCACATCGGCGATTGTGCCATACGCGGTGCCGGTGTCTGCATCTACCACCAGGCACCCCAACAGATCCTGAATATAGGTGCGCCCCTCCGGCAGCTTGCCGTCTGCTCGGTCGCCGTACAGCACCTTGCCCTTGATGGTCTCTGCCTGTTCAATAGAGGTGATCTCCGCAAAACGGATAATGGCCCCCTGCTTTTGAGGGCGCAGGGCTGTTACATGCAGCGGGTGCTGCCCCTCCGGATCCAAATACAACACCTGAAAGCGGCGCAAGTAGTCCAGATCGTCACACCACAGGGTGAGTTTCATCTCCCCGCGGACACCGTGGGTATTGTTTAGCAGTCCAACTTCCAAATACTGTTTCATAGCGGCTCCGTTTCTTTTTTTGTTGCACTTATTATATGCAAATGGCCGCCGATTGTCAAACCGGTACAAAAAGCGCATGCATGCCGGGCACCGCTTTTGCTAATTTTGTTTGCACTTCTCTTTTTTTGGTTTTTCTTCTGCTGTTTTTCCGGACAGCCGGCTTCTTTACAGTTGGATATCCTTGCTCAACTTGCCGTGGTGAATGGCATTGCCAATGTTGACAGGCGACAGATACACCTTGATCCGCTTGGCCGCTGCGTGCAGCGGATCCCGGTCAAAGGGCACGTCGCTCAGGCTCTTCACACGAATACTCTCCGCCAGTTCGCGCAGGGTGCAGTCCGGGTCTGCCGCCAGAGTCACCGTATGGCTTTGACCGGGCAGCAGATCAAAATAGTTGTCGCTAAAGGGTAACGAAGTGCGGCTGCTCTCCAAATGCACCAGCCGGGCAAACCGGTCGGTGGTCACCGTCAGGCACAGTTGGTCTTTTTGGATCTCCACCTTGGTGTGCAACTTGGCGCCGGGCAGCTGCAAGCGCTTTTCCTGGTCGAAAAGTACCGTCTTTTGTTGCAGGCAGGCGCCGTTTTGCACCAGCCGCACCGCCAAACCGGTGCGGCGCAGATCGTACTTTTTGCGCAGGGGCGCCATTTCCCGGGAAAAGGCCACCGCATTCTCCACCGGCGGCAACAACAGCTTCTTTTTCTCTTTCTCCAGCGTGCCGGTAACAAAGTCGAACAGTTCGTACTCCACCGTCACCGTCTGGCGAGCGTTCAGGTCGTTGAGCACATACACATCAAACCGTTCCTTGCTGTCCTCTACCGACACGGACAGAGGCGCGTTAAACCGCCGTGCGCCGTATTGCAGTGCCTTGTAATTGCCGTAGTAGTCCAAACTGGACCAGGAGCACACACCCCAACAGTCGTTAAACTGCCAGTACATAGCCCCGTTGCACTGCCCCTTGTGGCGGCGCCAGTGCTCGGTGGCGTCTGCAATGCAGGTATCCTGGGTCACCTGGGACAGATAGATATAATCCCAAAACCGCCGGGGCAAATGGAAACGAGAAGCAATATAATACACCATCTTGTCGTTGCCGCTGGCGCACTTTTGGTGCAGGTTAAATACCGGGCTGTTCAGGGCGTAATCCCCGGGCTTTGCGTACTGGCGAATGGCCTTGGCATCCGGCAGGCTCTCAAAGCCGAATTCGCTGCAAAAGCGGGTCATTCGTTTGCGGTAATACTGCATAGGCTGCAAGCCGTGCCACACGCCCCACAGGTGGGTGTCGCCTACATTGTCGCTGTAAACGCCCTCATTATGGGCAATGCCCACCGGCGAACCGGGGGTGTAGGGCGTGTCCGGATCCTCCGCCCGAATTTCCGGCTCCAGGATCTCATAAAAAAGAATTTTTCTGTCCACTGCACATACTTTTGCATGTGCACCCAGGCCATGTGCATATCCTCGATCTCGTTATTACCGCACCACACCGCCAAGCTGGGGTGGTGGCACAGCCGCTGCACCTGGGCGTGCACCTCGGTCTTTACATTCTCCAGGAATTCCGGCAGGAAGAAGGGGTACGCCTGGCAGGCAAAGCCAAAGTCTTGCCACACCAGGAGCCCCCGCCGGTCGCAGGCGTCATAAAATGCGTCGGATGCATAGTAACCGCCGCCCCACACCCGCAGCATATTCAGGTTGGCAAACTGTGCAGCATCCAGCAGTGCCTCTAACTTTTTGTCATCAAAGCGGGTAATAAAGCTGTCCGGCGGGATCAAATTGGAGCCTTTGATAAACAGGGGCACGCCGTTTAACCGGAACTGGAAGTTCATACCGTATGGATCCCGCTCCCGGTTCAATTCAATGGTACGCAGACCCACACGCTTTTCCGCCCGGTCCAGTTCTTTCTCTTTCGCCGTCAGCACCGCCGATACCGTGTACAGGGGCTGGCGGTCCTTGCCGGACAGTTCCCGGGTCCACCACAGCTCCGGCTTCTCAATTTTGAACACAGCCTCGGTGCCTTTTTCCGTCAGCACCGTGCCGTCCGGGCAGGTCACCTGCAAGGTGCAGGTACAGTCACCGTACTGCTCCACTTGGGCCTTGGCGGTAATCACCGCCCCATCGCCTTGCAACTGCTGGCGCACGGAAAGCTGCGCCACCCGTGCCGTATCCACAAAATCCAGCCCGATTTCCTCGGTAATACCGCTCACCGGCAGCACCGGACCCCAATCCCAGCCGAAGTGGCACTGGGGCTTACGAATATGAACAATGCCGTTCTGCCCGTTGGAGTTCATAGGGGTCATACACTTTTTGTATGCCGCGCTCACATACTCCACCGGTGAATAAAAGCGAATGGTCAGGGTGTTCTCCCCTACCTGCAAGCGCTCTTTGACCGGCACACGGTAAGGCACAAAGCAGTTTTTGCCTTGCAGCACCCGGTGACCGTTAAGCATCACATCACAGATGGTGTCCAGCATATCGCAGCGCAGGTACACCGCGTCCGCTTGTAATTCTTCCGCCGTTACGGTAAACTGCTTTTCGTATACCCAGTCGGCGTGGCCGACCCAGCCTACTTCTTTTCGTTCATACCCACAAACGGGTCCGGGATCTTGCCGGCTGCCATCAGGTCTAAGAAATTGCAGCCCGGCACCTTGGCCGGCATCCAGTCGCCCTGATCCGCCCGGCGAAAACGCCAGTCCCCGGTTAATGTTTTATACATCGGTATTCCCCCTATAGGTCAAGTTTTGCTATTCCATTATACCTAAGCCTACCTGTAAAGTCAAAGCAGAAATACAGCGCCCGGCGTCGCAACAAGAAAAAAGCGCAATTGCCGCTACACTTTTGTGACCTACTGCGCCTTGGCGGTGATTCGGGACCGGGTGCAAAGCGGCGCCGGCCAATTCCCGGAATACATTGCCGATTTTATCGTCCAGAACGGCAAAAACGAAACTTTACAGTATGGAATTCACAGCATAAAAAAAGGACCCGTGCCGATGCACAGGTCCTTTTTGTTTACGCTTTTGATCAGTCGATCTCCACCGCAATTTTCTCGTCGCAGCGGGTGGCGGCAGCGCGCATAACCACGCGGATGGCCTTTGCAATACGGCCCTGCTTGCCGATGACCCGACCCATATCACTCTCTGCAACATGCAGGTGATACACGATCACGCCCTCTTCGTCCGGCTGATCCACCTCTACCGTGACAGCGTCCGGCTGATCCACCAAACCACGGGTGATGGCTACCAATAGTTCTTCCAAGAAAACACCTCCATATTAGTTCTTGCAAATGGGCAAAGAACTAATTATAAAATGCCTTCCTTCTTCAGAATAGCCTTCACAGTGTCAGTGGGCTGTGCGCCGTTTGCGATCCACTTCTTTGCCTTCTCGCCGTCGATCTTCACCTCAGCGGGATCCACCATGGTGTTGTAAGTGCCGATCTCCTCAATGAAGCGACCGTTGCGGGGATATCTGGAATCCGCCACAACTACACGATAGAACGGTGCCTTTCTTTGCGCCCATGCGGCGCAGTCTGATTTTTACTGCCATTTTTGTTACCTCCGTAAAAATAAATAATAATGAATTTATATAACCAAAATGCTTTTGGCAATAGATAAAGTTAGAACCCAAAGGGGTTAGAGCCGCCGTTTTTGCCCATCATACGCTGGGCCATCTCCGGGTTTTGGCTCATCATGCGGCGCATTTTCTTACTCATCTTGGGGCCGCCTTTGCCGCCGCCGAACTGTTTGACCATCTTTTGCATCTGCTTAAACTGAGACAGCAGCCGGTTCACATCCTCCACCTGCATACCGCAGCCGGCGGCGATACGCCGCTTTCTGGAAGGATTGATGATCTCCGGCTTGGTGCGCTCCTCCACGGTCATAGAGTAGATAATGGAGCGGAAGCGGTTAAACGCGCCCTCGTCAATGTCCTCGTCCTTAATCTTGGAGCCGATACCGGGCAGCATCTTAATGGTGTCACGCAGGGAGCCCATGCGCTCGATCTGGTCGAACTGATCCAAAAGATCGTTCAGATCAAACTTATTCTTCGCCAGCTTGCGTTCCAGCTCTGCCGCCTTTTTCTCGTCCAGGCTCATCTCTGCCCGTTCAATGAGGGAGAGCACATCGCCCATACCCAAAATACGGGAGGCCATACGACTGGGGTGGAAAGTCTCCAGCTGGTCCAGCTTTTCGCCGGTGCCGATGAATTTAATCGGCTTGCCGGTCACGGCACGCACAGACAGCGCCGCACCGCCGCGGGTGTCACCGTCCAGCTTTGTCAGAATCACGCCGTCAATGCCTAATGCCTCGTTAAAGCTCTTGGCCACATTCACAGCGTCCTGACCGGTCATGGCGTCGATCACCAGCAAAATCTCGTGCGGGTGAACAGTGGAGCGAATGTTTTGCAGCTCCGCCATCAGCGCCTCGTCCACATGCAGACGACCGGCGGTATCCAGCAACACATAGTCGTTGCCGTGATCCCGCGCGTACTTTACTGCCTCGCCGGCAATGGTCACCGGGTTCTCCGTGCCCATTTCAAACACAGGCACATCCACCTGGGCGCCTACCACCTGCAATTGCTTAATGGCTGCGGGTCGATACACATCGCAGGCCACCAGCAAGGGTCGGTGCCCTTCTTTCTTCAACTTCTTTGCCAGTTTGGCAGAATGGGTGGTTTTACCGCTGCCCTGCAAGCCGCACATCATCACAACCGTCGGCGGGTGATTGGCAATGGCCAACCGGGACTCCGTGCCGCCCATCAACTCCGTTAACTCCTCGTTGACGATCTTGATGACCATTTGGCCGGGGGTCAGGGACTCCATCACATCCGCACCGATGGCACGCTGGGTCACCTTGGCGGTGAACTCCTTGGCCACCTTATAGTTGACATCCGCCTCCAGGAGCGCCATACGCACCTCGCGCATAGCTTCCTTTACATCGGACTCTGTAAGCTTGCCCTTGGCACGCAGCTTTTTAAATGAATTTTCCAGCCGTTCGCTGAGCCCTTCAAATGCCAAGTTCTACACTTCCGTTCTTTTTATCATTCGCAAAGATAAGCGGTTAGGGCCTTGATCCGGGCCACATTGTCGTTAATCTCCCGGGACAGTGTGTGCGACAGATTATACACATTAATGGCCTCGGCGCACTGCTCGATTTCTTCCAGTCCCTTCTTCAGGGTCTCGAACTTCTTAGCCAGACCCAAGCGACTCTCCATCTCAAACAGCTGGTTCTCCGCCCGCTTGATGGCGTCGCGCACGCCCTGACGGGTAATGCCCTCATTCTCTGCGATCTCAGAAAGCGAAAGGTCCTCGTCATAGTAATACACCAAAAAATCGTGCTGCTTTTGGGTCAACATTTCGCCGTAAAAATCCAGCAAAAAAGAAACTTCCAAATTCTTGGCCAAGGACGCCCTCCCCTTTCTTAGTCTCTTTCGCTGTAAAGTGAAAGCTCTTTACAGCAAGGGGTATTATACTAAAACCGGGCCGCCTTGTCAACCGCTCTCTGCATATTTTTTGCAACAAAATTTACGAAAAAAGCGCTTGACACAAGCTATGGTGCACCGCAAAAGCGCCACCCCACCGGATAGTGGTGCGCGCCGACAAAGCAAAGAACACGATTTGTTTACAAAATCGATACAAATCATTGACAACCTATCGCCTAATACATTATAATAGTCAAAGTCCAAAAACACGGAGGTACTGTACATGAATCCATTGCATGAATTTGCAGCGCTGTTCTCCAACTTCGGCAACATTGATCCCCGTATGATCGTGATGTGGGTGGTTGGCGGCGTGCTGGTCTACCTTGCCATTAAGAAGGAAATGGAACCCACCCTGCTGCTGCCCATGGGCTTCGGCACCATTTTTTGGTGAATCTGCCCCTCAGCGGCGCCATTACCCAAGCCGGGGCGGAGGAAGGCCCCCATATCCGTACTGTTTGATGCAGGCATTGCCAACGAGCTGTTCCCGCTGCTGCTGTTTATCGGTATCGGCATGATCGACTTTGGCCCGCTGCTGAAGAACCCGTGGCTGATGCTCTTCGGTGCAGCCGCCCAGTTCGGTATTTTCTTCACTTTCTTTGTGGCCGGCTTCTTCTTTGATATTAACGACGCCGCGTCCATCGCCATTATCGGCGCTGCCGACGGCCCCACTTCCATCTTTGTGGCCAATACACTGCATTCCAAGTATCTGGGCGCCATTATGGTGGCTGCGTACTCTTATATGGCGCTGGTGCCATTATCCAGCCGCCGGTGATCAAGGCTGTAACTTCCAAGAAAGAGCGCCTGATCCGTATGAAATACCATGCAGGCGATGTAAGCAAGACCACCAAGATTGTGTTCCCCATCGTGGTAACTGCCGTTGCCGGTTTGGTGGCACCTAAATCCGTTGCACTGGTAGGCTTCCTGATGTTTGGTAACCTGATCCGCGAGTGCGGCGTGCTCAACCAGCTGTCTGAGACGGCGCAGAATGCCTTTGCCAACATTATTACAATCCTGCTGGGTCTGACCGTTGCTGCCAAAATGCACTATCAGGACTTTGTATCCTGGCAGACCCTGATGATCCTGGGCCTGGGTTTGGTTGCCTTCATCTTTGATACCGTAGGCGGCGTAGTGTTTGCCAAGTTCATCAATCTGTTCCTGCCCAAGGAGAAGAAAATCAACCCCATGATCGGTGCAGCCGGTATCTCCGCATTCCCCATGAGCGGGCGTGTGGTCAACCAAATGGGCCTGAAAGAGGACCCGCAGAACTTCCTGTTGATGTACTCCATCAGCGTCAATGTTTCCGGCCAGATCGCCTCCGTTATTGCCGGCGGCATGATCCTGACCCTGGTATCGTAAGGAGGATATGATATGCAGACTTTATTTGCTTCTCTGCTGGCTGTGGTTACCATGGCCATCAACGCCCAGTCCTGGAAAACCACCCTGCCGGATATGCTCTTCGGTATGATCGGCATCTTTATCGTGATCGGCGTGATCATTCTTGTCACCTATGGGCTGAACAAAGCCTTTTCCAAAAAAGAAGAAGGACGACAAGGACGAGAAATAAAAACAGAATTAAACCCAAAGGCGCTCGGCAAGTCCGAGCGCTTCTTCTACAAAAAACAGGGTTGCAAAATGCGACGGTCTATTGTATAATATAGGCAAATTCAAACGCTATGACGAAGAAAAGTAGCGCTCCCCCTGCTGTTTAGAGAGTTGCGGTCCCGGCTGAAAACCGCAGCACAGCAGCCTGCGTGAAGTTCCCTTCCGAGCGGTTTTGCTGAACCACAGTAGGCAAGAACGGTGTGAGCACCGTTATCAGGCTCAAAGAGTGTTTGCTCCGATTGGCACTTGCCAACTTGCAAAAAACAGGGTGGTACCGCAGGTAATTCCGACTTGTCCCTATACGAACGGGGCAAGTCGTTTTTTATTTGCACACTGCCGCGAGCAATACAGAATGAAAGAAAGGATACGAAGATGAAAGCACAACTGGAACAAATTCGCCGGGCCGCCAAAGAAGCGCTGGCCTCCTTTGACAGCGCCGAACAGCTGGAAAAAGCCCGTATTCAGTACTTGGGCAAAAAGGGCGAGCTGACCGCTATTTTGAAGCAGATGGGCAAGCTGTCTGCCGAGGAGCGCCCGGTGATCGGCCAACTGGCAAACGAAATTCGCAAGGACATTGAGGACACCATCGCCAACAAGTCCGCAGAGATCAAGAAGGCAGCTCAGGAGAAGCGGCTGGCTGAGGAAACCCTGGATGTGACCATGCCCGGCACCCTGCCGCAGATCGGCTACAAGCACCCGCTGTCCATCGTTCTGGACGAAATCAAGGACATCTTTATGGGCATGGGCTTTGACATTGCCGAGGGTCCGGAGGTGGAGTACGACTACTACAACTTTGAGGCACTGAACATCCCCAAAGACCACCCGGCCAGGGACACCCAGGACACCTTCTATATCAATGACAACATCGTCCTGCGAACCCAAACTTCTCCGGTACAGATCCGTGTAATGGAAAAAACGCAGCCCCCCATTCGAATCATTGCCCCGGGCCGTGTATTCCGCTCCGACGCGGTAGATGCCACCCACTCTCCCCTGTTCCACCAGATCGAGGGCTTGGTGGTAGACAAGGGCATTACCATGGCAGACCTGAAAGGCACGCTGGAGACCTTTGCCAAGCGGCTGTATGGCGAGGATACAAAAATCCGCCTGCGTCCCCACCACTTCCCCTTTACGGAGCCCAGCTGCGAAATTGATGTAAGCTGCTTTAAGTGCGGCGGCAAGGGCTGTCCCTTCTGCAAGGGCGAAGGCTGGGTCGAGATCCTCGGCGGCGGCATGGTGCACCCCAAGGTGTTGAAAAACGGCGGCGTAGACCCGGATGTATACAGCGGCTTTGCCTTTGGCGTAGGCCTGGAGCGGCTGGTGCTGTTCCGCTTTAATATTGACGACATGCGTTTGCTGTATGAGAACGATATGCGTTTTCTGTCCCAGTTTTAAGGAGGTGCAAATATGATTTTATCCAGAAAATGGGCCAACGATTATGTGGACCTAACTGATATTGACAACAAGACCTTTTGCGACGAAATGACCCTGTCCGGCTCCAAGGTGGAGGGGTATGAAGTGGAAGGCAGCGACATTGAGAATGTAGTTGTGGGCCAGGTGCTTTCTATGGAGAAACACCCGGATTCCGACCACCTGTGGGTGTGTCAAGTGTCCGTAGGCGACGATCAGCCGCTGCAAATCGTCACCGGCGCCCAAAACTTAAAGCCCATGGACATTGTGCCGGTGGCACTGGTGGGTGCTACGGTGATCAACCGCAAAGACCATAAGTTAGAAAAAATCAAAAAGGGCAAGCTGCGCGGGGTTGCTTCTGCCGGTATGCTGTGCTCCTTTGACGAACTGGGTTTGACCCAAAACGACTTCCCTTACGCCTGCGCCGACGGTATTTTTGTACTGGGGGACGACTGCGACAAGACCCTGGGCATGGATATTCACACAGCCATCGGCTATGACGACACCTGCGTTGAGTTTGAGATCACCTCCAACCGGTGCGACTGCCTGTCCGTAACCGGTTTGGCCCGTGAGGCAGCGGCCACCTTTGACCGGCCTTTCACCTTGCCGGGCCGGAAGTGAAGCCCGGCCACGGCAATGTAAACGACCTGCTGCAAGTGCATATTGAAGACGGCGAAAAGTGCTACCGTTACACTGGCGCCATAGTAGAAAATGTGCGGGTTAAGGAGTCCCCCCGCTGGCTGCGGGAGCGACTGCGTGCCTGCGGCGTGCGCCCCATCAGCAACATTGTAGATATTACCAACTATGTGATGCTGGAGTACGGCCAGCCCATGCACGCCTTTTGACCTGCGTTACCTGGTGGGCAACACAGTGAATGTGCGTAACGCCAAGGCCGGCGAGACCATCACCACCCTGGACGGCGAGACCCGGGAGCTGACGGAGAATATGCTGGTGATTGCCGATACGGAGAAGCCTGTGGCCGTTGCCGGCGTAATGGGCGGCGAATACAGCGGTATTATGGACGACACCACCACCATCGTATTTGAGTCCGCCTGCTTTAACGGCACCTGCGTGCGCCGCACCGCCAAGGCGCTGGGTATGCGTACCGAGGCCTCTGCCCGGTACGAGAAAGAGCTGGATCCCAACCAAACCATGCGCGCCTTAAAGCGTGCCCTTCAACTGGTACAGTTGCTGGACGCCGGCGATGTGGTAGACGGTGTGGTGGACTGCTACAAGAAAGTCAAAGAGCAGGTCACCGTGGACTGGGACTACCAGTGGATCAATCGGTTCATCGGCTTTGATCTCAGCGAGCAGCAGATGATCGATATTTTGAAGAAGATCGACTTTGATGTGCGCGACGGCAAGGTCTATGCTCCCACATTTCGCAACGATATTGAGCACCTGGCAGACCTGGCGGAAGAAGTGGCCCGGTTCTACGGCTTCCACAACATTCCCAACCACATGCTGCAAGGCGCTGCCAACGGCAAGCTGACCCACCGCCAGTCCTTTGAACGCAAGCTGGGCAACACGCTGCTGGCCTGCGGCTGCACCGAGGTATCCACCTTTAGTTTTATCAGCCCCAAAGCTTATGACAAGATCTGTCTGCCCCCGGACAGCGAACTGCGCAACTCCATTGTAATCCTGAACCCCCTGGGCGAGGACACCAGCATTATGCGCACCACCATCCTGCCCTCTATGCTGGATGCTGTCCTTTAACTACAACCACAAGACGGAGGCCGCTTGTATGTACGAGATGGGCACCGTTTACACCCCCACCACCCCGGACAACCTGCCTATCGAGAGCCAAAAGGTCACCATCGGTATGTACGGCAACGGCGCAGACTTCTTTGCGCTGAAAGGCATTGTGGAGAAGCTGCTGGACTGCCTGCATGTGGATCACTACGATGTGGAGCCGGTAAAAGATAACCCCACCTTCCACCCGGGCCGTACCGCCGCCTTCACCATGGACGGCAAGGTGCTGGCTACCCTGGGCGAAGTGCACCCCACCGTGGCAGAGAACTACGCCATTGGCACCCGGGTTTATCTGGCGGAGCTGGATGTGAACACCGCTTATGAGAACGAAAGCACCCGCACCCACAAGCCCCTGCCCAAGTACCCGGCCAGCAACCGTGACCTGGCCTTTGTATGCGACAAGGAGATCCCGGTGCTGAAGTTACAGCGCGCCATCGGCGAGGCCGTAGGCAAGACCCTGGAGAGCGTCAAGCTCTTTGATGTGTATCAGGGTGAGCAGATTGAAAAGGGCAAAAAGAGCGTGGCGTTTAACATTCGTATGCGCGCGCATGACCGCACCCTTACCGATGATGAAGCCGACGCTGCCATGAAGCGGGTGGTCAAAGCCCTGGACAAAATGGGCATCAGCCTGCGGAGTTGACCGAAAAAACGGACAACTGCCCGGTAATTTGACCGGAATATTGGAATTTTTGCATTTTAATATTGTAATTATTTCAAAAAATGTATATAATGATGTGTACGGAGGTGACTTTACCGTGACAGATAAGACCATGACATTTAGAATCGGTGATGAAAAAGAGGATGTTATGAAGGATACCTTAACCCAGGTGTTTGACGCCCTGCGGGAAAAGGGGTACAATCCCATCAACCAGATCGTAGGCTATATGCTTTCTGAGGATCCCACCTACATCACCACCCACAACAATGCCCGCAGCCTGATCCGCCGGATCGACCGGGACGAGTTGTTGGCCGCTATGGTAAAGTCCTACTTAGATTAAAACGAAGGAGGCGTTCCCTTGGCGAAGAAAGGCGAATTTTTGGAATACAAAGGCAGACCGCTGGTACGCTGCGGCAACACCATTTACTACGGCAGTATGGCCGACCCGTTCGTTGTGTGCCTGAAGGTACAGAGTGAGAAGAAGCAGGGCGACCAAACCATTGCCGACAAAGTGATCATTCAGCTGCTGAATACGGACGAGCAGATCTCGCCCAAAGAGCAGGTGGTCAAAAAGAGCGAAAAGACCGGCCTGTTCAACGCGCTGGATCTGGGTGCTGTTTGGCTGGAAAGAGCCTTAAAGAAAAACGCGTAATCCCAAGTAACCAAAAGAACCGAGTGCAGTTTGCACTCGGTTTTCTTTTTATTGCCTGTTTCCGACGGCCTGCCCTTATTGCGGATTGCACAAGGGCGAGGGCGTTTTTTTTATGCAATATGTGAATTGACTTCACCGGATCGACAACTTATAATTAAGATAAGGGTAATTTTACGCATTTTTGCAACGGAAGGGGCAACTGGATATGAAGAAGAATTTACGCAGCCTATTGTGCGGTTTGCTGGCACTGGTGCTGGTGTGTTCCTGCGCCGGCGCGGCTTTCGCCAAGGACAACGGGACCACACCGGTAATCTCTGTGCACGGCATGGGCGGCTCCGGCCTGTACCTTAACCCGGGCACGGAGGATGAGCAGCAAGTGGGCGTGTTTGACGCCAAAAGTCTGCTCAGCCGCGGCGGACTCATCCAAAATGTGCTGGCTGCCGTCGGCGGCAAGCAAACGGACCCAAACACCGTCATTGACCAAATCGCCGATCTGATGAACGACTACCGCAACATCGCCTGCGATGAGGACGGCAATAGTATTTACAACGTAGGCATCGCCAACTACTGGACCGACAGTCTGAAAAATCACCCGGGCTACCTGTCCGGCACCAGCAACGAGCCGGCCATTTGCCGCCAAGTGGCGCAGAATATCGGTGCAGACAAAGTGTATGCCTTTAACTACGATTGGCGACTGGACGCCTGCGAAACGGCTGCCAAGCTGGCAGACTTTGTGGATCAGGTTAAAGCCAAAACCGGTAAAAAGCAAGTGACCCTGATCGGCAGTTCAGCGGGCACAGTGATCCTCAGCGCCTACATAGATCAGTACGGCGATCGGGGTGACATCCGCCGTCTGGTGATGATCGACGGGGCACTCACCGGCGTGTCCGTCACCAAGCTGTTTTGCCAGGATCTGCTGTTTGACGCGGATGTGGTCAAGAAATATTTAGACCGGGTGACCACCTCTTACCACAACCCGGACTTTGACTTTAGCCAGCTGAACCGGCTGGCAAACAGCCTGAATGTGGGCTACCTGTGCGACTTTTTGACCCAAGTAGCAGAGGACCCTGCACTGGTGGAGCGTGTGTATAACGAGATCTTTTACCCGGTGTTCGGCTGCATTCCCATGTTGTGGGAGTTTATCCCCTATGATGATTTTGACGACAGCGTGGATGCCATGACCGCCATCGGCTTTTTAGACCAAAGCAGCGGCCTGTATAAGAAGATCACCCGCTATCATAAGGTGCAAAAGCGCCTGCCCGGCAATCTGAAAGCCATGCAAAAGGCCGGCACCGATGTGGTGATCGTAGCCAACTACGGCCTGCCCAATATCCCCATCAACTCTGCGTATGCCAATCAGACAGATATTCTCATCGACACCAAATACGCTTCCGTGGGAGCCACCACGGCGGACTACGGCAAGGCCTTGAAGCGCACCGGCGCCCATGTGTCGCCGGACCGTATTGTGGACGCCGCCACCTGTTTGCTTCCCAACAACACCTGGTTCTTTAAGGGCGTGGCCCATGTGAACTTCTGGTACGACAGCCAAGCCACCAAATTCTTGGCCGGACTGATCACCAACCCGAAGAAAAAGCAGTCTGTGCAGACAGTAAAAGCCGCCACCGGCAACGGCCAGTTTGTCAATACGGACGAGAAGCAAAATATCGTTCCCTTTAGCGCCGGCAAGAGCACAAACAGCAGCGGTACAAAGAACACCAATTCCAAGAACACCGCGACCGCAGCTGTTAAGTCCCCTGCCACCGGCGCCCATTGGAGCCTGGCAGTGGGCGGCTTCCGGTCTGGCCGCCTCCGGCTTGCTCTTCGCCCTGTACGCTCTGTTTGCCAAAAAGAAAACGACGCAGCCACAAAATAATATCTATACCTAAACCAACGCCCCCTTGCATAAGCAAGGGGGCATTTTTTTACCCAAAATTCGAAAAAATTGCGGGCCTATGTAGGCATCGGCCCTACTTACAATCCCTCCACCGCCTACAGCGGTCCCCCTCCCTTTACAAGGGAGGCAAAGTGGTAAAAATAGCGGCTCCCCTTGCAGTAAGGAGAGCCGTATTTTTCGTAGTGAACTGTGATTTACTTTTCGTCTGCGCCGAAGGCGAAGATCTGGCCGGTGTACACATTGAACTGCATGATACAGGGGCGGTCGCTCTGGGTATACCGCACAGTGAGCACATCGCCCTCCTGGCTCACATCCGTTAAAGTGGCGGTATCGGCCAGGGTATCGGCAAACAGGCTGGCCTGCTCCGGCTTATAGGTGCTCACATCGTCCGAGGTGAAGAGCACGCCACCAAACAGCTGAATAAACTTAGCCAGCAGCGCCTGCTGCTCCGGGGTAAAGCTGATATTGTTGCGCCGTAGCAGGAACACATCCGGGTCGTTCAAAAATGCCCGGCCGTTCAGCCCCCGGCGATACACGCTGTTGAGCACCGCATTGGGTGTAGACACATCCTCCCGGTGCATTTGGCGGCGCCGGGCAGAATGGGGCCAACTGAGGGCCATATCCGCACCGATACGCATATAGTCCGCCACGCCAAAGCTGGGCAGCATTGGTGCGCCGCAAGCCAGCAGCAGCTTATCCTCGCCCACGCACTCCCGCAGCAGTTCCATGGCGTCATACGCCACCTGGCCGCGGGTCTTGCCGTACAAGGGCTTAACGGAAGCGGCATACAAAAAGTCCAGCTTCACCATATCAAAGCCCCAGGTATGCAGCACCGTTTGAAACACCTGCTTAATATATGCCCGGGCTTCCTTATGATAAATATCCAGGGCATAAAAGCCACCCCAGTTGGCGCCCACCATCAAGGGGCTGCCCTTTTTGTCTGCCACCAGCCAGCCTGGGTGCTTCTTTGCCAAATAGGCATTCTTTTGCACCGCAAAAGGCGCCAGCCACAGCCCGGCTTTCAGCCCGCGCTGATGAACCGCATCGGCCACCCGGCGCATACCGAAGGGAAACTTCTTGCTGTCCACAGACAGCCAGTCGCCCACGGCGGTCTGGTAGCCGTCGTCCACCTGGAAGGTATTGACCCCGGCGCAGGGAGCAATGGCCCGCAGGTCGTGCATGATGATATTGTGATTGATATTGCTGTAATAGTTGTACCAGGAGGTATAGCCCCGCAGCTTTTCCGTTTGGCGGGGTGTACGCCCAAGGCGGCAAAGTAGCCGTCAAATACCGCGTCATAATGCCCCTGCTGCATATAGAGATCCAGCACCGGATAATCCTCCGTGAGCATCAGCCCCTCCAGATCCTTAGACACAGCCAACACATTGCGGTTCATATCCGCCGTAATAACGGTAAAACCGGTGCGGTCCGTCATGGAGCCGATAAAGTCCAGCATGTCGCCGGTGCGCACATAGGCAAAGCCGTGAGAATGGAACACACCCGCCTGCTTTTCCTCCGGTACAAAGGTATAATCGCCGGTATACTGCATACCCAAGCGGCGGCCGATGGGCGATTTGCCAACGGTGCCCAGCCCGGGCATGCGCTCCGTGGGGCCGAATTCCCGGCTGTCCGTCCAGGACTGAAAGCCGTTGGCCATAAAGCGACTGGCAGGGGTAAACAGGAACGGCAGCTCCAGAATAAAACTGCGCACCTGTATGGGCGCGGTGGGGTGCAAAGTCACCTGCAAGCGGTGGTCGCTCTCCCGCACCTGCAAAAGCAGGTCCTCGTTACTGCCGGTGGCCGTCTTTACGGTGCTGCCCAGCTTATAATCAATGTGGTAGGAAAAGGTCATGGGGCGGTTCTCTCCAATCATTATTTTTTGAATTGCAGTGCGCAGCGCAGGGTCAAGGTCTGCATTTTCGGCAGCTTATACTGGGGCTTTAAGGTAGCCACAGCAGGCACATCGCCGCCAACACCCTGCTGGCCGCCGTCAATATTCACCGTCAGGTAATCATGGCGGGGCAGGTCGCAGGAATGCTTGGCTGCGTCCAGTTCCTCCAGAGTGTAGGGGTGCACGCCGGCCTCAAAAGCACGACCCACAGCGTCTACCCGCAGCTTCACATCGCTGCCCACTTCCAGCCAGCGCACGTCGCAGCGGTTGCCGTTCTCCTGCGGATACAGGTAGTCGTGGATAAAGTCCTCGGCGCTCTTAAAGCGATACACGCCCAGGTACGCGCCGGTCTTGCGGTCGCAATAATTCTCGTGGCCTTTACCGTAATAAGTCACGCCGTCCTCCCCGGACATCAGCTGGAAGGTAATGCCGTAACGGGGCAGATCCATGGGTACAATATTGCGACAGGTCTGGGTCACCAGTACCCGGCCGGACGGCAGCACCACATAGGTGGTCTCTACCTGATCCAGGTAGCGGCACAGCCAGCGCACGGTGATCTTCACCGCATCTTTGCCTTGCGTGGCTGTTACCTCCAGCGGGATCATAGCCTTGCCGGCGTTCTTAAAGGCATTCAGCCCGATCAGGGTGCGCACAAAGTCAAAGGGAATTTGGGCAATGCGCTCATTGTCAATATTGGCACGGCCAAAGCAGGGGCGCACGCCGCTGCGCAGGCACTCCCGGCCGTCCAGTTCATAGGAGCTCAGCTCGCCGGTTTTCTTGGATACAGCCAGACTGAAATGAGCGCCGCTGACCACATAGGCGTCTGCCCGCTTGCACAGGCTGATTGCTGCGGGCGTCTCCTTCTTCACAGAGAAATCGTACTGCCCCAGCACAAACTGCTCTCTGGCCATCAGGTGACCGGCAGGCAGGCGCATGGCGTCCGCCTTCAGAATTAAATAAGCGTCCAGCAGCTGCTCGCTCTTGGTATTTAGGTCAAAGGGAATATCAATCTTTACCTTCTCCAAATGGCCCGCTGCCGGCAGGTCCATGGTCTTCTCTTGCAACACGCCGCTCTCATCGGACAAGGTCAGCCGCAGGGCAAAAGCACTCAAAGGTGTAAACATAAACCGATTGACAATCTGCAAGGTGTTACCCACCCGGGTAAAGTCCGCCTGCTGGTAGCACTTAACCACCTCATAATAATGAGGGTTGGGTGAACGGTCGCCGCGGAACACACCGTTAAAGGCAAAGTTGCCGTCGTTGGGCTTGTCGCCAAAGTCGCCGCCGTAGTTCCACTTGTCCTTGCCATCCTTGGTCTTGGTACGAATGGCCTGGTCCGCAAAGTCCCAAATATAGCCGCCGGCCAGCCGGTCGTACTTCTTAAAATCATTCCAATAATCGGAGAAGTTACCCATGGAGTTGCCCATGGCGTGGGCATACTCGCACTCAATAAAGGGCTTATCCCGGTACATCTCCGGAGTCAGGCGATAGCCCATACCGCCGTTCCAAAGCGCGCGGCTGTGGATATGGGGTCTGTTCTCGCCGATTTCTTTCATCTCCGTCTGCACGGTATACATCTCGCTGAACAGATCGCTGGTTTCCAAATGAGCGTCCGGCTCATAGTGGAAGGGCCGGGTGCGGTCAATCTGCTGGGCAGCGCGCTTCATATCCGGGAACGCCTTGCCGTTGCCGCTTTCATTGCCCAAGGACCAGAAGAGAATACAGCTGTGGTTCTTAAAGGAATTGACCATATTGGTCATTCGATAGCAGCACTGGGCACTCCACTGGGGATTGCTGGCAGGAATCTGCTGGGCCAGGCCGTGGGTCTCCAGGTTGTTCTCGCTCATAACCAAAATGCCGATCTCGTCGCACAACTCATAGAACCGGCGGGAATTGGGATAATGGCAGGTGCGCACATTGGTGATATTGCTGCGCTTAAGCAGCTCCAGGTCGGAGCGAATAATACGCTCCGGCACAGCGTGGCCGTAATCCGGGTGGAAATCATGGCGGTTCACGCCGCAGATCTTCAGCGGCACACCGTTCAGGAGAATGAACGGTCCACGCTTGGTGTCCGGATTATAACCGACGATCTTCACCTCTCTAAAGCCGTACTTATGGGTGCGTAGGTCCACCGGCTCCCCGGCCACCAGCAATGTGGTCTCCACCGTGTATAGGTACGGATCCTCGTGACTCCACAGATGGGGCCTTGCCTCCACGGTGCAGTCCGTATCTACCGTAACCCGGCAGCCATCCTCCAGCACCGGGCAGCGAGCCTCCATTTGGCCTACGGCTTTGCCGTCTGCGTCTAAAATACGCACCCGGTAAGCGGCGTCTGTGCAGTCCGTCCCCGGCACTCCACAGCTACCTGCATACGGAAGTGAGCCGTCTTGTAGTCCTCTGCAAATTCGCTGTAAAAATAAGTATCCTGAATATAGGTCTTGGGCTTGAACACCAGGTTCACATCCCGGAAGATACCGGACAGCCGCCACATATCCTGATCCTCCAGGTAGCTGCCATCGCAAAACTGATGCACGGTCACCGCCAAGCGGTTCTTGCCCGGGTGCACAAAGCGGGTTACATCGTACTCCGTCTCGTCAAAAGTATCTTGGGAATAGCCCACAAAGGTGCCGTTCATATACACCTCGCCACAGGAGTTAATCCCGCCAAAGTGCACAAACACATTATCCGCCAGCTCTTCTTCAGTCAAATCAAAATCCCGAATATACAGACCCTGCGGGTTTTTCTTGTCGTCAATATGGGGAATGTTGATCTTTGAGATCGGCGTGGGGTAATTGATATTGGTATAAATGGGGGTGCCATAGCCCTTGATCTGCCACTCGGAGGGCACCTCTAAATCGTCAAAGCTAAAGGGGTCGAATTCCGGGTTCTGATAGCCCTCTATCGTCTGATCGCTGCCGGGCAGGAATTTAAACTTCCAAATGCCATTCAGCAGTCGGCGCTTTTCTTCCCCGGTGCGGACATCCCTTGGAAAGCCGGCGGCACTGCGCCGCTCGGTGTTGACACTGAATGTGTCTATATCTTGCCAGATAGGTATATCTTTGTTCATACTGTTACTCCTTATGTTTAGAATCCCCGCCGCAGGCCAAAGGGCAAACTGCGGTCAATAACAGTATAACGGAAACGGCGGCACTTTTCAATGCAAAATCCGCAAATCGCCGGGATAATGGGCAAAAAAACAGCAGACCGTCGAGCCGCCGACCACTTGGGAGTGGGAAAGCGGCGGGTCGGTGCCCTATTCCCCGGCAAAGGCGCTGGTAAAAAGTGCAAACAAAGGCAGCAAGCAAGCTGAAAAACTGCACAAATAATTAAAGAAAAGAGAGGGCGAATTTTTCACCTCTCTGTTTTTATCCCTTGCCCTAGGGTTTACCTATGAGAAATGCGGGTGTATAATAGTGCCGGATGAAGTGAGGCAACTATGAAAGATACAAGAGTAAAATCGGATCAAAAACAAAACAGCGCCACCATGTTGATGACCGAGGGCAAAATCTGGAAACAGCTATTGGTGTTTGCCGTGCCGTTGATTCTGGGCAATCTGCTGCAACAGATGTACAACGCAGTGGACTCCATTATTGTAGGCAACTACGTAGGCAGCAATGCGCTGGCCGCCGTTGGCTCCAGCAATGCACTCATTAACCTGCTGATCGCCTTTGCCCAAGGGGCGTCCGTGGGCGCCGGCGTAGTGATCTCTCAGTTCTTAGGTGCAGGCGACACCAAGCGGGTGCACCGGGCAGTCCACACGGCAGCCACCATCGCCTTATTGTTAGGCGTAATACTCACCGGGGCCGGCATCGCCCTAAGCCGGGTGCTGCTGGTAGCCATGGACACCCCAACCGCTGTACTGAACGACTCGGTGCTGTACCTGCGCATTTACGCCGGCGGTTTTCTCTTTAATGTGGTGTACAATATGGCCACCGGTATTCTCAACGCTGCCGGCAATTCCCGCCGCCCGCTGCTGTACCTTGGCGCCGCCTCCGTGACCAACATTGTGCTGGACTTGGTGCTTATTGAGGGGTGCAAAATGGGCGTAGCCGGTGCCGCTGTGGCTACCGATGTGAGCCAGCTGATCTCCTGCCTGCTGGCAGTAAGCTACCTACTGCGGGTAAAGTCCGATTATAGAATTCGCGTGAAAAGCCTGTGCCTGGACGGCGATATGGCCAGGCGCATTGTCCGCGTGGGGCTGCCCACCGGCATACAAAACATGGTCATCAGCTTCTCCAATGTGCTGGTGCAAACCAGTGTTAACCACTACGGCGCTATGGCCATGGCCGGATTCACCGCCTACTTAAAGGTGGACGGCTTTAACATATTGCCGGTGCTGAGTATCAGCATGGCAGTGACCACCTTTGTGGGCCAAAACTACGGTGCAGGAAATCTAAAGCGGGTCAAGAGCGGAATGTGGACCGCCCTGCTGATGAGCACCGTTTATACCATACTGACCGGCGCGCTGCTGCTGGCGTTCTCCCACCCGGTGATGCGGCTGTTCACATCAGACAGCGCCGCCATTCATTACGGTGTATTGGCGATGAAATACTTTTGCCCCTACTATGTGCTGCTGGGTGCGCTGAATGTGCTGGCAGGCACTGTGCGTGGACCGGCAAAAGCATACCGCCCATGCTCATTCTGCTGTTTTCCATGTGCATCTTCCGCATCATTTGGATCCAGCTGGCAGTGCCCCATTATGACAACATCGACGGTGTGTTTATCCTCTACCCCATCTCCTGGGTAATCGGCGTAGTGCTGATGGCGCTGTACACCTGGAAAGGTCACTGGCTACACTATGGCGACGAAAAAGAGAAAGCAAAAAAAGCATAACATAAAAACAAAACAGCGGTTGCAAGTTTATGCCTGCAACCGCTGTTTTTCAATTATCATTTGATTTTCAGTGCGCGGGTGGCGTTGAGCACCGCCAGCACCATCACGCCAACATCGTCAAAAATCGCCAGCCACATACCGGCAATACCCAGAGCGCCCAGCACCAGGCAAACAGCCTTCACCGCCAGGGCGAACACAATATTTTGCCATACGATCTGTAAGGTGTGGCGCGAAATCTTCATGGCCAGCGCTATCTTAGACGGATCATCGTCCATAAGCACCACATCTGCCGCTTCAATGGCAGCGTCCGAGCCGAGGGCGCCCATAGCGATCCCCACATCTGCGCGGGACAGCACCGGCGCGTCGTTGATGCCGTCGCCTACAAAGGCCAGGTTCTCCTTGGGGCCTTTCTCTGCCAGCAGCTTTTCCACCTGCGCCACCTTATCACCGGGCAACAGCTCGCTTTCCACCCGATCCATACCGATCTCCGCAGCCACTCGATCTGCCGCCGCCTTGGCGTCGCCGGTAAGCATGACGGTCATTTTTACGCCATTCTCCTTGAGCGCAGCCATCGCTGCCTTGGCGGTGGGCTTCACCACATCAGAAATGACAATGCAGCCGATATACTTGCCATCCGCCGCTACATACACGATTGTGCCGTCCGTACGCGCACCGGGCAGGGCAGCGCCGATCTTTTCCATCAGCTTGGCGTTACCGACAGCCACCGGATGGCCGTCCACCAACGCCTGCACGCCGTGACCGGCGATCTCCTGAATGGCGCTGACCCGCTCCTCTTGCAGAGGCTGACCGTAAGCATCTTTCAAGCTTTGACTGATGGGGTGATGCGATCCACTCTCCGCATAGGCCGCCAGACCCAGCAGCACCTTTTTATCCACCCCCGGCGCCGGGTACACACCGGTCACCTGAAACACCCCTTTGGTCAGGGTGCCGGTTTTGTCACATACAATATATTTGGTGTCTGCCAGAGCTTCCAAGTAGTTGGAGCCTTTCACCAAAATACCGTTTTTAGAAGCGCAGCCGATACCGCCGAAGAAGCTCAGCGGAATGGAGATCACCAGCGCGCAGGGGCAACTGATGACCAAAAAGGTCAGTGCTCTTGTGATCCACTCGGCCCACATAGCCGGATGATCTGCCAACAGGCGGATCAACGGCGGCAGCACTGCCAGCGCCAATGCACTGTAACACACGGCAGGGGTATAGTACCGGGCGAACTTGGTGATAAAGTTCTCAGACTTGGACTTTTTCATGGCAGAATTCTCCACCAAATCCAAGATTTTAGACACGGTAGACTCGCCGAATGCCTTGGTGGTGCGCACCGTAATGCGCCCGCTCATATTGATGCAGCCACTAATCACATCGTCTCCCGGCTTGGCATCCCGTGGCACGCTCTCGCCGGTAAGCGCACCGGTATTCAGGGTTGTATTGCCCTCTACGATCACGCCGTCAATGGGCGACCTTTTCGCCGGGATCCACCACAATCTCCGTGCCCACTTCCACATCGTCCGGATCCACCTGTTCCAATTTGCCGTCCACCATCAAATTGGCATAGTCCGGACGAATATCCATCAGGGCGGCAATGTTTTTACGGCTCTTGCCCACCGCCACACTCTGGAACAGCTCGCCGATCTGGTAAAACAGCATAACGGCCACGCCCTCTTTGAACTCTTGTAAGCAAAGGGCGCCAACGGTGGCCACTGCCATTAAGAAATTCTCATCAAACACCTGGCGGTTTTTGATTCCCTTAAGTGCTTTCCAAAGAATATCGTAGCCAATCACAAAATACGGCACCAAATACAGAACGATCATAGCCCACTGTGGCAGCAGGGCCAGCTTATCCAGCAGGATCACCCCTGCCAGCAGCACCAGCGCAACAATAATGCGCACCAGCACTTTCTTTTGTTTCTTGCTCATACCTTTCCCTCCCAAATGCAGGTTTACAGAAAGATCTCGCAATCGCTCTCCACCCGCTTGCAATTTTTTCGGGCGGCTGCCATCACTGCATCCACATCCGCGCCTGCTTCAAATTCCACTTTCAACTTTAAGGTCATAAAGCTCAGGGCAGCGTTCTGCACACCGGGGGTCTTTTTCACAGCGTCTTCCATCTTGGCAGCACAATTGGCACAATCCACGTCCACATTATAAGTCTTTTTCATAGCCATTCTCCTATGCAAAATGTTTGTTTTGTTGCTTTGAACAGTATTTCATATTCTCATCTGTTCATATATTATTATATTCAACCGGATAGAGCATGTCAATAGATTTCTAAAAAAGGCGCAAAAAATAGGCAGCGCACCACTTTTGCTCATCAGCCGGGTACACCACTTGCAATAACGGTTCAAAACAGACAGAAAAAAACCGCCCTGCCGAAACAGGACGGTTCAAGTTTATAATAGATTACATATCGGCAATGTTTGCCTGCACAATTTCAGGATCCGATCCAGATCCTGAATATCCGCATCGTTCAAGCCGGCATACAGGGTCTCGATCATTTCTTTCTCTTTGGCATGAAAATCAGCGATCACAGGCTTTGCTTTCTCGGTAAGGGCGATACAAACAGCGCGACGATCCTGCACATTACGCTCAACGGTCACATAGCCCTGCTGACGCAGATTCTCTACGCAGCGGCTGATCATACCCTTGGAGTACTCCGTATCAAAGCTCACATCGCGCACGGCCTGCGGGGTCTTGGATTTATCCAGGCACAGCAGGATCTCAACCATACATCTGGATACTTTTGCCTTTTTTCGCCCATTACAGCCACAGCGGGTGCGGCCTCCAAGCCTACGGTCTCAGCCAGCTTCTGGCGCTTTTTGGAAATCGCTTTGGAGGTTTGAATGAACTTGCTGCCGAATGCAGTCATTTTTTTGCTCATAATGAAGTCCTTTCTGCTTCACCCTCTTCTCGCCTATAAATATACTATAAAACAAAATCCTTGTCAAGCAGGAAAGCAGAAAATCGTATGCATTTATCGATTATTTTACACTTTCGTCCTGATCATCCAATACGCGGGCATTTTCGTCAATAATCGGCGCCGTACGATTCACTGCGTCCTCCACAGCGCGGCCCACCTTGCGCAGCTGCACATAGCCCACAGCTTCCATCACTGCATACAGCAGCAGCGCCACGCCCAGCATTCTGGCCAGCGCCAGGGCGGTATGAAAAGGATTGACCATACACACGATCCCTAAAATGACAGACACCATCGTCAGCGCCAGATTGACGCCCCAGCCGGGCAGCAGCCGCATTTCCCGCCGCAGGGCGATCACCAGGCCAATGATCCCGCCGCAAAAGATAGATGCGCCGAACAGGAATTCTACCAATGTGAGAATACTCTGGTACTTGGCGCAGACGATCACGCCGCACACCATGGAAATCAATCCCGCTGACAGCGCCACCGGGCCGGCAGTCTTGCGAAAATACTGCACCACCCCCACAGCGCCCATAATCAACAAAGCGCCGCCAAAGGCCAGGCTGATATAGCGAATACTGGCTTCCGGAAAAATCAGCAGTGCTAGCCCGCACAACGCGGAAACAATGATACTGACAATGGAATAAGAACGGAATTTCTCAAACAATTCGCGCATCGTGATCCCTCCAACAGAAACGATTGCCCTAAACCGGGCACAACTCATTTATAGCACCAAACGGCCCCTTTGTCAAATCATAGACAAGCCGCCCTTTTTCAGTATGCCATCGAAGCCGAAAATCATACAAAACAGCCCCCCGGCGTACCGAGGGCTGCCCATATATAATATGTATTATAACTGACTGGCCTCCGCCTTGATCTTTTGTGCAATGTGCTCCGGGCACCGATCATAGCGGGCAAAGGCAGTGGTAAAGGAACCACGACCCTGGGTCATTTGGCGCATGGCGGTAGAGAAGGTAGACATCTCCGACTCCGGCACCTCCGCCAAGATCTCCTGGCTGCCGTCCCCGGAAGGGGTCATGCCCAGCACGCGCCCGCGGCGCTTGTTAATATCACCGATCACATCGCCCATAGCCTCATCGTTCACCGTTGCGGTCACTGTCAGAATCGGCTCCAGCAGCACCGGCATCGCCTTGGGAATGCCCTCTTTATAGGCCAGGGACGCAGCGGTCTTAAAGCTCATTTCGCTGGAGTCTACCGGGTGGTAAGAGCCGTCAAACAGCGTGGCCTTTACGCCCACCCTAGGATACCCGGCCAGCACGCCCTTTTGCATACTCTCCCGCAGACCCTTTTCTACGGCCGGGAAGAAATTCTTGGGCACGGCGCCGCCTACCACACGCTCGGCGAACACCAGTTCTTCTGTATCATAAGGCTCAAATTCAATAAACACATCACCAAATTGGCCGTGGCCGCCGGACTGCTTCTTGTGCCGCCCTTGGGCAGAGACCTTCATAGTAATGGTCTCCCGGTACGCCACGCGAGGCTGCACCAATGTTGCCTCCACACCGAATTTGCTCTTCAGCCGGGCCATCGCCACATCCAGGTGCTGCTCGCCCAGGCCGCTGAGGATTTGCTGATGGGTCTCGTTGTTGACGCCAAAGTGCAGGGACGGATCCTCCTCGCACAGACGGCTGAGACCGGAAGCCACTTTCTCCTCCTCGCCTTTCTTGGCCACTTCCACAGCCATGGCATAGGTAGCGCTCGGAATATGCACACCGTCCAGAGTCACCACTTGCGCGGCGCTGCAAAGGGTATCGCCGGTGGCAAAGCCGCCCAGCTTGGTCACTGCACCAATATCCCCGGCGGACAGTTCGCTGATGTCCGTCTGCTTGGCGCCGAATACGCTTACCAACTTGCCCATGCGCTCCTCTTTGCCGGTGCGGGCGTTGTAAGCAGGGGTAGCGGCAGTGATTTTGCCGCTGATCACCTTAAAGTAAGACAGCTTGCCGATAAACGGATCCGCCACCGTCTTAAAGCAGACCGCAGCCAAGGGTCCGTTGGGGTCGGGGGTCAGCTCGATGGGCTCACCGTCAGCGTCTGCCGCATACTCGCTCTTAGGCGCAGGACAAACCTCTGCCAGGAAATCCAGCAACAGATCGCAGGCCGTCTCTGCCAAACCGCTCAGGGCAAACACCGGGATAATGGAGCCGTCCGCCACGCCGGCTTTCAGCCCGCGAATTTTCTCCTCCGGGGTCAACTCCTCGCCCTCAAAATATTTTTCCATCAGCTCTTCATCAGCAGAGGCCACAGCTTCCGTAAACACGGCCTGTACCGCCGCAAAGCGAGGAGCGTCGTCCGGCTGGGCATCACTCTCGGTGCGCTTGCCGTCTGCATACGCATAGGCCTTGCCGTCAATCATATTGTAATAGGCAGCCACCTTGCCGCCGGAGATGATGGGCACGACCACCGGGCAGGCCGCCGTGCCGAACTTGGCCACAATGCCGTTAAAGCTCTTGTAGAAATCCGCACGATCGTCGTCCATTTTGGTAGTCACCAGCACCCGCGCCATACGGCGGGAGCCGGCGTTCTTAAACGCCTTTTCCGCACCCACAGCCAGACCACTGCGGGCAGACACCACGATCACCGCCGTCTCTGCGGCGCGCAGGCCCTCAAAAGGCCCCCCTTTGCTCAAAGTCAAACAAACCGGGGGTGTCAATAAAGTTCAACTTTTTGCTCTTATATTCAATGGAAGCCACGGCGCTGGCCATGCTGATGTGGCGCTTTTTCCTCGGCGTCAAAGTCAGTCACCGTGTTGCCGTCAGCCACTTTGCCGGCGCGCTCCGTCGCCCCTGCCAAATGCAGCATAGCCTCCAGCAGGGTGGTTTTGCCCTTGGAAGCGTGACCTGCAAGCGCAATGTTCCGAATTTGATCAGGTGCATAAGTTTTCATAAGTCCATCCCTCTTTAATAAGAATTGCTTTTGTGCATATTGTATAATATTTTTCAACATCCGTCAATGCTTTTTGCAGTCCTTTTACAAATAATTTGCAAAACCCCATCGCAAGGCACCCAAGTGCCCCGTACAATATATGCACGCACCCCTACCGCAGAACCCCACCGACACCCCAAAAAAGCAGAAATGGGCATAGAAATAGCCGGGCGGATAACTGCCCGGCCGTTTCGTTAGATTGGGTTGGTGGAAATGGGAATAATACGAACAATGTCGCCCACTTCGTTGCGAATGCCCACGGCAATTTGCACAAACAACAAATCGCCCTCTGACAAAGTCGCTTCAATGATTACATAATCGTCCGTTTCTACCAGATCTTTCGTATCTTCTACAATCATTTTCAATCCTCCTTTGTGTCGATTATGACACAAAGTGGATATAATTGTCAGTGTTTTTGTAAATTTAGTACACACCGTCCTGTAAAGTTCACATTCTCATCCGTTTTATATAGCATCATCCCGCATTTTGTCGATTAGGCATTTTTGCGATTATGCCCCCAGCAGCGTTGTTGGAGGGATAAATACACGGACTATACGCTGCGGTGCGATGAGAGCACTGCACCCTACAAAATGAATTCAATAAACGTGAGATGTAGTGTCGATGCCCTCATCGGCCCACAAATATTCATTTCCGCCGCCTATATTACTTTTTGGTGGTCACGCTCTTTGCCTTACTCCACCCGGAGTAGAGCTTTACGCTCTTGCCACCGATTTTTACGGTCTTATAGGTGCGTACCCGCACGTAATACTTCTTCTTAGCAGACAGCTTACCGACACTCTTAGAAGTCGTCTTATTCTTGCTGATCGTCACCGTCTTGGCGCTCTTAAACTTGCTGCTGGTACTATACTGCACCTGGTAGCCGGTGGTTTGGGTCGTCTGCTTTTTCCAGGTGACCTTAAAGCCTTTCTTGGCAGCGGTGACTTTAGATACGCTTGTACCTTTGGGGTTAATATTATAAGTCATGGACTTACTGCCGCTGTAATTGCCCTTGAGGGTCACTTTTACGGTGTATTTGCCCACATTCTTCATACCCTTGGGATAGCTGATTTTGTAATCCGTACCGTTTTTCAGGGCCTTGCCCTTGCTGTCTTTCACGGTCACAGACGGTTTTTGCACCTTGCCGTTATAGGTGTAAGCGGTTTTGCTCAGCTTGATATTAGATGCTTTAGGTATCGCTTCTGTTTTGGTTGCTTTGCAGCTTTTGCAAGTATAGGTTTTTACGCCATTTGTAGTGAGCGATGCCTTTTTGGTTACGGTGCTATTCCATGTATGCGTATGTTTATTCTTCGTTTTAACAACTACCCAAGGACTGGTATCAGAATAACGACTATTGACCAACACTTTCAACTCATTTGGCTTACTATCATTATAAGTAAACTCAATACCAAATTTTCTACCGTCTGCCGTGCTGCACTCATAATAGCTCCAATAACCGTCTGGTTCCTTGCTCGCGGATCCACACCACATGCTGTAATTTTCAATATCATAGGTTTTTCCGTTGGAAAGATGTAAGCGATACACAACCGGATATTTTTCTATCACTTTCCCATCCCACGCTTTTAAACCTGCAATAAAGCCGCTATCTATATACTGGCTATTAAGCACTTCAATCGAATTAAATGTAACCGGATCATTCAGGCTAAAAGTAATGATCTTGCCACAATACTGCAAAGTAACCGGCTGACTAACATCAATATTGTTCCGATCGTAATATTCTTCCATTCGAAATGAATCGTCTGGATAAACAACCTTCAAACAATTATAATTAAAATCACCTTGAATATACTGCTTACCAGGATCAATGTACTGATAGTCTTTTATAACTTCAAATTGATTTGAGGAACCGCCGCCATACGGGAAGTAATAAGTACGCCCTTTTTCCAAGTTAAAAGAAAAGCCCCCGGTAGGGTCTCCCTCATCCTCTGCAATACTGTCTATTTTATTAGAGTTCACCAAGTTATAGTCCTCGTCAAATATGTACATATAATCAGAATTCCAGTAATCCCCACCGGAATAATATGTACCGCTTTCGTTGGCAACAAAAAGAATACAGCGTGGCGTGATCCCAATCATAATCACTACTATATAAGTCTTTGAAATTCTTTACCGCAGTCGCTTTGTCAACATAATATACATGATAAACATCGGTATCAATTTGAGTTGTTGAATTACAGAAAACGAACAACGCATTATCATCATTTGGCAGAAAGGCACAATCTCCTACGCGAACATGATCACCGGGTATATAAACGGTGGACAAACAATTATCTTGAAAGCGCAATCGCCTATACTGACCAAATTGGTAGATAAAGTCAGACTTTTTAGTCCTGTGCATTCATAAAACGCCTGATTTTCAATCACTTTCACACTATTCGGCAAACGAATGCTCGATATCTTTGAACATTCTCCAAACGCCATTTCACCAATTGTCGTCAAACTCTCCGAAAATGCAATTTTTTCCAAAGCTGCACATTGATAAAAAGCATATTCACCAATTTCCGTCACACTGTCGGGCATATATATACTCTCCAAGTTTTCACAATTTTCGAAAGCGTAACTCGGAACAACTGTAAGCGCATTTGAAAATACAACTTTTTTCAAATTCCTACATGCTTCAAAAACCACTTCCCATTTCTGTTACTGTATCGGGTATGGTAATACTCTCCAGATTGTTACAATATGCAAACGCATAGCCACCCCCAATATTAACCAGGCCGTTCGGTAATGACACTTCTGTCAGCCTGCAAGCACGGAACACCTCATCTGCAACGACTCGTGTCGAATCTTTCACTTGATATTTTCCAGTCAAGTCTGCATTTACTGCTATTAACGCTGCACCCACATACAGGGCACCGTTATTCCAATTGCTTTGATTGTCATAATAAGCAGTATACTCAAATGCACCAATACCCACACTTTCTATATTGCTTGACATATCTATTTTGTTTAAGTTATCACAGTTGTAAAACACGTCTGCGCCAATATGTGTAACGCTGTCGGGAATTGTAATACTCGATAAATTACAGCAACCTTCGAACGCAGCATCAGCAATAACTGTCGTTCCATCTTTTATCTTGAACTCACCTTTAGCAGAATCCTCTTTTACGCAAACAAGGGCATGATTGATATAGAGCTGTCCGTCTTGCCAATTAGAATCAACGTTATAATATTTTGTACCTTTAAACGCATCGCGAGAAATGCTTACCACAGAATCTGGGATAACGATATTTTCTAAGTTTTCACACCCAAAAAACATCTCGTAGCCAATTTCGGTTATACCGTCCTTAATAACAAGAGACACAATACTGTCTGATGATGGAAAATCGCTGTCTGTACTATCAATCATACCGGCACCGCTGATTGTCAGCGTCTTTGTATTTTTATCAAATGCGTACGTCGCATTTTCGCCGCACTTACCGGTGATCGTTGTATCTGCGGCATACGCTGTTAAGTCCAATCCGGTCGTCACACTGCACAGCATAACGACTGACAGCAACATACTTACAATCTTTTTCATTTTTAATCCTCCCGTTATTAAAATGCTAAAATTGTTTTTGCAGATTGCACAATACTCATGGCTAAATGACTATTTTCTTGTGTGCGGATAAGTTCCAACTGTGCTATGTTATTGCATAAACCCGATACTTTACTTTGCCCATACCAAAGGATTTGATCTTTAGTGTATTTTTCTTCCAGACAGCGACAAGATGCACCTCTTGATCTACACGCACAAATCAGCAGATCAAATTGATGTAATCGCACTGATTCAAAGTTTTTATCGAGTGTTTTACGGTCATCGCCACCTGTAAAAATCACAATAATTTTACCGTGAATTTCCAATACAACTCGTGTGTCTATTTTATTGTCTGCTACATACTCAACAAGTTTGTGTGCGCCGCATTCATCTATTAAAATGCGAATCACTTGTTTTAGGGTGTTGGTTTTTCCAACATTACCACATCCCCTAAGGGCAATTACATTCATACATAAATCTCCTTCTTTATTTGCGTATTAACAACAGAAATAAAGTATTTCGCATATTGATCTCTCACCGATCTTTATCAATTTATTGTTTTTCATACCATAGCCAGTATAGAACAATATGTTTTAGTTGTCAATAGAACAGATTGTTCTAAGATATAATGGTTCGGTGATGATATGAAATTTCAAAGAATCCGGGGACCTGCGGGAGGACGCGGACCTGACCCAAAGCGAGATGGGCCGGGCGCTGCACCTGCCCCAACGCACATACGCCTATTACGAGAGCGGTCAGCGCACCGTGCCGCCGGAGGTACTCATTGCACTGGCGAACTTCTACGGGGTGAGTGTGGACTACATCTTAGGGCGCAAGGACGACAAAAATTAAGCCACGGTAACAAGGGGTAGTTGTTACTGTGGCTTTTGTTTTATCTATTTGCCCTTAATACGGCGCAGGGCGGTTTTTTCCAGTCGGCTGACCTGGGCCTGGCTGATGCCAATCTCAGACGCCACCTCCATTTGGGTTTTGCCCTCCATAAAACGCTTATAGAGAATGTTGCGCTCCCGATCGTCCAACTGCCTGATCTGATCCTTGATCATCATCTCGTCCACCCAGTCCGCATCCGTATTGGCGTCGCCCACCTGGTCCATTACATAAATGGTGTCGCCCCCATCGGAATACACCGGCTCGTATAGGGACACCGGGTCCACAATGGCTTCCAGCGCCAGCACCACATCGGCGGTCTTCATACCCAGCTTGGCGGCGATCTCGTCCACCGTAGGCTCTCGGCCATTGGCAGCCATCAGCTGCTCCTTCACCTGCATGGCTTTATAGGCGGTATCCCGCATAGAGCGACTGACCCGCACCGGGTTATCGTCTCGCAAAAAGCGGCGCACCTCCCCTACGCACATGGGCACGGCGTAGGTGGAGAACTTTACATTCAACTCCGTATTAAAATGGTCAATGGCTTTGATCAGTCCAATGACCCCAACCTGGAACAAATCGTCCATACTCGCCCCGTCCGGAGAACCGCTGGATCACCGACAGCACCAGCCGCAGATTGCCGCAGATCAGGGCGTCCCGGGCCTGCTTGTCCCCGGCCTGGGCCTTGCGCAGCAGGTCCATTTTTTCTTTCTCTCCCAGCACTTTCAGCTCCGAGGTGTTGATCCCGCAGATTTCTACTTTACCGTATTGCACATGCGTCCGCCTTTCTATGATATGTACAATACGCTTATAAATAGTATGGACCGCTGGGTGCAAAAATATCAGGCAAAGCAAGATTTTTTTGTGTGGCGGGTGATCGGGTTGCCGTATCATGTGGGCGTTGCGCCAATCGTTTTGTCCCCTCAGTCGCACAAACGCGACAGCACCTAACCGGTGCCTCGTCCCCTCTGTCGCACAAATGCGACAGCTCCCCTTGAAAAAACAAGGGGTAGTTTTTACATTCTAATATTGTGTTTCTATCACGCCGGGTCCCGGCCGTCAAAAACGGCAAACACGGCATAATCACTCAAACAATAAAAAATCATTATCATAGGTGGCAGACAGATAATTCATAAAGGCGCACACCTCCTGCGCGGTTTTTTCCGTAGCAAAAAGAACATTGTCGTTCAGATCCTCGGCGTACTCCCGCAGCACCTGGCCGTTCAATTCTTCAAAGAATTCCGGGAACAACGCCTCCTCATACTCGGTAACGCCCACTCGGGATTAGGCCGTCTGCCAGGGGTGATACACTCAGATCCTGGGCGCACACATCGTACCCCAAAAGCGCGCCGCCCAAAAGTCCCGCACTCTCGTTCTCATCGTTAAAGGTAATCAACTCGCAATCCGCGCCTCGGCTACCAAGCAGATCCACCATCTGCCGGGCAGCGCAGGCCGCCGCCACAGTACACTGGATCTCCTGGCTTTCATCGTCCACAAAATTCTCCAAAAAATCCGTGACCCGGCCGCCAATCTTGGCGTCCGTCATATAATCTGCCAACTGGTTGGAGCGGCAAACGCCCCGATACCCATCCGGCTGCAAATCGCAAATGGCAAGTCCCTTCAACAAAAATCCCTTCTTTGTGTTAAATGTGCAAAACGGTCTTGACCACCGCCAGCATCTCCCGCATCCAGTAGGTACCCAGCAGGTACACATCGGTGGCCGCCGGTGTGGAGCTGGCGGTCAGACCCGCCCGCTGACACAGCAGCATGCCACGACGGCAATGGAAATCAGAGGTCACCACCGTCACATGGCGGTTCAGTCCGTTTTGTTCTATAATTTTGGCCGAAAAAGCCACATTTTCCTCCGTAGAAGTGGAGCGATCCTCCAGATACAACCGATCGGCGGCGATCCCCCGGCGCACCAGTTCTCGGCGCATACACTCCGCCTCGCTGATCTTCTCATCCGGGCCTTGGCCGCCGCTGAGCACAGCCTTGCTGTCCGGGTTCTTCTCCAAATACTCGGTGGCTGCCTCGATCCGCTGGCGCAGCATACGAGAGGGGCGCTCCCCCTTCACCGAGCAGCCCAGCACCAGTACAGTCTCGTTCCGGTGGCCGGTTTGGATCAGCCCGGTGAGCATATAGCCGCTGGTGAGCACCGCCACGGCGCACACCAGTGCCACCGCCGCCTTAAGCACCACCGCACCCGGGGCGTGATTGCCCGGCGCCAGCAAATGGGTCACCGGCTGCGCAAACATGCCGCACAGCAACAGCACCACGGCAAAAGCAATGCCCAGCACATTACCGGCATTGAGAATTCGATTGAGCACCCAAGGCCCAAATACCACAGCAGCAGTACCGCGCCGACGGCGAAAAACGCAACCTGAATAAAAATCACCTGTTCGTCTTGTTTTTTGTCTTTCTTTCGTAAATGTAGCATAACACAGCGCTCCTTTCAGCCATTCCAGCCTAACAGAGCCGCCGCAGAAAGGCAAGGCACGGGCGGTGGAAACACTCCACGCACCGTGGAACCGGCGAAAAACATTGACAATTCGCCTCATTGCCGTATAATAACTATATTATAGTATAGCATTCAGGAGCCAAATATGGAAGAAAAAATACAAATTGGCAAAAAGTGTTTGCGCTGTGGTGCTGCGCCAGGGCAAAGTACTGCTGGCTCGCCACACTTACGGCGCCGGTAAGGGGCTGTTTATCACCCCCGGCGGGTATCTGAAAAACGGCGAAAGCCCGGAGCAGGCCATGTGCCGGGAACTGATGGAAGAGACCGGCATTACCGCCAAGCCGGTGAAGCTGCTGGCGGTGCGCTTTAGCGAGCAGGACTGGTACGCCGCCTTTTTGGCAGCGTACACCGGCGGCATGCCCCGCAGCGATGGGGACGAAAACGACCGGGTGGTGTGGATGGATTGCGAAGAAGCGCTCTCCCGCCCCGATGTGCCGGACCTGTCCAAAAACTCATTACCGCCGCCCTGTCCGGTGGCGGGCTAACGCCGATTGACTATGCTCCCCAGCGGGAAAAATTCGGCGCCATGACTTTCTACGCCGCCGAAAAATAGAACAGAAAAAGCCGACTTGACTGTACGCAACAATCAAGCCGGTTTTTTATTTTAATCGTTATCTAACACAGACTTCAGGTACTGGCCGGTGTAAGACGCCGGGCAAGCAGCGATCTCCTCCGGGGTGCCGCAGGCCACCAGCGTACCGCCGCCAACACCGCCCTCCGGGCCAAGATCAATAATATAATCCGCCGTTTTGATCACATCCAGATTGTGCTCGATCACCACCACGGTGTTGCCGTTGGCCACCAGCCGCTCCAGCACATTTACCAGCCGGTGCACATCTGCCGTATGCAGCCCGGTGGTGGGCTCGTCTAAAATATAAATCGTCTTGCCGGTGGGGCGCTTCATCAGCTCAGTGGCCAGCTTCACGCGCTGCGCCTCGCCGCCGGACAGGGTAGTCGCCGGCTGGCCGATCTTTACATACCCCAAACCCACATCGGACAGGGTTTGCAGCTTGCGCAAGATCTTGGGCTGCTGGGCGAAGAACGCCACGCCCTCGTCCACGGTCATCTCCAGCACTTCATAAATATTCTTGCCCTTGAACTTCACTTCCAGAGTCTCTCGGTTGTACCGATGACCGCCGCACACATCGCAGGGTACATACACATCGGCCAAAAAGTGCATTTCGATCTTCACAATACCGTCGCCCTGGCAGGCCTCGCACCGACCGCCCTTAACATTAAAGGAAAAGCGATTGGCCTTGTAGCCCCGCATTTTGGCATCCGGGGTGGAAGCAAACAGGTCGCGAATGTCGTTAAACACGCCGGTATAAGTAGCCGGGTTGGACCGGGGGGTGCGGCCAATGGGCGACTGGTCAATGTTGATGACCTTGTCCAGATTGTCCACGCCGGTCATACGGTCAAACTTGCCCGGGCGCTTTTTGGCGCCGTTGAGCATATTGGCCAGGTGCTTATAAAGGATCTCGTTTACCAGGCTGGATTTGCCGGAGCCGGACACGCCGGTCACGGCCGTAAAGGTAGCCAGCGGGATCTCCACATCAATGCCCTTCAAGTTGTTTTGTACCGCACCGTAGATCGTCAGTTTTTTGCCGTTGCCCGGCCGCCGCTTGGTTGGTACCGGGATCTTGCGCTTGCCGCTCAGGTACTGGCCGGTGATGGAGCGCTCGCAGGCAATAATATCGTCTACCGTGCCCGCTGCCACCAGCTCGCCGCCGTGGATACCGGCATAAGGACCAATGTCTACCACATAGTCTGCCGCCCGCATGGTGTCCTCATCATGCTCCACCACCACCAGGGTGTTGCCCAAGTCCCGCAGGTGGCGCAGGGTGCCCAGCAGCTTTTCATTGTCCCGCTGATGCAGACCGATGGACGGCTCGTCCAAAATATACAGCACACCCATCAGGCTGGAGCCGATCTGGGTAGCCAGACGAATGCGCTGGCTCTCGCCGCCGGACAGGGTGGCCGCTTCTCGCGCCAGAGACAGATAATCCAGCCCCACACTGTTCAGGAAATTCAGCCGATCGCGGATTTCCCGCACGATCAGGGCGCCGATCATCTGTTCCTTTTCCGTCAGCTGCAAGTTCTGGATAAAATCCAGCTCCTCATGAATGGGCATTTGGCAGAACTCATAAATATTCTTGCCCCCAACGGTCACAGACAGGCTCTCCGTAGACAGGCGGGCGCCGCCGCAGTCCGGGCACACGCACTGGGTCATCACAGCCTCAATATCCGCCCGAGCCCAGTCGGAGGTGGTCTCCGCATACCGGCGCTGCAAGTTGGGAATCACGCCCTCAAAGGTACCGTTGTAATTGGAAGAACCGTAAGAGGTGCTGCGCTGCATTTTCAGCTTTTTGGTGCCGGTGCCTTAGTATAAGATGGCGTCCAGCCCCTTCTTGGGGATCATCTCTACCGGAATATCCAGCGAGAATTTGTACGCCTGGGCAATGGCCTCAAAATACATCCGGGCAATGCTGCCGCCGTCTGCCACATTCCAGCCGCTGGCCTTAATGGCTCCCTGGTTGATGGACAGCTTTTTGTTGGGAATCACCAGCGCCGGATCAATCTCTTTATAAGACCCGATACCGCCGCAGGTTTTGCAGGCGCCAAAGGGATTGTTAAAGGAGAACATTCGGGGGCTCATCTCTGCGATCACCGCACCGTGCTCCGGGCAGGCGTAATTGAGAGAATACAGTTCCTCCCGCTCCCCTACAATATCCACCAGCACCACACCGTCTGCAATATGGGTGGCGGTTTCCACACTGTCGGCCAAGCGGCCGGCAATATCCGGCTTCATCACCAGGCGGTCCACCACGATCTCAATATTATGCTTTTTGTTCTTGTCCAGCTTGATCTCTTCCGCCAGGTCATAAACGGAACCGTCAATGCGCGCACGCACAAAGCCGGACTTGCGGGCGTTGTCCAGTTCCTTAACATACTCGCCCTTGTGCCCTCGCACAATGGGCGCCATAATTTGAATTTTCGTTTTCTCCGGCAGGGTGAGAATTTGATCCACGATCTGATCCACCGTCTGCTGGGTGATCTCGCGCCCGCATACCGGGCAATGGGGAATACCGATCCGTGCCCACAACAGTCGCAGGTAGTCATAGATCTCCGTTACCGTGCCCACGGTGGAGCGAGGGTTGCGGGAGGTGGTCTTTTGGTCAATGGATATGGCCGGGGACAGGCCCTCGATGTAGTCCACATCCGGCTTTTCCATCTGACCCAGGAACTGGCGGGCATAAGAGGACAGGCTCTCCACATACCGGCGCTGACCTTCGGCATAAATGGTGTCAAAAGCCAGACTGGACTTGCCGGAGCCGGACAGGCCGGTAAATACCACCAGCTTGTCCCGGGGAATCTCTACATCAATATTCTTCAAGTTGTGCTCGCGGGCACCTTTTACCACAATGTTCTTTATCATTTCAGCTTGCGCTCTCCCTCCTGCTCCAGTTTTTGAATTTCATCACGCAGGAACGCCGCGTGCTCGAATTCCAGCAGCCGGGCAGCCTCCTGCATTTCCCGCCGCAAACGGTCGATAAGCAGCTGCCGCTCTTTCTTGGTAAGTTTCTTTTTGCTTGCCGTCTGCGGGGGCTTTGGAGGTGATCTCCAAAATATCCCGCACATCCTTTTTAATGGTCTTGGGCACAATGCCGTGCTCGGCGTTATACGCCTCCTGAATGGTGCGACGGCGCAGCGTCTCTCGAATGGCCCGCTCCATGGAGGGGGTCACGCTGTCCGCATACATAATCACCTCACCATTGGCGTTGCGGGCGGCACGGCCGATGGTCTGCACCAGGCTGGTCTCGGACCGAAGGAAGCCCTCTTTGTCCGCATCCAGGATCGCCACCAGGCTCACCTCCGGAATATCCAGTCCCTCACGCAGCAGGTTAATCCCCACCAGCACATCGAATTCGCCCAGGCGCAGATCACGAATGATCTCCATACGCTCCATGGTATCCACATCGTGGTGCATATACCGCACCTTGATGGAGAATCCCTCCAAATACTCGGTAAGATCCTCGGCCATGGCCTTGGTAAGGGTAGTCACCAGCACCCGCTCACCCCGCTGGGTGCGCAGATTGATCTCGGACACCAGGTCGTCCATTTGGTCCTCGGTGGGCTTGACGGTAATATTCGGATCCAGCAGCCCGGTTGGGCGAATCACCTGTTCCACGATCTGGGCGCTGCGTTCCCGCTCAAAGTCGCCGGGGGTGGCAGAGGTAAAGATCACCTGATTGATCTTGCCGTAGAATTCGTCAAACTGTAACGGCCGGTTGTCAAAAGCGGAGGGCAGCCGAAAGCCATAGTCGATCAGGCTGGCCTTGCGGGAGCGGTCGCCGCCGTACATACCCCGCACCTGGGGCAGCATCACGTGGCTCTCGTCGCAAAACAGCAAAAAATCCTCCGGAAAATAATCCAGCAGGGTAAAAGGCGGCTGGCCGGGCTTGCGCCCGCTCATCACCGCAGAGTAGTTCTCAATGCCCTTGCAAAAGCCGGTCTCCCGCAGCATTTCAATATCATTCATGGTGCGCTCTTTGATCCGCTGGGCCTCTAAAAGCTTGCCCTTTTCTTCAAAGTAGGCCACCCGCTCCACCATTTCCTGATAGATTTGGTTCAAAGCGCGTTCCATCTTTTCCCGCCCCACCACATAGTGGGAGGCCGGGTACACACAGGCGTGGGACAGCACGCCCTTGATCTTGCCGGTCAGCGGGTCAATCTCGCAGATCCGGTCAATCTCGTCTCCAAAAAATTCCACCCGCAAAGCGGTGCCGCTGCTGCCGGCAGGAAAGATCTCCAGCGTGTCGCCCCGCACCCGGAACTTGTTGCGCACAAAGTTAATGTCGTTACGCTCGTACTGAATAGCCACCAACTTTTCAATCAGCGCGTCCCGGCTCCACTCCATACCGGTGCGCAGAGAGATCACCATATTCCGGTAATCAATGGGGTCGCCGATGGAATAAATGCAGGACACGGAGGCCACAATGATCACATCCGCCGCTCGGACAGTGCCGCCGTGGCGCTGTGGCGCAGCTTGTCAATCTCGTCGTTAATGGCCGAGTCCTTTTCAATATAAGTGTCCGTTGTGGGCACGTAAGCCTCCGGCTGATAGTAGTCGTAGTAGGAAACAAAATACTCCACCGCATTTTCCGGAAAGAATTCCCGAAACTCGCTGCAAAGCTGGGCGGCCAAGGTCTTGTTATGCGCCAACACCAAAGTGGGCCGGTTCACCCGCTCAATAATATTGGCCATGGTAAAGGTTTTGCCGGGTAAGTGACCCCCATCAGGGTCTGCTCCTTCATACCGTCCAGCACGCCCCGAGCCAACTTCTCAATTGCCTGCGGCTGATCGCCGGTGGGCTTAAACTTGCTGTGTAGCTTAAACTGTTCCATTCTCGCTCCCGTCTGCCCGCATAGAAGGCGTGCAAACACTTTTGTCAAAAACTGTATATACAGTGTTTATTATACACGGTCATATCGCCAAATACAACTGGTTATCCTGCCAATTTTGAACAAATGTTCCCCTGGCTTTTTGTCCATTTCGGCAAATTTTGCGCCCCTGGTGCGCGGGCTTTACTTTTGGCGTTCAATCCGTTATAATGAGCGTATGAAAGAAAAGCAAATCACCCCCGGCGATGCCGGTCGGCGGCTGGACCGCTACCTGGGGCGCACCTTTTCCTCTCTGCCCCGGTCGCTGATGTATAAAGAAATACGCAAAAAGAATATTAAGGTCAATAAAAGCGCTGCACCCCGGAGCAGGTACTCTCTGCCGGTGACCGAGTGACCCTGTATCTACCGGACGATGTGCTGGCGGAAAAGACGGTGTATTATGACTTCCTCTCCGCCTCCAAGGCGCTGGATGTGGTGTACGAGGACGAGAACCTATTGATCCTCAACAAGCCCCAGGGACTGCTTTGCCACCCAAACGGCAAGGAGTATATAGACACGCTGATTGCCCGGGTCAAACGCTATTTATATGAGCGCAATCAGTGGTCGCCGGAGGACTCCGGATTTGCCCCGGCGCTGGCCAACCGTATTGACCGCAACACCGGCGGGCTGGTGATTGCAGCCAAGACCGCCCCGGCACTGCGGGAAATAACGGCGCTGATACGGGATCGTAAGATTGAAAAATTCTACCTGACCGTCACGGAAGGGATCCCGCCCAAAGCAGCAGACACCCTCACCGCTTACCTGCACAAGGACGAGAAAAAGAACAAGGTCACCTTGTATGACGCGCCCGCCCCCGACCGCATGGCATGCAAAACCGGTTACCGCGTGCTGGACACCAAGGCGAACCGGGCGCTGCTGGAGGTAGAGCTTTTCACCGGGCGCACCCACCAAATTCGTGCCCAGCTGGCAGGCATAGGCTGCCCCCTGGCCGGGGACGGTAAGTACGGCAACACGCACGGCCGCTACCGCCAGGCGCTGCTCAGCTACAAGCTGATCTTCCATGTGCCGGCGGACTACACCATTGCTCATTTGGACGGCAAAGTGTTCACCGCAGACACCCGACCCATCACACAAATCTTTACTGGAGATGATTCAAATGAAAGATAAATTTATTCGCATTTTGTCCCCAATGACCCTGGCGGTTGTGATCCTGCTGGACCTGGCGGTGATTGGCTATGGTGTCTTTGCCGTCTATCGGCTGACCCAGGTGCGCACCGGCATGACCGTAATCTTTGCTATCATTGAGATCGCAGCCATTGTGATCGCCGTGCTCACCACCAAGGAGACGGTAAAGAACGGCCTGCTGCTACGCGCCACAGACTTTGAATTTACCGGCATGGATAAAGACAATGTGTACGCCTACAATCAGATTAAGGACATTACCGGCTACAAGGACGAAGCACCCAGCCTGGTCAAGAACTTTATTGACCGGCACGCAGTGCTGACCCTGACCCTGACGGACGACACCACGGTGCTGCTGGACCTGGGGCTGTGCCAAAAGCGCACCTTGGAAGCTGTGCAAAAAGCCCTATGCGAACGCTGCGGCGTGGATTACCAGCCCCTACCGTTAAGACCAAGCTGGAATTCAAATCCCTGCGTAAGCGGGGCGAGACGGAAAAAGCAGAGAAACAGCCCGACACCGCAGAAACCCCCACAACCGCAGACCAGCAGGACGACACTGTGAAATAAGCCTAAAATGTTCAAAGCGCACGGCCAAAGCCGTGCGCTTTTTCTATACCTACTATATATAAAGCGCCTATGCGTTATCTCGCATTAGGGTAATGCTCTGCAGCACCAAAAAGGCCACCGCCAGCACCCGCAGCACAAGAATGAGAATCTGCATAGCCCGAATGGTCTGCTGAAAGGCAGACAGCACGCGAATATCCTTTACATAACGGGTTTTCACACTTACACCTCCAATACCACGCCGTGGGCCACGCCGGGAATGGAGTTGCCCTGCTTGGTGCTGGTGGGCGACATCAGCGCACCGGTGGCCACAAACAGTACCTTGCGCAGCGCACCCTGCTCCATTTTCTTCAAAATATGGCTGCACAGCACCGAACCGCCGCAGCCACAGCCGGAGCCACCTGCATTCACATCCTGACTCTTGAGATCATAGATCATCATGCCACAGTCCTTGTGGTGACCCGCCAGTTGAATACCCCAATCCCGCTCCATCAGCTGATACAGCAGCTTGTAGTGCCCACTGCGCCCAAGTCCCCGGTGACAATTTGATCGTAGTCTGCCGGGGTGGTGGCGCTGTCCTCCAACAGGTCATGAATGGTACGGGCAGCCGCCGGCGCCATAGCTGCGCCCATATTACCGGCATCCGTAATGCCATAATCGGTAATGGTGCCAATATGCACCGCCCGTATACGCACGCCTTCACCCTTGCTTTCCAGCACTGCACTGCCGGCACCGGTCACCGTCCACTGGGCACTGGGCGGACGCTGCCCGCCATACTCCAGAGGAAAGCGGAATTGCCGCTCGCTGGAGCAAAAATGGCTAGAGGTTCCTGCCACACAGCACTTAGCTCCGGCATCAATCAGCATAGCCCCCACGCCCAAGGACAACGCCATGGTGGAACATGCGCCATACAGTCCAATGGCAGGAATGTCCAAATCCTTAATGGCAAAAGCAGAGCCCATACATTGATCCAGCAGGTCGCCGCTTAGGATAAAATCCACATCGGACGGACTTTTGCCCGCTGCCGACAGCGCCCGCAAAATGGCATCCCGTAGCATGGCGGACTCGGCCAGTTCAAAGGACTGCTGCCCCATGGTGGTATCGGCAAACACCGCGTCAAAGTCTTCGCTCAAAGGGGCCTTCCCCCTCTTTTTTACCTGCCACGCCGGCGTGACCGGTGATCACCGGCGGATCTGCAAAGGAGACGGTCTTTCCTTTTTGTGCATAAAAAACACCTCGGATATAGTATATCCGAGATGTTGTACTTTATCGCTTAGCCAAGAATTTCTTTTTAAGATCTTGGTAACCTCCGCCGCCGGTGCCTTGCCGCGTAACGCACGCATACACTGGCCGATCAGGAAGTTGAAGGAAGCAGCCTTGCCGCCCTTGTACTCATTGACGGCTTTTTTCATTCTGTGCCAGCACATCCTCGACCACCTTGCGAATGGCAGCCGGTGTCGCTGACCATTTCCATTTGGTTCTGCTTCACATATTCGTCCGGATCCACATTGTCTGTAAACACGGCAGCCAGCACTTTCTTAGCGCTGTCCCGGCTGATCTTGTTGCCATTTTGCTGCTGAATGATACGACCCAGAGCGTCCGGGTTAAAGTGCATATCCTCCGGCAGGGGTTGGCTGTCGTTAAGCAGCTTCATCACCTCACCCATGATCCAATGGGCGCTGTCCTTGGGATTGCCGGTGATCTCCACCGTGCGCTCAAACAGCCGCACATAAGATACAGAAGAGCAGATCATATCCGTATCATAATCCGTCAAGCCATACTCGCTCTTATACCGAGCCTTTTTGGCCTCCGGCAGTTCCGGCAACTGCTGGCGAATGGTGTCAATGTATTCGTCCGACAATTCGATGGGCGGCAGATCCGGCTCCGGGAAATACTTATAATCCTGGGCGTCCTCCTTGCTGCGCATAGCGTAGCTGGTGCCCTTGGCGTCGTCCCAACGGCGGGTCTCCTGCGTCACGGCGCCGCCGTCCTCGATCACCTCGATCTGGCGCTGGGCCTCGCTCTCAATGGCGTTATGAATGGCGCGGAAGGAGTTAATATTTTCATCTCCGTGCGGGTGCGTACTCAGCAGCGCCTACCGGCATCACAGACACATTTACATCCGCCCGCAGAGAACCCTCCTGCATTTTGCAGTCAGACACACCGCAGAACTGCAAGATGGCCCGCAGCTTTTCCACATACTCTACCGCCTCATCGGCGCAGGCAATATCCGGCTCGGACACAATTTCCAGCAGCGGCACGCCACAGCGATTGTAGTTCACCAGCGTGCAGTCGCTCCACTCATCATGCACCATCTTGCCGGCGTCCTCCTCCATGTGGATCTCCTTGATCCGCCCTTTCTTGGCTGCCGCCGTTGATTTGGTCCGTGATCTCCACATAGCCATTTTGACAAATGGGCAGATACAGCTGACTAATCTGGTATGCCTTGGGCAAATCAGGATAAAAATAATTCTTACGGTCAAATTTATTGTACCGGGTGATGGTGCAGTTGGTAGCCAAACCGGTGCGCACCGCGTATTCCACCACGCGCTCATTCACCACCGGCAGTGTGCCCGGCATACCGGCGCAAATCTCACAAACATGGCTGTTAGGTTCGCCGCCAAACGCCGTAGAGCAGTTGCAAAAGATCTTGGTCTTGGTGGAGAGTTCCGTATGGACCTCCAAACCGCAAACGGTATTGTATTCCATTACAGCGCCTCCTTTTCCGTTACCGGGGACTGCTTGTGATAGTCGGTCACGCTCTGGAACGCATGACCGGCGCAAAGAATGGTCTCCTCCTCAAAAGGACGACCGATCAGCTGCATACCTACCGGCATACCCTGGGTGTCAAACCCGCAGGGCAGCGCTAGGGAGGGCAAACCGGCAATGTTGATCATAACCGTATAAATATCGCCCAGGTACATAGCCAGCGGGTCGGACAGTCCCTGACCCATCGGCAGCGCCGTAGTGGGTGCCACCGGCCCCAGCAAAAAGTCATAGGCCTTAAAGGCATCGTCAAAGGCCTGACAGATCAGACCCTTGGCCTGCAAGGCTTTCTTATAATAAGCGTCAAAGTAGCCGCTGGAAAGCACAAAGTTGCCCAGCATGATGCGCTTTTTCACTTCCATACCGAAGCCCTCGGGCGGGACTTAAAGTAAACTTCCCGCAGAGAGTGCGCCTCCGGCGATTTGTAACCGTATTTAATGCCGTCAAACCGGGACAGATTGGAGCAGGCCTCGGCGCAGGCGATAATATAATAAGTGGGAATAGCGTACTTCACAATGGGGAGAGAAAAGGTCTCTACCGTGGCATGCCCAAATCGGTCAGTGTGTCGGCAGCGGCGCGCACAGCGGCGGCCACCTGCGGGTCAATGCCCTCGCCGAAGTAATCCTCTGGAATACCGATCTTCTTGCCCTGCACATCCTTGGCACTCCACACAGCGTTCAGATCCAACCGGCCGCCGGTCATAGAGGTGCCATCCTTGTCCTTGCCCCGGATCACATCAAACACCGCCGCCACATCCGCAGCCGAACGGGCAATGGGCCCAATCTGATCCAAAGAAGAAGCATAAGCGATCAGGCCATATCGACTGACTGCGCCGTAAGTGGGCTTTAGCCCGGTCACACCGCAGAATGAACAAGGCTGACGAATAGAACCGCCGGTATCGGAACCCAAAGCCACAACTGCCTCCTTGGCTGCCACAGCCGCTGCTGCGCCGCCGGAGGAACCGCCGGGCACCCGGTCCGTGTTCCAGGGATTTTTGGTTGCACCGTAAAAGGAAGTCTCCGTGGTGGAGCCCATGGCAAACTCGTCCATATTCAGCTTGCCCAGAGGGATCATACCCGCAGCGTGCAGCTTTTCAATCACCGTTGCGTTATAAGGCGGCTTAAATCCGGTGAGAATCTTAGACGCACAGGTGGTCAGCTGACCTTTGGTACAGATATTATCTTTGATACCGATGGGCACACCGGCCAGCGGGGACAATGCCTCCCCGGCGTCGATCCGGCTCTGTACCGTCTCAGCCTGCTGCAAAGCAGCCTCTTTATTCAGTGAGGTGTAGCAGTTATAAGTGCCATCCTTGCTGTCAATGGCAGCGATGACAGCCTCTACCGCCTCCGGCGCAGACAGCTCGCCTGCTTTTATCTTTTGCGCCAGCTCAGCTGCGCTCCATTCAAAAACATTCATGCTGCGCCCTCCTTACTCTACCGTCTTAGGCACCAACAAAGGCGCCGTCCTGGCTCTCCGGTGCATTGGCCACCACTTCTTCCGGGGTCATGTGCACCTCCACCTGGTCCTTGCGGAACACATTGGTCACCGGGAAGCAGTGGCTCTTGGCCTCTACCCCGTCGGTGTCCAGCTGGCTCAAGGTGTCGATATAAGTAAGCAGTTCCTGCAGCTGGTCGCCAACGGTGGCTTCCTCCGCAGGGGTCAATTCAATTCTGGCCAAACTCTCCAGATACTGGATCAGTTCCGGTGTGATCTTCATACGCTAACCTCGATCTATCTATCGTTCTATACGCTCCGTTACGCTTTCGGTGCCGGGCGGCGCAGCTTAATGTGTGCCTCTCGCAGCTGCATTTCGCTAACGGTGTTGGGTGCGCCCAGCAGCATATCCTGGGCATTGGAGTTCATAGGAAATGCGATTACCTCGCGAATGTTGTCCTCATCCCGCAGCAACATGATCAGCCGGTCTACGCCGGGTGCCATTCCTGCATGGGGCGGTGCGCCGTAATGGAATGCGTTAAACAGTGCACCAAACTTCTCTTCCACATCCTGGGCAGTATAACCGGCCATCTCAAAGGCCTTGATCATCACATCCGGGCGGTGGTTACGCACAGCGCCGGAGGACAGCTCCACACCGTTACACACAATGTCGTACTGATAAGCCTTGATCTCCGTGGGCTCCTGGTGCAGCAGCGCGTCCATCTCGCCCTGGGGCATAGAGAACGGATTGTGCGTAAAGATCAGCTTGCCGTCATCGTCCCGCTCAAACATGGGGAAGTCGGTGATAAAGCACAAGTCGAACCGATCCTTGTCGATCAAATCCAGGCGACGACCTAACTCGGTACGGATCTGACCGGCAAGGTCATTGACGATCCGAATGTTGTCGCAAATAAAGAACAGGGTGTCGTCCGTTTTCAGGTCCAGCATGGTGCGCAGTTCCTCTTTCTTCTCGGGAGACAGGAACTTGTCAATGGGGCCTTTATAGCTGCCGTCCTCTTGAACGGTGATATAGCCCAAGCCCTTCATGCCAATGTCCATGGCAAAAGCCAGCATCTTCTCGTACCAGCCCTTAGACTGCCCCACAGTTCGGCACACGATGCCTCGCACCGGACGACCCTTAAAGGGCTTAAACTCTACGGTACTGAAATACTCGGTCAGATCATGGATGATCAGCGGGTTGCGCAAATCCGGCTTGTCCGTGCCGTATTTCAGCATGGACTCGGCGTAAGGAATACGCACAAAGGGCAGCCGGGGTCACTTTCTTGTCAGAGAACTTGGTGAAGGTGTCATACAGCACCTCTTCCGCCACGGCAAACACATCTTCCTGGGTGGCAAAGGCCATTTCAAAATCCAGCTGATAGAACTCGCCGGGAGAGCGATCCGCTCTGGCGTCCTCATCACGGAAGCAGGGCGCAATTTGGAAATACCGGTCAAAGCCGGAGGTCATCAGCAGCTGTTTAAACTGCTGGGGCGCCTGGGGCAGCGCATAAAACTTGCCCTCGTGCTTACGGGAGGGAATGATATAGTCCCGGCGCCTCCGGAGAGGAACAGGTCAAAATCGGGGTGGTGATTTCCGTAAAGCCCATTTCCGTCATTTTCTGCCGCAGGAAAGCGACTACCTTACTGCGGAAGAGAATGCTCTCATGCACCTGGGGATTACGCAGATCCAAAAAACGGTACTGAAGCCGTACATCCTCGCGGGTGTCCTTGGACTCGGAAATCTCAAAGGGCAGCGTGCGGGTACATTCGCCCAGCACGGTCACTTCCGTCACATGCACTTCCAGCTCGCCGGTAGCGATCTTTTTATTCACCGTCTCCGGGTCACGCTTTACGACCTTGCCGGTCACGGAGATTACGCTCTCCTTACGAACGCCCTTCAGCAGCGCGTCGTCGTGGAACACCACCTGGGTCACGCCGTACTCGTCGCGCAGATCAACAAAGATCACGCCGCCGTGATCGCGGATGGTATCTACCCACCCGGCCAGAGAAACAGTTTGGTTCAGCTGGTCAAAGGTCAGCTGATTACAGTTATGGGTTCTGTAAGCCATAATTCTTAAATCTTCCTTTCGCGGAATTTGGGTACAGTATCTACTGACCCACATTAACTCTGCTATTATAACACACACACCCGCCCACATTCAACCGCTAATTTATAATTTATTATATATAATATAAGCATTTCCGGCAAAAACAGCAAAAAGCCACCCGGCAAAACCGAGTGGCAAGGTTTTATTGTCTGGTACGCAAAGCGGCTGACATGGGAGGGACGGTCAATTGGCCGTCCATGCAGGTATCATCAAAAAAGGCATAAGCATTGTCCCACACCGGATCCACGGCAAAGGTCTTAGGCTCAGAGGTGCGGTTCACTGCCGCCAGCAGGCGGGCACCGTCGCTTTGGCGTTCATAGCACACGCCGCCCAGGTCACCCTGTACCGGCACAAACTCGCCCTGCGCCAACGCTTTGCAGCCCCGACGCATTTGGCCCAGGCGCTGATACCAATGCAGTAAATCCCGATCCTGGTGCGCCCAAGGCATACAGCCCCGGTTGAAGGGGTCTTTCATGCCCTGCACACCCACCTCATCTCCGTAATACAGAGAGGGTACGCCGGGCAAAGTATATTGCAGGAAAGAAGCCAGCTTCAGCAGCTGCACCCCGCGGGCATAATCCGCCCCGGACAGGGTATTGTTGCGGTGCTGCCAAGCCCGCCCTTGGCCGGTACAATCCGGTCCGGCCAACGCGGTAATAGCCCGCAGAGTATCGTGGGTACCGATATGGTTCATCAGCACCGCCGTCACCTGGGGCGGATAATGCTCGGTAATAGACAAGATAGCGTCCAAAAACGCCTGACCGCCGCCGTAGCGCACAAAGTGCAAGATCGCCGCGGCAAAGGGATAATTCATCACACTGTCCAGCTGATTCCCCAGCAGATAACGCCGCCGCCCATAGGCAAACTTGGTGGTGGCGTCCTCCCACACCTCGCCGATAATGATGGCGTCCGGGTCCTCGCTTTTTACAGCCCGGCGCAGGTCGTCCAGGAACACATCCGGCAGCTCATCCGCCACATCCAACCGCCAGCCGCTGATGCCGCAGCGCATCCAACGGCGAAGGATGCCGTTCTCACCGCAAATATAGTCCCGATAAGATGGCTCCTTCCCTCACGGATCTCCGGCAGCAGGCGAATGCCCCACCAGGACTTGTAATCGTCCCGATCCTTGCCAAATTGGTGCACCAGCTGTAATAGGGGCTGTCCGGGCTGTTATAAGCGCCCACCGTAGGGTAATGACCATAGTAATTAAAATACTTGGAATCCCGCCCGGTGTGGCTGAACACACCGTCTAAAATCACACCGATCCCCAGTTTTTTCGCCTGGCTGCACAGATATTTTAAGTCCTCTGCATCACCTAACATAGGGTCGATCTTTTCATAATCCCCGGTGTCGTACCGATGGTTGGAATGGGCCTCGAAAATCGGATTCAAATAAATCGCGGTCACGCCCAGCTTGGCAATATACGGCAGCTTCTCCGCAATGCCTTTCAGGTCGCCGCCGAAATAATCGTTGTTCCAAAGGCCGTTCATCTGGGCCTCGTCCCAAAAGGCTCCTCCCCCCAGTTACGCCGCACCCGGGTGGCAGGCACACCGGTCTTTGGCGCGCCGGAATTGTAAAACCGATCCGGAAAGATCTGATAGATCAGTCCACCCCGCAAAAAGGCCGGCGTTTGAAAATCCTTATCATACACCGTTTGCTGAAAATCCGCGCCGTCCGGCAGAAAATCCCCTTTGCCGCCCCCGGCGTTGCGCACAAAGTGCAGTCCCCAGGGGGTGTCCAATTCAAAATGATAAAAATACAGCCCCGGGGTGGTGGCGGCAAAATGCAGCTCCCAATACTCTGCCTCCGTGCCGCACATTCCGGCCCAAAACATACCGTAAGGCACCGGCGTTTCGCCGTCCTTGGTGACCACCAACCGGGCGCCGGAGCAATGCATATCCCGCGAGACCACCAGCCGCAGATGCACCGGCTCATCCGTTGCCACGGCGCGGATGGGCGACTTGTACTGTGGGTCTCTGGCGTTGAAGATCAGCATATTTTCCCTCTCTTAAACAGTAAAAAGCGGCAGACACAGGCATTGCCCTGCGCCTGCCGCAAAGCAGATTTATTTCTTCTTGGTGGTTTTCTTTGTAGCGGACTTTTTGGCCGCAGGCTTTTTGGCTGCGGGTTTTTTCGCCGGCTTCTCGGCGGGCTTCTCCGCAGCAGCCGCCGCCTTTTGAGGCCGAGGCTGCGCTACAACCACCGGGTGGGTGTGCCAAATATTCTCCGCATATTCCTGCACGGCACGGTCTGCGCTGAAAATGCCTGCACCGCTGATGTTCATTAGGCTCATCTTGGCAAAGGCGGTCTTGTCAGCATACACCTGTGCCGAACGCCGCTGGGCGTTCTGATAATCGGCAAAATCTGCCAGCGCCATATACGGGTCCACATTGATCAGCGAGGAGGTAATCTCACTAAAGTCCTTGCCGTTCACGCCATACTGGATCATATCAATGGCGTTCTTTAACGCCGGGTTATTGGTCACATAGTTCATGGGGTGATAGCCGCTGCGGCGCAGAGCCTCCACGTCCGGCGTCTTCATACCAAACAGGAAGATATTGTCCTCCCCTACGGCGTTGCAGATCTCCACATTGGCGCCGTCCAGGGTGCCCAGAGTAACGGCGCCGTTGAGCATCAACTTCATATTGCCGGTGCCGGATGCCTCCGTGCCGGCCAGCGAAATCTGCTCACTGATGTCCGCAGCAGGCATCAGCACCTCTGCTAAAGACACGGAGTAGTCCTCCATAAACACCACTTTCAGCTTATCCTTGGTGTCCGGGTCATTGTTCACCACATGAGCCAAAGCGTCAATCAGCTGAATGATTTTCTTAGCCATGTAGTAACCCGGGGCTGCCTTGGAAGCAAAAATATAAGTCCGAGGAGTAAAGTCCATATTCGGATTTTCTTTCAGCGCCTGGTACTGCGCAATAATGTTCAGAACATTCAGCTGCTGGCGCTTATACTCGTGCAGGCGCTTCACCTGCACATCAAAGATGGAATCCGGGTCCAGCACCACGCCGTTCTGCTTCTTCACCACCTTGGCAAAGCGCTCTTTGTTGGCGCGCTTGATCTTTTGCAGCTGGTCCAGCACTGCCGGGTCGTCCTTATAATCCCGCAGGGTCAGCAGGCGGTCGCTGTGCTTAATAAAGTCGTCACCGATCAGCTCCGTTAAATAATCGGTCAGCTGCGGGTTGGACTGGCACAGCCAGCGGCGGAAGGCAATGCCGTTGGTTACATTGGTAAACTTGGCCGGGGTGATGGTGTAGAAATCGTGGAACACCGTGTCCTTCAAAATCTCGCTATGCAAAGCAGACACGCCGTTGACGCTATGAGAACCGGCCACGCACAAGTTGGCCATACGCACGGCGCCGCAAGAGATCACAGCCATACGCTCCACCTTGTCTGCGTCATGGGTAGCGCCCCAAACAAAGGCACGGAAGCGGTTGTCAATCTCCTTGGTGATCTCATAAATACGGGGTAGCAAGCGCTTGTACAGGTCCTCGCTCCAGCACTCCAGCGCCTCTTTCATCACCGTGTGGTTGGTGTACGCCATCGTGTCGGTTACCAGTTTCCAGGCAGAGTCCCAATCATAGCCGCACTCGTCCAGCATAATGCGCATCAGCTCCGGAATGGCCAAGGTGGGATGGGTATCGTTAATATGGATTGCCACCTTCTCCGGCAGATTATCCAGCGTGCCGTACTTGGACAGGTGACGGTGAATAATATCCTGCACAGAGGCGGACACCAGGAAATACTGCTGGCGCAGGCGCAGAGACTTGCCCTCCGGCGTGTTATCTGCCGGATACAGCACCTTGCTGATGGTCTCTGCCATGGCAGACTGTTCCATAGCCTTAATATACTCGCCCTGATTAAACAGACTCATATCCAGTGCAGGCTTGCGAGCCGCCCACAGGCGCAAACGAGCCACACCGTCACCCAGACCACTTACATACATATCATAGGGCACAGCGATCACGGTGTTGCAATCCCGCATAGTGACGGTATGGTACTCCCCGTCCCAGCTTTCATCGACCCAGCCCTCAAAGCTGACAGTCTGGGCGCGCTCCTCACGGGGCACTAACCAAACCTCTCCGCCGGGCAGCCAAAAGTCCGGCAGCTCTGTCTGCCAGCCGTCTACCAGCTTCTGCTTAAAAATACCGGCCTCATACCGAATGGAATAGCCCATAGACTGATAGCCGTCAGAGGCCAAACCGTCCAGATAACAGGCAGCCAGACGACCCAAGCCGCCGTTGCCCAAACCGGCATCCGGCTCCTCATCGTACAGCTGCTCCAGCTTTACATCAAAGCCGGCCAGTGCCTTTTCAAAAGTCTCAGTCAGACCCAGGTTATACAAGTTGTTCTTTAAGAACGCCCCATTAAGAACTCCATGCACAGATAATAGATCTGCTTAGAGTCCTGACCCTCAGCCTGATGGCGGAACTGGCTGTTTTTTTCGCTGAGCATCTCCCGCAGGATCATGGCCACAGCCTTATAATATTGTTCATTGGTGGCGTCTGCCGGCGTAACGCCGAAGAAGTGACTGAGTTTGTCGTTGATCCGTCGCTTTGCTTGCGCCACAGAAATCGTTGATTTCATACAAATCCTCCAAAAATTATTATAAATCACGCAAATAATCGTGCTCCATTTGTAGATTATATACTAAAATCGTCTGTAATTCAATACCAAGTCGCTAAAAGAGCCTATGCACGAAACATTTCTCTTATTCTTCCTCTGTCTTCGGCTTTTTCAGTTTGGACAGCATCTTGGTCGTCACCAGTTTGTACAGCTCCACCACCTGATACCAGTTCATTCCCAACATCAGGGCAAACAGCAGTGCCTCTGCCACATAGAACCACACGCCTTGCAAGCACAGCGCCGCCACCGTTTGGGCCACCAGCACCACGGTTTGGCAGGTGAGCACCACCGGCTGGTAGTTGATCTTAATGAATCGGCGCGTATCCCGACTGCGGGTCAGGAACACGACCACAAAGGCGCAGGCAGTGGCAACAGCCGCACCGTTGGCACCCATACGGGGAATCAAAATCAGGTTCAGCACCACATTGGTGACTGCACCGGTGAGGGCAGTTACCATCGCCATAATATTCTTTTTCTCCGCCATATAGATGGAGGCCAAGAAGTTCACCAAACAGGAGAACACGGTGGAGATGATCAGCACCGGCACATACTGCCAAGAGTCAAAATATGCGTCTGCCACCAAAACTTTCGTAATAATCTTACAAGTCAAAATCAGGAAAGAAGCCACAAAGAAGGTCCGCCACAGTACACCCGAAAGATCTTGGAGAAAAACCGGGCGGTATCTTTATTGTTATACTCATCCACCGCAGACAGCTGCCAGGCGTCTGTAAATACAGACGCGCACATAATCACCAAATTCGGGATCTTAGACGCGGCGGAATACAGACCATTGGCAGAAGACCCCACAAAATAAGTAACCATATAGCGGTCAGACACATTGATGATCCACCACAAGATAATGGTAGGGATCATGGGCACGCAGTAACGCAGCATATCCCGCCCGGTCTGGCGGTGCACGCCCTTAAAGCGCACATAACGGTACAGCTTGGCAGTTACGGTAAAGAACAGAACGGAGCAGAAGTCCGACGCCACGATGGCTAAAATATAGCCGGTAACCCCCACTTAAACACACCCAAGAACAGCATGGTAAACAGCAGATAGGTCACGGTAGCCAAAATACCGTCAATGGCAAACAGCTTTACATGACCGGGTAGCCGCGCACAAACTGCTGGCACAGCTGGCGAAAACCGGAGGTGAGCACAAACACATAAATGAGCACCAGGTAATCGCCCAGCTTAAAGTCGTTGATCTTAATTAAACTGATCGGGTACGCAAACAACAGAAAGGCCAAAAAGCCCACCAGAGTCACCCGCACGCCTACGGTAAACACATCGCTCTTGCGCTCTGCCTTGTCCATCGAAAAGCGCAGAGCTGCCGAGTTGACGCACAAAAAGGCAATGGGTATGATCACATTGCCCGTCTGCTGGATCAGATCCGCCGCGCCGTAGCTGCCCGTGGTCATCATACGGGTGACAAAGGGCATCAGCAAAAACGACAGAATTTTAGACGAAAAGGTGCCAATGGCAAAGATAATGGTATTGGAAGCGAGTTTTTTGTACTTATCCACTGTGTTTCGTTCCTTTACTCCCAGGAATTAGTAGGACCATTTTCCGCTGCGAAAGTCCATGGTATTGTCTGCCGAAGCAGAGGTGTAAATGCAGGAGGCGCGGTACACACTGCCGCCGCTCTCCGTCTTTTTGCCGATCAAAAGATATACTGATAGCCGCAGGCCACCGCTACGGTGCCGGACTTGTCCGCACCGGAGGCGGTGAGCATCACCCTTTTGGCGCCGGAGTTCATATTCAGCTCCATTGCCCGGGCGGCTCCACTCTTATAATCGGTATAATACAGCCGGTTGCCGTACACCACCGGGTAATCGGTGGAACGCACATGCTCCAGCAAGGTCACGGTCTTTTGGCTGCCGAACTTTTGGCGAACCAGATCATACTTGTTCTCCGACCGGCGCTGATAATAGTAGAAATAGCCGTTTTCCAGCGCCATAGAACGCACTTCGTCCTTCTCCGTTGCGGCACGGAAGTGGGTGCTGTTGCCGCCGGTCTGTCCCACGGTCAGGTACTCCACCTCGCCGGTCAGGTTGTCCGTCTCCGTAAAATACACATCGGCAAGCGAAATGCCCACCAGCGCCAGTTTTTTGTCTGCCCCCGCTGTATAAAGCAAGGTCTTGTCCCCTGCCGCCGTCACGGTGTACAGAGAGTCGCCGGTCAGGCAAAACAGCTGATCGTTATAGCCGTAGGCCCGGCGCGCGTCGGGGAGCAAAGTCACGGCATCGCCGCCGGAGACAGAAAGTTTTTGCAGCTTTTTGCTGCCTTTATCAATATAGTAGAGGAAATCGCCCATAATATTCAGGCAGCAGGCATTTTTCACGCCCTTCACCTTGGTGGTGGTCTCCTCTGTCGGAGCAAAGCGGTAAATACCCTGACCCGGTGCGGCAAAATAGATATACGCACCATTAAAGGTCACTGCCCCGTGGGTTTTATTCAGAATATTGCCCACCTGACTGCCTTGCTTGGAAGTGTCAAACGCAAAAGCGGAGGCATCCTTGTAATCGGCGTAAGTCGGTTTCTCCGTAGTGGGCGGCGCAGTAGGTGCCTGCGTAGTGGGCTGCCGTGGTGGTGCGACCCAGCACATTCTCCTGCACAAAGGTCACAGCCTTGTCCGGCACCAAAAGGGAAAAATCAAAATCCGGCTTGCAGATCTTAACGGTAATCAGAAAGGCCGCCAGTGCCACCACCAGCACACCCAGCACCATAAAAAGCGCTTGGTGCGGGCACGGCGCTGATTTTGCTTCCGCCGGCGCAGCCGCTCTTTTTCTACTGTCTGGTTCATTTTGTCGCACCTGTCCGTTGCCAAAGATCAAGTATTTAGTGGTAGTCAGGGCACGCAGACCCATGGGACCGCGGGCGTGCAGCTTTTTGGGTAGAGATGCCGATCTCCGCCCCCAGGCCAAACTCCGCCCCGTCGGTAAATCGGGTGGAGGCGTTCACATACACCGCCGCAGAGTCCACCCGCTGCAAAAAGCGGCGCGCGCTCTCCTCGTCCCGGGTGATGATGGCCTCGCTGTGGCCGGTGGAGTGCATATTGATAAAGTCAATGGCCTCGTCCACGCTCTTCACCGTCTTTACGCTGATAATATAATCCAAATACTCGGTATAAAAATCTTCTTCCGTGGCGGGCACCAAGCCGTCGCAGGCCTGCATGGCTCGGGCGTCGCCCCGCATTTCCACATTCTTTTCGTCCAGCCGCAACTTAATGGCCGGCAAGGCGTGGTCAATAATATCCCGGTGGATCACCAGGCTCTCACAGGCGTTGCACACGCCGATCCGCTGGGTCTTGGCGTTAAAGATAATGTCTGCCGCCATATCCACATCCGCCGTGGCATCCACATAAATATGGCAGTTGCCGGAGCCGGTCTCGATCACCGGCACAGTGGCATTCTCGCACACGGCAGCGATCAGTCCCTTGCCCCCCGGGGGATCAGGCAGTCGATATAGCCCTTCATATGCATCATCTCGGTAGCAGAAGCCCGGGAGGTGTCCTGCTCCAGCGCCACAGCGTCCTGCACAATGCCTGCGTTAAACAGGGCGTCCCGCATCACCTGAGCCAGCATGCGATTGGAGTGAATGGCCTCTTTGCCACCCCGCAGAATCACGGCGTTACCGCTTTTTAAGCATAGAGCGGCGCCGTCCACCGTTACATTAGGCCGAGCCTCATACACAATGCCGATGACCCCGATAGGCACGCTAACCTTTTCCATATACAGGCCGTTGGGTCGGGTCTGGCTCTCCAGCACGCGACCGCAGGGGTCCGGCAGGTCCGCCACATCCTGGCAGCCCTGGGCCATACTCTCGATCCGGTCACCGTTTAGCGCCAGCCGATCCAGCAGTGCCGGAGACATACCGTTTGCCTTACCTGCTTCCAAATCCAGTGCATTGGCAGCCATAATCTCTGTCTGCCGCGCCCGCAGCGCATCAGCAATCGCCAGCAGCCCTGCATTCTTTTCCTCTGTTGTCAGGGTAGCCAGCACACCGGCTGCGTGCTTCGCACGGATTCCCATTTCTTTCATCTTTTCATCCATTGCATTCACCTGCTGTTCGCTTCAAAATAGGTGCCGATGGGCTGCCCGTCCAACACCTTATAAATAGCCGTGGGTCGCTCTCCATTCATAATAATCACCGGAATACCGGCGCCGGTGGCGATCTCCGCCGCCCGAATTTTCGTTGTAAAGCCGCCGGTGCCCTTGCTGCCGGCACCCCCGGCTACGGCGTACACATCGTCGTTAATCTCTGCCACACGGCCGATCAGGCGCGCGTCCTCATTCTCTGCCGGGTTGGCGTCAAACAGGCCGTCCGTATCGGTAAGCAGAATCAGCAGATCCGCCCCGATCAGTTGAGCCACCGTGGCAGACAGGCAGTCGTTGTCACCGTGGAGCAGCTCCTCAACGGACACGCTGTCGTTCTCATTCACAATGGGCAGGGCGTCATATTCCAGCAGCTGATTAAAGGTGTCCACCAAATGTGCCTTTTCCCTCCGGGTGATTTAAGGTGTAGCCGGTAAACAGCAACTGGCTCACCACCACGCCGTACTCGGAAAACAGCTTGTCATAGAGGAACATCAGCTCGCACTGCCCCACCGCCGCGCAGGCTTGCAGCCCGCTGGTATGGTCCGGGCGCTCATGCATGCCCAGCTTACCGGCACCGATACCCACGGCGCCGCTGGACACCAGCACCACCTGATGACCGGCGTTCTTCAGATCTGCCAGCACAGATACCAGCTTGGCCATCCGGGCAATATTGGTTTTGCCTGTGTCGTGGGTCAAAGTAGAGGTCTTATGCTACTTTGACCACAATGCGTTTTTTCTCCGTCAACTTCATTATACACTGCTCCAGGTTACATAATCAGTTACAGTATACCATACTTTAGTCCTGGAGTTAAGATTTTTTTGTATGTTTTTCAAAATTCCGTCAAAAATAGAAAAAGAAATGCGGCGGCAGCACAGCGCTGCCCCAAGGGAATGAGGAATGATTATGACAAAGCGAAGCTCCGTGCGACTGCTGTCCTTCGGTTTGCTGCTGGCGGGTATTTTGATTATCTATGCCATCACCGGCACCGTACAGGCTGCCCAGTACCGGGCGCGGCTGGAAAGCACCTATCGCCAAAGCCTGTCTGCCCTGGCGGAGGACCTGGAGGGCATTGAGACCGATCTGACCAAAAGCGTCTATGCAAACGGCGCCGCCACCCTGTCTGATGTCAGCCGAGATCTGTCTCAACAGGCCAATCAGGCCAAGGACTCTCTGTCCCGCCTACCGGTGGAGCAGATGAACCTGGCAGGCACCTATAAATTTTTAAGCCAAACCGGGGACTACGCCACTTATCTCAGCAAAAAGTCTATGCCGGCGAGGTGGTCACCGCCAAAGAGCACGAAAATCTGCTCCGGCTGCTGCAATACGCCACCAAATATAAAAACAGTGTGACCCAAATGGTAGAAATTTGCAATAACGGCGGCCAAATCACCAAGCGCGATGTAAAGTCTGCGGACGGCACCCGTCTGCCCGCCATTAGTACAGACTTTTCCACCGCGGAGGAAGCCTTTGAGAACTACCCCACCCTGCTATATGACGGCCCCTTTGCAGACGCGGTACTGCACAAAGAGCCGCAGCTGCTCAAAGGGCAGGACAAAATCAGTAAGGACGCTGCCGCCAAGATCGCTGCCAAGGCACTGGGGTGCAATGAGACCCGCCTAAACCGATTGGAGGACGAAGCCGGGCGTATGCCTGCCTATGTGTTCACCAAAGGGCAACAAACGGTAAATGTGACCAAAAGCGGCGGGTATGTAAGCTCCATTCTCTTCGGCGGCAAAATCAGTACCAAGGCCATAGACGAAGAAGAAGCGATCAAGCAGGCAGCCGCCTATTTGAAGAAACTGGGCTACCCAGATATGCGCTCCACCTATTACGCCGCCGACAGCAATATCTGCACCGTCAATTTTGCCTACTGCCGAGACGGAATACTCTACTATACAGACCTAATCAAGGTTGGCGTGTCCCTGCGGGACGGCAGCGTGGTATCGCTGGAGGCCCGGGGCTATATCACCAACCACCACCGGCGGAATGTGCCCACCTTTACCGTATCGGAAAAGGCAGCCACCGCCAAGATCAGCCCCTATTTGGAGGTGAGGAGCACCAAAAGTGCCTGATCCCCAAGGAGGACGGCCGGGAGGTAGCCTGTATTGAGGTGCTTGCGCATTCGGCAGACACCGGAGAGGACGCGCTGGTGTACCTGAACGCCGCCTCCGGTGCGGAAGAGGACATTCTTCTGCTGCTGTACAGCGATCATGGCACCTTAACCAAATAAAACGCATAAACCCGGCGCCGCCGGGCAGAATAAAACCGAAAGGAAGGCAACACCATGAAAAACCGATTGATGATTTTAGCACTGGCCGTGACCGTGCTGGCAACCGTGCTGCTGGGCTGCGCCAAGCAGGAGAAAAACCCCACCACAGAACCGAACACCACCGTCAGCGAAACCACCACACAAGAGGAAACCACAGCAAAAAGCCCCGGCGAGGCACTGAGCGAGGGCGCATCTGAGGCCGGCCAAGGTGCGTGAAGGCCACCGATCTCAGCGAGGCCGCCTCTCGTGCCGGGGAGACCGTATCCCGTGCCCTGGAATAAAACGAAAAAAAAGAAAGGACTTGTTCATCAGAACAAGTCCTTTTTTATACCTAAAGGCGCCGCCGCATAAACGGGAAGCCTTGGCGTAATCATTCGTAAAATCCGATTTCGGCAATATCCGGGGTGCTGCGGCTTTGGCGGATCACCAAGCGCACGCCCAGGCAATTCAATCCCCGGCGCAGCCGCACAATTTTCTTCATACCGATCACCGTGCCCTTGTAAATGCGCTTCATCTTGCCGTTTGGCTTCTTCGCCCACAGTTCAAAGGCCTCCACCCGCTGGCTCTTGCGAATCTCCTCGGACAGAATCACATATTTCAACTTATGTACACTGTCAAAGTCAAAGTCGATATACCCCTGCTCCGGCTGTAATTCGCCCAGCCGGTATGTGATGATCGGGTGCTCGGTCATCTTGCGAATGGCCTGGCCCATCCCCTTCAAGGCGTGGGCGTCTCTCGGATGGATCACGCCCTTATTGGTAGGCGGCACATTCAGCAGCAGGGTGCAGTTGTTGCCCACAGAGCCAAGATACAGCTTAAACAATCTACGCGCGCTCTTAACCGTGCGGTCCTCATTCTTGGACCAGAACCAACCCTTACGGATGGACACATCCACCTCCGCCGGATACCAAATCAGATCCCGCGCCATAGACAGCACCTTGCGGCTGCCCAGATCCTCGTCCATATTGTTCAGCTTTTTCAGCGCGGCAGCGTCACCCTCGCCGTGTTGGCTCTTCTCATGCGTCTTTTCAGCGTCTGCCAGGCGAGCAGGCACCACACAGAACTCGCTTTTGCGAGTCTTGCCGCCCTCGTTGCCCACCCAGCGCACATCCGGGCCGCAAATGGAAATCAGCGCGTCCGGCTGCAGTTTGCGGATCAGGGCATAATATCGCGCCCAATCATACTCAAAGTTCGGCACATCGGCGCCTTTCGCACCGTCAAACCAAACCTCACTGATATGGCCGTAATTGGTAAGCAGCTCCGTTAACTGATTGCAAAAATAATCATTATAATCCGGGGTTACCGTAGGTGGGCTCGTGCATATCCCAAGGGGAAAGATACACGCCAAAATCCAGTCCGCCGGCAGCGCAGGCGTCAGACACCTGCTTCACAATATCGCCGTCGAAGTCCGTGTTCTTTACACTGAACGATGTGTATTCACTGGGCCACAGACAAAAGCCGTCGTGGTGCTTACAGGTAAGAATGATACCGCTGGCACCGGCAGCCTTCACCGTGCGCACCCATTGCTCCGGCTTGATCTTTTTAATGGTAAAGTCCTGCACCGTTTCTCTGCCGCTGCCCCACTCCCGCTGAGTGGCAGTATTCATGCCAAAGTGCATAAAGCAGTAAAAAGGCTGCTGTGCCAAGTGAACCTGGTTGGGGCGCGGCACCACGCCAATGTAACGCTCCACTTCGCTGTCATTCAGCGGCACACCGCCGTTGGTGGTGGTCCAGTTCTGGTCAAAATTCGGCTTCATCTTATTCCCTCTCTCTTCCTCGGTTGTAGCAACTGAAATAGCGACCTTTATCGCCCATATACCAAGGCAGTTTCATACGCAGGTAACGCAGTTTGTCCCCCAGGCGCATGGTGTAGTCAAAGGGGCGGTCCTCGACCCGGTCATACAGCGGGGTCACACAAGGCACAGCCACTGTATTCAGCTCCGTTGCGGCCAAAACCAGTGTTTCTTCATCCCGGGGCAATACCACCGTGTCGCCGCCCTGCACATTTAAGATCAAAATATAGAAGTACAGCTCCTTGGCAATGGCGTCCGTACCGTCTGCGTTATGGCTGTGGGTACTTACATACCCCAGCTGTCCCTCTTGAATATGGGCGGTCTCGTGCAGATCGTACAGATCCCAGCTTGCAAAGCGCCGGGTACGGCTCAGCACCGAACAAGGCACCGTTTTTCCACCTACGGTAAAGTCTAAAATTCGATTACTGTCCGCAGACAACAGCAGCGCCAGCCGGCGGGTATCTTTCTTTAAGGTCAGGGTCTGACCAGCAAGGCGCAAGGCGTTCTTGCCGTCCTTTGCAATGGCAAAAGGAATACCGGCCGCCGTGACCTGATCGCCGATCCGCTCCGCAGGAATAGACAGGGGCAGCTCGCCCTGCTCGCCTTGCTTGGTGATCAACTGCACGTTCATAGGCAGTGTGAGAGGCGTTGCCTTGGCAGCGTGACCCACCTGCGCCGCCGGTTGCAGCCGTAGGGCAAAGGTCCTGATCTGATACGGTGTAAAATCCGTGACCAGGCAGCCGTCTTTCACCGTTGCCGGGCCTTTTTCTTCTTCAGAGGCAAACAGCTCTCGGGCTTCTGCCACACCGGCACCCAGGCGCAGGGCGTAGTGCTCCACCGGCGTACCGGCGCCCTCGTTCAAGCGCACCACGATCTCGTCGCCGTCCTCTGCGAACTTCATTGCCCGCAGCACCACCTGGGGGTGAGAGACATTTCCAAAACTGTACGCAGTACCCAGCACGCCCGGGTGCTTTGGCTCCACATACCCGGTCAGGGGCTGCAAAAAGGCACGGGCCTGATTTTGCGTATCGGCACCCACCTGCCCTTTATGGGAGAACAGAGCATAGCTGTATCGGTTCAGTCCCAGATCCATCATAGATTGCATGGAATCAATCCGGTAATTGCGCACTGGGCTGTGCAGCACGGTCATACGCAGGGTATTGTCCTTATACTTGTCCCAGCCGTACTTGCACTCGCTAAGCACAGACACGCCCCAGTCGCCGTTTTTATCCGTCAGATCCACCCAGTTTTGAGCAGGCACTTCAAACAGCTTTTCCGTCATATTGCCCCGGCGAATGGCGCCCAGCCCCAGGTCAAAGGTAGCCTCCGGGTTGGTGCAGGCAAATGCAAATTTGTTCTTTGCCATAGTATGCAGACTGCGCCACTCGATCTCAGAATACACCTCTACCCGGCTGCCGCCGTCGGTGAGGGCAATGATATTCTTAAAGGTAGAGTCTCCATCCTTTTGCTCCACACAGAAGGACACCCGCGCCGGGCCTTTCTCCTGAATGGTCACCGTCACCGGATTTGGCAGGCGGTCCGGGTCCTTGTTGGCTTCTTTATAATTCATTTCCCAGGCAGGCCAGGGCTTAGAGCCGGTGTACTTGAATAGCCCCAGGCTAATGGGCTCCGACAGCAGCTCCTGCTCGTCCATTTCTTTATCCAGGATGGAGGTAATGTTGCCCTTTTTGTTCAGGCGCACAATGTATTTTTGGTTCTCCATCTGATTTTCGCCGCTGATGGACAGGCTGCCCCGCAGACGGCAGGGCACATCGGAGGGCCGCACATCATAGACCGCAAAGCCCAAGGCGAGGCACCGTGGCAACAAATACCAGCTCCGCCGTACCATTCTCGTAGCGGTTCACCTGACTTTTCACTTCCCTGCCCTTGGGGTCGTATACCCGCGCACAGGCCTTGGGCCAGTGGGGCAGTTCCAGAGTCACCGCATCTGTGCGGGCCACTTCCAGACTGTTAAATACCGTCACCGGCGTGCCGGCGCAGAAGTCCGTTTTCAGCAGACTGCCCACAGACCCGGCAGCTTGGGTCAACTCACCGGCAAAGCCGTTCATGGCCATACCGTAGTCGTTCCAGCTGCGGCGATAGGCACGCTGCACGGAGGTGCCCGGCAGATCATCGTGGAACTGATGGGCGATGGTACGCTTCCAGTTCAGTTCCATAGCCTCTTTATTGTAATGGGCGGTGCCCAGATAATCCGCCACTACGCCGGAACGCTCCGCCATATCCGCCAGTTCCTGGCAGCGGCGGTTCCAACGCTTACCAACGGCCCGGGAAGTGTAGCCGCCAACGCCGTGATTTTGCATCACCAGTTCCGTCTCCCACCGGGGCAGCTTGGCTTTTTGCTCCGGGGTCAGCTGGGCGTTCAGGTCACGGAACAGATCATCCGCACCGGACGCCAGCACCTGCACATCGCTGTCTTTGTTTTTGTTGATCTCCTGCTCTACAAAGGCCACAGAGGCTTCCTTGGGCGCACCGCCCCGATCGCCGATCCCGTGGAAAATCATAGTGCTGTTCAGATCGTATTTTTCGTTTTCATCCAGCTTTTGCTGCACAAAATCCCAGTCCCGCAGCTTCTTCAGCGTAAAGTAATAATCGTGAGGGTTCAGACTGGCCAGCACCTGCGCGCCGTCCGGCCCTTGCCACACGCCAATATCAAAAGGAATGCCGTAGGCGCCGCCCCAACCCAGCTTTTGGGTGGTAAAGCCCATCAGGTTGGCGTGGGCCATAATGCTGGGCAGCGCCCAACCGAAGCCAAAGCAGTCCGGCAGATAAATATCCACTGAGCGCTTGCCGAATTTTTCCTCAAAATAGCGATTGCCATAAAGAATATTGCGAAAGAGCGCCTCCGGCGACGGCACATTCACATCGCCATTCTCAAAGGCGGAGCCGCAAACGCTCCACCGCCCCTGGGCAATATAATCCCGCATTTTGGCGTACAGTTCCGGGTAATATTCCTCCATCAGCTCGTAACGATAGCTGCCCTCAAAATTGAAGTGATAGGTGGGATATTTTTGGAACAGTGCAAAGTTGTCCACCAAGGTATTGTAGATGTACCGGGACACGGTGGTCTCAAAGTCCCAGGACCAAATGGTATCCAAGTGGGCCGTAGCCACAGTATAGATTTTTTTTTTTGCATCGAAAGTCCCCCTTATGTGGTCATTGTATCATTATTTTCAGGGGATTGCAACACTGTACTGCCCCATAGAAATAGGAAAAGGCATAAGAATTGCAGGTATTTCAATCGTGTCATTGGCACTTGCCTGTTTATTCGGTTTAATCATAACCGGTGCGCAAATCGGCTGGGGTCCGTTTGCTTCTCTATACAGCTGGGATAAAGAGGTTAATCCTATTGCCGAAAAATAGGACGCAAGTGAAAGACAGAGCAGGCGTGCCGAGAATACGCTTTCATGATTTACGACACAGCTTTGCAACCTTATCTTTTGAACAAGGAATGGACATTAAAACAGTATCGCACATGTTAGGTCACACAGACGCAGGATTTACAATGAACACCTATATGCATGTGACGGATTCTATGCAAGAGAATGTTGCAAACACAATGGGTAATCTGATAGAAAGCGCAGGCAAGGATACGAAGAGAATTCTATTCAACATAAACTCAACCGCCGAATAATCGGCGGTTGAGTTTATGCTTTACGGCATGGTATAATAAATTTGATAAATTATGATTTGCGGAGATAATAATGTGATGGAACTGCGAAAAATAAATATACAGGACGCTATTGCTCAATGGGAATACACAACAGCATTGCCTGTTGTTGAAAACGGCTTAACAAATCAGTATAATGGTATTTCATACGAGAACTATATTGAAACTGTCCTGCCAACCTTGATTTCGTATGAGCATCCAGTTAACATGCCGAATTGGTTTGTTCCCGAAACATACTATTATTTGTGGGGGACCAAGATTGTCTAATCGGAGAATTCAGAATAAGACATTATTTAACGGAAACGCTTCGGGAAGGAGCTGGACATATCGGCTACAGCATCAAAAAAGATAAGCGAGGGAAAGGATATGGAACGGAGGGATTGAAACTTACTATTGATAAAGCAAAAAGCATTATCTTGGAAGAAGAGATATACCTTCGTGTAAATAAGGATAATATCGCTTCGCAGAAGGTCATGTTGAATAATGGGGCTTATATTGCGGGCGAAGATGAAGCGCATTTATTCATGCGGATTCCGAAATAACAGCTTTGTTGATAAATTTCTAATCTATTGGGCAAATGCTTTTATCCTAAATTTCATAAATGGTCAATAGATGGTCTTGGACGAGAAATCGGATAAACGAACAAAATCTCACTCCGTAAAAAAGAGTGAGATTTTTTGTTGCGTATTGAATTTTGAAATTCTTTTCTGAAAAAGAAAAAACCTGCGAAAACGCCGTGTTTACGCAGGTTTTGGAGCTGATAGTCGGACTCGAATCGACGACCTCGAGTTGTTGTTAAGGATATTAAAACCTTATTGGTATAGTTGACTGATATACTCGACATCCTTTATAACCATTTGTTGATAACAGTTCTCTAATACTCATTTTTGTTATTTCAGCCTCCATTATTGGCGAGACCGTAATCCTAGAAAACGATTGCTTATTGATTTTTACATATAAGCTTGGAATAATCAATCCGTTTTTAGTATAGAAATCGTATTTCATTTTTTTATTGTAAGGACCAACAAAATGATTATCTGTTCTTGGTATTCTGGCATCGGCAATTTCAATTACTATCCTAAATTCTTTTTCTTCTTCGAATTTTGGATGTTTGAAAAATGCACAAAACGAATCGATAAACATTCTCAATTTGATTGTCAAATGATTTAGATTTTCATCATTTTTATGTACTTCTTCAAGTTTTTTAAATCTATTCTTTAAGAATTTATACTGTTCTGCTTTTTTATATAATACATTACCGTAATATACTAAAAACGAATCAAGAATATCTTCTTCAACATCAAAAGACCTTATCAATTCTTGAACGTTAAAACCAATATTATAACCTTGATAAACTCCATTATTAACATAGTAGTTCCACATATTAAGTTTATCACATTCATTACACATGCAAAATACAAACTGTCGTTGTTTTATAATTGGAAGTGGGAGTTGATATTTGACCTCTCTAACATTTAGATTTGCTATATCTTCCGGCTTATTCTCTTTTATCATTTCGAAGAAAGCCTCTTCAACTCTAGGGAATTTTTGAGGATACTCACAAAAATAATCACAAATAACTTTCAGCATGTATATACTTTCCGACACATCATTTAAAAAACTAATATCCGTAAATCTTAAACAATTATTTTTTACAATCGAAAGAAATCCGTCTGGAGATGTATAGTGATACTGAGGTTCCATATCCACTTCCTCATTTTGATTAAATTCTCTAATAAAAAATGAATTATATTTTCTTTTATTTGGTTTTGACATACTTCCCACCATTTACAATGATATTCTTGCACCCTTTCCTGTTAATGAAATAAACATTCCAGATTTTTTTATATATCCAAGTTCAACCAATTTTTCTACTGAATCTTTATATTCTAATCTGTCTGCTAAATCTAACCCTTCACAAATATTTTTACCATCTATGGTTATTGTTACGACATTTAACGCTGAAATATATGGAAGCATACCATTGTTTGAGTCTTGCAGACCTTTTAAGATCTGTCTATCCTTATCACCTAATTCGTTAGTTTTAATAATACTTGTTAAAGATGACGTTTCAACAAATTCAGTATATTTTTCTTTAGCGTCTTTTTCATCGAAATCAACACAACTTCTCTTTGCGAAATATGTGTACAACTCTTCTGTTTCTGAATATTTAGGAGAAAACGATTTTGTACTTGAATCTATGAAGCCTTTCATATCACCGAAATTCAAATTGCCCAACAATATCGGTACAATTTCTTTATTAACACTTATCCAAGCAGCTCCTTCTTCACAAACACAATAATAGCTATTATAAAAGTTTTCGGTTAATAGTAATACAACAATATTTGCCCCAATAAAGTTATCTCTTACTACATTTGGAAAATTCTTCCCTATCTCTACGCCGTTATGATATTTAGAAGAATAAAATATGTTTTCTTTTTTGTAACCTAATGACAACAAAAATTCAAAAATTTCTCACCAATTTTAGAATCATTAGCACAATGGCTAATAAATATTTTAGCATCATTCATAATAATCAACACCTCTATAATCACTATATCAATTATAGTTTTCATAGAGGTGTTTTTCAAGTTTATATTACCATATTCCTACAAATTTATAATACATATCAACTGTTTGATTTTTTCGCCATTGATTATTTCTTTTTCGTGGACTACGATTTTTCGATTAGTTCGTTGAGAATTCGGGCATTTAGTTCTTGGATAATGACTGTTTATGACATTTATTATCGGCATCAGTATTACGTCTGTACCATTGAGTGTATCAATATTTTCTCCGATTGAAATGAACCTGATATTCCAATCCTCAAAATCATTTTCAATATACATGCCCATTTGAGCATACTCTCTGCCGAATCGTGACAGGTCTTTAACTATTACCACATTTGCTTTATGCTTTTCAAGGTCACCTAGCATTCGTTTGAAATCAGGTCGTTCAAAATTTGTACCGCTGAACCCGTCATCAGCATAGGTGTCATAGATAGGAATATTATTCTCCCTGCAATACTGTGTCAGCAATGCTTTTTGCGTTTGTATGCTGCCGCTTTCAACGAGATAGGCATCATCGGAAGACAAACGGCAGTACAGTGCTGCTCGATATTCATTTTCTTTTTCTATCATAAATAGACTTCCTTTCAGCACACAACAATACTAAGGTAAAAATCAACACACCGAAAACAAAAAGTTCAATCAGAACGATAAGATTATGTGATGAGTGTATTCGGTTATTAAGCGAGTTAAAAGCAAATCAAATACCGAAATCGAAATACATATTCCCGTCATCTGTCACAGGAGAGATACGAGACACTTCAGCAGTCACAAGAAGATTACACAGAATACAAGACAGAGCAGGCGTGCCGAGAATACGCTTCCACGATTTACGGCACAGCTTTGCTACCTTATCCCTTGAACAAGGAATGGACATTAAAACAGTATCGCATATGTTAGGTCACACAGACGCAGGATTTACAATGAACACCTATATGCATGTAACGGATTCCATGCAAGAAAATGTTGCAAACACAATGGGAAATCTACTCGGCGGAAATGTGGCAAATTCATAAATGGTCTATAGATGGTCTTGAGCTGAAAATCGAATAACCAAACAAAATCTCACTTCGTAAAAAAGAGTGAGATTTTTTGTTGTGAATTGAATTTCTGAAAAAGAAAAAACCTGCGAAAACACCGAGTTTACGCAGGTTTTGGAGCTGATAGTCGGACTCGAACCGACGACCTGCGCATTACGAATGCGCTGCTCTACCAACTGAGCCATATCAGCATTTATTCAATTTTTCACTTGCTTTGAGCCTAAATCGGCGAACAGCCTTCCGTTTACGAATGCGCTGCTCTACCAACTGAGCCATATCAGCATAACGTGCTGCGTTGCAGCACGGCTAAGATTATACTATATCTCGCGGAGAAAATCAAGAGAAAAATCGCAACTCCCGCGCAAAAACAAAACCGCACTGCCGGTCTTACAAAATCTCCAGCAATTTTGAAAAAACGAATTTCACAGCAGACTCGCGCACCCGGTTGCGACCCAAATTGCCAAATTGGCAAGTATAGGTCTGCACTTGATCCTGCACGCAAAAGCCAAAACAGACCATGCCCACCGGCTTTTTGGCCGTACCGCCACCGGGGCCGGCAATACCGGTGATGCCGACGCCCACATTGCTCTCCGCCGTCTTAGCCACGCCCCGTGCCATTTGCGCCGCCACCTGCTCGCTGACTACGCCATAATTCAAGATCGTGTCCGCCTCCACGCCCAAAAAACGAGTTTTCGCCGCATTGGCATAGGTTACAAAGCTGGCATTCAGCACCTTGGACGCATTGGCTACATTAACCAGCGTGCCGGAGCACAGCCCGCCGGTGCAAGACTCTGCAAATGAAACGGTATAACCCAAGTGGATCAGCCGATCCACCACCTGTTCTTCCAACGCCATTTCATCACCTCTTGTTCAATCTGTAATTAGTATAGTCCATTTGCAAAAAAAATGCAACCATTCGCAAAAAAGGCTTGCAATATAGCGCATTTTATGGTATAGTGTTTAAGCAATCGGGGTGTGGCGCAGTTGGTAGCGCACTAGACTGGGGGTCTAGGGGCCGCAAGTTCAAGTCTTGTCACTCCGACCATAAGGACAGCTTTTCGGCTGTCCTTTTTTTATTTTACTTTTTATTTTCGGCTTAGTTAAGCCAAATTTCCGCTTACACAAAAAGCAAGAGAAACAGAAATCTTTTGGCGTTATAGTACTTATTGCAGTACTTTTTGATGCAAAATACAGAAAAAGCAGGTCATTGCCGTACCGATCATGATGGTAAGCTGTCTCTGCCTTTTTGCTCATCGGACAGCGTGATTGCCATACCCCGCAGCGTGTCCAAAACCTCCTGAGCGTACTCGTCACGCACCGTGTGTTCCGGGGTGCTGTCCAGCCGCTTTGTAAAGAAGTCCTTGATCTTTTCGATAACGGACTTCTTTTCTTTTTGGGTCAGGTCAGTATCTTCCGCCAGCCACTTGGCGAACTTATCGCCGCCCTCCTGCGTGCCGGCTTCACCACTGATGAAGTCAAAGATCATCTCGCTGACGGCATCTTCTTTGCCTTAAAACCATTATACAGTCATGCCGCCGCGGCTGTCAACGCTCAGCGCAAGCGATCCGTCTTGTGTACCAAATAGCGGACAATAAATTATAGTACCAACGAACGCCGCGCAATCGGTTAGCTGTTGAAATGGGTTCAAACCCGAGTTTGCTAATAAAAAGACAAATCTGGACCCTACTTTCCTATAACTGTCAATGCAAAAAGAGCAAGTCCGAAGACTTGCTCTTTTATAGATTCTGTAATTCCGGGAATTACTCCTTGATAGCGGTAACAACGCCGGAACCAACGGTACGGCCGCCCTCACGGATAGCGAAGCGCAGACCCTCTTCGATAGCGATGGGGTGATCAGCTTAACATCCATCTCTACGTTATCGCCAGGCATGCACATCTCGGTGCCTCGGGCAGGGTGATCACGCCGGTAACGTCAGTGGTTCTGAAATAGAACTGGGGACGATAGTTGTTGAAGAAGGGAGTATGACGACCGCCCTCTTCCTTGGTCAGTACATACACCTGACCGGTGAACTCAGTGTGGGGATGAATGGAACCGGGCTTAGCCAGAACCTGACCACGCTCGATGTCGGATCTCTGAACACCACGCAGCAGGCAGCCGATGTTGTCGCCGGCCTCAGCATAGTCCAGAATCTTACGGAACATCTCAATACCGGTGCAAACGGTCTTGGAGCTCTCGTCCTTCAGACCAACGATCTCAACTTCCTCGCCGGTCTTCAGCTGGCCTCTCTCCACACGGCCGGTAGCAACGGTACCACGACCGGTGATGGTGAACACATCCTCTACGGGCATCAGGAAAGGCAGGTCAGCCTTACGGTCCGGAGTGGGGATATACTCGTCAACAGCGTCCATCAGCTCTTTGATGCACTCGCAAGCAGGATCGTCGTTGGAAGATGCTTCCAGAGCCTTCAGTGCGGAACCCTTGATGATGGGGCAATCCTCATCAAAACCATACTCAGCCAGGGTCTCACGAACTTCCATCTCAACCAGCTCAAGCAGCTCAGGATCGTCCACTTGGTCGGTCTTGTTCAGGAAAACGATGATTGCGGGCACGCCTACCTGACGAGCCAGCAACAGATGCTCCTTGGTCTGCGCCATGGGGCCATCGGTAGCAGCGATAACCAGGATAGCGCCATCCATCTGCGCAGCACCGGTGATCATGTTCTTAATGTAGTCAGCATGGCCGGGGCAGTCCACGTGTGCATAGTGGCGCTTGTCGGTCTCATACTCAACGTGAGCGGTGTTGATTGTGATACCACGCTCTCTCTCTTCCGGAGCCTTATCGATATCTGCATAGTCCTCGAACTTTGCATAGCCCTTGTTTGCAAGGTACTTGGTGATAGCTGCGGTCAGAGTGGTCTTACCATGGTCAACATGGCCGATCGTACCAATGTTAACATGGGGTTTGGTTCTGTTAAAATGTTCTTTTGCCATTGGAATTTCCTCCTTAAGAATTTACAATAGTCAATTGTCATTGCTATTCTATCAAAATCGAATAAAAATAGCAAGCATTTTTTATTGATTTATCGAATTATCAGTCTTTTTTGAGCGCGCTCGCTGATAATGCTCTCAGAAATGGACTTGGGAACAGGCTCATAGCCGTCCGGCTCCATGGTGTACTGGCCACGACCCTGGGTCTTGGAACGCAGGTCGTTTACATAGCCAAACATCTCAGACAGCGGTACGCGAGCATTAATCTGCTTTGCACCGTTGCGGTCCTCCATGCCCTGGATCTGGCCACGGCGGGAGTTCAGGTCACCGATTACATCGCCCATGTATTCCTCAGGAACGATAACAACAACCTTCATCATGGGCTCCAGAATGATGGGACCGGCCTTCTTGGCAGCGTCCTTAAATGCCATAGAACCGGCGATCTTAAAGGCCATCTCAGAGGAGTCAACCTCGTGGTAAGAACCGTCGTACAGCTCTACGCGAACATCTACCACATTGTAGCCTGCCAGAATACCGCTCTTCATAGCGCCCTGGATACCGGCGTCTACCGCAGGGATATACTCCTTGGGGATGGAACCGCCGACGATCTGGTTCACGAATTCATAGCCCTTGCCCACACCGGTCTCCGGATCAATGTTGGGCATAATGCGGATCTTACAGTGACCGTACTGGCCGCTACCGCCGGACTGACGCTTATACTTGGTATCGGAAGCCGCTTCCTTGGTGATGGTCTCTTTGTAAGCCACCTGGGGAGCGCCAACATTGGCCTCTACCTTGAACTCACGCATCAGACGGTCAACGATGATCTCCAAGTGCAGCTCGCCCATGCCGGCGATGATGGTCTGACCTGTCTCTTCATCGGTGTAAGCCTTAAAGGTGGGGTCCTCTTCTGCCAACTTCGCAAGACCCAGACCCATCTTTTCCTGACCGGCCTTGGTCTTAGGCTCAATGGCAACACGGATCACGGGATCCGGGAAGTTCATGGACTCCAGAATAATGGGATGATCCTCGTCACACAGCGTATCACCGGTGGTGGTGTTCTTCAGACCTACGGCAGCAGCGATGTCGCCGGCGTAGCAGGTGGGAATATCCTGCCGGTGATTTGCGTGCATCTGCAGAATACGACCCATTCTCTCCTTATGACCCTTTACAGAGTTGTAGCAGGGAGAGCCTGCGTCAATGGTACCGGAATATACACGGAAGAAGCAGATCTTACCAACGAAGGGGTCGGTAGCGATCTTGAACGCCAGAGCAGCAAAAGGCTCTGTGTCGGAAGAGTGACGATACTCTTCCTCGTCCGTGTCCGGATTTACGCCCTTAATGGACTCAACATCCGTGGGGGCGGGCATATAATCTACGATTGCGTCCAGCAGGGGCTGTACACCCTTGTTACGGTAGGAAGTACCGCAGGTGATGGGCACCATCTTGTTAGCAATGGTAGATTTTCTGATGGTCTTTTTGATCTCGTCAACAGTCAACTCTTCGCCGGCGAAATACTTCTCCATCAGCGCGTCGTCCATTTCGGCGACATGCTCGATGAGCTGCTCGCGGTACTTCTGCGCCAATTCCATCATATCCTCAGGAATGGGCTCACGGCGAACATCGTTACCCAGATCGTCATAATAGATCTCGGCGTCCATATTCACCAGGTCCACAATCCCGCGGAAAGTGTCCTCCGCGCCGATGGGCAACTGAATGGGCAGTGCATTGCACTTGAAACGGTCATTGACCATATCCAGTACATTGTAGAAATCTGCGCCCATAATGTCCATCTTATTGACATAGATCATTCTCGGTACATGGTACTCGTCAGCCTGACGCCATACGGTCTCAGACTGGGGCTCAACGCCACCCTTGGCGCACAGAACGGTAACGGAACCGTCCAACACACGCAGGGAACGCTGCACCTCTACGGTGAAGTCCACATGCCCGGGGGTATCGATAATATTGATTCTGTGCTTCTTCCAGAAGCAAGTGGTAGCAGCGGAAGTAATGGTAATACCGCGCTCCTGCTCCTGCGCCATCCAGTCCATGGTTGCTGTACCATCGTGGGTCTCACCGATCTTATGGTTAATACCCGTGTAATACAGGATACGCTCGGTGGTTGTGGTTTTGCCGGCGTCAATATGCGCCATGATACCAATATTTCTTGTCATTTCAAGAGATACTTTTCTCGGCATAATATCCTCCCTAACAAACTGAATGGCTTAATATCTGAAATGAGCAAACGCCTTGTTTGCCTCAGCCATCTTATGGGTATCGTCGCACTTTTTGGCAGCGCCGCCGGTCTTATTGGTAGCATCCATAATCTCGGCTGCCAGGCGCTCCTTCATGGTTCTCTCAGAACGCTGACGCGCATAGAGAGTGATCCAGCGCAGACCCAGGGTCTGGCGCCGTTCCGGACGAACCTCAAGCGGTACCTGGTAGGTCGCACCGCCTACACGGCGAGCCTTAACCTCCAGTACGGGCATAACATTCTCCATGGCAGCTTCAAAAGTTTCCAGGGGATCATTACCCGTCTTTTCTTTGATGATGTCGAAAGCGTCGTACACGATCTTCTGTGCGACATCTTTTTTTACCATCGTACATAACGTTGTTGATCAGGCGTGTAACAAGCTTAGAGTTGTACAGCGGATCAGGCAGAACGTCACGCTTAGCGATCTGGCCTCTTCTTGGCATCTTCGCTTCCCTCCTTCATTATCATTGATGAGTTCATAGGTACTCGAGTTTTCCGTGGAGCCAACAAAAAGGTCATACACTGTATAGCAATATAAAGTATATAAACTTTTGCCGGATTTCCAAACAAGAAGATCAAACTCAGCTAGGCTGAGCTTGGTGGATCCTTAACGGATCGGCGCTGCTCTTATTTCTTAGCAGCTTTCGGTCTCTTGGCGCCGTACTTAGAGCGGCCCTGCATTCTGCCGTTCACGCCCTGGGTATCAAGAGTACCGCGAATGATGTGGTAACGCACACCGGGAAGGTCCTTTACACGGCCGCCGCGGATCATAACTACAGAGTGCTCCTGCAGGTTGTGACCTACGCCGGGAATGTAAGCGGACACTTCAATGCCGTTAGACAGACGCACTCTGGCAATCTTACGCAGTGCAGAGTTCGGCTTTTTCGGAGTTGCAGTCTTGACTGCGGTGCAAACGCCGCGCTTCTGGGGAGAATTGTTATCGGTCATAACATTCTTCTTGGTGTTCAGCCCCTTCAGCAGAGCCGGTGTTTTGGACTTTTTCTCCAGCGTCTTACGACCTGTTCTTACAAGTTGGTTAAAGGTAGGCAATCGTTTATCTCCTTTCAAATTATTTTGTACGCTTTTGCGCACAAAACACAAATTTGGCAAAGCAAATTTGCATTTTCTGCTCAAAAACGCACCTACTGGGGCAGAACTTTACGGTTCTGCCCCGGTAAATGGTCAATTTTCGGCTAAATTCGATGGGATTTGGGCCGATTTAGCGCAAATCGCACACCGACAATTTAGCATTATATCACTCGGACATACTGTTTGTCAAGAGCTCTTGCAGCTGTTCCAGGTTCAAAATTTCCTCGCTGCCCTCAGCGGAGAAATAGCTGGGCACCACATCCACCTTATCAAACACCTGCATACCGGTACCGGCGGGCACCAGCTTACCGATGATTACATTTTCCTTCAGACCGATCAGCGGATCTACCTTGCCCTTGATGGCAGCATCGGTGAGCACGCGGGTGGTCTCCTGGAAGGAGGCGGCGGACAGGAAGGAGTCGGTGGCCAGGGACGCCTTGGTAATACCCATCAGGATCGGGATATAAGTGGCGTGCTTCAAAGTGGTCTCGCCCAAAGCGATCCGCTTGTCAATGGCCTCATTGGCCTCGTCTACCTGGGCCACATCCACCATGGTGCCGGACACCAGATCGGTATCACCGGCATCGTCCACGGTGCACTTCTTAAGCATCTGACGAACGATAACCTCAATGTGCTTGTCGTTAATATCAACACCCTGGGTACGGTAAGCGAACTGTACTTCCTTAATTAGGTAGTTATAAACAGCCTCTTCGCCCAAGATAGCCAAAACATCGTGGGGGTTCACGGCGCCGAGCGTCAGCTCCTCGCCCTTCTTCACATGGGCGCCCTCAACAATGTGCTCGCACAGACGGGCACCGTAGGGGATCAGATACTTCTTCTCTTCCCCGTCCTCGCCGGTCACAATGGCGTGACGGCTCTTCTTGATCTCCTCAAAATGAACCACACCGTCGATCTCAGACAGAATGGCCAGCTGCTTGGGTTTTCTGGCCTCGAACAGCTCCTCTACACGGGGCAGACCCTGTGTAATATCGGCACCACCGGCAACACCGCCGGTATGGAAGGTACGCATGGTCAGCTGTGTACCCGGCTCACCGATGGACTGGGCGGCGATGATACCCACGGCCTCACCTACCTGAACCGGCTCGTTAAAGGCCAGGTTGGCGCCGTAGCACTTGCAGCACACGCCGTGGTGGGACTTACAGGTGATCAGAGAACGGATCTTTACGGACTCGATACCGGCGTCCACAATACGCTTGGCATCTTCCTCTGTCATCATACGATCCGGCTCCATCAGCACTTCGCCGGAGTTAGGATCAATCACCGGGTCTACAACGAAACGACCGGTAAGACGCTCCTCCAACGGCTCCAGTACACGGTTGCCGTCCATGATCTTGCTTACGATAATACCATCGTGGCAGCCGCAATCCTGGTCGCGAATGATTACATCCTGGGATACATCTACCAGACGGCGGGTCAAGTAACCGGAGTCTGCGGTACGCAGTGCGGTATCGGCCAAACCTTTACGGGCACCACGGGAGGAAATGAAGTATTCCAGAATATTCAGACCCTCACGGTAGTTGGCACGAATGGGAATCTCAATGGTCTTACCGGCGGTATTGGCGATCAAACCACGCATACCGGCCAGCTGACGAAGCTGTGAAGTACTACCACGAGCACCTGAGTCTACCATCATGTGAATGGGGTTATGGGCGCCGTCAAAGTTACTGGTCAGCTCGTGGGATACCTTGTTGGTACAGTCCTCCCAAGCCTTGATAACGGCGGACGAACGCTCCTCGTTGGTAATCAGGCCGTAGTTGTAGTTGGTGGTAATCTCGTCCACCCGCTTCTCGGCCTCGTCCAGGTACTCCTTCTTCTTCTCCGGGATCAGGGCGTCCACAACGGCTACGGTGGTGCCGGAAATGGTGGAATACTTATAGCCCTGCGCCTTCAAAGCGTCCAGCACTTTGGATGCCACGGCAACGCCGTGCACGCGAATGCACTTCTCGACGATTTGGCCCAGCTGCTTCTTCTTTACAACAAAGCTGATCTCCGGTACAAACTCATTCTCCGGATCGGAACGATCCACAAAACCCAGGTCCTGAGGCACCGGGGCGTTAAAGATCACACGACCGATGGTCGTCTTAACCAGGTGCTCGTGCACTTCCCCGTCCACTTCCTTGGAGAAACGGATCAGGCACTCGGAGTGCAGGCCCAAAGAGCCTTCCTGGTAGGCCATCATGGCCTCGTCCTTATCTCTGTAAATATTATGGCGGGTATATTCGTTGCCCTGGGCGTCTTTCTCCACCGTGGGGCAGCCCGGTTCGCCGCCCTTAATCATGGTCAGGTAATAGGAACCGATCACCATATCCTGGGTAGGCACGGTTACCGGCTTACCGTCAGAGGGTTTCAGCAGGTTGTTAGCAGCCAGCATCAACATTCTGGCCTCTGCCTGTGCCTCTGCGGAAAGGGGCACGTGCACAGCCATCTGGTCGCCGTCGAAGTCTGCGTTAAATGCGGTACAAGCCAGCGGGTGCAACTTAATTGCGCGACCCTCTACCAGCACCGGCTCAAAAGCCTGAATACCCAAACGGTGCAGGGTAGGTGCACGGTTAAGCATCACCGGGTGATCCTTAATGACCACTTCCAGAGAGTCCCAAACGGCCGGGTTGTTGGCACGCTCCACCATCTTACGGGCAGATTTAATGTTAGAGGCCACGCCGGTCTCTACCAGCCGCTTCATCACAAAGGGCTTAAACAGCTCGATAGCCATTTCCTTCGGCAGACCGCACTGGTGCATCTTCAATTCCGGGCCAACCACGATTACGGAACGGCCGGAGTAGTCAACACGTTTACCCAAAAGGTTCTGGCGGAATCGGCCCTGCTTACCTTTCAGCATATCGGACAGGGATTTCAGCGGACGGTTGTTGGGGCCGGTGACCGGACGGCCGCGGCGGCCGTTGTCGATCAGGGCGTCCACAGACTCCTGGAGCATACGCTTTTCGTTGCGCACGATAATATCCGGTGCGCCCAGCTCCAGCAGCTTCTTCAAACGGTTGTTTCGGTTAATAACGCGGCGATACAGGTCGTTCAGATCAGAGGTGGCAAAACGGCCGCCATCCAGCTGAACCATGGGGCGAATATCCGGAGGGATTACCGGGATGGCATCCAGGATCATCCACTCCAGCTTATTGCCGCTCTGATAGAAGGCATTGACCACATCCAGGCGCTTGAGCAGACGCACACGCTTTTGACCGGTAGCAGTCTCCAGCTCCTCGGTCAGCTCATCCCGCAGGGCTTTCACATCAATGTCTTGCAGCAGCTTTTTGATGGCCTCGGCAGCCCATGCCGGCCTCAAAGTCGTCCTCATAGCGCTCGCGCATTTCTGCATATTCTTTTTCGTTCAGGATCTGCATTTTCTCCAGCGGGGTGTCGCCGGGATCCGTTACGATATACAGTGCAAAGTACAGCACCTTCTCCAAATAACGGGGGCTCAGATCCAGTACCAGCCCAAGGCGGCTGGGAATGCCCTTAAAATACCAAATGTGAGACACGGGAGCCGCAAGTTCAATATGACCCATACGCTCACGGCGCACCTTGGCCCGGGTGATCTCTACGCCGCAGCGCTCGCAGACCTTGCCCTTATAGCGTACTCTCTTATATTTGCCGCAGTGGCACTCCCAGTCCTTCATGGGGCCGAAAATGCGCTCGCAGAACAAACCGTCCCGCTCCGGCTTCAGCGTTCTGTAATTAATGGTCTCCGGCTTGGTGACCTCGCCGTAGGACCACTCCCGAATCTGCTCGGGAGACGCCAGACCGATTTTGATCGAGCTGAATTCGTTTTCTTTATTCTCCATCATGGAAGCACTCCTTTATATATAATGTAGTGTCGGAATGGCGTTTACGCGTCGGCCCCGTCGTCCGAATCGTCGTCCAGGGCGTTTGCAAACAAATCTGCAAACGAATCCGCTGCGTCTGCGCCTGCTTCCTCGCCGGCTTCTTCCGCATTCTCAATGCCAAAGCCCTCGCTGCCCTCGTCAAAGTCATTGACAGTGGTGAACGCCTTGTCATCAATAGGCTGAATGCCGGTGCCATCGTCCAGATCCTGCTTGAGCTCTACTTCCTCGCCGTTGGCGTCATACACACGAGTATCCAGACCCAGTGCCTGCAGCTCTTTTAACAGAACCTTGAAGGATTCCGGCGTGCCTGCCTTGGGGATATTCTCACCCTTAACAATGGCCTCATAAGCCTTCACACGACCCACAACATCATCGGACTTCACAGTCAGAATCTCCTGCAGGGTGTAGGATGCGCCATACGCCTCCAGAGCCCAAACCTCCATCTCACCGAAACGCTGGCCGCCGAACTGGGCTTTACCGCCCAAAGGCTGCTGGGTGACCAGGCTGTAAGGACCGGTGGAACGGGCATGGATCTTATCATCTACCAGGTGATGAAGCTTCAGGTAATACATGTAGCCCACGGTCACCGGGTTATCAAACTTTTCGCCTGTACGGCCGTCGGTCAGGGTGGTCTTACCATCCTCACGCAGGCCGGCCAATTTCAGGCATTCACGAATGTCGTCCTCATGGGCACCGTCAAATACGGGGGTCATCATCTTCCAGCCCAATGCCATAGCGGCATAGCCCAGATGCACCTCCAGCACCTGCCCGATGTTCATACGAGAAGGTACGCCCAAGGGGTTCAATACAATATCCAACGGGCGACCGTCCGGCAGGAACGGCATATCCTCCTGGGGCAGTACCCGGGACACAACGCCCTTGTTACCGTGACGACCGGCCATCTTATCACCGGCCTGGATCTTACGCTTCTGGGCGATATAAACGCGAACCACTTTGTTCACGCCGGGGCTCATTTCGTCGCTGTTGGCACGGGTGAACACCTTAACATCCACCACAATACCATACTCGCCGTGGGGCACACGCATGGAGGTGTCACGCACCTCGCGGGCCTTCTCACCGAAGATGGCACGCAGCAGCCGCTCCTCTGCGGTCAGCTCCGTCTCGCCCTTGGGGGTCACTTTACCCACCAAAATATCGCCGCTGTGTACCTCGGCGCCGATGCGGATAATACCGTCCTCGTCCAGATCCTTCAGCGCGTCCTCGCCCACATTGGGAATATCGCGGGTGATCTCCTCCGGACCCAGCTTGGTGTCTCTGGACTCCACCTCGTGCTCCTCAATGTGAATGGAAGTATAAACATCGTCCCGCACGATCTTCTCGTTGATCAATACGGCGTCCTCGTAGTTGTAGCCTTCCCAGGTCATAAAGCCGATCAGGGCGTTCTTACCCAGAGAAACCTCACCATTGCAGGTGGCGGGACCGTCGGCGATCACCTGGCCGTCCTCTACCTGCTGGTGCAGGGAGACGATGGGCCGCTGGTTGATACAGGTGCCCTGGTTGGAGCCGCAGAACTTTACCAACTCGTAATGGTCGATCTCACCGGAAGCGGTCTTAATATCAATGGTACGCGCGTCTACGGCGCACACGGTGCCGCCACGCTTGGCAATGACCACCACGCCGGAGTCGTAAGCTGCCTTATACTCCATACCGGTACCACTACCGGGGCCTCGGTCTTCAGCAGCGGCACAGCCTGGCGCTGCATGTTGGCGCCCATCAGTGCACGGTTGGCGTCGTCGTTCTCCAAAAACGGAATCATAGCCGTAGCTACGGATACAACCATCTTGGGGGGATACATCCATGTAATCCACCCGCTCCGGGGGCAGGGTCAGGAACTCGTCCCGATGGCGGCAGGTAACACGGCGGTTGGTGAAGTGACCTTCCTCGTCCAGAGGCTCATTGGCCTGGGCCACAACGAACTCGTCCTCCACATCGGCGGTCATATAGACCACCTCATCGGTGACCACACCGGTCTCTTTATCCACCTTACGGTACGGTGCCTCAATGAAGCCGTACTCATTCAGCCGGCTATAGCAAGCCAGATAAGAGATCAGGCCGATGTTGGGTCCTTCGGGAGTCTCAATGGGGCACATTCTGCCGTAATGGGTATAGTGTACATCTCGCACCTCAAACCCGGCGCGGTCACGGGACAGACCGCCGGGGCCCAGTGCGGACAGACGGCGCTTATGAGTCAGCTCCGCCAAGGGGTTGTTCTGGTCCATAAACTGGGACAACGGAGAGGAGCCGAAGAACTCACGAATGGCAGCCACCACCGGGCGAATGTTAATCAGTGCCTGGGGAGTAATGGCATCCTCGTCGTCCTGTGCCTGCAAGGTCATACGCTCACGAATCACGCGCTCCATACGGGTAAAGCCGATACGGAACTGGTTTTGCAGCAACTCGCCTACTGCGCGGATACGACGATTGCCCAGGTGGTCAATGTCGTCTGTGGTCTTATACACCGCAAGCCAGGTTGCAGAGATAAGACACGGTAGCAAAAATATCGTCTGTGGTAATGTGCTTGGGCACCAGGTCATCCTGCTTAATGCGGATCTCCTCTTTCAGTGCCTCTTCATCATCGCCGCACTTCTCCAGGATCTCTGCCAGCACAGCATAGCTGACCTTTTCACGAATACCCAGAGGGGTGCAGTCAAAGTCCACATATTTCTTGATATCGACCATGCCGTTGGACACAACTTTTACATTGTTGCCGTCCACATCGACAAATGCAAACATAACACCTGCATCCTCGATCTCCATGGCCTTGATCTTGTCGATCTTCTCACCGGCGTCTGCCAGGAACTCACCCTGGGGAGAGATCACCGGTTCTGCCAGGATCTGGCCGTTCAGGCGGTCAGCCATACCCAGCTTTTTGTTATACTTGTAGCGACCCACTCGGGACAGATCGTACCGGTGCGGGTCAAAGAACAGGCCGTCCAAGTGAGCCTGTGCCGTCTCCAAAGTGGGCGGCTCGCCGGGACGCAGGCGCTTGTACACCTCCAGGAGTGCCTCCTCCTGGTTCTTGGTGGTGTCCTTCTCAATGGTGGCCACCAGGCGCTCATCCTCACCGAAATAGTCAATGATCTCATGATCGAGACCCAGACCCAACGCACGCAGGAAAGTGGTGATAAAGATCTTGCGGTTCTTATCAATGCGCACATAGAACAGGTCGTTGGCGTCTGTCTCATACTCCAGCCATGCGCCCCGGTTGGGGATCACGGTGTTGGTATACAATTCCTTACCGGTCTTGTCATGGTCCATGTGGTAATACACGCCGGGGGAACGCACCAACTGAGACACAATGCAGCGCTCTGCACCGTTGATTACAAAAGTGCCGGCATCCGTCATCAGCGGGAAGTCGCCCATGAAGATGATGTTCTCCTTCACCTCACCGGTCTCTTTGTTCTGCAAGCGGGCACGGACCTTCAGGGGTTTGGCGTAAGTCACATCCCTTGCCTTACACTGGGCAATGGTGTACTTGGGGTCCTCGTCCATGGTGTAGTCGATAAAGTCCAGCACAAGATTGCCTGTATAATCCGTGATGGAACCAATGTCGCGGAACACCTCTTCCAAACCTTCATCCAGGAACCACTGGTACGATTTCTTCTGCACTTCAATGAGGTTGGGCATTTGCATCACTTCATTGATCTTTGCAAAACTCTTTCGTGTTGTGGTGCCGAGCTGCACGTCTTTCACGTTCAACATAAAAGGGGTCACTCAATCTTTTTTCTCAGAAAAAGTCGAAATCCAGCGCCGATCCGCTGCCGCGGGCTAAAGTTTTTCGCACGGCCCGGCAGGGGCGCGCATATACTCGTGCGCATAAATTTCCATTTTAATCGTGCATATAATATAGACGAACAAGCCCGGAAAGTCAACAATTATTTTTATATAAATTCCACAAAACGAAAAACTTTTTGATACACGCCGCCGTGTGCTTCTTGTTTTTCGTCACTTTGCACAAGAATTTTTCAAAAAATTCTACAAATCGGAGCGCTAAAAATTGATTTCTTCTCTCCCCTTATGGTATAATAGACGGCAAGAAAATCAACTGGAGCGAACCATGAAACAAAACTGTAAGCGTATTTTTTCTCTGCTGCTGTGCGCCGCTTTGGTGTGCACCCTGTTTGCCGGTTGCGGCGGACGGAACAAGCAGCTGGATATTATCTACCCCATCACCGGCAATATCACCAGCTTTGACCCTCAGGTGGCTGCCACCCAGGATGAATACCTGATCGCGGAGAATTGCTATGAGGGGCTGGTGCGTGTAGAGGACGACGGCACGGTCAAACCGGCTGTGGCTGCGGACTGGACGGTGAGCACCGACCAAAAGACCTACACCTTCCATCTGCGCCAGGGACTGAAGTGGCACCTGACGGACGCAGTAACCGAGCGTATGGGCAAGAACTGGGATCCGGACATTACCGCCCATGATTTTGTTTTTGCGCTTCAGCGCGCCGTATCGCCCCAGACCGCCTGTCCCCTGTACCCTGCCCTGTCCGGCATTGCCGGTGCACAGCAGGTGTACACCAAACAGAAGAGCGCCTCTGCGCTGCAAGTAAAGGCCACGGACGATTACACCTTGGTGATCACCTTACGCACCCCGGACGCCGGGTTCTTTTCTACCCTGTCCGGCGCAGCAGCCATGCCCTGCAACAAAGAATTTTTTACCGCCACCAAGGGCCGCTACGGCCTGGGCACGGAGTATTCTCTCTTTAACGGCCAATTTTATGTAAAAAATCAACTGGACACCTCTTATACCCTGAACAAAAATCAGGAATACAAGGGCGCCAACCCCACGAAGGTGGACAATATCACCCTGAATATCAAGGACGAAAACAGCAAGGTACCGGAGAAGTTGGAAAGCGGCTACTACGACGCTGCCTTTCTCACCGGCAGTGAGTACGGCGCCCTGAAAAAGAAGGACGACCTGACCGCTATCCCCTATGCCAACACCACCTGGGCGTTTTTGCTTAACACCAACCAAGGCAGCCTATCCAATGAAAAAATGCGCCGAGCCATCTGCCTGAGCCTGTCCCCGGCAGATACAAAAAACAGCAAGTATCTGCAGGCGTCCACCGGCATTACCCCGCCTAGTACCACGGTGGACGGCGGGAATGTGACCACTGCTAAAAACAGCCTGGTGCCTGCCAGGGATGCTGCCCGCGCCCAAACCCTGTGGAAAGCCGGGTTGGAGGAGACCGGGCTGACCACCGTGGCGCTGACAGTCATTACCACCCCGGAGATGGACGCTTACGCCAAGGCGCTGGTACAGGGGGTGCAAAGCAGCTTGGGCACTGTGACCACCTACGGCAACGGCACCGGCATTGCCTTTTCCCTAAAGATCGAAACCATGACCAAAGCGGAGATGGAGAGCCAGATGGCCGCAGGCACCTACGACATTGCCTTGTACCCTATGGAGGCCGCCAGCCAAAGCCCGGTGACCTTTCTGTCCAACCTGCTCTCCACCAACTATATGAAGCTGCAAAGCGATAAAATCGAACGGGCGCTGACAGTGGCCAAGAACGCCACTGCCGGCACGGCCACCGCCGCCTGCCGGGCCTGCGAGCAGGCGCTGATCCAAACCGGCGCCGTTCTACCGGTATTCTATGAGTCTGCCTACTATGTGATGGCTGGAGGCGTCAGCGGCGTTCAGTTTCACCCGGGCAGCGGGAGGGTCTCCTTTGTTGAAGCGGTCAGAGCATAATAAGCGGTACGCTATGGTCTTTTGGGTGCTCAGCGTGGTGTGTATGGGTGTAATCTTCTACCTGTCCTCCCGCACAGCGGACCAATCCAGCCGCGAGAGCGGCGCTGTACTGGCCTGGCTCACCCGCCTGCTGGGCGATGGTCGGCTCACAGACTTTTTGGTGCGCAAATCCGCACACTTTTTGGAATACACCGGGCTGTGCCTGCTGCTGAGCTTTGCCTGCGCAGCCACCTGGGGACGCCGGTACACCGCCGTCAGCCTGCCCATTGCCAGTCTGTATGCGATCACTGACGAGGTGCACCAGCGCTTTGTGCCCGGGCGTTCCTGCCAGGCGGCAGACTGGGCGATTGACACCGCCGGTGCGGCCCTTGGACTGCTGTGTGCCGGGGTGCTGTTGTGGCTTTGGCTGCGCTATCGTACCAAAAAGCACGACAAGAATTGACATTGCCGCCAAATCGTATATAATATAGGACATATTCTTAAAATTAAGAGTGAGGAAGCAACATGAATGTATTGATTTACGACACGGAAGAACAGATCGGCATTGCAGCCGGTAACTATATGTGCGGCCAGGTGCTGGCAAAGCCCAACTCCGTACTGGGTCTGGCCACCGGCTCCACCCCGCTGAAGCCCTACAACCACATGATCCGCCTGTACGAGCAGGGTGCCGTGGACTTCTCCAAAGTGACCACTTTTAACCTGGACGAATACTGCAAGCTGGATGTGGAAGACAAAAATTCCTACCACTCCTTTATGCACGAAAATCTGTTTGACCACATCAATATCCCGAAGGAGCGCATTCACTTTTTGGACGGCAACGCAGCGGACTTAGAGGCCGAGTGCAAGCAGTACGAGGAGAGCATTCGCGCTGTCGGCGGCATTGATATTCAGCTGCTGGGTATCGGCCCAACGGTCACATTGCCTTTAACGAGCCCAGCGACTCCTTCCAGCGGTGGACCCATGTGGTGTCCCTTAAGGAGAGCACCATTCAGGACAACAGCCGCTTCTTTAACACCATTGAGGAGGTGCCCACCCAAGCACTGACCATGGGCATTGGCTCCATTATGCAGGCCAAGCGCATTCTGATCATCGCCCTGGGCGAGCACAAGGCCAAAGCCATTAAGCAGGTAATCTCCGGCAATGTAACCCCGGAATGCCCCGCCTCTGTGTTACAGTTCCATACAGATGTAACGCTGATGCTGGATCGGGGCGCCGCTTCCCTGCTGTAATATTTTGAAATCAGGTGATCAAGTATGAATAAAGGGATCAAAGCAGCGCTGGCGCTGGGTCTGTGCTGCGTCACCGCCGCCGGGCTGTTTGGCTGCACCAAGGCTGCCCCGGAAGAGACCACCCAGCCCGCCACGGTCGCAACCCGGCCCGCTGCCACCATGGCAGACACCACGGTGCCGGAGAGCACCACAAATGCTTCTACCGACACTACTACAAAACCGGCAGAAACCACCACCAAAAAGGCAAAAGAGGACAGCGGAAGCGCCTACACCGTCAACCAGGCACTGGACGCCCTGACCAACTACTATGGCAAGGGCTACGATGTGGACGGCACCGTGTCTGAGGGCAACAACTACTATTTTGCCGTTTATAAAAACAAAAAGAAGTACGCCTCCGTCAAAGTCAATATGCAGACCGGCGATGCGGTAGAGACCCGCACCAAGGACGGCGCGACGGCCAACTTCAATGTATTTGTATAAGGAGGCTCCTATGGATAAGGAAAAGTTTTATATCACCACGCCCATTTACTACCCCCTCCGGCAATCCCCACATCGGGCACTGCTACACCACCGTGGCCTGCGACTCCATCGCCCGCTTTCGGCGCATGCAAGGGTGCATGATGTGCTCTTTCTCACCGGTACGGACGAGCACGGTCTGAAAATTGAGCAAAAGGCCGCCGAGAAGGGTGTGACCCCCAAGGCGTATGTGGACGAGATCGTAGCCATCTTTAAGAAGCTGTGGTCTTACATGAACATCAGCTATGACCGCTACATTCGCACCACCGACGATTACCATATAGAGACGGTACAGAAGATCTTTAAGGAGCTGTACGACCGGGGCTATATTTATAAGGGCGAATACAAAGGCAAATACTGCACCCCCTGCGAGAGCTTTTGGACGGAAAGCCAGCTGGTGGACGGCAAGTGCCCGGAATGCGGCCGTGCGGTCACCGAGGCCGCTGAGGAAGCCTATTTCTTTAAGCTGTCCCCCTTTGCCGACCGGATCGAAAAGCTGCTGCTGGAGACGGATTATTTACAGCCTAAGAGCCGCGCGGTAGAGCTGGTCAACAACTTTATCAAGCCCGGTTTGGAAGATCTGTGCGTATCCCGCACTTCCTTCACCTGGGGCATTCCCGTCACCTTTGACCCGGGTCATGTGGTTTATGTGTGGGTAGACGCGCTCTCCAACTACATCAGCGCCCTGGGCTACCTGAATGACAAGTATGACGACTTTGACCGCTATTGGCCCGCCGATGTGCACATGGTGGCGAAAGACATTATGCGCTTCCACGCCATCATTTGGCCCGCCATGCTGATGGCACTGGATCTGCCGCTGCCCAAGCACCTGGCAGTACACGGCTGGATCACCTTTAATGGTCAAAAGATGAGCAAATCCATCGGCAATGTGGTAGACCCGCTGGTGCTGGGCGAGCGCTACGGTGCAGATGCCATTCGCTACCACATTCTGCGAGAGATGGCGCTGGGCGCAGACAGCTCTTTTTCTAACGAAATTATGATCAACCGCATTAACGCGGACTTAGCTAACGATCTGGGCAACCTGGTGTCCCGCACCGTGGCTATGGCAGAGAAATACTTTGGCGGACCTTGCCGGAATGCAGAGAAGCAGACGAAGAACTGGACGCCTCTCTCATTGACCCGGCACTGGAGCTGCGGGATAAAGTGGCTGCCTACATGGACCAGACCCAGCTGAACAACGCCCTGGCAGAGATCTTCAAAGTGATCTCCAGAGCCAACAAGTATATTGACGAAACCACCCCCTGGATTCTGGGCAAGGACGAGAGCCGCAAGGCTCGGCTGGCCAGCGTGCTGTACAACCTGCTGGAGGTGATCCGGATCACCACCACCCTGCTGTCCTGCTTTATGCCCACCTCTATGCCCAAGGCCTGGGCGCAGATCGGCGCTACCGAGGACCTGATCACCTATGAGAACGCTGCCAAATTCGGCGTGCTGCCTGCCAATGTAACGGTGCACAAGGGCGACGCTCTGTTCCCCCGCATTGACACAGACAAGGAGATCGACGAACTGAACGCCTTAATTAAAGCCCAAATGGAGAAGGCCATCGCTGCCCAGCAGCCTAAGGCAGAGGTGCCCGGTGTGGCGCAGATTGCCTTTGACGACTTTAGCAAGGTAGAGCTGCGCGTGGCAGAGATCACCGACTGCGAACCCATTAAGCGGGCAAAGAAGTTGCTCAAACTGCAAGTGAATGACGGCGACGGCAGCCGTCAGATCGTCAGCGGCATTGCCCCCTGGTACAAGCCGGAGGACCTGATCGGTAAAAAAGTGGTGATCGTAGCCAACTTAAAACCTGCCAAGCTGTGCGGCGAGATGAGCAACGGTATGCTTCTGGCCGGCGATGTAGGCGATCATGATGTACAGGTGCTGTTTGTGGACGGTATGCCTGCCGGCACCAAGATTCGCTAAAAAAACACAAAAGAGCGAGCAGTCTGCGGACCGGTCGCTCTTTTTTATAAAGGAATTCGATTTATGAAAAACGCTCCGATTTTTGACACCCACGCCCATTATGACGATCCTCAATTTGACCCGGATCGGGAGCAGCTGCTCTGCCGGCTGCCCGACCTAGGCGTGGTGGGTGTGGTCAGCTGCGGCTGTGATCTGCCCTCCTCCCTGCAAAATCAGGCGCTGAGCCGCCAATATCCCTGGTTTTACTTTGCCGCCGGGTTCCACCCGGAGAATTTGGAAGGCGCCGATTTAGAGGACATAGAGCGCCTACGGCCGCTGCTGGCGGACCCCAAGTGCGTGGCGATTGGCGAGATCGGCTTGGACTACCACTGGATGGCCAGCGACAAAGACACGCAAACGGCCTTTTTCCGCCGTCAGATCCAGCTGGCAAAGGAAGTGGACAAACCCATTATCGTACACGACCGGGAAGCCCATGGCGACACGCTGGAGCTGCTGCAGGCCTTGCAGCCCAAAGGCGTGGTGCACTGTTTCTCCGGCAGCAAGGAAATGGCAAAGGAGATCATCAAACTGGGCATGTACATCGGCCTGAACGGTGTGGCCACCTTCAAGAACGCCCGCAAAGCGCTGGAGGTGGTGGAAACGATCCCCTTAGAACGCCTGGTGTTGGAAACGGACTGTCCTTACCTGGCGCCAGAGCCTTGCCGCGGGCAGCGCAATAACTCTGCTCTGATCCCTCACATCGCCGCACGCATCGGGCAGGTGCTGGGACTGTCTCCCCAGGCTGTGCTGCGCCAAACGGCGGAGAACGCCCGCGCACTGTACGGTCTGCAAGTCTAAACAAAGAGAGCCACAAAAACCGTTACCGGTCTCTGTGGCTCTCTCTTGTGTTGGATCGCCTGTTTACAGACTCTTGATAAAGTCAAGGACTTTCTTCTGATTCTCTTTGTCTATCACGCACAGACGGAACAGGGTCTCCCACTCCTCTTTGTTCAACTCGCCCAAGCAGTTGATAAAGTTGAGATGCCATTCTGATCCTCTTTGTCCATAATCCGCAGACGAAACAGTACCATACGCTCTACATTACTAAGCTCGGCAATACCGTCATTGATCTGGCCCTTCAAATAGCTGGAGGGCTGCTCGTTATTGGCATCGTAAGCCACGCCTGCATCATGCAGCGTATCTGCGGTGTTGCTTGCAGCGCTTTTCATGCCCAGCAGGTAGTCCGTGCTCACCTCGTAGGCATGGGCCATCTTACACAGCAGGGGGTATTTGGGGTGGCTCTTTCCAGTCTCATAATACGCATAAGTGCTGCGATTTACTTCAAATAGCTTAGAGGCCTCCTCTTGGGTCATACCTGCGTTCTCACGCAGACGAGTCAGCATGGCCGGCAGGCCGTTGCCTTCTCTCGCATTGCTGGAATTTTGTTGTTTTGTTGCGTTGTCCATAATCGCTTCCCGATCTCCTCTCTCTCGGTCTTGGTCATTGGTTGATTTTTTGATTGTTATTCGATATGGGCCGTGTTCTTTTTTCACAGCGTGACAAGTTTACACAATTTTTCCGAATTTGTCAAGGGTTTCGCCAACATTTTCCGGTTACAAAAAATTGACAAAGCCGTGTTGAAATGATATTATAAAGCAAAATAAAGCGAAAAAGCGCATAATACCGCCAAAAATTTAAGGAACGGTGACGACCAGAATGATAAAAAAAACGATTAGCCTTTTTTTGGCAATTTGTCTGTTAATGACCACTTTAACAATATTACCGACAACTGCCTTTGCCAAGAGTTATGCCGACCAGTTACGGGACAAAGGCTTCCCGGAAAGCTATATCAGCAAGCTGGTAAGCCTGCACAATAAGTACCCCAAATGGGATTTTCAGCCGCTGAAGACCGGGCTGAATTTCACCGCTGCCGTTAAAGCAGAGCGCTCCCCCCACTCTAAGCAACTGATTGAGCGTCAGTCTTCTCTGTCTGCCGCCTATTACTGCAGCTGCGCCTCCTGCAAGAACAAGCCCCAGGAAGGCCCAGTTGGTACTCTGCCTCTCAAAACGCGGTGATGCACTATATGGATCCCCGCAACTTCTTTTGATGAGAAGCATATTTTCCAGTTTGAATCCACCGCATATAATTCCAAGCAGACCAAAGCCGGGGTGGAGACCATTCTCTCCCCACCTGGATGCACAATTCCCGGATCAACTACCTGACCACCGACGGCAAGACCCGCAAGAACTACGACAGCAAGACCAAGTATTCCGACGCGATTTTGGCCGCCGCAAAAAACAGCGGTATGAGCGCCTATTATCTGGCCTCCAAAATCGTACAGGAGGTGGGCAGTACCAAAGCCACCACCGGCGGCGCCAGCGGCAACCGTGCGCCGTTTATCGGCATTTACAACTACTACAATATCGGCGCTTACAGCGGCGCAATGGACGGGCTGGAATGGGCTGCCGGGTATCTGCGCCTGGAGAAGGACGCCACCATTTACTCTGACTATAAAAACGGCAAGGTCAGCGGCACCAAGACCAAGGCTAAAAAGGGTCAGTATATGGTATGGCGCGCCAATGCAGGCAAATACTACCGGGTGCGCCTGTACACAGATAACAATGGCAGATACACCACCGGCACCTCCGGTTATGTGCCCAAAAGTGTCTGCCGCACCAAGTACTTTAACTACGGCCGTCCCTGGAGCAACCCCTACAAGTCCATTTACAACGGCGCAACATACATAGCAAACGGCTTCTCCAAAACCCAAAACACCGGCTATCTGCAAAAGTTCAATGTAGCCCCCGGCACGGCAGAGAAGCACAGCCACGAATATATGGCCAATGTACAGGCGGCGGCTTCTGAGTCTGTTACCACCTATAACGCCTATAAATCGGCTAAAATTCTGAACACGGCCAAGACCTTTATTATTCCCGTGTACAGCGGTATGCCCGCTTCCACCGCAAATGTGAACCACATTTCCACTTCTACCTCCGGCAGCACCACGACCACCACAAGGCCCTCCACCACCGCAGCAGCCAAGAACCGGGTCACCGGGCTGACTCTGACCGGGCGCACCCAGACCAACTTAACATACAAGTGGAACAAGGTATCCGGCGCCACCAAATACTATATCGACATTACCAACAAAACCAAGGGTACCAACTTCTCCAAAACCGTCACCGGCACCAGCGCCACCCTGCACAACCTGACAGATACCGAGGAGTACGCCGTGCGGGTGCGAGCCTATGTAAAGGCAAATACGGCCCTTACAGCGCCTACAACATCAAGCACTGCCTACCCGGTAAAGTCAGCGGTGCTAAGGTAAAAAGCCGTTCTGCGGCCTCTGTGGCTCTCCAGTGGAGCAAAAAGGCCGGTGCCGACGGCTACTATATCTATCGCTACGACACCAAATCCAAAAAACAACCAAGGTAGCTACGATCAAAGGTAACAAAACCACCGGCACCGTCAGCAAGCTGAAAGCCAACACCGCCTACACCTTCCAAGTGGCAGCGTACACCACAGACAGCAGCACCAAGACCGGCGCCAAAAGCAGCAAGGTCAGCACCAAAACACTGACCGCCACCCCAAAGATCAGCTCCGCCACCCCGCCTAAGTCTAAGAAGATCACGATTAAGTGGGGCAAAGTCGCGTGCAGCGGCTACCAGGTGCAATACTCCACCACCAAGAACTTTAAGCAGAATTTTCTGGACTTTACGGTAAAGAATAGCGCCACCTCCAAGACCTTCTCCACCTACCGGACCAAGACCACCTACTATGTGCGTATCCGTTCCTACCGCACCGAGGGCAAGAAAAAAAGTCTACTCCGCCTGGAGCGCCACCAAGTCCGTTAAAGTGAAATAATAAACATAACAAAACGCCCCGTGCAGTTCCAAACCGCACGGGGTACTTTTTGTGTGTTATTCGTTTGAGCCGCCAAACTTCACTTTTATGATATAGTCCCGCAAAAAGGACAGCAGGACGATCAAAACCGGTGCACCGGCACAAAGCCACTTGACCCATCCGCTTTGTTCCAACCGCTCTCCGCCAAAGGCAATGAACAATACGACCTCAAAGAGGACCAGCAAAGCCACCAGACAGCAAGTGGTTAGAATGTAGAATTGTTTTTTGTTCATTTGCTTCCGTTCTCCTATTCAGTACCAACATTACTATAATTTATACGAACTATACGGCCCATAACTTTCTCCGGAGCTTGGCCTAAATGTCCAGTCATATCGACATTGTACCTTACCGCTCGCTAACACCTGCGTATATGCAACACATTTTACATTTCCTCCAATGCACGCCGCAGATACAGCGCTCAAGGCTGTCGCACCGATTTTAGTCAATACTGAAAGCCACCCTGTACTCGGGATAACCGCAGCAATGATACCCGCTAATGTCGCAGCTGCCACACCTCGAGCCCACGAAATACGATGATTTGATGTATCGTGATAACGCCAACCAGTGGTAGCTAATGGCGATACACTCTCAATTGATTTTTCATCTGAAAGCTCACAGCATTCTCAACATAAGCAACCGGTTTGCCGTTGAGAAATATTATACCAGAACAAACATCATAATACACAACATCCGTTATTTCATCCGTGATGTTAGTAATGTACATATATTCTTTATCATCCACAATCCTAGATTCGCATCTATATTCCTTGCCATCAATTATGGCAGTTTCAATATTTTCGGCTGCGTAGGTGGCGGTAGCACCAAAAGAACAAACGACGAACATTACAGCGGATAAAAACAAGCTTACCATTCTTTTACTCATAATAATTCTCCTTCTTTTTTATATTGCTCTTGTCTGCTTACGAATAAAGGAATGCTTTGAACATCGGAAACACCTCCTGCCTATTTATTGGGTAATCGATTGGCTAACGCACTTGACAATTATTCGGCGCCTTTGCAATTATCAATCTCGATTTTAATGTATCATTTATCATTCTGTCTGCATTTGTTTCCAAACTTCTATCTTCAATAACATTTAAGCGCATTGTAAATAATTTGTCAAGCGTTTTTTAGAACATAAAAAAGGCGGGGGAGTACCCGCCTTTAACTTTTTAATCCTTATTTCTTTTTGCCGGATTTTTCCTCATACACGGCGGCCACGGAATCCACATCGCCGGAGGCAATAATATGCCCTTTCTCCAACAAAATGGCCGTGTCGCAAATGGCCTTCACCTGCTGAATATTATGAGACACAAACAGCACGGTCACGCCCTGATCAAACATAGACTGGACCTTAGCCAAACTCTTTTTGCGGAAACGGGCGTCGCCTACGGACAGCACCTCATCCAAAATCAGAATATCCGGCTCCACAGCCGTGGCAATGGAAAAGCCCAAGCGGGCTTTCATACCGGAAGAATAGTTCTTCAGCGGCACGTCAATAAACTTGCCCAGCTCGGAGAATGCCACAATCTCGTCATATTTTCTCTCCAAATACTCTCGGTTGTAGCCCAGAATGGCACCGTACAGGAAAATATTTTCCTTACCGGTGTAGTTGGGGTCAAAGCCGGCGCCCAGCTCCAGCAAAGGCGCAATCACGCCTTTCTTTTTCACAGTGCCCTCCGTAGGCTTGTATACACCTACAATGGTCTTGAGCAGTGTGGATTTACCGGCACCGTTCAGGCCCAAAATGCCCAAATGCTGGCCCCGGCGCACCTGGAAGTTAATGTCCTGCAAGGCATAAAACTTCTTGAATTCCAGCTGACGCCTTAACAGCTTGATCACATATTCCTTTAAGTTGTCCACCTTTTCCTTATTCAGGTTAAAGGCCATGGTCACATTTTCAACAGAAATGACTACATCGTTGTCCATACGGTTCATCCTTTACAGTTCTTGCCCTTGCGTGCAAAGGCCACAATCCCCGAAATCGCCAGCAGCAGTCCGCCGGCACCCAGGCACATATACAGCCAGTCGATCATATACCGAGTAGCAGCCGCACAAAGATACGCGGGAAAAATATACAGATTTTTTGGTGCAGCAGCACCAGCATGATCACAGCGCATAGCACCGTCACCAGTCCGGCGGCACAGATACCGTCTGCCGCCAGCAGGCGCTGAAGCCGCTTGGCAGCGCCGCTGCGCCTCAACAGCCATACCGCCAGCGCTACGCCGCAGCAGGCGATCACGCCCCCTGCCACAGAGGCTCGCATACTCAGATTTGCAAAGCTTTGCAGATCCGCTGCAAAAACCAGCGCCATACGGCCAGCCATATAATCTGCAAATGCCTTGCCAAAATCCTGCACCTGCGCCGTAGTGGCGCCGGGAGCTGCCTTGGCTGCCGCCGTTTCTAATGCGGTACGCACCTCTTGGAGCGCCGGCGCCAGCTTGGCCGAGCGATCCTTGCTTTTTAACATAACCCCCGCATAGGTCTGCACCGCCGTGCGCACGCCGTCCTTGGTGACTGCGTCTGCCACAGCTGTGTCCAGCCCGTACTCCAGGCAAAGATCCGCCGCATACTGGTGGACCTCCGTATAAAGGCCGTCCACATAAGTATCGCCGCCAAGGCTGCGCACCATACGCGCCGGGTTGCCAAAAGCGCGCCCACCAACACAGACAGGGTCAGCACGCCGGTAAAAACAAACAGCAAAAACGCACTGCAACAAGCGCGTCGATCGTGCTTGTTGATCTTAATCATCGGCGCTCACCTCCACAGCCGGGCCGGAGGCCTTTTCACAAAACACATACAGCCGCTGATCCGCCAAGTTGCCAAAGGGCGACTGGGGATAGGTACAAAAGAGGATCAGCTTTTCCTTGTCCACCACAGACACATCTACGGATTCGTCCGAAGTGAGCACCTGGTGGTCCGTCACCCGGTAGGAGAAGTGCCCCCAGTTGGTGGAAAAGTCGATGAGGTCGCCTTTTTTCAGCTGTGCCAAGTTCCGGAACACCGTTGTATTGTACCCGGTGACAACGGTAGACTTGCCGTAACCCGGCAAACCATAAGCCGTAGACGCAGCCGCACCGGCACGCAGGCACACCCGATTGGCGCCATAATACACCGGGCAATCCAGCCCAATTTGGCTGCATTCCAGTCGACCGAAGTGCATACCGCCGGTCACCGTGGCGCCATCTACGATTCCAAAGGTATTGGGCTGGGGGTCGTACTGCTCCGTCAGCTGCAAATCGCTGTCTGCCCGGGGCAACTTGGCCTGCACATCATGCACGGCAGACACCGCATAGCGCCCACCCAGCACCCATATCGGTGTAAACACCAGCGCGGCTGCCAGCACAAACACCAGCACCACCGCCAGGTGGCGCAGCAGCGCACGCCCTTTACCGGCCGTCCCGTCTTTTTTCATACTCAGTCCTCAAACACTGCGCCCTTGGCGCCGCTGGTCACATGCTGGGCATACCGCTTCAGGTAGCCGGTCAGGTGCTGCTCCGGCGGCTGCCAGGTGGCCTTACGCCGCTCCAACTCCGCATCGGACACATCTACCCGCAGCACGCGCGCAGGAATATCAATCTCGATCATATCTCCGTCCTGTATCAAAGCGATGGTACCGCCCATAGCCGCCTCCGGACTCACATGGCCAATGGAAGCGCCGCGGGTGGCACCGGAGAACCGGCCATCCGTCAGCAGTGCAACCGAGGAACCAAGCCCCATGCCGATAATGGCAGAGGTGGGAGACAGCATCTCACGCATACCGGGGCCGCCCTTGGGTCCTTCATAGCGAATGACTACCACATCCCCGGCAACCACTTTGCCGCCGGTAATGGCCGCAATGGCCTCTTCTTCAGAATTATAGCACTTGGCCGGGCCTTTGTGCTGCATCATCTCCGGTGCAACAGCGCCCTTCTTCACCACAGCGCCGTCTTCTGCCAGGTTGCCGGTCAGCACAGCGATACCGCCGTCTGCAGAGAACGGTGCCTCCAGGGTGTGAATAATCTCACCGTCGGCGTCCGGCGCGGCGTCCAGTCGATCCTGTACCGTGCCGCTGACAGTCAGGCAATCGGTATTGATCATACCGCCCTTGGCCAACTCTTTCATCACTGCGGGAATACCGCCCACATCGTTCAGATCCGTAATAAACACGGAGGAGGCCGGATTCAGCTTGCAGATCTGGGGGTCTTTCGGCCGTAAGCGTCCAGCCGGGCCAGGTCAATATCATGGCCTGCCGCATGGGCAATGGCCGTCAAATGCAAAATGGTGTTGGTGGAGCAGCCGATGGCCATATCTGTGCGCATGGCGTTCTCAATGGCTTTCTCCGTAATAATATCCGAGGGCTTAATGTCCTCTTTCAGCAGATCCATTACCCGCTCACCGGCCTCTTTCGCCAGGCGCAGACGAGCGCTCATTACAGCCGGAATGGTACCGGAGCCGGGCAGGGACATGCCGATGGTCTCCGTCAGGCAGTTCATGGAATTGGCGGTATACATACCGGAGCAGCTGCCGCAGGTGGGGCAGGCGGTATAGGCACAGCTCTCCAAAATCTGGTCGCTCATTTTGCCCACTGCATTGGCGCCCACATACTCAAACTGCTCGGACAGGCCGATACGCCCGCCGGTGACGGCGCTCTTGCCGGGCAGCATGGGGCCGCCGCTGATGAAGATACAGGGCAGGTTCAGTCGGCAGGCAGCCAGCAGCATACCGGGCACGATCTTGTCACAATTAGGGATAAACACAATGGCATCCAGCGGGTGCGCGGTGAGCATCACCTCAATGCTGTCAGCAATCAGCTCACGGGAGCACAGAGAATACTTCATACCCTTGTGATTCATGGCGATACCGTCGCAAACGCCGATGGTGTTAAATTCAAAAGGCACGCCGCCGGCGTTGCGGATACCCGCCTTCACCTGCTCGGCGATCTTGTCCAAGTGCATGTGGCCGGGAATGTAGTCGCTCTTGGAGTTCACCACGGCAACGAACGGCCGCTTCATCTCCAGATCATCAATACCCAGTGCACGCAGTAACGAACGATGGGGGCTCTGCTGGGTCCCTTTTGATCAAATCAGAACGCATAATTTCACTCCTATGTGCTATATATAAAATACTAATATGGTATTCGCTTTATTATACTCATTTTTCGTCCGGTAGTCAAGCCCTGCCGGGGCAGCAAAAAGCGCGCCGTACACCCGGTGCAGCACGCTTTTTTCAGCTTGATCAAAAATCAAAGGTGAGCGGATCGTGGCCGGTGCGACGGTTTTGATTCATACCGCCCAGCGCCGCCATATTCTCCCCCTCCGGCGCAAAATCAAACACGGCAATATTCTCCGCCAGGCGCGCCGGGTTCTTGGACTTGGGAATGGGAATGGTCCCCTGCTGCACATTCCGGCGCAGCAAAATCTGTGCCGGGGTCTTGCCGTACTTGCGCGCCGAATTCTGTGGCAAAAGCGTTCCTTTTACCGCTTTTTTTGCCGTCTTGGCGCAGAAGCAGTGGAAGCATAGCTTTGGTCCAGCAAATCCTGCACCAGCACACGCGGCACACGATCGTCCATCGCAATGGAGATCCAGTGGGTTTTATTCATATGGTACGCAGGATAAATACCCTCCATACTGCACAAAGACCCGATCATCAATGGGTCGCATTTTACATTCAGGATCCATACCGGTGCTGTACCCGGGCATCCTAATTTATCTCCGGCGACACGCAGCAGCAGCGCAAACCACTTCTTGTTTTCGCGATGACGAAACACAGCATTTTCCGGACTGACCGCCCAGGGATATTCTGCCGAAACGCCGTACTGTGTACCTATCCATTGCTCTAATTCCTTTGGTTGCATGCTTACGCCCACCTTATCGACCATACATTGTTTACAATGCACAGTATACCACAGCCCGCTGCAATTTTCAATGCCGGTTCCGGGTACGCCAAACAAACGAATTTGGATATTCTTGTTGACAAACGGTCTGTACCGTGGTACAATTCTCCCACTATCGTTCTAAATAGAACATACGAGAGGGGCTGTTCCTATATATTTTCGAGATCGGCACAAGACCATCACCTGCTGCTATGAATCGCTGATGCGTACCATTTGCAACAAATATGAATTAACACAAATGGAATGTGACATTCTGATGTTTTTGCACGGCAATCCGGAATGCAATACTGCTGCAAGCTTGGTACGGATTTGCAAGTACACCAAGTCCCATGTATCCACCTCTCTAAAGAGGCTGGAGCAACGCGGATTGGTAGAACGGCAGCAAAGCGCAACCAATAAAAAGCATATTGAACTGCATTTAACGGCTGACGCGCAGCCGATTCTTGCCGACGGCATTGCCATTCAAAAGGAATTTGCAAAGCATGCACTGGCAGGCATTTCACAAGAAGAAATCGCTGTATTTAAAAGCGTATTTGACCAAATATGTAACAACGCAGAAGCGTATTTGCAGCAAAATAAATAGAATGAGCAAAAAGCACACCAAGCGAATTTTAGGCTATGAGGGCGACCGCCCCTTTTGGCACTTTTTTGACTTAAAAGCATATTTGATGATGGCCTGTATGATGATCGGCGGCATCGGTTTGCGTGCGGCAGGCATATTCCCGGACACATTTATTGCATTCTTTTATACCGGTCTCGGGTGTGCGCTGGCGTCTGCGGGCATCCTGTTTCTGAAAAATCACATCATCTACCATAAGCTGATTAAAAAGGAGTTTTAATAGAATGAAAAACAATGGATATAAACCTCGTGTGCCGGACATTATGGAGGCTGTTTTTGACATCGGCTATCTGCTGTTTGACTTGATTGCAGCCGTTTTGTTCTTTTGTTTTTTCTAAGGGAAACAGCTTATTTGTGTTGTACGGCATTCTCACCTTGACCTTATGCGGCGGCGACGCATTCCACTTGGTCCCTCGTGTGATTCGTGCATTCCGTGGCAGCAGCGACAAAATAAAAAAGCAGCTGGGTATGGGGTTGCAGATTTTCTCTGTCACGATGACCGTTTTTTACATTCTGCTGATGTATATTTGAAAAATACATTCCCGGAAATGCAAATTCCCGCCGCATTGAAATCATCATTTGGGTATCCGCATTGGTGCGTATTGTCGTATGCCTGCTGCCCCAAAACCGTTGGTGCTCGGATAACGGCAACCAAAAGCTGTCCATTATCCGCAACACGGTATTTGCCGTAACCGGTATCGGCGTCCTCATTCTGTACGCCTTGTCCGGCAATGCCCACGATTATCACCTGACCCGTATGGTAGCTGCCATTCTCATTTCCTTCGGCTGCTATCTTCCGGTTACCTTGATGAGTAAGAAACACCCTAAGGTCGGTCTGTTGATGATTCCCAAAACCTGTGCCTATATTTGGAGTATTGCAATGGGTTTGGAACTGCTTTTTTGAAGTCTTTTCACCGCACAAGAAACCGCTTGCTGTTGTGATACACAGTAAGCGGTTTTTATTATGGCTATTTACATTTGTACAGCACAGACAGCCTCTTGCAACCGTTGCAGATCCTGCTCATCCGGATGGGTCAATGCACGGTCAAAATTGGCAATCAGCATATCCAAATTAGGAGCCGGATTCGGTTGTTCTTTCATTTTCTCATACCGTTGCCGCACGGACAAGGGCATTTTGCCTTGGCACATAAATGTGCCAATCACTTGATTGCCGGCATCCAAATTTTCCTGCACGCGCAACAGAATTTTTTGAAAATACGCAGCACTTCCGCCAAATCCGGCGGTACCAAACAAAAAAATCTTTTTGTTCTTTACGATTTTCAACAATTCCAAGGTGGCGGCATCTGCCGTACCCTTATCGGTCCAAAAGCCGACAAACAATACCGGCGACGACGGCACACGGCCTTGGTAATCTCCAAAATAGTCGCAGCCCGCTGCCGGCAGCGCTTGCGCAATGGCCTGCGCCAGTATTTTTGTGTTGCCGGTTTGACTGCTGAATAGAACAGAATAACGCTCTTGCTCCATACCTGTTTCGCTTCCTTTCTGCTAAGAAACCCCGGAGGGATTCACCGCTTTATTATACTGCGTTTTTGCTGTTTTTCAAGCGCCGGCCGGCGGCGGTCACGAACACAACGCGCTGACCAGTGCCGTGTACCTGGCAGAATGATTTTGTATATCCGCTGCGCTGACGCCGTAAAAGCGGTACAAATCCTCGGCTGTTTTCTTGAATTTTCGCATAGCCGCCCGATTGCCGGAATAAGACAGGCTAAGATCCTGCCAAATGTAGTCGATCCCCATTTGGAGAAGACCGTCGCCCATTTTTATCTTGTACAAATGAAAATCCATAGGGACCGCATCATCGGGCAGTTGGGCGATTTTTCGACTGCGTGCTTCCAGCAGGTCCAAAAACGCCTGCACGGCAGTTTCGTCCGTAAGATCCGGCTCCGGCAGTTCCCCCAGCGAGCCTAAAAGCTCCGGCTTCTGCCGCAAAACCAGGTTCTCTTTTAAGCACCGCATTTGCTCTATGTAGTCGCTATCTGTGGCAGCCGCTTCGGTCAAGCCATACTTATCTTTTGCGTACTGCACGGTTTCTGCAAGAGAATGGGGCGCAGCCACGATCCGCTTTTCCGCTCTTTTCCTTTTATATCTATATATGCTGTCCCTGATCCTGGCTTTGAGCGCGCGCTTTTCCCCCGTCCCGGCAACAAAAATGCTTGTAGGACCATCTGCACCGCCGATCACAGAAACAGAAATTGCATTTTCACTGTGCTGCTTCATCGCTTCTCCTCACCAATGCCGCATTTGCCGCAATGCAACAAATCGGCATATATCATACACTATTTTTTCCTAATCCGAGGGGCGGGCAGGTCGTCCACCATGACGTCAAACAGACCGCAAAGATACGCGCGGTCGTCTACATTGTCCACCAGCAGCATAGGCTTCGCGCCGGGATACGGCAGTTCTTCCGTAGCCGACGGCATATAGGCTGCGGCGCCGGGGGTGGACTTTACCAGCAGGCGGTCGTCATAGATCCCGCCGATCACCCTGTCCCGATAATAGAGAATGTACTCCCCATCATCGCCCGAGCGCGCACCCCGTCCAAATCCGCCAGCTGCTCCAATATAAATTCCAAATACCCACGATCCGATGCCATAGTTACTGCTCCTTTTTGTCATTCAATGGAATCTGCTTTGCTGCCTAAATCCACCGCGCATTAAGATGATGGTCAAGTAACACAAAAGGGCAGCCCTAAAAAGGGGCCCCTGTTTTGTGGTGATTTATTTGTCCAAAGACTTCATGGTTGAGATTATCGTGACTAGCCTTAGGTAAGTTCCCCTTAGCGTCTATAAGTCCCCACCGGCATCTACGCGTTTGAAGCTGGGGTAAGCTCAGTTACGCCTAATTCAGATAGCGGAAAATCTAATGGCGTAAGCCGTGGAGTAAGCGGGTATAAGACGGCTTCATTTTTTGAAAACAAGCTGTGCACTGTGCTGAAGCTAATGCTTTAATAGTATAGCACACAGCTTAACAAAATTCAATATTCTCTGCTCATCACGGAGCACTTGAATATTTTTCTCAAGATCCATAATAAATATGATTGTATGTAAATAGCGCCTTAATCTCCGCCGCCATTGCGAAGTTTCCGTAGTTCTTTTAATGCGGTGGTAACTCAACCGGTTGCATTGACAAATGGCAGCCTTCCGTTTCGCGTTCCATAAATCATCATTCGCAACCGAGGAAAAGCCTGTTAAAACTCCACTTCTCATTGACCGCATCGGGGGCAATGGCAGATTTTTCTCCGGCCACTCTATAGCAAGCGATAACTGCTCCATCTCTTTTCGATTAAATGACAATTCACTCTTCGATCTCCATTACATACGCCTTTGCTTTAAAAGTGGCACTATTATCAAATTTTGTGATTTCGTCATAGTGGTCAAATTTAAGTCCGCATTTTTCCATTACCTTACCCGAACGGGGATTATCAACAGCGTGGCACGAGCAAATTCTATTAACGCCTAATTCTTTGTGAACATAGTCGATAATTGCTTTCATAGCCTCGGTGCAGTAGCCCTTGTGCCAATAATCGAAATGCAAATTATAACCCATACCCCAATAGCCCTCTAATTTACTGCTCGGACCTATCGAGCCTGTACCGATAACCTTGTTTTCTTTCTTAAGCACAAATGCGAAATTGTATTCCTTTTCGTCTGTAAGCGTAGATTTTATCCAGTCAATCGTTTGGCTTATGTCTGTAAGCGTAGGGTATGACATATATTTTGCGACCCTTTCATCGCTGTTCCACGAAAAGCAAGCTGCTGCATCGTCAAGAGTGATTGGGCGTAAAATCAATCTTTCGGTTTCTAAAATCGGTTCTTTTGACATTTTGACACCTCCAAAAAAACAAGCCGTTGGTGTGAATGATCGTTACACATCAACGGCTTTTTATGTTATAAATAAAAATTTATACCGAAATTGAGTGCAACAAAGTAACTCCGTTTGCAAGGCAAACAGAATAGACTGCTTTATAAGCGGTTGCACGATATAATTTCTGCATAACTTCTATCCTTTCTTTTGATAAGGCCATAGTAACATGGTGTGGTGATTTTGTCAAGGTATCTCTCCCCTCATCAGAGGAAACCAAATTCTGCTTTCAAGCCTTTATGTAGTTTGCAACGGGACAAGAAAACTATGGAAACTGAAAGAAGCCCCCGAAAAGCCAGTAGCTTTTCAGGGGCTGTGTTAAGTCCAA
>VOFB01003981.1_pt1 | contig 236921 bp, 234 predicted proteins | sample 5384141 | NCBI WGS metagenome assembly VOFB01 (sample SAMN12384721, study PRJNA508395) | human gut metagenome | isolation source: healthy gut A | host: Homo sapiens | reverse complement strand
GCGGAAAACGCCCGCCAGCATGGACAAATAGACGGGCAAAAGCCCTTGTGTCATGCGGCTTTGCAGACGCGAAAACGGCAAAGGGCATATTGCAATACCAAAACCGCCGAAAACGGCTTTCTAATTGTCCACGCAGACCAAGAGAGGAAGTGAGGAAAAATGGCAGTTTTCAGAGTGGAGCGAAATACGGGATATACCGTTATGAGCAACCACCACTTGCGCAACAAGGAATTGTCCTTAAAAGCAAAAGGCTTGCTTTCGCAAATGCTGTCTTTGCCGGAGGATTGGGATTATACCCTTGCGGGCTTATCCCATATCAACCGGGAGAAGATCGACGCAATCCGCGAAGCGGTAAAGGAACTCGAAAAAGCCGGATATATCGTGCGCAGCCGGGAACGCGACGAAAAGGGACGCTTGCGGGGCGCGGATTACGTCATATACGAGCAGCCGCAGCCGCGAGAGCCGGAAGCAGCTACCAGCGTCGGACAGCCGCCTATATTGGATTTACCTGCGTTGGAAAATCCAACATTGGAAAATCCAACGTTGGAAAAACCTACGCAGGAAAAACCTACGTTGGAAAATCCAACGCAATTAAATAAAGATATATCAAGTAAAGAAAAATCAATTACTGATCTATCAAGTACCCATTCCTTTCCTTTCCATTCCCTAAATCCCTTGCCTTATGAGCAGGACGAAGCGGCTGCGCCGCCGGAAAGGAAAAGAACGGAAGCGAAAACAAACAGTGCAATAGAGATTTATCGGGAAATCATCAAGGAAAACATCGACTATGACATTCTCATTCAAGACCCCAAAATGGATAAAGACCGTTTGGACGAGATTGTAGAAATCATGCTGGAAACCGTCTGCACAGCCCGAAAGACAATCCGTATCGCCGGGGACGACTACCCCGCCGAACTTGGTCAAATCAAAGTTTATGAAGCTGAACAGCAGCCACGTTGAGTTTGTTTTGGACTGCATGAGGGAGAACACAACCAAAATCCGCAACATCAAGCAGTATCTAAAAGCGGTGCTGTTCAACGCGCCGAGTACCATTGACAGCTACTATACCGCCCTTGTCAATCACGACTTTTACGGCAGCAAATGAGCATAGCCGCAGTTTACCGGGAAAGGAGTTGATACCTTGCAGGAGGAAGTAACCCAAAAAACGATTGCCCTATCCGTCAACGTGGGAAAAGGCGCGGCAAGGCTTACCGAACAGGCGTTACAAAAAGCAATCAAGAAGTTTTTGGAGCAGAAAAGCAAAGCACCCGCATGGGAAACAGACCATGCGGCAGCTTATGAAGCAAAATGCGGGGGTTTCCAACATCGAGATCACCGACAGCAATATCAAAGCCTTTGAGAGTACCGCGAAGAAGTACAACATAGATTTTTCGCTGAAAAAGGTTAAGGGCGAACAGACCCGTTACCTTGTGTTTTTCAAAGGCAGGGACGCGGACGTTATGATCGCAGCGTTTCAAGAGTTTTCCGCAAAGAAGCTGAACAGGGATAAAAAGCCCTCTATCCGCAAAGCCCTTGCCGCAGCAAAGGACAAGGCGAAGCAGCTTAACGCCGCCCGCGACAAGGTAAAGAAAATAGACAGGGGGCGCGAGATATGAAGCAGATAAACTACAAAAAGCTGATAATCCCGAATATCCCGTATGTGTTCTTTGTCTATCTCTTTGATAAGGTGGGACAGGCGGCGCGGCTTGCCCCCGGCGCGGATATTTCCGAAAAGATACTCAATATCACACAGGGATTTTCCGAAGCGTTTTCAAATGCCTTGCCGAGCGTTCACCCGTTGGATTTGCTTATTGGCATTGTGGGCGCGGTGGTTATTCGTCTGATTGTCTATTTTAAAGGGAAAAATGCGAAGCAAATACCGCAAGGGCGCAGAATACGGCAGCGCACGTTGGGGCAACGCCGAAGATATAAAGCCCTATATCGACCCGGATTTTCAGAACAACATCATTTTGACGCAGACCGAACGCCTTACCATGAACAGCCGCCCGAAGCAGCCGAAATATGCGAGAAATAAAAACGTCGTGGTGATCGGCGGCAGCGGCAGCGGCAAGACAAGGTTTTTCGTAAAGCCTAATTTAATGCAGCTTCATTCTTCCTACGTCTTGACCGACCCAAAAGGCACCGTCCTAATCGAGTGCGGAAAGCTGCTGCAACGGGCAGGCTACCGCATTAAGGTACTGAACACGATAAACTTTCGGAAAAGTATGCACTATAACCCCTTTGTCTATATCCGCAGCGAAAAGGACGTGTTAAAGGTTGTCAATACCCTTATCGTCAATACCAAAGGCGAGGGAGAAAAGAGCGCGGAAGATTTTTGGGTGAAAGCCGAGAGGTTACTATATTGCGCGTTGATCGGCTACATTTGGTATGAAGCCCCCGCCGAGGAAATGAACTTTACAACGCTGCTTGAACTTATCAATGCAAGCGAAGCACGCGAGGACGACGAGGAATACCAAAGCCCCGTTGATCTGCTCTTTGCCGATTTGGAAGAACGCGACCCCGACCATTTCGCGGTGAAGCAGTACCGAAAAATATAAATTGGCGGCGGGCAAAACAGCAAAGTCAATCCTTATTTCTTGCGGTGCGAGTCTTGCGCCTTTTGATATTAAGGAATTCCGCGATCTCATGTCCTACGACGAATTGGAACTTGACACATTGGCGACAGGAAGAGCGCACTTTTCCTCATAATGAGCGATACGGACAGCACGTTTAATTTTGTTATCGCTATGCTGCAATCGCAGCTTTTCAATTTGCTTTGCGACAAAGCGGACGACGAATATAACGGCAAATTGCCTGTTCACGTCCGCTTTTTGCTTGACGAGTTTGCGAACATCGGACAGATACCCCGATTTGATAAACTGATTGCCACAATCCGCAGCCGGGAAATGTCCGCTTCTATCATTCTGCAATCGCAGAGCCAGCTAAAAGCCATTTACAAGGACGCGGCAGAAATCATACTTGATAATGCCGACAGCACCTTGTTTTTGGGAGGACGTGGGAAAAATGCAAAAGATATTTCGGATAACTTGGGACGGGAAACAATTGACAGTTTCAATACTTCCGAAAATCGCGGCACGCAGGTTTCTCATGGACTTACTTATCAAAAATTAGGAAAGGAGCTGATGACACAGGACGAAATAGCAGTTATGGACGGTGGGAAATGTATTTTGCAGCTACGCGGTGTACGTCCCTTTTTAAGCGACAAATACGATATAACGAAACACCCGAACTACAAATACCTTTCCGACTTCGACAAGAGAAACGCTTTTGATGTGGAACGGTATATGTCTACCCGCCCGGCAATAGTAAAGCCCGACGAACCCTTTGACATATACGAAATAGATTTGTCCGACGAGGACGCAGCCGCCGAGGAATAACGGCGGCATTTTCATTTTCAACAACATTTTTTGAGCCGCAAAGCGGCAGAAAGCGAGGTTTATATGGATTTCTTCAACAGCGCAGTTGACGTATTGCAGACTTTGGTAATCGCGCTTGGCGCAGGACTTGGCATTTGGGGGGGTATCAACCTCATGGAGGGTTACGGCAACGACAATCCGGGCGCAAAGAGCCAGGGCATGAAGCAGCTCATGGCGGGCGGTGGCGTCGCGTTGATCGGCGGCACCCTTGTTCCGCTTCTTTCCAAACTTTTTGGATAATGCCTAAAACAAATACCACCCGCCGCGCCCTCTCGGAAACGGGAGGGCGCGGGAAAGGAGGGATTAACTTTTGATATGGCAGATGATTGAAGATTGGTTTCGCGGCATTTTGACAGACGGGATTTTATCGAACCTCTCCGGCTTGTTTGACAGCGTAAATACAGAGGTTGGAGAAATTGCAACGCAAGTCGGCACGACCCCCGCCGGGTGGAACGCGGGCATATTCAACATGATACGCAGCCTTTCGGAAAATGTCATTGTACCGATTGCGGGCGTTATCATTACCTTTGTCATGTGCTACGAACTAATCCAGATTGTAATTGAAAAAAACAATCTGCACGATCTCGACACTTGGATTTTCTTCAAATGGATTTTTAAGACCTTTGTTGCGGTGCTGCTGGTAACAAACACTTGGAACATCGTCATGGGAGTTTTCGACGTTACGCAGAGCGTCGTCAATCAGAGCGCGGGGGTTATCATATCCGATACAAGCATAGACGTTACCACCGTCATTACCGACATTGAAGCAAAACTCGACGCTATGAGCGTGGGCGGTCTTTTGGGGTTATGGTTTCAATCCCTCTTTGTAGGGCTTACCATGAAAGCCCTGTCAATCTGCATTATGCTTGTGGTGTACGGGCGCATGATTGAAATATATCTTGTAACGAGCGTTGCCCCTATCCCTATGGCAACAATGGTAAATCACGAATGGGGCAGCATGGGACAGAATTACTTAAAATCTTTGCTTGCGCTTGGTTTTCAGGCGTTTCTGATTTTGGTGTGCGTCGGCATTTATGCGGTTTTGATACAGACAATCGCAGCAACCGACGACATTTCCGGCGCGATCTGGGCTTGCATGGGCTATACCGTCCTCTTGTGCTTTACCCTTTTCAAAACGGGGAGCCTTGCAAAGAGCGTCTTTTCGGCACATTAAGGGGGTGAGTTATGATTTGAAAATCGGCTTAATCGACGTTGACAGCCATAATTTCCCCAACCTCTGCTTGATGAAGCTATCCGCGTATCATAAAGCAAAGGGGCATACGGTGGAATGGTGGAACGCAAAGGGGCGGTACGACCTTGTATATAAAAGCCGCGTCTTTACGGACACCTATTCCAAAGACACGATAACCGTTACCAACGCGGAACAAGTTATTTTCGGCGGTACGGGCTACGACACGAAAAACCGCTTGCCGCCGGAAGTGGAACACAGTTACCCGGATTATTCTATCTACCCGCAGTTTTTCGGGATTGCCTACGGCTTTTTAAGCCGGGGTTGTCCGAGAAATTGCGGGTTTTGCATTGTCAGCAGTAAAGAGGGACGCAAAAGTGTTAAGGTTGCGGATTTGTCCGAGTTTTGGAAATGGCAGCCGGAAATAAAAATCATGGACGCTAATCTGCTTGCCTGTCCCGACCATGAAAATCTCATTGAGCAGCTTATACGAAGCCGCGCATGGGTGGATTTTTCGCAAGGGCTGGATATTCGCCTTGTGAACAGGGATAATGTCAGCCTGTTAAATCGGGTACGGATAAAAGCGGTACATTTTGCATGGGATAATCCCGACGAGGACTTGACCGGGTATTTCCAACGTTTTTTGGATTTGACAGCCATTAAAAGCAGCCGCCAGCGGCGCGTGTATGTTCTTACCAACTACGGCAGCACTCACGAACAGGATTTATACCGCGTGAACACCTTGCGGGCTATGGGCTTTGACCCGTATGTGATGATTTACGAGCGTCCAACCGCCCCGCCTGTTACCCGCCATTTGCAACGGTGGGTAAACAACAAGCGGCTTTTCTATGCTGTCCCCCGCTTTGAAGATTACATTCCGGGCAGAAAGGAGGTTTGAAATGGCGTATGTAACCGTCCCAAAGGACTTAACAAAAATCAAAAGCAAGGTAATGTTCAACCTTACGAAACGACAGCTAATTTGTTTCAGCGCGGCGGTAGCAATCGGACTGCCGCTGTTCTTTTTGGTAAAAGACAGCGTTGGAACAACCACAGCGGCATTGTGCATGGTGCTTGCCATGCTGCCTATGTTTTTGCTTGCCATGTACGAGAAAAACGGGCAACCGCTGGAAGTGATTATTCGGCAATTTGTGGAAGTGAAGTTTCTTCGCCCCAAAGAGCGACCTTATCAGACCAACAATTTTTATGCCGCCCTTGCGCGGCAAGAGCGATTAGATAAGGAGGTACGGGCGATTGTCAAAGGAAAAGAAAAAGACCCAAAACGAAAAGCGTAAACTTACGCGACAGGAAAGGAAACAGATAGACGCGCTTATCCGGCAGGCAAAGGGCGACGGGAAGCCCCATACGGCGCAGGACAGCATACCGTTTGAGCGAATGTATAAGGACGGGATTTGCCGCCTTGCAAACGGGCGGTATTCCAAGTGCATTGAGTTTGAGGATATAAACTATCAGCTTGCGCAGCCGGACGACAAGACCGCCATTTTTGAAGCCCTTTGCGATATGTATAACTCTTTTGACGCTTCTATCAGTGTGCAGCTTTCCTTAATCAGCCGCCATGCGAACAAGGAGGATTTCAAGAGCAGTATCACGATTGCCCCACAGAATGACGACTTTGACAGTATCAGAGCCGAATACACCGAAATGCTGCAAACACAGCTTGAACGCGGCAACAACGGGCTTATCAAGACAAAGTTTCTCACCTTTACCGTTGAAGCAAAGGACATTAAATCGGCGCGGGCGCGGCTTGCCCGTATTGAAACGGACACCCTCAACCATTTTAAGGTGATCGGCGCGGCGGCGCGGGTATTGGACGGGAAACAGCGTCTTGAAGTGCTGCATGGGATTTTCCACCCGGACGGGGAACGCTTTAACTTTGCGTGGGAATGGCTACCCGCAAGCGGGCTTTCCGTCAAGGACTTTATCGCCCCGTCCTCTTTCCGATTTGGCGACGGGCGAATGTTTCAAATGGGCGGCAAGTTTGGCGCGGTTTCCTTTTTGCAGATCGCCGCGCCGGAACTTTCAGACCGTATGCTTGCCGACTTCATGGACGCGGAAAACGGGATTATCGTCAATCTGCACATTCAGAGTATCGACCACAACGAAGCAATCAAGACGATTAAGCGCAAGATCACCGACCTTGACCGTATGAAAATCGAGGAACAGAAAAAGGCAATCCGCAGCGGCTACGATATGGATATAATTCCGTCCGACCTTGCCACCTACGGCGGCGAAGCGAAAAAACCTACTCCGCGATTTGCAGAGCCGCAACGAAAGAATGTTTCTGCTTACGCTGCTTGTCTTAAACCTTGCAGATACCAAGCAGAAATTGGATAACGAAGTATTTGGAGCGGCGGCAATCGCGCAGAAATACAACTGCATTTTGACCCGCCTTGACTACCGGCAGGAACAGGGGCTTATGTCCTCTATCCCGTTGGGGGAAAACCTTATCCATATCCAGCGCGGCTTGACGACCAGCAGCACCGCCGTTTTCGTTCCCTTTACGGTGCAAGAGCTGTTCCAAAGCGGCGAAGCATTGTATTACGGCTTAAACGCCCTTTCCAACAACATGATTTTGTGCGACCGAAAGAAGCTGAAAAACCCCAACGGCTTGATACTCGGCACACCGGGCAGTGGCAAGAAGTTTTTCTGCAAAACGCGAAATCACAAACGCTTTTCTTATTACGGCAGACGATATTATCATTTGCGACCCCGAAGCCGAATATTACCCCCTTGTCGGACGTTTGAAAGGACAGGTTATCAAGGTTTCGCAGAACAGCACGCAGTACATTAACCCGATGGATATAAACCTCAATTACAGCGAGGGCGACACGCCCATAGCCTTAAAGAGCGACTTTATCCTTTCCTTTTGTGAGTCATTATGGGAGGTAAAAACGGGCTGGAAGCGGTTGAAAAGACTTTGATTGACCGCGCCGTTATCAGCGTGTACCGCAGCTACCTTGCAGACCCGAAGCCGGAGAATATGCCGATTTTGGGCGACCTCTACAATGAAATCAAGAAGCAGCCGGAAAAGGAAGCGCAGCGTATCGCGGCGGCATTGGAACTCTATGTAAACGGCAGCTTGAACATGTTTAACCACCAAACAAACGTTGACATTCACAACCGCCTTGTCTGCTTTGATATTAAAGAACTCGGTACGCAGCTTAAAAAAGTCGGTATGCTCATTGTCCAAGACCAAGTATGGAACAGAGTAACCGTAAACCGCAGCGAGGGCAAGGCGACGCGGTATTACATCGACGAGTTTCATTTGCTCTTGAAAGAGGAACAGACCGCAGCCTACAGCGTCGAGATTTGGAAGCGTTTTAGGAAGTGGGGCGGTATTCCGACAGGTATCACGCAGAACGTCAAAGACCTTTGACGAGCAGAGAAGTTTCAAATGTTTTTGAAAACAGCGATTTTGTCTATATGCTCAACCAAGCCCAGGGCGACCGGGAAATCCTTGCCAAGCAGCTTAACATTTCGCAGCAGCAAATGACCTATGTAACCCATTCCGAAGCGGGCGAGGGACTTATCTTCTACGGCAACGTGATTTTGCCCTTTATTGACCGTTTCCCGAAAGATACAGAACTCTACCGCGTAATGACGACCAAACCCGGCGAGGTGTCGGCATGAGGATAGAAACGGACAAAATCTATTGCGGCGACAGCTTGCAGGTACTTCAAACCTTGCCGGATAACTGTATGGATTGTTGCGTAACGTCCCCGCCCTACTATGCTTTGCGCGATTACGGCACAGACGGGCAGATCGGGCGGGAAGCAACGCCGGAGGAATATGTTTCCCGCATTACGGCGGTTTTCCATGAGGTAAAGCGGGTGCTTACGCCGGAGGGTACTTGTTGGCTGAATATCGCGGACACTTATTGCGGCACAGGCAGCAAAGCCGACCACCAAGACCCGAAATACCCCAAAGGCAGGAACGGGCAGCAAGTGGCGGTAAACCACCGCGCCCCCGGCTGCAAGCCGAAAGACCTAATCGGTATTCCGTGGCTTGTAGCCCTTGCCTTGCGGGGCGACGGTTGGTATTTGCGCAGTTCTATCATTTGGCATAAGGGGAACCCCATGCCGGAAAGCACGCGGGACAGGCCGACCCGCTGCTATGAATATGTGTTTCTGCTTACCAAGTCAAAGAAATATTACTACGATTGGCAAGCAGTAGCCGAGCCGATAGCCCTCACAACGGCGGTACGGCTGAAAAGCGGAGTTGGGAAAGGCAACAAATATGCCGCTACTGTTCCGGGGCAAAACCAACCGCAGAAAATCAACCGCCCCCGCGAAAAGGGCGCATACGCCGACGAGTTGATTTCCCCCGTCCGCAGCCGCCGCAACGTTTGGCAGATCAACACAGCTTCCTATCGCGGCGGGCATTTCGCAGCTTTCCCGCCCAAACTTGCGGAAACGTGCATTTTGGCGGGCTGTCCCGTCGGCGGGATTGTCCTTGACCCGTTTTTAGGCAGCGGCACGACCGCAGCGGCGGCAAAAAGCCTTTCCCGCCGCTATATCGGTATAGAGATCAACCCCGAATACTGTACCCTTGCAAACAGCGGATTGGAGGTGAAGCCCATGAGCAAGGAATTGAAAGCCCCCGACAAGGTAACGCAGAAAATGACCCGCGACGGTGCGGTTGCGGAAAACCTCACGACGGGCGAAACGTCCAGTATCAGCGAAAGGCCGCAGGAGGAAAACTATTCAGCCCCCGCAGGCGCGGCAGCGGAAAAGGTTGTGCAGCATATCGGCGCAGAGATTGAGCGACACGCAGCAAAAGGCGCGGAGAAAAAGGCCCTTGACGCAGCGCAGCTTAAAACCCATACTTCCCGCTTGCAGTTTTCCGAAGCGGAACGGGCAACGCCGGAACTTCAAAAGGCAATCAAAAAATCGGATACGGCGGCAGACCGTTTAGACGCAGCGCGGGCGGCTATCCCCAAGCAGACCAAAATCACAAAAGAGCGCGTTTTTGACGAAGCGAAAGGCAAGGCAAAGACGCGCCTTGCCTTTGAAAAGACGGATAAGCCCCCAAACGGCAAGTTGCGGCATAACCCCTTATCCCGTCCGGCGCAGGAATTGGACGCCGCCGTACATGGAAAAATCTACGAGGTAGAGAAAGAAAACGTCGGTGTGGAAAGCGGGCACCGGGTAGAACTTGCCGGAGAGAAAGCGGGCGGCATGGCGGCGCGGGCAGTTAAGCGCGGCATACGCAGCCATAAGCTGAAACCCTACCGGGCAGCGGCGGCAGCGGAGAAAAAGGCGGTAAAGGCAAACGCCGATTTTCTCTATCAAAAGGCGCTGCACGATAACCCCGCCCTTGCGCACTCCAACCCCATTTCCCGTTTTTGGCAGAAGCAGCGCATTAAAAAGCAGTATGCAAAGACGCTGAAAGCGGGCGGCAAGGTGAAAAAGACCGCCGAAGCCACCGCAAAGGCGGCGAAGAAAACCGCGCAGGAAACCAAACGGGCGACGTTCTTTGTCGTCCGGCATTGGAAAGGCTGTTTGATCGTGGGCGGGATTGCCTTTATCGTGCTTCTGTTTTTCGGCGGCTTGTCCTCTTGTTCCCTGTTCGGCGGCAACAGCGGAAGCGGCTTGATTGCGTCGTCCTATCTCTCCGAGGACGCGGATATTACGGGCGCGGAAAGCGCGTATGCCGCTATGGAAGCCGAGTTACAAGATATGCTGGACAATATCGAAAGCGAATACCCCGGCTATGACGAATACCGGGTAAACGCGGACGAGATCGAGCATGACCCCTATGTGCTAATCTCTATCCTCTCCGCGTGGCATGAGGGCGTGTTTACCCTTGATGAAGCGCAAAGCACCCTTGAAATGCTCTTTGAGAAACAGTATATCTTGACGGTTACGGAGGAAGTCGAGGTACGCTACCGCACCGAAACGCGGACGGACAGCGAGGGCAACGAATACGACGTTGAAGTAGCCTATAACTATTACATTCTCAATGTGGATTTGGAAAACTTCAACCTCTCCCATGTCCCCGTTTACATTATGGGCGAGGAACAGCTATCCATGTACGCTATGTATATGTCGTCGCTGGGAAACAGACCCGATCTTTTCCCGCAATCCGGCTATATTTCAAAATACTATGAAAACCCGCCAGCGGATTATGAAATCCCGCCCGCCTATCTGGAAGATGAACAGTTTGCGCGGCTCATTGAGGAAGCGGAAAAGTATGTCGGTTTTCCCTTATGTGTGGGGCGGCAGCACCCCGGAAACCTCTTTTGATTGCAGCGGCTTTGTGAGTTATGTGCTGACGAACAGCGGCTTATACAATACGGGCAGACTTGGGGCGCAGGGGCTTTACAACATTTCAACCCGCGTTTCCAACCCGCAGCCGGGGGATTTGGTTTTCTTTACGGGTACATACGACACCCCGGGGGTATCTCATGTGGGTATCTACGTTGGCGAGGACGGGGACGGAAGCCCCGTCATGCTGCATTGTGGCGACCCGATACAATACGCAAAACTTGATACAAGCTATTGGCAATCCCATTTTTACGCCTATGGGCGGCTACATTACAACTGACTTTGAAAGGAGTTTATTTCTATGGCAAACACGAAACTTGACCGTATCGAACGGGATATTGAGAAAACGAGGGCGAAAATCCTTGAATACCAAAAAAGAGACTGAAAGACCTTGAAGCGCAGAAAATCGAGGAAGAAAACGCGCAGATCGTTCAAATGGTGAAAGCGGTACACCTTGACGGGGCGCAGCTTGCCGCGTTCCTCTCCGCTTACGCCAGCGGCGAAATCACCTTGCCGCAGCCGGACGCAGACTATACCGACGAACAGGAGGAAACCGAAGATGAAGCATAAAAAACTGTTCCGCAGCGTTACCGCTTTGCTTGCCGCCCTTGTACTCATGGGCGGCTTTTCTGTTACCGCTTTTGCGGGCGGCGGTGATGTGAGCGACGAGCCGCCTACCCCCGTAACCGAAACCGAGCCGGAAGAAACGACGGGCGGCTATGAGCCGCAGCCCTTAACGCCGGAGGGCAACATGAGCCTTGTGGACGACATAACGGGCGAAGCGTCCGGCGATAAGCAGTTTATTACCGTCGTTACGAAAAACGGAAACTATTTTTACATCATCATTGACCGCGCCGAGGACGGGGAAAACACCGTCCATTTCCTCAATCAAGTTGATGAAAAAGACCTTTTGCAGCTTATGGAGGACGAACAGACCGAAGCCCCCGCTTGTAGCTGTACTGAAAAATGCGTTGCCGGAAGCGTCAACACCGATTGCCCCGTTTGCAGCGTCAACATGAGCGAGTGCGCGGGCAAGGAAGCCGAGCCGGAGCCGGAAGAAACCGAGCAGCCGGAGCCGGAGGAAGATAAAGGCGGCGGCATGGGCGGTGCTATTCTGCTTGTCGTGCTGCTTCTTGCCGCAGCGGGCGGCGGCGCGTTCTATTACTTTAAGATTATGAAGCCCAAAAAGGACGCGGCAAAAGGCAGCAGCAACCTTGACGATCTCGATTTTGACGAGGACGACGAGGAAGAATTAGAAACCGAGCAGGAGGACGAGAAAGTATGAAACTTGTAATTGCAGAGAAACCGAGCGTCGGGGCGGCGATTGCCGCCGTTATTGGCGCGAATGAAAAGCGCAGCGGATATTTTGAGGGCAGCGGCTACCTTGTGTCCTGGTGTATCGGGCATTTGATTAGCCTTGCGGACGCGGCAACCTACAACGAGCAGTACCGAAAATGGAAGTACGACGATCTTCCCATTGTCCCGCAGGAGTGGCAGTTTATTGTTGCCAGCGGCAAGGAGCAGCAGTTTTCCATTCTCAAAGACCTTATGCAGCGCAGCGACGTTACCGAGATTATCAATGCTTGCGACAGCGGGCGCGAGGGGGAACTCATTTTTCCGATTTGTCTACGAACAGGTAAATTGCCAAAAGCCCTTTTCCCGCCTTTGGATTAGCAGCATGGAAGAAAGCGCAATCCGCGAGGGCTTTTCAAACCTCAAAGACGGGCGCAGCTATGACAACCTCTATCAATCCGCGCTTTGCAGAGCAAAGGCAGATTGGCTTGTCGGGATTAACGCGACCCGCCTTTTCTCTATCCTCTACCATAAAACATTGAATGTCGGCAGAGTGCAAACGCCCACCCTTGCTATGCTGGTAAACCGCGACTATGCAATCAGCAGCTTTAAGAAAGAGAAATATCATGTCGTCCGGCTGGACGCGGGCGGTGTTTCGGCTTTGTCCGAAAGGCAGGACGAAGAAGCGGCGGCGCAGCAGATGAAAGCGGCTTGCGAGAAATCGCAAGCCGTTTGTACTTCCCTCAAAAAAAGAGAAAAAGACCGCAGCCCCGCCGAAACTGTTTGACCTCACCGCCTTGCAGCGCGAAGCAAACCGCCTGTATGGGTTTACGGCGAAACAGACCCTTGATTATGCGCAAGCCCTTTACGAAAAGCGGCTTTTGACCTATCCCCGCACCGACAGCAAATATATCACTTCCGATATGGAGCGGCAGCACAAAGGAACTCATTACCGGGCTTTGTTCGCTGCTTCCCTTTATGCGGGACGTGAAGCTGCAAGCAGACCTTACAAGGGTTTGCGACAACAGCAAAGTAACCGACCACCACGCTATTTTGCCGACAGCCGAGTTTTTGAAAACGGGCTTTTCTTCCCTTGCCGACAGCGAAACAAAACTTATGACCCTTGTATGCGCGAAGCTGCTTTGCGCCGCAGCCGCGCCCTATGAGTATGAAGCGGTTACGGCGGTTTTCACTTGCGGCGGCTATACCTTTACCGCAAAGGGCAGGACGACGCTTTGCGAGGGGTGGCGTGAGATTGAAAGACTGTCCCGCGCCGCGTCCGAGGAACAGGACGAGGACGCAGAGCCGGAAGCCGTTTTGCCGCCGCTTGCCGAGGGGCAGACCTTTGACAATCCGGCAGCGGAGATCTCCGAGCGTTACACGCAGCCCCCAAAGGCATTTACCGAAGATACGTTACTGTCCGCTATGGAGAATGCGGGCAAGGAGGACACGCCGGAGGACGCGGAGCGCAAAGGGTTAGGCACCACCGCGACGCGGGCGGGTATCATTGAAAAACTCATTAGCGCGGGCTTTGCCGAGCGCAAGGGCAAAAAGCTAATCCCCACAAAGGACGGGTATAACCTTGTCGCTATTCTGCCCGAAGTCCTTACGTCCCCGCAGCTTACGGCAGAATGGGAAACGCGCCTTACCGGGATTGCCAAAGGCAGCGACAGCCCGGACGATTCATGCGCGCATTGAGGAAATGACAGCGGGGCTTGTCAAGACCTATTCCGCGATTTCCGAGGATAAAGCGAAGCTGTTTACCCCGCAGCGGGAAGCAATCGGCACTTGCCCCCGTTGCGGCGCGGCGGTTTACGAGGGCAAGAAAAACTTTTACTGCTCCGACAGGGCTTGCAGCTTTGTGATGTGGAAGAATGACCGCTTTTTTGAGCAGCGCAAAAAGGCTTTCACAAAGGCGATTGCCGCCGCCCTTTTGAAAGACGGAAAGGTAAAAATCAAAGGTATGTACTCGACCAAGACGGGAAAGACCTTTGACGGAGTTGTGCTGCTTGCCGACACAGGCGGCAAGTATGTAAACTTCCGCGTCGAGCAGAACCGAAAATGATAAGGCTTGATGAAAAGCAATACCGCGCCGTAAAGAAAATGACCCGCGCCGCTTGTGCAAACAACGATTGCGGGAATTGTCTGCTGCTGGACGACGGGGAAACTTGCGTTTGTGTGCAGAGTATCAGCTATTCGCTGCTATGCCGCTATTTCCGCGAAGCGGTATTACCCGCCGACAGGCAGCTTTGCGAACAGATCACCCGCAGCGGGGAAACCGATTTGAAGCGTTGCGCGGTATGCGGCAGCACGTTTGCGGCGGGCAGCAACCGGGCGAAATACTGCCCCGATTGCGCGGCAAAGATACGCCGCAGACAGAAAGCCCAAAGCGAGAGAAACAGGCGTTTACGGATAAAAACAACTACATAGCAAGCACAGCAAACGAGTACCCGTTTGCGAGAAATGCCCGCGCTTCCCATAGAGAGCGCGGGCATTTTGCTTGTTGGGATAGTCCCAAACCCTTATATGACCGAGAAAGGACGTGATGAAAGAATATGCCGTATTCCTCATACGACCATGACAAATTGGAAACCGCCGAAACCATGCGGATAGAACGCCGGATGTATTTTGAAGCAAAAGGACGGGGAGATTGCCCCTTATGCTTCCTTGCCGATTGCGCAGCTACTTTCCATGCGCAGCGAAAGCGCGGCGGCAGAACAGGCGATTTTTGACGACCTTAAAGAACGCGCCGCCGCATGGGAAGAACAGGCGGGAAGAACGCTTTTGCTGGATAAAACACTTGAATATGTGAGAACGCCGCACGTCCAGCACACCGCTAACGAGTGGCAGACCACCGAGCATAACCGCCATATTCGCAGCAATCGGGTATATCAGATGAATTACTACATTTACGAGAATACCCGCTACGACAAAGAAGCGCAGAAATCTATCCCGTATTCATGGACGCTTACATGGAGCGTGCGCACCAACAGCCCAAGCAGAACCCAAGCGAAGATTGCCGGACAAGATAGAAAGGTTTTCACCGACAAGGCAGCTATGGAAAAGTATCTGAATGGGCGTATCAAAGCGTATGACCGTCTGTTTACGGAAATCTCCCCGCCTATCCCGCAGGAGTACGCCGACTATTTCAAAGTAAACGGTATGCTCATGCCGGACTACACCATAGAGGGCGAAGAACCCCCGCGCAGCAGCAACAGGCGGCAGCTATCCCCGAAACTACCGGGCAGGAAAAGGAGCGTGAACACATGAGCGAACAGTTTTCTATTATGATTGGCAACCGCAGCCGTTTTGAAGCGGGCGACCCCGGCGGCTATTGGCTGGATATGCCCGCCACAAAGGAGCAGCTTCACGAAGCTATGCAGAGCGTCGGCATTACCGCCGATAACCCGCAGGATTTTTCCATTCGCGGCTATTCCGACGACCCGGAGAAACATATTGCCTTGCCTTATGAAATGGTATGCGCCGCCGACGTGGACGAACTCAATTTTCTTGCGGCGCGGCTCGAACAGCTTGACCCCGCCGAGGTTGGCAAGCTGAACGCAGCCTTGCAGCAGAAAAACGGGCTTGCAAATATTGGACAGGTAATTGACTTCACCTACAACGTGGATTTCTTACGTCCATATCCCCGAAGTACATAACTACCACGATTTGGGCGACTATTACTTAAATCAATCCGGCATGGTACAAATGCCCGAAGAATGGAAAGGCGGCATTGACCTTTCTACTTTTGGCAGGAACGCTGCCGCGCAGGAAAAAGGCGCGTTTACCGAGTACGGCTATATCGTGGAAAGCGGCGACGAGTGGGAACGGCAGTTTGAGGGGCGCGAAGTGCCGGAAGAATACCGCATTATGAGTTACCCGCAGCCGGAGCGCGGCGAACAGGACAAAGCCTATATGGACGCAGCCGAAACGCAGCAAGCAGACGCACAGGCCGCAGAGCCGCAGCAGCCCCGCCCCGTCGTCCCCATTATCCTTACTTCCGAAAAGCCCGCCGAAAAGGTAAAGGAGATCACCGCGCGTTTGGAACAGGGCGTACAGGCGATTTTTGACAGCGACCGCTACAAAGAGTTTCTAACTGCTATGTCAAAGTTTCACGATTACAGCTTGAATAACACTATCCTAATTGCCATGCAGGGCGGCAATTTGGTAAAGGGCTATTCACAATGGCAGAAAGAGTTTGACCGCCATGTAAAGAAAGGCGAGAAAGGCATTAAAATCTTTGCCCCCGCGCCCTACAAGGTGAAAAAGCTGGTTGATAAAATCGACCCCGAAACGAGAAAGCCCATGCTTGACCGCGAGGGAAAAGTGGTAAAGGAAGAAAAGGAAATCACCGTCCCCGCCTTTAAGGTTATAACCGTCTTTGATATTTCGCAGACCGAGGGCAAGGAGTTTCCCGACCTTTCCGTTAAACCGCTGCTTGCCGATGTGGAGCAGTACGAGGATTTTTTCGCCGCCCTTGAAAAAGCGTCCCCCGTCCCGATTGCATTTGAGCAGATCACAAACGGCGCAAATGGGTATTTCAGTTTGACCGACAAGCGTATTGCAATCAAAGAGGGCGTGAGTGAATTACAGGCGGTAAAGACCGCCATTCACGAAATCGCCCATGCGAAGCTGCACGACGTAGACTTAAACGCCCCGCCGGAGCAGCAAAACCGCGTTGACCGCCATACCTGCGAGGTAGAAGCGGAAAGCGTCGCTTATACGGTTTGCCAGCATTTCGGCCTTGATACTTCCGATTACTCTTTCGGCTATGTGGCTGGTTGGAGCAGCGGCAAGGAAATGACCGAGTTAAAAGCGTCCCTTGAAACAATACAGACCACCGCAAAGGAACTCATTACCGAGATTGAGGGGCATTTTACCGAGTTGCAGCAGCAGCGGCAAGCCGAGCAGGAGCAGGGCGATACCTTTTCCATTTATCAGTTAAAGCGCGGGGACGAAACAAGGGACTTGCGCTTTGAGCCTTATGACCGTCTGCAAGCGGCTGGACTTACCATTGACCGGGTAAATTATGAACTCGTCTATACTGCACCGCTTACAAAGGATATGACGCTGGGCGACATTTGGGAAAGGTTTAATATCGACCACCCCGCCGATTTCAAGGGGCATAGCCTTTCCGTTTCCGACATTGTTGTGCTTCATCAGAACGACGAGGACACCGCCCACTATGTAGACAGTATCGGTTTTCAGCAAGTGCCGGAGTTTTTGCAGGAGCAGCAGACCCCCGTATTTGACAAGCTGCCGCCCGAACAGCAGCAAGCCTTGTCCGACACCGTACAAGACACTTTGCAAATGCTGGTTGACGCAGACAAGCGGATTTATGGCGACGTTACGGGCAAGACCCTTGAAGCAATCGCGGCGCAAGGATATTCCTACAAGGACGGGCAGCTTGAAAAGCAGCAGCCGGAAGCGACCCCCGACAGCCTTTTGACGGGTGAAACCGTCAGAACGCCGAGGGGCAATTTTCATATTACCGATATGAGCCGTGAACAGATCGAAGCGGCGGGATTTGGTTTTCACCATGCGTCGGAGGACGGGAAGTATCTCATTATGGGGAATGGCACACAGGCTTATGCCATAGCCGCCGAGCAGCCGCAGCGGGATAATCCCTTAAAGCACGTCGAGGACACCATAGAGCAGAACGACAACAATTTTGACGGGCTTATCAACAATACGCCGCAAACGCCCACCGTTGCAGATTTTGAGCAGCGGGCAAAGGCGGGGGAAGCGATTTCCGTTACCGACCTTGCAAAAGCGGTAAAAGCCGAGAAACGGGAACAGCCGCAGAAAAAACCGTCCATTTTGAAGAAGCTGGACGAATACAAGAAACAGGCGGCGCAGCAGCCGAAAGATAAACAGAAAGAGCATAAAAAGGATTTGGAGGTTTGATAGCATGAATACCCGCTTTACCATTGAGGAAGAAAACATTGTTGCGATCTACGCCGAGGACAGCCGGGAAACAACGCTTGAAAATATCCTTGCCGCCATGCCCTACATGGACGAGGATATGCGCCAGCTTGCCGCCGCAGCGGTGAACAAGCTGCAAGCCATGACGGACAGCGAGTTTTCCGAAAGGGAGTTTATCTTGACCGACGAGGAATAGCCCATAGAAAACAGGGGCGCGGTTGCCGATTTCCGGCACCGCGCCCCTGTTCTTTTTTTGTCCTTGCGTGGACAATTAGAAAGCTGTTTTTGCGGGTTTGAATATAAAGTATCGTCTATGCTGTTTCCCCGCGCTGGAAGCCGCAGAAACACAGGCGTTTTCAGCCCTTAACGTTCCACTTGCCACCCCATGTTTTGCGCCTTATCGCTCCTGCTCCCGCGCCTTGCTTTGGGACGGGTAAAGAATACTATCGACGTTCTTTTTGACAATGCCGTATTCTTGCATTTGCTTCTTCGCTTGGCGGTAATCCTCATACAATTTGCTTTTTCTGTCGTTTAAGCTGCTATACTCCTTGCGCAGCGCGGCGAGATCGGGCAGCTTCTTTATCTGCATTTCCTTTAATGCCCTTGCCGCAGCTTCAAACAGGATAATTTCGCTTTCATGCCCCCGCAGATACTTTTCCTTGTCCCGCGACTTCTTGTATTCCTCGTAAATCGGTTTTAATTGTCGGTATGTGGTCGTGTGCTTGATAAGCAGCGACAAATCAGACATACGCTGCTCTACGTCCTTAACCGCCCTTGCCGCCGCGTCATGAGCGGTCATAATATCCGCTATTTTGCTTTCAAGGTCGCTATAATATTCAATCTTGTTTTCGGTCAAGAAGTTCATGCTTTTTGCAGCCTGTTTCAGATTATGGATTTTCGCCCACCGTTCATAGCCCGCCGATTGTTGGGCTTTGATACTGTTTTCAAGATCGACGACAAGCCGGATTTTCTTATCTTCCCGCAGCGTTTTTGTTTTGGCAACATACACGCCCTTGATACGCTCCTTTATCGCTTCTTCCGTATAGGCCGCGCCGAGCGTCTTTGTGCGGGTAAACCGTTCCTGTCCGGCAGCGCGGAAAGAAATATATTTGCCCTGTTTGATTTCATACCCCATTTCCTGCAAGCGGCGCAGCAGTTCGTCAAAATCTTTCACTTGGGGAATGAGAGTATCTATCGCCGTTTTCAGCTTGGCTTTGTAGCTTGTCCCTTGCTTTTCGGCGGTGTATTCCGCATAGCTTTTCCCTTTGTCCTGTCCCGGCACGACGACGGATAGCCCATGCTCTTTACATATCCTGTCGCTGGTGCGCCGGATAAAGTGATAGCTTTGCTTGTTGGAATGGTACTTTTTGTAGTCAACGAAGCTAACCGCGTTGAAAATCAAGTGATTATGCAGATGGTCTTTATCGACGTGAGTTGTCAAAACAAACTCATACTTGCCGCCTAACACCGCCCCGGCAAGTTCCATGCCGATTTTGTGCGCTTCTTCCGGTGTGGTTTCGCCTACCGCAAAGGATTGTATCAAGTGCCGCCCTAAATGTGTGCCGCGATCTCCGGCAGCTTCCCGCGTCCATGCAAACTCAATATCGGCGGTTTCCAGCCCGCAGCCGAAAGAGGACGCAAGCAGCTTCCCGTCTGTCTTTTCGGGATTTAAGATATAGTCTATCGCAGCCTTTAAGGTTGATTTAATAGGGTGCGTCTTTGTAACCGCCATATCTCGTCCACCGCCTTTTTAATGTCCTCTATATCCTGCCTGTAAACCGTCCCCGTCGCATTGGCGCGTTTTGCAATCTGGTTGATGTTCCGGCTCACCGCTTGCAGTTCCCGGATATATGCTTTTGTGTCGCTTCGGTCAACGACAAGAATATACCCGTCTATCGCCATTTTACGGAAGTATGCCCCATACTGCTTTATGGGAAGCTGCTTCATCTTCTCGTCGATCAGCCGCTTTTCTTCTTCCGTAACGTAAAACTTCATCTGTATATTTCTCTTTCGGTTTTCCATTTCCGCACCGCCTTTCGGTATAAGGGTTTGGGATTATCCCAACAAGCACTTTTCGCAAACGGGTACTCGTTTGCTGTGCTTGCTATCTACTCCATACCCCCACCGAAAGGCGGTATTTGTTGCGCGTTCCTTTGATTTTGGACGCAAAAAAAGATTGCAGCCGCCATGCGCTGCAATCTCCTGATTTCTCATATTGTGAGGTTAGTCCTCTGCTTTTTCGACTTCTGTTATCTCCCTTGCCGTTGCGGTTACAATCCGTATGCCTTTATCGCTCATACCGTCCAGCAGCGCGTCAAGCTGCCGCCGCCCGGTGGATTTCTCCGCATTGCTGTTCGGGAAGAAAAATTGATCTACCGAAATATGATACCGGGTTACAAGGTCATAGAATACCTGTAAACTCGGCTGTTGTCCCTTGTTCTCGATATTCGCAAGGTAGCGCGGGGAAATATATAACTCGTCGCTTACCTTTTTGCGGCTCTCGCCGTATTCATTTCTCGCGGCTTTTATAGCTGCCCCGAAAGCCTTAAAGTCGTACAATGGTACGGGTCTTTTTGCCATTTTCATTCACCCTGTTACATTTTACAGTTCACCTTTCTTTTTGGATATGTCCACACAATTCATATCATTAGGTTAAATACTTCCTGTTGTGTATTGACAGTAGACTGATTTTCTGATAAAATAAAATTTATGTAAAAGGAGGCGGCGTTTATGTTGCATAGCATGCGTATTAGATAAGCATTGAAAAAAAGGATTTTCCCATTTTCAACATGGGCTTTTTTGTCATGCTTATTTTGCGGATGCTATACAAAAAACTAACGACGTATAGATATAGTGCAAGCTATGCCTTAGTTTTGTTGTACTGCTCTGTGCATTATAAATGCAGGTCAATGCTCATGTTGAGGATTGACCTGCATTTTTTTGTGTAAAAAGGACGAGTGAAATATAATGCTTAAAAAATATTGGATAAAATGTCCGATTTGTAACGGAAAGACGAGAGTTCAAGTATTTCATAATACTGTATTAAAAGATTTTCCTCTTTTCTGCCCTAAATGCAAATTGACGCATATCATTGATGTAGAAAAATTAGAGATTGTAATCAAAAATACAGAAAAACAAACTTTTATTATTTAGAAGAAAGGATATAAAAATGAAACGTTTACCTAAATATACGCCTGCGGAAGTACGGAATGATCCATACGGATTTACTTACAAAGAAATGTCGGAAGTTATTGGCGAGAATGAAGCAAAAGCCTTATATGAAGAATTATATAAGCAATTACCACGCAAAAAAAATCTATCAATGTTGGTAAAAAATATTTGCAAAAGCAGTGATACTGAAAAGTATGTTTACGAACTGAAAGACAACAAATACATTGAAACGGTTTTTATCAAGCGGCGAGATGGTGGAACTGTTTGCGTGAGCACACAAGTCGGTTGTCCTGTTGGTTGTATTTTTTGTGAGTCCGGGCGAAATGGCTTTGTTCGTAATCTAACATCGTCAGAAATCGTACAACAGATTATATTGTTGCGTCGAAAAGTAAACCGTATCGTTTTTATGGGTATGGGAGAGCCTTTATTCAATTATGACAACTTGATAAAAGCAATCCATATTCTCCGAGATAGATATGGGCTCAACTTTCCAACCGACGGCATTACCATATCAACAGTTGGTCCGGTCGATCAATTAAAAAAATTGCGCGAGGAACATCTTAAAATTCAGTTGACAATATCTTTACACGCAGCAACACAATCTGCAAGAAATCGTATTATTCCTCACATGCGCATATATGCTATTGAAGATGTTGTTAAGCAAGCCTTATCCTATTCTGAAAGGCATAATCGCAAAATTGTCTTTGCGTATTTGCTTTTACCGGGTATAAATGACCGGCCCTCAGATGTAAGACAACTTGCAAAATGGTTTCGGGGCAAAAAAGTTATGATTAACGTGTTACAATACAACCCAACAAGCAATTCAAGAATTAAAGCACCACAGAAACGGGAAATAGTTGCATTCAAACATCAATTAGAGCAAGCAGGACTTGAAGTTACTATGAGAGTTTCTCATGGCAGAGAGATTAACGCGGCTTGTGGACAGTTAGCTAACACATATAATAAATTCAAAAAAAAATGATTAAAAGTGCCAGACGCATAGACGCAGAGCCGATAACGCATTAGGTCAAAAAACCTATGTGTTATCGGCTTTTTTATTTAATATTGCGCAAAAGCCGCTGTTCCCTATTATAGAATGGATTGCGGGTAGTGTATTAAAGTCGCCCTTTTTTAAGGATACGGCGGTATCGGGGAGGTATCGCCGTGTCCATTTTTATTTACTGTAACCCGCCTAATGCTTTGCGGTCAAAAAAAGCTATGCTCCGCAAGCGGGATATTCCGGCTATGAATATGAACTGTCAATACATCTAAATACTGCTTACATTTCCTTTGCGCTCGTCCGCGTCTTGCGGACGGGCGCATTTTGCTTTTTTCAACTTTTTTCTGAAAAGCGCACTCAAGAGCCATCTCCCGAACGGGTACGGAGCGAAAGGGGCAGAGAGGACAAGCCTTTAACTCCCGTCCTCTACTCCACGCGGGAAGGAGGTGAACTCTATGGAGCTATCTTCTTCCGACAAGGAAAGAATACAACATCAGTACGACGCATTAGCAAAGAAAACTTTGGTAGGCGAAGCGAAAAGCCACCGCCGCACTCTTGCGAAACGCGCAGCACGCGAAGTAACTTTTTCGGATTTGAGCGAAAGCGAACTCGCGCAGCTTTTCACAACGGACGAATACGAAAGCGATTATTTCCGTTTTCAAGTGTCCGGCTTTGATGTACTCGTCAAAAATGAACTGCTTGCCGAAGCCCTTAACGCTTTGCCCGAAAGGAAACGCGACATTATCCTTTTGTCCTACTTCTTGGATATGAGCGACGCGGAAATTGGCGAACTGCTGAATGTTGTACGCACGACGGTTTTCCGGCACAGGAAATCCGCGCTTGCGAAAATCAAACAGTATTTGGAGGGAAAAGCAGATGATGAATACCGTTAGGAAATCTGAAAATCTGTTGCCGTTCCCTGTCATTTCCGCAGCGGCAAACGGCGACACAACCGCCATGTGCGCGATCTTGAAGCACTACGAGGGTTACATAGCGAAACTTTGTACCCGCACGCTGAAAGACGACGCGGGCAATACCTATTCCTATGTGGACGAGGAAATGCGTAACAGGCTGCAAGTGCGCCTTATTACCCGCACCCTTGCTTTTCATGTAGGATAATCTTTTAGCCCATGCGGGGAGCGTGTCCCCTTTCCACGCTTCCCGTTATGGGCTATTTGTCGTTCCGCAAAAGCATATCCGCTGTTGATGTGCTTTTGCAGGCCGACAAAGCCTATTGTTCTTTGACAAAGAAAGCGGCCTTTGGTGCGCAGCATAACAGGCAAACGGGTACATTCCGTCTGTACCGAGCCAGTCGGCGGGTACGCCATGACAGCTTTTCCCCATAGGGGAAAAGCCGAGCGAGAACTACCGCGCCGTAAAACAGGTTTAGCAGCTTGTGGGCGACGACATACAAGGCGGCACAATGATACTCCCGCGTTGAACACCCTCAAAGTATTGCGCGGCGCACCCATAAGCATGGGCCGGGGTGAAACTCCCGTGAGGTTGCAGCTAACAACCGCCCGTTTTTGCCTTTTGACGAATATAGTTTATCCATACAGGAAAAGGAGGTTTTTCTAATGGATAAAAAACAGACAATTACAACCGAACGCAAAATAGGGAAAATCACCTATCTTGTTCAAGCGTTGCCGAGTGAAAAGGCAACCGATACAATCCATAAAAAGATTGAGAAACTCATTGTAAAGGATTTGCAGAAAAAGCCCGGAAATCCGGGATTTTTAGCGTCCGAGTAGTGCATTAGGCGGCGGGATATGGTATAATGATAGCAACACATTATACCTGTTTATTCGGCTGTCGGAAAGGAGGACTAATGTTACAGTCGAATAAAATCACCGCCCTTTACTGCCGTTTAAGTCAAGAGGATATGCAAGCCGGAGAAAGCGGAAGCATACAGCACCAAAAAATGATACTTCAACGCTATGCGGACGAACACCATTTTTTGAACACAAAGTTTTTTGTGGACGACGGATTTTCCGGCGTGAGTTTTGAGCGCGAGGGGCTGCAAGCGATGTTGCAGGAAGTGGAAGCCGGACGAGTGGCGACGGTCATTACCAAAGACCTTTCCCGTCTTGGCAGAAACTATCTGAAAACGGGCGAACTCATAGAGATTGTATTTCCCGAAAACGGAGTACGCTATATCGCGATCAACGACGGAGTTGACACAGCGCGGGAGGATAACGAGTTTACCCCCTTGCGGAACTGGTTTAACGAGTTTTACGCCCGCGACACAAGCAAGAAAATCCGCGCAGTTAAACAGGCACAGGCGCAAAAAGGCGAGCGCGTCAACGGGGAATATCCATACGGCTATATCCCAGACCCGAACAACCGCCACCACCTTATACCCGACCCGGAAACCGCGCCGATTGTCAAACAGGTTTTCGCTATGTTTGTTAGCGGCGTGCGTATGTGCGAAATCCAAAAATGGCTTGCGGAAAACAAAGTCTTGACGATTGGAGCGTTGCGCTATCAGCGTACAGGACAGGCGCGGTATCAGCGGGCAATGATCGCCCCCTATACTTGGCCGGACAAAACGCTCTATGACATATTAGCAAGGCAGGAATATTTAGGGCATACCATAACCGCGAAAACTCACAAGGTATCCTACAAGTCGAAAAAGACCCGGAAGAACGAAGAAGAACAACGCTATTTCTTCCCAAACACCCATGAGCCGCTTGTTGACGAGGAAACCTTTGAACTTGCGCAAAAGCGGATTGCTACCCGCCACCGCCCGACAAAAGCAGCGGAGATTGATATTTTTTCCGGCTTGCTGTTTTGCGCTGGTTGCAGACATAAGATGTATTACCAACAGGGCGTAAATATCGAGCCGCGCAAGTTTTCCTATTCTTGCGGCGCATGGCGCAACAGGGCAAGGACAGGCAGCGAGTGTACCTCTCATTATATCCGCAAAAACGTACTTCTTGATTTAGTGCTGGAAGATATGCGGCGGGTTTTGCGGTATGTTAAGGAACACGAACAGGACTTTATCTGTAAAGCTACCGAGTACGGCGACATGGAAGCGAGAAAGGCATTAGCGCAGCAGCAAAAGGAACTTTTCAAAGCACAGGCGCGTATGACCGAACTTGACACGCTTTTCCGCAAGCTGTATGAGGACAACGCATTAGGCAGACTGACAGATGAACGGTTTGTGTTTCTAACTTCCGGCTATGAGGACGAAAAGAAATCCCTTGCCGCAAGGATAGACGAGTTACAACAGCAGATCGCAACCGTTACCGAGCGAAAAAGGGATATATCAAGGTTTATTCAGATTGTCGGGAAATACAGCGACATACAGGAATTGACCTATGAAAACGTCCATGAGTTTATCGACCGTATTTTGATACATGAATTAGACCGGGAAACCAACACCCGGAAAATCGAAATCCATTATAGCTTTGTCGGACAGGTTGATACCGAGCAGGAGCCGACGCAAGTTGTCAACCATGACCGCCGCAACATGGTAGATGTAAGATTGGAAATGGAATTGCTTTCGCCTTGCAGCTCGTCCTCATGGGATAGTCTTGGGTAAAGGGCGGTAATTGGTTGTTGGTTGGTCTGTCTTAACATAAAATCCTCCGTTTCCGACAGCCAGCCCCACTATTCCGTACCTTGATTGTACCACATGGGGCGGCTGTCTGTATAGCGGCAAAAGCGTCAAATCTGCTTCTTTATGGTCGGTCAAATCGCCGTTTTTTGTGTAGCAGCTTCCGCTTCCAGCACTTTCATCATCTTGTCGGCTGCGGTGTCGGTTGCGCCCTGCTTGAAGAAGCCGGAAACGGTAAGGACGGAGTTGCCCATGCGGATTTCCGTCACACAGTCCGGGCGGCGGTCTGTTTTGGTGGTGCTTGTCTGTTTCGTTTCTGTCATAGGCTCTCCTTTCGCTGCTTCATCAGTTGCTTTAAGCGTTCCAGCTTTTCCTGTGCGGTTTCCTTTCGGAAGTTGCTGCCCGTGAAGCGGACGGGGGCGCACATGGAAGTCAGCCTGTCATAGATACGGGCGTGGGGCGTGTCCTGCGGGTGCTGCAATTCCTCCAGCGTGAGGTTGGTCGTGGCGATCAGCGGCTTGCCGCTTCGGTAACGGCTGTCAATCACGCTGTAAACCTGTTCCAGCCCGTATTCTGTCCCTCGCTCCATACCGAAATCATCAAGTATCAGCAGAGGGTAGCTGCAAAGGCGGGAAATATATTCGTTCCTGCCCTCAAAGCTGGCGGCAAGGTCACCCAGTATCGTTGCAAAGTTTGTCATGCAGACGGCAACCTCTTTTTCCATAAGGGCGTTGGCGATACAGGCGGCAAGGTAGCTTTTTCCCGTCCCCACGCCGCCCCAAAACAGGTAGCCGATATTTTCAGCCTGCATGGTTTCCCAGCTCTCCACATAAAAGCGGGCGGTTTCGGTCTGCGGGTTTCTGCCGTTGTCATGCTCAAATGTCCAGTTCCGCATAGCAGGGTCGGTAAAGCCCCGGCGTTTCAAGTCCTCCACTTTTTCAAGGTGCTTCTGTCGGCTTTCGGCGGCTTGCTGCTTTTCACGGGCTGCCCGCTGGCAGTCGCACTCTGCCGGGTGGCAGTCACGCCCGAAACAAGTCTTTCCCTCTGCAAAATAGGCTTCTTTGGGCGTATGGCACTTACCGCAGTATAAAAGCCCGTCCTCGCCTGTGTAGTCCTCCGCTTCGGCGGTAGTGGCTGTAATGTCCGTAATCATAGCTTCAATTCCGTTTTTCATAAGCTCTCGCCCTCCTTGCATGAATAATCGGGTATGCCCTGTTTCGGGGCAGCCTTGCCTTTGGCAGCGTCCTCCTGCGCCCACTTGTAAATGGTGGCTGCATGGCTGTGGTACTGTTTCCCGGTGGAAGCGATATGGCAGGAAAGCCGGTCAATATAATACTCCCACTTGTCGGGCAACTCTGTTTTTAGCCCGGAAAGCTCTGTATCGGTCAGTATCACATTGTTGTATCTGCCATAAGCGGCGGGGGCGGGGTGTCCCGTTTCTCCCTCTCTCTCTTTTTCTATCTCTATCTCTTTCTCTAACTCTATCTCTATCTCTGGTGGACGAATGTCGGACAAATGTCCGCCTTTTGTCCGGGGCGGTAAAAGTGCCTTGTTTTCCAGTCTTGCAGCCCGTTTCCGCTCGGCTTCGGTAGAGGACTGTCCTATCATCAGCTCAATGTCGGTCATATAGAAAGCCCCGCTGTCAAGCTGCTCCACAAGCCCCAACTGCCGGAAAATCTCCAAAGCCCTCTCAACCGTCCCTATCTGGTGGCGGGTCAGTGTCGCTATCATCTGCGCTGTGTAGGGGATATGCTCGTCAAGCTGCAATTTCCCGCCGTTTTTCAGCGATTTTAAGTACAGCTTCAAGAGGATATTGGAGTATAAAATCCCGTCTTTCATATCTTCCAGCAGCACAATGGAGTCGCTGTCAAAAAAGTTCTCTTTCAGCTTGAGGTAGTAATACTTGCGGTTATCTGCCATTGTCCCTGTCCTCCTTTTTCCGGCGTTTGGAGTAGTAGTGGGGGCAGAGTATGATAACCGCCCGGAAGCTCTGCTTGCAGCTATGGGTACAGCCCCGGCAGAGGTCATTGTATGTGATACGATCGCAGGTGGAATTCCCGACTTTCACTTGCCGCAGGAAAAAAGACCATTCCAGCCGCCGTTTCTTGCTCATTCTTGGCATGGGTGCGCTCCTTTCTGCCGTTTCCGCTGGTGTGGCGGTATCGGCGGTAATTCTGTATCATCTCGGTATCATTTTCGGGTTTTTTCTGCCCTATAAGCCCGTTAAAAAATCCTTTGGTATTTGTGGATAGGGTACGGGGCAGCCCCCTTGTTCTGTATAGGTTCGGGTACATTTTAGGGGCGGTTTTTATCGTTCCTGTTCCTGCCTTTTCACAGGCTTGCGCTCCCGGTGTAAAATCTGGTCGATATTGCCCTTGACCGTCTGTAAGCGGCGGTATTCCTCCCGTTTTGCCCGGTAATCGTTGTAGCCGCTGTTTTTCTCTTGATAAGGGTTTCAATCTCTGCTTGCAGGGCTTTATAGCTCGGCAACTTGGAAATGCCGTTCTCCCTGAAATAGCGGGCGGCTGCGTCTGCTATGATAAAGTCGCTTTCATGCTTCTGTCGGTAGGCTGCTTTTGCCTTGGCGTTTTTCTGCTGTTTCAGCCCGTCCCGGACAGGGCGGGTCTTGGAATAGGCAAGCACCTGCCGTTGCAGCTCCTTTTTCCCGTTCAGCGTCTTTTCCATCTGCTTCAGCTCTGCCCCGCAGGCTTTCCCGCATGGCGGTATAGGCGGCAGAACGGGCTTCGTCCAGTTCCTCCGGGGAAGAAAAGCCGTACTGCTGATAGGCGGTAACGGTAGCTGCCATTTGCTTTAGATTGTGTTTTGCCGCCCAACGGTCATAGCCCACGCCTTTGCCCTCGGCTCGCTTTGGCTTCCCGGTCAACCATGCGCTGCAAGGTGTTGTCTGCCGGGGTGGTTTTTGTGGTTTTTTCCCCTTGTGACGGCTTTTTAACTGCGGCAGGATATTCGGGTATGGCTTTGGTCTGTTCGGCGGCTCTGTGGGCGTTCTGCGTGAGCAGGGCAAGGACAGCAGCCTTGTCAAAATCGTCCCCAGCTTCCGGGCTGTGATAGGCTTTGTCCTGTCCGGCGTGAGGTAGGAAAGCCGCCCCCGGCTCTCCTTGACAGTCACACCCTCCCGCAGCAAAAGGGAAGAAAACTCGTCAAAGCTGGTAGCTTGGGAAAGTGCCTGCCGTATCGTCCGGCGCAGCTTCGCCTTGTCCGTTTCAAACTTGGTGGGCTTGGTCGGCTGTCCGGCGGCTTCTCTGGCGGCGTTCTCTTTATCAAGGGCAAGCTGCCCTTTCTTTGCCGCCCAGTATTCCCGTTCCGTTATCCGTTCCTTGCTGCCGTTCAAGAGGTCGATTTGGTAAAGCCCCTCCCGGTGGCACATCTCCATGACTTCACTCTTGAAATATTCCATAGCGGCGTTGGTGCAGCGGTGCTTGCAGCCCTCCCGTTTGTGTCGGCGGGTCTGTCCATGTAGGGCAGAAGTGGGACTTCATAAATCCGCAGGGAGTTGATGACGATATGCACATGGATATTGCCGCTGTGGTTATGCCCGTCCGGGTGGGTGCAGACTAAGGCTTGGTGTCCGGGGAAATGCTCTTTACAGAACTGCTCGCCCAGCTCCTGCGCCCGGTCTACGGTCAAGCCGTTGTCTGTCCCGTCCCGTGGGTCAAAGCTGATGATATAGTGGTGGCTTTTCACATCTTCCCGTTTTTGGTTTTTCTCATAGCGGAGATTAGCCCGCATACAGGCAACAGCGAAATCCTCGCACCCACAGTTGAGGGAAGAAATGCGGTAATCCTCCCTCGGTATCAGCCGCCCGTTTTCATCAAGGGTGGGTTTCATGGTAAACTCGTCATGCTCAAAAGTGAGATAGGCTTCCGCTGCTCCGTAGTCGGCATTTTTAGAGCTGATATGTTTGAATGTTGCCAACAGCTTCACCTACTTTCTGCAAGACTTCAAACTTCAAGGCGGCAAGGTCGGAAACCGCCGCCCGTACCTCCCCGGACAAGGGCGTTATACGGTGTGCCACTCGTTCAGCGTCCGGGCTATCTGGTTTAGGTTGCCGCCGATCCTGCCATATTCGGCGGTCAGCTTCCCGACAGCGGCAAGCAATTCATCATTGACCGGGGAAACGGTAACAATGGGGCGTATGGTTGCCCGTGTAATGGCTTGCCGGATAAACTCGGCTTGGCTCATGTTGTAAGCAGAAAGCCTTTCCGCAAACTCGGCGTATTCTTCCTCGGTCATGCGTGTCTTGACTACCCGGCTGCGGTGCGGCGTGTTATATCGTTTTCGCATAGGTGGTAAAACCTCCTTCGGCTGTGCGTGGTGTCCTCTCACTAATAGGAGAAAAACGGGGTGTAAAGCGGAACTGTTTTTGAAAAATCCGAAAAGAATTTGAGGGAATTTCCAAGCGGCGCAAGCCGCCATAGCAGGGTTTGGGGAAGGCACTCCCCAACAAGATTCCCCACCGGGGCAAAATGAGCGATAAGCGAAATTTGGTACTGCGGTAGAATCTTGCTCTAAAAAACTACCGCTTTCCTCGGCGGCTCTGGTTTGCGGATATACTGGCTTGCTCCACCAATATAGCGATTGCGGCGGCGTGTTCTGCCCGCTGTTCACCACTACAACGGTGAAAAGGGGGCGTTTTGGCAAACGCACGGAAATTTTTTTGTTTTCCCTGTCTGCTCCCTACAACAATCCGGCGGTGTGGTTTGCCAAAGATTTTTGAAAATGGGCGCAAAAAAAGCAGTAAACCTTTTCAAGATTTACTGCTTATCTGCCGCTGTGATGGGCGGCGGTATTAAATTGTCAGCCGTTTTTCAAATGGAATTTATCTGCAATCGCTTTCTTTCCGCTTTCCAATTCCTTTTCTGTAATCTTCCATAATCCTAATGCAATGATCTGCTATCTTTTGCATTCCGAGTTCTTCAAAAAAGGCAATTTGTATTTTCATCAGTTCTTCACAAACAGTCAACTTCTGCTCATCCATATTACTAATAGCAAGCCATGGGAACGCTTTATATTTCTTAGTGTCCCCAATGAGAAAATTGTACCCTATCAACTCATTTTCACGGAAAACGAAATAGAATTGTGGGCCTGAACCTGGAACTGACTTTTCCATAATTTGCTGCATTGTTTTCACGCCGCCGTATGCCGGAAAAAAACCTATTCGCTCAAGAGCATTTAATATGTCAATCCTTTTATCTGTGGGTATGTCTCTATAATTGATAATCTGTTCCATTTGCTCTACTCTCATTGAAGTTTAATTTGTCAGGCTCTAATTATACAACTTTTCTGTTTAGCGGTCAAAGCGGAACTTCAACAGGCTTTCTATCAGTTGCCTGACGATATGCTCCTGCATATCCGTGTTAATCTGTCCGTCCATTTTCGCACAAGAGCGGACATATCCGGCATAATGGGATAGGACGGCGGCAACAGCTTCCGGGTCGCCCTCGCTTGCCTTAACGATTGTCTCATAGGGAAGTAGCTGGCTCATAGGACAAACCCTCCAACTCTGCCCGTAGCCGCCGTAAAATCATCTGAATACGCCGCCCGGTTGTGTTGCCAGCCCGTCCATATCTCCGTCCAATCTCCCTATGCGTCAATCGTTGGAAGTAGTACAAGAAAATGATTTCCTGTTCCATCTGTGATAGTGCGGACAGGGCTGCGGCAAGCTCTGGACTTTCCAAAAGCACCATCTGACCACAGACGAAAAGCGGATAGCTGGTCATGCCGGATTGCTCCGCAAAGTATTTATCTGTGGTACTGAATGGATAGTGTTTTTCTTCTATCAGATATTCAAGCGAGATTTCCCGCTTGCGGTGGCTCCGTATGCTCCGGGCTGCGTCTATGGCAGCGTGGCGAATAACAGTCTTGCAAAAGGCATCGTGTGTATGCCGGATATGTTCTTGATACTTTTCGTGTTCGGTCATGGAAAATCCCCCTTTCTGAATAATGGCAGAGGGCGGCAGCATCTTGTGCTGTCGCCCTCTTGATTACCGAACAGCAAAGACGGGCGGGGCTGTCAACGGCGGCGCATTTGCGCCGTTCATCTTGACCGTTGACAGGCTCGGCTGGGTTTGCTATCTGCTCACGGCAATTCACTCTCATTGATAGGAATTGCTTCAAGGTCCGTATTCAAATTGTTCCAATAAGAGCCAATATCCGCACTTGTGAAATACTTAAAACCGCCTGCTTCTGACTTCAATTCGCCGTTTTTAACTCCATAGCAGGCGTAAATCAAATCGTAGCTTGTTCCATCAGGCTCATAAGCAATGTTTATAGGTAACAGAAAGAGAGCTGTAAAATTGCAATGATACAAAGAGCGATGGAAACGAGAACAGCAATCGTTATCTTTTTCCTGCCCCTCTGCTTTTCTTTTGCCTCATGGCGCATAATAACGCTTTCGCTTTCTTCGTGAAGAACATCTTCGCTCGTGTGAGAAAGCAATTTCTGATAAATTGCGTTACAATCAGCACAGGCGTTCAAATGCTCTTTTACCATCTCTGCGCTTGCTTCGCTGCAAGCACCGTCAACATACAGCGGAAGAATATCTCGAACAATATCGCATTGTTTACTCATGCTTTTCATCCATCCTTTCTTGAATTTTTAGCTTTGCACGATGATAAGTAACTCTCGCCCATGATTCTGTTTTTCCAAAAATTGCAGCGATTTGTGAAAAAGATAGTTCCCCGAATACGCGAAGCTGAAAGACTTCTTTGTATGGTTCTTCCAAACGGTGAAGAACGAGGTGTATGCGGAACGCCATGTCAGAATCTGCAACTGAGTTCTCAACATTTTCATTTGATGGCAAGTCATTGATTTCACTCACATCAGCTACTCGCTGACGGCTTCGCATTTCATCATGGTAAAGATTTTTTGCTATGGAGCAGAGCCATGTCAATTCATCTGACTTACCTTTGAATTGTGATGTTGTAGAAACAGCCTTATAGAATGTGTTCTGCGTGATTTCCTCTGCTATCTCACGATTTTTGGCAAGAGAAATAGTATACGAGTATACCTGTAAATAGTAGGCTTTATAGAGTTTTTCATAGTCCATACTTGTCATCACCTCCTTCAGCTTCATAGGTTAGACGGAGAAATCGGAATTTCGTTACAAAGAAGTTTGAAATTTTTATACCTTTACGCTACTCTTGCTTTGTGCGGACTATTGGTAGACGCGCATTAACGGCAAGTAAAGAGATTGCTGTGTCAGTATCCGCCGTTTGGATGTCCGCCACATTTTTGAATACGCTCATCAGCTCCGGCAGGTTATAAAACTTGGCGAAGCGCGTCTTGGCCCGGTAACCGGTGCCCTCGGGAGACAGCTCGATGGCGGTGACGGTTTCCCCGTAGTTCGCCGCCCAGCTATCGAAGTGCTGCAAGCCCTGTTCCTCCAGCGCCGACATCTGCAAGTAACGCTGGATGGTGTAAAGCTCCACCATGCTGTTGGAAATGGGGGTGCCGGTGGCAAAGATAATGCCGCGCCCTCCGGTGATCTCATCGAGGTAGCGGCACTTCATAAAGAGGTCTGAGCTTTTCTGCGCCTCGGTCTGGGCAATACCGCCCACATTCCGCATTTTCGTATACAAAAAGAGATTCTTAAAATAGTGTGACTCGTCAATGAAGATGCGGTCAACGCCCAATTCCTCAAAGGTGACCACATCGTCCTTACGGCTTTGGTCGTTCAGCTTGTCGATCTTGGCTTGCAGGCCCTTTTGGGTTTTCATCATCTGTTTGATGGTGAAATTCTCTGCTTTTTCTCGCTTGGCTTCGGAAATGCCCATCATGATCTCGTCAATCTGCTGTTCCAGAATGGCCCGCTGGCGCTCTACACTCATGGGGATCTTCTCAAACTGGCTATGCCCGATGATAACGGCGTCGTAGTCGCCGGTGGCGATCCTGCCGCAGAATTTCTTGCGGTTCTTGGTTTCAAAATCCTTACGGGTAGCGACGAGGATATTTGCCGCCGGATAGAGCTGCAAGAACTCGCTGGCCCACTGCTCTGTCAGGTGGTTGGGCACCACAAAGAGAGATTTTTGACACAGGCCCAGCCGCTTTGACTCCATCGCCGCCGCGACCATTTCAAATGTCTTACCGGCGCCCACTACATGGGCAAGCAAGGTATTTCCACCGTACAAAATGTGCGCGATGGCGTTGACCTGGTGCTTGCGGAGCGTGATCTCCGGGTTCATACCGCTGAAATTGATGTGGCTGCCGTCGTACTCACGGGGGCGGTTGGAATTGAACAGGATATTATAGGTCTTACAGATGGCCTCGCGCCGGTCGGGGTCTTTCCAGATCCACTCGGCAAAGGCATCCTTGATCAGCTCCTGCTTGCTCTGGGCGATGGCGGTTTCCTTCTTGTTGAGGACAGCGGTTTTCCTGCCATCGGCATCGTACACATAATCAAAAATGCGGACATCTTTCAGGTTCAAAGTGTCCTCGATGATTTCATAGGCGTTGATGCGTTTGGTGCCGTAGGTACTGATGGCCTTGACATTGCCGCGATCCGTGCTTTTACCTTCAATGCGCCACTCGCCGGTGATGCCGGAATAGTGGACCTTCATGCTCCATTGCGCGCTGCGGGGTGTCCCCAGCGTTTCGAAGATAAACCGGCGGACATATTCGGTGTCCAGCCATGTAGCGCCCAGCCGGACGGAGATCTCGCTGGCAGTGAGGTCGGTGGGCTGCACCTGCGCGAGTGCATCGGCGTTGATCTGATACTGCGGGTCCTGTTCCGCCTTGCCTTGGGCAACCGCCAATTTCTGACGCACATTGCCGGAGAGGTATTCATCTGCGGGCAGGTATTTCTCATGCCCATCGTTCTCGCCGGTGTAAGCGGGGTTCAGGAACACCACGCCGGTCAACTCAGAAAACAGCGTCTCCTCGTCCTTGCCGGTGAGCCTGCCCATATAGTCCATATCCACATGAGCCTTTTCGCCAATGGACAGCGCCAGCGCCTCCACTGCCGTATCTACCTTTTCGGCGGGTTTGTGGCTGCGGATGGTGCGCTTGGTGAACAGGTCCGCCTTTCTTTTTAGGTTCCGGTCCTCGTCCAGAATTTCCAGTGAACACAGCAGGAAGTAGGAGCTGTCCTGGTCAAACGCGATGGCGTTGCCGCGAGAGTTGATGAGTCCGTATTTGCGGGTGAAGGCGTCGTAGAGAGCATTCAGCTTGGCCTGCTGCTCCTTGATCTCTTTTTCGGGATAGTCCTCAGTTTGATATTCCAGCAGCGTTCGCACGCAGTCCCGCAGCTCGATCATGCCGCGGATTCTGCTCTCTGCCGTCTTGGATACCTCCACCGGGTTCATGCGGCTGTTTTCCCGGTAGTAGATCTGGCCCGCTACCAGCGTATAGGAGAAGTTGCGGACAGCAGGATCGGCCTCGATGGAATGATCCTCACCCTCCAGTTCTTCCTCCCGGTCGTAAGCGGCGATTTCGCCGTGGATATTCTGAACGGCCTCCGCCAGCAGTGCTTCCAACGGCTGCTCCGGGTACGGCTCACAGGTAGGCGTGGGGCCGAAAGGCCCGGACACCATCTTCATCTCGCCCAAGATCATATCCGGATGGTCGATGAAGTAGCTGTTCATCTGGATGCCGTCCTCGTTGGTGGCAAGGTGTACCCATTCGGGTTCTATATCCACCATTCGTTCCCGCTTTTGGAGGAACAGAATGTCTGAAACCACCTCCGTGCCTGCCGCGGCCTTGAACGCATTGTTGGGCAGGCGGATCGCCCCCAGCAGCTCTGCTCGCTGCGCGATATATTTTCGCGCGCTGGCGGTGCGCTTGTCCATGGTGTAGCTGGAGGTCACAACGGCGATGACGCCGCCCGGTCTGACCTGATCCAGCGCTTTGGCCACGAAATACTCATGGATGGGGAAATTCAGCCGGTCATAGCGTTTGTCCGGTACATGGAACTGGCCGAAGGGGACATTGCCGATGGCAACATCAAAAAAGTTATCCGGGAAGGCAGTTTTCTCATAGCCCTGCACCGCAATACTGCTTTTCTGATAAAGCTGTCTGGCGATGCGTCCGGAGAGATCGTCCAGCTCCACGCCGTAGAGCTTGCTGCCGCTCATGCTTTCCGGCAGCATACCAAGAAAATTACCAATGCCGCAGGACGGTTCCAAAATGTTGCCCTGCGTGAAGCCCATCTGCCCCAGGGCGGCATAGATGCCGCGGATGACCACAGGCGGCGTAAAGAACGCCGTCAACGTAGATTCGCGGGCGGCGGCGTATTCGGCGTCCGTCAGCAGGTCTTTCAGTTCACCGTACCGGGCGTTTTTTTCATCAAAAAAGTCGGCAAGACCACCCCAGCCCACATACTGTGCCAGCACAGCCTGTTCCTCCGCTGTGGCGGCGCGATTCTCCGCCTCCACGGTTTTCAGGGTACGGATCGCGTCCAGATTGCGCTGAAAACGCTCCAACGGTGCGCCCTCTCCAATATGGTCATCGGTGATGCGGTAGTTCCGGCCATCCGCGTCCAGCGGATAGGCAAGCGCGTTTTGCTTTTTCTTTTTCGGCGGGGTAAGCGCCGCAGGCGGCTCGTCCGTCTGCGGTGCTGCGGTTTCCTGTGCAATGTCCGATTGCTCCATGTGAGAGCGGACATAGTCGATGGATTCCTTTCGGAAAATGGGAAAGCCCGTCCCGCCTTCAAAGGTCACATCCCGCAGGGATACATTTTGTGTATGATCGTCTACGCTGTCCACTTCAAACTGCCGTCCATCTATGGTCAGGCGTGTACCGATGGAGAGCGGTTCGGGGACTTCCGGTTCCATGGGCATTACGGGCTCCGGTGGCGTTGGCATGGTTTCCTCGGAGGGTGTCGCAGCTTCCCGCACCAACGCCGCTGTCGGCTCATTGGGTGCGGTCGGTGTCAGTTGCCCATCATGCTGGTGATTGAACAGGCTGAACTCACCGTTTACATAGGCATAAAGTTGGAAATGAGTTTCATGGACAAATTCATAGTGGCGGTCATCTTTTTGCATTTCACCCAACCGGGCATTCAATGCATCCATGAGCCACATTGCAGTGGACTTATCCTGCAATTCTTCTTCAATCAGCGGTACTGCCTGATAATAATCCATACCCATGTAATAGGGACGCGGCACATTGTCCGGTGCATCGTACAGGCTGGAGTAAATGGCCCGCGCCAACTGCCCACACTCATATTCCGGGATTTTGGCGATAGCGTCCTCGCCTGGAAATCGCTGCTGTGTGATGAGTTTTTGATATTCCTTGACCACATTGGGGACCGTCAGGTGAACGCTATCATATTTCTTGGAATTATAGTCCCGTTCGTAGTCCAGCCCTTTGTAAGTCTTGGTGTATCCATACCCGGCGCGGGCTCCGCCGCTGTACTCGCCAAAGCTGCCCTTGATGAATTTCTGATGTTCCTCCGGCGTGTGGGGATAGCAGAAGTGGGAGTACACCGCCAGTCGTCTATCAACACTGTCTCTTAGGAAGAACTGGTCGATCTCATCCTGTGTGATGAACATTTTGCACTGGCGCAGAAAATTCGGCTGTGCGGTGAAGCGCCGCTCCGGGTAGGGCAGGCCGTCCAGCACAACACCGATCCGGTGCGTGTTATAGCCGCTGATGCGGAAACGCATGATGTCCGGGGCCGTGGCGTAGGCGTCAAGGAAGGCATGATATTCCTGTGCCAGTGTTTGCAGCCCACCCTCTGTCTTAGCGAACGCCACCATATCCTCGTCCAATTCCGGGTAGCCCTTGTGCTGGTCGTGGATCGCCAATGTCTGCGGGAATAGGCCCTGCCCGCGGCCTTCTTCGTTCAGGTCACGGGCGGTCATCAAAAGTGCGTCCATCGCTTCGTGCAGCACCTTGTCAGGGGCCTGCGCCAGTTCGGCGGCGGAGAGATAAGTCCCAGCCTCCAACAGATTCAGAATACGGGCCGACGCCTGTTCCCATGAGACCACGGTTTTGCTGTATCCAGTGCGGACGCTGTCCCCTTGGGCGAGGTGGATACCATCTTCCATAAACCACACGGCGTATTTGCGGCCCTCGTACTCGATGCCGCGCCCATTTTCCGTGCCAAACTCCCGGCGCAGAAGCTCTTCATTTTCCTGCTCTGGCCGCTCCCGCATATAAAATACGGCGATGCGCTCCGCGCTGTTGGGCTCGTTTCCGCCTGTGCAGAGTGCCAGGTCAATGACCTCCTGCGGCACCGTGCGGGCCGGGGCCAGAATGCCGGTGGCTGTGTCTGCCGGAGCCTCGTACACCGGGGCGTCGCCGCCCATGTCGAATAGGGCAAGCTGCTCCGCGACGATTGGGGCATTTTGCAGGCCCAGCTTGATCTTGTACTCGCCGCGCTCGATCAGGCCCTCGGTCATTTCGGTGATGACCGACCATGAAAAAACAGACTCCGAAGTGCGGGAGAGGTAGCTGCCCTCCCACATCAAAAGTCCGTCTTTCTCGGCATGGTAGCCTGTCCGAACACCGTCGGTCAGGACCTCCACCCATATATCGTTGTAGCTGCTTTTTAAGAACTCCGTCCGTTCCGCAAGGCTCTTGTGCGCCTGAAAGTATTCAAAGATCTCCTGCCGCTTGTGCTTGCGCCCGCCGTCATCCAGCAGGTTCGCTTCAATAAGGTGCATATCCAGAAAGGCGGGCAGCTCTGCGGTATTTTGCTGTGCGGTGTCATGCTCCAGCGCAAAGGCTGCTGCCTGTTCCTGCGCCTTTTCGTCCGGGTAATCACCGTAGACGCGGAGGCACTTGTGTGTTTCGGCATCATAGACGGCAGCGCCGTCGTATGCAAAGCCGTCTTCCTCCATCGTACCAGCAACATAGCCCTGCGCCGCGGCCTCCGCTTCTTCCAGCGTTTGATAGTCCAGCTTATCGTCAAAGCCGTTTTCAAAATGGTGATAGGCTGCAATCTGATAGGGTGCGGCCATCTGCGCGGCGTAGCGGTCAATGGCTTCTGCGGTCAGCCATTCCGGTTTTTCCGGGAGGGCGTCATACAGTTCCCGCATTTTTTTGATTTGCGCGTGGACATTGCCTGCCCACAAATGCTTTTCACTCCGGCCACCGGCGCCGAGGAAGTAGTCACAGTCAGCGCGCAAACGGTCCAGCAGCACATAATCTCCGCTGTGATCGACAAAGGCAGGAAGCTCATCACTTCCTGCCTCTGTGGGTTCTTCGGTTGTTAGCTGTAAATCAGGTCGCTGAGCACCAGTTCCTCCGCGCTGTGCCGGAGATTGTTCATCAGGCCCGTCCAGTGCAGGGGATCGGTTGCTTTCAGCTCCTCCGTCACGCCCTCGGCCTGTGCCATCTGCGCTACGGTCTGTTCCACCATCTTCCGCGCGGTCTGCTCGATCTCCGAAAGATGCTCCGTCAGCTTGCCGCTGGTTTTCAGGTTGGTGTAAAGCACTCTGCGGCGCTTCATCAGGTACTGCCGACGCAGCTCCGCGTACTTGCCCAGATGCACCTCCGGCGTCTGCGGCATCAGCAGGTTCGGCACCTGATAGCCGTCCTGCATCCGATAGGTCACTTCCATGATGTTCGCTCCTTTCGTGTTCTGTTGTTTCGTGTTCTGTGCTGTTATCATATCCGCTCTTTTCGGCATTTGCAAATAATTGTTCCCGCTGGGCCTGCATGACCGTGCGGCTGATCTCCCGCAGGCCCATCTCCGCGATGTCGCTGGTGGCGATGCCCAGGGCGTTGATGGTGGGCGGCGTGTTGAATTCATAAACGTGGGCAAACTCATCGGGCGAAAAATAATCGTCTGCCCGCAGGCCCAGCCGGGTCATCAGCATATAGGCCACGCTGACCTCCAGCGCATCCCGGTAGAACACCTCTAAATTGAGGTCGTCCAGTTCCTCCAGCAGGCTGTCCTCCCGACACTCCCGCAGGTCTTGCAGGTAGTCCGTGAAGTTGTCCGCCACGGCATTGTGGCAGGCGGAACGCACCGCATCCGCCAGATTTTCTTTTTCGGCAAGGTTGCCGAAGGTGGCCTCCAGCGTTTCGATGACCTCCGGCTCAAAGGCCGGGTGCATCGTCCAGATGGGCAGCGGACGGGCAAAGCGGGACGCATGGGTGTCCGAAACATCAAAATAGAGCTTCAGGCAGTTTTGACCGTCATCGCCAAATACGGCGATGCTCTTGGCTCCACGGTTGACCCAGCGGCCAAACTGACGGTTCCAGCGCTCCATCTCAAGGACCGCCGTGGCGTCCGGGCGCTGGGCGTAGATTAGAATCTGATCATCGAAGGGACATTTGTAGTTATAGCAGGCCGCGCGGAGAAAGCCCGTCCAGCTTTGATAGCTGCCGGTGACGCTCTGCACAGTCTGGTCATATAGCTCCGTAATAAGCTGAAATTTTGTAGGCAAGTTGGCACCTCCTATCTCTCCGGCTCCGCCCGCTTTTTTACTGCAAGCCGGTCATTCTTTTGCTGTTCTTTTTGGGCCTTTTCAAATGGCTTCCGCTGATAGCAATAAATATAAAACTGGTAATCACCTTTAACTGGCGTACAGCGGAGCATATACACATACCGCTGTGTTTTCGCCATGAATCCGCAAGAGGGAAGCAACGCACCCTTGATGGCGCAGATCTGCTCATACCGGTTGCAGTAGCGTTTCATGCTGTCAAAGTCCCGCAGCGGGGAGCCCGGCTGCTCCCGCAGCCAGTTTACGGTACGGTCAATGTCGGCCTTAAACTCCGGCGTGTTCAGCGCATCCTGCTGATGGGGCCACCATGTTGTGTAAAACTGCTTGCCGCTGCCAAAATCACCACGCAGGTGTCCCACGCAGCCCGCAGACTTGTCCTGTTCCTCACTGCGGGAGAAATAGAGAGCGTGCAGCGCAGGCTCATTGACGCTGTAAAAGTCAATGACATCCTTATCACTGGCGGGATATTTCTCCTGAAATTCCGCAAGGGTACGGCATCCGCCATCTTGAAAGGAAAGGCTGCCGCTCTCCAGCGGAATCCACCCATCAATGGGAAGCTGGAACGGCTCGCGGGTGAGGACGGTGCCATAGAAGTTGACCATGAGACTCCGCGACAGTTCTATCGGCTCACCCCAATCTGCATCGCCATGGCGCAGCTCGTAGCGATATACGCCCTCCGGCACGGTGGCTCGGTCAATGCGGCATTCCGTAAACAATGCCGGTCGGTCAAAAATCGTGACCTCCTGATAGGTCACCTTCTGCGCGTCATAGTTCATCTGGCTTCACCTCGTTCTTTGTGTTTCTTCTGCACTCTCTGTTGTGCCAAAAACTCCGGGACCTCCTTGAAACCGATGGTATCTGCGTAGTAGGCAGTTTTCTTTCCACCCTGCGTCAGTACCACGATGTCGCTTACGGACATGGAACGCATCCGATGGGCAAAGGGGCGGGAATCTCTATTGTGCTTTGCCCACAGATCCTCCAGCGAATTTCCCTTTGCGTACATACCAGCGTAAGAACGCTGATAATCAGCGTTCTGGAGTTTTCCCTTTGCCTCTGCATAAGGCCGGAAACAGTAGTCTACATCAGCGATTGCAGGGATTTGGTAGATTTCATAGGTGCCGATCTCGTCGCTGATTTTCGGCGCGCTGGGACCATAGGTGTTGCCGTTACGTTCCTGCATTTCTGCAAACTTGCAGATATGATAGGCAGAATTACCGATGCAGACATGGCAATCGTCAATGTACTTGCAAGGGAAAACCATCTTTTCACCGTCAAAGCGGGTAATGACGATGCTTTCCCCGTCCTTGATGGTAAAAAGTGTATGATATTCACTGTCGATGAAGCGGATCACGCGCTCATCCTTGTTAGGGTTTGGAAAGGCGATAACGCCCATGATATTTACGGGTTCTCGGTCTGTCATCTGGCTTCACCTCTATCTTTTTTCGGCTCAGTACGCTTTTTTTCATATTCTCTCAGTTTTTCTTTCGCCCAATCCGGTATCTTTTCTGGATTGGCTACGCCAAGAATGTCGGAAGCGTCCCACCGGCATCGTTCACCGGAATACAATTCCTCGAAGTAAACCGCACGCCCGCGTGCGCCGGGTGTGCAGCCAAATCCACTCAGCGCGAAGCCGAGTTGACAGTCTGCCGTGCGGTATTCCGGTGCAAGGCTGGTGGGGCGGAGAACGATCAGCTTTCCTTGCAGAGATCCCTCTGACGGAGGAAGGCAATCGTCCACGCCTAAAACGGCATAGGGGACATTTCGGGCCGCACGGAATGCTTTGACTTTTTCGACCTGTGCCTGCAAGCGATTCAAAAAGGTTTCTGCAATTTCCAGATAACTCTTACAGGCAAGTGCTTCGGGATACATTGTTTCTCCGAGAAAATTGTACTGCTGATAGCAGGTCATATAGGTTTCGTCCTTTGGATTGAACCCCATAAGCAGAACGCGCCCACCCATACGAATGGACTGTATGATCTCGTAGTCACCGGCTTTGTCGGGTTCTGCGCTTTTCTGCTCCCTGTACCCAAGCCGCTCCGCTTTATCCCGCAAGATAAGGTCTTTGAGATACGCGCCCTTTTCGGGCTGCTGTTCAAACCAATCTCGGACTTCTCCATCGCCAAGGGAAAGCTGGAAAGTAAATCTCATGATTTTGCTGCGATATTCGTCATTCTTTTCTTTTCGTTTCTGATAGTTCGTCATCTGGCCTCACCTTGTTCTTTCTTCAGCGCGGTGTGCTGGTGTTCTTGCTGCGTTATATAATCTCTCTGCTTTTTGTACTCATTTCCGGCCCGTTCACAGAAGTCCTCGATGCAAGAAGCACGGTCAGAGCGGTAATGCCCCCAAAAGAAATTGGGCGGGCCGTCCCCGTCGTTTTTGCAGTTGCGCTGCCATGTGACAAAGGGGGCAGGGGCTTTTTCACATTCGCCCATGACAAACTCGGCACTGCCGACGCGGACGCGGGCGGTGATGTGGTATTCCTGATTGACTGCTTCGCCCACTACATAGCAGCCGCGCTCCAACTGAACGGTGCAGCTCCCGTTTTGTGCAAAGGTCGCTGTCACCGGCATGACCGGCACTCCACGCACCAGATCCGGCAGCATGATGAACTGCGACCTTTGGCCCATCAGCTCTTGCGGCAGTTTGTCCACGGGCAGATAAAAGTGCTGTTTGCCCATGATCTCATAGCACAGTAAGAAACTGGTGACGGGATAGTACACGCTCATGATTGGGTCTTTGATATGGCCTTGGACGATGTTGGAATTCACATATCTTGCGTTGTCCAGATACCATTGCGGTTTTGCACCCGGTGTAGTCCAGCCGAACATGGAACCTGCCAGCATGGCGGCCTCCTGAATGTCCGTGATGCCGCGCCGCACATTATGGCTGCTGGCGATCTCGCGGTTTTCCTCGCGGTTTCCGGTATCCCACTCAGAGGGATAATAGCCGCGCTCACCGCACCGGATGATAATAAGCTGCCCGCTGGACGGCAGAATGGAAAAACAGGTTTCCGGCAGGTCATTCCTGCGCATCGGTTCGTTCCTCATCGCACCTGCTCCTGCTGCCGCTTGCGGTGCCAGCCCTCCAGCAGCTTGATAATGACATCTTCCATCTGCTTTGGGGTGTAGCTGGCGGGAAAGTATTTTTGCAGGCGGTCGTTGCGGATGGTGACCTTGCGTTCCAGCGGCTTTTCCTCCCGCATGATGAGGTCGATGATGTTATTTTCCAGTTTTCCCTCGCCGCTGAGCTGCTTGAGCCGTTGGGCCTGTCCCAGCGACGGGGATACCTCATCGCGCTCCATGACCAGCAGGAGGTAGGTCTGTTCTTTTTCGGACAGGTGGGAGAGGAAATCCGCTGCGGGAACGAACTTGAGCGTTCCTGCGTCCACCGCGTCCAGCAGAGGGGGGATTAACTTGTTCAGCCGCACATAGCGTTGGATTGAAGTTACATTGTCAGTCGCTTGCTCAGCGAGGATTCTTACCGATGTTTTCTTGTTTAACTTCTCTCCAAGTTGGAGAGAAGTTAAATCGGTCCGTTGCCCCTGCCGCTTCATGGCGTCCAGCTTCAGCTTGTAGGCTTTGGCTTTCTCGCTGGGCAGCAAGTCCTCGCGGTTGATGTTATAGTCCACAACAAGGATGTCCGCCTCCTCGTCACTGTAATTGCGGACGATGACAGGACGGGTATCCAGCCCCACCGCTTTTGCGCAGTAATCGCGCCTGTGGCCGGAAATGATCTCATACCCGCTGCTCTCACGGGGGCGAACGATCAGCGGCTCAGCGATGCCGATGTGCTCAATGCTGTCCATGAGCCGCACCAAGTCAGGCGTGGGGCGGTCAATGGTGTACGGCTGGCGGGAATATGGGAAAACCTCTGCTGCGGGAACGATCTGGATGCGCTCCTGCCGGTCAGCTTCACGCTCTGCGTCTGTTTTGAACAGGTCATCGTACCGGGTCAGCTCGATGCCGCTTAATTTGCTTGCCAAGGCTCAACACCTCCCTCGTCAGATTTTCATACGCCAGCGCCGCCTTGCCGCTGCGGTCGTGGTCGTAAATACTTTTGTTTTCCACACTGATCTCTGCCGCCTTGATGGACCGGGGGATTTCGCTTGCGAACACATGACCGCCATAGGTTTTGCGGATGAGCGCGTTGATCTCCCGCGCCAGTGTGGTACGGCTGTCCACCATCGTCAGCACAATGCCGTCCACCTCCAGCTTCGGGTTGAGCTGCCGCTTGACGCGGGTGATGGTTCGCAAAAGCTGCTCCAGCCCCTTTGCAGGGAGATATTGCGCCTGCACGGGGATAATCACGCTGTCCGCCGCGGTCAGGGCGTTGATGGTCAGCATACCGAGCGACGGCATACAGTCGATGAGTGCGTAGTCGTAGCGGTCTGCCACGGTGGACAGATATTGCCGCAGCACCGTTTCGCGGCTCATGGTGTTGACCAGCGTGACCTCCAATGCCGACAGCTCGATATTGGCGGGGACAAGGTGGACGCCGGACGGGTGGTGCAGAATGCCCTCACCGGGGGTGATGGGCTGCTCCGCGATGATCTTCTCCATCAGAGTGGAGAGCGTGGGGGATAATTCGTCAGGCTGCGGCCAGCCCAACATCTGCGTGAGATTGCCTTGTGCATCGGCGTCGATCAGCAGGACTTTTTTACCTTGCCGAGAAAGACCAATGCCGAGGCTGGCGGCTGTGGTGGTCTTACCCACGCCGCCCTTCTGATTTGCCAGTGCGATTGTTTTCACGGGTTCGATGCTCCTTTCAGTCGTAAAATGGGTTTCAAAAAAGCAGAGCTGTTCGCTCTGCCTATCCGCTGTCGTGGAAGTCGTGATTCACTTTGGCGCGGTAGTAGCTGCCGCAGGTGGCTGGGGCGTTGAACAGCATCTCCAGCAGATAGGCTTTGATGTTGCGAATGTCCGCGGTGCTCTCCCGCAGGCAGTCCAGCACATACTCGATGTGGGAGGAATCCAGCTTCAGAAACCGCTCCTTCACCAGTGCCGTATAAAACTGCTTTCCGCCGATCCGCATGAAGCTGCCCTGTGTGCAGAGGACCTCCAGCATGAGGTCCGCGATCTCGTCGATGTCGTCGTAGGGATGCTGCCGGCGCAGGTGGTCATACTCGATGTTCTCCCGAATCTCTTTTCGGTATCTCTCAATCACCTCCTCCGGCTGCGCGCCCGGATGGATAGATGAATCAGTATTACTCAACTCAGTATTATTCTTATCAGTCTTATTACACTCGGTTTTTCCGAGGTCTTGACTTCTGATTTTCCGAGGTCCAGACTTCGGTTTTTCAGAACTCTTGACTTCGGTTTTTCCGAAGTCTGGATTTCGGCAGCTCGGAGGCTCCGCTTTCGGTGTATCCTCGCCTGGTTCGTCCTCCATGCCCATGAAGCGGAGAACATAGATTTTCGCCGGTCTGCCCAGCCCCTGCTTGACCCGCCTTATGAGGCCCACGCCTTTGGCGCTGTCCAGCTCCGCGAACAGCTTGACCGCCTTATCCGTCTTGCAGCAGAGCTGTTCGCACGCCTCCTCCAGCGTAAAGTAGATGTACACATGGCCGTCATCGTCCATCCAGCCGTTTCTCATGGACAGGCTCATGCGGTCCAGCATGAGGCCGTACAGCAGCTTCGCGTCGGTGGAGAGCCGTCGAAAGTACGGCTCGGTGATCAGGAGCTTGGGGATGCGGAAAAAGGCGTATTGCTCGGCGTCCATGCCGAGATGGTACGCAAAGATCGCCTGCGGCATATCTGACACCTCCGTTCTGCCACAGATTTTATCTATCTCTCAACGGCGGTCTGTGGTATAGTAAAAGGGAGCATTGCCACGCAATGCTCCCTTACCGTAACCGGACCTGCCGGTGGATTCTTATTCAGTTTGACTTAACACATCACTGTCAGCCGTTTGTCAAATAATTGTGTTTCCCGCACGGGGTTTTCCCTTGATTTTGCCCTTATCAGCTCACGCGGTCAAGGGTAACAGCGTATAAAGGAAGATAATTTTGGGTGGTTTTGATTTCTCAATAAATCCAGTAATTTCAATGCTTTGCGCCGATTTTGACGGTTGTTTATAACCGCCAATAACGGATGAAATATTTGGGCGGTGCGAATCGGGATTTGTTCCTCAATTTTGCATTCAAATTATACCATAAAACTTGTGAACAATTCTACCGCAGCTTTGGAATATATGAGAAAAGTCCGAACAGTTTTCTGCCCGGACTTTCTCGCTCAATCGTAAATCAATTCTGCTCTGGAGGTCAACGGTATTCGGCTGGACTGCACTAATGATGAGGTCGTCGAGGTCGGTCTTGCTGTCGCCTCCGGCGCGATGGACGACGAGACGCTGTTGGGGTGGGTGCGAGTGCACTGTGTTTGACCCAGTTTTGACCCAGAATCCGAAAAAAGCGGGCAGGTCTGGACGGAAATAATGGAAAATCTGTCGAGTGAACAGCACTAAAAAGCACAAATCGGAGCCGAAATGGTTCCAATTTGCCCTTGAGACAACCTACGGACCAGAAGGCCGTGGGGTCGAATCCCTCACGGCGTACCAAAAGTCATCGAAATCGTCTGATTTCGATGACTTTTGCTTTTCATAAGTTGCTATTTTCGGATGTTGCTTTTTCCTGACCCAAACGCTTACCCCAACGGGACAGTGGAAAGGTCTATACCGCACGGGATAGGATATTGCCCATCGTTTGCGCCACCTTGAGCTGCGCGTCGGTGGTGACGTGGGCGTAGGTGTCCAGTGTGAAGCCCGCGGAATAGTGGCCGAGCATACTACTGGCGGTCTTGACGTCCACGCCGTTTTGCAGGGCCATAAATAACCTTCCCGGACGCCGTATTTGCTGATGATCAACTGCTACGCCCCGAACAGATGAAATACGTGCTGCAAAATGAGCAGCCCCGGCACCAGCGTGTGAATGCGCTCGGCTTCCAGCCGCAAAATCAAGTCGCTGGCCGCCTTTTTGCCGCTGCAAAGGAACGCGCACAGCGCATCGAGCTGTTCCGCCGTGATGCTGTGGCAATCGTCAGAGATCTTGCAATAGTGCTGTGCCAGCTTGAGCGCGGCGCGCGCCGTACCGCCGACGCCGATTAGGAGCGGGTGCGATGCGATTACGTCCTCGCTGAGATCGATCGTCTGCGAAATTTCCTGCCACAGGCGCTTGAGCGAACCCTCCCCCGGCAGTATTTTCTTGACACAACGGCGGTACAGACTCAGCGAGCCAATGGGGAAGCTGGCAAAGTTTACAGGCGTTCCGCCGTCAAATGTGACGATCTCCGTGCTGGCTCCGCCGATATCCAGAAACGCGCCGCTGCTCAGGCGAAGCTCCTGCATCGCGCCCGCGTAGCCGAAGAGCGCTTCCTCCTCGCCGGAGATAACCTCCACGAAGTAGCCGGTGGCCGCGTGGATGACGGATAATGCCTGCTCCGTGTTGGATATATTGCGCAGCGACGCGGTGGCAAACACGCTGATGCGGTCGATCGCCAGCGTTTGCAAGATACCGCGGAAGGTCAGAAGCCCGGCGCAGGCGCACTCGATGCCCTCGGCGCTGAGCCTTCCGTCTTCTACGTATCCGGAGAGCCCTGCCATGATCTTTTCGCGGAAAAGAATGTGGAAGCTCTGTCCCTCCGTTTTGTAGAGCGTCAGGTGGATCCACCGCACGTTCCGCCGCTTTTCTTGCCTTTGCGGGTGTCAAGTCGGCGGGCGCTGTCCAAGTTGTGTATTTTCTGATTTGCTTGCCGCGCACATCGCGCTCTAAACAGACAGTGAAGCGGAAAGAAATAACCTTGCCGTTTTTCTTGTTTTCTCGAATGTTCGCCATTGAAACGCACCCTTTCATTTCTGGCGTATCAATGACTTTCACGCGCTATTTTCACAGTTGTGCGCTTTTTTGTGCGCTTTTGGAGTTTTCGCGCATTTTCGCACTACGCATTTCACTCTCAGAAGTTGTAAAAAATCCTTGAAATCATACGATTTCAAGTATTTTTGCTGGTCGGAGTGTAATTATAGGATTTCAGAAAACACAGATATATCAACGGTTTGCTGCCAGTCGGCATGAGGTATTTATTCTAAATACATAGGCAGTGCGCATTTCTATAAATGTACGCTGCAAACTTGCTGTTGAATTTTACAGCAGAATGGGGTATACTGTGTTTGAAAGGAGCTGATAGATATGCCGAATATCAAGCCCATTTCTGATCTGCGGAATTACAGCGAAGTCCTGCATGATGTCGCCGTGGGCGCTCCTGTCTTTCTGACAAAGAACGGGCGTGGCCGGTATGCCATCGTGGATATCCAGGACTATGAGAAAACGCAGGCGACGATCCGCCTGATGAATGAGCTTGCAAAAGGCCGCCACTCCGGCGAAACGGAAGGCTGGCTGACACCGGACGATATGAGGGCGCACTTCCGCGCAAGAGCGAATGAAGAATAAAATTCATTATTCACCCGAGTCCCGTCGCGATTTGGATGATATTTGGGATTACATCGTATTGGAACTTCAAAATCGTTCTGCTGCGGAGCGCGTGATCAATCGCATTATAGACGCGGTTGACCCGTTGAAAAATTTCGCAGAAATGGGATCCCCGTTATCCTCCATTGCAGATGTAGGAACAGACTATCGTTTTCTTGTCAGCGGCAATTATATGGTATTTTACCGTGTGCAAGGTTGCGATGTCTACATTGACCGCGTTCTGTATGGCCGCAGCGATTACATGAGCGTCCTGTTCAAAGACTTGCTGCGCGAAGAAACAACCGAATAAAATTAAAAACCGGCAAGTTTCTACAGAAACTTGCCGATTTTTGGCTCAAGTAGAATTATAAGATTTCATCAAATCAAAAGAATAAAAAAGAGTATCGGACGGAAACAATCAGTATTCCAATATATTAGCCTATCTGTCTCAACAAATCTCTGACGATACTTTCAATCCGGTCAATTTCGTCTGCAGGAAGGCCCCTGTATGCATAATTATATTGCGAGACATTTCCAAATCATCCATGCGAGACATGAGCCATGCTTGGTTAGGAATTATATCCGAAAAGTTATCCCAATTAGCAATAACGATTTGCCTTAGATTTCCAAGCATAGTATTGAAAAAACGAGCGGGAGACAAATAAAATGTTCTCATATCAGCAAGCAGTGAAATAAAAGTAACCTTAAAATATCTGCCGGCGACGCAAAAAGGCAGGTACTCGCTAAGTGCCTGCCTTTATTAATCCTGCTCTCAATCCGCGCCCTGCGTGGACTCTGCGCAGCGGGCGACGAACGACGCGACTGTGTCATCGGCGCTTGCGATGCTGCCGTCCAGCAGTTCGTTTGCCGCATGGCTCAGGAGCGTGCCGATGTAGGGCGGAACCGTTCCATCGATGACGACCTTCATCTCCACCTTATCGATATCGTTCAGCGCGGTGTAGCGCTCATCCGTCGTTTCCTTAGCAACAGAGGAAACGCCCTTGATAGAAGCAAACGTGTTCAGCTCGTCCTGACGGGCCATAAAGCGCAGAAATTCGACCGCGTAGCCCTGCGCGTCACTCTCCTTTTTGACCGCAAAGCCGTACCACAGCTCGACATATTCGTAAACGCCGCCATCGCCCATCGGGGCATACATGAACTCATACTCGAACGGATCTGCGCTGAACGTCTCGGACTTGGTTTGGGTCCTGCGAAATGCGCCGGGTCTGAGCGAAACAGATGAAGCGTGGTCTGAAAAGCTGCTGCCTGCGAACGCCCCGGAAAAATGCTATATGCCGCAATAACAGAAGGCCGCCATCTCAATGAGCTACTGCTCACCGAGATGGCGGTTTATATGCTTACTGCTCAAATTCCTTCGACCAGTCGCGGTTCTCACGCTTGGCGGTCTGCGTTTCGTGAACGCCGTCCGCCTTGCGCTCGTACTCGTGCGAGTTCGTCGCCTCCTGGATCGCAAGATAGCCCCAGAAGGTCTCCGGATTGTCCGGCCAGACGATCTGGTTTGCGAGCAGGTCGCTCTCCTTCTCCGGCAGGCGGTGCAGCACGCGGTTCAGAAGCGTCGCTGTCTCGGCGCGGGTGAGGTTGCTTTCCGGACAGAACACCGTTTTGCTGCTTCCTTCCACCCAGCCATTGCCGTAAGCCTTGCCGATCGCATTCTCGGCCCAGTGGCCGGAAATGTCGGTGAACGGCGTGTCGGCCGACTTGGCAGTCTCGTCAAAGCGCGCGATCATCGCGGCGAATTCCGCGCGCGTGATGGGTGCGTTCGGACGGAACGTGTCGTCGGGATAGCCGCTGATGACACCCATCTTCGAGAGCGTGGACACCGCCGCGGCGTACCACGCAGTATCCGACACATCGCTGTAAGCGTTGTCCTTCGTCAAATTCTGCATGCGCACATCGTCCTTGAGCAGGCGGAAGAGCACGGTCGCCACCTCGGCGCGGCTGATGCTTCCGTTCGGGCGCACGGTGCCGTCCTCATAGCCCACGAGATAAGCGTAGTGATCGTCACCGTTCAGGATCTGAGGGATAGGCGCCAAGGTGACTGTATCCTGCTTGGGTTCGGTGGGCTTTGCCGGTGTCACCGGAATGCGGGAAAATCTTGCCGTGTAGGTACTGCTGTGCCAGACGCTGCCGTCTTTCACCGGCACATAGGTCAGCTCTCTGGACAGCAGCGTTCCGTTTTCACTGTACCAGCCGTCAAAGGTGCAGCCGCTCTTCGGCTGCGCGGTCGAACCGCGGGCCTTTTCACCGCTCGCTGCCAGGATATCCTCCGATGCAAGGCTCACCGTGCCAAGCGTCTCATCGGCGCTCACATAGCTGAGCGTGACCGTATTCTCTTTCCACACGGCATAGAGCGTCGCTTCCTTTGTTCCCTCTGGGAACGCCTTTTCAAAAAACAGGCTTGCCTGATCGCTGTAATCTGCCTGCTGCGCGGCAGCATTCTTCGCCCAGCCCACAAAGCTGTAACCATCGCGTGCAAAAGCGCATTCCGTCAGCGCCTGCGCGTCGCCGTGCGAGAAGGTCTGGTCCTCCATCGTACCCGTGCCACCGTTGACATTGTAGTGCAGGGTATAGCGCTCGGCGTGGAACCAGGCAATATATCTCGCTCTCTCGTAGCGCCCGTTTACCTGCCACGGTACAAAACGCAGTTCTTCCGACACCTTCTGATTCGCCGCGTTATACCAGCCGTCAAACACGCTGCCTGCGTGCGGCGTCGCCGTTGCACCGAGCAGCGTTCCCGTCTCGGGATTCGTGCTTTCGGAAACGCCCGCAGCCTGCACCGCCGTATCCTCGCTGTTCAGCGCAACCTCGCCCAGCTGCTGCGGGTAGGCCGTATAGGTGACCGTTACATTGGGAAGCGGTTCCCACAACGCATAAAGCGTAATGGTTGCTTCATTTTTTATCGGCTGTCCCTGATACGTCACAACGCCCTCAAACAATGCGCCGTCGCGATATGCCATCGCACCGTTCTCGTACTCTGCCCAGCCCGCAAAGCTGTAGCCCTTACGCGTAAAGGCGTTTTTATTCAGGTATCGTGCCGTTTCCTCGTCCCGTTGCGGCGTGCGGAAGGTCTGATTTTCCATTTCCCCGCTGCCGCCGTTGGCGTTGAACTGAACCGTAAACGCATTCGGCGCAAACTGTGCAATATAACGCACGATGCTGCCCTCTTGTCCAACGTTCAAATCGGCAGCCGACACCATCAAATCAGCGTTCGTCCCTGCCGATTCTCCGTTTTCTTTCACCCAGCCGGTGAAGTGGAACCCGGCGGCTGCCTCTGCCTGAGAAGTCACAGCATCGCCTGTAATTCCCGTTTGGCCCTGATTCACATAAAAGGTTCCGCTGTGCTTGGTCACCGTTCCCCAGCTCGGGTTGTTGACCGTAAATTCCACCGTGATCTCCGCCAGCGGCTTATAAATGGCATACAGCTTCACCTGCTGCCCATTCTGCGACACCCCGAGCGTTTCCTCGTTCACACTGTCGCCCGGCTGCTGCGTTTGCTGCGCATTGGTCGACAGTCCCCAACCGGCGAAATAGGTTCCCTTCGGCACCTGCACATCATCCGGCAGCGCTTGCAGCGTGATCGACACGCCAAACGGAATACCGCTCTGTGTTGTATCACAGCCGCTCTTTTTCTCAAGCGCGGAATAGTCATAGCTTGTATGCCCTTTCGGTGCCGTGCCGCCGCCGCCATTCAGATCATACACCACCGTGTAGGTCTTTGGGGTAAACGTCCACTGGCCGGTGAGCGTCAGGTTGCTGCTGGGCATGGTAAACTCCCCGCCCGCTGCAACGGTCCCACTCGTCGTGTCGCTGCGCTTCCAGCCGTCAAAATGCCATGTGCCCTTCAGCGTCTCGCTATCGTTCACAAAGAGGCTGCCATCTGTATAGGCAGGACTCTGCGCGGCAGTGACTCCTTCCGCGCGGTAATGCATTTCTACCTGCGGCGGCTGGGCAAGGCCGCTCGGCGTCCAGCAGTTTTCCCCGGCCGACTGATATCGCAGCTCATACTGCACATTGGGCACAAATGTCCAGCGGCCATACAGCACGCGGTCTGTCGTCACGTTGATCAGCTCCGTCAGGCGGATCACATCGCTGTCCTTTCCGTCGCGCCAGCCGCTGAATACCCATTCGCCCGGCACATTGCTATTCCCGTCCACGCTGCCCGTTCCCTGCACCGTCGTCTGTTTGGCGACATACATCTGCGAAATGGGGTATGTGCCGCCGTCGATCACGGTACCTTTTTCCGGCAGTTCCATGTTTGGATCTGGACAGGCCGACGTATCCCATAGATACGTCACCGTATGCGTGCGGGCAAAGCGGGCGTAGACGGTCTGCACGCCCTCACGCTCCACCGTATAGCGGTGCGTTGCCTCGGTGCTGACCAGCTGATAGGTTCCATTGTCGATCTGCTGATACCAGCCGATAAAGCAATATCCGTCGTTTGCCCTTGCCGTTGCGCTCACGCGCTCGCCGGTATCGGCATAATAGTCGGTGGCGATGTCGTTTCCGTTTGCGCTGCTGCCGTCCACAGTCACCTGCCCGCAGCCTCTGTCGTCCACAAAACTGCTGCCGTTCTGCACCTGCGTGATAAAGCGCTGTCGCCACTTCCACTGCGCCACCAGCGTCGCGCCGCCGGTCACCATGGTGCTGCTCACGGCCTCACCGGTGGAAATATTAGTTCCATTCCCACTGAAAGTAAGCGTATTCGTTCCCTTATCGTAGGTCACGGTATGCACTGCCGGCAGAAGCACTCTGTTTCGTGCCAGCAGCCAGCCCTGAAACTGCCACGTATTTTCACAGCCCGCAGGTGCCTGCGCCGCGTGCGAGGTATATTCTGTCTGCCCCGTAGCAAAGGAGACGGTATCCGTCGGCTCCGCCGCACCCTCAGTATGAACATATTTCTGGCCGCCGTTGGCCTCATATATGACCATAGGCTTTTTGACAAAGACCAGCACGATATCCGCCGGTTCCTCCACAGGGTGCTCATAAGTATAGGTTCTGTCATCTTCATTCCAACTCCAACTCGCTGCGGGAATAAACTCCTTCTCCAGCCCGGTCTGCGTCTGGCGCGTGACATACGCGCCGACAAACTGAACATCGTCGCTTTTCGGTTTGACCACCTTCACCGTGATGGGGCTGCCGTTAGCCACTACCAGCTCTCGCATACTGCTGCCGATCTCGTAATACTCGCTTCCTTTGTCGCCGGTCGGAACGATGATAAAGCCCGATCCCCCCGCCGTGGCCGCCGCCGTGATGGTCTGATAAAGGCTGAAATGAATATTGTCGATCAGATTACCGAGCGTCTTATTACTCGTCGCCGAAGAATAGGAGCAGAAGGCAAAGACGGTCTTCGTCTGCCCGTCCGGCACGGCGTAGCGGCAGCTGTATGCAAGCTTTCCCTCCGCATAGTCCGGGCTCTTCGTGCCGTAATTGCCCCAGGCCGTGTTACTCGTGCCGATGATCCAGACATTCCATTCCTCCGTGTATACATTGGAGGGCGACTTGCTGAACGGCACGTTGTCGGCATTGTTTGCAAACCCGCCGTTTTTCGCAAAGGGCTTGGAATAGACCGTGATCTTCTGCGAGCAGCCGATATCGGGGATGCTCACGCCCATCTGCACCGCATTATTTTTTACCCAGTCGGTCATCTGCATGAACTGGTCCTTGCCGTCCTTGCTCGGCTTGGCTGGGTCAACGTTCTGCTTCGGGCCGATGATGACCGCCATCTGGTCGATGCCGTAGCGGCCGCGGTGGGAAAGGCCCCACTCATACACATTGCCGCCGACCGTCGTGGCATACTGATAGAGCGTGCTCTCTTCGTCGGCGTTCAGCTCCGCAAACTGATATCCATCCGGAATATCCTTGTTGTTGCCTGTAAGCTGGGGCGCATCGTGGCCGTTCCGACTCGATCCGAACTCGATCTTTTGGTGGAATGCCGTTGTTTTCCAGTCAAAAGTCGGACCTGGAACCCACTGCGGCGAAGGCCTATCGTCAAACGCAGGCTGCTCAAAGCTGCCGTTTTTGATGGCGTTGTCCGTAACGCTGCGCGTATCGGCCGCCAGAATAGAAGTTGGCAGCAAACTCAGCGCCATTGCCAGCACCATCAATCCGCTGACGGCCCGCTTTTTCCAATCTCCTTTGATGTCCATGATAGATCGTCTCTCCTTTTATGGGGTGTGAAGAAAGTCTCTAACCCACTGTTTTTATTGATGCATAAATTGGATTATAGCATTGTGCAAACAGTTATTCAATGGGCACTTTTTAAGGCGACTCTCCAAAAGTGATCGAATCTTTTTGTCGTTTTTGGCCATTGAAAATCATGTGATCCGCATTTCGTTTTTCCTCTGGTTATGTATACGCGAGCTAAAAAACATCATCAACCAAGTGTTGAACGAATCCATTCGTGAAGAGCTATTGACGGTCAATCAACATCTAACAGTGTTAGAAAAGTGTTAGATGCAGCGCACTCTTTCCGCTGTCAATACAAAATAAAAAATCCTCAAAGCCTTACGGCTTCAAGGATTTTTCTTGGTCCGAGTGGCGAGATTCGAACTCACGGCCTCATGGTCCCGAACCATGCGCGCTACCAACTGCGCTACACCCGGATATGAAATTGTGCGGCTCACGCCGCGAACAGTAGTATTATATGAGCTTCCCTCCGTTCTGTCAAGAGGGAAATCCACATTTTTCAAAAAGCCCCGCGGCACACGGCCGCGAGGCTCTGGCGGGAGCATGTGAGAATCGAACTCACCCGAGAGGCTCTTCACCCCTCTCACCGGTTTTGAAGACCGGGGGGCACACCAGCACCCATCTACTCCCATGTGAGAGGCGACAAAAGCCGCCTCATTTTTCTATCTCGCCAAACTGCGCGCCCGGCCTGCGGACATCACCCTCGCGGCGAAGAATCCCTCGCCGGTCGTAATACTCCAGCACCAGCAGCGCGTGGTCGCGCGAGGTGCCGAGCGTGTCGCGGAATTCTCCCAGCGTGAGCGTGTCGTGCGTTTCGAACCACGCCTTCACCCTTGCGTCGACCGCATCCAAAACGCTTTTTTCGACGCAGAGCTCTGGCGCGAGCAGCACAAGCTCGCCGGTAGATAAAAGACTCTCAAGCACGCGCGCGCACTCCATGCGGTCTTTTTGTCGAACAGCGCACAGAGCGCGTCCTGCTTTTTGCCAAGAATTCCCGCCGCGCGGCAGGTGCGCAGCAGCTCTTCCCGGATGGCGCTCTGCCGCTTGGTCAGATGCACGGAAAAGTCCGCAAGCGCGCAGTGCTCCGCCGTCAGCGTGAGTTTTCCCTCGCGCGCAAAGCAGACGAGGATCGCGTCCGCATTTTCCCGTGCTTTGCCGCGCAGAAGCCGCTGCCGCGCCTCGGCGAGGCGCATGCCCGCGTGCAGCGGATGCTCGCGGTGGTACTTTGTCAGCATCGTCTCACAGTCTGTCCACAGCCTGTCCAGCACCGACGCTGTAAGATAGCGCGACGGCGCGATCTCGACGAGCTTTCCCCGCGCACAGAGCACGGCGAGCATTTCCACCAGTTTTTCTTCCGGTTCATCGAAGCACGCGGCAAGGTCCGCAAGCGTCATGCCATCCGCGCCGCGCTCGCCGACGGCCTGCACGAGCTTTGCCTCGTCCGATCCGCTCTCGCGCACGGCGAGCGAGGCGATCACGCGCGCGTCGTATCGCTTGTGCCGGTACGGATGCTCGTCCAGGATCATCCCGCCGCCAACAGTCTCGAGCGGCGAATAAAAGCGCACCACAAAGCGGTCGCCCTGCCGCGCGGCGAGCGCTTCGCTCAGCCGCAGTTGGGCATAGCAGCTCTCGCCCGGACGCAGCGCGTCGCGGTCCAGCAGCACCGCCTTTGCAAGGCGCACCGCCGCGCCGTGGTAGATGTGCAGGCGCGAGCCGCTCTCGATGATCCGCTTAGAATCCGGCAGATTTTGCAGTTTCACGTCCAGCATCAGCGACGGCTGCATCGAATCCGTCCTGCACAGCACATCGCCGCGGCTGATGCTCTCTTTTTTGATGCCCGCTAAGTTGACCGCCGCGCGCTGTCCGGCGTACACCGCCGACACGTCGCGCCCGTGCACCTGCAAATTGCGCACGCGGCACTTATTCCCGAGCGGCATGAGCTGCGCCTCGTCGCCGACGGCGATGTGCCCGTCGATGAGCGTGCCGGTGACGATCGTGCCGAAGCCGTCGACGGAAAACACGCGGTCGATGGGCAGGCGGAACGGCGTGCGCGCGCTCTTTTCCTCCGCGTGCAGTGTCAAGTCGTGCAGTGCTTTGCGCAGTGCCCCAATGCCTTCGCCCGTGCGGACGGACGTGCGCAGGATCGGCTTATCCTCTAAAAACGTGCCCTTGACGCGGCTTTTGACGTCCTCTTCGAGCATGTTCAGCCAGTCCTCGTCGACTAAGTCGGTCTTTGTCAGCACGATGAGTCCGTCCTTCACACCGAGCAGCTGCAGGATGTCCAGATGCTCGACTGTCTGCGGCATGAAGCCCTCGTCCGCCGCCACGACAAGCATCGCAAGGTCGACACCGCCCGCGCCGGCGAGCATGTTCTTGATGAACCTCTCGTGCCCCGGCACATCGACGATGCTCGCACAGCTCCCGTCCGGAAAGTCGAGGCGCGCAAAGCCGAGGTCGATCGTGATGCCGCGCTTTTTCTCCTCGGCCAGCCGGTCGGTGTCCACGCCCGTGAGCGCCTTGACGAGCTCGGTCTTGCCGTGGTCGACATGACCCGCCATGCCGATGATAACATGCTTCATCGGATGGCCTCCGCAGCCGCCGCGGCGATCTCGGCAAAGTCTTCCTCTCGAATCGTGCGCACGCACAGCAAATATTGCCTGCGGTGGATACGCGCGACGATGGGCTTGGCGCGAAGGCGCAGCTTCTCTTCCAGTTCATCCACGCTGAGCCTCCCCGGCTCGATCGCGACGGCCCAGCCGGTGAGCTCCTGCGCCGGAGCGCTGCCGCCGCCGACAGCGTCGCCCGTCCACACGAGCTGCGAGGAAACGCCCGTGTCCGCGAGCGCCTTTTGCAGCCGCAGCGCCTTGGCGTGCAGCTTATCCTCGCTCGCCGACAGCATCGCGAGCGTCGGGATCTCTCGCACGGCGATCTCGGCATCCAGATAGGCGCTGAGCGTCGCGTGCAGCGCGGCAAGCGTCATCTTGTCGAGCCGCAGCGCCCGCGCAAGCGGGTGCTTTTTGATCCGTTCGATGTACTCTCTTCTGCCGACGATCAGCCCCGCCTGCGGCCCGCCGAGCAGCTTGTCGCCCGAAAACGACGCAACGTCCACGCCCGCGCGCAGACTTCTCTGCACCGTCGGCTCGCCGCGGATGCCAAACGGTTCGAGGTCGACGATCGCCCCGCTGCCGAGGTCTTCAATGAGCGGCAGGCCGTGCCCATGCGCGATCTCCGCCAGCTCCTCCCGCGGTACGGATTCGGTAAAGCCCACGATGCGGTAGTTGCTTGTATGCACCTTCAAAAGCGCTCTCGTCTGCTCGCCGATGGCGGCTTCATAGTCGCGCCGGTGCGTCTTGTTCGTCGCGCCGACCTCGCACAGCGTGCAGCCGCACTGCGTCACGATCTCCGGAATGCGGAACGAGCCGCCGATCTCGACGAGCTCGCCGCGCGAGGCGATGACCTCTCCCCCGCCCGCGAGCGCGGACAGGATGAGCAGCACCGCCGCGGCGTTGTTGTTCACGGCCATCGCCGCCTCCGCACCCGTCAGGCGGCACAAAAGCGCCTCCACGTGCTGATAGCGCGAGCCGCGGCAGCCGTTTTCCACATCGTATTCAAGCGTCGAATAATCTCTCGCCGCCTCTGCCGCGGCGTTCGCCGCGCGCTCGCTCAGGCAGGCGCGGCCAAGGTTCGTGTGCAGCGTCACGCCGGTCGCGTTGATGACCGAGCGCAGCGTCGGCAGCTGCTTTTCCTCTGCACGTGCCAGAATGCGCGCGCAGAGTATGCCCGTCTCCGGCAGCGAGGAACGTCCGCCGCGCACCTCGCCTCGCAGCGCGTCCAGCTCCTCGCGCACGCTCTCGCGCAGCAAGGCCGGCGACAGCACCGACGCCTTGAGCTCTCCCCGATCGAGCAGCTCGTCCACCCGCGGGATGGAACGAAACAGATTTTCTTCCACGCTTTTCCCTCCCCGCGCCCGACACGCAGTGCGTCGGGCGCCAGTTCTCCAGTTTGCCTTTACCCTATCAGAAAGGTTTTCGCCCGTCAAGAAAAACCAGAACCGTTCGCTGAATCAGCCATGCAGTTCTGGTTTTTCTATTGTTCACAGGAGCGCGGATCGTCCCGTGGCCGCAAATTTTCAATTCTTGAAAATTTCTGTCTCTTTGGGACAGCTTCCTGTCGGGGCGTGCCCGCCTCAAGCCCTGTTGGGATCAAGTACGGCAAACTGGAAGTTACATTTTGACATTATTTAACAATAGTTGAGTCAATTCTTCTAACTCCCCAGTAGACAAATCATTTTTATCTATCAAAACCATTTTATTATCTTTTCGTTTAACATATATACTGTTCCATAGTACCGTACTCTTTAAATGCAGTCCAATAATTTTTGCTATATCCCATCTGGGAAATTGTTTCTATCCCTTCAGCGTCAAAATGATACTCTACAATTCCAGTACGAAAAGACTTATCTAAGAGTAACTCCGCTTTTTTCAATACAAATTTTTGAAAAGACTTTGCATTAAACGCAAGGAGCAGACAAACTATTCCAATCACCATATAGACATACCATAAAATAGCAGGAGAATTTATAATTAAAAATATGCTACTAAAAATAATGACGATACCCAAAATCATCAGAAGCGGAACCGCTATCTTACGCTTACGAACATTTCCTTTACTTTCCAAAGCAATTTTAATTGCAGTTTCTTTTTTTTCATCACTTAAACTCATACAATATTTAACCACAAAATTACCACCTTTACTTTTCACAGTTCTATAAATTCCGATTTGTTGAGCCGAGTATACCATATTTCTCAACGAAAGAACATTCTTATATACGAGAACCTGACCGTTTTACTGCGTACAGAACCCCGATCTGCAAAAAGCCCCATGCGCGACACCTTGACGGTGCAAACATGGGGCTTGATATTTCCTTGACCTATCCGCTTTTTTATTTTACCGCGCTGAGCAATTTATCCTCTTTCCGCTTTTTGAGCATGATTGGCACGTCCATCAGCGCGAACACCGCCACGAGCAGCACGGGGAAGCCGATCCAGTGATAACCGAAACGGTCGCGGAACCACGCGAGCGGATTGCCGTCCGGCGCGTACATCAGAAACATGAAATTCGTATCGAGCAGCAGGTTGACGCAATAAATCGGCACCGCCATCGCCAGCAGCAGCAAGAAGCACTTGCCCATGTACCTGACGCTCGGTCGGATCTCACCGCCCGAAAACAGCATGATGGGATAGGCCGCAAGCAGAATGTGCACGCTCGTCGAATGCCAGAACATGAAGTTCGCCGCCGGAAGCGACGTCCACGTCGGGAACAGCAGTGCCGCCGTCGCCGCAGGGATACAGATAAAATAGAGAAAATTGTCGAGCAGCCTGCTCGGCTTCCATGCGTGCAGCGCGATAAGAAAAATGTTGATCGAGCACAGGTGCAGCGGCAGATAGTCCCAGTTGAAATTCCCGCCGATCTGCAAACCGATCTGCTTGAACGCCTCGTCCGCGAGCAGGAGAACGGCAAAGAGCCCCCGCAGCTGCGCCCGCTTCTTCTCGTCCGCCGCCTTGTAGAGCTTGCAGCTCAGCGCGGCAAAGCCGATATACAGCGCAAGCGTCACCAAATGCCGCGCGCCGAAGAGCGAAAAGCCAAAGCCCTCGCCGATCGTATCCACCGTATCCCAAAAGTGCTCCACTTGATCCAGCCTCCGCAAATTTGTTGTCCCTGCCAGCATATCATACGGCGTCGAAAATACACCTGAAAATTTCTTTAAGATTTCAGTATCCCATCCGCGCTCCCAGCATCTCGCCGCTGCTGCCGCCGCGGTACACGCCGTTTTCGATCACGCGCTCGCCGAGCACGAATACCTCGTCAAAGCCTGTCGCAGGCAGGTTGGGCCGCGCGTACGTGCCCTGCTCATGGATATTTTCGGGCGAGAAGAGTAAAAGGTCCGCGTCCATGCCCGCCGCGATGACGCCCTTTTTCTCAAAGCCGAAGCGGTCCGCCGCATGCCCCGTCACCTTGTGCACAGCCTGCTCGAGCGTGAGCACGCGCTCCTGCACGACGTATTTTTCAATGAGCCGCGCGAATGTTCCGTACACGCGCGGGTGGACACGCCCGCCGCTGGGGTACGTCGCATCCGAAATGACGCCCGAGAACGGCGCGCGCAGGATATCTTTCACGTCTTCTTCGTCCGAGATGTAGTCGATCATCCCCGTATTGCACTGTTCCGCCGCCAGCAGGTCAAAGAGCGTATCGAACGGGCCTTTTTGAAGCGTCTGCGCGATCTCGGCGACGGATTTTCCCTCAAATCGGCGGTATTCGTCCGTCCGGAGGCCGATAGCTACTACATTGTCAAAGCCGACGAGCAGCGTGATGTTCTCAAAGTCGCTGCCCGCCTCCATCCGCGCGCGCATTTCCTTTCGCGCAGCGTCGTCGAGCAGGCGCTTGGTCAGCGCCTCCGTGCCGCCCTCCTGGAATTCCGGCGGCAGCACGTGGATAAGCTGTGTCGAGCCCGCAGTGTAGGGGTACACGTCGCACATGACGTCAAGCCCGTCCTCCCGCGCCCTTTCAATCAGCGAGAGCATCTCCGGCACGGCCTTTCGCGCGTTGCGCCCTCCGATGGCCTTGAGATGGCTGACCTCCAGCGGCGTTTGCAGCGCGCGGGCGACCTCGAGCATTTCGCGCAGCGCATCGACCACGCCGTCGCCCTCCTGCCTCATGTGGACACAGATGGGCACGCCGCTCCGGTGCAGCGGCGCGAGCGCGCGGATGAGCCCGTCGGTCGAGTAAAAGATCTCCGGCGCGTAGCCAAGGCCGAGCGACACGCCGCACGCGCCGTCGGCCAGCGCCGCTTCCATGTGATAGTGCAGATCGCGCAGCTCGAGCGGTGACAAATCTCCCGTCGTGAAGCCCGCGGCAAGCGTGCGCAGCGTGCCCATGCCGATGAGTTCCGCGCACGAGAGCGGCAGTCCCCGCCCCTGCGCCGCCTTGAAATAGCTGTCAATGGACGCAAAGCGCAGCTCCGGCGGGATGTTCCCCGTGATGGGCGCGAGGTATTTCGCGCACTCGTCCGCGTGCGCGCCCGAGAGTGGCGCGAGCGACATGCCGCAGTTGCCGTTCACAAGCGTCGTGAGGCCCTGGCAGAGCTCCGCCTCGCCAAAGCCTTCGCGAAACGGCGCCGCGTCGGCGTGGCGGTGCATGTCGATAAAGCCCGGCGTCAGGACGCGGCCCGCGGCCTCGATGGTCTCGAACGCCTGCGCGTTTGACAAATTTCCAACCTCTTCGATCATGCCGTCTAAAATGCCGACGTCCGCCGTGAACGCCGCCTTTCCCGTGCCGTCGACGATCTTCGCGCCGCGGATCAACGTATCCAGCATGTATATCACCTCTTTTTTGCAGTCTACCACACCCCACGCCCGCTTGGCAAGGTCATTTCCCCTTGCAATCTGCCGTGCCGCAGGGTATACTGTGGAAAACGCAAAAAAGGAGCGCTTCCATGAATAAGAAAGACCGCATCCACGACTGGCGCAAGATCAAGTGGCCGTTCACCGCCACGTTTTTATATTACTCCCTCCTCTCGCTCTACACCGGCACCGCCGAGCAGAGCGAACAGGGCTTTCTCGTCATGTTCCTCACGGTTTTGATCGTGGACGCCGTGGCGTATTTTTCCTACTGCTATTTCCTCTGCAAAAAAGAGGAGAACATGCAGAAGCTCTGGTTCGTCTTCATTCTGGCCTATGTGCTCATCTCCACACAGCAGCTCTCCATCCTCTGGCAGATGATGACGGCGCATGTGATCGGCACGTAAGCGTATTTTTCTTCTAAATATCGTCTATTTGAACGTCCTTTCCATCGGGAAAGGACGTTTTCTTATATTTTGTCTTCTGTGACATTTGCGTGCCACTGTCTGAAAATCTGATATGCGGCTCCTTTTGTCCATAGTTTTCGACAGTTTCTTTTGTTAAGTTGGTGTTAACGAGGGGAGCGCCCCCTTCTCGCGCCGTGAACAAAAAAGTTTACACCCTGCCCATTGAAAGCGCGGCGCTTCTTTGCTATGCTTTTCTGCAAGCCCGCATTTTTCCGTGTGGGACAAGAAATGCCAAGTACAAAGGAGCTGATGACAGTGCCGATCCGTCCGCTTGTCGATCGCACTTATCTTGAACAGGTGCTGCTCTCCCGTTTTTCCCACGGTGAGGTACAGCAGTGGGTCCAGAAATACTTCCAGCCCTACCGTGAGCTGATGAGCTATTACCGCTGCGCGATCATGGAAGTAGAAACGAAGTTCAATGTGCTCAATGAAGAGCTTTCCCTGCAATACGACCGCAACCCCATCGAAACGATCAAAACGCGCCTCAAGTCGCCCGGAGAGCATCATGGAAAAACTCAGCCGCCGCGGCTATCCGCTCACGGTGGAGAGCATCGAAAAGAATTTGAACGACATCGCCGGTGTGCGCGTGATCTGCTCGCACCCTGCCGACATCTACAAGCTCTCCGACGCACTGCTGCGTCAGGACGACATCACGCTCATCGAGCGCAAGGACTACATCGCAAACCCCAAGCCCAACGGCTACCGCAGCCTCCATCTCATCGTCGAAACGCCCATCTTCCTGCACGACCAGAAGCGGCTCATGAAGGTCGAGGTGCAGTTCCGCACGATCTCGATGGATTGGTGGGCCAGCCTTGAGCATAAGATCCGCTACAAGAAAAATCTCCCCGAAATGGAATACGTGGAGCGCGAGCTCTATGAGTGCGCCGAGATCAGCGCACAGCTCGACGCGCGCATGGAAAAGCTCCAGAAGATCGCCGCACAGGCAACCGAGGAAAGGGATCGCGCCCTTTCCTCCTGAATTTTTAGGATGCCCGCACCGCGGGCAGGGAAAGGAATCGTGACACTATGAACGCAGCAGAAAAAATCGCCCACGCAGCAGAGCGCAAGGCCTTTGAGGCCATGCTCGACTCGCTCATCAGAAAAAGCCAGACGAAGGACGTCTGCACCGTCGCAAACGACTTTGTCAACATGGTCCAAAAGATCCACTCCAGCGTCTGGACGCCGGAGACCTTCGAGATGCTGCACCAGATCGCAAACGACCCCGACAGCAAATGGGCACACTACGCCGAGCGCCTGCTGCGCGAGTGCGACCCCTACCTTCTCAAGACCTTCCTGACGGCCGCTGCCTATGAGGGCGGCTTCCGCGGCTTCCAGCAGGCGCGGGCAAACTCCGAAAAGTATGACTGCAACATCCCCTGGATCGTCCTCATGGACCCGACGAGCGCCTGCAATATGCGCTGCGCGGGCTGCTGGGCGGCGGAGTACGGCCACAAGCAGAACCTCACCTTTGAGGAGATGGACCGCGTGCTGACCGAGGGCGCAGAGCTCGGCACCCACGCCTGCCTCTTCACCGGCGGCGAACCGCTCATGCGCAAGGCGGACATCTTCCGCCTGTGCGAAAAGCACCGCGACATCGCTTTCCACGCCTTCACGAACGGCACGCTCATCGACCAGGCCTTCTGCGACGAGCTCAAGCGCGTGGGCAACTTCATCGTCTCGGTCAGCATCGAGGGCTTTGAGGACGCCAACGACGGCCGCCGCGGCGCGGGACATTTTGAAAAGGCGCTCGCCGCGATGGACCTCATGCACAAAAACCACATTCCGTTCGGCGTGTCCATCTGCTACACGAGCAAGAACTACAAGGTCGTCACGAGTGACGAGTTCCTCGACCTGCTCATCTCCAAGGGCTGCTTCTTCGCCTGGTACTTCCACTATATGCCCGTCGGCATGGGTGCGGCGACCGACCTGCTGCTCACGCCCGAGCAGCGCGCCTATATGAAGGACCGCGTGCGCGAGATCCGCGGTCTCACCGGCGGCAAGGAGATCTTCGCCATCGACTTCCAGAACGACGGCGAGTTTGCCGGCGGCTGCGTGGCCGGCGGCCGGATCTATTGCCATATCAACGCCGCGGGTGATGTGGAGCCCTGCGTGTTCATCCATTACTCCAGCGCGAATATCCGGGAAAAGAGCTTCCTGGAATGTCTCCAGCAGCCGCTTTTTAAGGAGTACCGCAAGGGCCAGCCGTTCAACAACAACCACCTGCGCCCCTGCCCGATGCTGGAAAATCCTGAATATCTGCCCCAGATGGTCGCGCGCAGCGGCGCGCACTCGACCGACCTCGAAGCGCCCGAGAGCGTGGAGCACCTGTGCGGCAAATGCAAGGCCTACGCCGCATGCTGGCGTCCCGAGGCCGAAAAGCTCTGGGACGAGGAGCACCGCGAATAAATTGCTTTCATGTTACCTTCCCATACACACAAAGGAACCGCGCCGGTCTGCGAAAGCAGACCGGCGCGGTTCCTTTGACAAAAGGCCGCCGGCTGGATATCCAGCGGTCTTTGCCCCGTCTTCGATTGCTCTTACTTGAGCGCGGCGAGCAGCGCGTCGACGCGGTCGGTCTTTTCCCACGTTACGCCGAGGTCTTCGCGGCCCATGTGGCCATAAGCGGCAAGCTGGCGGTAGATGGGGCGGCGCAGGTCGAGGTCGCGGATGATGGCGGTCGGGCGCAGGTCGAAGACCTTCTCGACGGCCTCTTCGAGCTTACCGTCATCGACCTTGCCAGTGCCGAACGTCTCAACGAGCACGCTCACGGGATGCGCAACGCCGATAGCGTAGGCGAGCTGAACCTGGCACTTGTCGGCAAGGCCCGCGGCCACAATGTTCTTAGCGACATAGCGCGCGGCGTAAGCGGCACTGCGGTCGACCTTCGTCGGGTCCTTGCCGGAGAATGCGCCGCCGCCGTGCGGGGCACTGCCGCCGTAGGTGTCGACGATGATCTTGCGGCCGGTCAGGCCGCTGTCGCCCTGCGGGCCGCCGATGACGAAGCGGCCGGTCGGGTTGACATAAATCTTGGTGTTCTCGTCCATCAGCTCCGCGGGAACGGTCGGCTTGATGACCAGCTCGATCATGTCGCGGCGGATCTGCTCGAGCGTCGCCTCGGGCGCGTGCTGGGTGGAGAGGACGACCGTGTCAACGCGCACGGGCTTGCCGCTCTCATCATACTCGACCGTCACCTGCGTCTTGCCGTCGGGACGGAGATAGTCGACAAGGCCCTGCTTGCGCACGTCGGTCAGCTTCTTTGCCATCTTGTGGGAAAGGGAGATCGCCAGCGGCATCAGCTCGGGCGTCTCGGTGCAGGCGTAGCCGAACATCATACCCTGGTCGCCCGCGCCGTTGTCGAGCTCGCTCGCGCCGCTTTCCTTATTTTCAAAGGAGTTGTCGACGCCCATCGCGATATCGCCGCTCTGCTCGTCGATGTTCGTGATAACGCCGCAGGTGTCACAGTCAAAGCCGTACTTCGCGCGGTCGTAGCCGATGTCGCGGATGACGTCGCGCGCGATCTTCGGGATGTCGACATAGCAGCTCGTGGTGATCTCGCCCATGATGTGGACAAGGCCGGTGGAGACGGTCGTCTCGCAGGCCACGCGGCCGTTGGGGTCTTTTTCAAGGATCGCGTCGAGCACCGCGTCGGAGATCTGGTCGCAGATCTTGTCGGGATGCCCCTCGGTGACGGATTCGGAGGTGAATAAACGTTTTGCCATGGTTCTTTCTTCCTTTCTTTCGGGAAAAACAAAAAATACTCTGTCGAACCGACAGAGTATCGCACTTTCTGCTCTTCCTCATCTTTCGATTCGTTCGTCGGATTTGGCACCTTGCCTCTTCGGGCAGGTTGTCGTGGTGTCATAGGGCCGATCCCTCAACCACTCTCGATGAAGTATTCACTTGTGGCTTTCGCCGAATCGTATTCTACCATGTTTGTGCGTTTTGTCAATCAGTTTTTGAAGATTTTGTGCAAATACTTGACTTTGACTGGATTTATGCTACAATATTACCCACGAATTGAATGTCATCGGAGGACTTGCGGCCGCAGCCGCAGCGGTCGAGAAAGATGTCGGATGCGTCCGGTCAAGCAGTGACCGGACTTTTTTTATATTTTTTGAAACAATCGGAGGCTCTTCCATGCAGATTTCCCTTTCCGATCATTTTACCTATCAAAAGCTGCTGCGCTTTGTCGCGCCCAGCATTTTCATGATGATCATCACCTCGATCTACAGCATCGTCGACGGTTTTTCGTCTCGAACTTCGTCGGCAAAAATTCGTTTGCCGCGCTGAACCTCATCTTTCCCGTCATCATGGCGCTCGCCGCCGTCGGCTTTATGATCGGCACGGGCGGCAGCGCGCTCATCGCCAAAACGCTCGGCGAGGGCAAGCCCAGGAAAGCGAACGAGATCTTCTCCATGCTCGTCATCGTGCTTGCCGCCGGCGGCGCGATTTTAAGCGGCGTGTGCATCGTTTTCCTGCGCCCCATCTCGTTCGCCGTCGGCGCGACGGACCTGACGATCGATGACTGCGTGCTCTATGGGCGCGTACTGCTGGCTGCTCTCCCTTTTTTCATGCTGCAAAACAGCTTCCAGAGCTTTTTGGCGACGGCGGAAAAGCCGCACTTCGGCCTGCGCGTGACGGTGTTCGCGGGGCTGACGAACATGGTACTCGATTTTCTGCTCGTCTACGTGTTCCCGTTCGGGCTTCTCGGTGCGGCGCTCGCCACGGCGTTTTCGCAGATTGTCGGCGCGCTCATCCCGCTTGTCTACTTTCTCCGCCCGAACGATTCGCTGCTGCGCCTCACGCGTCCGCGCTTTGACTTCCGCGCCCTCGGCAAGGCCTGCTACAACGGCTCGAGCGAGATGGTCAGCAACCTTTCGACCTCTCTCGTCGGCGTACTCTATAACGTGCAGCTCATGGCGATTGCCAAGGAAAACGGCGTGAATGCCTACGGTGTTCTGATGTACGTGAGCTTCATCTTCATGGCCTTTTTCTTCGGCTATTCCATCGCCGTCACACCCGTCGTCGGCTATCACTACGGCGCGAAGAATCACGCCGAGCTCAAGAGCCTCCTCAAAAAGAGCCTGACCGTCACGCTCATCACGAGCCTTGCGATGACGGCCTCGTCCATCCTGCTGGCAAACCCCATCGCACATCTTTTCGTCGGCTACGACGCGGAGCTGTGCGACATGACGGTCAACGCGCTGCGCATCTACGCGCTCTCATTCCTCGTCTGCGGTTTCAATATCTTCGGTTCGGCGTTTTTCACGGGGCTCAACAATGGCACAGCCAGCGCGCTCATTTCGTTCCTGCGCACGCTCGTCATTCAGGTCGCCGCGGTACTTCTTTTGCCAAAACTTCTCGGCATCAACGGCATCTGGCTCGCCATCACCGTGGCCGAAGCGCTCACACTGATCGTCACAGAAACGCTTTTCCTCCTCGGACGGAAAAAATACCACTACGCATAAAGCAGATCATCCAAACAGCCACGGTAGCTCGAACCACCGCGGCTGTGCTTGCGCTTTCTGACGGGCTGTGGTAAGATCATTTCAACAAGCAGAATTTAACAAAGGGGTACGAATATATGAGGAAATCAGCTAAATCTTCCATTATTGCTATTATCTTGGGATATCTTGGCTCTGGATTTGGAGCCGAAATAATGAATTGGCCTCAGCTCGGTCCAATTCTTGCAATTGTTGTAATGGGGTCTGCAATCATTACCTCTTTGGAAAAGGAGAAATAATTGCTTGACAGCTTTCAATTTGTCAAACTGTTGCTCACACGCTTTTTTTCACCGACCGGTGCAATCACCGGTCGGTTTTTCTGCATTTTCCTCTTGACATCTCATATTGTTGTGATATTGATTTTGATATCAAGTTTGGAGGTGCTTTTTATGGAAGAAAAGATCATCACCGGTCACAAAAACGGCATGCTCGTACTGCTGCTCGAGCTTGTTCTCTACATCGCCGCGGTCGTTTTTCTGATCGTCGGCATCAATGCGGGCTTTCTGCCCCTTGTCGTCCTTTGCGTCATCGCGCTGTCGCTCGGCTGGATCCCGCTGTGCGGCCTGCGCGTCCTAAAGCCGCAGGAGGCGCTGGTGCTGACGCTGTTCGGCAAGTACATCGGCACGCTCAGGGGCGAGGGCTTCTACTTCGTCAACCCCTTCTGCTCGTCGTTCAACCCCGCCGCCAAGACGAAGCTCAACCAGTCCGGCGACGTGGACGGTGGCCACAAGGGCGCCAATCTTCTTGTCGCCATGCAGGGATCGTCCGCCGCGGTCGAGGTGGGCGGCAGCAAGAAGATCTCGCTCAAGATCATGACGCTCAACAACGCCCGCCAGAAGATCAACGACTGTCTCGGCAACCCCGTGGAGATCGGAATCGCCGTGATGTGGCGCGTGACCGACACGGCAAAGGCCGTTTTCAACGTGGATAACTACAAGGAGTACCTGTCGCTCCAGTGCGACGCAGCACTGCGCAATATCGTCCGCCTCTATCCCTACGACGTCGCCCCGAATGTCGACACCACGGGCGACGGTCAGGCCGACGAGGGGAGCCTGCGTGGGTCGAGCGAGGTCGTTGCCGCGCGCATCCGCGATGAAATTCAGGCCAAGGTCGCCGACGCGGGCCTTGAGATCATCGAAGCGCGCATCACCTATCTTGCCTACGCGCCCGAGATCGCGGCGGTCATGCTCCAGCGCCAGCAGGCCTGCGCCATCATCGACGCGCGCAAGATGATCGTCGACGGCGCGGTCGGCATGGTCGAAATGGCGCTCGAGCGTCTTGCGAAAAAGGGCACGGTCGAGCTCGACGAGGAGCGCAAGGCGGCGATGGTGTCGAACCTGCTGGTCGTGCTCTGCGGCAACCGCGACGCACAGCCCATAGTCAACTCCGGCAGCCTGTATTAAGCGCGCCGCGCTACTTTTTGGGAGGCTGCCATGAACGACAACGCCAAAAAGCAGGTTCCTCTGCGCCTTTCGCCCAAGCTCTACGCCGCCATCGCCGCCTGGGCAGAGGACGATTTCCGCTCCGTCAACGGCCAAATCGAGTATCTTTTGACCGAGTGCGTGCGCCAGCGGAAAAAGAACGGCAAATACGTCGGCGAGGAGATCGACGTTCCGCCCGAGCTCGATCTCAAGTGAACAAGTGTTAAGAATGCGGAAAGAATTCGTTTCTTTCCGCATTTCTGCTCTTCATTCCATTCAGGAATGGTCATTTGTTCAAACTTTATTGATGACTTTTCCCCGCCGCTGTGTCATAATGTTTGCAAATGTTATTTGATCGAAACGAGGTATCCCGCATTGAAAAAACTCAACCAGGCGATCGACCGCTTCTGTATCCTGCACCCGAATTTCGGCATTCCGAACCTGATGCTCTATGTGGTCATCGGCAACGTGGTGCTGGGACTTTTGTCCAACTTCTCGAACGGCAACTTTCTGAGCTTCTTCTCCTACACGCTCTCGGGTCTTCTCCACGGGCAGGTCTGGCGGCTCATCACCTTCGTCCTCATCCCTGAGAGCACAAGTCCGTTCTATCTTCTCATCACCTGCTACTTCTACTACTGGATCGGCTCGACGCTCGAGCGGCAGTGGGGTACGGCCAAGTTCACCACGTATTACCTGAGCGGCATGCTGCTCACCGTCATCGGCGCGAGCATCGTCAGCCTCATCACGGGCTACAGCATTCCTGTCTACGGTGCAAATTATGTCAACTTTGCCATGTTCATGGCCTTCGCGCTCCTCTATCCCGATGCGCAGGTGCTGCTGTTTTTCGTCTTCCCCATCCGCATGAAGTGGCTCGCGTATATTGACGTATTCTACTTCTTCTTCGACATTGCGCGCTATATTGCCGCCGGCAGATGGTACTATTCCATCATGCCCATTGTGGCGCTTTTGAATTTCGTCATTTTCTTCTGGCCCGAGCTTACACGGTTTTGGGGACTCGAACGCCACCAGAGCAAGCAGGCCACGCACTTCCACAACACCGTGCGCGCCCAGCAGCGTCAGGAGCAGTATCAGCAGCAGACGCAGGGCTTCCGCCATAAATGCGCCGTGTGCGGCCGCACGGACGTGACAAATCCTGAGCTGCAGTTCCGCTATTGCAGCAAGTGCGCAGGGTACCACTGCTTCTGCTCTGACCACATTTTCAATCACGTCCACTTTACGGACGAGCAGCCATAAGCAAAGGGAGGCCATCATTATGGCATATACGAAAGAACAGGCGTGGGAACTGCTCACGCAGTACAACAAGGGTGAATTTCACTTAAAGCACGCCAACATCGTCGCCGACGTGATGCGCTGGTACGCAGAAAAGCTCGGCTACGGCGACGAGGCGGACTTCTGGGAGATCGTCGGCCTTCTCCACGACCTCGACTTTGAGATGTATCCCGACGAGCACTGCATCAAGTCGCAGGAGATCATGCGCGAAAACGGACTCGACGAGCGCTTGATCCGCGCCACCGCCAGCCACGGCTACGGCCTGCACTTCGACGGGCTGCCCGAGCCGCAGCACGAGATGGAAAAGGTGCTCTTCGCCACCGACGAGCTGACCGGCCTCATCGGCGCGGTCGCGCTCATGCGCCCGAGCAAGAGCGTCAGCGATCTTGAGGTCAAGTCCGTCAAGAAAAAGTACAAGGACAAGAAGTTTGCCGCCGGCTGCTCGCGCGAGGTCATCGAGCGCGGCGCGGAAATGCTCGGCTGGGATCTTGACACGCTCATTGAGCAGACGATCCTCGCCATGCGTGCAAGCATTCATGTCGAATAATTTCCCTGCATAACATTTTACCGGTCATCTATTACCTGCGGAAAGGAAGGTGTTTTTATGAGCGATTTTACCCCTACGCCCACGCCGAGTTACAGCGGAAAGCTCCGCAACCATATGCTGATGGTACCCGAGTGCATCAACGAGTGCAGCGGCATCCGCATCTTCGGCAGAACGATCAAGTCCTTTGTCTTTTCCACTGACGTTGCCACCATCGCAAGCGTCAATGCCGATGCGGTGATTGCCGTTTATCCCTTTACCCCGCAGCCGCGCATCGTGCGCGCCGTCATCAGCGTGGCGGATATGCCCGTGTTCTGCGGCGTCGGCGGCGGCTTCACGTCTGGCGCGCGCTCTGTCGCCCAGGCGATGGAGGCTGAGCACTGCGGTGCTTACGGCGTTGTGCTCAACGCGCCCGTTTCGGCCGATATCCTGCGCGACATCAAGACGCACATCGACATTCCGGTCGTGGCGACCATCGTCTCCGCCACGCAGGACACTGAGGCTCGTATCGCCGCGGGCGTCGACATTTTGAACGTCTCCGCCGCGTCGGAAACGCCGCAGCTCGTCGCCGCGCTCCGCGCCCGTCATCCCGAGATCCCCATCATCGCCACCGGCGGCCCGAAGGATGAGACTATTCGCAAGACCATCGCCGCAGGCGCGAACGCCATCACCTACACCCCGCCCGACAACGGCGTGCTGCTGGCTGAGATCATGCACGCACACCGCGAGCGCTACCGGTAAGCTACATATAAAAAATGCTGGCTCTTATGAGCCAGCATTTTCTTTTGCCTTTTCATCAGTACGGGCACGGGAACGCTGAGAACACCGCGTGGCCGTCGACGATGGTAAAGGGATATTCGAAGTTCTCCTCCTTGCCGTTCGGCGTCCAGCTCTGCGACGCTTCGTCCCAATCGCCGTAGGTGATGGTCTGTGTCACGGTGCCGCTCTCACCGTCGAGCGTCACGCTGTGCGTCTCATCGATTACGGAATCGTCGCTGCCGCGGTCAGCAGACAGGACGTATAGTCTGCCGTTCACCTCAGCGTAGCGGTCAGACTCTTCAAACCACTGGTCGGCCAGCGCCTTGTCGAAGTAGCGGTACATCAGATCGTGCATGTCCTCGAGCGTCGAAACGCCGGGGATCGCCGCACTGTAGTAGGTGTAGCCGTTGATCTCCGTCTCGTCCGGCGCATCTCCGATCGGCGGCGTGTTCATAAAGAACCACGCCCACAGTGTGATCGCCGCCTTGAAATCCGCTGTCACGGTCTGCTCCTGCGACACGCTCAGGATCGTCTTCGCGTGCTCACTGAGCGCGTTGTAGAATTCGCTGTACGGCACCGAGAACACCTGCGGCCCCGCCGCATACGGCGCGATGACGTACTGGTCAAACGTGACCGTCAGGCCGTTTTCCGTAAAGTTCAGCGTCGCGAGCGTGGGGAAATCCTGCAAATAAGAGTCATAATCGTCAAAATATCCTTCGCTGAGGCCCTTTTGCGCGATCTGCTCGTAGATATTCCAATAAATGCTCTCCTGCAGCGAGTTTCCCTGCAAATCGCCCTCCTCCGAGGCCAGCGCGTCCAGCGTCAGGAATTCGCCCGTCGTCAGATCAAAGCTCCACGCGCGGGTGGCGGAATTCGGATGCACGCCGCCGTAGTAGGTGTAGTTCTCCGCCGCGATGCTCAGGAGCTTCCCCTCGGTCATATAGGTCTGCGCCATGGTCAGCTCGTTCGTCCAGTAGCTTCCGTTCAAAAAGACCGATGTGCCGTTTTCCGCGTAGAGCTCCTTGGCCTCCGCGGCCATCTGCGCCGCCTCGGACTCAAGCCCTGCGAGCACGTTGTTCATCTCCGTGTTGAAGGCGTTCTGCGCCGTGAACTGCGCGGGGTTGCCCGTGCCGCCGTTCGCCGTCACGTTCTCCGCCAGCGTGTAGAGCTCGCCGTCCTCCGTGCGCAGCTCGAGCACCGGCAGTTCGTAGCGCTCCGCCAGAAGCACCGTGCCGTCGTCGGCCTTGTACTCGTTTTCGTAGACCTGCGTCGCGACTTCAAAGTGCAGCGCGCTCGCCTGCGGCGGCGCGTTGTCCTCCGGCCCGCCGGGCGCTCCTGCGCCGCAGGCGGTCAAATTCAGCGCCAGCACGCAGCAAAGCAGCAGCGTCATCCATTTTTTCATTCTGTTCTCCTTTCGAGGTCTCGGTTCCTTGCTCAAACGATCACAGGCCCCTCCGTCCACGCGCTGCTGCCTCTGGCCGCGCGCAGCTCGGGATAGGCGAGCACGTATTGATCCGCCGCGCGCGCCGTCAGAGCGAAGAGCTTCTGCGCCTCCTCGCTCAACGCGCGCACATCGGCGCTCTTGGTCAGCACCGGTGCGCTTCCCGTTTTTTTGATCGTTCTGAGCAGCTTTCGTCCCCGCTCATTGCACGCCAAAACGCGCAGATACGGGATCTCCTGCGGCAATTCTGCCGCCGCTATGTCAAGATACGCCGCAAGCAGCATCCGCCGCAGCCGCGCATAGGCATAGCGCTTCGTCTTCACCGCGAAGAGCAGCTCGTCGACGGACGCTGCCGTCCGCGCTGCGTCATAAAACCGGCGATAAAGGCCTTCATTCCCGCTGTCATAGCGGGCGAAGTCCTCCTCGCACATCGCGCGCAGCCGGGAAAGCACCGCTCGCTCCGCATTCTGCATCGTCACCGGCGCGCGGCCCGCTGCGCATTCGCGCGCATAGATGGCGGCGCTCTCCGCCATCAGATACGCGGAGGCGTCCTCTCCGTTCGTGAGCAGCTCGCGGATGTGGCTCGCCGAGGCGAAGCCCTTCGCCGCACCCCCGTTGTGCCCGACGACCTTTCGCAATATTGCCAGCGGCGCGATGGTACTGCCGCTTTGCAGCAGCGCCTTGCAGTATTCTACGCCGAGGATATCGTTCGGCTCCCGGAGCACCGCGGCATCCTCGCCGATGAGCGCTCTTGCAGCGCTCTCCCTCGCCGCGGCAAAGGACAGGCCCTTGGCAAGCTCCTCTCGCAGCACGTCGGGAAAATCCGCCCGCAGCAGTGCCTTTGCCGCGCGCTGCAATTTCGCCGCGTTACCGCATTCGCTGCCAAAGGCCAGCGTGTCGACCACGCCCGTCGCCGCCAAAATGCTCACGCCGCCGCGGGCAAAGCCCTCCGCCGACGAAATGGCCCACGGCAGCGGCAGCTCAAGGACTAAATCTGCCCCGCCGCGCACGGCAGCCTCGGCGCGCGCATGCGCGCGTTCAATGGCAAAATCGCCCCGCTGGACAAAATCGCCGCTCATCGCGCACACGACCGCGCACTCTTCCTCGCCTGCCAGACGGCGCAATTCATCAATTTGCCACTTGTGGCCGCGGTGGAAGGGATTATATTCGCATATTATACCAAATACCCTCATGGAAGTCCTCTCAAAGCGGTTACAAAAGAGTTACGTTTTGTTAAATTTACTTGTCTTTGCGAAAAAAGTTGTTATAATATATTCTGTATTGAATTGTACATCCGATCAATTTGATTCTTATTTTATCGGAAATTCGGGCGCAATGCAAGCGCCCTCGGAAAAAGGAGTATACTTATGAATGTTCTGGTCATCAACGCAGGTTCTTCTTCCCTGAAGTATCAGCTGCTCAACCCCACCACCGGCGAGCTGCTCGCCAAGGGTCTGTGCGAGCGCATCGGCATCGACGGTCTGTTCACCTACAAGCCCCAGCTTCCCGGCAAGGAAGCCATCAAGGCCGCTTCCGTCTCCATGCCCACCCACAGCGAGGCCATTCAGGCTGTGCTGAACGCGCTCGTCGACGAGAAGAACGGCGTCATCGGCTCCATGAAGGAGATCGACGCGGTCGGCCACCGCGTGGTCCACGGCGGCGAAAAGTTTGCCAAGTCCGTCGTCATCACCGACGAGGTCATGCACGCCATCGAGGAGTGCAACCCCCCTCGCCCCGCTCCACAACCCCGCCAACATCATCGGCATCAAGGCCTGCCAGGAGCTCATGCCCGGCGTGCCCATGGTCGCCGTGTTCGACACCGCCTTCCACCAGACCATGCCTCCCGTGGCCTACACCTATGCTCTTCCCTATGAGTACTATGAGAAGGACAAGGTCCGCCGCTACGGCTTCCACGGCACCTCTCACAAGTATGTTTCCCAGCGCGCGGCCGATATGCTCGGCAAGCCCATCGAGCAGCTCAAGCTGATCTCCTGCCACCTCGGCAACGGCTCCTCCGTCACCGCGATCGACGGCGGCAAGAGCGTCGACACCTCCATGGGCTTCACCCCGCTCGCCGGTCTTCCCATGGGTACCCGCTCCGGCGACATTGACGCCGGTATCCTCGAGTACCTGATGAACAAGTACGGCATGGACATCAAGGAGATGGTCAAAATCCTCAACAAGAAGTCCGGCGTCATGGGCGTCAGCGGCGTCAGCTCCGACTTCCGCGATCTCGAAGAGGCCTTCGAGCAGGGCAATGAGCGCGCCGGCCTTGCTGTCGATATGTTCAACTACGGCGTGAAGAAGCTCATCGGTGCGTATGCCGCCGCGATGGGCGGCGTGGACGCCATCATCTTCACCGCAGGTGTCGGCGAGAACAGCGCTTCCCAGCGCATGGCCATCGCCTCCGGCCTCGAGTTCATGGGCGTCAAGATGGACGAGGACGCCAACAAGGTCCGCGGCGAAGAGCGCGTCATCTCCGCGCCCGATTCCAAGGTCAACGTCCTGCTCATCCCCACGAACGAGGAGCTCATGATCGCCATGGATACCGAGGCGCTCGTCGGCTAAGTCATCAACAATCAATTATAAAAAATCCGCTTACGAAATTCGTAAGCGGATTTTTTTATTGCCGGTCTTCGAGCCACTGCATCGCGCCATAGGCGAGCAGTGCGCTCCCGCGCGGTAAAATGTTCTCGTTGAAGACGACGCTCTCGTTGTGCATGGGCTTTCCGTAGCGCGCGTCCTCCTGCGCCGTGCCCGCGCCGAGCAACAGATACGCGCACGGCAGCTCGTAGGTGTAGGACGCAAAGTCCTCCGAGCCCATCCCGCCCTCACGCAGGCGGTAGACGCTCTTCTCGCCGAACAGCATTTCGGCGCAGCGCGCCATCTGCTCGGTCAGCGCCTCGTCGTTTTTGAGCGGCGGCGCGCTCGCGAGCTCTTCGACGCTCGCACTGCCGCGGAAGGCCCTGGCCGTCGCGTCCGCGATCTCGCCGATGCGGCGCAGGATCAGCGCGGTCACGTCGCGGTCGAACGTGCGGATCGTGCCCTCGATCACGGCCTCCTGCGGGATGATATTCGGCGCGTGCCCCGCGCTGAATTTGCCCATTGTCACGATGGCGGGCGTCTTCGCTGGCAGCTCGCGCGCCGTGATCTCCTGAAGCGCAAGGTAGATGTGCGCGGCAATGTTGATTGGGTCGACGCCCGTCTCCGGCATTGCCCCGTGACAGCCGACACCCTTGACCGTGATGCGAAACAGCGTGCAACCCGCCATAAACGTTCCCTTGCCGCACAGCACCAGGCCCGACGGCGTCCCGGAGTTCACGTGCAGCGCCATCGCCGCCTGCGGCTCCGGCGCCTCCAGCACACCGGCCTTAAGCATTGCTTTCGCGCCCGTGAAGCCTTCCTCGTCGGGCTGGAAGACGAGCTTCACCGTGCCCTTGAGTTCGCTTTGATGCGCCTTGAGCAGCTTTGCCGCACCTAGCAGCATGGCTGCGTGCATATCGTGTCCGCAGGCGTGCATGCTGCCGTTTTCCGAACGGAACGGCAGGTCGGTCTTCTCCCGCACCTTGAGCGCGTCCATGTCGGCGCGCAGCAGGATACAGCGCCCCATGTCTTCGCCCGTGAGCTCCGCGACCACGCCGCCGCCCAGCTCGCGCGGCTCATAGCCGAGCAATCGCAGCTTTTCTTCGACAAATTGAACCGTCTGCGGCAGGTGCGCGCCGACCTCCGGCGCGCGGTGGATCGCTCTCCGGTTCCCGACGATCTCGTCTTTCATTTCGATGGCTTCCGCCAGTAACGTCTTTCCGTTCATGCAAAGTTCCTTTCTCATTTCTGCGCGGCGGTTTTTTTCGCCGCGCGCTGCTGCGCTGTCCGCCGCACGAGCTCGCACAGCGGCAGGATGTATAAAAAGCACGCAAACGCCATGCCTGTCATCGGTGCGCCGACGGTCGAGAGCGGCGTCGCCCCCGCGATCGACCACGGGATCAGCGGCGCGACGACGACGGCGCTGTTTTCAAGGTTGATGGCAAATTCTTCTTTATCCTTCTGCGACGGCGCGCAGAGCTGGTGTGTCAGGATGATCGTCAACGTCTGGTTGCAGGCGAGAAGGCTCGCCAGAACCGCCGTCAGCAGCATCGAGGCATAGGGCGACGTTTTGTCGCGCAGCGCCGTCACACGCCCGCACAGCCCGTCGAGCAGCCCCGTCTTGCGAAAAATGCCGGAATACGCCGACGAGATCATCACGATCAGCGCCACGCGCACCATTGAAATGATGCCGCCGCCGTTGAGCATCGCGCCGACCTCGGCGTCCGACGCCGTGTAGCCTAAGATTGCGGTCTTGAGGATCGTCACCGCGTCCAGATGCCGCAGGAAAACGCACAGCACGACCGCCGCCAGAATGCTGACCGACATCGCCTTTTTCACGTTCACGCGTAGGACCGACAGGATCAAAATGAGCACCGCCGGCAGGCACATGACCCAGTGAAGCGTCATCTCGCGCCCGTAGAGCGACCACAGCTCGCCCGCCGCGCCGCTGCCGCTTTTCACCATGCCGAGCGCCGCATAGACGCCGCAGCTCAGAAGAAACGGCACGAGCGCCGTCTTGAGCATGCGCTTGATGTTGTCGTAAATGTTCGTCTCCGTCAGCTCGCTCACGAGCAGCGCGCTCGTTGAGACCGGCGAGCAGCGGTCGCCGAAAAATACGCCGGAGAGCATCGCTCCGCCGAGCAGCACTGGGTCCATGCCCATCGACATGCCCACACTCACGCAGATGGTCCCCATCGTCGCCGCCGTGCCGAACGCCGTCCCTGTCAGCATCGAGACACCGCAATTCAGCAAAAACGTCATCAGCAGCAGAATTTCCGGCCGAATGAGGTCAACGGCGCAGCAGATGATGAACGGCAGCGTGCCGCACGCGCGCCAGAACGCCGTCAGAATGCCGATGAGCGGAAAGACGAGCAGCACGCTTGCCGACGTCTTCACGCCCGAGCAGATCATCTTCCCGAGTTCTTTCCACGAAAAGCCCTGCTTTTTGCCGTACAGCGCGAAGATCACAAGTCCCGCCAGGAGCGCGTAGAGGATGTTCGTCCCCAGCACGATGCACACGAGCAGCGCAAGGCAGAATAAAACGATCGCAGCCATCCCAATCCTCCCTATCCTTTTTAACACAGTATCGCTATCTTAGCACGCACGGCGGGAAAAGGGAATCTTTTTCCTGCCGTCCGCACCCACTGCCCACAGTATAATTGCCGCCTTCGCGCTTGTAAAACTGTTAAAATTGATATATTCTACAAGAAACAGCTGTAAAAGGAGCGTTCCCATGAATTTCCATTCTCTTGACTATTTTCTCGTGCTCGCGCGGGAGAAAAACTTCACCCGCGCCGCCGAAGCGCTGCACATCACGCAGCAATCGCTTTCGTCCCACATTGCGGGACTTGAAAAGGAGCTTGGCTGCACGCTCCTTGTGCGCCGCACGCCGCTTGAGCTCACCTATGCGGGCCGCACGTTTCTGCGCTATGCCGAATCCATCGGCCAGACGCGCCAGGCCATGGAGCGCGAATTCTGCGACATCTCCGAAAATCAGAAAGGCGAGCTGCGCGTCGGCATCGCCTATACGCGCGGCCGCGCCATCATGCCGCGCCTGATCCCCGCCTTTCAGCGTCAGTATCCGAATGTCGAGATCACGCTGCTCGAAGGCTCGAACGACGCGATCCAAAAGGCGCTGCTCAGCGGCGGCATTGACCTCGCCATCGCCGGCTTTCCACACCCGCTCCCCGGCGCGGTGCTTGAGGATTACTATCTGGAGCACATCGTGCTGTGTCTGTCTGATGGACTGCTCGCGCAGTGCGGCATCGACCTTGACACGCACCGCGGCGAGATCGCCGCGGGAAATTTGAGCGCCCTGCGCGGCTGCCCCTTTGTCCTTGGCTCCGCGGAGGACATCGGCGGGCGCATCGGGCGCGGACTTCTGCGCTCCTCGGGCGTCTCGCCCGTCAGCAAAGCGACGTCGGAAAACGTCGAAACGCTGCTCGCGCTCTGCGAGCAGGGTGTCGGCGCATGCTTCTGCCCGGAAAATCTGCTGCACACAGCGCTCTCGCCCGAGCAGCTCGCGCACCTGCACATTCTCCCGCTCTGCCCAGAGGCTTCCTATCCCATCTGCTTTGGGTACTTGAGCCGCTCGTATCCGTGGAGCGTGCTCTCGGAATTCATCCGCATCGCCCGCGAGCAGACTGCATAAGCACCATAAAAACGCCGCCCGTACATTTATTGCACGGACGGCGCTCTTTCTACTTCTTCACCGCAGGCTGCTGCTGGGTGATGCAGTGGATGTTGCCGCCGCCGAAGGCGACCTCCTTCGTCTGCACGCCCACGACCTCGCGGTCGGGGAACATTTTCTGCACCTGTTCGATGGCGACTGCGTCGTTTTCGTCGCCGTACTGCGGCAAGATGACCGCGCCGTTGACGATGAGAAAGTTCATATACGAGGCGATGCTGACCTCGCCGTTTTCCCGGGGGGCGGTGCCCTCCACGGCGTCGATGGTCTCCGCCCCCTCCAGATAGCAGGGCTTTTTCGTCAGGCACAGCTTGTGGACCTTTAATTTGCGTCCCTTGGCGTCCGTCGCCTCGCTCAGGAATCTGTACGCCGCCTGCGCCTGCTCATAAAACGGATGGTTCTTGTCCTCCGTCCAGATGCACGCGACCTCGCCGGGCGCGACGAAACAGGCCACGTCGTCGATGTGCCCGTTCGTCTCGTCGGGGTCGATGCCGTCCTTGATCCACAGCACCTTCTCGCAGCCGAGGTAGTCGCGCAGCATCTGCTCGATCTCTTCTTTCGACTTGTCGGGGTTGCGTCCCTCGGAGAGCAGGCACATCTCGGTCGTGAGCACGGTGCCCTCGCCGTCGACGTGGATGGAGCCGCCCTCGAGCACGAAGCCCTCGGTGCGGTAGCTGTCCACGTCCGCGATCTCGCAGATCTTGCGCGCGATCTGGTCGTCCTTGTCCCAGGGGAAATACAGCCCGTCGACGAGCCCGCCCCAGGCGTTGAACTCCCAGTCCACCGCGCGAAGGCCGCCCCTGTCGTTCACAAGGAACGTCGGCCCGCAGTCGCGCACCCACGCGTCGTCGCTCTCGAGCTCCACGACGCGGATATTTTCGGGGAGCTTGGCGCGCGCGTTCTGATACTGGCGCACGGATGCGCCGACCGTGACCTTTTCAAATTTTGCGATGGCCTTGGCAACATCCGCAAAGGCCTTCTGCGCGGGCTTGCCGCCGTCGCGCCAGTTGTCGTTGCGCTCGGGCCAGAGCATCCACACGCCCTGCTGGGGCTCAAATTCAGCGGGCATGCGATACCCGTCCTGCTTCGGCGTTGTGCCGATGATTCGTTTTGCCATAGCTTTGTCTCCTTATGATGAAACCATACTTAGCTGCGCGCGTTTTTCCCGCGCAGCGCGATCAGCACCTCGCCGATCGCCACGCTGAGGATCGACCCGATCGTAATGGGCAGAAAGCTCGCAAGCGTCTCTGCGTCAAACGAGAGCGGGACCGCAGTGAAAATGATCGAAATGACGATGAGCACCATCGGCACGTAGGCGATCCATTTGAGCGCCGTGTCAGACCCCGGCACGCGGAACGGGCGCGGCGTCTTCGCATCCTCGCGCCGCAGCTTCAAAAACGCCGGAAACACGGGAAGATAGCTCAAAAGCAGCATCACGAGATTCAGCGCGAAAAAGCTCCAGAAGAGTGACGAGTCTGGCGACGCCATCTCGATGAGCACGCCCAAAACACACACGCACGAGGCGACGACGCCCGACGTGACCGCCGCGCCGACGGGCATGTCGTTCTTTGCCCAGCGCTTGGCGAACACCCGCGGCATGTCGTTGTGGTCCGCCGCCAGCGCCGCCGTCGAATTGACGCCCATGGACCACGAGATCATATTGCCGAACAGCGTCACAAGAAACAACAGCGCCACCACGCCAACAAGCACGCCGCCGTCAGCGCCCAGAATGAGCGACACCGCGTCGATAAGCCCCGAATCCACGCTGATCTCGCGCACATCCACCGCCGCGCCGATGCCGAAGGCCGAGAACAGAGGTAGATGGCCGCGATGACGATGCCGCCGGTCACGATGGCCTGCGGGATCTGCTTTTTCGGGTCGCGCATGTTGTCGGCGTACGTGCACACGACCTCGAAGCCCAGAAAGTTGAAGATGATGACGGAGATATACGAGAGGCTGTCCAAGTCGAAGGACGGCAGGAAGGTCCGGGCCGTCATGTCGTTGACAAAGCCATTTTTTGCTGATATACCACACGCCGAGCCCGCCGACCAGCAGCGCCAGCACGATCTTGATGACAGCGCTGAGGTTCAGGATGATGATGCTGTCGCACACGGGATAGCACGCGATGAGCGTGACGATCCAGATGAACAGCAGCTCGACCACGAGCGAGCCGAACGTCCCGAGGCTCCGCCCCGTGATGAACGTGATGAGCTCGGGACACATGACCGCAAGGGACGCCATCCACAGCGGAAAGTTGATCCAGTAGTACCACGAGGCGCGCGCCGCCCACTTGCCGTGCGGATACGCCGCGTGGATCCAGTCATACAGTCCGCCGTCTCCCGCGAAAGGCTGTGCCCAGCTCCGAGGAGATGAGCCCATAGGGCAGCAGAAACGCCGCGATCATAAAGCCACCAGAAATACTGGCTGTTGCCGATCGACGCCACCGGCGCGGCGGCTTCGGCCACAAACACCACGCAGATGACGGACAGCATGACGTCTGCCAGCCGAAATTGATTCTTCTCCATGGCTTATCTCAGCTCTTTTCCGCTTTCGAAACGCCGCAGTAGGCCTCGACGCAGCCGAGCTTGTCGCAGAGCACTTTGTCAAGCTCCTCTTTCGCCGCCGCGATCTGAAGACCGCTCGGCTCCTTGCGGCAGCGCGTAAATATACAAGAAGGCCCCGCATGGCCGTCAGGCGATTGCCTGCCTGCTCCCAGCACAGGGAGGCGTCGGAGTCGGCCACCTCGTCGGTGACGTCCTCGCCCCGGGTCGCAGGCAGGCAGTGCATGAATTTGCACCCGATGGCCCCCAGGCTCATCAGCTCCCGGTTCACCTGATAGTCGTGGAACACCCGCACCCGCTCCTCCTTGGGCATCTCGTTTTCATACAGACCGTACCACACATCGGTGTAGATGAAGTCCGCGCCGCGCACGCTCTCGCGCTCGTCGGTGACGAGAAAACTGCCGCCGGAAAGCGCGCAGTTCTTCTTCAGGATCTCCTTGTGCTCCTCATTCAGCTGGTGACCCTCGGGGCCGTACTGAACAAAGTGCATGCCGAGCTTCGTCGTGATGAAGCCGAGCGACGCGCACACCTGCGTCGCGTCGCCCACGAACACGACCTTGCAGTCCTCTAACTTTTTCCCCTGCGGAAGGTTCTCCACGATCGTGCAGAGGTCGCCGATCTCCTGCGTGGGGTGATTGTAGTCCGACATGCCGTTGATGACGGGGATCGTGCAGCTTTTCCCCAGTTCCTCGATCGTCTTGTGCGCGATGACGCGCGCCATCACGATGTCCACAAGCTTTGAGAGTACCTTGCCCGTGTCGCCGATGGTCTCATGTCCGCCGAGCTGGATCATGCCGGGGCCTAAATACTGCGCGTGGCCGCCCATCTGGCTCATCGCCGTTTCAAACGAAACGCGCGTGCGCGTAGAGGACTGCTGGAAGATCATGCCGAGCGTCATGTTGCGCATCAGGGGCGGATAGTAGCCCGCCTTAATGGCCTTTTTGATGGCGAGCGACAAGTCGATGATGTCGAGCAGCTCCTGCTTGGTCCATTCGTTGGTGTCGATAAAGTCTTTTTTCATACGATTCCTCCGACATTTCAAGTTGCTTTTTGCCGCGGAGGCAGACGCCGCGACGAATGCTGCGCTTAGTGTCTGCACTTTTTTCCAGTTCATGCGGAAAAAAACTGTGCAACATGACACAAATCACGCCGCATTCCGTCGCTGCTGTGTATTTTACATAGATTTTACAATTCTCCTCTGGCAGTTTTGACATTTGGCGCGTAAACTATTACTTGGTTATAAATAGGGTCTCAAAAAAGAAAAAAGGAAAGATAGAAAATATGGATATTTTCAATGTGCTCACGATGATCGGCGGGCTGTGCCTGTTCCTCTTCGGCATGAACCTGATGGGCCAGGCGCTCGAGCGCCGCGCGGGCGGCAAGCTCCGCTCTCTTCTCGACAAGATGACCGGCAGCGTATTCGCCGGATTTTTAACGGGCCTTGGCATCACGGCCATCATCCAGAGCTCGTCCGCCACCACGGTCATGGTGGTCGGCTTTGTCAACTCCGGTCTCATGACGCTGCGTCAGGCCATCAACGTCATCATGGGCGCCAACGTCGGCACGACCGTCACGGCCTGGCTTTTGAGCCTTGGCGGCATCGACTCCGGCAACTTCTGGATCAAGCTCTTAAAGCCCTCATCCTTCACTCCCGTCCTTGCGCTCATCGGCATCATCTACTACATGTTCTGCAAGGACAACAAGAAAAAGGACACCGGCATGATCCTGCTCGGCTTTGCCACGCTCATGTTCGGCATGGAGACGATGAGCGGCGCGGTCGCGGGCCTCAAGGACGTCCCCGCGTTCACGAATCTCTTTGTTGCCTTTCAGAATCCCCTCCTCGGCGTGCTCGCCGGCGCGCTGCTCACGGCCATCATCCAGTCGAGCTCCGCGTCCGTCGGTATTTTGCAGGCGCTCGCCGTCACGGGCTCGGTGAGCTATGCTGCGGCCATTCCCATCATCATGGGCCAGAACATCGGCACGACCGTCACGGCCATGCTGTCGTCCATCGGCACGAACAAAAACGCCCGCCGCGCCGCGGTCGTTCACCTTCTCTTCAATGTCATCGGCGTTGTCGTGCTGCTGACGGTCTTCTGCATTGTGCGCGCGGCTTTTGCGCCCGCGCTGCTGGATGAATCCGCCACCATGGCGGGCATCGCCGTCACACACTCGGTCTTCAACGTCCTCTGCACCGCCATGCTCCTGCCCGCGGGCGGCCTTCTTGAAAAGCTCGCCTGCCGCATCGTCCCCGACGATCCCCAGACGCAGGGTGAAAAGACGACCGAGCTCGACGAGCGTCTTCTCCCCACCCCGTCCCTCGCCCTTCGCCAGAGCCGCGCCGTCGCCCGTGAAATGGCGGACTGCGCCGTGCGCGCGCTGAACAACGCTCTCACCGCCCTTGACCACAACACGCCCGAGCTCGCCCAGAGCATCCGCGACGATGAGGAGCTTTGCGACCACTATGAAGATATCCTCGGCACCTACCTCGTCAAGCTCAGCACGCAGAAAATGGGCCGCGACGAGAGCGAGGAGGCGACCGAGTTACTCAAGACCATCGGCGACTTTGAGCGCATTTCTGACCACGCGGTCAACATTCTCTCCTCCGCCGAGGAGATGGAGCAAAAGGGCCTCACGTTCTCCGGCAGCGCCCTCAACGAGCTCGCCATTCTCACCTCCGCTATCCGCGAGATCCTTTCGCTCTCGCTCAAGTCCTTCTCCTCGCAGGACGTCGCGCTCGCCCAACAGGTCGAGCCGCTCGAGCAGGTCATCGACACGCTCAAAGAGCAGATGCGCACGCGCCACATCCTGCGCATGCAGCAGGGCCATTGCAGCATTGAGGCTGGCTTTGTCCTCTCCGATCTTCTGACCGACCTTGAGCGCACATCCGATCACTGCTCCAACATCGCCGGCTGCGTCATCGACGCCCGTGCGCATAACCTCAACCTGCACGAAACGCTGCGCCAGGCCAAGACTGCCGACGGCAGCTTCCAGCAGACGTACGAATCCTACGTGGAAAAGTACCAGCTTCCTGTTCCGTCGTCAAACGTGTAAAAAGCGGGGCGCTTGCGAGCGCCCCATTTTTGCTATTTTCTTGCTTGTAAAGCGCCCGTTTCCCTGCTATACTACGGTCATTAGGTCATTTCCGCGCAAACTGTCAATTTTGCGCGGTAGGAAAGGATGATACCATGGACCCGATTTATGAGATCGAATTGCAGGACTGCCCCTACTGCCGCGGCACCGGTACGGTGGAGGATGAGCAGGGCTGGTGCGTTTATGTCACCTGTGTCGACTGCGGCGCGCAGACCGCGCACGCAAGCTACGAGTCCCCCGAGGAACGTCTGGCCGCCGCGCAGCAGGTCGCGCACCTGTGGAACGTCGGCAAGGTTCTGAACCCCGGCGTCGGCGACTGATTCGACTGGAACTGCATAAAAAGGACGGGAGAAAAGCATCTTCCGTCCTTTTTGCGCTCAACCGCCGTTTGAGCGCGCGAAACTTCCCCTCCATTGCGCGTTTTCCTGCAATCGGCTATACTGAACTCATCAAGGACGTCCGCACTTTATAGAAACGGAGTTTTGCCTTTATGAACATCGACATCGGCAGCAAGATCAAAACGCTGCGCCTTACAAAAAGCATGACGCAGGAACAGCTTGCAAAAGCCCTCCACGTGAGCGCACAGGCCGTGAGCAAGTGGGAGATCGGCAGCTCGCTTCCCGATATTCAGCTTTTGCCCGCGCTGTCCGTCACGCTGGGAACGAGCATCGACTCGCTCTTCTCCCTCACGGACGAGAGCCGCTTTACTCGCATCGACAATATGCTCTGGGACAAGAGATTCCTCACGCAGCAGGAATTTGACGAAGAGGAACGCTTTTTGCAGGAAAAGTGCCGCGAGGACAAAACGAGACCGCGCGCGACGCTGCTGCTTGCAGAGCTTTACTGCAAGCGCGCACGGGAATACAATGACCTCGCCTCTCCCCTCGCGCGTCAGGCGCTCGCACTGAATCTCGACTGCAAGGAGGCGCACAACGCCATCTTCGACGCCGAGCACGGCGCGTACCTCGACTGGAACGCGACGAACCACTACCGCACGATCGCCTTCTATCAGGAGTTTCTCGCCGCGCATCCGGAGAACCACAGCGCGCACCTGTGGCTTCTGGACCTTCTCATCGCCGACCGCCGCTGCGCGGAGGCGCGCGAGGTCTTGGACAAAATGCACCGCCTGAAGCCGACCTACAACGACGACTTTTACCTCGGCTGTATCCTTTTGCAGGAGGGGCACACCGATGACGCGCTCGCGCAGTGGGAGGCCATGTGCGCAAAGTATCCCGACACGTGGGAGGTCTACGTTATGCGCGCGAGCGAGCTCGCCAAGCTCGGACATTACGACGAAGCCATCGCGGATTATGAGAAGACGATGACTCTCATGCCGTCCCCGCGCTTCATTGACCCTGACGAGGCCATTGCGCAGATCTGCGAAATTCGCGGTGACTATGAAACGGCGATCACCTACTACGAAAAGGTCATCGCCATTGAAAAGGCCGACTGGCACGAAACGCAGGGCGAAGCCATCGACGCCCCGCAGCGAAGCATCGCAAGGCTGCGCGAAAAGCTGGCAAGCCGCTGATATCGGGGCGAAAAGGCGCTTGTCAAAATCTTTTGACAAGCAATTTCTCCTCATGTAAAGCAGCTTTGCTCGACAAACTTTCCCGTTTTGGCTACCCTTGGGCAGATCGAACGAAACGCACAGGAGGCACTTATGGAACTCGGTAATCAGATCAAAGCACATCGCGCCGCGCTCTCGCTTTCGCAGGAGGAGCTGGCGGAAAAGGTCTACGTCACGCGCCAGACCGTTTCCAACTGGGAAACCGGCAAGAGCTACCCCGATATCCACAGTCTGCTCCTGCTCAGCGCCCTCTTTGATGTTTCGCTCGACCAACTCATCAAAGGAGATTTGGAAACCATGAAACAGGAAGTCAACGCCGCCGACGTCAGGGCCATGAACCGCGACGCCATCATTTTCTCCATCCTGCTCGCCGCCACGATCATCCTGCCCGCGCCGCTGCTCAAGTGGTTCGGCCTGTACGGTCTCATTCCCGAGCTTTTGATCTGGGGCGCCGCGATGTACTTTGCCCTCCGGCTCGAGCGCATCAAAAAGGCGAACAACGTCCAGTCCTACAGGGAGATCTTGGCCTTCAGCGAGGGCAGAAAGCTCGATGAGATCGAGCAAAAGGTCGAAGCGGGCAAGCGGCCCTATCAGAAGCTTCTGCTCGTCCTGCTCACCGCCGGGATCACACTGCTCGTCGGCATGGTGCTCAGCTGGCTGCTGCTGTAAGCAAACATCACAAAACCCGCCCCGACGCAAAAGCGTCAGGGCGGGTTTTCCATTTTCAGAAGCAGGTTTCACATATTGAAGCGTCTGCGCGCTTCCTCGCGGAGCGACGGGACGCGGCGCACGATGCGCAGCGGGATGATGAGCCCGATGCAGATGACAAGCACGACGAGCGACCAGCTCGGCTGCCACACCTCAAGAAAATACCGGTCAAGGCAGTATTCGACGCCCATCGCCATCAGGCCCACCGCGCCGATGCACATGGCGATGGAAGAAAGGCGTGAGCGCCTGCCGTCGCGCAGCAGAAAGCTCAGCAGGAATACAACGACGCACGCCCAGCCGAGCATCGGCAGCACGAGCCCGCGGAACCAGCGCCCCCCGTGCAGCGCAACCGAGATGATCCACACGTAAATGCCGATGGCGGCGACGTCCGCCGTCAGGCGGAAGAAGATTGGGATGCCGCGCACGAGCATCGGCAGTGCGAACCAGATCCACAGCATCACTGCCGCGCCCGCGACGTAGAGCGCCCAAGGGTGCTCCGTCGGTAAAATGAGATTCAGCAGCCCGCAGCAGAGCGACACGGACGCGAGCATCGCCGTCAGCAGTGCGGCGGCGGCTCTGCGCGATGCTCTCGGCACCTCGGCCGGCTTGGTCGGGAAATAGCGCGGCGCGGTCTCATCCGGCTTCCACGCCGGCGTGCCGCAGAGCGGGCAGCGCTCCGCGCCCTCGTCCAGCTCCACGCCGCATTTGACACAATATGACATCAAATTCCTTCTTTCGTTCAGCGGTTGCTCTCCACACGCACGGGAATACCCGCGCGCACGAGGAAGCGGAAAAAGTCGCGCTCGGTGTCCGTCTCCGCCTGCGTGCCGGCAAAGGTGATCTCCATGGTATCGCCGTAGCTGATGGACGCGCAGTGGCAGCGCGGCACCGTCGCCTGCCCAAGAATGACCTCCGCCCCGCGGATATGCTCAGCCATTTCGGGCGGCACGGTGAACGCGCCTGGGTTCGTATATGTGCAGGAATAGGGCCTCACGCCGTGCAGGCGGTAGTTGAGCGCCATGACGGGATTTTTGAAAACGACCGGAATGAGGCGCAGGGCAAAGTTTTCCGTAAAGCGAACGTTGCCGGTAAACGCCGCCTGCAGCTCCTGCCGGTTGATGTGCAGCTTCATAAAATGCCGCACTTGCGAGACGATCTCGGGGAACGTGTAGTCGCCGAGCGCGGGGTCGATATACGGGCGGACGGTGGTAATGAAGTTTCGCAGCGTCTCGCTCGGGAACCAGCCGCGCAGGTTGATCGGCACGGCCAGCGCCACGGGGCGCAGACGGTAGGGCTTCTCGCGCTTCTGCTTTTCCAAAATGACGTAGATGAGCACAGCGGAGAGGTATTCGGTGATCGACGCGCCGTACTTTTTCGACTCCTCGCGCAGCTTCGAGAGCGGCACGAAGCCCATCGTCACATGGAAGGTGTAAAACGGCTCCGGCGTGCCGGTATTCTGATACGCCGTCGGCTGGCGGTGGAGGCCCAGCGCGTGGTGTCCTGCGTAGCGGGCATAGGCGTCCTCCAGCTCCTCCTCGCGCGGCGGCTCGTTCAAATCGAGCACACCGTTTCCCGCGGGGATATCAACGCCGGTCTGGCGCAGGTATTCGGCAAGCAGCGTGCGGAAAAAGACGATGGCCCCGCCGCCGTCGGAAAGCGCGTGGAAGACCTCAATCGAAATGCGGTTGCGGTAATAGTAAAAGCGCACGAGCCAGCCGTTGTCTTCCTTGAAGCGCACGGGCTGGCAGGGGTCGGACACGTCCTCTTTCAAAAACGGCCCCGGCGCGCTGTTGTGCTCCAAATAGTACCAGAACGCACCCTTACGGATGCGCACGGCAAAGGTCGGGAAGCGCGGCATGCAGCGGTCGATGGCGCGCTGAAGCGCCGCGGGGTCGACGTCTTTTTCCATCAGAGCGGAAAAGCGGTAGATGGCTGAATACTCCTCCTTTTGCAGCGCGGAGTAGAGCGTGCCCGCGGAGTCGAGCTTATACCATTTGCTGTTGGGCTTGGCCATCCGATGTTCCCTCTTTCCTTCTGCGCGGTCTTAAGGGGTTTATTGTAGCACAAAGCGCGCCGCGCTACAAGAAAGATGCGGCTTTTCCTTGGCATTTTTACGAAATTATGATATCATGCTCTCAAAGAATTTTGTTTTTCAGGAGGAGCTATGGAACCCAAACTCCGCATCATCCGCAAAAAGAAGAGCGAGGCCGAGAACGCGCATCTCGACCCGCTGATGCGTGCGCTCAAGGCGCTGCACAGCGCCGGTGCGCCAGAAAGCATGACCGCCGAAGAGCTTGAGCGTCAGCGCCGCAGTCAGGAGGTCCTCGGCAAGCTGACTGCGCCGATGACGGGCATGGATTACGAGGAATTTGCCCTCTCGGGCATGAGCGCGGCGTGGACGCGGCTCAAGGCCCCCCACGGCAGCCGCCACGCGATTCTCTACTGCCACGGCGGCGGCTACACGAGCGGCAACCTCGGCTATTCGCGCGTACTGTCGTCCAAGCTCGCGCATGCGACGGGCTACGACGTGCTGAGCTTTGAATACCGCCTCGCGCCCGAGTTCCCCTACCCCGCCGCCGTCGAGGACGCGCTGCGCGCGTGGGACTATCTGATGCTCCAAGGCTACGGCGCGCGCGATATCGTCCTCGCGGGCGACAGCGCGGGCGGCAACCTCGCCCTTGTGCTCTGCAACCGCCTCAAGACGGCGGGCCGCAAGCTCCCCGGCGCGCTCATCCTGATGTCCCCGTGGACCGACATGACGATGTCCGGCCAGTCCTATACAGAGCGTGCGGAGATCGACCCGATGCTCACGCCCGAGTACATCGAAGCCGTGCGCCTCGCCTACGCCGCAGGAAGAGACTACCGTTCGAGCGACCTGTCCCCACTTTTTGCCGACTTCACCGGCTTCCCGCCGACGCTCATCCAGGTCGGCGACCACGAGATCCTGTATTCGGATTCAGAACAACTCTATCAGGCGATGAAGCGCGCAAACGTTCCCTGCCGCCTGCAGGTCAGCGAGGGGATGTGGCATGTGTTTCAGATGTTTCCCATTAGAAAGGCTTCTGTTGCAATAGAAAATATCGCACGGTTCCTTTTGGAACAATAAGTTCCGGTTTTTTCCCACCTGGTGTGGGGGACGCGGATAAGGGAGGGGTATCTCTTTTTCGAAAAGAGATACCCCTCCCTTAAACCCTCCCAGAGAAAATTCACATTGCAGGCGAGCAGCTCGAAGAGCTGCAATGCTTGCCGATTGCACTGCCATAGCGCGGCGAAGCCGCGTTGATTCCTGCTATACGATTTGACTTTCTTCTATCATCCGCTGTCGCTCTGCCTATCTCGTAGGAGTACAGCCTAATTTCTGTCTACCGCCAGTCTCATCAATGCGGCGAGCGCAGCAATGCCGCTATTTCGCAAGCAGTCTGCCGCCGAGCAAACGTCACTCGCGCCTCACGACAGTAAGGCGCGGTTGCTGTCAGGTCGCGACTCGCAGGGATTCATGGCGAAGCCATGTACACCGCACCTACACTGCGCAGCGTGTGCAGTCATTCAAGCTGCAAACCCGCAATGTGCGGGGTCAAGGGGCAAGGCCCCTTGCGTTCTCTTGGTCTAAGGGGCCATTCTCTCACGTGAGAGAATGGCCCCCTTATCCGTGCAGCGCCATCGGCGCTGCCTCTCCCTCCCGCGCCGTGCGCGGGAAACTCCCTCACCCGTTGGGCAAATCAAAAAAGTGCAACTTTTTTGAAAAACCCACTTGACAAGTGGGCCCCGCGTGCTATAATGCGAAGCAACAAGTAAAAAGCTTCAAACCTATGACGGAGAGAAGTAACCGGCGCAGATAAGCACAAAGAGAGTCCCGGATGGTGTGATCGGGGCGGCGGACGGCCGGTGAATGGACTTCGGAGGGCGGATCGAACGGCGAAAGCCAAGTAGAGACCGACGGGTATCCCACCCGTTATCCATCGGGGCGCGTATGATGGTGCGCGTAAGCGAGCGGGCGTTTTATAAAACGTCAATTTGGGTGGTATCGCAGAAGTTCAATGACTTTTGTCCCATGGATATGGGATAAAGGTCTTTTTTCTTTATATCCCTCCTGTTCCGGCAAACCAGGACCTCATCTGCCGCCCAAAATCAAATAAATTTGGAGGAAAACAAAAATGAAAAACAACATGGTGAAAAAGCTTCTGACCCTGGCCCTCGCCGGTGCGATGACCCTGTCTCTGGCCGCGTGCGGCAGCAAGAGCGACGACAGCAGCAACGACGCCCAGCAGGGCGGCGACGAAAGCGGCAAGACCTACAAGGTCGCCATCATCAAGCAGCTCGACCACGCCTCTCTCGACGAGATCGCAAACGCTGTGGCCGCCGAGCTCGACAAGATCGCAGCCGACAATAATGTGACCATCGAGTACGACATCACCTCCGGCCAGAACGATCAGACCATCTTAAAGCAGCTGTCCGATCAGGCGATCGCCGATCAGGTCGACGCCATCATCCCCATCGCGACGACCGCCGCGCAGATCGCTGCCCTCTCCGCCGAGGACACCAAGACCCCCGTTGTTTACGCCGCCGTCTCCGATCCCGAGGCCGCGAGCCTGACGGGCATCGACTATGTGACCGGCACGAGCGACGCGCTGAACACCAGCTTCATCATGGACATGATGTTCGCCCAGAACCCGGACGTCGCCAAGGTTGGCCTGCTCTACTCCCTCTCTGAGCCCAACTCCACCAAGCCCATCGCCGACGCGAAGGCCTACCTCGACGCCAAGGGCATCGAGTACGTTGAGCAGACCGCAAACACGAACGACGAAGTCGTCGCTGCCGCTTCCGCGCTGATCGCCGACGGTGTGGACGCCGTCTTCACCCCGACTGACAACGTCATCATGGCCGCCGAGCTCGCCATCTATGAGGACCTCGCCAAGGCCGGCATCCCCCACTACACCGGCGCTGACTCCTTCGTCCGCAACGGCGCTTACGCCACCTGCGGCGTGAACTACACCGACCTCGGCGCCAAGACCGCCGACCTCGCCTACTCCGCCATCACCGACGGCATGGACGCCATGGAGGACTACTACCTGATGGACGGCGGCATCATCACCGTCAACACCGACACCGCAGCCGCGATGAGCCTTGACTACTCCTGCTTCGACAGCATGGGCACCGTCGTCGAGGTCACGACCACCAAGGACTAAGAAAACCGTTTCCCCGCAAATGAATTGCCTTTCCCCCGACCTTCTGTCGGGGGAAATTGGCCTGAAAGGAGAATTTCCCCATGCTCATCATCACGCAGACCGCCCTTGAGCTGGGCTTCCTCTACGCCCTGGTCGCGATGGCGCTGTTTTTAAGCTACCGCATCCTCGACATCGCAGATCTGACGACCGACGGCTGCTTTGTCCTCGGCGCAGCCGTGTCCGTCACGGTGACGGCGGCAGGGCACCCTGTCCTCGCCATTTTTGCCGCGATGCTCGCAGGCGCGTGCGCGGGCTTTGTCACCGCGTTTTTGCAGACGAAGCTCGGCGTGCCGTCGATCCTCGCCGGTATCGTCACGAACACCGGCCTTTACACCGTGAACCTGATGGCCATGGGCTGGAAATCCAACCAGAGCTTGCTTGGCGGCAAGACCGTCTTCACGATGCTGCGCGAGACCGGCATCGGCGGCGAGTGGTACGAGCTGCTGCTCGCAGCGTTTGTCACGATTCTGGCCGGTCTTCTGCTGGTGCTGTTTCTCGGCACGCGCATGGGTCTTTCCATCCGCGCCACGGGCGATAACCCCGACATGGTGCGCGCCTCGTCCCTGAATCCGTCGTTCACGATCACGGTCGGCCTGTGCCTTGCCAACATGCTCACGGCGCTCTCCGGCGCGATCGTCGGCCAGTATCAGAAGACTGTGGACATCAACTCCGGCACGGGCATCGTCGTCATCGGCCTCGCCTGCCTCATCATCGGCGAGACGCTGCTCGGGCGCAGAAGCGTCAAAAAGGGCGTCATCGCCGCGATTCTCGGCTCGATCGTTTACCGCTTCATCTACGCCATCGTATTCTACACGAAGATCGTGCCCGTCGAGTGTCTGAAGCTCCTGACGGCCATCATTGTGGCGCTGGCCATCGCCGCGCCGAGCATCCAGAAGTGGGCGACGTTCCAGAAGCGCAAAATGGCCGCCAGAAATAAGGAGGGCGTGTAAGATGCTGGACATTCAAAATCTCTCCAAGACCTTCAACCCCGGCACGGTGAATGAAAAAAAGGCGCTTTCTTCCCTTTCCCTGCATTTGGACGAGGGCGACTTCGTCACCATCGTCGGCTCGAACGGCGCAGGCAAGTCGACGCTCTTCAACGCCATCGCGGGCAGCTTTTATGCCGACGAGGGCAGCATTTCGCTCGCGGGCAAGGACATCACCTTCATGCCCGAGCACGAGCGCTCCCGCCGCATCGGGCGGCTCTTTCAAGACCCCCTGCGCGGCACCGCGCCGAACATGACGATCGAGGAAAACCTTGCGCTCGCGTACCTGCGCGCGGCGCACGGCAATCCGTTCAGCCGCATCAGCAAGAAGGACAAGGAGTTCTTCGCCGAGCAGCTCAAGCAGCTCGACATGGGCCTTGAGGAGCGCATGAAAAACCCCGTGGGCCTGCTCTCCGGCGGCCAGCGTCAGGCGCTCACGCTGCTGATGGCGACGATGGTGCCGCCGCAGCTCTTACTTCTTGACGAGCACACCGCGGCGCTCGACCCCGCAACGGCGGAAAAGGTGCTCGACCTCACCCGCCGCGTCGTGGCAGAGAGCCGCATCACCTGCCTGATGGTCACGCACAACATGCATCAGGCACTTGAGCTCGGCAACCGCACGCTGATGATGGCGGACGGGCACATCGTGCTCGACGTCGCGGGCAGTGAACGCGCGGGGATGGGAGTCGACGATCTCATCGCACGGTTCAAAGCAGGTGCCGGACATGAGCTTGATAACGATAGAATTCTTTTATCGGAATAAAATTGCAGCACGAAGTGCTGCCACCCTATTCCCCACACCGTGTGGGGGCGCGGGTAAGGGGGATACTCTCTTTCACAAAAGAGAGTATCCCCCTTTTGATCCCCCGAGAGAAAGGTTTTCCATTGCAGGCGAGCAGCTTGAAGAGTTGCGGCGCTTGCCGATTGCACTACCTGCGCGCGGCGCTGCCGCGTTTAGTTCTGCTATACGATTTGGTGTGCTTCCATTATCCGCTGCCGCTCTGCTGATCTTGTTTTGGTGCAGCCTAATCACCTGCCACGGACAACGCATGCTATTTCGATAGTGCGTACTGCGGCGAGCGCCAGCAATGCTAAACAATCCAAAGTAGGCGGAAATTGCTGAAGACTGCCGAATCGCAGGCAAAGCGGCAGCGGAGATAGAAGTAAGACAAATCGTTTAGATTCATCACTTGGCAGGCACTCCCATTCCAGAGGCATAAAAGTCATTCAAGCCAGAGACTGCCAATCAAAAGCCTTTCTCCTGGGGTTCCAAAGGGGATATTCTCTTTCGCGAAAGAGAATATCCCCTTTGATTCGTGCAGCGCCGACGGCGCTGCCTTCCCCTCCGCACCTGTGCGGAAACAACGCTCCCCAATGTGGAGCTTTTTTAACGCATGGGTCATTTTGCCCGCTTGAGGCAATACCAATTCCATGCTATACTTATCGTTAAGAAAACGACAAATTCAAAGGAGAACTGCATGGAGAGCATTTTTGAAAAACGTCTTACCGTCACGCCCGACTACTGTGACGCGTCGGGCGCGCTGTCGCCGTTGGCGGCGTTTACGATTTTTCAGGGCATCGCAGCGCAGCACGCGGAGGTGCTGGGCGTCGGCAGCAGCGCGATGGCGAAAAAGGGTGAATTCTGGCTCACGGTCCACACGCGCGTCGATCTCTTTGAGCGCGCGTACCTGATGGACGAACTCACGGTGCGCACGTGGGCGGAGGCGTGCAGCGAGCGCGACGTACGCACGTACCGCAGTTACACACTCTCGCGCGGTGAGGCGGTCATTGCCCGCGGCAAGACCGAGTGGGCCATCTTAGGACCGGAGCAGAAGATCATCCGCTTTGGCGACTCGGGCTTTCCGAAGGACTACCCCTTCCCCGCCGAGACGGCCATCCCCGAAAAATTGCAGCGCTTCCATGAAAAGTTTGAGGACGCCGACCTCTTCTCGCACTACGCCGTGCGGTCGACGGACATCGACCTCGGCCACCACATGAACAACGTGGCCTATGTGCGCCTGCTGCTCGACTGCTTTTCGGCAAAGGAGCTCGCGAGCGGTAATATTCAATCGGTCGAGCTACACTACTCAACGCCGTGCTTCGAGGATGAGGCGCTGACGGTCTACAAGAAGTCACTCGATGACGGCACGTGCCGCATCGGCATCGTCAAGCCGGACGGCAAAACCGCCTCGCAGGCGTGCGTGACGTTCAAAAAGTGAGGACGCGGCGGCAGCGAAATACTTTTTACAGGGCCTTACGATGGGGCTTGCATACGTCGCGCCCATCGGGCTGCAAAATTTATTCGTCATCAACTCGGCGCTGACGCACACGCGAAAGTGCGCACTTTTGACGGCGCTCATAGTCATCTTTTTCGACGTGACGCTCGCGCTCGCGTGCTTTTTCGGCGTGGGCGCGGTCATGCAGCGCTATGAATGGCTGCAAATGGTCATCCTGCTGCTCGGCAGCCTGATCGTGCTGTATATCGGCGTCGGCCTCCTGCGCGCCAAGGCGGAGGAGATCGACCGCAGCCGGACCGCGGACTCGATCCCCAAGACCATCTCGTCCGCCTGTGTGGTCACATGGTTCAACCCGCAGGCACTCATCGACGGAACGATGATGCTCGGCGCGTTCTACGTGACGCTGCCCGCGGCGCAGAGCACGTCGTTTATCAGCGGCGTGGCGCTCGCGTGCTGCCTGTGGTTCACGGGGCTGACGCTGCTCATCTCGCTTTTCAGCGACAATTTCACGCCCAAAACGCTCGTTGTCATCAATAAGGTCTGCGGCGTGATCATCGTTTTCTACGGCTGCAAGCTGCTCTACAGCTTCCTGACGATGGTATTTTGATCTCAGTGCTCAAAAAAGCGGTTCCCGTTTGGGAACCGCTTTTTGTTGTTCTTGGCGCTGTTTAGTTGTTGCTGGCGTTTGTGGCGCGGAGGGTGACGTCGTGATAGCCGCCCTCGACGATGCTGGTGGCGGAGACGAGCGTGAGCTTCGCGTTCTTCTGCAGGTCGGGGATCGTCGTCACGCCGCAGTTGCACATGGTCGACTTGACCTTGTAAAGGCTTCTTGCGACGTTGTCCTGCAGAGAGCCCGCGTAGGTGACGTAGGAATCGACGCCCTCTTCAAACGCAAGGCCCGTCTTGCCGCCGAGGTCGTAGCGCTGCCAGTTGCGCGCGCGGTTCGAGCCCTCGCCCCAGTACTCCTTGACGTACACGCCGTTGACGAGCAGCTTGTTCGTCGGCGATTCGTCGAAGCGTGCGAAGTAGCGGCCGAGCATCAGGAAGTCCGCGCCCATGGCGAGCGCGAGCGTCATGTGATAGTCGTGCACGATGCCGCCGTCGGAGCAGATGGGGACATACACGCCGGTCTCGCGGAAGTATTCGTCGCGCGCGGCGCTCACCTCAATGAGCGCGGTGGCCTGGCCGCGGCCGATACCCTTCGTTTCGCGCGTGATGCAGATGGAGCCGCCGCCGATGCCGACTTTGACAAAGTCCGCGCCGCTCTCAGCGAGGAAGCGGAAGCCGTCGCGGTCGACGACGTTGCCCGCGCCGATCTTCACGCTGCTGCCGTAGTTTTCGCGCACGTAGTCGATGACTTTCTTCTGCCAGACGGAGTAACCCTCGGACGAGTCGATGCACAGCACGTCCGCGCCGGCCTCCACAAGCGCGGGGATGCGCTCGGCATAGTCGCGGGAGTTGATGCCCGCGCCGACGAGGTATCGCTTCTTGTCATCCTGAAGCGCAAGGGGGTGCTCCTTGTGCTCGGCGTAGTCCTTGCGGAAGACGAAGTAGAGCAGGTGGTCGTTTTCATCCACGATGGGCAGCGCGTTGAGCTTGTGCTCCCAGATGATGTCGTTAGCCTCCTTGAGCGTGGTCGACGCAGGAGCGGTGACGAGCTTTTCGCGCGGAGTCATGAACTCGCGCACCTTCAAATCAGTGCTCATGCGGCTCACGCGGTAGTCGCGGCTCGTCACGATGCCGAGGAGCTTGCCGTTGGGCGTTGCGTCCTCGGTGATGGCAACGGTCGAGAAGCCATTTTTCTCCTTGAGGGCCAAAACATCGGCCAGCGTGTGCTCGCTTGTCAGGTTCGAGGCTGACGGCACAAAGCCCGCCTTATTGCTTTTCACGCGGCGCACCATCTCGGCCTCGCTCTCGATGGACTGGGAGCCGAAGATGAACGAAAGGCCGCCCTCTTTGGCCAGCGCGATGGCCAGCGTGTCGTTCGACACCGACTGCATGATGGCCGAGACCATCGGGATATTCAGGCTGATGGGGCACTCCTCCTGCCCCTTGCGGTAGCGCACGAGGGGCGTTTTGAGCGAGACGTTGTCAGGAATGCAGTCCTCGGACGTGTAACCGGGGACGAGCAGATATTCGCTGAACGTGTGAGACGGTTCGGGATAATAATAAGCCATTGGGTCTGCTCCTCTCTTCTTAAATTACTTGAAATAGCGCACGGCAGAGGTGAACAGCTCCATCTCATACTGTCCGGGAACGTTGCGGTAAAGCTCCTTGCCGATGCGCTCGGTGTGCCCCATCTTGCCGAATACGCGGCCATCGGGCGAGGTGATGCCCTCGATGGCACAGATCGAGCCGTTGGGGTTGAATGCTGCATCCATTGTAGCATACCCGTCAAGGTCTACATACTGCGTGGCGATCTGGCCGTTTTCGGCGAGCTTCTTCACAAGCTCTTCGGATGCGAGGAAGCGGCCCTCGCCGTGCGAAATGGGCACGGTGTAAATGTCGCCGACCTTCGTACCCGCAAGCCAGGGGGACTTGTTGGAGCACACGCGCGTGCGGACCAGACGGGACTGGTGGCGGCCGATGACGTTGTAGGTCAGCGTCGGGAAATCAGCGTCGGTGTCCATGATCTTGCCATAGGGAACGAGACCGAGCTTGATGAGCGCCTGGAAACCGTTGCACACGCCGAGCATCAGACCGTCGCGCTTTTCGAGGAGGTCCGTGACCTGCTCCTTGACTGCGGCGTTGCGGAAGAACGCCGTGATGAGCTTGGCGCTGCCGTCGGGCTCGTCGCCGCCGGAGAAGCCGCCGGGGATGACGATGATCTGGCTATCCTTGACGGCCTTGGCAAAGCGCTCGACGCTGTCAGCAACGTCGGCGCTCGTTAAGTTGCGGATGATGAACTGCTCGGCGTCCGCGCCCGCTTCGAGCAGGGCGCGCTGGGTGTCGTACTCGCAGTTTGTGCCGGGGAAGACGGGGATCAACGCCTTCGGGCGTGCGACCTTAACGGCGGGCGCGGCGCGCTTTTCCGTTTCACAGGTAAAGCGCACGACCGTACCGGCGTCCTGCGTCTTCGTCGGATAGACGGATTCGAGCACGGAATCGTTCAGGGCCAGCAGCTCAGAAATGCTCGCCTCGTCATTGCCGATGGTGATCGTCTTCTCCGCCGTCGTGATGCCGATGCAGACGGCGTCGGGAATTTCCTCGGTGAGCTCGGCGACGATTGCGCCGGGCATGGGCTGGTACCAGTCGAGAGCGGTCGAGGCCGCGGCAAAGCCGACCTCGTTGCCGAGCGACATCTTCATCACCGCCTCGGCAAGGCCGTTTTCAACGGCCCATGCGCTTGCGACCTTGCCCGCGCGGGCGAGCGCGGTGAAGCGTTCCCACGCGGCGGTCTTCTGCTCCGCCGTGCCGCCGTAGAAGAGATAAACGCCGTGACCGGCGGACTTGAAGTCAGTCGTCACAAGCTCGCCCGCGCACACCGGTGCAATGGCGAACGAGATGAGCGTCGGCGGGACGTCGTGGTCTAAGAACGTGCCGGACATCGAGTCCTTACCGCCGATGGCGGCGGCGCCGAGCTCAAGCTGCGCGTCCAGCGCACCGAGGAGCGCGGCAAAAGGCTTGCCCCAGCGCACGGGCTCATTGCGGAGCTTTTCAAAAAATTCCTGCAAGGTGAGATATGCCTTGTGATAATCGGCGCCCGCGGCGACGATCTTAGCAACCGAGGTGTAGACCGCGCTGTGCGCACCCGTGTAAGGATCGGCGCTCAGTGCGTCGGGGTCGCAGCCCCAGGCCATCACGCTGCCCTGCTCGGTCTTGCTGCCCGGCAGCACCGGCAGCAGCGCCGCCATCGCCTGCGAGGGGCTGCGCTGCGTCTTGCCGCCAAAGGGCATGAGCAGCGAGAACGCACCGACGGTGGAGTCGAAGCGCTCGGCAAGGCCGCGGCGGGACGCGCTCTTGAGGCTGCCCGCCATATCGCGCAGCGTGTGCGGCGCGCAAGCGGACTCCGCCTGCTTCTTTCCCGCTTCCACGCGAATGCTTGCGTGCTTGACTGCGCCGTTCGTGTCGAGGAAGGCGCGCGAAAGGTCGGCGACCGTCTGTCCGCGCCAGTGCATGACCATGCGGGGGCTTTCGGTGACGACTGCCACGCGGTAGGCCTCCAGGTTTTCGGCCTGCGCGGCGGCGATGAACTTCGCCTCATCCTCCGGCGCGACGACGACGGCCATGCGCTCCTGCGATTCGGAGATCGCAAGCTCGGTGCCGTCCAGCCCCTCGTACTTCTTGCGCACGGCGTCAAGCTCGATGGCAAGACCGTCGGCCAGCTCGCCGATGGCAACAGACACGCCGCCCGCGCCAAAGTCGTTGCAGCGCTTGATGAGGCGCGTCACCTCGCCGTTTCGGAACAGGCGCTGGATCTTGCGCTCTTCGGGCGCGTTGCCCTTCTGCACTTCGCTTGCCATGGTGGTGAGGGACTTCAAGTCGTGGCTCTTCGACGAACCGGTCGCGCCGCCGATGCCGTCGCGGCCGGTGCGGCCGCCGAGCAAGATAACGACGTCGCCCGGGGCGGGACGCTCGCGCACAACGTTCTTGGCGGGCGCCGCGGCGACGACCGCGCCGCACTCAAGGCGTTTGGCAATGTAGCCCTCGTGGTAAAGCTCGGCGACATGGCCGGTGGCAAGGCCGATCTGGTTGCCGTAGGACGAATATCCCGCCGCCGCGGTCTGCGCCAGCTTGCGCTGGGGGAGCTTTCCGGGAAGCGTCTCCGCGAGCGTCTTTCGCGGGTCGCCGCCGCCGGTGACGCGCATCGCCTGATGGACGTAAGCGCGGCCGGAGAGCGGGTCGCGGATGCAGCCTCCGATGCAGGTGGCCGCGCCGCCGAAGGGTTCAATCTCGGTGGGGTGGTTGTGGGTCTCGTTTTTGAACATCAGCAGCCAGTCCTGCTCCTCGCCGTTCACCTTGGCGGGGACGTGGATGGAGCAGGCGTTGATCTCCTCGCTCTCGTCGAGCTCGGGGAGAAGGCCGCGTTTCTTGAGCGTCTTGGTGCCGATGGTCGCGATGTCCATGAGCGTCTGGGGGCGCTTGGCGGCCTTCTCGAGGCCGTAGACCTCCTCGCGCGCGGCGAGGTAGCGGTCATACGCATCCTTGACGGCGGGATTCTCGATGCTGACCTCGTCCAAATGCGTAGAGAACGTCGTGTGGCGGCAGTGATCGGACCAGTAGGTGTCGACGACGCGCACCTCGGTCACGGTGGGGTCGCGGTGCTCTTCGTCGCGGAAATAGGCCTGCAAGGTCTTGAGGTCGTCTAAGTCCATCGCAAGGCCCATGGACGAAAGAAGCGCCGAGAGCGCCGATTCATCCATCCCGGTAAAGCCGTCGACCGACGCAACAGGCTTGGGCTCGGAGAGGTTCTCTTCGAGCGTCTCGGGCTTTGCAAGCGAGGCCTCGCGACTCTCGACGGGGTTGATAACGTGGTGCTTGACGGCCTCGACGTCCTTTTCAGAGAGCGTGCCGTAGAGCGCGTAGACCTTCGCCGTGCGGATGCGCGGGCGCTCGCCCTGGCTCAGGAGCTGGATGCACTGCGCCGCGCTGTCCGCGCGCTGGTCGAACTGGCCGGGCAGCGGCTCGACGGCAAACACGGCGGCAGCGCCGCTCGCGTCGATCTCCCCGCTCGTCAGGTCGAGCTGCGGCTCCGAGAAAACGGTGTTTGTTGCATAGGCAAACAGAGTCTCGTCGATGCCCTCAACGTCGTAGCGGTTCCAGATGCGCACGCTTTCGAGACCCTTGAGGTCCAGAAACGAGCGGCAGTCGGAAAGAAGGCTCGCGCACTCGGGCGCAAGGCCGGGCTTTTTTTCAACACAGACGCGATAGACCATTTACTCTCTCTCCTTTTGCGCGGCGAGGGCTCGGCGGCCAATGTCGCTGCGGCAGTATTTGTTGGCAAAATCGACCTCGGACGATAAACGGTAGGCCTCCTTCACGGCTTCTTCCAGCGTGGGGGCGACGGCGGTAACGCCGAGCACGCGGCCGCCCGCGGTCAGGAGCCTGTCTCCGTCTTTCTTCGCGCCCGCGACGTAGGTGTGCGCAGCGGCCTCTTCGCTCATCGTGATGGGGAAGCCGCTCTCGTACTTCTTGGGGTACCCGTTCGAGGCGAGGACGACGCAGCAGGCGGAATCGGTCGAAAATTCGACGGGGACGTCCTTGAGCGTGCCGTTCGTCGTGGCCTGCATGACCGTGAGCAGATCGGATTTGAGAAGCGGCAGCACGACCTGCGTCTCGGGATCGCCGAAGCGGCAGTTGTACTCCACGACCTTCGGGCCGTCCTTTGTGAGCATCAGGCCGAAGTAGAGGCAGCCCTTGAAGGGGCGGCCCTCGGCCTTCATCGCGCGGATCGTGGGCAGGAAGATCGTCTGCATGCACTCGTCCGCGATCTTTTCCGTGTAGCAGGGATTTGGGGCGATCGTGCCCATGCCGCCGGTGTTCGGGCCCTTGTCGCCGTCCAGCGCGCACTTGTGGTCCATGGAAGACACCATGGGAACAACGGTTTCGCCGTCGGTAAAGCTCAGAACGGAGACCTCGGGCCCCTCCATGAACTCCTCGATGACGACGCGCGCGCCGCTCTGACCGAAGGCCTTGTCCTCGATCATGGAGCGGACGGCGGCCTTTGCTTCCTCCACCGTCTGCGCGACGATGACGCCCTTGCCGAGCGCCAGGCCGTCCGCCTTGACGACGATGGGCGCGCCCTGCGCCTCAATATAGGCGCAGGCGGCGTCCGCGTCGGTGAAGAGCTCATACTTTGCCGTGGGGATGCCGTATTTTTTCATCAGATCCTTGGAAAATGCCTTGCTCGCCTCGATGATGGCGGCCTTCTTGTCGGGGCCGAAGCACGGGATGCCCGCCTCGGTCAGCGCGTCCACCGCGCCGAGGGCCAGCGGATCGTCCGGCGCGACGACGGCGTAGTCGATCCCGTGCGCCTTGGCAAACTCGACCTGCGCGGGGATGTCCTTTGCACCGATCTCCGGCACGCAGACCGCGTCGGCGGCGATGCCGCCGTTACCGGGCAGGCAGTAAATTTCCTCAACTGCGGGATTTTCTTTTAACTTCTTGATAATGGCGTGTTCGCGGCCTCCGCCGCCGATGACCATGAGTTTCATTCGTTTCGTTCCTCCTTTTAGTGATGGAACAATCTCTGTCCGGTAAAGGCCATGGTGATGCCGTATTTATTCGCGGTCTCGATGACGTTGTCGTCGCGGATCGAGCCGCCGGGTTCCGCGATGTAGGTGACGCCGCTCTTTCTCGCGCGCTCAACATTGTCGCCGAACGGGAAGAACGCGTCGGAGCCGACGGTCACGCCGCTCTGGCGGGCGACCCAATCCTTGCGCTCCTGCACCGTCAGCGGCTCGGGGCGCTCCTTGAAGACGCGCTGCCATGCACCGTCGGCCAAAACGTCGTCACACTCGTCGGAAATATAAACATCAATGGCGTTGTCGCGGTCAGGGCGGCGGATACCGTCCACAAACGGCAGCGCAAGCACCTTCGGGTGGCGGCGGAGATACCAGTTGTCCGCCTTGCTGCCGGCAAGACGCGTGCAGTGGATGCGGCTCTGCTGGCCCGCGCCGACACCGATGGTCTGGCCGTCCTTGGCGTAGCAGACGGAGTTCGACTGCGTGTATTTGAGCGTAATGAGCGAAACGATCATGTCGCGCTTCGCGTCATCGGGAAGATTCTTATTTTCGGTGACGATGTTCGCAAGCAGCGACTCGTCGATCTTGCAGTTGTTGCGGCCCTGCTCGAAGGTGACGCCGAAGACGTCCTTCTGTTCCTGCGGGGCGGGAACGTAGGCGGGGTCGATCTGCACGATGTTGTACTTGCCGCCCTTTTTCGTCTTCAGGATGGCAAGCGCCTCCTCGCTGAACGAGGGGGCAATGATGCCGTCGGAGACTTCGCCCTTCAGATATTCCGCGGTCGCGGCGTCGCACTCGTCGGAGAGCGCCGCCCAGTCGCCGTAGGAGCAGAGGCGGTCCGCGCCGCGGGCGCGGATGTAGGCGCAGGCAATGGGCGAAAGGGCCTCGTCAGGCTCAACAAAGTAAATCTGCTTGTCCACCTCGTCGAGCGGCAGGCCGAGCGCCGCGCCCGCGGGAGAGACGTGCTTGAAGCTCGCTGCGGCGGGCAGGCCCGTGGCCTCCTTAAGCTCGCGCACGAGCTGGAAGGAGTTGAAGGCATCGAGCAGATTGATGTAGCCTGGCTTGCCGTTCAGCACGGTGAACGGCAGGTCGCTGCCGTCTTTCATAAAGACGCGCGCAGGCTTCTGGTTGGGGTTGCAGCCGTATTTGAGTTCGAGCTCGTTCATATCGTTCTCCTCAATCGCCTAAATTCTTATTGAACAGCTTCACTTCGCCGTTCACGTTCGTGTAAAGGGACACCTTGTTGTCCTCGTTGAGCGCGTCCCAGACCTCTTCGGGGCTGGGGACGCTCACCTCCATCGGCTCGCCCGCAAATGTCGGCAGCGGCGTGCCGTCGCCCTGATAGGTGCTGATGAAGAAAGCCTGATCCGCGTCGCAGCCCTCGTAGCAGAAGAACTCGCGAAGACACCGGCCGTCCTTGTGCTTGAGGAGATGGACATCTCGAAAGAGCCGTCCTCATGCACGATCGCGGAGATGCGCGGCGTCCAGTTCGGGCCGTCGGGCTCGTACTCGCGCGTCATCAGGCCGCGGCGGAAGTCGCCGTGCTCGCAGATCGTGTCGGTCTGGTCGCCGTTCGTCACGACGAGATCGCTGCCCATCGTGCGGACGGGGTGATAGATGATGAGGCTCGGGTCGGCGAGCTTGGCGGGGTCAAAGGCCTCGGTGCGGATGCCGTCGTCGGTCTTGACAAAGACGCGGTTGCGGCTGTTTTCGCTGCGGCCCATGATAAAGTAGTAGACGCGATCCTTTCCGACCAGAATGCCGCGGCCGGGATAAGACGTATTTTTCAGAAAGTGCAAAAAGTCGACCATTTCAGTTCTCCTCTTCTGTGATGGCGCGGCAGACAAGCTCCGTCGCGCGCGGCAGGAGCTTCCATTCGGCCTGCTCCATCACGCGGCGCTGTAAGGTCTCGGGCGTGTCGCCCTCTTCGATCTCGACCGCTTTTTGCAGGATGATCTCGCCGCCGTCGGGAATTTCGTTGACAAAGTGCACCGTCGCGCCCGTGACCTTCACGCCGCGCGCGAGCGCAGCCTCGTGCACCTTTAAGCCGTACATGCCCCTGCCGCAGAACGACGGGATCAGCGACGGATGGATATTCAGAATGCGGCGCGGCCACTTTTTCGTGAAGTTCTCGCTCAGGATGCTCAAAAAGCCCGCGAGGACGATAACGTCGATCTTGTACTGCTCGAGCAGAAGCTCGATCGCCGCCTCAAAGTCGTGCTGGATGAGGCTCGACGGCACGGTGTGTGCGGGGACGTTCGCCTTTTCCGCGCGTTCGAGCGCGTAGGCGCATACCTGAGAGGAAATGACGAGCGCGATCTCGCCGTGTGGAATTTTGCCGTCTCTCTGCGCGTCGAGCAAGGCTTGTAAATTCGTGCCGCCGCCGGAGACGAAAACCGCGATGCGCGCGCGATTCAGCATAAGGTGACCTTCTCTTCCCCGCTCACCACTTCGCCGATCACGTAGGCGTCCTGGCCGTTTTCCTTGAGGGCGGCAAGCGCCTTGTCGGCGTCATCTTTGGCGACGATCATCGTCATGCCGACGCCCATGTTGTAGGTGTTGAACATGTCGTGCTCGGGGATGCTGCCCATGCGCTGGAGCATTGAGAAGATCGGCGGCGTGCGGAGAGCGGATTTGTCGATCTTCGCGCACAGGCCGTCGGGGATGCAGCGGGGGATATTTTCGTAGAAGCCGCCGCCCGTGATGTGGCTGACGCCGTGGACGTCGGCCACGTCCATCGCGGCGAGGACGGGCTTCACGTAGATCTTCGTCGGGCGCAGCAGTTCTTCGCCCAGCGTGCAGCCGAGCTCGTCGACATATGCGCCGAGGTCCGCGTGCTCAACGTTGAAGACCTTGCGCACAAGGGAGTAGCCGTTGGAGTGGATGCCGCTTGAGGTAAGCGCGATCACAACGTCGCCCGGGCGCATGCGGTCGTGGTCGATGATCTTCGCGCGGTCGACAATGCCGACGGCGAAGCCCGCAAGGTCGTAATCGTCGGCAGCCATGGTGCCGGGATGCTCAGCGGTCTCGCCGCCGATGAGCGCGCAGCCGGACTGCACGCAGCCCTCGGCCACGCCGGAGACAAGCGTTGCGACCTTCTCCGGCTCGTTCTTGCCGATGGCAATATAGTCGAGGAAGAAGATGGGCTTTGCGCCGCAGCAGATGATGTCGTTGACGCACATGGCAACGCAGTCGATGCCGACGGAGTCGTGCTTGTTCATCAGCTGCGCGATGCGCTGCTTCGTGCCCACGCCGTCCGTGCCCGAGACGAGCACGGGCTCGCTCATACCGGTGAGATTGGGTGCAAACAGGCCGCCAAAGCCGCCGATATCGGACACAACGCCCGGGATCATGGTGCGCTGGACGTGCTTTTTCATCAGCTTGACGCCCTCATAGCCGGCCTCGATATTCACGCCGGCGTCACGGTAGCTCTCGGAAAAACTACGCATTCTTTTTTTCTCCCCTTCACTGATTTTGCACTCAAAGCGGTCCTTGCCGCCGTCTTTCGGGATAGAGGTGGGATAGCCGCCGCCGAAGCAGGCCGTGCAGAAGCCGTTTTCGGTGTTGTCGGCGAGCTTGACGACGTCCTCAAGGCTTAAGTAGCCGAGCGAGTTGACGCCGATGATCTTCGCGATCTCATCGACCGTGTGGTGCGTGGCGATGAGGTTGTTCTTGTCGTCGATGTCCGTGCCGTAGTAGCACTCGGAGACAAACGGCGGCGCGCTGACGCGCATATGGATCTCTTTTGCGCCCGCTTTCCACAATAGGTCGATCGTGCGGCGGCAGGTCGTACCGCGGACGATGGAGTCGTCGATCAGCACGACGCGCTTGCCCTCGACCACGGAGCGGATGGGGTTGAGCTTGATGTTGACCTCGTTTTCGCGCATCGTCTGCGTGGGCGAGATGAACGTGCGGCCAATGTACTTATTTTTGATAAAGCCGATGCCGTAGGGGATGCCGCTCTGGCGCGCGTAACCGAGGGCTGCATCAAGGCCGGAATCCGGCACGCCGATGACGACATCCGCCTGCACGGGATGCTCGAGCGCGAGGAACGCGCCTGCGCGCTGGCGTGCGACGTGGACGCTGCTGCCGTCGATGACGGAGTCAGGGCGGGCGAAGTAGATGAACTCGAAGACGCAAAGCTTCTTCGGCGCTTTGCCGCAGCGGCTCGTGTCGGAGCGAACGCCGGCCGTGTCGACGACAACGATCTCGCCGGGGCGGATGTCGCGCTCAAACTCGGCGCCGATGGCGTTGAGCGCGCAGGATTCAGATGCGAAGACAACAGAGCCGTCCTTCAGATGCCCCATGCAGAGGGGACGGAAGCCGTGGGGGTCGCGCGCGGCAATGAGCTTCGTCGGCGAGGAGAGGACGAGGGAATACGCGCCCTCGATGCGGTCCATCGCAGCGGAGACAGCCTCTTCGATGGAGCCGCGGTTGAGTCTCTCCTGCACGATGATATAGGCGATGACCTCGCTGTCGGTCGTGGTCTGGAAGATGGAGCCGCGACTTTCAAGCTCCTGCCTCAGCTCGCGGGAGTTCGTCAGGTTGCCGTTGTGCGCGAGCGCCATACGGCCCTTGAAGTGGTTCACTAAAATGGGCTGGACGTTGCGCTTGTTGTCGCTGCCGGTCGTGCCGTAGCGCACATGGCCGACGGCGATGGTACCCTTGCCGAGCGATTTGAGCTGCTCGGGCGGGAAGACCTCGCTCACAAGGCCAGTGTCGCGCAGCGAGCGGAACAGGCCGTCGTCGTTGACGACGATACCCGCGCTCTCCTGTCCGCGGTGCTGGAGGGAGTAGAGCGCGTAGTAGGCATAGGACGCGACGTCCGCCTCCTGAGGCGTAAAGATGCCGAACACGCCGCATTCTTCGTGAATGTGGCGCGCCGGGATGATGTTGTGATTCTCTGTCATATTTGATCTTACTGTGCGTCGTGAGCCATCAGGCGCTTCATGACTTCGGCGTAGGCGTCTTCCACGCCGCCGAGGTCGCGGCGGAAGCGGTCCTTGTCGAGCTTTTCGTTCGTCTTGCTGTCCCACAGGCGGCAGGTGTCGGGGCTGATCTCGTCGGCGAGAACGATCTGGCCGTCGACGGTCTTGCCGAACTCGAGCTTGAAGTCGACGAGCGTGACGCCGCACTCGCTCCAAAATGCCTTGAGCGTGTCGTTGACGGCGAAGGCATACTTCTTGATGAGCTCGATCTCCTCCCAGGTCGCGAGCTTGAGGGCAACGGCGTGATAGGCGTTCATCAGGGGGTCATGCAGATCATCGTTCTTGTAGGAGAACTCGATCGTGGGCTCGGAGAAGACGATACCCTCCTCCACGCCGTAGCGGGAGGCAAAATGACCGGCGGAGATGTTGCGGATGATGACCTCCAGCGGGACGATGGAGACCTTCTTGACGAGCGTGTCGCGCTCGCTGAGCTCTTCAACAAAGTGGGTCGGGATGCCGGCCTTTTCCATCTTGGCCATCAGACGGTTGGTCATCTGGTTGTTGATGACGCCCTTGCCGACGATGGTGCCCTTCTTTGCGCCGTCAAAGGCGGTGGCGTCGTCCTTGTAGGAAACGATGACGAGGTTGGGATCTTCGGTGGCGTAAACCTTCTTGGCCTTGCCTTCGTAGAGCTGTTCTTTCTTTTCCATGATGACTGTTCTCCTTTTATTTTATATTTTTGTTGATTGATATGGATGGATGGTTTCTCAGTTTTTGTAGCGCTCGCGAAGCTCTTCGTCCGCCTTCAAGACAGCGGCGGTGCCCTCGTCACGTGCGGCCTGGAGCTTGTGGGCAAGGCCCTCGTCGCTCACAGCCATGATCTGGACGGCAAGGATGGCAGCGTTCTTCGCCCCGTCGATGGCGACGGTGGCAACGGGGATGCCGCTGGGCATCTGGACGGTCGAAAGCAGCGCGTCCATACCATCGAGCTTTGCGCCGCTGCACGGCACGCCGATGACGGGAAGCGTCGTATTCGCGGCCATCGCGCCGGCTAAGTGCGCGGCCATGCCCGCCAGCGCGATGATACAAGAAAATCCGCTCTCCCGTGCCGACGACGCAAATTCTCTTGCCTCGTTCGGGCACCGGTGGGCGGATAACACGCGGACCTCGGTCTCGATCCCATATTCCTTGAGCGTCTGGATCGCCTTCTCGGCGACGGGCAGGTCGCTCGTGCTGCCCATAATAACGGCTACCTTTCGCATAGTTCTGCCTCCTTAAAAGCAAAAATGGGCGCTCCACTGCCTCGATGTGCAGTTGAAGTGCCCAGACGGTCGGCTGCTGAATTTCAGCAAGAAACGCTCTCTGCTCCCCTGTGGTGACCCACGTTTCCGTCAGTTACAAAGAGCTCAACTTGACAAGCAATATGGTATCACAGAGGGCTCTTTTCGTCCATGCGGCAAAAGAGAGAAAGGCTTCGCCCTATTTATCAGTTTTTTGATAATAATCTACATATCTATAAGTTATGCTAATACTTATCAGTAAAAATCTGCCGTTTCGGCATCGCAAATAAAAATCGGAAGGCCGCGCACTCCCCGTACGCGGCCTTCCATCGCATCGTGTTTTCAAAAAGGCAGGCATCCGCCGATGGCAAGACTCAGCAGGATGACCGCAAGCGCAACGAGCACAGGTGCTTTCCGCCTGAGCTTCCTCATCGCGCGCTTTTCGTCCACAGAGGAATCCTCACTTCGCCAGCTCCTTGCCCAGCGCGCGGCAGGCGTCCAGCGCGGCGTCATCAGGCGCTTCGCAGCAGGTCACGCTCTCGCACACAAGGCGGATGCCGGAATCATCGCAGTCCTTTTCCCAGCTGCGCATCCACTCGCCGTCGCCCCAGCCGTAGGAGCCGAACAGCGCGGCGCTCTTGCCGCCAAGGCTGCGCTTGACCTCGTCAAACATGGGCTGGAACTCCATCTCCTCGAGCACTTCGCTGCCCATGGCGGGGCAGCCGAAGGCGATCGCGTCGTAAGCGCTCAGCTCGCTGGCCTTGACCTGGTCAGGGGTCAACATCGTGACCTGCGCGCCCGCGCTCTCCATGCCCTCAGCGACGGCCTTGGCCATGGCCTCGGTGTTGCCCGTGCCGCTCCAATAAACAACAGCAGTCTTTTTCATATTAGTATATTCCTTTCATAAATCAGTATCTATCACACTGCCACGGCAAGCTGCTCGATGCCCGAGCCGGCCTGCCAGAGTGCGCAGTAGATCTCCGTGCATTTTTTGAAGCGGGCGAACAGCTCGCGCGCCTTCTTCTCGTCGCCGTAGACCTTCCACAGCCCCGCGCATTTGAAGTTGCAGGCGCGGTGGTCGATGAAGCCCTTGACGTCCTCCGGCGGATACGAGAGGAAAAGCCCGACCTCATGGGGGAATTCGCCGCCCTCGCGGAATCGGCGGATGAGGTTTGCGATGCAGCGTCCGCAGTGGCCGCTATTGTAGCCCGCGTGGTGCAGGATCTCGGCCGCCTGTTCGTTCTCCAAATCTCTACGCAGCTCAGAGGGGCGGTACAGGTACAAAAGGACCTGTCCTTTCAGAAAACGGATCGGCAGCAGACACAGGCCCTTTGGCACAAGCAGACGGTTCAGGCGGCGGATGTCCGCAAAGAGCGCTTCCTTATCTTCGCAAGGACAAGGGAAGAGGCTGCCCGTTTTGATACCTGCCAACGTTGGCGCACCCTGCCGCACCAGGATCTCTTCAGACATGCCCGTTTCCCTCCCCTTTGGTTTCGGTGGTGGCTCCCCCAGAAGTTAGATTCCTCTAACTTATAGGAGCGGCGTCCTCGCTCTTGACGTGTCTTAGGATACCCGAAAAGAAGAGCCCCATCCGCTCCAAATTGATCGGATGAGGCTCCAAAATATTTTATTCTGCCTTTTCCGCCGTCGGCGCGCAGCTGTCGCTGTCCGCGCCCGCGCGGTACGCGCTCGGCGACACACCGATCACACTGCGGAAGGCCTTGGCAAACTTGCTGGCGTTGTCATAGCCGAACTGCCCCGCGATATCGAGCACCGTGCGGTCGCTCGTGCGCAGGAGCTGCGCGGCACTGTGCATCTTCTGCGCGCGCAAAAACGCTGCGGGCGTCATGCCGTACACGCCGCGAAAGCTCGCGGCGAGCTGCGAGGACGACGCACCGAGTTCCTGTGCAAGCGCCGAGATCGTAACGTCGTCCTCCGTGCTTGCAAGCAGCGCGTCGCGCGCCGTGCGCGCAAGGCGCACCTGCGCGGCGGTATAGCCGTGCTTTTCATGCGCCACGTCGAGTGCACTCAAAAAGAGCAGAAGTTCAAGCACCTTAACCTTAAAGTAGCCGCGTCTGATGCCGGCGGGCACGGCGTAGAGTTCAGAGAAGATGTGCTCCACGCGCGCCGACGATCTTGAGACAAAGCACTCCGAGTCGGCGAAGAACTTCTCCGCCAGCACGCTGGGGCGGACGTCGACATCCTGCAAAATGCAGGACAAACAGTCAGGTGCGAGGGCGGGGTCGAGCGTGACGGTGATGCCGTGGTAGTGCCCCGTGGGGAACTCCACCTCCCCCTCGATAGCGGCGCGGCGCACGACGGAGAGGTCGCCGGGGGCTAAAAAGTAATGCTCGCCGCCGCAGCAGTATTCCGCACGCCCCTCGCGGCAGTGCTGGATCTCGATGAGTCCCGCCGCGCCCGGCTCTGCCAGACGGTACGACGGCGCATGCACATCGTGATAGGCAAGCTCAATGCCGGGGAAAACGGGATAGGATGTGATGCGCACCTCGCCGTCCGTCTCCCTGAGGCGGTAGACGGTGCGCTCGTCGTTCTGCTGCAAAATTTCTGCGTGGGCGCTGCACGTTTTTGCCTGAGACTTTGGTTCGATCAAGGAAGCTTCCCTGTCCTTTCTTCTACATATAAAAGTAGAAAACGCCGCAAAGCGCAGATCCCGCGCTTTGCGGCTTGTGGCTGCTGATCAAACGCATTCCTCCGCGAGATCTGCGTTTTCCTCCGTCGGCTTCCCCTCCAGCAGCTCGGGGTGCTTGAGATAGCGGCGCACGCTCGCCCAGAACAGCGCGTACTCGTGTCCCGTGCAGATGCGCTCATCCATCACGACGGAGAGCGGGATCATTTTTTTATTATACTCCCCGCTCCTGTAATTGGCAATAGGCTTGCCCATGCTGACGAACACACCCGTCGTGCCGAACTCGTAGCAGTGGTGGAAGATGGAATTCGTGTTGATGGAGGCAAGGTTCGTGATAAAAAGACTCGTGTGGAACGGGCTCAGATCAATGATCTTCCGCGGTAAAACGCCGCAGCGGTCCATCAGCTTGACAAGGCCGAACAAAAGCCCCGGCAGGATGGGGATGGCGAACAGGAAATTCGCGAATTTATCCGTATTGTTGTTGTGCGCGGCCACCTGATTCTGCGCGACCGCCTCCTCGATCTTGCGGTTGATGGAGAAGATATCGTCCCCGTCCTCAAAGAACACCTTGATCGACGTCTCATCCGCGCGGCCGTCGGCGCGCGTTTTCAGGATGACGAAGCTGACGCAGAAGTGGTTGCGCTGATAGATCTTGCTGTTCATGATAAAGCGGTTGATCTTCGGATTTTCCTGATACGCCTTGAAGTATGCCGCCAGAATGAGCGTCATATACGGGATGCGGACGCCTTCGCGGCGCTTTTCCTGAATGTAGCGGCGCAGGATCTCCATATCAGCGTATTCGGTGATGAAATTCTGCGCGTCGTAGCGCCGCGGCATGACATAGGGCAGTGCCTAAACGATGGTGGACGCCTCTTTCACTCGGGTTCCGTCGGGACGCATGGCAAGTTCCTCTTTTCTTTGAGTTAACCCCATCTTACCCGCTTTGCCCGCGTATTGCAATCATTTTCTTAGCGAATCCTTTATTAAGAATTGGTTAAGTCTCGTCCTCTCCCCAGTCGAGCGAGACATCGACGACACGCAGAAGGCCGGAAAGCGTCGAGGGCACATAGGCTCTGGCGAACAGATCGTCCTGCGTGCAGAGCGTGCGCTCGGTCGTACCGTCCACACTCTGCATCGCCGTGACGAGAAGCGCCGCATGCTCGGGTGCGGCCAGCGTCTCGGGAAGAGCGTCGGCGGCGTATGCCGCGCGCGACAGGACGTTCTTTTCGCTGTCCATCCAGACAAATTCGACCGATTCTGCCGCCGTGTGCGCCGCGAATGAAACGCTCACCTTGATCGAGCGGCTCTGCGTTTTGCCGTTCGCGCGCCAGTCGCTCGACCGCTCGGTCGAGATCGTCCGCGTCTGGTTCAGGTTTGCGCTGGGTGTCCTGTAACATACGTTCGTGCCGTTGGCCTGCGTGCACTCGGCATAGTAGTCCCCCGCAGACGTGCGGTAGACATAACATTCGTACAGTTCCGCCTGTCCCAGCGCGTCGAGCGCGATCTCTCCGCCCGTCTCGTAGCTGCTGCCGTTGTCGTCGACCTTGATGTGCATTCCGCTGCCACGACCTCGCCGGACACCGCCGCGCCGACGGAATTGTTGAATTCCGAGCCCTCTTCGTAGTCCGGATCGCCGGGTTCAAACGCTGTGATGGTCACAAACACCGGCACGCCGGGCACGCCGAAGTCGTAATCATCGCCGGTCTCCGTCGCATAGCGTTTGCCGTCGAAGGGTTCGAGGGCGAAGAAGTATCCGACCCATTCGTCCTCCATGGTCTCCCGCGCCGCGGCCTCGATCCGCTCAGGCTTGTAAAGCGCAAAGCTCACGCCGAACACCACCGCGAGTGCCAGTGCAAAAGCGATCAGTCGTTTCATGCTACTCCCTCCCCCCCAGTTGACCTTGATGCTGATTGAGCAGAGCTTCCCGTCCTGATAGCGGAAAGTATCCAGATTTGAGTAAGCATACGGCGCACTATCATTGCTGCGGCTGCAAATGTCGTATTCCGCCGTCTCGCCGTTCCAGTCCGTGCCATAGCTCGTGCCGATGAGATACGCCGCGCCGTCCGCGGCGGTGATGGACTCGGGCAGCGCGTCGGGCGCGAACTCTTCGAGCTTCAAAAGATCGTCGTTTTCGTCCATGTGCGCGACGGTGAACTTCGTCGGTGTCGGGCGGGAGACGGCGGTGATGGCAACTTTGACCTTCACACGCTCGGACTTGCCGCCGATCGTCTCGGTCTTATCGCTCGTGAGCGTGTGGGTTATGCTGGCGCCGTCCGAGCCGGACATGCCCATGCTGTTGCCGCGCGTCAGGTAAATGCGGCCATCCGACGTCTGGTAGATGGGATAAAGATTGAAAATCACTTGTCTGTCGCCGCAGGCGTAGACCTCGCCCGAGAGGTTGATGTCCGTCGTACGGACGCCGTTGTCATCGTCGATACCGGCCTTCCCCAGCGGCGCACCGAGTGCGCCGAAGATCGTGATATTCGGCGACTTGGCATCCTCCTCACCGTAGCGCGCGTCCGGCTCCATCGTGCAGTAGATGCCGCCGCCGCGCTCACCGAGCGCGGACCAGTCGTCTGCCTCCATATAGAGCCGCCCGGCCTTCCAGACGAATTTGCCCGCGGCCGAGACCGCAAGATCACCGCCGATGTCGATGTTCTTTTCCGAGACAAAAGCCCCGATGAGCGTGCCCTCTTCCTCCTCGTCCGCAGCAGACTGCACCGCGCCGCCGTCGAGAAAGGCAATGAGAAAGACCGCCGCGAGGATCGCAGCAAAAATCAGTATCGTTTTCGTTTTACTCTTCATGCTCTGCCTCCAATTCTCCGTCGCATTGCAGAATGTCGCCCACATTGCACTCGAGCGCGCAGCAGATGCGGTTGAGCGTCGCAAAGCGCACGCCCTTGGCCTTGCCGCTGCGCAGAATGGAAAGATTCGCCTCTGTGATGCCGACGGTGGCGCAAAGCTCCTTGCTTGTCATGCCGCGCGCTTTCAGCACCTCGTCGAGATGTATCGTGATCGCCATGGCAGCACCCTCAGATAAAGAGGTCGTTGTCCGCCGCAAGGGCGACATTCGAGGCGATGAGCCGCGCACCGAGAAGCGCCGCGAGCACGAAGCACAGCTCGAAGATCGGCAGACGGATCGAAATGCTGGTGCTCAGGAGCATCGGCGCACAGAACGCCTGCAAAACGTTGACCGCGAGGGCGAACAGCACGCTGAGCTTGAGCACCTTGACGCACCATTCGGCGAGCTTTGGCGCGTAGGCGGCGCTCTCCTGCGTAAATGCGCCGTCTTCCATCGTGTCGAGAAGTCCGATGGCGAAGTACGCCGTCGCCGCGGCGAGCAGCGTAGGAAGGACTTCCGCAGCAAAGCGCAGGGCGAGGACAACATAGCTGAACACAAGGCTCTTCGATCCCGTTATGTCCGTTGCCACAGGCAGGATCGTATCGTCTGTAAAGGCGGTGTTGCCCGCCTTGAGCGCGTCGACGGCAGAAAACAGGCCCGCAAATTCGGCAAAGCAGACCTCGAAGACGAAGTATGCCGCCGCGAGGATAAGCAGCGCGCGGAAGAGCTTCAAGAGCTCCTGCGTATCGCCGCCGGAAAACCGGCGCAGCAGCCGCAGCACGACCCAGCCCGCGAGCAGCGCGAAAATGAGCCACTGCCAGGCAAGGCGCGGGAACAGCGCCTCCGCCGATGTGCTCCAATAGGCGGTCCAGCCGTGTGGAAAGAGCGCGCAGGCCGCGGCAAACGCGATGAGCACGAGCAGCGCGTCCTCGGGCTTCAGCTCCCGCCGCGCCGCGATGTGCACGAGCGCATAGAGCGGCAGCAGGATCACCGCGGCGTACAGCGTGAACGCCAGCGCGAAGCCGAAGCGGCCCGAGGCGGCCAGCGCACTCAAGCCCTGCCCCACTGCGCTGCCGGGGAATCCGGCGACAGAAAAGGCGTCGCCCTCGAAAAGCCACAGGGCGAGCGCAAGCAGCGCGCAGATGAGCGCCTCCGCCAAAAGTAAGGTCTTGATCCGGTCACGTTTCATATCGCACCTCCAGGATTATTGTTTTGCGATAATTTCTATCGTCAGCGTAGCAGAAGAATTATCGTTTGTCAATAATTTCTGCATTTTCTTTTTGTTTTTCAAAGCGCGGCACAGTTGTTTTTAAATAAATGATAAGTTTGCTTTTTTCTATTGATTATCCCCGCACAATAGACTATACTGTAGCTGTCATATCATGCAATTTCTGTTGCTATTGCTCAAAAAAGACAATCAGGAGGACACCAACAATGAAGTACAATCGCACCTACAACTTCTCTGCCGGTCCCGCTATGATGCCGGAGCCCGTGCTGGAGGAAATCCGTGACGAGATGATGAACTACCGCGGCAGCGGCATGTGCGTCATGGAAATGAGCCACCGCTCCAAGGTTTTCCAGCAGATCGCCGCCGAGGCTGAAGCCGACCTGCGCGACCTGATGGGCATTCCCGACAACTACAAGGTCCTGTTCATTCAGGGCGGCGCTACGCTGCAGTTCGCGGCTGTGCCCTGGAACCTGATGAAGAACGGCAAGGCCGTCTACGTCGAGACCGGCGCATGGTCCAAGAAGGCCATTGCCGAGGCTAAGAAGTACGGTGAAGTCATCGTCGCCGCTTCCTCCAAGGACAAGAACTACAGCTACATCCCCGATTGCTCCGATCTCGACATCCCCGAGGATACCGACTATGTCTACATCTGCGAGAATGAGACCATCCACGGTGTGACCTGGCAGCAGCTCCCCAACACCAAGGGTCACATCCTTGTCTCCGACCAGAGCTCCATGTTCCTCTCCCAGCCCTGCAACGTCAGCGATTACGGCATGATCTATGCGGGCGTGCAGAAGAACGTCGGCCCTGCCGGTATGGTCATCGCCATCATCCGCGAGGACCTCATCCGCGAGGATCTCGATCCCAAGATGCCCATCTACATGCGCTATGACACCCACGCCAAGAACGACTCCATGTACAACACCCCGAACTGCTGGGCGATTTACTGCTGCGGCAAGGTGTTCAAGTACCTCAAGAGCATCGGCGGTCTCGAGGTCATGCATCAGCGCAACATCGAGAAAGCCAAGGTCATCTATGACTTCCTGGATTCCTCCAAGATGTTCCATGGCACGGTTGAGCCCGAGTTCCGTTCCCTCATGAACATCCCCTTCGTCACCGATTCCGCCGAGCTCGACGCCGAAGTCGTCGCCGCTACCAAGGCTGCCGGTTACGATAACCTCAAGGGCCACAAGAGCGTCGGCGGTCTGCGCGCCAGCGTTTACAACGCCATGCCCATTGAGGGCGCTCAGGCTCTCGTCGAATTCCTGAAGAAGTTCGAGGCCGAGCACACCAAGTAAAGGAAAATTTCTTAAAAGGGGGATACTATCCCCCTTTTAGATACCCCCTCACCAGTGAAGCGTTCACCGGTGCCGCCGCTTAAAGAGCGGCTGGGTCAACGATTAAAATATTTACAAGGAGAAAGTTAAAATGCGTATTCTTGTTACCGACGGTATGGATAAGGGCGCGATCGAGAAGGTTCGCGCGATGGGTCACGAGCTCGTTGAGCAGTTCTACGAGCCCGACGAGCTTGGCAAGGCCCTGCGCGACTTTGATGTCGCCATCATTCGCTCCAAGACCAAGCTGCGCGCCAAGCAGATCGACGAGGCCAAGGGCAGCCGCTTCAAGTGCGTCATCCGCGCCGGTGTCGGCCTCGACAACATCGACGTGCAGTACGCCAAGGACAACGGCATCGAGGTGAAGAACACCCCGAAGTCCCCCTCCGAGTCCGTTGCTGAGCTCGCTATGGCTCACATGTTCTCCTGCGCCCGTTACATCTCCATCGCCGGCCACTCCATGCGCGAGGGCAAGTGGGAGAAGAAGGCCTACGGCAAGGGCATCGAGCTGACCGGCAAGACGCTCGGTATCGTCGGCTTCGGCCGCATCGGACAGAAGCTCGGCAAGATGGCCAAGGCCATCGGCATGAACGTCATCGCGTTCGATATCTTCCACATCCCCGGCATCGAGGAAGAGCTCGGCATCCCCTATGTTGAGATGGACGAGCTGCTCGCCAAGTCCGACTTCATCTCCGTCCACGCTCCCGCTGTCGACGGCGGCGCTCTCATCAACGCTGAGCGCATCGCCAAGATGAAGGACGGCGTCGTCATCATCAACACCTCCCGCGGCACCAACGTCGACGAGGCTGCGCTTCTTGACGCGCTCAACAGCGGCAAGGTGCGCGCCGCCGGTCTGGACGTCTATGCCGACGAGCCCGCGACCAACGTTGCGCTCTACTCCCACCCGATGGTCTCCTGCACGCCGCACATCGGCTCCGCGACCGTCGAGGCTCAGGGCCGCATCGGCGAAGAGCTGGTCGAGATCATCTCCAAGATGTAATTTATCGCTCACGCGAATGGCAAAAAGAAAGAGCCGTCGAAAGACGGCTCTTTCTTCTTATCCTCGTGCTCGGCACGGCATATCTCCACGTTCTTTTTCATAGGATACACCAACAAAACTGTGCTGAGGTGTACGATATGGAGCGCAACCAGAACTATGTGGAGCTGTGGGGCGTCGCCGCAGGCGAGCCCGTCTTTTCGCACGAGAACCATACCCGCCGGTTCGACAAATTTCCCCTGCGGGTCGAGCGCCTGTCAGGCCAGAACGACGTGCCCGTCATCGTGGCGAGCGAGGCACTGCTGCGCGTTTGCCCTGTGGAGGAGGGACAGAGCCTTCGCATCGTCGGGCAGCTGCGCTCGTTTAACAACAAGAGCGGGCAGGGCAACCGGCTCGTCATCACCGTGTTCGCCCAGAGCATCGAACCGGGCGACGGTTCTTATTTCAACCGCATCCTTCTCTCGGGCGCGCTGTGCAAAAAGCCCGCACTGCGCCGCACACCGCTCGGACGCAGCATTTGCGATGTCATCCTGGCAGTCAACCGCCACTACGGGCGCGCGGACTACTTGCCCTGCATCGCCTGGGGACAGACCGCCGTGCAGATCGCGGGCATGGACGTCGGCGAGCGATTGGCGCTTGAGGGCCGCGTGCAGAGCCGGACCTACACCAAGCTGCTCGAAAGCGGCAGTGAGGAACGCACGGCGTTCGAAGTGTCGATCATGCAGCTTTTGGATGAAGAAGAAACGGAGGAGACCGCCTTATTATAGGCGGTCTTCTCCGTCTTTTGCTTATAGCCCGCTCTCCTATTCAAATAATTTATCAGTGCATCCCTTTACAATTTTAAGGCGCAGTGTTAGAGTTTTTCGTGCTATATATTCTATTAGATTTTTGAAATTTAAAAACGAAACACGGAGAGAGAAATGGCAAGAATTTTTTTACTCAAGGGTGACATCGCCAACCCCGGCTATGTAGACATTCCCGACGAGGCGACCACCATCCGAGAGGCGATCTACGGGATCGGCGGCGGCATTCCGAATGGGAAAAAGTTTAAGGCGGTGCAGATCGGCGGCCCGAGCGGCGGCCTTCTCGTCGAGGAGCATCTCGATCTGCCCCTGCACTTTCAAAAGCTCAAGCCCTACGGCGTGCGCCGCGGCGACAGCGTCATCACGGTGCTCGACGAGGACCGCTGCATGGTCGATGTCGCGTGTCGCTTTATGCAGTACACGCAGACAGAGTTCTGCGGCAAGTGCGTTCCCTGCCGCGAGGGCACAAAGCGCATGAACGAGCTGCTCTGGGCCATGCGGGACTACCGCCTCAGCGAGTCGGACTTTCATATGCTCACCGACCTTGGCGAGATGATCTCGATCACGGCGTTCTGCAATCTGGGCCGCAATTCCTACCACACGCTGGAGACGGCCATCAAATACTTTCCCGAGGAATTCAAGGATCACCTGCGCGGGGACTGCGCGCTCTGCGAGCTTGATCGCGAGCCGATCGAGCCGGGTGGACTTCCCTATAACCGCATCCGCCTCGAGATCGACCCGAGCATCTGCCGCGGATGCAGCAAGTGCTCGCGTTCCTGCCACGCCGAGGCCATCACGGGCGTCATCAAGTCGCCGTTCGTGATCGACCCGGAAAAATGCGTCAAATGCTATACCTGCATCGAGGCCTGCCCCTTTGATGCGATCCGGGAGGTGGAGATCGATGGCTAAGGGTATCATGTATGTCGACAACATCCGCGTGGAGTTCGACGACGAGCCCACGATCATGGATGTCTGCCGCAAGGCGGGCGTGGAAATGCCGAACTTCTGCTTCCACTCCGACCTTTCCGTTTACGGCGCGTGCCGCATGTGTATGGTCGAGGATCTGGACACCGGCAAGATCGACGCCGCCTGCACGACCAAGCCGAAAAACGGCATGCGCATCCGCACCAACACGTCGCGCCTTCTCAAATACCGCCGCATGACGCTGGAGTTGATGCTTGCCTCGCACTGCCGCGACTGCACCGCCTGCGAAAAAAACCGCTCCTGCCGTCTGCAGGAGATGGCCGTGCGCTTCGGCATCCATCACGTTCACTTCAAGGATACGCGCGAGCATGTACCGATGGACTTTTCAAGCCCTGCGGTCACATTCGACCTCAACAAATGCATCCTCTGCGGCGACTGCGTGCGCGTGTGCAAGGAGGTTCAGGGCATGAGCATCCTGCACTTTGCAGGCCGCGGCCCAGGGCTGCACATTGAGGCGGGCGACGACCAGCCCATCTCGACCACGCACTGCGTCAGCTGCGGCCAGTGCGCCGCCGTATGCACGACCGGCGCCATCACCGTCAAAAACGACATCGGCGCGGCGTGGCGAGCCCTGCACGACCCGCAAAAGCGCGTCGTCATCCAGATCGCGCCCGCCGTGCGCGTCGCCATCGGTGAGGCCTATGGTCTGCCCGCGGGCGAAAATGTGCTCGACAAGCTCGTCACGGCGCTCAAGATCATGGGCGCGGACGAAATCTACGATACGATCTTCGGCGCGGACCTCACGGTGCGCGAGGAATCGAAGGAATTCCTCCGCCGCCTGGAAACGGGCGAAAATCTGCCGCTGATGACATCCTGCTGCCCGTCCTGGGTGCGCTATGTGGAACAGGAGCGCCCGCAGTTCATCAAGAACCTGTCCTCCGCGCTCTCGCCCATGCAAATGTTCGCAACGGTCTTAAAGGACAAGTACCGCGAAAAGGACGCCGCCGACGGCCGCACGACCTTCCATATCGCCATCATGCCCTGCACAGCCAAGAAGATGGAGGCCGGACGCGAGGAATTCCGCCGCGACGGCGTACCGAACGTCGACCTCGTGCTGACCACGCAGGAGGTCATCAAGATGATCAAGGAATCCGGCATCCGCTTCCAGATGCTCGAAAAGGAGTCGCCCGACCTGCCGTTCGGCATGGGCAGCGGCGCGGCTGAGATCTTCGGCACGAGCGGCGGCGTGGCGGAAGCCGTGGTTCGCTGCTGCCTGCCCGACAAGAGCAAGAATGCCCTGCGCATGCTCGAGCACAGCGGTCTGCGCGGCACGGAGGCGGTCCGCTTTGTGACCATCCCCGTTAACGGGCGCGACGTGCGCGTCGCCCTGGCCCACGGCCTTGCCAACGCGGCAAAGCTGCTCGATCAAATCGAAAACGGCGAGGTCGAGGTGGATCTGGTCGAGGTGATGTCCTGCCGCACCGGCTGCGTCGGCGGCGCGGGTCAGCCCTATGCGCTGATGAGCACCAAGCTCAAGCGCGCCCACGGCCTGTACGAGATCGACCGCAGCGCGATGTTCAAGCGCAGCGAGCGCAACCCCGTCCTCGACGCGATGTATGCCGCGGGTCTCAATGAGCGCGCGCACGAGCTGCTGCACCACGAGTACAAGGACTGATCCCCTTCATAAAAAGCCGGCCGTGTGTCCACGGCCGACTTTTTCGCCCGACTCATTATTTTTTATAATGCGTCTATTGACAAATTAAGATATTTCCACTAATATATTTTTGAAAATGTATTACAAATTTGAATCGGAGGACAGCCATGGAAGTCCGCAACCTGGTCACATTCTTAAAAGTCACCGAGCTCAAGAGCTTTTCCCGTGCGGCGGAAGCTCTGGATTATTCGCAGTCCGCCGTCACGGTGCAGATCCAGCAGCTCGAGCGCGAGCTGGGCGTGCAGCTCTTTGACCGCATCGGCAAAACGGTCTCCATCACGCAGTACGGCAAGGACTTTGTCTCCTACGCGCGCGACGTGGTGAGCGCCATCGCGCGTGCCAGCGCCTTTGCCTCGTCGGATTCCGAGCTGAGCGGCACCGTGCGCGTCGGCACGCTCAATTCGCTGCTCACCGCCTCGTTCTCTAACATCGTGCCGCTCTACCACGAGCGTTTTCCGCACGTGCAGATCAGCCTGCACGCGGGCAATATCGCCTCCATCACCGAAATGCTCGTCAAGAATGAGCTCGACATCATCTACACGCTCGATGAGCAGATCTTTGACACGCAGTTCGTCAAGGTCTTCGAAGCGCAGGAGGACGTGGTCATCGTAACGAACACGGAAAACCCGCTCTCTGCCCGCGATGATGTGCACCTTGCCGACCTTGTGTCGCACCCGTTCATCCTGATGAACCACGGCAACCCCTACCGCGACCAGTTCGACCGCGAGCTTGCCCGTCAGGATCTAAGTGTCGAGCCGTTTTTGGAGCTCGAGAGCGACACGCTCGCGCTCAAGCTCATCCGCGAGAATCCAGAGTATCTCTCCGTGCTGCCGCGCTACACGGCGAAGATGAGCATTCACAAGGGCAACCTTGCCATCATCCCTGTGGCCGACTGCCAGATGAGCCAGTGGCGGCAGGTGCTTTATCACCGCAACAAGGTCATCACGCCGCAGATCCAGGGCATGCTCGATGTGATCTTAGAGGTCGCGAAAAAGCCGTTTTAAGCAGAATCTCACAAAAAAGCACAGGCGCGCTTTCGCGCGCCTGTGCTTTTTCACTTTACTGTGTCATTACGGCGCAAAATTTGCAAAAAAAGAGTGCAAAATGCAAATCGGCGCGGTATAATAATGGGCAAATTCCGGCGTCCGCGCGCATCGCGCGCCCGCTTTGATCGGAGGGATCACGATATGAGAATTGTCGTCAAGGTCGGCACATCCACGCTGGCGCACCCCACGGGGCGGCTGAACATCCAGCGCATGGAAAAGCTGTGCAAGGTTTTAAGCGACCTTAAAAATATGGGACACGAGATCATCCTCGTCTCCTCCGGCGCCATCGCCATGGGCTTTGGCAAGCTCAACCTGAGCGAACGGCCGAAAGACGTGCCGACGAAGCAGGCCTCCGCCGCTGTCGGCCAGTGCGAGTTGATGTACATTTACGACAAGCTCTTCACCGAGTATAACCACACCGTGGCACAGCTGCTCATCACCGCACCGGATATCGAAGAGGGCGGCGTGCGCAAGCAGAACTTCCACAACACGCTCGCGCGGCTTTTAGAGCTCGGCGCGCTGCCGGTCATCAACGAGAACGACACCATCTCCACCGAGGAGTTCGGCATCGGCGACAACGATACGCTCTCTGCCATCGTGGCCGTGACGATCCAGGCGGACCTCCTCATTCTGCTTTCGGACATCGACGGGCTCTTCGACGGAGACCCGCGCAAGAACCCCGACGCGAAGCTCATCGACACGGTGGAAAAGATCGACGAGCACATCATTTCGCTCGGCGGGGGCAGCGGTTCGAACCTCGGCACCGGCGGCATGGCGACCAAGCTCCGCGCCGCGCAGATGGCGACGGCAGCAGGCTGCGAAATGGTCATCGCCAACGGCCAGTCGCCCGAGGTACTCTACGATGTGGCCGCGGGCAAGCGCGTGGGCACAAGATTTTTGGCAAAGAGGGATGAAGCATGACAACGATCGAACTTCTGGAACGCACAAAAGCTGCCTGGGGCAGCATCCGCAGCGCAAGCGCCGAGGAGAAGGACCGGCTGCTGCTCGCGATGGCGGAGAGCCTTGAGGCCAACAGCGAAGATATCCTGCGCGAAAATGCCAAGGACATGGAGGCGGCGAAGGGCGCGATCTCCGACGTGATGCTCGACCGTCTCGCCCTGACGGAGAGCCGCATCCACGCGATGGCCGAGGGCATCCGCGAGGCCGCGGCGCTGCCCGACCACGTGGGCCGCGCGCTCGCGCAGTTCAAGCGCCCCAATGGTATGACCATCACCAAGCGGCAGGTGCCGCTCGGTCTGGTCGCCATCATCTACGAGAGCCGCCCGAACGTCACGTCGGACGCCGCGGCGCTGTGCATCAAGAGCGGCAACGTCTGCATGCTGCGCAGCGGCAAGGAGGCGTACCGTTCCTCCCACGCTATCGTCACAGCGCTCAAGGCGGGCATCGAATCCGTCGGCGGCGACCCCGACATTGTCAACATCGTTGAGGATACAACGCATGCGAGCGCGCAGGTATTGATGACGGCGGACGGCCTTGTCGACCTGCTGATCCCCCGCGGCGGCAAGGGGCTCATCCGCGCGTGCGTGGAAAATGCAAGCGTTCCCTGCATCGAGACCGGCACGGGCATCTGCCATGTGTACGTCGACAGGGACGCTGACCTCAACATGGCGGTAAAGATCATCGAAAACGCCAAGACGAGCCGCCCGTCCGTCTGCAACGCGGAGGAGGTCTGCCTTGTCCACCGCGACATTGCAAAGGAATTTCTCCCCAAGCTCAAGGCCGCGCTTGTCGACAAGCGTAGAGAAGCGGGCCTTGTCCCCGTCGAGCTGCGGCTCGACGAAGCCGCGGCGGAGATCATTCCCGGCACGGCGGCAACGGAGCTCGACTTCGACACGGAATTTCTCGACTACATTCTCGCCGTCGCGGTCGTGGACGATCTCGATGCGGCCATCGCGCATGTCCAGCAGCACTCGACGCACCACAGCGATTGCATCGTGACCGAGAACCAAGCCGCGGCCGACCGCTTTGTCGACGAGGTCGACAGCGCGGCGGTGTACGTCAACGTCTCCACCCGCTTCACCGACGGCGGCGAGTTCGGCCTCGGCTGCGAGATGGGCATTTCGACGCAGAAGCTCCACGCGCGCGGGCCGATGGGGCTCGACGAGCTGAGCACCTATAAATATGTCATCACCGGCAGCGGCCAGATTCGATAACAGGAAAGGCGAACACTCCGATGTACCATAACGACAAAAAGTACGCATTGACAAACTGCGTGCTTCTCGACGGCTCTGAGCACATGGAGCCGCAGACGGGCAAGGCCGTCTGCATCGACGGAGAGAAGATCAGCGAGATCGTCGACGCACAGCATATCCCCGCGGGCTATGAGGCAGTCGACCTCGGCGGAAAATATGTGCTGCCGGGTCTCATCAACATGCACGTGCATCTGCCCGCCTCGGGCCGGCCCAAGAAGAAGGCGAGCGACCCCAAAAAGCTCGTCAAGCTCATCACCTCCTGCGCGCTGACGAACAGGATCGGTGTCAGCATGTGCGAGGGCTACGCCAAAACCGAGCTGCTCTCCGGCGTCACGACCATCCGCACCGTCGGCGGCGTCGCCGATTACGACACGAAAATTCGCGACCTCGCCGCGGCGGGCAAAATTCTTGCCCCGCGCGTGCTGGCGTCGAACATGGCGGTCTCCGTCCCCGGCGGGCACATGGCGGGTTCGCTCGCCTACGAGGCGCACTCCGCCGAAGAGGCCGCGGCGCTCGTCGAAAAGATCGCCGCCGAAAAGCCCGACCTCATCAAGCTGATGATCACCGGCGGCGTGCTGGACGCCGAGGTCGTGGGCGAGCCGGGCGTGCTGCGCATGCAGCCCGAGCTTGTCAAGGCCGCGAGCGACAAGGCACATTCGCTCGGCATGATCGTCGCGGCGCACGTTGAGAGCCCTGAGGGCGTGATGGTCGCGCTGCAAAACGGCGTCGACTCCATCGAGCACGGCGCGCAGCCAAGCGATGAAATGATCACGCTCTTCAAGCAGCGCAAGGCGTTCCAAATTTCGACCATTTCCCCCGCCCTGCCCTACGCGCTCTTCGACCGCAGCATTTCGCACGCGACGTATGAGCAGCAGGAAAACGGCAAGATCGTCTTCGACGGCATCGTCGCGCTCGCAAAGGCAAACCTCGCCGCGGGCGTGCCAGTCGGTCTCGGCACGGACGTCGGCTGCCCGTACATCACACATTACGACATGTGGCGCGAGCTGCACTATTTCGTCAAATACTGCGGCGTGACGCCTGCGTTCGCGCTGTACAGCGCGACGAAACTCAATGCCCGGCTCGCGGGCATCGGTGATCTGACCGGCAGCATTGAGGCGGACAAGCAGGCCGACCTGATCGTCTGCACAAACGATCCGCTCCGGAATTTGAGCGCGCTGCGTGAGCTCGACATGGTCGTCAAGGGCGGCTATCGCATCGATAAGCCGCAGATCAAGAAAATGGATGAGGTCGAGCGCGAGCTCGACAAGTTCCTGTGAGCGCTATGAAATACTTGGTACTATCCGACTCGCACGGCAATGTCGACAACATGGTGCGCGCGGTGGAGCTCGTAAAGCCGCAGGGCATCATCCATCTTGGCGACGGCTGGCGCGATGTCGAGGAGCTGCGTGAACTTTTCCCCAGCCTGCCGCTCGAGCAGGTCCCCGGCAACTGCGATTTCGGGCGCTTTGAAGCGCTTGAGCGCGTGCTGATTCTGGACGATCACCGCGTGCTCATCGCGCACGGGCACACGTTAGGGGTGAAGACCGGACTTCTCCGCGCGCAGTACCGCGCGCTCGAAATGAACGCCGACATTCTGCTCTTCGGCCACACGCACGTGCCGCTCGTGGACGCGGCGTCGCGGCCGATGATGATGAATCCCGGTTCGATTGGCGATCCCCGCCGCCCGACCTACGGCGTACTCGAATTCAGGGACGGACAAATTTACCCGTCGGTCTTTCGGCTGGACGCATAACAAAAAAAGAGAGATGTACCTTGCGGTACATCTCTTTCCCTTTTCTCACCCGTTCCAAGCGCGCACCTGCTCGCGCAGCCAATTACACCAAGCGTCCACGCCCTCGCCGGTTTTGGCGGAGAGGGGGAATATCTTGAGCTTCGGGTTGCGCATGTGCGCGTATTCGACGACCTTTTCCATGTCAAAGTCGAAATACGGCAGCACGTCGATCTTGTTGATGATGAGTGCGTCACACACGGTGAAGATGAGCGGGTACTTGAGTGGCTTGTCGTGCCCCTCCGGCACGGAGAGGATCATCGCGTTTTTGACCGCGCCCGTGTCGAACTCCGCGGGGCAGACGAGGTTGCCGACGTTTTCGAGCACGACGAGGTCCAAGTCCTTCGTGCCGATCTCCTTGAGACCCTGCTCCGTCATGCTTGCATCGAGGTGGCACATGCCGCCCGTGTGGAGCTGGATGGACTTGACGCCCGCGTCCGCGATAGTCTTCGCGTCCACGTCGGAGTCGATGTCTGCCTCCATCACGCCGATGCGCAGCTCATCCTTGAGCGCTTCAAGCGTGCGCAGCAGCGTCGTCGTCTTGCCGCTGCCCGGCGAGGACATCAGGTTCAGCAGAAACGTTCTGTCCTGCTTGAGCTGCGTGCGAAGGCGTGCGGCCTCGCGGTCGTTGTCGGCGAAGACGCTCTCTTTCACCTCGATGATCTTATAGGGTTCTGTCATATCGCCTCGATCTCCTTTAAGTTGATCTCGCTGCCCTGCTTGAGCCATGTTTTTTCACTGCCGCAGTGCGGGCAGGTGCGGCCAAACTGCACCGTGGGATAGTCGCGCCCGCAGCCCTCGCAGTACGTAACAGCGGGGATGGTCTCGATCTTGAGCGCGGCCTCCGGTAAAAGCTCGGTCTTCTTGACTGCCCAGTTCCAGCAGCTTTCGAGTTCGTGCGGGATCGCACCGGACACCTCGCCGAGCTCGAGCGTCACGGACGCGACGTTCGTCAGGCCGTTTTCCTCTCCGATCTTTTCCACGCTCTTGATGACGTGGAAGACAATGCCTAGCTCGTGCATTACTTGCTCTTTCTCGCCGCACGCTTGATCTTGAACTCACGCTTGATCATGTACGGCAGGATGGCCTTCATCTTGTCCTCACAGGCGTACATCTTGCTGCACTCCGGTCTCTCGCGGTGCAGGTGGATGGCGTCGAACGCGCACTTCGTCGTGCAGACGCCGCAGCCGATGCACTTGTTCGGGTCGACGATGCTCGCGCCGCAGCTAAGGCAGCGCGCGGTCTCCTTTTTGATCTGCTCTTCGGTGAACGCGACGCGCTCGTCGCTAAACGTCCTGCGCAGCGCCTCGTTATAGCCGATGCGCTGGCGCGGCGTTGTGTCGTAATTGACGGGGATCAGAGCGTTCTCCTTGTCGAGCTCAATGAACTGGCGGCGGTTGCGGCCGACCGTCAACGTCGCGTGCTGGACAAAACGGTGCAGCGAGATCGCGCCCTCCTTGCCCGCGGCGATGGCGTCGATGGCAAATTTCTGACCCGTATAAGCGTCGCCGCCGACGAAGATATCCTTTTCCGCCGTCTGATACGTGACGGGGTCTGCCTTGACCGTGCCGTTGGGGTTGAACTCAACAGCGGTGCCGGTGAGCAGCTCGCGCCAGTCGACCTTCTGGCCGATGCAGTAGAGAACCGTCGTGCACTCGGCCTGCTCGCTCACACTGTCGTCAAACTCAGGTGCGAAGCGGCCCTCGTCGTTCTTGACGCGCGTGCACTTGCGGAACCTGATGCCCGCGCACTTGCCGTCCTCCACCACGATCTCGGTCTGGCCCCAGCCGGCGTGGACGGTGATGCCGTCGCGCTCGCACTCGCTGCGGTCTTCCTCGCCCATCGGCATATCGTCGTAAGCCTCTAAGCAGTAGAGGTCAACGCTCTCCGCGCCGCAGCGCACCGCCGTGCGCGCAACGTCCGCGCCGATGTTGCCGCCGCCGATGACGACGACCTTACCGGAAAGCGTCTTCTTTTCATGCAGGTTGACCTGCCGCATAAAGTCGATACCCGCCATGACGCCGTCCGCGTCGCCGCCGGGGATGTTCAGCTTGCCGCCGGACTGGAGGCCGACGGCCACATAGAAGCCCTGATAGCCCTGTTCGCGCAGCTGCGCAATAGTCACGTCTTTTCCGACCTCCACGCCGCAGCGGAACTCGACACCGAGTTCACGCAGGATGTCGATCTCGGCCTCCACCACGTCTTTTTCGAGGCGGAAACTCGGAATGCCGTTCATCAGCATGCCGCCGGGACGCGCTTCCCTTTCAAACACCGTCGGGCGGTAGCCCTTTTCAGCGAGGTAGTATGCGCACGACAGGCCCGCGGGGCCGCCGCCGATGACGGCGATCTTCTCGGAAAATTCGCCGTCGACCTTCGGGATGACCTTTTCGGGCACAAAGCGCGTTTCCGCGTTCAGGTCCTGCTGGGCGATGAAGCGCTTGACCTCGTCGATGGCGACGGCCTGATCGACCGTACCGCGCGTGCAGGCATCCTCGCAGCGGCGGTTGCAGATGCGGCCGCATACGGCGGGGAACGGGTTTTCGCGCTTGATGAGCTGCAGCGCCTCGCGGTACTTGCCCTGCGCGGCAAGCTTCAGATAGCCCTGCACCGCGATGTGCGCTGGGCAGGCCGTCTTGCACGGCGAGGTACCGGTATCGTAGCAGTTGATGCGGTTCCTGTCGCGGTAGTCGACGCTCCACTTTTCAGGCCCCCACTTGACATCGTCGGGTAATTCCTGACGGGGATATTCGATGTAGCCGTCCTTCGTGCAGAGCTTCTGTCCCAGCTTGACCGCGCCCGCGGGGCAGTTTTCGACGCAGCGGCCGCAGGCGACGCAGCTCTCGCTCTCGACGCTCGCGACATAGGCGCTGCGCGACAGGTTCGGCGTGTTGAACAGCTGCGATGTGCGCAGCGCGTTGCAGACATTGACGTTGCAGTTGCAGATGCCGAAAATTTTCTGCTCACCGTCGATATTCGTGATCTGGTGGACAAAGCCGTTGTCCTCGGCCTTTTTGAAAATTTCGAGCGCTTCGTCCTTCGTGATGTATTCGCCGCGCTGTGTTTCGACGATGTAGTCGGCCATGTCGCCCACACCGATGCACCAGCTTTCGGCGTCATCGCCGCAGCCCTCGCCGAGCTTGGCGCGGCTAGCGCGGCAGGAGCACATGCTCTTGGCGTACTTGCCCTCGTACTTGCTGAGCCAGTAGGAGATGTGCTCTAAGTCAACGGACTCGTTCTCTGTCTCGATGGCCTTTTCCACAGGGATAACGTGCATGCCGATGCCTGCGCCTCCCGGCGGCACCATGGGCGTGATCTTTTCGAGCGGGAGCATCGTCATGCGCTCAAAGAACGCCGCGACCTCGGGATGCTCGTCGATCTGGCTTTTGCGCATGTTCAGAAATTCCGCGCTGCCGGGGACGAACAGCGGCAGCACCCAACGCTTTTCATGCTTGGGGTTTTTGCCGTCCAGGTTCTCCCAGTTGTACTCGATGATGCCCGTCCATGCCATCTCCGTCAGGAGCTTTTCGAGCGGCTCGCGCTCCATTTTGGTGAGCTTCATCAACTGCTCGGTCGTCTTGGGCTTGCGCACGCCCATTTTGAGCGCGACGTCGACCATCTCGTCGGTCATCACGCCGGCAAGGCCCCAGTACTCGGGGTCGTCCGCCGTGGCCTTGAGGCCGATGCGGTTCGTGATCATACTGCCGAGCTTGAGGACGTTTTCGCGCGGGGCGTCCGTGCGGGGAATTTTGAAATCCAGTTTACTCTCGTCGAGAGGGAAATTCGTGGGCTTGCTGCCGTTGATATCGCTCATGTTCCTGCTCTCCTTTTTCGCGGCGTACCGCGTGCTTGCCGCCGCGCAGCAAAAATATCGCGCGGCGATCATCACCTATCTTATCCAAGCTCTATTTTACAGGAAAATGTTGGATTTTTCCATTGACTGATTCCATAAACCGCAGTCATATCGCTCAATTCCCCGCATTTTTGCACAGATCGGCAGAATTGCCCAAATTTACAGGTCAAGGAACCGCCGCGCAAGCGCGGGCACATTGGTGTTTTTGAGGCACACGACGTTCAGCTCGTGCACGCCCGTGAGCGGCGGGCAGGAAAAATGCCCGAACTGCGCATCATTCTTGACGACAGCCTCGTAGAGGAGGCTCACGCCGCAGCCCTCGCTCACCAGATGCCGGATGAGCTTGAAGCTGCTGATGCAGACATTCGCGCGAAACGCCTCGACCGTGTAGCCGCACTGCATGAGCTCTCGCTCTAAAATCTTTCGCGTACCGGAGCCAGGCTCGCGCAGGATAAGCCGCTCGGAAAAGAGCTCATCCATCGGCACCTCGCGGCCCGAAAACGGGTGATCTTTCGCACAGATGCCGATGTAGGGCTCATTGCGCAGCAGAAAGCTCTCGTACCGGCTCTTGTCGAAAATGCCCTCGAGCACGACGAAGTCAAGCTCACCTCCCTCGAGCTGGGCGAGCAGGTGTGCCGTATTGTCGACGGTAAAAAAGAGCTCGTTGTCCGGTTCTTTCAAAAAGCGGATGATCTGCGGCAGCAGGATATAGTCGCCGATGGACTTCGTCGCGCCGATGCGAAGGCTCGTCTTCTCCTGCCGTTTGAGCGCACGGCGCAGCTCCTCGTCCTGATAGCGCTGGCTGATGGCGTAGATCTCAAGCGTTTCGCCCTGCGGCGTTTTTCTGAGCTTTCGGCTGTCGTAGGTAAAAAGGCGCACGCCGTACAGCGCTTCGAGCGCCTGGATCTGTTTCGTCACGGCGGGCTGCGTCAAATGCAGCTGCTCCGCCGCCTTGCGGTAGTTCATCGTGGCGCACACGGTCAAAAAGGTCTCAAGCCGCTGGTCCATGTTCTCTCTCCTTTGTCGATAACAAACAGGAATCGACATATTCTTATTTATAATTTTATTATATCATAAGTCAGTGATATAATACACCCGCAACACGCATTGGAGGAGAGAAAAAGCTCATGAAATTTATCGAATCCGTAAAGAAAATGCTGCCCGGCTGCGCCATCGCGCTCGTCATCGCCGTGGTGGCCAAGTTTTTAGAGCAGCTGGAGGAATCCGCGGGGCTGCACCTGATCGGCGCGTCGGTCATCGCCATGTTCATCGGCATGATCGTGAACCGCTTTTACGCGCCGAACGACAAGACGAAGCCCGGCATCAAATTCACCTCGAAGAAAATTCTGAAATTCGCCATCATCCTGCTCGGCGCGAGCCTCAACATCACGACCGTCCTCACGGTCGGCAAATTCTCGCTCACCGTCATGCTCTTCACGCTGGCGACGTGCTTCGGCCTCGGCTATGTGATCGGCAAGGCGCTGGGGCTTGACTGGAAGACGAGCAGCCTCATCAACGCCGGCACGGGCATCTGCGGCGGCAGCGCCATCGCCGCCATCGCGCCGGTCATCGAGGCAACGGACATGGACATCGCCTACGGCATGTCGGCAACGTTCCTCTTTGACACGATCATGGTCGTCGTGTTCCCGCTGCTCGGCCGCGCGATGAGCCTTTCCGACGCGGCGTTCGGCCTGTGGGCCGGCACGGCGGTCAACGACACGTCGAGCGTCGTCGCCACGGGCTACGCCTTCAGCGAGGCCGCGGGCGACTTTGCCACGATGGTCAAGCTGACGCGCACACTCGCCATCATCCCGACGGTGCTGGTCTTCGCCGCCATCAGCGTGCACCTAAAGAAAAAGGCCGCCGCGCAGAGCGGCGACCATGGCGTCAAGGTCAATATGAAGTCGGTGTTCCCGTGGTTCATTCTCGGCTTCCTCGCGATGTCGATTCTGTGCAGCGTCGGCGTCATTCCCGTGGGCCTCGCTACAACGCTCAAGAGCATCAGCAAGTTCCTGATGGTCGCGGCGCTCGCCGCCATCGGCCTCAATACGAACTTCGCGGCGCTGTGCAAGTCTGGCGCAAAGCCGATGCTTCACGGCTTCATCATTTCGCTGCTGGTCGTTCTTGTGGCGATTGCGGTCGAATATGTGCTCGGCATCGCGCCGAGCGGCACGCTCATTTAATCGTCCGCCGAAAGGATGAGATCGCAGCGATCCTGCACGTCGAGCGCGTCGAAATAGCGCTGCTCGAAAGGGATCCAGCGGTCGAAAAACTGCTTTGCATGCGCGGGCGCATTCCGTTTGAGGATGCGCTCGCGCTGTTTTTCTGCCGAAATCGGCAGAAAAACGGATAGATCGTAGTACGGCGCAAGGTTGGGGTGCATGGAGTACGCGCCCTCGACAATGTTGAGTGTTCCCGCCTCGATCCGCTGCGGCGGGGCGATGGTAAACGTCGCGCAGTCGAAGCGGCGGTAGTCGACGGGTCTTCCCTCGCGCAGAGGGATCAGCACCTCTTCCAAAAAGCGCTCGCGGTCGACGTTGCCGCCGGGCTGCGTGAAGCGCGCCTCCGTGCGCTGCTCGGGGCGGAGGAAAAAGTCGTCCATGTGGAAGACAGGGCAGCCGTAAACATTTTGCAGCAGCTCGCCGAGCGTCGTCTTGCCGCTGGCGCTGCCGCCCTCGATGGCGACGAGCACGCGGCTTCTTTCCGCCATCAGGCGGTCGATGCGCGCAAACAGCGGCAGCGCGCGGGCGAAGTCGCGCCGCAGGACGCGGTACGCGGGCGCGTAATTCTGCCGAAATATCTCGGAGTGGTGCAGCGGCGGAAAGCCGTCCTTGCGCCACCTCTCAACAGCTTCCGCCGTCTCCTGCGCAGAAAACGGCAGCTCGCCCGCGTCGGCCATTGTCTGCAAGGCGGTGAGCATCGCTTCGAGCTTTTCGCGCCCGCACTCCTCGTGCCGCGCAGAGAGGGCGAAGAGCCGCGCAAACGTCTCCGCGCTCAAGCCGTCCTGCAAAATGCCGAGGTGCACACGGCAGTAGTCGCCGCCGAGCAGCTCGACGAGCTCGGAGATACGGTCACCGCTTCGCGCCGCTTCGGCGCGGATGTAGTCTGCGGCGGCGGACGGGTCGGCAATCAGATGCTCGCAGCCAAAGGCGCTCTGATAGAGCGCCTTGAAGATGTCCTGAAGCGCCAGCTCTGGATAGCGCGCGCAGTGGGCGCGCAGAGAGTCGCGAATATCGGTAAAATTCGTCATAGCGGCGGGGTTCCTTTACCAAAAAGTTTCGTTTATCATAGCGCTTTTTCGCCCCTTTCGCAAGGGGCAAGGGATTGACAGCCCTGCGCTTTTTTGATAAAATTCCCGCGTCGGCATAAGCCGGCAGCGTTGGCACAAGCTGACTTTTCTTCCGCGCGTTCCCTGAAAGCAAACGAGGTATCACCAAGGTATCAATCTCCCTGCAAGGGGAATATTGATGCCTTTTCTTTGTCTTTTCAAGGGTTTTCGCGCAGAAAACAAGACGCAAGAGAGGATGAGAACACCGTGACGATCCTTGTCATCGACGGCCAGGGCGGAAAGCTCGGCAAAACTTTGGTCGAGAACATCAAAAAGTCCTTCCCGCACCTCGAGATCATGGCGGTCGGTACGAACAGCGCCGCTTCCGACGTGATGCGCCGCGCGGGCGCTGACCGCGTGGCCACGGGCGAAAACCCCGTCATCGTGGCCTGCCGCAGCGCGCAGATCATCGTCGGCCCCATCGGCATCGCGATCGCCGATGCGCTGATGGGCGAGATCTCCCCCGCCATGGCAAACGCCGTCGCGTCAAGCAATGCCTACCGTGTGCTCATCCCGATGAATCTATGCAGCACGTATGTCGCGGGCGTGGACAAAAAGTCCTCCGCTATTCTGGACGACGCCATGGCGCACATCCGTTCGCTGCTCGAAGGAAGGGAGAACAAACCATGAACAACGCTGCCACTGCAACTGCCCGTACCGCTTCCCCGGTGAGAAAACTCACCTATTCCGCGCTCTTCCTCGCCTTGGCGATGGTCCTGCCGTTTTTGACCGGCCAGGTCCCCGAGATCGGCTCGATGCTCTGCCCCATGCACATTCCCGCGCTGCTGTGCGGCTTCATGTGCGGCTGGCCGTGGGGACTCGCGGTCGGCTTTATCTCCCCGCTGCTGCGCTCGATGTCCGGCATGCCGCCGATCTGGATCGCCATTCCCATGGCGTTTGAAATGGCGACCTACGGCGCCATCGCCGGTCTTCTGTACCGCAAGCTGCCGAAAACAGGCTGGCGCATCTATGCCTCGCTCATCTCCGCGATGGTCGCGGGCCGCCTTGTGTGGGGGCTTGTGAAGTTTCTGCTCGCGGGCCTTCAGGGCACGGAGTTCAGCCTCGCCCTCTTCCTCTCCGGCGCGGTGACGACGGCCATCCCCGGCATCATCTTGCAGCTCATCCTCATTCCCATCCTTGTGGTGGTAATGGAGCGCACAAATATGGCGCTCGACGTGTGAGCACTTGATAAAAACAGAAAAGGACTTGGACAAAAGCGTCCAAGTCCTTTTCTTTATTCCTCCGCTTTACTCAGCAGCTTCGGCGCGCTCGTATCCATCAAAAACGCCCCGAGCGGCGCGGTGATGACGATGCCGAGCACCGCGACTGACAGCACGATGCTGCCGCAGGGCAGCCCCGCCGCAAGCGGCACCGAGCCGATGGCCGCCTGCACCGTCGCCTTGGGAAGATAGGCAAACACGCAGTAAAGCCTCTCTTTCGCCGTAAGCGGCGTTCTGACAAGGCAAAGGCACACACCCACGGCGCGGAAAATGAGCGCCGAGAAGATCATGCCGACCGCCGCAAGGCCCACGCCCGCCATATAGCGGATATCGACCGCCGCTCCGACGAGGACGAACAAAACGACCTCCGCCGCCAGCCATAGCTTGCCGAATTTTTCAGAGAGCCGCTTGGCAACGAACGGCGTGCACTTCATCTTAAGTAAGCACGCCATGCTGACGACCGCGAGCAGACCCGACACGGGCACGATGCCCTCGAGCCAGCCCTCCGCCGCGACGAGCAGCAGCGAGACTCCCAGCACGATGATGACCTTCATGCTGTTGCGGATGCAGTGCGATCGGGCATAGGCAGTCTCGAAAAAGCGGCTGAGCAACCACCCGACAAGCGCACCCAGCGCAACGCCGAGCACGATCGACGCAGGGATGCTCAAAAAGTCCGCAGCGTTGGCACTGCCGCCCTGCGCCGTGTGCAGAAACGTTGTAAACAGCACAATGACGAAGATATCGTCGCACGATGCGCCGGCCAGGATCATCTGCGGGATGCTCTTGTCCGTTCCGCGGCCGCTTTCCATCAGCTGCACCATGCGCGGCACGACGACCGCGGGCGACACCGCCGCGAGCACCGCGCCCATGACCGCCGCCTCCGCGCGCGTGACGCCGAGGAAGTACGGCGCGAGCAGCACATAGCCGATGATCTCGCACGTTGCGGGCAGGCACGACATCAAGATCGCCGGACGGCCGACCTTTTTGAGGTCGCCCAAATCGAGCGACAGTCCCGCCTTGAGCAGGATAATAACGAGCGCGAGCTTGCGCAGGTCGGCTGAGATCGACAAAATCGAGCCGTCCAGCACGTTGAGCACGCACGGCCCCAGCAGGATGCCCGTCGCCAGCATGCCGATGATGCGCGGCAGCTTCAGCTTCTGACACAGCGCGGCCAGCGCAAGGCCAACCAAAAAGACGAGTGCGAGTGAAGTTAACATAAATTTCATCCTCCGGACACAAAAAAGCTGATGCCCCCTGTGACCGTTCAAAATCACAGAAGTCATCAGCTCAAAAAAGCGGTTTCGGCAGTGCCGTGGGAGAACCTCATTCCCGACTGCGCAGTATAGCAAAGCGCGGGCAAAAATGCAAGCCCTTTTTCAAAAATCAGCGCTCGAACGTCACCTGATAGGCCCCCAACACCTGCATGCAGGGGATGACGGCGGCATTTTGCCAAGGCTGACACCGTGCGCGCCGCCTGCAAAGCGCCAGGCGAATTCACAGTCGCAGAATTCCTTGTTTGCTGTGATCTTCTCCGCGGGCACGAGCGTAAACGTACCGTCTTTCAAGTAATAGCAGCCTACGTTGTCCTTTTCCGCAGGGCAGTCGCCCTCGATGCCGACGCCGGTGAACGAGATCGTCAGCTCCGGCAGCGTGAAGGTCGTCTTTTTGCCGTCCTTCGTAAAGGGAACATCGTCCCAGCGGCCGATGTTGACCCAGCCGCGATTGTCGGCTTTTTCCGCGGCAGTGTTGAACTCGAGAGCCCCCGTTTTGCCGTCGCGCACCTCCGCGTTGATGCGCAGCACCGGCCGCAGCGAGGCAAAGCCCTCCGGCAGCAGGGCGCGCAGACGGTCCTGCTCCGCGCCGTAGGCCATGACAAACTGTTCAACGGTCATTGCGCTTCCTCTGTTTCCTTTTGTGCGCGCTCCGCGTCTTGCCTCAGCAGCCGCAGATAGGCATCGAGATAGAGCTTATGCGTCACGCTTAAAAGTGCCGAGCGCAGCAGTTCCTTTTCATCCGACTCGTCCTGTCCGACGCTTGCAAGATGGTCGCTCGCGCCGAAGACATAGCGGATGAGATTTTCAAATTCCTCGCAGAAGTAGTGATAAGCGGTCGGCAGATCGTAGGTCTCGTGCTGAATGCCGATCAGCGCGCGGATGTCGTCCATCGCGACGACGCTCTTGATGCACGAGACAAAGATGAGGTACGCAATGCTCTCCGCACCGTAGGCCTTTTTCTCTGGCCCGGGGATGATCTTCTGCTTAACATAATTGCTGACCATCGAGGCCGTGATGGGACTGAGCCCGCATCCCGTGATGGATTGATTGACATAACGTGTGACCTGTTCCAGATACAGCCCCACGTCGGGGATCTCCCCGAGCCGCGGGATATGAAAGCTTCGGACAGACTCCGCCAGACGGCTGCGCATATTTTCGTCCATAGCTGCTCCTCCGTTCAAACTGCGTTTTCATCATCTTAAACTTTGGTTAAAAAAATGTCAATAAGTTTTTCAAAAACCGATTGACAGTTATTGAAAATCGTTGTATTGTAGTCAAAGATAATTTCACCTGACAACAGGTTTTTGAATAACCGATTATTTTTTTGGAGGCTTCCCCATGATGAAACTGATCGCCGACTCCTCTGCCAACCTCACGATGCTGGAGGGCGTAACCTATCAGAGCGTGCCCATGACCATCCGCGCCGGCGAGCGCGACTTCGTGGACGATGAAACGCTCGACACGCACGAGCTGCTCGACTATCTCGCGGCCCACAACGGCAAATCCGGCACGGCCTGCCCCAGCCTCGACGGCTGGCTCAAGGCGTTCGAGGGCGCGGATGAGATTTTCGTCATTACCATCACAAGCAGCCTGTCCGGCACCTGTGCCTCGGCCATGGCCGCACGCGACGTGTATCTCCAGTCGCATCCTGAGGTCAAAATTCACATCTTTGACACGCTGAGCACGGGACCGGAGATGCAGTTGCTCGCAGAGAAGCTCGCAGAGCTGCACGCCAAGGGCCTCCCCTTCGATGTGGTCTGCGAAAAGGCACAGGAATATCTTGCCACCACGCACCTCTTCTTCAGTCTTAAGTCCCTGCACAATCTGGCGCAAAACGGCCGCGTCAGCAAAATCGCCGCGGGCGCCATCGGCATTCTCGGCATTCACATCCTCGCCACCGCAAGTCTTGAGGGCACGATCCAGCCCGTTGAAAAATGCCGCGGCGAAAAAAAGACGTGCGCGGCGATGGTACAGAAACTTCTGGAAGCTGACTACCACGGCGGCAAGGTGCGCATCCACCACGCCGAAAATCCAGAGGCGGCTGGGGCGCTCGCCGCTTCGCTGCGCGGGCACTTTCCCGAAGCAGACATTGAGATCCGTCCCTGCCGTGGTCTTTGCAGCTACTATGCCGAGCGCGGCGGCGTGATCGTCGGTTTTGAGACGATGTAAAACCGAACAGACAGCAAAAAGCAGACGGCCTGCGCGAGCCGTCTGCTTTTCTTTATCTCTGCCATTAGGCAGTTGGAGTGGTATCGGAGGTACTGTCGCCCGCTGGGGCGTTGCCGTCAGCGGGGCTTCCCTGCCCGCTGGGCGGCGTGGGGCGCTCGCCGCCGGGCATTTCGGGCACTTCCCCGTCGGGAAGCTCTGGCTTCTCGCCGTTTGGCATCTGACCGTCAAAGCCCTCGGGCGGTTCACCGTCTGGCTTCTGTCCGCCGCCGGGGAAGCCGCCGCCCATGCCCATGCCGGTGGAAACCGTCCCGCTCTGCGCGGTCCCTTCGGTGGAGCTGTCGCCCGCCTTGAGGGTATACGCACTGTCCGCCACCACATCGGCAGATGAGAAGAGGATGAAGTTCGCACCGCATCTGGCTGTGCCGCTGTACACAGCATTGCCGTCGGCGTCTTCAATCGTGAAATCCGCGTCCGCGGCGATCAGGCTGCTCTGCGTACTGCCCGGCATGCCGCCAAAGCCCGTTGAGCCGTAAATGACGCAGGGCTGCGTGGCCTCCAGGTTCATGCCCATGCCGCTGCTGCCGCCCGCGGCGAGCACCGTGCCGCCCGAAACGGTGATGGTGCCGTCGGCGTCCAGCGGCTCGTTGTCCGCCGTGTTGTCCGTCCACACGATCACTGTGCCGCCCGTGATGGTCAGGTCGCCGTTGGAGTCAAAGCCGTCTCCGCCGGAGGTATAAGTGTCGATCGCACCGCCGGAGATCGTCATCGTGAAGTCGTAGTCCGTCAGGTCGGAATTTGCCGCATTCAGGCAGTCGTCCGAGGCGTTGATCGTAATATCACCGGAGCAAACGTTCAGCTCCGCGCCCTCAAGGCCCTCGCAGCAATTCGTGATGTCGATCGTGGGGCCGTCCGTGCCGTCCGCACCGATGTTCAGCACCAAGTCGCAGTGAATGGCGTCATCCGCGGCGTCGATGGTCAGCGTGCCGCTCTCGACGTTCAAAAGCTGCTCGGCGTTGATGGCGTCGTTGACGGGTGCATCGATATTCAGCGTCAAATCGCGGATGGTCAGCGACGCTTCGCCGTCCTCATCCGTCGTCGCGCCGGATTTGATGCCGTTTTTGCCGTTGGCCGTGATGGTCAACTCTCCATCGCCGCAGAGGGTGACGGTCGAGCCGTCCTTACACTTAATGACGGCGTTTTCGGCATTTTCGTTTTCGGGGTAGTTGTCGTCATTGTTCTGCTCGGTATCGCTCAGGGAATTTTCCGTACCGTTGGAAACAAGGATGGTCACCTCGCTCGACTTGCCGCAGGTGATAGCGGCGGTGTTCTCACTCGTAAGTGTCAGGCCGTCCAACACCAGCGTCACGCCGGTCGTACCCTTTTTCACCTTGATGGAGCCGTCCGCACAGCTGTCGGAGACGGTGTAGGTACCGCTGTCGGTGATGGTGAGCGCCGTGCCGTCGATCTCGTAGCCCGCGGTGCTGTCGCCCGCGCCGGTCACGCCGCCGTCCGTAAAGGTAAACGTCACATCGCTCGATGCACCGGCATCGGTGCCCGCCGCACCGGCACAGGCTGTGAGCGACGCCGTGCGCGAAACGGCGGAAACGTTCGTCGACTTCGCCGCGTCGAAGGGGCACGAGCTGCGCCTTTCGATCACGGACGGCCTCACCTATCGCGGCGACGAATACGCCGTGCGCCAGCTCGTCTCGATCCTGCTCGACAACGCGGTCAAATATGCACTGCCGGATTCCCCCATTGAATTCTCGCTCGAAAAGGTGAAGCGCGGTGTCGTCCTCCGCTCGTCGAACGCCTGCGAGGATGTTGCTCCGGAAAACGCGCAGAAGCTCTTCGACCGCTTTTACCGTGCCGATCAATCCCGCTCGTCGGGCAGCGGCTTTGGCATCGGCCTTTCCATCGCGCGCTCGATCGCCGAGGGGCACCACGGCTCCATCCGCGCCATCGTGGACGACGGGAAGATCGCCTTCACCGCCGAGCTCAAATAAACGGCTTTTGGGCAAAAAAACGCTTCGCAGAACTTCTGCGAAGCGTTTACCTTATCAAAGGCTCTTCTCCCCGCCCGTGACGGTCTCGATGGCGCAGGCGATAAACTTTTTCGCTGCGGGCGAGGCCTCCCTGAGCGACGGGACCGAGATGCCGAGCGTGACGAACTGCGGCGGGTCGAACGGGACCTCCGCCACCGTACCGCTCCACTTGCGCGAGATGAGCCGCTGGTTGAAGCTGACGCCGAGCCCCGCCTCGACCATGTTGTAGGTCGTGAAACCGTCGCGCGTCGTAAAGCAGGTCTGCGGGTGCAGGTCATGCTGCTCGAGCAGGCGGTCCTGATCGGTGTCGTGATTCGGCGAGGTGTGGATGAACGGCTCGTTCTGCAAGCGCATAAGCGGAAAGGCATCCGCCTCTGCCAGCTCGTGTCCGCGCGGCAGCCACGCGACCAATTCGTCGCGAAAGACCGGCAGCCAGTCATACTTATCGCCGTGCATCTGCGCGCCGAAGCAGCAGTCGACCGAGCGCTCGTTCAGCCAGCGCGCCATCTCGAGGTTGCCGCCCTCCTGCATCCGCACGGTCACGCCCGGATAGCGGGCGCGGAACGCCGTCAGGATCTCTGGCATCCACAGGGCCGAAATGCTGTAATAGCAGCCGATCGTCAGCGAGCCCTTTGACACGCCGCCGATCTCCGCGCTGAGCTGCTCGGCGTTGTGGTGCGCGCGCACGACCTCGCGCAGCAGCGGCAGCATGAGCTTTCCGTTTTCCGTGAGCTGCACGCCCTTTTTGCTGCGAAGAAACAGCGGAAAGCCGAGCTCTTCTTCCAGTGTGCCGATCATGCGCGTCACGCCCGACTGCGTGTAGCCTAAAAGCTCCGCCGTGGCCGTCAGGCTGCCGAGCTCTGCCGCGGCAAGGAACGCCTCGCATTTGACCGCTTCCATACGCCCTCCTATCCATGATTTTATATCATGTTTTTCATTTCAAATAACCGTTTGCGTCATGTTTACTCTTATTCTACAATAGCAGTCAGAAACCGTCAATCCTGTTTTTGAAACGAGGTCTTTTTTCATGGAGCATCGTCTTTCTTTTTCCTGCGACTATCTTGAGGGCGCGCATCCCGCCATCCTGCAGCGCCTGTGCGAAACGAATTTTGCGCAGACCGCCGGTTACGGCACGGATGAATACTGCGAATCCGCGCGCGAGAAGATCCGCGCCGCTTGCGGCGCGCCGAACGCGGAGATTCACTTCCTTGTCGGCGGCACACAGACGAACGCGACCGTCATCGACGCGCTGCTGCGCTCTTACGAGGGTGTGATCGCCGCGGACACGGGGCACATCAGCGTGCACGAGGCCGGCGCCATCGAGTTCGGCGGGCACAAGGTGCTCACGCTGCCGCAGGAGAACGGCAAGATCACCGCATCCCAAATCCGCGCACTGCTTGATCAGTACGAGGACGACGCGAACCGCGACCACACGGTCATGCCCGGGATGGTCTACCTCTCCCAGCCGACGGAGTACGGTACGCTCTATTCCCAGAAAGGAGCTCGCGGCCATCAGCGCGCTCTGCCGCGAAAAGCGCCTGCCGCTCTATATCGACGGCGCACGCCTTGCCTACGCGCTCGCCTGTCCTGAAAACGACGTGACACTGCGCGACCTTGCCGCGCTGTGCGACATTTTCTACATCGGCGGCACGAAATGCGGCGCGCTGCTCGGCGAGGCGGTCGTCATTCCCCAGCCGGGGCTCATTCCACACTTTTTCACCATCATCAAGCAGCACGGCGCACTGCTCGCCAAGGGACGGCTGCTCGGCATCCAGTTCGACACGCTCTTTACCGATGGGCTCTACGAGCGCATCGGCGCAGATGCCGTTCGCTACGCCGACGCTATCCGGCGCGCGATGGCGGAAAACGGCTATTTGCCCTGTTTCCCCTCCCCGACGAACCAGAGCTTCTGCATCGTCAGTGAGCAGCAGCGCAAAGAGCTCGCCGAGCGCGTGGACTTCTCCGTCTGGGAGCAATATGACGAGACGCACAGCATCATCCGCTTTGCCACAAGCTGGGCGACGCGGGAAGAGGATGTGAACGCGCTCTGTCGCATCCTGCGCGAGTGCATCGCGCAGGAAAAGGTAGCGTCCTAAAATCAAAAAAGAGCTTTCTCCGATTTTCAGGAGAAAGCTCTTTTTATTTCATTGCGCTGCGCTCAGTTCTTTTTCATCAGCTGTTCATCCTGCTGCAAAAGCTGCTGCGTAATGATATCGAGCTGACGATGCTTGGCCATGCGGTCGGCGATGTTGTTCTGCACCAGCTCCGTCTCCTGATGGCCGCGGAAGGACAGCTTGAGCAGAATCGGCGTCAGGATCGTGCCGCATACGACCGTGATGACGACCGGCGTCATCATCGCGCTCGACAGCACGCCCATCGAAAGGCCACGGTTGGCGACGATCAGCGCGACTTCGCCGCGGCAGGCCATGCCCACGCCGACCTGGATGCTCTCGCGCGTGGTGAACTGGCACGCCTTGGCGCCAAGGCCGCAGCCGATGAGCTTCGAGATGATTGAAACAAGCAGCAGCAAAATCGAGAAGACGGCCATGCCGCCCGTCAGACCCGTGATCTGCACATTGATACCGATGCTCGCGAAGAACACCGGCGTGAGCAGAAGATACCCGAGGGGGTTGTACTTCGTCTGGATGTAGGTGCCCTTGGGCGTGCACGCGACGGCAAGGCCCGCGGCGTAAGCGCCCGTGATATCGGCAACGCCAAAAAACTCCTCAGCGCAGTAGGCCATCACAAGGCAGAGGACGAAGGCAAAGACGGAGTTGCGGTGGCTTGCCCAGCCGTGCTGGCGCTTGAGCATCCAGCAAAAGACGCGGTTCGCGCCAAAGCCGACCACGAAGGCAAAGACGAAGAAGCCCACGATCTTGAGCAGCACCATGCCGATGCTCTCATCTCCGCCGGCGAGGCTGCACACAAGCGTGAGCGCGACGAGGCCGAGCACATCGTCGATGAGCGCAGCGGCCAAAATCGTGTTGCCCACCTTGGTTTCGAGCTTTTTCATCTCCTTGAGCGTTTCGACCGTGATGCTCACGGAGGTCGCCGTCAGGATCGTGCCGGTGAAGATGTTTTCCATAAAGCCGGTGCTCTCGATGAGTCCAAGCTCATCCGCGCCCCAGGCAAGCGCCGTGCCCATGAGAAACGGCACGACCACGCCAAGGACCGCGACCATGAATCCCGCCTTGCCGCTGTGCTTGAGCTCGTTGATGTCCGTGCCCATGCCGGCGGAGAACATCAGCACGATGACGCCAAGCTCGCTGAGCTGCTTGGTGAACTCCGTTTCCGAAAGAAGGCCAAGGCCCGCGGGGCTGAGGATCAGGCCCGCGATCAGCGCGCCCACGACCTGCGGCATCTGAAACTTCTGCGCAATGAGGCCCAGAATCTTCGTGCTCAGCAGGATCAGCGCAAGATCCAGCAAAAAGTGATACGACATATTGATCTCCTCCCAAACTCTCTGATCTCTATCCAAATTCTTCCGTTTCATTTCGCGAGGCTCTATTCTAACTTCTTTTTTTCTTTTTTCAACAGTCAGAATCACCAAGGAAACGGAAGAATTCCTGCACAGCTCAGGCAAAATGCAATATATCTTTCATTTTTAACGTGAAATGTTTGCTTTGATTCCGTTTCCATAGCCGTTTTCACAAAAAGCAGCGTCAAACGCGGCGTTAAGAAGCCGTGAAATATGGACAGATTCATTGAATTTCTCTATGATTTACAGGGGATATCGTCTATATCGTCCACACATCGCGCACATTTTGTCGCTCACGCCCATTTTGCATCTTTTCCTGCATTTTGCGCATTTTCGTCGCACAATGCGCCGTTTCTCCCCTTGCCGCGGCGGCGCGGGCGTGGTAAAATCGGCCTTGTGACATGAACAAAGGAAAGGACGAGCCATGAATCAGAAAGAACTCAATGAACTGCGCCGGCGCTTCCGGCTCGATAAGAATAATTTCAGCCGCGTGTACGGCTGCTATGTGAACTCCAACCGTGAGATCATTGCGTGGGTCGATACCTCGATGGGCCTCATGCGGCAGGAGGAGCAGGAGATGTACCTGGGCCTTCTCAAAAAGTCCCTCTCCGGCACGCTTGGCAAGAACCTCATCGACGTGGTGTTCTCCACGCAGCAGGTCGCCGACAGCGATGAGCACCGCCTCTTGCAGACTCTTCGCCAGACGGAACTGAAGGATCCCGCCTCTCGCGAGACGCTTTGCCGCAAGATCATCGAATGCATCGACATGGGCGAGACAAACTATCTGATCCTGCTTGCCGCCGACGCTTACGACGTGCCTCACCGCGGCAAGGACGACGAGATGCAGGCCGACGCGTCGAGTGAGGTCTTTAAGTATTTCGTCTGCTCCATCTGCCCCGTCAAGGCGCCGACGCTCGAACTGCGCTACGACCTTGACCAGAGCGAGTTTCACTCAAGCTCCACCGGCTACATCGCGACCTCGCCCGAGCTCGGCTTCCTCTACCCCGCGTTCGACAACCGCACGGCGAACATTTACAATGTGCTGTTCTACTCGAAAAACGCCGCGGAGATCCATCAGGAGGTCATCGACGCGCTCTTTCGCGTCGAACCGCCGATGTCCGCCGAGGAGCAGAAGAACGCCTTCGGCTCGGCGCTTGCAGACGCGCTCGACAAGGATTGCAGCTACGATGTCGTCCAGTCCGTGCACGAGCAGATCAGAGCGCGCATCGAAGATCACAAAGAGAGCAAAGACCCCGAGCCGCTTGAAATGACGGCGGGCGACGTCGGCGGCATCCTCGCCAACAGCGGCGTGAACGACGAGCAGATCGCAGCGTTCCAGCGCGAGTGCGATGAGCAGTACGGCGAGAACGCCGCGCTGAACCCGAACAACATCATCGAGAGCAAGAAGTTTGAGATCACGACCCCCGAGGTCAAAATTTCCATTGCACCGGAGAACAGCTACATGATCGAAGCGCGCGTCATCAATGGCCGCAAATACCTGCTCATCCCCGCCGACGACGGCGTGGAGGTCAACGGCATCGGCGTGAACATCCCGGGTCTTGCAAAAGAGGAATAAGAAAAAAGGAGAGAAGCCACAGCTTCTCTCCTTCTCTTTTTGACCATTTACGCCTTGCTCTTGTAGAGGTCAGCGATGATGTCGGCGCACTTGTCGATGCCGAGCTCGCCGCTGTCGAGCGTGATGTGGTAATTCTGCGCGTAGCCCCACTTCATGTTCGTGTAGAAGCGGTGATAGGCCGCGCGGCGCTTGTCCTTGTCGCGCAGGCGCTGCTCGGGCGACTGCTCGCGCTCGCCGTAGACCTCGACGATGCGCTTGGCGCGGAACGCCATATCCGCGTGGATAAAGACCTTGAGGCACTTGGCCTTGTCCTGCAAAATGTAGTCCGCGCAGCGGCCGACGATGACACAGGGGCCCTTTTCGGCAAGCTCGCTGATGACGCGGCACTGAATTTCCCATAGGATGTCCTCGTTCGTCGGGCCGAACGCGCGGTTCGAGAGCGCTGAGGCCAGGAAGCCGCCGGGTGTGTACTCGCCCGCCTCCTTGACATAATTTTCTGCAAAGCCGCTCTCCTCGGCGATCTTCTGGATGAGCTCTGAGTCATAGCAGGGGATGCCGAGCTGCTCTGCAACCTTTTTGCCGACCGTGCGGCCGCCGCTGCCGAATTCACGGCTGATGGTGATAATATGATTCATAATACAGTTGCTCCTTCCGTATTGAGTTCCCGATACGTTTTTACAATCATAACCGCCGCAATGACGAATGTCAACACATCCGACACCGGCATGGAGTACAGCACGCCGTCAAGGCCGAAAAAGCGCGGCAGCAGCAGTGCAAAGCCCACGCCGAACACGACCTCGCGCACCATGGAGAGCATCGTGGATGAGAACGCCTTGCCCACGGCCTGCAAAAAGATGAAGCAGGCCTTGTTCACGCAGGCGAGCACCATCATGCAAAGATACGTGCGGAATGCCTTGATCGCAAAGTCCGTGTAGTAGCTGCTCTCGTTCGCCGCGCCGAAGACGGCGATGAGCTGACGCGGGAAGCCCTCGGCCAGAACGAGCGCGACGGCGCCGACGATCGCCTCGCAGAGCAGGAGCTTTGTAAAGAGCTCACGCACGCGCGTCTTTTTCCCCGCGCCCATGTTGTAACCTACGACGGGAATGCAGCCCGCCGCCATGCCGACGACGATGGAAATGACGATCTGGAAGAACTTCATCACAATGCCGACGACGGCCATCGGGATCTGCGCGTACTGCTCCTGCGAGAATATCTCATCCAGCGCACCGTACTTGCGCAGCATGTTGTTGATGGCCGCCATCGCCGCGACAAGGCTAATTTGTGACAAAAAGCTCGTGATGCCGAGCGTCAGCATCCGGGTACAGAGGCTTGCGTGCAGGCGGAAGTCTCCCTTTTCCGGCTTGACGGTCTTCATGCGGCAGAGGTACCACACCGCGAGCGCCGCCGTGACGATCTGGCCCAACACGGTGGCGACCGCCGCGCCCATCATGCCCCACTTACATTCAAAGATGAAGATGGGGTCTAAAATGATGTTGAGCACCGCGCCCGCGAGCGTGGAGATCATGGCGAACCGCGGGTCGCCGTCGGCACGGATGACAGGGTTCATCGCCTGACCGAACATATAAAACGGGATGCCGAGCGAGATATAGAAGAAATACTCCTGCGCGTAATGAAAGGTCTCCTCGTTCACCGTGCCGCCGAACATCGAGATGATAGCGTCAGCGAAGATGAGGTACAGCGCCGTGAGCACAAGGCTGCTCGCGACCGACAATACGACCGCGCTGCCGACGCTCTTTCTTGCCTCTCCCACTTCGCCCTTGCCGAGCGAAATGCTGACGAACGCGCAGCAGCCGTCGCCGATCATCACGGCGATGGCGAGCGCCACGACCGTGAGCGGGAAGACGACGGTGTTTGCCGCGTTGCCGTAGGAACCGAGGTAGCTTGCGTTGGCGATGAAGATCTGGTCGACGATGTTATAGAGCGCGCCGACGAGCAGCGAGATGATGCACGGGACGGCGTAGCGCCGCATGAGCTTCCCCACGTGCTCCGTCCCCAAAAACTGGTTTGTGTTTTCCATGGCGGTCTTCCTCCTGAACATAAAAAATAAGAGATGCGTTCTGCCGGATCAATCCGGACTTACGCATCTCTGCCGCACGATTTGACTATGAAGTTGTCCTCTCCCTCCTTTTGCCGTAAAAAAGCGTGCAGCGTTTCTGCAACCGGATTTACGCAGAAACGCCACACGCTGTGAATTGATTTTATCAAATTGTTTCGAGCATTTCAAATGTTTTTTGCGGCACGGGCCGCAAATTTTTATTTAGTCCTGCTCCATGAAGCTGCGGATATAGGCGATCAGCATTTTCGCCGTGCCCTCGAAGCCGAGCACATCGCTCTTGACAGTCATGTCGTAGCCGCGGGCGTCGCCCCACTTCGTCTCGCAGTAGTAGTTGTGGTAGGACTTTCTGGAGCGGTCGACCTCTTTGATCTCCTCGATCGCGTCCTCGGCAGACAGGCCCTTCTTCTCCATCACGCGGCCGACTTTGGCTTGCTGGTTGCCGCAGATGAAAATGCTGATCAGGTTGGGATTATCCTTGAGCACCTGCTCGCCGCAGCGGCCGATGATCAGAAAGCTCTCGCCGCTTGCCGCCTTGCTGCGCAGCATGGCAAACGTCTTTTCCGCCACGTTGACTTCAAGAGAATTGGAATACTTGCCGATGCGGCGCGAGGCAAAGAAGTTGACGGGCTTTTCGTCCATCTTGCGGATCATTTCCCCGCTGTAGCCTTCGGAAACGATCTCCTTTTCGATGGAGTCCTTGTCATAGAGCTTGATACCGAGCTCTTGCGCGATCATGTCGGCAATGTAATGGCCGCCGCTGCCGTGCTCGCGGCCAAGGGTGATGATGATCTGGTTTTTCATGGGATCGCACTCCTTTCCTTTTTCCGTTTACAGATAGCGCAGGAATAAGTAGGCCGTGGACACTGCCATGACAATGATCGTCGCGGGCACGCAGTACTTGCAGTAGCGGCCCCAGCCGATGGGATAGCCGCCCTTGGCCGAAGCCGAAGTGCCGACGACGTTGGCGCTCGCGCCGATGGGCGTCGCGTTGCCGCCGAGGTCCGTGCCGAGGGAAAGCGCCCAGGCAAGCACGCCGATATCCATGCCCTCTGTCGCGGCGATGGCGCGGATGACAGGGATCATGGTCGCGGCAAAGGGGATATTGTCGACAAAGGCGCTCGTGATGGCCGAGAGCCACAGAATGACGATCACAATAACCGCGATATTGCCTTCACTGACCGAGGTGATGAAGTTCGCGATCATGTTGAGCACGCCTGTCTTTTCAAGGCCCGCCACGGAAACGAACAAGCCGATGAAAAAGAGCAGCGTCTTATAGTCCACGCCCTTAATGATTTCTATAACAGATTTTTTGCCGCTGGTCAAGCCCAAAACGATCAGCGTCAGAATCGCGACGATCACGCCGATGCACGCGACGGAAAGTTCCGTCTGCGCGTGCGTGATGAGCAGCACGACCGCCAGCAGGAAAACGCCTGCGCTCGCAAGAAATGCCTTCTTGTTCGTGATGGCCGTCGAAGGCTCGGGACAGGTGACGGGGCCGCCGTTGGCATGCTCGGCGCGCTCAAGTTCCTTGCGGAAGCAGAGCGTGAAGTAAATGAGCATGAACACAAAGCAGATCGCCACGACCGCGCCGGTATTTTCGATGAAGTCGAAGAATGTGTAGCCGAGCGAGGTGCCGATGATGATGTTCGGCGGGTCGCCGCACATCGTGGCCGCGCCGCCGAGGTTCGCGCAGAAAATTTCAGACAGGATCATCGGCACGGGGTCGAATTTCATCGTCTGCGCCAGCTCGAGCGTGACGGTGGCGAGAAACAGCACGACCGTGATGCTGTCGATGAACATCGACAAAAACGCCGAGAGCGACATAAAGCAGATGAGCAGCGGCACCGTGCGGTAGTGTACGAGCTTGGCAAGCGTCAGGCACAGCCAGCGGAAAAAGCCCGCCTTGCCGAGGCCCTCGACCATGATCATCATGCCGGCGATAAACAGGATCGTCGACCAGTTGATGCCCGCGGTGCTCTCCTCACTTGCGCCGTACCAGAATGTGCTCTGGAAAAACGCGCCGAGGTTGAGCGTCTCCCAAATGGCGCTCATCGAGTGCATGCAGACGCCGAACACCAGCACGAGCACGAGCGCGCCGCTCCCGAGCGTAATGTAATGCCGTTCAAACTTATCGAGGATAATAAGCAGGAACATAGTGACAAAAATGCAGATGGCAATGATCTGAGCAAACATGTTATTCCTCCCTGTGCTATGGAATTTCCAACGCGAGTCATTATATCGACCCTTTGCGCGGAAACGAAATGCTTTCTTGACATGGCGGATATATCATTTTGCTATGCCGTCCGAATTTTCCTGATTTCATGCGGCTTTTCGACGGTGTTTACTTTTCGTCAAGGTTCTGTTCTTTTTTCCCGAATACGCTTGCGCCGCCGCTTCGCTTCTGTTACAATCAGTCTTGCCGTCCGCAAGGTGCGGACGAATGCTTTTCTCTTCCGTCAAATTTTACGCAGTCAGGTTCCTCGCCGCCGCGCAGAACCCCACTTATTTTCTTTTTCAGAGGAGCTTGCTTTTTTATGAACATCAGCTACGACAGCTATCGTGTCTTTTATTACGCCGCCAAATACCGCAGCTTTTCGCAGGCTGCCGCCGCCCTTTACAACAACCAGCCCAACGTGACACGCATGATCCGCAAGCTCGAATCCGAGCTCGGCTGCGCGCTGTTCTTCCGCTCGCCGCAGGGCGTACGCCTCACGCCCGAGGGGGAGAAGCTCTACGCGCACATTGCCGTCGCGTTTGAGAGCATTGAGGCCGGCGAAGCGGAGGTCCTTTCCGACCAGAGCCTGCAAAGCGGCATCGTTCACATCGCCGCCAGCAGCCTTGCCCTGCGCACCCGTATTTTGCAGGTGCTCGCGCGCTATCGCCGCGAATATCCGCACGTGCGCATCTGCCTGACGAACCACTCCGCCTCCCACGGCCTTGCCGCCGTGCAGAACGGCCTTGCCGACTTCGCGATTCTGGCAGAGGGCGCGTCCGTGCCGGATTCGCTCACGGCGCAGAAGATTGACGAAATTCAGGAGATCCCCATCTGCGGCCCGGCGTTTTTGGAGCTCACCGAGGAGCCCGTTTCTCTCAAAAGGCTTGCCGACTACCCGATCATCAGCTTGACGGAGGGGACATCGTCGCACGACTTTTATGCCGAGCTCTTCCTGCGCCACGGTCTTTCGTTCAGCCCCGATGTGGAGGTCGAGACCACGGCACAGGTGCCGCCCGTGGTGCAGAGCGACCTTGGCGTCGGCTTCGTGCCGCGCGAGATGCTTTACGGCACGCCGGAGGCAAGCGGTATCTACCCCATCACGCTCGAAGAGCCCATTCCTGCGCGCAGCGTCTTCCTCTTCCAGCGCAAGACGCAGCCGCTGAGCATCGCCGCCAAAAAGCTGCGGCAGATGCTGCTCGAAGACGCGCCGCAGGAGAGTGGAAAATAATCAGACAAAGTCCCGCCGGTTTCGAACCGGCGGGACTTCTTTCATATATGAATGCTTAATCGGCACGCTGCACGCGCTTTTCTTTGCGGTCAAGATAGAGGTAGAAGCCGACGTTCAGGATTATGCCGACCAGCGTGGACACCGGCGCGGCAAGGCCGATCTTCGTCAGGCTCGCGTTCGACTGGATGCTCATCACATACGCAAACGGCAGGCGGACGAGCAGCGTTTGGATGAGACCCTGTGCCATGACCCAGAGCGTCTTGTTGTTGCCGTTGAAGTAGCCGAGCATGCTGAAGAGGATCGCCGTCAGGATGGTCTCGGGCGCGAAGCCCTTCAGATACTCAAAGCCTTTCTGCACGACCTCTGCATCCGGCGAGAAGATTCCCGCCAACACATCGCCCTTGAGCATCACGAGCGCGAATACGGCGCAGCCAAAAAACAGCCCCACGCCGATGCCCGTCAGCACTGACTTTTTCGCGCGTTTCTGATCCCCCGCGCCCACGTTCTGCGCGACGAACGACGCCATCGACTGCATCAGCGCGCTGGGAATCAGCATGGCGAAGTTGACGATTTTGCTCGCAACGCCGTAGCCCGACGACGCTGTCAGGCCCAGCCGGTTGACAAACGCACACAGCGCCAGAAACGCGACAGCTGCGTCAAAAACTCCTGCAAGGCAAGTGGCAGACCGATGCTCAAAAACTTCTTACATTGAGGATTGAATCGAAAGTCCGCGCGTGATGGCAAAGGGCAGCTTCTTTTTGATGAGCAGCGCAACTGCGAACACCACACTGACGGCCTGTGCCAAAACTGTCGCGATGGCCGCGCCCGCGGCGTCCATGCCAAAGCCCGCAACCAGAATGAGGTCGCCCGCAATGTTGACAAGGCTCGCCACCAGCACGAAAAGGAGCGGCGAGCGGCTGTCGCCAAGACCTCTAAAGATGGCAGAGAGCAGGTTATACGCAACGACGAAGAAAATTCCGCCGCCGCAGATGCGCACATAGCTCACCGTGAGATCGACGGCCTCCTCGGGTGCCTGCATCAGAACAGAGATCGGCCGGGCAAAGCCCACGAGCAGGATAAATATCCCGACGGATAAAATTGTGAACACGACCGCCGCGCCGCCGAGGACCGCGCTGATCTGCTCCGGCCGCTTTTCGCCAAAATACCGCGCGATCAGGACCGTAACGCCCATCGCGAGCTGCGTGACCACAAAGGTCACGAGGTTCAAGATCTGGCTACCGGTCGAAACGGCAGAGAGGCCCGCCGTCGAGCCGAACCGGCCGACGACTAACAGGTCGACCGCGCCGTAGGCCGCCTGCAAAATGAGCGCGCCGAGCACAGGCAGCATGAAGAGCGACAGCTTTTTCAAAATGCTGCCCTGCGTAAAATCGCTGTGATCAGTGGACAAGGGTGATCCTCCTTTCGGCCATGACGTCGTAAAGCGCCCGAATGGTGCGGATGGTACATTCTGCGTCCTCGTCGGAAATATCGTCGAGAAGCGGCGCGAGCTGGGCGAAAAACTGCTCGTTGAACGTCTGCGAGAGCTTTCTCCCCTGCTCGGTGATGGTGAGATACGTCACGCGCCCGTCCTCTGCCGAGGCGGACTTTTGCAGATATCCTTTGTCCTCCATCTCCCCGATCGTGCGTGTCACGCCGGGGCGCGGCAGATGCAGCGCATCGCTGATGTCGGACACCTTGACGCGCACGCCCTCGCACTCCAATCGCTCGATCGCGTCGAGATACTGAATGTAAGACGACGTGACGCCCTTCGGCAGCGCCGGGAGCAGCTCACGGGCGCGCTTGGCCTGATAGCAGGCGTCCAGCAACGCCTTGATCTTTTCAACGGTCATAGCCACCTCCTGCATTTAATTATCTTTGTTAATTATCTTCGGTAATTATAAGAGTATCATACAGAATTCTCCATGCGCAATTTGAAAGAAAACACACCCGACGTTTCCTCCCCAAATTTGCGCAAAAAGCCCCGCCGTTTTCACAGCAGGGCTTTTCTCTTCACTTTTTTACAGATTCAGCAGCGTTTCGCTCAGGCGCTTGCCGGCGCTTCCGGCAAAGTCCTCCGCCCGGCGGATGCGCAGGAACGACGCGCCGTAGATCATGCGCTCGTTTTCAAGCTCTCCGTCCTCGCCGAGGAAAATGCCGATGACGTGCGCGCCCTCGCGCCGGAGCTTTCGCACCTGAAAGCAGGTGTCGCGGATGGCGGCATCGCCGACGTAGACTTCCGGCGCGCCCTCGCGCTTGCGGCCGCTGACCATGTCGTTCGGTAAGCCGTCGCTGAACACGATGATAATTTTGTGCTCCTCGTGCCGCTTCTTGAGGTCGAGTCCCGCCGCGGCCAGCGCGAGGCCGTCGCGGTTATTCGACGTGGCGCGGTATTCCAAAATGCGGCGGTCGGCCTCGCTCTTGTCGTCGTAGTCGCGGAAGCGCCGCAGCACCGTGTAATTGCCGTAAGTGCAGTAGCTCATCACGCGGTGCGGGATGCGGATGCGGCTGAGCGCCGCACTGAAGAGGTAGCTTTGCAGCGCCACCATGCTCTGCCGCACGCTCTGCGAGCCGCTTGCGTCGATCAAAAGCTCCACGACGACGGCGGACGGTTCCTGCCGGACGATCTTTTCAAAAAGCTGCGGATTTTCGCAGCGGCCGACCTTCCAGAGCAGATCGTTTTGCAGCACGCCGTGGTCGGCGCGGTAAACGTCCGGCTCGCTGCGCAGACTGAGCGCATTGCGAAAGGCCTGCTCGATGCTGCGGATGCCCTGACGCGCGGCGTCCTCGTGCTCTTGGAGCATTTTGAGGTTGCCGTCCCGACTGGCGCGCAGCGACTGGGCGCGGGGCTCGCTGCCCTCGTAGGCGTCCGCGCTCAGGCCGTCGGTGAAGAGGAGCTTTCGCTCCTCGTGGATGCCGGTGCAGACAGCGCTTTCGATCTCCTCCATCGCCTGCTCGGTCTGAAAGCTGGGGCCAAAGTTGCGCATCAGATACTCCGGAATGCCGGCGAGCGCGTCGTCCGGCAGGACGACGAGGCCATCGGCCGATGCCTCGCCCGCCTTGTCGTATTGAAGCTCGAGCTCCTCGGTCTGCGTCCACTCAATGTCCCCCGGTTCGGCTGCGCGCTCCCACTCTTCCGTCTCGCGCTCGGGTAAGATGTCCTGATTGTGGTCGGGCGCAAAATAGCGGATGAAAATTTTGCGGTACAAAAGCGCTGCGAGTTCGACGAGCGACTTTGCGTCCGCGCAGCTCTCGCTGCGCGCGGCAAGGTCGTCAAACTCGGCCAGCATGTCTTCAAAACCGCTGAAATTTTTCAAAATGCGGCGGTCGCCCTCCGTCGCCGCGGCGGGAAACTGCTTCGTCAGATCGTAAATGTACATCCAGCCGCGCGAGCTGCGCCGGTAGCGCAGGAGATCGCCACGCAAAATCTCGCCCGCCGCCTGCTCCGCCATCACGGCGACGCCCGGGCGCTCGCCCATCAGCTTTGCCCTCGCGGCGCGCTCGACGCACAGGTGCGCGATGGGCAGCAGCACGTTCATATCGTAGGCCGCGTAGCGGTGCCGCCGCAGCCACAGATTCAAGTCATCGAGCCCGAAAAACTTGTCCGCCCCGCCGAGGACGACGCCCTCGTACACCTCCACCATGCCGCCCGCGCGCTCAAAGGGTTCGCTCATCTTCTGCACATACTCGGGATAGGTCCGCTTGCGGTGATCTTCTGAAACGGTCAAAAAGAAGGCTCTCTTCTCTGCCGATGCTCATCTCTTCAGGCAAAGCGCGTCAGCGCCACATCGCGCACGAGCGCATACTCGTACTCATCGAAGCACTTATTCGTGATGCTTACGGCAATGGCGTCCTTCGGCGCCATGCCGTCGGTCATCAGGCGCAGCCCCGCGATCATGCCGCGCATATCGACGGAGTTCGTCGAGATCTCGCCGTTCACAGCCTTGGCGTTCAGATCAAGGAACAGCCCCGTGCAGCGCTTGATGTTCTCGTCCGACGCCTCCGGTACGTTTGCGCGCAGCAGCTCGCAGAGCTGCGCTTCCTCGAGCGTCGGCATGCGGATGACCGTAAAGCGCGAGACGAGCGCTTCGTTCAGCTCGCGCGTACCGGCGTAACCGTAGTTCATTGTGGCGATGAAGCGCGCGGCGGGGTGGATAGGGATACACTCATAGCCCGGCACGTCGATGAGGCGGCGGTAGTCGAGCGCGGAGTGCAGCACGGCCACAGCGTCGTTTTTCGCCATGTTGATCTCATCCAAGATGCAGAAGCCGCCGTACTGCGCGGCGAGCGCGACAGGGCCGCGGCGCAGCCGCACTTCGCCGCCGGTGAAGGTGTCGGTGCCGATCAGCGTGCTGCTGTCGGTGTTCACGTGGAACGACACAGTGTAGACCGGACGGCGGAACAACCACGCGAGGTTGTCCGCCAAGATATTTTTGCCCGTGGCCTTGCCGCCGGAGAGCAGAACGTTCTCCCCCTGCAGAAGCGCGGCGACGGCCAGCTCCATGATCTCATCGCCGATGAATTTGACGGGCGGCTCGGCGATGCGGCTGCGCACCGCCTCGTCCGCGACGTATTGCTTTTTGAATTGCTCCAGTCGGAGCGATAGATCCTGTCTCATGTCTTTGATAATTCCCTTCTGTGTGCGGAAACGACTCCCGCGCGATGCGCTCTTTTCAGCGCTTTTCCATGCAGAGCATTATAGTATTCACGCGGAGCCTTGTCAATTTGTGCCGCCGTTGCGCGCGGGAAAAACCTGTGGTAAAATGAATGCAGAAAACTCCATTTTCAAAAAGGGGGCCGTATTATGCTGACGATCTTCAACCGCAAGGAACTCATCACCACGATGGACATGCAGCGCCAGGCCAATATCCGCAGCATCCTGTCCGCCAACGGCATTGCCTACACGGTCAGAACCGAGAATTTGCAGGGCTCTTCCGCGCTCGGCGGCCGCAGCCGCGGGCGCAACGGCAGCTTTGGCGTTGACCCGAACTATTCGTATGAATATCATATCTACGTTCACAAAAACGACTATGAAAATGCTCTGAGACTGATTCGGTAACGTCCCTGAGCCCTAGAACGATAAAAGGCATTCCGCGCGATCGCGCGGAATGCCTTTTCTTTTTGTTTTACAGCGCAGTCCCCTTTTTCGGCACGAAAAAGGACTTCATATCCGCCCTTTCAAGCTCGAGTAGCTTGATCTTTTTGTCGACGCCGCCCGCGTAGCCAGTCAGGCTGCCGCTTGCGCCCACCACGCGGTGGCACGGGATCATCAGCGAAATCGGGTTATGCCCCACCGCGCCGCCGACGGCCTGCGCAGACATGTGCGTTAGGCCCTGCTTCTCCGCCAGCTTTCGCGCAAGCGTGCCGTAGGTCGTTGTTTCGCCGTAGGGAATTTCCAGCAGCAGCGCCCATACTGCCTGCTGGAATGCCGAACCCACAGGGTGGAGCGGCGGCGTGAAGTCCGGCTCGCGGCCCGAAAAGTAGATATCGAGCCAGCGCTTGGCCTCGCACAAAACAGGCGTCTCGCTCTCGGCATACTCTTTTGGCAGCGTGCGGGCAAAATATTTCTGCCCGTCGAACCACAGGCCCGTCAAGCCCTCTTCGTCCGCCGCAAGCAGGATGCCGCCGAGCGGCGAATCATAATGCTGGGTGTAAGTCATCGTCCTCGCCTCATTTCTTCTCTTTCGGCACGTAATCGTGCAGCTCGGGGATCGCACCGCCGGACACCGCCCAGAGGTACAGGCTCGCCACGCTGCCATAGGGCGAAAAGCGGCGGCGGTACTTTTCAAAGAGCCCTCGGTCGATCTTTCGGTGGTGGTACACCATGCGCAGCCCCCGCTGGATGGCAAGGTCGTCGCAGCTCAACACGTCCTGCCGCTGCATGCAGAAGAGCAGGATCATCTCCGCCGTCCACACGCCGATGCCCTTGAGGGACGAAAGCTCCCGGATAGCCTCCTCGTCGCTTTTTTGCCAGATACCTTCTAAATCGAATGCGCCGGTGTGGACCTTTTCGGCAAAATCCGTGATGTACTCCGCCTTTCTGAACGTCATGCCGAGCGACTGGAGCTTGGAAACACCCGCGGCGAGGACCGTCTCGGCGTTGACCTCGCCGAGTGCCGACAGCATCCGCTGCCAGATCGTCTCCTGTGCCTTGGTCGAGATCTGCTGGCCGACGATGTGGTGCACGACGGCGGAAAAGAGGTCAGTATCCACTTTTCTCTCGACATGGCCGATGCGGTCGATGACCTCGGCCATGCGCTTATCCTTCTTTTTAAGATAGTCGGTCTCCTCTTCCCCGTAGGCAAAATACATTGAGCTTCCTCCCCGCCGCGTCATCTAAAACGTATGTTCTATATATTATATGGTGCCATTTTCTTTCTGTCAAGCGTGCAAGCTTTTGTAACGGACTATCAAAAAAATTTTCGAAACCCTCTTGACTGAAAGTGTACTTTAAGTTGTAGAGTATCAGTGAACTTTAAGAACAACAAGTTTTTTCAGGAGAAATGTCTCATGAACAAGCCTTATATCGTATGCCACATGATGACCTCGGTCGACGGACGTATCGACTGCGCCATGACCGAGCACCTACCCGGCGTGCAGGAATATTACGACACGCTCGACGCGCTGGACGCGCCCACACGTATCAGCGGCCGCGTGACCGCGGAGCTCGAAATGGCGCTGCCCGGAAAGTTTGAGGCCAAGACCGCCGAAGCACTTGGCAAGGGGGCCTTTTCCAAGGCCGCCGACGCCGAGGGCTACGAGATCGTCGTTGACACCCACGGCACGCTCCTCTGGGGTGAGAGCGCCGAAGACGAGCGTCCGCTGCTCATCCTGACGAACGAGCAGGTCAGCAAGGAGTACCTTGCGTATCTCAACGGCAAGCACATCTCGTGGATCGCCTGTGGCAAGGAACACGTCGACTTGAAGCGCGCGTGCGAAATTCTCGCCGCGGAGTTTGACGTCAAGAGAGCCGCCGCGGTCGGCGGCGGACACATCAACGCAGGCTTCCTCGCCGCGGGGCTACTCGACGAGGTCAGCATTCTGATCGGCGCCGGCATCGACGGCCGCGGCGGCATGCAGAGCGTGTTCGACGGCCTGCCGATGGAGCGCGGCGTCACGCCGCTCAAGCTCACGAGCGTGCAGCAGTACGGCAGCGGCGCGGTCTGGCTGCGCTACAATGTGGAAAAGTAAAGCAGAGGAGGCTTTTTAACATGAAGTACGAAAATAAAGAAGCATTTGAACAGGTCAACATGTTCGGCACCGGCACGCCGAACACCGCTTACGCCAAGTTTTTCATCGGCGATTCGTTCTTAAATCCTCTGACTGACCCGAAAGGCAGCCTCTTCGCCGCGAACGTGACCTTCGAGCCCGCCTGCCGCAACAACTGGCACATCCATCACGCGACTTCCGGCGGCGGACAGCTCCTTCTCTGCACCGCGGGCGAGGGCTGGTATCAGGAAGAGGGCAAGGACGCCGTCAGCCTGCACGAGGGCAGCGTCATCATGATCCCCGCGAACGTGAAGCACTGGCATGGCGCGAAAAAGGACAGCTGGTTCAGCCACATCGCCGTTGAAGTCCCCGGCAAAAACTGCCGGAACGAGTGGTGCGAGCCGGTCTCGGACGAAGAGTACAATAAGCTGTAATCGGAGGCAATTTCCATGATCTTAAACGAAACTTATACGCTCGAAAACGGCCTGAGCATTCCCAAGCTCGGCCTTGGCACCTGGTTCATCGACGACGATCAGGCCGCCGAGGCCGTCCGCACCGCCGTGAAGCTCGGCTACCGCCTCATCGATACCGCGCAGGCCTACGGCAACGAGCGCGGCGTGGGCGAGGGCGTGCGCACCTGCGGCGTTCCGCGCGAGGAGCTTTTTGTCGCCAGCAAGGTGGCCGCGGAGCTCAAGACCTATGACGAGGCCAAAAAGTCCATCGACGAAACGCTCGAGAAGATGGGCCTTGACTACCTTGACCAGATGATCATCCACTCTCCCCAGCCGTGGAACCAGTTTCGCGTCGAAAAGCGCTATTCTGAAGAAAATAAAGCCGTCTGGCGCGCGCTCGAGGATGCGCAAAGCGAGGGCAAGGTCAGAGTCATCGGCGTGTCGAACTTTCTGCGCGACGACCTTGAAAATCTGCTCTCCGACTGCCGCGTAAAGCCGATGGTCAACCAGATCCTGCTGCACATCAGCAACACCGACCTCGCGCTGCTCGACTACTGCCGCGAGCAGGGCATCCAGGTGGAGGCCTACTCCCCCATCGCCCATGGCGAGGCGCTCAAGAACCCCGCCATCGCGGAGATGGCGAAAAAGTACGGCATCAACGCCGCGCAGCTGTGCATCCGCTATGTCATCGAGCTCGGCGCGGTCGCGCTGCCGAAGACGGCCAACCCCGACCACATGGCGAGCAACGCCGCCGTGGACTTCACCATCTCGAGTGAGGACATGGAGACGCTCAAGCACACGGACCGCATCGCCGACTACGGCGAGTTCAACATCTTCCCCGTCTTCAGCGGCAAGCCGCTCGCGTAACGAACGCAAAAGGAAAAGGAGAGAACGCAGCAGCGTCCTCTCCTTTTTTACAAAAGCATGCAGAAACCAATCTGCATACAGATCCATCTTTCAAAAAGTCTCTTATTTCTTCTCTTCCTCGCGCACAAACATCATCAAAAAGCTGACTGCGAGCAGCAGACAGGACACCCAGATGCCCTTTTCGGCAAAGCGCGCCGTCAGGACGCTGCCAAGCCCCGCGCCGACGGCAAAAATACCGATGACGCCAAAATACGTCAGTGCCTTTTTCAGCACCTCGCGGTCGTGCGTGTGGAAGTAGGCGCACAGCGCCTCGGTGCCGCTGCGCATGTTGCCGATGCACATCGTGCTCGCGTAGGCGTGGCCGCGCACCTTGCGGAAGGTCTGCACCTGCATCGCGCAGACGAACGAGACGAGCGCGTTTGCAAAGGTGTTGACCTCCTGCGGCAGGAAGCCGACAAAAAACAGCAGCACGATCTCGGCCAGAATGATGAGCTGGCGCCAGTGCACCTTTTCCATGCACTTATAGCGGCGGTGGACGCATTCCGCCACAAAAATGCCCGCCATAAACGAGATCACCGGCACAAAATAGCGGAAAACGCCTGCCCAGTCTCCCGCAAAAAGGATGCGTGCTCATCAGCACGATATTGCCCGTCTGCGCGTTGGCAAACACTTTGTCGCGGCAGCAATAGGTATAGGCGTCCTGCAATCCGCCGGATAAAATGATAAACGCGGACATCAGGAACGAATCGGACATCTGCCCGTGCGGTCGATCAAGCTGCATGGTTACATTTTGGCTCCTGTTCGTTAAAATTCCGCCATGATTATACGGCGGTGGCCGCGCTTCGTCAAGTGGCTTTTGCGCGCAAGCCTCTTTGGTTTCACGAGGCGCAGCGTGTTCTTCCTGCTCGCAAAGTGCGTCAGCATCACGAGGAACGACACTGCCGACCCCAGCGCCGTGGCAAGACCCGCGCCGTAAACGCCCATATCGCATGGGAAGACGAAGAACCAGTCGCCGAACACATTGAAGATGCCGCCCGACAGCACACCAAGCGTCGCAAGTGCGGGCGCGCCGTCGTTGCGCAGAAATGCCGCAAGCATCTGATTGAAGAGGAACAGCGGGAATACAACTTTAACGGGGATCATGTACCGCTGCGCGAGGGCGAGCAGCGTCTCATCCGTGCCGAAAAACATCAGAAGCGGACGCTCGAAGAGGATGAGCCCGACCCACGCGAGCGCCGCCAGAATGACCGAGCCGATGACCGCTGCGGTGAAATACTGGTCGTCCTCGCCGTCGGCGCTCATGCCGCTGCCGCGCTTCGTGCTGAAGATCACGCTGCCGCCGATGCCCATGAGAAGGCCAATGCTGTAAATGACGTTCCACACCGGCGCGACCACAGCCAGCGCCGCCGTGCCATTAGGCCCCTGATACTGCCCCACCATCGCCATGTCGACAATGCCGTAGATGCTGGAGATCAGCGCGCTGCCGAACGCTGCGGACAAGTACTTAAAATAAAGCGAGCCAACCTTTCCGTTCAAAAGATCCATTCTGCGTTTCCTCCTTAATTGCAACAAAAAAGCCGGATAAGGAACAGGCATTTCAGCCTGCGCCTTATCCGGCTGCCGTTTCTTTCAAACAGCGCGCCCTCCGAGCGAGCAAGAGGGACTATGGCACAAGAAAACAGCAATGTCAAGCCGCGGCGATCTCCCGTCTTTTTCCTTTCTGAATTTTCCGTGGACAATTTCTTCCCGATGGGGTAACATCATAGAAAAACGGGAACGGACGCTATTCATGGACAAGTACAGCATCTTAAAGCAATATTACGGCCACAGCGCGTTTCGCGCGGGGCAGGAGGCGCTGATCGACGCGATCCTCTCCGGGCGCGATGCGCTGTGCGTCATGCCGACGGGCGGGGGCAAGTCGCTCTGCTATCAGATCCCCGCGCTGCTCCTGCCGGGCATCACGCTCGTCGTCTCGCCGCTCATCTCGCTGATGAAGGATCAGGTCGCAGCGCTCAAGAGCGCGGGCATCTCCGCGGCGTACATCAACAGCTCACTGACAGGCGAGCAGATCCGCACGGTCTACGCCCGCACGCGCAAGGGTGCCTACAAGCTCATCTACGTCGCGCCCGAGCGGTTGGAAACGAACAGCTTTTTATCGCTGATGCAGGAGATGGACGTGTCGTTTCTCGCTGTGGACGAGGCACACTGCATTTCGCAGTGGGGACAGGACTTCCGCCCGAGTTACCTCGGCATTGCCGATTTCATCAATGCCCTGCCGCGCAGACCCATTGTCGCGGCCTACACCGCGACGGCGACAAAGCAGGTGCAGTCTGATATCCTGCGGCTCTTGCAGCTGCAAAGCCCGTACCGCATCGTGACGGGCTTCGACCGTCCGAACCTCTATTTCGACGTGCGCCGCCCGAAAAACAAGTTTTCCGCCCTCGCCGCACTCATTGACGAGCGAAGAGGCAGAAGCGGCATCGTCTACTGTGCAACGCGCGCGGCGGTCGAGCGCGTGTGCGACAGCCTGTGTGACCGCGGCATCGCCGCCACGCGCTATCACGCGGGCCTCACAGATGAGGAGCGGCAGCAGAATCAGGACGATTTTCAGTTTGACCGCAAGACCGTCATGGTCGCGACGAACGCCTTCGGCATGGGCATCGACAAGTCAAACGTCAGCTTCGTCATCCATTACAACATGCCGAAAAGCCTCGAGGCCTACTATCAGGAGGCGGGCCGCGCCGGACGCGACGGCGAGAATGCCGACTGCGTCCTGCTCTTCGCGCCCGCTGACGTGGAGACCGCGCGCTTCCTCATCGAAAACGGCGGGGCCGACCAGCTCTCGGAGGAGGATGCCGCGCTTGTGCGCAAGCGCGACTATGAGCGCTTACAGGCGATGACGGGGTACTGCAAATCCGTCGACTGTCTGCGCGGGCGGCTGCTTGACTACTTCGGCCAGATACACCCCGCAAACTGCGGGAACTGTTCCAACTGTAAAGCGACCTACCAGACCGAGGACATCACGCTCTCGGCGCAAATGATCTTATCGTGCGTCATGCGCATCCGCGAGCGGCTGGGCTACTACGTCGGCAAAACGCTCGTCATTCAGGTCCTGCGTGGGAGCCGCGACCAGCGGCTTTTGTCGCTCGGCCTTGCGAGCTTGTCGACCTATGGTCTCATGGATAAGACGTCGCCGAGCGTCATCGAGCGGTACATCGAATACCTCGAATCCGCGGGATATCTCGAGGTCGACCAGCGCTATTCGACGCTCCGGCCCACAAAAAAAGCATCCGCCGTGCTCTTTGACGGCGAATGCGTGCTGATGCAGAAGCGGGTGGAGCCGAAGGCGGAGAAAAAGCGCCCGCGCGGCGCGTTTTCGGACGAATTCGAGGAAAACAGCCTTTACGAGGCGCTGCGCGCCCAGCGCGCGGAGCTTGCCAAACGCGAGAGCGTTCCCGCCTACGTCATCTTTTCGAACGCGACGCTCGCCGACATGGCGGAGAAAGCGCCGCGCTCGCTCTCAGAGCTTCTCGAGGTCTCGGGTGTCGGCGAGCGGAAGGCCTCCCGCTACGGAGAGGCCTTCCTGCGCACCATTGAGGAGTATATACAGCAGCAGGGGTAAAGCGGGCTCACTTCAGCACCGTGCCGTCTGCCAGCGTGATGGTATAGCCGTTGAAGTTGATGGTGCCGTTGTTGGTGAGGCTCGTGAGCGTGCAGTTGCCGGTCAGGTTCCAGGTGCAGCCGCTCTCGATCGCGACAATCGCGTTGTCGCTGACGGCGGTGCCGCCCTCGGCATTGTCGACGATGTTGATGGTGCCGGTGAAGGTGCTGCCGTTTTTCATCGTCACCGTGAGATTCGAGATGGTATCGACGATGATATCGCCTGCAAGCGTCTGACCGCCTGCGGCGAATTCGACCTGTGCACCGTTGCTGCCGGCCGTGCCCCAGCCGCGGCTGGCACTGTTGCCGACCACGCGCAGCAGCGCGCCGTCCGCATCATTGTTGACGATATTCACGCCGGAGAGCGTCAGCAGGCAGTGGGTGTTTGTGATGTAGAACATGTCGCCGCTGCTGCCAACGAGGCTGCCGCCGGTCATCGAGAACACGGATGTGCCGACGTCCGCGTCGCCGCTCATGGACTGATAGATCATCACGTTGTGGACGTTTTCCGAAGAGCTCGTACCCTTGGTGTCGCTCATGTTGCCGGTGACATAGCAGTCTTCGAGCGTGATGGAGTTCTTACCCTCGATGACAAGGGCTTCGGAGTTGTTCGCTGTCAGGTTCGCATTCTTCACGGTGATGTCCGCCGTGGAGTAGACCGTGGGGGAGTTGTAGCCGTTCGAGGTGTACGCGCCGCCGCTCACGTTGACCGTGCCGCCGCCGGTGGTCTGGATGCCGCCGGAGTTATCCGCCGTGGTGGTGATGGTGGAATCGGAGATATTCACGGTCGTGCCGCTGCCGTAACTGAACACGCCGTTGCCATTTTGCGCAGAGGACGTGACGGTTGCATTCTTGATGGTCACCGTCGCGCCGTTCATCGCGAGAAGCGCTGCGTTCATGCCGTAAAATTCGCCGTCCTCGGTGTTCGAGGTCACGCCCGCGCTCTTGTCGACGGTGACGCCGTCGAGCGTGACGGCCGCGCCGTCCACGCGCAGGGCGTTTTCGTCATCGCCGGTCGAGGTGTAGCTTCCGCCGCTGTAGGTGCCGTCCTCGCTGATGGTCGTGGCGGCGGTGCCCTGCGTCACCTCGCCGCTGCCGCCAAAGCTCTGGCCGCCGCCCACGGACTCGACCGTGGCGCTCGCCGCGGTGTTGTTGCTGCCGACCTCAACGGTCAGGATATCGCCCTCGGCGAGGTCGCCGAGCTCGATGCTCTCGTCATTTTTTGTAATTTCCGCATTCGCGAAGTCGAGCGTCACACTCTCCTCGCCCGCGGTAAAGCTGCTGCCGCTCTGCGTTTCGCCGTCCGGCTTGTCGGGCGGCGTCTGGCCGGAATCGGAACTGCCAGACACGTCATGGGACGGCATACCGCCCGCACTCAGCTCGCCGAGCTGCATCGTCACGGCAGTGCCGTCAATATCGGTGATCTCGCCGGTGATCGTCTGGTCGGAGTAGTCCGATGTTTTGCTGCCGCACGCGGCGAGCGACAGTGTCAGCGCCGCCGCACAGAAAAGAGAACGAATCTTTTTGCTTTTCATCAAAAATGGCCTCCTTCGTCATTGTGTATCCCAAATGCTTCCGCGGGGCTGTCGTTTTTCGCTTCCCCCTTGGAATGAGGTCATTATTGCCCGCCAACCTAAAAAAACTAAAGGAAAGTTTGAACATTTTGTTTTTCACGAAAACGCAAAAAGCAGTGCCGCCTGAAATCAGGCGGCACTGTTCCTATTGATATGATGTTCCCACCGGCGCGGCGCAAGCGGTTAGTTCGCTCTAACTTGCAGTCTTTTGAAAAGCCGCCGCAGGGCAGCTTTCCAATATATCCTGCTTTCCCGCTTGCCTTCGGGAAGGTGATCGACCTTGCGTATTGTAGCACAGCGATTTTCGCATTGCAAGAGCGGTTTTCAAATTTTTGCGATATTTTCTTTGCTACATACGCTTTCTCGCCCCGTCCGCTGCGACAGACTGTTCCCATTCCGTGTCCCGCGGCACTTGCATCCCGCGGCTTTCGCTGGTATACTATGTCCAGAAGTTAGATGCATTTAACAGAATTGATATTTCACACAGAAAAGACGGTGAACGACATGGAAGCATTTTACGGCATTTTGATCCCATTTCTCGGCACGTCGCTCGGCGCGGCGTGCGTGTTCTTCCTGAAAAAAACGCTCAGCGACGCTGTGCAGCGCTCGCTGACGGGCTTTGCCGCGGGCGTGATGGTCGCGGCCTCGGTCTGGAGCCTGCTGATCCCCGCCATCGAGCAGTCGTCGGCGATGGGGAAACTCTCGTTTCTGCCGGCGTTTCTCGGCTTTTGGGTCGGCATTCTCTTTTTGCTGCTGCTCGACCACGTCGTCCCGCACCTGCACGCCAAGAGCGGGCAGGTCGAGGGGCCGAAGAGCCAACTCCAGCGCACGACGATGATGGTGCTGGCCGTGACGCTGCACAACATCCCGGAGGGCATGGCGGTCGGCGTGGTGTACGCGGGGTATCTGTCCGGGCAGGCGCAGATCACGGCGGCGGGCGCGCTGGCGCTCTCGCTCGGCATTGCCATCCAGAACTTCCCGGAGGGCGCGATCATTTCGCTCCCGCTGCGCGCCGAGGGCATGGGCAAAGCAAGAGCTTTCTGGGGCGGCGTGCTCTCGGGCATCGTCGAGCCCATCGGCGCGGTGCTGACGATACTCGCCGCGTCGCTCATCGTTCCGGCGCTGCCGTATCTGCTGAGCTTTGCGGCGGGCGCGATGCTCTATGTCGTGGTCGAGGAGCTGATCCCCGAGATGTCGCAGGGCGCGCACTCCAACATCGGCACGGTGTTCTTCGCCGTGGGCTTCAGCCTGATGATGGTGCTCGACGTGGCGCTGGGATGAAATACGGCAGGAATGCAAGCAGGAGGCGATACCGAGCGGTACGCCTCCTGCTTTTTATGCTGACGCCAGCCTTGCGCCTATTTTTCCACCCGAATAAGATTGCTCTCATACGGCCGCTTGCCGGAGAGCACTTCGTCGTAAAAATTCTGCTTCCAGTCGATATAGGCGACGCTGTCCTGCAATTCCCGAATGCCTGCGCGCAGTGCCTCCTGCTTCTGCGCCAGCAGGATCTTTCGCTGCGGGATGGTGCGCTCGCCTTGCAGGCAGAGGGCGAGGTAGTCCTTCATCTCCTGAATGCTCATGACGCATTTTTTCAGGCGCGTCAGGCTGCTGATCCACGCGACGTCCCGCTCGTCAAACACGCGGCGGTTGTTTTTGTCGCGCTTGACGTTGGGGACAAGCCCCTCGTTGCAGTAAAATTTTAAGGCCTGATAGGTCATGCCCGTTTCCTTGCAGACCTGCATCATGGTGTAGCGCATGGTAATCCCTCTCTGCTGCGTAAAAATTGTGTTTTTTCCTCAAAAACCTCTTGACCGGTTGTTACAACCGGTATTTATAATCGGCAGTATCAACCGGCAGTAACAATCGGAATAGTAGCACACTGCGGCGAATACCGCAAGAAAAACGGTCAGAGAGGATGCGTTATGATGAATAACTTTATTTTTGAAAACAAGACCAAGGTATATTTCGGCAAAGGCGGCGTGAAAGAGTACCTCGGCGGCCTGCTCGCAAACTTTGGCGAAACCGTCATGCTGGCCTACGGCGGCGGCTCGATCAAGCGCAACGGCGTGTACGATGAGATCATGGGTATCCTGAATGCCGCAGGCAAGCGCATCGTGGAGTTCTCCGGTATCATGTCGAACTCCACTTATGCCAAGGTGCAGGAGGGTGCGAAGCTGGCGCGGGCGTCCGCCATGGCAGAGAACGGCGTGCTGAAGATCGGCAAGGTCACGGATTTTCAGGCGCATCAGATCCAGCATCAGCTGGGCGCGTACACCAACTGCAACCACGGTGCAGGTCTGGCGGTGATCCATCCCGTTCTGTACCGCCATATCTACAAGTCCGGCGCGGCGCGGTTCACCCGCTGGGCGCAGAACGTCTGGGGCATTGCGCCCAAGGGCAGCGACGAGGAGACGGCTGCTGCCGGTATCGACGCGCTGGCCGCGTTCATTAAGGAAATTGGTCTGCCGACCAGCTTTGCAGAGCTTGGCATCCCCGCCGACACCGACTTCCGCGCCGTGGCGGATTCTACCAATGTCACTGCTGGCTGCTGCAAGAAGCTGACCCGTGATGAAATTTGCGAAATTTTGCAGGAATGCCTGTGAGTATCCGCGCTTTTCGCAGCAAAACAAAGCATTCTTTGCGCTGTGCTCCACTTTTGGCTTTTCTGCCTCTTGCATTTGGCTCAAAGCGTGATATCATAGGCCAGACAAATTGCGGAAAGGGGCGGTAGAGTTGAAAGCTGCATCGCAGAAAAGATCATTGGATATGCTCCACGGGACGCTCTGGGATAAGATCCCGCGCTTTGCCGTTCCGGTGGCGGCCACGGCGATTTTGAGCCAGCTGTTCAACGCCGCGGACATCGCCGTCATCGGCAACTTTACCGGCGAGCTCCGCACTGTGGCGGTCGCGGCCGTCGGCACAAACAGCTCGATCATCAGCCTGATCGTCAACCTGTTCATCGGCATCGCGCTGGGCGCGAACGTGACGATCGCGCACGCCATCGGCGAAAAGAACGACACGATGGTGCACCACGCGGTGCACACCTCCATCGTCGTGGCGGTGCTGGGCGGTTTGATCGCGGCGGTCATCGGTGAGCTGTTCGCCGTTCCGCTGCTGAATCAGCTGAATGTGCCGGACGATGTGTTCCCGCTGGCGCTGCTATACCTGCGCATCTATCTTGCGGGCCTGCCGGTGATCCTGCTCTACAACTTTGAGGCGGCGGTCTTCCGCAGCGTGGGCGAGACGAAAATTCCGCTGATCGCGCTGACGGCCTCCGGCGTTCTGAACGTGATCCTGAACCTCTTTTTCGTGGCCGTGCTCCACATGAGCGTGGACGGTGTCGCGATCGCAACGGTGCTGTCGAACGCGGTCAGCGCGGCGATCTTGTGGGTCTTCCTGCTCAAAACGGACAAGGTCATCCGCCTTGAGCCGAAAAAGCTGCGCATCGACGGGCTGTGCCTCAAGCAAATTCTGCGCATCGGCGTTCCTGCGGGTGTGCAGAGCGCGATGTTCTCCATCGCGAATATCGTCATTCAGGGCGCGATCAACAGCCTCGGCACGGTCGTCATGGCGGCGTCGAGCGCGGCCTACAACATTGAGGTCATCACCTACGATATCCTCAACTCCTTCTCGCAGGCCTGCACGACATTCGTCGGACAGAACTTCGGCGCGGGCGAGATCAAGCGCTGCAAGAAAACGCTGCTGCTGTGTCTTCTCGAGGGCATCATCAGCCTCGGCGTCGCCATCGCTCTGATCCTCTTTTTCGGAAAGTCGCTGCTCACCATCTTCAACGGCGACCCGCAGGTGGTAGAGACGGGCTATATTCGCCTCATGCTGATCATGCCGTCGCACCTGTTCAGCCTTTGCTACGAGGTGCTTTCCGGCTACCTGCGCGGCTTTGAAATTTCACTGCCGCCCGCCGTTTTGACGATGCTGGGCGTCTGCGGCGTCCGCCTGAGCTGGCTGCGCTGGGTCTTCCCGCAGTACAAGACGTTTATGAACATCATGCTGGTCTTCCCCATCAGCCTTGCGACCACGGCGCTTCTAATGCTGGCAGCGGTGCTATACTTCCGCCCCTCGCGCCGCTATGCGCATCTGCAAAAGAGTGATGGCGCGGCTTCGGCAAAAAAATCGAAGGATAAGACCATTCCCAAAATCGACAAAGCAGCGCGCTTGCCTTTTAGGCAAGCGCCCTGCTTTACTTTTTTTGATGGGGCAGCCGTTTCTAAATCGCGGATGGGAAATCTTCACATCAGCTCGCGCGTGAAATCAAGCACGCACTCGCGCAGACGCAGAATTTCCTCTGGCGTGTTCTTGCTCAGGTGCATACCGATGCCGAGCTCCCGTCCCGTTTTCGGGCTGACCGGCAGCGTCTTTACGCCGTGCGTCCGCCCGCGCATCATGATCTCCGTCATCATTGTGATGCCAAGGCCCTTGCTGACCATGCGGATCACCGTTTCATCGTCCACATGGCAGGGGCGGATCTTCGGCCTCACCTTTTTGGGACTCAGCGCAGCGTTCACGTCAATGTCGAACCGCCCGTAGGGCATCAGGAATTCTTTTCCGTCGAATTCCTCGATGGGGAAGGTCTCTTCGCTGCCGGTGGGATAGTCCTCCGGCAGGATGGCGTACATCGCGTCGTAGTAGAGCGGTGTCCAGTCGCAGTTGATGTGGCTCTGCCGCGCGGCAAAGATGACGTCCGTGCGCCCCTCCTCGAGCAGTTCAAAGGGTTCGAGCTCGTGGTCCACCATGCGAAGATCCACGTCGGTCTCCGGACACACGCGGCGGAAGCGGTACAGAATTTCCGGCATCCAGTGCATGGCAAGGCTCGCATAAGCGGCGATTCGGATCGTCGCCGTCCGCTTTTGCGTGATGGTCTCGATCTGGTTTTCGAGCTTCGCCGTCGCGCTGAGGTATTCGCGGATCGCGGGCAGCAGCGCCTCCCCGTCCTCTGTCAGCGAAATGCCGCTGTGGTCGCGCCGGATGAGCGTCATGCCGATCTCGCGCTCCAGACCGTTGATGAGGTGCGTCAGCCCCGACTGTGTGTAGCCCACGACCTCAGACGCTTTGGAAAAGCTGCCGAGGTTGACGGCGGTCATCAGAATTTCAAATTTTTTGCTGTCCATATCCCCACTCCTATAAAGGGTATTTTGATTTGTAATATGCCTATTATAACCGAGCGTTTCTCTTTTTCAAGTGCAGGGTGTAATATTTTCAACACAAAGGAGTTGATTATCCCATGACTACTAAAAAATTGACCTTCCGGCAGAAGATTCTCGTCGCCGGAACGCTGTTTGGAATGTTCTTCGGCGCGGGCAACCTGATCTTCCCCGTACATCTCGGCCAGATGGCCGGCCGCAACGCGGTCGTCGCCATGATCGGCTTTATCATCACGGCGGTTGGCATCCCCATCTTCGGCGTCGCCGCCATCGGCATCACGCATTCCGACGGCCTGCAGACGCTCTCGAGCAAGGTCGGCAAGGGCTACGGCATTTTCTTTACCTGCCTTCTGTACCTGACCATCGGCCCGCTCTTCGCCATCCCGAGATGCGCCACCGTTTCCTTCACGACCGGCATCACTCCCCTGCTGGGCGCGGATTCGCCGGAGCGGCTGTATCTGCTCCTCTTTTCGGCGGTGTTCTTCGCCTTCGTGCTCTTCTTCTCTCTGCGTCCCGGTAAGATCACCGTCTGGATCGGCAAGATCATCAATCCGCTCTTCCTGTTCTTCTTCGCAGTGCTGATCATCGCGGCGCTGCTCTCCCCCGGCGCAGCGATCTCCTCGGTCGAGCCGACGGAGGCCTATCAGAACGGTTCCTTCTTTCCCGCGCTCATTGAGGGCTACGGCACGATGGACGCCATCGCCGGTCTCGCCTTCGGCATCGTGGTCATCGACGTCATTCGCCGCATGGGTGTCAACAACGACGACATCATCGCCGAGGACGTGCTCTCCTCCGGTCTTCTTGCCGGTGCGCTGATGGCGCTGATCTATGTGGTGTCCATTCTGGTCGGCGCGCAGTCGAGAGGGCTCTTCGAGCTGTCCGAAAACGGCGGCATCGCCCTCACGCAGATCGCCGGACATTACCTCGGCGGCGTGGGCCAGTTTATTCTCGCCTTCACCATCACCTTTGCCTGCCTCAAGACCTCCATCGGCCTTGTCACGGCCTGCTCGGAAACGTTTGTCAAGATGACGAACGGCAAAATTTCCTACCGCACCTGGGCGATCCTCTTCACGGTGTTTTCCTTTGCCGTGTCCAACATCGGCCTCAGCGCCATCATCGAATACTCCGTCCCGATGCTCATGCTCATCTATCCCCCGGCCATTGCGCTTATCCTGCTGGCCTTTATCGGCAAGTTCTTCGCTCATGACCGTGCCGTGTATGTCGCAACGATGATCGGTACATGGGCAGCCGCTATTTTCGACTGCATGAAGACGCTGCCCGCGTCGGTGCAGACTTCGCTCCGCCTCGATGTGCCTATCGCCTTTGCGGAAAAATATCTGCCGTTGTTCGACAAGAACCTCGGCTGGCTCCTGCCTGCACTCGTCGGCTTTGCGATCGGCATGGTCATCCGCTCGAGCCGGAAGGGCGCGCTCGTCCCCCATGCCTGACGAACCAAATTAAAGTAAAAACGCACCGCATGGCAGAGTTATTTCTGCCGTGCGGTGTCATTTTTTCAGCGGCTCCGAAAACGGAGAGTTAGCATGCTGCCGAGGTTCACCAGCAAAATCGTCGCGGCCCATGAAAGAGGGAACGCATGGTACAGCATCGGGAGCGTTGGATGCGCACAGCATGGGAGATAGATTATGTGCAGTCCTCCATCAAAGATGCTCGCCGATCTGGAGCAAAAATGGGGCATGACGCTGCTGGAGCGCAGTAAAAGCGGCGTCTGCCTGACCTCCGCTGGGGAGCCGGTCAGGCCGTTTTTGCTGCTGGAGCACAGCGGAAAAGCCGAGGTCTCCGACTTGCTGGAGCGCGCTCATGTGCAGTTGGACATCCACTTCACCGCCTGGGAGGATTTTGCCATCACGGCGATGGTGGAAAGGGGCCTCGGCGTCAGCATCCTGCCAGGCCTGATCTTGCAGCGCATCCCGTACAAAATCGAAATCCGCTCCTGCAGCAGCCCTATTACCACCCAATCGGCCTTGCTATGAAGAAGCAGGCCCACCCGACACCCGCCGTGCAGAAGTTCATCGAAAAATAGAGCGGTGGTATCAGGAAGATAACTGCCGCAGCAAAAATGAATTCATCGAAAAGGCGGTGAACTGCTACGCGGATATGCTCGCCGCAGGCGAAAGCACCACGCTGCCCCGTGCGGTGCAGTCTGCCATCGACGCGCGGTTGAAGCTCTTCGAGGATCGCATCGCGTCACTGCTCTACAAGCAGGCGGTGGAGATGGACATGGCAATGTCCATCCTCCTGCAAAGTCTCAATGTGAGCGAGGAAGTGCTGCGGCAGGAACGGGCCAAAAGCATCGCCGCCGTCAAGCGCACCAACGGTCAGCTGCGGCTGGAACAAATTACGGCGGACATACCTATGCAGGAATGTTCATGGATCGAATTGACCATGGCGAGCAGCGTCCGCCGTCGGTCATACTGGCGGCCACACGACTGCTCTACCACATGGGCAATATATTCCGGGACAACGCCCCGGCTCCCGCTGCCAACGGCGTTCAAATCGACCGCAAGCGGTTGGCTCAGTTGCGGCAAAAGCGCGTCACCCTCGGCCACAAGCCGGACGATCACGAGTTGGAGCAGCAACAAGGATTTTCAATGAAATTTCATTGATTCCACAGGTTGAAAGACCGCACAAAGTGTGTATATCTTGAACTGTTGAAATTAATAAGGATTTTTCCCAAAGATGCTGGCAATAAAGGCTCATCCGTTCAGGAATGACATGGCAGCCAAAAGAATCGTCAAGAAGGCAAAGCTGATCCCAGAAAAAAGAAAAAGGAACTGTTTTCCACCATTAGGAACGCGGCGCGTATATTCCCGAAACGTAATAAGGCTTGCCAGAGAAGCTACCAGCGTCCCCGCACCGCCCACATTGACGCCAACCAGAAGAGCACGGGCATCCTGCGTGAAGCGGCTGAGCAGAATGGCGGCAGGGACATTGCTGATGATCTGGCAGGTAAGCGCGGAGACCAGCATAGTTCCGTGGGACAAAAGGCGGGCGAACAGCACCCGAACAGCTTCCATCCGGGCAAGATTGCCGGAAAAGGTGAAAAAAGCGGCGAAAGTGGCCAACAATCCCCAATCTACAGTTTTCAGCGCATGCCGGTCCAACAGCCAGAGCGCCAGAACAATGACAGTCAAGCCAAGAATGTAGGGTACCAGCCGCAGCACCATGGCAACGGCTAAACAGAATAGTCCACCATAGATAACGGCTCGGCATGAGTCTACCGTGACCTGTGCTTCCGGCACGGAAAGCTGTTCTTTTGGAAACACTAAGCAACACAGGAGAATGAGAACAGTAGACAGGATGAATGGCGGCAGCATTGCCGAAAAGAACGTTTTCGTAGAAAGACCGTAATAGCTGAAAAGATAGAGGTTCTGCGGATTGCCGAAAGGTGTGATCATCCCACAGAGGTTGGCGGCACAGTTTTGCAGAATGAACAGGAGCGCCGTGTGCTTTTCCTGTCCAGTGGAGGAAAGAACAAACCAGCCCAGCGGCAGAAAAGTCAACAAGGCGGTATCATTGGTCAGGAGCATAGAGCCGAACATGGTGATAACCACCAGCGCCGTACACACGCCCCGGACAGTGGAAAAGGTGTGTACCATCCGCTGGGAAAGAGCGGAAAAGATATGCAGATCCCGCAAAGCACCCACCACTGCCAGCACACAAAATAGGCAAGCAAGCGTCTTGAGGTCATAATAACCTAAGTAGTCCCTATCAGGCGGAACAAAAAATGCCGTTACAACTGCGGCCAGTAATGAAATGACCAGCATGGCATTGGCGCGGCACCAAGATTTGACCTTACTCATAAAAAGCCCCTTTGCGTGAAAAATGTAGAATTCTGTATGGACACTTCTGCGAAGAAGATAACACATTTTCAAATGATTTACAATGGCACTCCGTTGACCTAACAAACGCTAAAGGCAGTTCAAAACTTGTGTACATTTTGCGCTGCTGGAATCAATAAAAGCATTTTTAAAAATATTTCGATTTCTTTGGAAGAATCAGTAGCTTTCCGGCTGCAAGGTGTGATATGTGTTGTGGCTACCAAAGAAAGGAGCGATGCTCATGGCAAAGAAACGCGCCAACGGCGAGGGCAACATCCGCAAGCGGTCTGATGGACGCTGGGAGGGTCGCTACACCGCAGGCTATCATCCCGAGACCGGAAAGCGGATCATCAAAAACGTGCTGGGTAAGACGCAGGCGGAATGCAAGGCGAAGCTAAAGAAAGCCATTGAGGAGAGCCAGTCATTGGACGTCGGCCGCGCCGATGAATACACGGTTGCCGCTTGGCTGCGGACGTGGTTTGAATTGTATGCCAAACCGCACATTCGCCCATCCACCATGAACTACTACCACCGAAACATTGAACAGCATATCATCCCTGCTATCGGGGATATCCCTCTGAATAAGCTCACCACCCGTGACCTGCAAAAGCTCTACAACGATTTACAAAGCAATGGCAGGTTGCGAAAAGTACAAAAAAAGGAAAAACCCGGACTGAGCAATTCCACTGTGCGCGGCATCCACATGATGCTGCACAATGCCCTTGACCGGGCGGTGAAAGAAAAACTCATTCTCACCAATCCCACGGAGAATTGCATCATCCCCAAAATTGAAAAACAAGAGATGAAAATCCTTCACCCAGACCACATCAGCTCGTATCTGAACGCCGCCGAGCGGCGTAATGCCCTGCCGATGTTCTATCTGGAACTGGTCAGCGGACTGAGAAAGGGCGAGCTGGTCGCGCTCCAATGGAGCGACCTCGACGAAGCCAACTGCACCATCTCCGTCAGTAAGCAGGCCAGCTGGGACACAGAGCACCAGCTCATTCTAAGCCGCCCCAAAACCGGCAACTCTATCCGCGAGGTGTCCATCCCGCAGGATGCCGTGGAGCTGCTGAAGCAGGAGCACGCCAAACACCCCGACAATCCGTGGATGTTCCCGTCCGGCAGAACAGGAGAAATGTATCACCCCGACTCGGTGGTAACACTCCACAAGCGGATACTCAAGGACGCGGGGCTGGAGCATATCAGGTTCCACGACCTGAGACATACATTCGCGACCTTGGCACTGCAAAACGGTGTGGATGTGAAAACAGTATCCTCGATGCTAGGTCACTACGACGCGGGCTTCACCCTCCGCACCTACACCCACGCCACACGGCAGATGCAGCAAAAGGCCGCGGAGAAAATGGGCAGTTTCATGGCGCAGGTCATGTAAGCAGAAAAAGCAAAAATACCGGAGAGAAGGCAAAAGCTTCCTCTCCGGTACTCTTTGGATCTATCGGGATAATTCCGCGTGTGGGTCACGGTGTGGGTCAGGCAGTTGACCCACATTTTGACCCACACCTTTTTCAGCGTTTTTGCAACAAAAAGCATCGAAAACCGAAGTTTTCGATGCTTTTTGGAGCTGGTGGTGTGACTCGAACACATGACCTGCTGATTACGAAGTGTATCCGGGTGCTCCGTCTGACGGTTTTCAGGGATTTTGGAGCCTTTCCGCTCGGTATATTGCGGGAGGTACGTCCTATCCTCTCCACTGTTTTTGTCCGCTCGTTTCCCCGTGTGGGTCTCGGTGTGGGTCAAACAGACACCTCTGCGTCAAAGAAACCACGGATGGGCTTCGCCGTCATATTCCGTTTGGCCGTTTCTCTCTCATAATTGATTCGGGTGATTTCCTCAATGAAAGCCTTCTGCTTCTCGCTGGCTTTCGACCACGACACGCCGAATTTCCGGCACATCGCAAAAAAGATACGATAAACAAACGGTCGAAACTGCACCGCCCTCACCTCTTAAGTAGCATACCACAGTCTCTGCAAAAAATAAAGTGGCAAATTGAAGCTGCCGCAGTCACGCTTTTTGTTCTAAAAACGCACCGCTGTAATCAAAAAGCTGCCGCAGCCTTTCTTCTGCATTTTCAATCGTCTTTAGCTGTTTTTCTCGATTTTAATTCATTCTCTAACATCTTGAGACTTGAGTTTCCCATGTGTTCTACACATGCCTGTGGCATTTTATGTGGTCAAAGGCAAAGCCTCGCCAGAGTTGCTTCGGTGATGGCTTTGTAGCGTCCTTGATGCCCAAATCCTTCGCCCGATGAAATAACAGAAAACCCACGCCGGGGTCGCCCCACGACGCGGGATGCTATCATCAAAGTGGAAGGCCGCCACTGCCGACCTGCGAAATCGCATTTTGCAAGACAGAATCATACTGCTGTTGTGACAACTAAGACCGTGTATTATTATTCTTGCTTTTTCCGGCGGTATCCTGTAAAATGACATCATCAAGGGAGAGGAGAGCAGACATTTTTGAAAGAGCGCTTCCATTGATCAAATTGGAACGCCGTTTGCTCGAAAAACCCTGTAGACCAACTATAAAAAGGAGGGTATTTCAGTATGTACAAGGTAGATCTCAACAGCGACCTCGGCGAGAGCTTCGGCGCGTATACCATCGGGCTCGACAACGAGGTCATCGCGCATGTTTCCTCTGTCAATGTGGCCTGTGGCTATCACGCAGGAGATCCGTTGGTGATGGAAAAGACCGTTGCCGCAGCCAAGGCGGCAGGCGTCGCCGTCGGCGCACACCCGGGCTTCCCCGATCTGATGGGCTTTGGCCGCAGGAACATGGTCGTCTCGCCCAAGGAGGTCAAGGCGTATGTCAAGTATCAGCTCGGCGCGCTGATGGCCTTCGCTGCGGCAGAGGGTATCAGGCTCCAGCACTGCAAGCCCCACGGCGCTCTCTACAACATGGCTGGTAAAGACATGGATCTGGCGCTTGCCATCGCCGAGGCGATTGCCGAGGTAGACAAGAACATTATCCTGCTTGGCCTTGCCAACAGCAAGATGATTGATGCAGGCAAGCAGTTGGGCTTGCGCGTCGCAAACGAGGTCTTTGCCGACCGCGCCTATCAGGCCGACGGCTCGCTTGTGCCGCGCAAGCTGCCCGGCGCCGTCATCCACGATAAGGACGAGGCCATCGCGCGCACCGTCCGCATGGTCACCGAGGGCAAGGTCACGGCCATCACCGGCGAGGAGGTCGAAATCGCGGCTCACTCCATCTGTGTCCACGGTGACAACCCTTCGGCCGTCGAATTCGTTAAAAATATCCGCACGCAGCTCACCGCCCGTGGCGTGGAGATTGCCCCCATCCGCGAGATCGTATAAAAAGAGCCTCGTTTCCAGCTGTTCCGTTCCGCAAAGACCAACGCCCCAAATCTGCCGCACTGCGGCAATATTTCAGGAGGATGATCATGAGTAACGAAACCACCCAGAAGCGCTCACTGTCCGTCAGCCTTGGCGCGGCCTTTCTGATGGCGACATCCGCCATCGGCCCCGGCTTTCTGACCCAGACCTCGCAATTCACCGCAAAGTATCTCTCTTCTTTCGCTTTCGTCATCGTCTGCGTCATCATCATGGATATGATCGCGCAGACCAACGTATGGTCCATCGTCGGCGTTTCCGGCCTGCGCGGTCAGGAGATTGCCAATAAGGTCCTTCCCGGCCTCGGGTATCTTCTTGTCGTGCTTGTTGTGCTCGGCGGTCTTGCGTTCAATATCGGCAATGTTGGCGGCGTGTCACTCGGCTTCAATGCCATGATCGGCATTCCCGAAAAGGCCGGTGTCATCATCGGCGGCGTGCTTGCTATCTGCATTTTCCTTTCCAAGAAGGCAAACGACATCGTCGGCAAGGTCGCCCAGATCCTCGGCGGCATCATTATCGTCGTCATGCTGGTCGTGGCTTTTATGGCCAAGCCCCCCGTCGGCGATGCGGTCGTCCATATCTTTACCCCTGAGAATCCCAAGGAACTCATTCCCGTCATGGTCACGCTGCTCGGCGGCTCCTGCGGCGGTTACATCACCTTCTCCGGCGCACACAAGCTGCTCGATGCGGGGTGGGGCGGCAAGCCGGAGGAAGTCAAGCACTTCCGCAAGTCCGTCCTGACCGGCATCTGTGTCTCGGGCAGCGTTCGTATCCTGCTGTTCCTGTGCGTGCTCGGTGTCTGCACGGCCGGTACGGTCGTTGTGGCTGAAAATGTCGCGGCTGTCACTGGCGCTGCCAACCCCGCAGCCGAGGCTTTCCGCCTTGCTGCCGGCGACATCGGCTACCGTCTCTTCGGTCTCGCGCTGTTCTCCGCCGGTATCACCTCCGTCATCGGCGCGGCCTACACCTCCGTCTCCTTCCTCAAGACCGTTCACCCCTTCATCGCCAAGAACGACAAGTGGTTCATCGTCGGTTTCATCGCTTTCTCCACGCTTGTTATGGCGATCCTCGGCGGCGCGAAGCGCATGGTCATCCTGGCCGGTGCTCTCAACGGCCTGATCCTGCCGATCTCCCTGTGCTGTATGCTGCTCGGCTGCCACAAGAAGTCCATTGTCGGCGAGTACAAGCACCCCGTGTGGCTGCAGATCCTTGGCTGGTGCGTGGTCGGTGTCGCAGGCTACCTTGCCGTCACGGCGCTGCCCAACCTTGCCAAGCTCTTCGCGTAACGAACCTGCACCATTCCGCGAGCCGGTCTGTCCCACAGGCCGGCTCCGCCTGAAAGGAGAACGATATGTCCGACGTCAGATTCCTGCTCAGCGGTGACTCAGCCGTAACCGTGGAATTCGGCAACGAGATCAGTGAGCACATCAACGCACAGATTCGCGCGTTCAGCATCGCGCTCACCGAGAGCAAACTCCCCGGGATCGTGGAGCTCGTGCCGACCTACCGCTCGCTGATGGTTCACTACGACCCTGAGGTCATCCCCTACGGTGTGCTTGTCAAAAAACTCAAGGGCCTGCTCAATCAGCTTGACCACATCCGGATTCCGCCAAGCGATGTGTTGGAGATCCCCGTGCTCTACGGCGGGGAGGAAATGGGCCCCGACCTTGGCTTTGTTGCCGAGCACAATCACAAAACGCCTGAGGAGGTCATCCGGATTCACACCTCCACGGAATATCTCATCTATATGCTGGGCTTTACCCCCGGTTTCACCTATCTTGGCGGTATGAGCGAGGAAATTGCCGCGCCGCGCCTTGCCCAACCTCGTGTCAGGATTCCCGCCGGCAGCGTCGGCATCGCCGGCAGCCAGACGGGCGTATATCCCATCGACTCCCCGGGCGGCTGGCAGCTTATCGGCCGCACGCCCGTGCGCATGTACGACCCTGACCGCGCCGTTCCCATCCTGCCCAAGGCAGGCCAGTACATCAAGTTCTACGCCATCGATCAGGCGGAATTTGACCGTATCGCCGCGCTGGAGGCCTCCAGCGGCTATACGGTCCACACCTACCCGAGAAAGGAGGCGGAGCAGGCATGAGCATCACCATTCTCAACCCTGGCATGCTCACCAGCGTGCAGGATCTCGGCCGCATCGGCTACCAGCAGTTCGGCGTGTCCGTCTCCGGCGTGATGGATCCGCGCAGCGCGTCCATCGCCAACATCCTCGTCGACAACGATGAGGGCGAGGCTGTGCTCGAATGCACGATGATGGGGCCCCACCTCCGCTTTGATGCGCCCAACATCATCGCCATCACCGGCGGAGACCTCGGCGCAACGCTCGACGGTCAGAGCATCGACACCTACCGCGCCGTTCCCGTGAACGCGGGGCAGACGCTGCGCTTCACCATGCTGCGCACCGGCTGCCGCGCTTTCGTGGCGTTCGCGGGCGGACTCGATATCCCCGTGGTCATGGGCAGCCGCTCAACGGATATGAAAGCGAAGATCGGCGGCTATCAGGGCCGCAAGCTGCAAAAGGACGACGTCATCGCCTTCCGCGCGCCCAAGACCGACCTCAAGAACCTCGGCGTGCGCCACATTTCGCCTGAGTTCGTGCCGCGCGCAGAGTATAAACTGCGTGTCGTGTTCGGCCCGCAGGACGATGCCTTCACCGAGCTTGGCGCTATGACCTTTCTCAGCAGCGTTTACACCCTCACGCCGGAGTTTGACCGCATGGGCTGCCGCCTTGACGGCGAGCTGATCGAACACGTTAAAAGCGGCGACATCATCTCCGACGGTATTGCCTTCGGCGCGATTCAGGTGCCCTCTGCGGGCAAGCCGATCATCATGCTGGCCGACCGCCAGACCACCGGCGGCTACGCGAAGATCGCCAATGTCATCTCCGCGGACTTCCGCATCCTCGCCCAACTCAAAGCGGGCGACAGGGTGCGCTTTGAAAAGGTGTCCATCACCGCCGCACAGGAGGCGCTGCTTGCCCAGCGCGCTGCGCTGCGCTGCCTGCGCGGCGCCATGAATCGTTGACGCAGCCCTAAAACGCAAAAAATAATAGTAATAGGAGGAACGACACATGGCCTTTGATATTACCCCTTATATCGATAAGAAGCCGAGCGAGGTTCGCAAGCTTATCCGCGAGGGTGTCATCGACTTCCCAACCGCCGGTATGTGTCGCGGCTACGCGCAGGCCAACCTCATCATCCTGCCGCCGGAATACGCGGGAGATTTTGAGGAATTTGCCCGGCGCAACCCCTTCCCCTGCCCGATCCTTGAGATCATCCGGGGTACGCCCGAGACGCACGATATGGGCGAGGGCGGCAATATCTGCACCGACATTCCCAAGTATCGCATCTACCGCGATGGCAAGTGGGATGGCAAGGAGCTGACCGATGTGAGCGACTACTGGAAAGAGGGCTATGTCGGCTTCCTGATCGGCTGTTCATTCTCGTTCGAGGAAACGCTCATGCGCGAGGGTATCGAGATCCGTCACATCGCGCAGGGACGCAATGTACCGATGTTCAAGACCAATATCATGACCGAGCCGGCCGGTCCGTTCTGCGGCCCCATGGTCTGCTCTATGCGCCCCATGACGCCGGAAAACGCCAAAAAGGCGTATGACATCACCGTCAAAATGCCGAATGTCCACGGCGCGCCCGTCCACATGGGCGATGCCGCCGAGGTCGGCGTTGCCGATGTGATGAAGCCTGACTACGGCGAGGCGGTTGATTTCTACGAGGGTGAGATTCCCGTGTTCTGGCCCTGCGGCGTGACGCCGCAGGCGGCGGTCGAAAATGCGAAACCGCCCATTGCTATCACCCATGCCCCGGGCCACATGTTCATCACGGATATCATCAATTCCGAACTGAACGACTTTCTGGAAGCTAAAAAGAATCGCTGAATTCTCTCTTTTCCCATCAACGCATAAAAAACAAAAAGGAGGATGGAGCTATGAGCGCAATGATCATCAAATCCAGAGAAGCAAACGATTTGAAGCTGACCGCATACCATGGGCATTTTGCGACCCGCCACTCTCACAACAGCCATTATCTCGACATCACCCGCATGAAGCATGAATGTGCAATGGCCAATATCGCTGCCGCCTCTCTTGCCAATCACTATGTCTATGAAAAGGAGATCGATACGGTCGTCTGCCTGGACGGCAGCGAGGTCATCGGTACGTTTCTCGCCCGCCAGCTCTCTCAGAAGAATCTCTTTTCCCTGAGCAGCGAAAAAAATGTCTGCGTCGTCACACCGGAGCACGATTCCAACGGACTTCTGATCTTCCGGGATAATCTTCGCCCCATGGTGTCTGAAAAGAATGTCCTGCTGCTGATCTCCACGGTGAATTCGGGAAAGACCGCGGCTCGCGCACTCGAGTGCATCGAGTATTACGGTGGCACCACGCAGGGGGTCGCAGCTGTCTTCAGCGCCTTGAAGCAGGTGGGCGACATTCCCGTGATCAGCCTGTTTTCACCGGAGGATATCCCCGGATATGTGACCAGCCTTGTCAAGGATTGTCCCATGTGCAAGGCAGGGCAGAAAATTGACGCGCTGTCCAACAGCTACGGTTTTTCTCCCCTGACCTGATGCCTGCGGCAGCAGCTTGCTTCTTCCTGCCGCAAGAATCATAACCATCAGTATCAAAATCGTTCGGCAACAAAAATATAACATTTTCGATCCTTGTTTTTGCAGCGCCTTTGTCCAAAAAAGATCTCGCTCCATTCATCAAATAGAGCGAGATCTTTTTGCTTCGTAACTTATCCCAATTCTTGCTGCTTGACAATTGCTTTTCAGGGATCCCCTATGTCATCAGTCATTTCCAACCTATAAAAAAGGATAATTGCTAAGACTTCATCAATTAAATACAAAGAACAAAGCAACATGATGGGGGAACCATACCTGAACGATGTACCACCTCTAAAGAAAATACCCAAAGCCGAAGGAAGAATCGCAATAACAAATGCCGCCGTTCGAAAGATGTTCCTGAACTTAACAAAATGGGGACTCTTCTTTTCTTCTATCGCTGCCAAAGTCCTGCGCCGCTTGACAGGCGTGGTACAACACAAATGAGCTTTTTCCGTTTCTTTACCAAACGGAGAAGGCTCATTTTTTGTCTGGAGGATCAAAAATGAAGAGAACATTCAGCACGGAGCTGCCTATGTATTCGGCATCGTATTTGTCGCGTGGGGCGTTGTCCTGATGGAAAAGGCTGACTTCGGCGTTTCCATGGTGGTCGCGCCTGCATCCCCAGTTTCACATTCTCCCAACCCATTTCCACTTTCATAGCTTTTGCATATAGGCGTGACCTTGACAATCCTCCGCGTTCACTTTATATTGGTAATAGGCGAAAGCCAAATCCCGCGGCTTTCCGGTGAGGTCCACACCGTAAGTGTGACCTCAGGCATTCATGGACCCCGTAGGGCATTATGACCACCCTGTACGCAGGAAGTTCCATGAAGGTCGACAGTTTTTGGCGCTGTACCGGCAGCGCGGGTGTGTACCCTTCCGTTGAAAGCGGAAAGGACACAAAATGAACGACTCTGTCGTTATCGTCTACAATGGTGAGCAAGTATCGGTGCCAAAGGAGGTCGCGGACTTCCTTGAGCATGATCGGAAACGGCAGCAGGCGCAGGACAAACAGGACGCAAGGCACCTGAGTAAAAGTGAGTTTGAAACGGTGCTGTCCGGTTCGAATTGCGTCAAGCGTCCCGTGGAGGATGCAGTGCTCAGGAACCTCCGGCTTGAAAATCTGCGGGGAGCCATTACAGAACTGGACGTGCAAGGTCAAAACCTGCTCTCCCTCCGTTACAGCGGTGAGCTGACGATGGATGAGATTGGCCAGATCTACGGCATCTCCAAAATGGCGGTATCAAAGCGACTGAAAAAGCTGCACGAAAAGCTGGGAAGCTCTGTCTCATGACAGGGCTTCCCAGCTTTTTTTGAAAAAATTTCTGTTCTCTGGTTTACAAACACGCTCTGAGTGTCCTTATCAGTGAGAGACAAATTTTCCGACTGGGTTGGCCGCAGTCACGATCGTCTCACCTGATCACAAGGAGCGTGTATGACCATGAATCCATTCGAACAAAATGAACATCTGCTACATTTCCTGACATCCCAAGTTGAGCGAGAGGTCATTGACTACATCCGCCAGGAGATGCAGCACGACGCACCGGACAGCATTCCAACCGAAGAAGAACTGTTCGCCTTCTTCCAATCGCCGGACGAACCGACCAAATTGGACGCCTACCAACAGATGCTGGCGACCGATAAGCTGCTGGAATACGCGGAGATCAGTCTGCGCACCGTCTGTGACCTGATCCGCTACCAGCAGCTCAAGGAATTCGGCATCGTCCATTCCGCAAAGGAGTTCATTCAATTCTTCCATCCCGACGAACAGGAGGACACACCATGAATCAATTTCCCAGCAAAAACTATTTTACAATGCCGAACGAAATCTTTTCTCTTGGGCTGGACGCAAGCGAGATCGCAGTGTATGCCTATCTTCGATGTCTTGAAAACCGCAGCACCTACCAGTGCTGGCCGAGCTATGCCACGATCGGCAAGGCCGTTGGACGCGCAAAGAATACAGTCATGCGGTACGTCGATGCACTCGCGGAGAAAGGTCTCATCTCCACAGAGCCAACCTCTGTCCTGACGCGTTCCGGCATCAAGAAGAACGGCAACCTGCGCTACACCATCCGACCGATCCGTGAAGCCATAGAAATCTTTCACGCGCGCCAACTATCTGCGGTCGAGCGCGCAGCAGAACGGCAGCGAGTTCAGCGCAAGCTGTCCGCGATGGATATGCTGCCCGGCGCATGAGGAAAGGAAGCGAATGATGAAACATTCCACCTACACAAGCTATGACGAGCTGCCGCTGATGCTCTCCGTCGTGGAGGTCGCTGCGGTGCTCGGGATCTCCCGCGCCGGCGCTTACGAGCTGGCACACAGTGACGGCTTCCCCGCGCTCAAAATCGGCAGCCGGATCGTTGTCCCAAAGGATAAGTTTCTCGCATGGATCGACGCGAACAGCGGTTCAAAAAACGCACCGCTGTAACTAAAGAACAGGCGCTCAATTTTCTGTGTGCCAACGAAGCGGCTGACCAAAACCGTGAAGCCCATCAATGCGGTGAGAGAAACAGCAATGGGATCACGCAGCCCAGCGGGGCCGCGACGCCTCGGAACAGCGACGCGCATGAACTCATCGCTGTTCCGCAGGCTTTCTGCGTTCTTCGAGATTACCCTCGACCAAGACCCAAAAGCGGCAAAGTATGCCGTTCTGATACCCGGCCGCGCAGGGTTTCCGAACCGCGCAAAACGCTCCGAGGGTAGTGATAGCGCCCCCCGTCCAAAACGCCCCGTGTTTCGCCCTGTAAGCCGCTGTGTGCGCGGTTAGGGGATGGGGTGGCGTGTGTACCCGCTTTCACCTGCGAAAGCGAACGTGAGCCGTTTGTGCGAGTGTGATTTGAAACCGCTCTGGAGAGGACTTTCCCACGCCGTATGGGACGTAGCTTCGGCAGTTTGGGCGGTTATCGGAGGATTTTATTTATAGCAGGATAAAGGGCTGGCGTCGGAACCGACGCTCTGCCCAATCACTTCTGCCCGCAGTGCGGGCAGTTGACGGGGGGTTTCAACGCAGGCGGTTGTGGCGCCTTTTGAGGGAACTTTCAGAACGGCTGGCGTCTTTGTTCCCGCAAGCGCAGGTGTTTCAACGAAAACAAGCGTGCCTTACGGCAGATTGGAGGGAATTATGAGCAAAAATGAAAACAGGCTGAACTTCCGTATGACGGATGAAACAGCCGCCAAAATAGAGCGGTGGTATCAGGAAGATAACTGCCGCAGCAAAAACGAGTTCATCGAAAAGGCGGTGAACTGCTACGCGGATATGCTCGCCGCAGGCGAAAGCACCACGCTGCCCCGTGCGGTGCAGTCTGCCATCGACAGTCGGCTGAAACTCTTCGAGGATCGCATCGCGTCGCTGCTCTACAAGCAGGCGGTGGAGATGGACATGGCAATGTCCATTCTGCTGCAAAGTCTCAATCGTGAGCGAGGAAGTGCTGCGGCAGGAACGGGCCAAGAGCATCGCCGCCGTCAAGCGCACCAACGGTCAGCTGCGGTTGGAACAGAAGCTCCGTGAGCTGGAGAGCGACGCATGGCAAGGCTGATCGTCAAGAGTCCGTACATCAAGTGCGGCGGTGGGAAAAGTGCTGGCGGCTACCTGAAGTACATTGCAACGCGGGAGCGGGTAGAGATCATCCCGGATGACCGTCCGCCCACCCAAAAGCAGACGCGGCTCATCGCAAAACTGGTGAAGGATTTTCCTGACGCAAAAGAACTGATGGAGTACGAGGACTACCTCTCACACCCAACAAAAGCAACGGCGTCCGCGCTCATCACGCTGACGCTGGAATCGAATTGGGACAGGCTCTCCTCGATGGAGGGCTACGCCAAGTACATCGCCCTGCGGCCGAGAGCGGAGCGGCTGGGGGAACACGGTCTCTTCGGTGATGACGATGCCGTTGACCTCGCCGCTGTCGCGGACGAATTGGATCACTACACCGGCAACGTGTGGACGCACATCATCTCCCTCCACCGGGAGGACGCGGAGCGGCTGGGGTATGACCACGCGGACGCATGGCGCACATTACTGCGTACCCACCGCAATGACATCGCCGCGGCGATGAAAATACCGCCGGAGGATTTCCGCTGGTACGCCGCCTTCCATGACGAGGGCAATCATCCTCACGTCCACATGATGGCGTGGTCGGCAAAGCCGAATCAGGCGTACCTGTCCAAAGATGGGATACGGCAGATCAAGTCCACGCTGACCAATCAGATCTTCCGACAGGAGCTGCTGCACGTCTACGAGCAGAGAAGCAAATCGCGAGACGAGCTGGTGGCGGAAGCGCGGAAAGCCATGCTGGAATTGGCGAAGGCCATGCGGGAAATGACCTGCATCCACCCAGAGGCAGAGCAGATGATCTGGGATCTGTCGCGGCAGCTCGGTCAAGTCGGCGGCAGGAAAACCTACGGCTATCTGCCAAAGCCAATGAAAAAGCTGGTGGATGAGATCGTCGACCAAATGGCGCGGCTGCCCACTGTGGATGCGTGCTACCAGACATGGTGGGAGCTGCAATGTCAGGTGGAGGATTACTACTCCGAAGATAAAAAGAGAATACGTCCGCCGCTGTCTCAGCAGAAGGAATTCCGCCAGATCAAGAACGCGGTCATCCGTGAGGCGGAGCATATTCGCATGAACAGATTTTCCTTCGAGGACGAGGAAATGCAGGATGACGGCGAACAGATCAGCGCCTACGCCATGAGCTACGAGTGTCAGGATCTGCAAAGCGTGGCGAACGATGATCGCTTTTCTCTGGTGGAGCGGGACGAAGCGGCAGAGCAACTGGAGCGGTTGGCGGATGCAGGCGACGCCTACGCGCAGTACATCATCGGCACGGCGTACCGTGACGGCGGACTGCTGATACCCGACACGGTCAAAGCACAAAAGCTGTTGGAACGCGCCGCCGAGCAGGACTTGGACGCGGCGCAGTACGCCCTCGGCAAGCTGTATCTCTCCGACGATGCTGACGTTCACGATTCTGCCAAGGGCATCTATTGGCTGAAACGCTCGGCGGACAACGGCAACGATTTCGCCGCCTACCGGCTGGGCAAGGAATATCTCAGCGGTAATAATGTGTCAAAGGATGCTGCGGCTGCGGCGGAATATCTGCGGCAGGCCGCGAACAATGGAAACGCCTATGCGCAATATCTGCTGGGAAAGCTGACCCTCATTGGCGAGGGTATTCCCAAGGACATGGACGCCGCCTACGAATGGTTCGCGGCGGCGCGGGATAACGGCCACGCCTACGCGGAATTTTTCATGGAACGCATGGAGCGCGGCGAACAAGAGCCGCCCCCCGTCCTGCTGTCAGCCACCCGGCTGCTCTACCACATGGGCAATATCTTCCGGGACAACGCCCCGGCTCCCGCTGCCAACGGTGTCCAAATCGACCGCAAGCGGCTGGCGCAGCTGCGGCAAAAGCGCGTCGCCCTCGGTCACAAGCCGGACGACCATGAGTTGGAACAGCAGCAGGGATTTTCAATGAAATTCCATATGTAAAGCGGGTCGAGGTGTTCAGTTTTTGCGCCGCAATAGTCAAAGAAACATTTCGAAAAACAGTAGCTTTGCGCGCGGAGTTGTGGTATGTGTTGTGGTTGCCAAAAGGAGGTGCCGCAATGTATGACTACATGAAAGCCCTGCAAAAGCGTTTCGACCATCAGGAACACAGTGAATTGGACAAGCAGGTCGAATACGCGCAGGAGGAACTGCGGCGGGACATGGACGCCATGGGGCGCGGAAAGTTGCTGCGGCTGGTGGACGCACAGAACGCGTTGCTGGGCGGAGCCAAGTTGATGAGCTTCACGGCGGGCTTCAAGCTGGCGGCCGGTATCGCCGGAGAGCTGGGAACGCCCTACTCCTTCGATGCCGACGAGGAAGAAAAAGCAAAGGAGATGATCACGAATGGCTAAAAAACGCGCCAACGGTGAGGGCAACATTCGCAAGCGCGCAGACGGGCGTTGGGAGGGGCGCTATACCGCAGGTTACCACTCCGAAACCGGAAAGCGCATCATCAAAAACGTGCTGGGTAAGACGCAGGCGGAATGCAAGGCGAAGCTCAGTGCCGCAATGGAGGCTGCCAGAGGAATCGACGTCAGCCGCGCTGATGAGTACACGGTAGCAACTTGGCTGCGCAGCTGGTATGAGATCTACGCAAAACCGAATATCCGCATCTCAACAGCAAACCGCTATCAACTGATGGTCGAGCAATACACGATCCCCCGCATCGGCAGCATCAAACTGACAAAGTTGACTGCCCATGACTTACAAAAGCTCTACAAAGATCTGATGGAAAACGGTCGCATCGACCGCAAGAGCGGTCATGGCAATCCAGGACTCAGCAGCACCACGGTTCGGAGTCTGCATCTCATGCTGCACAGCGCCTTGGAACGGGCGGTCAAGGAGCGCCTGATCCTGCGGAACCCGACCGAGGACTGCATCGCGCCGAAGGTGCAAAAAATCGAAATGCAGATTCTTCCACCTGAGCACATCAAGGATTATCTGGAAGCCGCTGACAGGAGAGGTCTGCTTCCCATGTTCTATCTGGAGCTGGTCACGGGCTTGCGGAAGGGCGAGATCACGGCGCTTCTCTGGAGCGACCTCGACACCCTAAACAAAACCATCTCCGTCAGCAAACAGTATGTAAAGAATCCCAATGGCGAACTGACGCTCTCCCGTCCCAAAACGGAGACATCGGTCAGAAAGGTCAGTATTCCACAGGAGGCTGTCGATCTGCTGATAGCGGAACATGGCAAGCATCCTGAGAATCCCTACATGTTCCCCTCGCCGGCAACCGGCGAGATGTACTACCCAGACTCCGTCGTAAATCTGCACAAGAAGATCCTGAAGGATGCTGGGCTGCCGCACATCAGATTTCATGATCTCCGACATACCTTCGCAACGCTGGCACTGCAAAATGGCGTGGACGTCAAAACCGTCAGCAGTATGCTCGGCCACTATGACGCTGGATTCACACTCCGCACCTACACCCACGCTACGAGGCAGAAGCAGGACGAAGCCGCACAAACGATGGGCAGCTTCATGGCGCAAGTGATGTAAGCAGAAAAAGGATGCGAAATACCGGAGAGAAGGCAAAAGCTTCCTCTCCGGTACTCTTCAAATCCATCGGGACATTTCCGCGTGTGGGTCAGGGTGTGGGTCAAAGTTTGACCCACACCCCTTTGACCCACAACATTTGCGGCATTTTTGCAACAAAAAAGCATCGAAAACCGAAGTTTTCGATGCTTTTTGGAGCTGGTGGTGTGACTCGAACACATGACCTGCTGATTACGAATCAGCTGCTCTACCGACTGAGCTACACCAGCGCATTCGTCCAAATGCAAATGGAAGTATAGCACAAAGATTTTTTCGCGTCAAGCGATTTTTCAAACTTTTTGAAAGCGGCGGCTTTGCCGCCGCTTTTTCATTCTTTCCGCCGTCTGCGGCGGATGCGGTTGATGTGGCGCTCGAAGTCGCCGCTGCCGATGAGCTCGGCAAGCACATACTGCTCGAAGACCGGCACGGTGCAGGAATAGAATCCCACCTCGCGCCGAAACTGCTCGGAGAGCGCGGGCGGCAGCACCATGTAGCCCACGCGCATCGACGGCGCGATGGTCTTGGAAAACGTATTCATGTAGATGACCGAGCGGTTCGGTTCGAGCGAGAAAAGCGTATCCTCGCTCTTGCTCGACACGCTGAATTCCGAATCGAAGTCGTCCTCGACGATGTAGCCGCCGCGCTCCTCCGCCCAACGGAGATATTCGCGGCGTTTGCCCGCGCTGGCGGTCACCAGGCTCGGGAAGCTGTGGAAGGGCGTCACGTGCAGCACCGTCGCCGTAGCGCGGGAAAGCTCATCGGAGCGGATGCCGTCGCTGCCGAGGCGCAGCATCTCGCACCGCACGCCCTGCGCCTGATAGACGCGGCGGATCTTGTCGTAAGACGGGTCTTCGAGCGCAAACACGCGCTCGCGCCCCAAAAGCTGCACGATGAGTCCGTAGAGGTATTCCGCGCCCGAGCCGATCACGATCTGTCCCGGCTGGACGCTGATGCCGCGCGAGCGGGAGAGATACGCCGCAATGGTGCCGCGCAGCTCGGCGCAGCCGTTGTTCGGCGACTTGACGAGAATACTCTCGCCGTACTCGCTGAGTACACGCCGCATCGTCTTGGCGAGCGACGGGAACGGAAATTCATCCTCCGTCCCGTGAGAAACGGTCGTGCGGCGCTCGGTCTCCGTCTCGGAGACCGGGAAGCAGTCCGCCGCGGCGAAGCTCACAAAAAGCCGCTGCGCTCGCGGGATTCCAAATACCCCTCGTCGCATAGGATCGCCAGCGCATGCTCGACCGTGATGACACTCACGCCTGTCTCTGTTGCGATCAGGCGCTTGCTGGGCATTTTCGTTCCCAGCGGGTAAACACCGCTGACGATGTCGCGCCGCAGCTGGTGATAGAGCTGCAAATACGCGCTCTGCGCGGCGGTTTTGTCGATGTGATAGTGCATAGAGCTTACTGCTTCTCGTCCGGCGCGGTAGGCTCAGCGGCGGCTTCTTCCGCCTCCGTTGTCTGCTGCACACGCTTGACAAACAGATTCGACCCGTCGGCCTTTTTGACCTTGAACTGATAGACGAGGATCCCTGCGCACACGAGCACCATCACGAGCGACAACGCCTGCGACACGCGGATGCGCTGACCAAACAGCGTCCAGTGGAAAAGATACAGGCTGTCGGTGCGCAGCCCCTCGATCCAGAAACGGCCGAGACCATACCAGATGAAGTAAAAGCAGGTGTTCTCCCCGTCGAAGCGGCGGGCGCGGGACACAACAAAATAGAGCAGCAGCAGACCGATCACATTCCACAGGCTCTCATAAAGAAACGTAGGGTGTACGTCCATATACGTCGTGGCCGACGTCCAGAGCCGCATGCGCCAGGGGAGCTCCGTCGCCGCGCCGAAGGCTTCCCGGTTTATAAAGTTGCCCCAGCGGCCGATGGCCTGCCCGATGAAAAGTCCCTGCACGCAGCAGTCCGCCAGCGCCCAGAAGGAGATCTTGCGGCGGCGGCTGAAAAGATACGCCGTCAAAAAGCCCGCAATGACGCCGCCGTAGATGGCAAGGCCGCCGTCCCAGATGCGGTAGGTCGACGACCAGTTGATCGAGCCGTCGCTCCCGCGAAACAGGTCGAGGTAAAAGAGCACATAGTAAATCCTCGCACCGATGATGGAAAGCGGGATGACCCAGAGCACCGTGTCGATGATATTATCCTCGCTCAGGCCGTATTTCGGTGCCTGCTTCATGCAGAAATAGAGTCCCAGCAGCATGCCCGCGGCAATGATGATGCCGTACCAGTAGATGCCGTTGCCGATGTTCAATGCCTTGGACGGCACGGTGAACTGCCAGTCGCCGAAAAGGCCGGGAAAGCTGATGGGCGCGTCGGAAAAGCTCATGGGATCGTTATCCTTCTTTCTTGGGTTCGATGATGGAGATGGCGCGGCGGCTGTCCGTCAGGTTTTCGCGCAGGAAGCGCTCGACATCCGCTTTTTCGATGCTCGCGTACGCCTCGGGGAACCGGAGCGCATCGAAGCCGCGGAAGTAGCCGTCCGCCATGGAGATGGCGATATTTTCAAACGAGTTGAGCGCGCGCAGCGTCGCGCCGAAGCTCGCGCGGCGGATCTGCTCGAAAAAGTCAGGGTCGATGCCCTCGCGCGCGAGGCGCTGCGCCTCTTCCAAGATCGCGTCGCTCACTTCCTGCGGCTGCCCGCTCTCGCCGCCGGCGCACAGCACCGCGACGCCCGGCAGCTGGTCAAAGCCGCCGCCAAAGCTCGAATTGATGAGTCCCTCGTCGTAAAGGCGCTGGTAGAGCGGCGACGAATCGCCGAGCAGCACGTCGCTCGCCATCTCGCCGATGAGCGACTGGCGCAGGAGGTCGCCCTCGTTCGTCTCGCACTTAAAGCCGACTAAAAACTGCGGCAGCGCGACCTCCATCTGCGTGACGGTCTCCTTCTGCGCGGCAGCGCCGTCCTCTTCCTCGCCATAGCAGCGTGCGATCTCCTCGCCGCGCTCGCGGGGCAAGACCTCCTCGGCCAGCGCGATTACCGTGTGGGGATCGACGTTGCCAACAACGCACAGCGCCATATTGGACGGACAGTAGAACGCATGGTGGCAGTCGTACAGCGTTTCCGCCGTGATGCCCGCGATGCTCTCGACCGTGCCGGCGATGGGCACGCGCGCGGGCGACGAGCGGTACAGGCAGGCAAGGAGCCTTTCGTAGACCTGCCAGTCGGGCGAATCCTCGACCATGCGGATCTCCTGGGCAATGATGCCGCGCTCCTTTTCCACGCTTTCCTCCGTAAAGTACGGAACGGAGACAAACGAGAGCAGGATGCGCAGGTTTTCTTCAAAATGCTCGGTGCAGTCAAAGTAATAGCCCGTCATCGCGTTGGAGGTAAAGGCGTTCGGCTCTGCGCCGTTTTGCGAGAGTACCTGTAGGGCGTTGCCGTCCTTCGTGTCGAACATCTTGTGCTCTAAATAGTGCGCGATGCCCGCGGGCGTGTCGCACTTTTCGCCGTTTCGGATGAACTGCATGTCCATCCCACCGTAGCGCGTGGCGAAAAAGGCGTATTTTTTGCGGTGCTGGGGCTTGGGGACGATGAATATCTTCAAGCCGTTCGGCAGCGTCTTTTCCAGGACCGTTTCCCCGATGCGGGGGTAGCTTTTCTCATTCATCCTTGCTGTCCTCCCCTGTCAGGAAATACACCGTGTCAAGCGTCATGCTCTGCGCGGCCTCGGCGATGCGCTCGTTCGTCACGGCGCGCAGCGCCGCGATGAGCTCATCCGCCGTCTCGCGGATGCCCGTGGCCGCCTGACCGAGGGCGTTTTCCTCCATGCGGCCCGCGCTGTCGCCGCGCGATTCGAGCGACGCGATCAGGCACGCTCTCGCGCCCTCGACCTCCCATTCCTCAAATTCGCCGCGCTGCACGCTTGCAAGCTGGGCAAGAATTTCACGCTTGGCGGTCTCCACATCCCTGCACTCAATGCCGGACGAGACCGTCACGATGCCCTTGGAGCGGTGATAGGCGGAAGAAGCATAATAGCAGAGGGACAGCTTTTCACGCACGTTCAAAAAGAGCTTGGAATTGCTGTACCCGCCGAAAATCAAATTTGCCAGCATCATCGCAGGCGCGTCGTTCGTCGACGCGCGCCAGCCCATCGAGAGCTTTCCCTGCGTCACGTCCATGCGCTCGGTGATCTCGCGCGGCGTCTCCGGCGCGTTTTTCTTCTCCGCGATGACCGGCGGCACGACACGCCCGCGCTGAAGCGGCGCAAACGCGCGGGAGATGGCCTCCTCCACGCGCTCGCGCTCGGCGCTGCCGCAGTAGAAGAGCTCCAAGTGCGCGGTGGAGAGTAACTCCTGATAGTAGCGGAAGAGCGTCTGGTTCGTGATCTTCTCAACGCGCGCGATGGAGCCGAACTTGTCCACCCCGTAGCGCTCGCCGCGGCACATCTCCTGAAGTAAGCGCAGGTCTGCGTAGTCGCGCTTGTCGTTGATGATGCCGCGGATGGCGTCGATGAGGTTCTGCTTCTCGCTTTCGACATAGTCGTTCAGGAAGCGGCCGTTGCGCGTCACGGGGTCGAGCAGCAGCTCGCCCAAAAGGTCGCACATCGGCTCGAGCAGCTTTTCTCCACCTGGGACAAATTCCTCGTCGATGAAGCTCGCGGCAAAGCCGATGCACTGGTTCTCGCCCTTTTTGCGCACCGTGCAGCCGATGGACGAGCCATAGAGCAGGTCGAGCGCGGTGGACAGTGAGCGCATATCGGGGTGCGACATCGTGCCGCGGCGCAGCACGCTCGGCAGCAGCGCGCCAAAGCTCGCCGTTTTTTCGTTGATCGGCGTGATGAGCTGCACGCTCAGCGTTCCCGTTTTGAATTTATCCGAGCGCACATAGTCGAGGTTCACCTCGGGTGCGATCTCAAGTCTGACCGGTTCCATCACGGATTCCTCCTGTGGTCATTTTTCAGAATTTGCCCTTAGGATACCACGAAACTGTGAACAATTCCACTCTTTTCTGCTTACACCGCACTTTCCGGCGCAAAAACGGAAGAATTTTCTGCTCGCATGACGTTTTTCTTGCGATTTTTCCTTGACAATTTTGATAAAATCATGTAAACTGATTCATGTTGTAAAGGTATAAAACTTTACATAAGAATCTGCACAAGGAGGAACTTCCCGTGAAAAACCAGACCTTTCGCATGACGATGCTCTTCGACTTTTATGGGGAGCTTCTCACCGACCGCCAGAAGGAATTCTACGATCTCTACTATAACGAGGACCTGTCGCTCTCCGAAATTGCCGAGAACTACGGCATCTCCCGCCAGGGCGTGCGCGACGTCATCGTGCGCGCGGAGAACTACATGACCGAGATCGAAGACAAGACGGGGCTCATCAAGCGCTTCATGCAGCTTCAGCCCCACGTGGAAAAGATCACGGACGCGGCCGAGCAGATCAAGCAGCTCAACTTCCGCCGGTATGAGGACCGCCAGCTCGAAGAGCTTGCCGGCGTGATCGAGGCCGAGGCGGCGGCACTCAAGGAGTAATACATCCATGGCATTTGAAGGACTGAGCGAAAAGCTCAACGCCACATTCAAACACCTGCGCGGCAAGGGCCGCCTGAGCGAAGAGGACATCAAGCTCGCAATGCGCGAGGTGCGCCTGGCGCTCCTCGAAGCAGACGTGAGCTACAAGGTCGTCAAGGACTTTGTCAAAACCGTCTCTGAGCGCGCCGTCGGCGCCGAGGTGCTCGACAGCCTGACCCCTGCCCAGCAGGTCATCAAGATCGTCAGCGAAGAGCTCACCGCGCTCATGGGCGGTGCCAATGCGAAGCTGACCTTCGCCTCCAAGCCGCCGACGGTCGTCATGATGGTCGGCTTACAGGGCGCCGGTAAGACGACGAACGTCGCCAAGCTCGCGGGCTACTTCCGCAAGCAGGGCCACCGTCCGCTGCTCACCGCGTGCGACGTGTATCGTCCCGCGGCCATCACGCAGTTACAGGTCGTCGGCAAGCAATTGAATATTCCCGTTTTCGAAATGGGTCAGATCGACCCCGTTCAGATCGCGCAGGAGGCCGTCAAGTACGCCGGCGACCACGGCAACGACATGGTCTTCCTCGATACCGCAGGCCGCCTGCACATCGACGAAGCGCTGATGGACGAGCTCAAGCGCATCAAGGCCGCCGTCAAGCCGACCGAGATCCTGCTCGTCGTGGACGCCATGACCGGTCAGGACGCTGTGAACGCCGCCACCGCCTTTGACGAAGCGCTCGGCATCGACGGCGTTGTGCTCACGAAGCTCGACGGCGACGCCCGCGGCGGCGCAGCCCTCTCGATCCGCGCGGCGACCGGCAAGCCCATCAAGTTCATGGGCACGGGCGAAAAGCTCGACATGATCGAGCCCTTCCACCCCGACCGCATGGCGCAGCGCATCCTCGGCATGGGCGACGTGCTGTCGTTCATCGAGCGCGCCGAGCAGAGCATCGACGAGGAAAAGGCGAAAAAGCTCGAAGAAAAGCTCAAAAAGAACCGCTTCACTCTCTCCGACTATTACGACCAGCTCGTCCAGCTCAAGAGCATGGGCAGCTTTGAACAGCTCGCGGGCATGATGCCCGGCCAGCTCGGCAAGCAGATGGCAAACGCCGAGCTTGACCCCAAGATGATGGCACACACCGAGGCGATCATCCTCTCGATGACACCCTACGAGCGCGAGAATCCCGCGGTGCTCGGCGCCAGCCGCAAAAAGCGCATCGCCGCCGGCTGCGGACTCGAGGTCGTGGATGTCAACCGCCTGCTCAAGCAGTTTGAGATGATGCAGAGCATGATCAAGCAGGTCACGCGCGGCGGCAAGATGCCAAAGGGCATGGGCGGTTTCGGCGGCGGCCGGATGCGCGGTTTCGGGCGCAAGAAACGCTTCAAGTAATTTCCGTTGATAAGTGCACAAGCATTTCATCATAATACAAAATCATTTACATTATTTTTGGAGGTAGTAACCATGGTTAAAATTCGTCTGCGCAGAATGGGCGCCAAGAAGGCTCCTTTCTATCGTGTTGTCGTCGCTGATTCCCGTTATCCCCGCGACGGCCGCTTCATCGAAGAGATCGGCACCTACAACCCCTGCGTTTCCCCCGCTGAGATCAAGATCGACGCTGAGCGCGCTCAGGAGTGGATCAAGACCGGCGCTCAGCCCACCGACACGGTCCGTGCGCTGCTGAAGAAAGTCAACGCGCTGTAAGACCCGGGGTGCAAGAAATGAAAGACTTGCTGCTCTACATCGCCCGCAGCCTTGTTGAGCATCCCGATGACGTCACCGTCACGGAGAAGCAGGGCGCGGACGAGCTTACGTTGGAGCTGCGCGTCGCACCTGACGATATGGGCAAGGTCATTGGCCGTCAGGGTCGTATTGCCAAGGAGATCCGCACGGTCGTCCGTTCCTATGCTCAGCGCACCGGCGTAAAGGTGTCTGTCGACATCGTAGACTGAACTGCAAAAACGTTCCCGAGAAGCTCTCGGGAACGTTTTTTATTCTTGCCATCCCCCGCCGATTCCGCTATACTGGATGGATAGAACAAAACAAAGGAGCATGACAATGGGTCTCTTTTCCAAAAAGAGCGCGCCGCAGCCGAGCGCGCGCCCGGAATATATCGAAGTCGGCCAGATCGTGAACACGCACGGCGTGCGCGGCGAGGTCAAGGTACAGCCCTGGGACGTGAGCCCAGAGCTTCTGTGCGGGTTCAAAACGTTCTACATGGACGGCGAGCCCTTCCGCCCCACGAGCAAGCGCGTACAGGGCGAGATGGTTCTTATGAAGCTCCCCGAGATCGACGATATGGACGCTGCCGCCGCGCTCAAGCGCAAGGTGCTCTCCATTCGCCGCAATGATGTCCAGCTCAAGCCCGGCGAGCACTTCGACGCCGAGATCATCGGCATGAACGTCTACAACTACTTCCCCCACACGTATATCGGCACGGTGGTGGACGTGCTCTCCTACCCCGCCCACAAGCTCTACAAGGTCAAAGGCGAGGAGAAGACCTATCTCATCCCCGCGGTGAAGGATATCTTCATCACGGACATCGACGAGGAAGCGCGTGAGATCAGCGTGCACATGATCGAGGGGTTAGAGACCGATGAGGATTGATATTTTAACACTTTTCCCCGCCTCGATCGACGCGATGATGAACGTCAGCATCCTCGGCCGCGCGCAGGAGCGCGGCTACATCACGATCAAGACGCACCAGATCCGCGACTACACGACGAACAAGCAGATGCAGGTCGACGACTACCCCTACGGCGGCGGGCGCGGCGCGGTGATGCAGGCAGACCCCCTGTACCGCTGCTGGGCGCATGTGTGCGAGGAGGCTGGCAGCCGCGGGCATACGATCTACCTCTCCCCCTGCGGGCGCACGTTCACACAGAGCGTGGCGCGCGAGCTGAAGGATAAGTATGACCACCTCATTTTAGTCTGCGGCCACTACGAGGGCATCGACCAGCGCTTTATCGACGAGTGCGTGGACGAAGAACTCTCAATGGGTGACTTCGTCGTCACGGGCGGCGAGATCCCCGCCATGGCCGTGACGGACGCCATCTGCCGCATGGTGCCGGGCGTGCTGCCGGAAGAGGAATGCTTCACCGAGGAGTCCCACTGGGCAGGGCTTTTGGAGTATCCGCAGTATTCCCGCCCCGATGAATGGCACGGCCGCCGCGTGCCGGACGTGCTGCTCTCCGGCCACCACGAAAACGTGGCCAAATGGCGCAAAAAAGAGAGCTACAAGCGCACGATGCTCCGCCGCCCTGATCTCTGGGCGCAGTTCGACGAAAAGCAGCTCAAAACGAAGAGCGAGAAAAAAGTTCTCGCCGAAGCCAGGGCCGAAGCAGAAGCCATCCGCGCCGCAGAGGTGAAGAAGGCCGAGGAAAGCGACACCGAAACAACTGTTGAGTAACAGCTCGCACTATCTGCACAAGGCAAGGCGAACGGTCAATCGACTTCATTTGCCGCCCGCAGGCGGCAAAGTATTTTGACCCGTCGCGGAGGACGACACGCGCGTCCGCAGCGACACTTTGCAGGAAATGGCGCGGTGAGCACCATTTTCTGAAGCTCTCTCATCAAGAAGCAGCTTCGCTGCTTTTTGATGAAGTAAAAAAGCGGAACAGCCTAAGCTGTTCCGCTTTCTTTATGTACTTTTACGCGATGCGCTTCGCGCCGACGTAGCGGGAAGCATAGTAGCTCGCGGACAGGCTGTCGATCGTGATCTTGCCGACGCTGTAGCGCGCGTGGATGATCTGACCGTTGCCAATGTAGATGCCGACGTGGCCGATGGCGTGTGAGGAATCCGAGAAGAACACCAGATCACCGGGCTGCAAGTCGGATTTGGCGACGGCGTAGCCGCAGTTCTTATACTGGGCGGTCGCCGAGTGCGGCAGGGAGTAGCCGAGCTTTGCATAGAGATACATCGTAAAGCCCGAGCAGTCGAAACCGCTGGGGGACGCGCCGCCGGAGCGGTAGCGCGTGCCGAGATAGGGCATCGCCATGGAAACGATCTTAGCGCCTACCGTACCGTCGAGGTCGGCAGGATCGCGCAGATATTCACCGAGCAGCCAACCGGTCGTCGCGTCGAACGTGACCTGATACCAGCCGTTCGCTTCACCGACAACGGTGACCTGTTTGCCGCTGACCACCTGCGTGATCTTGTCGTAATTCGTGCCGGGACCCGTGCGCACGTTGATCGTGCCGCCCGTAACGACCATGGAGACGGTCTCGGTCTCGCTCACGTCTTCCTTGGCGTCAGCCTTGTCTTCAAGCTCTGCCTGCATCTCATCGAGCTTGGCAAGCTCGTCCTCGTTGGCGCTCTCGGCCTGAACGGATTCCGTCAGCACCGTCACGCGATCGACGAGATCGCGGATAGAACCATCGTCATAAGCGGCCTGCGCCGAAGAGAGCGGTGCGAGCAGGCTGACGGAAAGCAGACCCGAAAGCAGGAACGATAAGCATCGTGAATGGTTTCTCATAGCTGAGTCATCCTTTCGTGAATAAAATCAGGGGGCTGCGCGGCGGCTTTATTTACATCTTGCCGCTCAGCGCGCGCTCAAGCCAGATGGAGGCAAATTCCATCGCCTCACCGAGGCTTCCTTTTTCCGTCGAACGCACCACACGGTCGCGGGAACGCAGGCTTGCGTCCGTCATCTGCAACTGAATGGAAACGCGCTTGGCAAGCGTGATATCCTTGAGCGGCGTGGTATCCAACACCTGCATCATCACGATATATTTATCCGCCATCGAGCCGTAGTAGATGAGATTATCCACACGGCGCAGCGGGTGTCCGCGGTAAACGAGACCTTCCGTAGCTTCTGCCATCTGACTCACTCCTGTCCTTGTAACCAATTTGTAACTTTGTAACCGTTTTGTAACTTTTTGCAGTATAGCATTTTTTGCCCCCCCTTGTCAATAAAAGTGGGGCGAAAAAATGCAACAAACCCTCGGAGGCCGCGTTCACGGTCTCCGAGGGTCGTTATTCTGACGCTTTTCGCTTACTTGCCGAGGTAGCTGCGCACAAGCGTTTGCAGCAGCTCGTCGCGATCCAGCTTGCGGATCAGCGTGCGGGCGTTGTTATGGTTCGTGATATAGGTGGGGTCCTCCGACAGGATGTAGCCCACGATCTGGTTGATGGGATTATAGCCCTTATCCTCCAGCGCGGCATAAACGGTGGTCAGAATATGACGGATCTCAGCGTCCTTTTCCTGCGCAACATTAAACTTTCGGGTAAATTCTTCCATTGGGAGAGCCCCTCCTTTCCATGCAGACAGTATAGCAACGCAATTTCAAAAAGTAAAGAGAGCGCTGTCAACTGTAACCAAATCGTAATGTTTCCTTAAGGAATTCTCAGCGGAGCACCGCGTTGTGGTCGGCCTTGAGCGCTGCGAGGATGGACTGGACGTCCTCATCTGCCTCTTCGCCGGTCAGGCTGCGGTCATCCGCGCGCAGAACGAGGTTGAACGCCACGCTCTTCTTGCCGACGGCCACGCCGGGGCCGCGGTAAATATCGAACAGCGACACATCCTTGAGAAGGCCCTTCGCGCCGCGGCGGATGCTCTCTTCGAGCGCGCCGACCGTGACGGCCTCGTCGCACACGACGGCGATGTCGCGCGTGACGGCGGGGAACTTCGGAAGCGGCTGGTAGACAGGGATGTCGCCGCGCTTTTCATACATCGCATCGAAGCTCAGCTCTGCGGTGTAGACCTCGGTGTCCATGCCGTAGTTCGCCGCGACGAGCGGATGGATCTGGCCGAACACGCCGAGGTATGTCTCGCCCGCATACACTTTCGCGCAGCGGCCGGGGTGATAAGAATCATTGTCGGTGCAGGCGACGTACTTGACATCCGTGATGCGCAGCTCGTGCAGCAGCGTCTCGATGCTGCCCTTGAAGGAGAAGAAGTCCGCGCCATCGCCGTAGGCGCCGAGGGAGAGGTACTTCGGCTCGTCGGCAAGGCCGTCCTCACGCGGCAGGTAAATTTTGCCGAGCTCATAGAGGCGGGCGGACTTGTTGCGGTAGCTGTGGTTGCGGGCAATGATCTCGAGCATGCTCGGCAGGATCGTCGTGCGCATGATGGAGGTATCCTCGCCCAGCGGGTTCAGGATCTTGAGAGAATTGCGCAGCGGGGAGTCCTTCGGCATGCGGATCTTGTCATAATAGGTCGGGCTGATGAAGGAATAGGTGATGATCTCATCGTAGCCCAGCGCGCGCACCGCGCCGCCGATGGCGCGGTCGAAGCGCTGCTGCTCGCTAAAGCCGCCGCGCGTGGTCTCGCCGCGCATGAGCGTGCAGGGAATCTTATTGTAGCCGTAGAAGCGCGCGACCTCTTCGGCAATGTCGCTGTAATGCTCGACGTCGCCGCGCCAGGACGGCACGTAGATGTCGTCGCCATTCAGGATAAAGCCGAGGGAGACAAGAATTTCGCGCATCAGGTCTTCGCTGAGTTCCGTGCCGAGCAGGGCGTTGATCTTGTCGGGTTCGAGCTTGACGACCGTGGGGGCCTTTTCCTTGGCGACCACGTCCATCACGCCGTCGACGACCTCGCCGCAGCCGAGCAGCTCCACGAGCTCGCAGGCGCGCTCGACGGCCTTGATGGTGTTCATCATGTCGAGGCCCTTTTCATAGCGGGAGGAGGCGTCGGTGCGCATGCCGAGGGCGCTTGCCGTGCGGCGCACGGAAACGCCGTTGAAGTTGGCGGACTCGAAGAGCACCATCGCCGTGTCGCCGACGATCTCGCTGTTCGCGCCGCCCATGACGCCCGCGACGCACACGGGCTTGTGCTCGTCGCAGATGCAGAGCATATTCGGCGTCAGCTTGCGCTCGTTGCCGTCAAGCGTCTGGATGGTCTCGCCCTCGCGCGCGGTGCGCACGATGATGTGGCCGCCTTCGACGCAGCTGAAGTCAAAGGCGTGCATCGGCTGGCCGTATTCGAGCATCACATAGTTCGTGATATCGACGATGTTGTTGATGGGGCGCACGCCGCTGTTGCGCAATCTCTCGCGCATCCAGCGCGGAGACGGAGCGATCTTGACGTTTTTCACCATGCGCGCGGTGTAGCGCGGGCAGAGGTCGCCGTCCTCAATGTCGATGTCGACAAGGTCGGCGATGCTGCCGCCGCAGCCGTGCGGCTCGGGCGTGTGCAGCTTAAGGGGGCGCTTGAACGTCGCGCTCGCCTCGCGGGCAAGGCCGATGACGGAAAGGCAGTCGGGGCGGTTCGGCGTGATCTCAAACTCGACGATGGAATCGTCAAAGCCGAGGATGTGCGCCATGTTGAGGCCCGGCTCGGCGTCCTCTTCCTGTAAGACAAAGATGCCGTCGGCGATGCAGTGAGGGAACTCCTTCTGCTCGGCGTGCAGGTCTTCGAGCGTGCAGATCGTGTCGCTCTTCGTGTTGTACGCGACAAGGTCGCCCTCGTGAAGGTTGGAGCAGCGCGTATCGGGCACAGCGGTTGCATTGCCGAGGTCGAGGCAGGTGTGGAACGTGCCGTCGCCCAGCGGGGCGCATTCAAGCACCCTGGCGGCAACAACAGGGCCGTAGACCTTGTCGCCGGGCTTGATATCAGCGGGGATGGAGGGCTTATCCTTGTCGATGGGATGATAGTCGTTCAGGATGGCCGCTGGCGTGATGACGGCATAGGGGAAGTCGTGCTCCGCCGTCATGCCGAGCTCCTTGAGCGAGCAGAGCATACCGTCGGACTCAACGCCGCGCAGCTCGCCCTTTTCGATCTTGATGCCGCCGGGCAGATGCGCGCCGTGCAGCGCTGCGGGGACATAGTCTCCCACATGGATGTTCCACGCGCCGGTAACGATCTGCACGGGCTCAGCCTGACCGACGTCGATCTGGCAGACCCACATGTGGTCGGAGTTTTCATGGCGCTTCATCTCGAGAATTTTGCCGACGACCACATTCTTGAGGTTCTCGTCGGGACGCTCGATGGTCTCGACCTTCGAGCCGGAGAGCGTCATCTCGTCGTTGAATTGCTTGTCGGTGATATCCTTGAGGTCAACGAATTCGTTGAGCCAATTACGGGATAGGATCATATTGGTATCCTCCTAAGAAGTAACAATCAAATCTCGTTTTTTGTGACGACATGCGCGTCACAAAAAACACCGCTCAGGGTGCAAGCGTGCGAGCAAAGCGAGTGCGGCGCAGCACCCTGCGAAAGAGATCGCAGAAAGCGGCTCGCCGCTTTCGCGAGGAATATTAGAACTGTTCGAGGAAGCGGACATCGTTCTCGAAGATCAAACGCAGGTCGCTGATCTTGAAGTGGCCGAGCGCCAGACGCTCAAGGCCCATGCCGAACGCCCAGCCGGAATAGACCGTGGAGTCGATGCCGCAGCCCTCGAGGACCTTCGGGTGGATCATGCCGGCGCCGAGCACCTCGATCCAGCCCTCGCCCTTGCAGGTGGGGCAGCCTGCGCCGTGGCACTTGTGGCACTGAATGTCCATTTCGCAGCTCGGCTCGGTGAACGGGAAGTGATGGGGGCGGAAGCGCGTGACCGTGTGCTCGCCGTAGAGCTGGCGCACGACCTCGTTGAGCGTGCCCTTGAGGTCCGCCATCGTAATGCCCTTGTCGATGGCCATGCCCTCGATCTGGTGGAACATGGGCGAGTGCGTGGCGTCGACCTCGTCCTTGCGGTACACGCGGCCGGGGGCTAGAATGCGGATGGGCAGCTCGCGCGTCTCCATCGCGTGGATCTGCATCGGAGAGGTCTGCGTGCGCAGAAGGATCGAGCTGTCCTCGGTGAAGTAGAACGTGTCGCTCCACTCGCGGGCGGGATGGCCCTCCTCGACGTTGAGCTTCGTGAAGTTGTACTCGGCAAGCTCGACCTCGCGGTCTTCGAGAATTTCAAAGCCCATGCCGACGAAGATGTCCTTGATCTCGTCGAGCACCTGATACATCGGGTGCTTCACGCCGATCTTTTCCTGCTTGCCGGGGATGGTCACGTCCACGGCCTCGGACTTGAGCTTGAGCTCCATGGCCTTGTCGGCGAGCTCTTTCGCCTTTTCCTCGATGTTCGCTTCGAGCTTGGCGCGCACGTCGTTGGCGAGCTGCCCGATCACGGGGCGCTCTTCGGCGCTGAGCTTGCCCATCTGCTTCAAAACGGCGGTCAGCTCCCCTTTTTGCCAAGGTAGCGGACGCGCAGTGCTTCGAGGTCCTCCGCCTTGCCGGCGTTGGAGATCGCATCGAGCGCCGCCTTGCGGATCGCTTCCAGTTGTTGTTTCATATCATTTCTCCTTTTCAGGTAAAAATTTGCAGAATTTCAAAAATCGGCGGCAGGGGCAAAAAAATAGTCTTTCCTCCCGACACTCGGGACGAAAGACTTCTTCCGCGGTACCACCCTGATTCGCGCCCAAAGGCGCGCGCTCGTTGCCCGTAACGGGGGCTGACCGGCCGCGCATTTCCTCGCGGCTGCTCGGGGGCGAACCAAGCGACATCCCGCAGACCGGCTCCCAGCCGCCGACCGGTCCTCTCTACGCGGAACAAACACGCTATTTTCCCTTTCACAGCATTTGTCTAAGTGGTACTTATATCACAGAAAAAAGGAACTTGCAAGGGGGAATTTGCCCCTTGCCGGCAAAAAAGCGGCAAAAGCGCAAAATATCGCGCATTTTCCTCTGCGCGCTCCCCTTTTCATGCCCAAAACGCGGAAAAACCGCACTTTACAACGTGCAAAAACGTGGTATACTATAATAGTTGTTTACAAACCCACCGTGGCTGCTCTCGCAGCCGGATAAGGAGAACGATCATGGATGAAAGAAAGCGTCTTTACAAGTCCCGCAACAACAAGATGATCTGCGGCGTCTGCGCAGGCATCGCAGACTACTTCAACATTGACCCGTCGATCGTGCGCGTGCTCTGGGCGGTCCTCGCTCTGGCCGCCGGTACCGGCGTGCTCGCCTATATTGCCTGCGCGATCATCCTGCCCGAGGGCGACACCGAGGTCTGACCGCTTGACAATCCGCGCAAAAAAGATATACTAAATCCTGTTTGCCGCGCGAAACGGCAGAAAAAGATGTAAAACGCGAAGGGAGCTTCCTTTTTATGGCGACTTATCCGATGCATGTCGCGGGTCTTGACCGCGACTTTCCCATCTGCAAGGTAACGGACGATCTTTATATCGGTGCTTTCATCATGTTCGGCGACGCGGAGCTGACTGTGCGCTGCGCAGAAGAGCTCTTGAAGCTCGCCGAGGGCATCGACTACGACTACCTCTTCACCGCTGAGGCCAAGTCCATCCCCCCTCATCCACGAGATGGCGCGCCAGAGCGGCGCGAAAAGTATTTTATCGCGCGCAAGGGCCCCAAGGTCTACATGCCCGACCCCATTTCCGTGGAGGACAAGTCCATCACCACCGTCGCCCAGCAGAAGCTTTTCCTCGGTTCTGACGATGCGGACCTCATCCGCGGCAAGAAGATTTTGCTCGTCGACGATGTCATCTCCACGGGCGGCTCGCTCAAGGCGATGGAAGCACTCGTCGAAAAGGCGGGCGGCACCGTTACGGGCCGCATGGCCGTTCTCGCCGAGGGCGGCGCAGCCGACCGCAAGGACATCCTGTTCCTTGAAAAGCTGCCCGTCTTCAACGCCGACGGCAGCGTGAAGTAAAAATCCAAATAAAAAGTGGCAGGGCTTTGCGCCCTGCCACTTTTTACTTTCTCTCTTGAAATTGTCCGCAAGTGCAAATGCTGTCATTTTTAATCTGACCGGTCATCGTGCATTCGCGGTGCTGCCAGTAAATGCAATTGCTGCAACGTTCATTGCTCCCCATGTACACACACTCCTTATGTCATTATAATACGCGGGAAAGAGTTCTTTCACTTGGATCACTGTCACCATGGTTTTTGAAAATCGCGCGCAGTTCTTCCAGCGCACTGCTTGATCCAGTGCGCTGATACTGCGCCCACAGTTCCACCACAAGTCTCTTAGTATCCGAATTCATGTTGTCCCAAGCACCTCTAGTATCCATACAGCTCTCCTTTCATTTTCCGTCCATTTGTGTCAAATTCAAAGGTCTTACCAGCCTTTTTTCACCGACTCATTCAGCATAATATTTTTTCCATCAATAATCCTGACCGCAGGGCAGTTTTGAGCAATCTCAGATACAAGAAACTCTCTGAATACATTGACATATTGATTGTTCGGTAAATCTGCATATCCAGATGCTCCAAAACTCCATCCCTCATAATCAACATTATAAGTTCCCGTCTCCTTGAGGCGCCGCTGATTAACTTCTATCTGTGTCAGCTTAATGCCATTTTTGAAAACATCGAGCTGATACATTCTCTCCTTGCTATTCGCCATAAGCCACGCAAACGGTTCCCCGCCAGGACTAAAAAGCTCGCAGAATACTCTTGCAACTAATTGTCCACACTCGCTGTTTTGAATCCTCTGTTCTACTTCCTCTCGCGACTCACTATTACCGCCAAATAAATTGCCAAACAATCCCATGATAATCTCCTTCTCATATAGTATGATTTTGATTCAGACAGAATACCTAAAGTACTTTAAAAGTTGCCTAACATCATCATTATCAAGACCATATTTGGCAATCAATTGCTTTTGGATTTGTCTAAGCGCTTCCCGATCTTCGCTGTCATTTGCCGCTTCAATTGCTGACTTGTACTTGTAATAGTCTCTGCTTGACATCGTTTCCATTTGTAAAACGCCCTCTCCCCTCTTGTTGATTTCTTAAAAGTGTACTTTGGCAAATAACTAAAAATAAAGCAAACCGTATAAAGAAACAGCTTGCAAAATAGGGAATTATCGCTATAATGATAATAGAAAGTGTTTGTCGCATGAATTTGTAAAAGTACACTTTTTCAAATTATATGCACACTTCGTTCAGGTGTTGTTTTCAAATTTCACCGCCTTGCTGTAAAACGTTCCAACCGGCATCCCACACGCTTCCGCCGCTTGTCGGAGCGTGATTTTTTTCGCCCGCCATGCCGCATGCACATCATAGAAATTCTCAGGCAGCGGCATAGGCGGTCTGCCGAACTTTACACCGCGCGCCTTTGCTGCGGCAATGCCCTCAGCTTGCCGCTTTTTGATAAATTCCCGCTCTGACTGCGCAACAAATGATAAAATCTGTAGCACAAGGTCAGCAATGAATGTCCCCATCAAGTCCTTTCCTTGCCGTGTGTCCAGCAGCGGCATATCGATCACACAGATATCCACCGCTTTTTCCTTTGTCAGGATTCTCCATTGTTCTTGAATTTCCTCATAATTTCTCCCAAGCCGGTCGATGCTCTGGATATAGAGCAAATCGCCCGGCTTCAGTTTTTTAATGAGCCTTCGGTACTGCGGACGTCTGAAGTCCTTACCTGACTGCTTATCCATATAGATGCGTCGGTCGTGCACTCCTTTTGCGCGCATAGCAATCATCTGCCTGTCTTCGTTCTGGTCTCTGCTGGAAACGCGAATATAGCCGTAATCCTCGCCTGTCATTCCTTGCTGCATGCTGTTCCTCCCTGCCACTTTATTGTGTTCCACAGTATAGCAAAGGCTTTTCCAGCATCAGCGCACGGTTATGTACACCAGTTTATCGTTCTGTCCTCGCTCGCTCCCTCACTTTTCGTCAGTTTCACTAAAAATATTTTAGCTTTTTCTGCTGGACAAGTGCAAAAGAACGTAGTATCCTATAAAAAATAAACGAGGAAGATGGATGATTCATCCGATAAACTGGTCAAACACAACAAAACAAGGAGGAAAACGCATGGCATACCGGGAAAGCTACGCAGGAAAGATCAACCGCAAGCTGAACAAGAAGCTCCACGTCGTCGAGGTGGCCTCGGGACGGCAGAAGGCCGACCTCGTGCTCAAGAACGCGACGTATGTGAACGTCTTCTGCAACGAGCTCAGTCATGGCGACATCGCCGTGGCCGAAGGGCTGATCGCAGGCATGGGCGAGCATTACGAGGGCGCGGTCGAGATCGACATGGGCGGCAAGCTCGTGCTGCCCGGCTTTGTCGACGCGCACATCCACTTAGAGAGCGCGCTCGTCTCCCCCAAAGAGTTTGCCAACGCCGTCATTCCGCACGGCACCACGACCGTCATCACCGACCCGCACGAGATCGCCAATGTCATGGGCACCGACGGCATCGAGTATATGCTGCAGGCGACGGAAGATCTGCCCGTTGACGTGCGCTTCATGCTCCCCTCCTGCGTACCCGCAACGCCGCTCGACGAATCCGGCGCGGTGCTCGATTACCGCGCAATCGACTCGTTCTACGAGCACAACCGCGTCGAGGGTCTGGCCGAAATGATGAACTATGTCGGCGTCGCGAACGCCGACGAGCAGGTGCTCGAAAAGATCGTCGCCGCGCAGGCGCACCACAAAAAAATCGACGGCCACGCCCCCGGCCTTTCGGGCAACGACCTGAACGCCTACATCGCCGCCGGCGTCTATTCCGACCACGAGTGCAGCACCGTGGAGGATGCCATCGCCAAGCTCGAGCGCGGACAGTACATCATGATCCGCGAGGGCACGGCCGCGCGCAACCTCGACGCGCTGCTCCCGCTGCTCACACCGCAGTATTACACCTACTGCATGTTCTGCACGGACGACAAGCACCCGAACGATCTTCTCGAAAAGGGGCACATCGACTACATCGTGCGCCGTGCCATCAAGTCGGGCGTCGACCCGATCATCGCCGTCAAATGCGCGAGCCACCACGCCGCGCGCTACTTCCTGCTCAATAACCGCGGCGCAATCGCACCGGGCTTTCTTGCGGACTTTGTCGTGATCGACAATTTCGACGACTTCAACATCCTTGAGGTCTACAAGAAGGGCAAGCTGATGTTCGACGGCAAGACCGTCACGCCGTTTGAAGCGCCCGAGATCGATCCGCACCTCGTCAAGCGCTCGCACGAGACGTTCCACGTTGCGCACCTTGAGGCCACGGACTTTATCGAGTCCCGCCCGCGCGCGGTGCTCGGCATGGTGCCCGGCGAGATCGTCACGACCGATGCGGGCTACGCCGAAAAGATCAGCGTTGAGGACGACATCTTGAAAATTGCCGTCATCGAGCGCCACAAGAACACGCACCACATCGGCATCGGCTACATCAAGGGCTACGGCCTCAAGTCCGGCGCGGTAGCGACCTCCATCTCGCACGACAGCCACAACATCATCGTCGTCGGCACGAACGAGGAGGACATGGCTGCGGCGGTCAACCGCGTCGTCGAGCTCGGCGGCGGCATCGTCGTGATGGACGACGGCAAGGTGCTCGGCGAGCTCCAGCTCCAGATTGCAGGCATCATGAGCGAAGCGCCGCTTATCGAGGTCAACGAGGCGCTGGAAAATGCCAAGGAGCAGGCCTTCAAGCTGGGCGTTTCGCGCGGGGTCGACCCGTTTATGACGCTCTCGTTCATGGCGCTGACCGTCATTCCGACGCTGCGCCTCACTACGCGCGGCGTGTTCGACGTCATCAACCAGCGCTACGTGTGATCTTACATTGTGAAAGGCTCCAGCGCAGTGCGCCGGAGCCTTTTTTCGAAAAAGTTTTGCTTGCAAATGCTCCCTGCATCGCATATAATAATCGTTGCACCTGCCGGTGTGATGGAATTGGCAGACGTAGCGGACTCAAAATCCGCCGGTAGCGATACCGTACCGGTTCGAGTCCGGTCACCGGCACCAAGAGCAGAGGACCTGCGCCACAGGTCCTCTGCTCTTTTCTTTGAACGGGCAAAAGAAAATCCGGATATTAAAATTGTGGTCGTTTGGCCGGGGCAGCACCGGAGTGAGGCTTTCCTCTGCGATCCCACTGTTGCACTTGAGAAAATCCGATAAGCAGCATTGTATTCCTCGGAAAATCTACAATGCTGTGCGAGCCTGTCTGTCATCGCCTTTCAGGCCGCAATCAAAGTAAGAAAAAGCACGCCTGCCAAGCAGACGTGCTTTTCATTTTGTGTCAGGGGTTTTGGCTTTTCAGCGTCTTCCGCCGAAGCCGCCTCCGCGGCCACCGCCGAATCCGCCGCTGCGACCTCCACCGAAGCCACCGCCGCGGCTGCCGCCAAAGCCGCCGCTGCGACCTCCACCGAAGCCACCGCCACGGCTGCTGCCGCCGAAGCCACCGAAGTTTCCGCTGCCAAAGCTGCCGCCGCGGCCGCTGCTGCCAAATCCGCCAAAGCTGCTACCTGAGGAACCGGAGGGCCGTCTCGGCTGCTGGGGCGGGCGGCGATTACCGCCGGAGGAGCTGCCGCTGCGCGGCGGTCTAGGGCCGCCCTGTGGAGGACGGGGGCCGCCCGAACGGGGCGGACGCGGGCCGCGCGGAGGACGGCGCCCCCAGAAGATGGGGTGATACATCACCGTCGGCACGCCCATGCCGGGCATCATGTAGCGGCGGCGATAGCGGCGATAACGCATGCCGTCAAGCATGATCCAGAGGACAAAGAATATGATGAGGATCATGATGAACATCACACCGTTGGCCGCCTCGTCCAGCGCCGCCTCGCTCTGCTGATACTGCTGGCTCAGCTCCACATGGAGCGCGGCGCAAAGCGAGCGCACCGCCGCGTCATAATCGCCCTTCTGCACGTTATCCGCCATGCAGGAGGCAACAAAGCTCTGCGAAAGGCCGCTGAGCAGATCATAGAAATCGCCGCTGGCGACCAGATAATAGTCCTGCTGCTGTTTGGCGATGACAAGAATGGCGTCATTTGAGCCAAGCTGCATCGTGTCCGCATAGTCATACGCCGTATTCTCGAGATTATCCGACGACTGCACCGTCACGACGGCCATGATGCTGCCGAACATCTTGTCCCAGTTGGCGTTATAGAGGCTGACCGCCTTTTCGGTCTTATCTGAGAGGATGTCTGCATCGTCGCGCACGTACTGCTCGAACGCCGCCGTGGAAAGCGAGGGATCGAGCTTTTCCCCGCCCTCCGGCGTAGAGACGGCGGGCGCCTTGTGCAGTCCCCACGCACTGGATGCGACGATCGCCAGAATCAGCACGACGATGGCGACGCCGCGTTTTTGAAAGAATTTCATATGGTTCTCCTATCCGGAGCGCTCTCAGCTTCTCAGCTCCATGAGCTTCTGCTTCAGCTCGCCCTCGATGCGGCCGAGCTCGACCTCCGCTTCCTTGCGCTTCTGCGCGCCCTCGCGCTGGATGTTCACGACCTCGTCGAGCGTGGAGACGAGCTGCTCGTTCGTGTGCTGCAGCGTCTCGATATCGACGATGCTGCGCTCGGCTTCCTTTGCCGTGGCGATGGTGCCCATCTTGAGCATGTCGGCGTTCTTCTTGAGAAGCTCGTTCGTCGTCTGCGCCACGGCGCTCTGTGCGGCCGTCGCCTGACGGCTGTGCTCCATGCCGAGCGCGAGCACCATCTGGCTCTTCCAGAGGGGGATGGTATTGACGAGCGAGGACTGGATCTTTTCGACCATCAGCGTGTCGTTGTTCTGGAGAAGTCTCGTCTGCGGGCCCATCTGGAGCGACACCATGCGCGTCAGTTCCAGGTCGTGCAGCTTCTTTTCAAAGCGGTCACACTTCTGTGCGTAGTCGTTGTAGGCCTGCGCGTCCTCAGCAAGGCCGCTCGCCTCCGCCTTCTTGCGCAGCTCCTCGAGCTCGCCGGAGCGGACTTCGGCCAGGCGCTTCTTGCCCGCGATGATATACATGGTCAGTTCTTTGTAGTACTTGAGGTTCAGCTCATACATCTGGTCGAGCATCGCGATGTCCTTCATCAGCGTGACCTGATGCTTTTCAAGCTCGGAAACAATGCGGTTCACGCTCGTCTCGGCCTTGCCGTACTGCGCGCGCATCAGCTCGAGCTTATCCTTCTGCTTGTGGAAAAGGCCGGCGAGGCCCTTCTTCTCCTCCTGGCCGAAGCCCTTGACCTCGACGACGAGGTTCGAGAGCGTCTCGCCCACCTCGCCCAGATCCTTGTTGCGCACGGAGGACAGTGCATTTTCCGAGAATGTCGCCACGCTCTTCTGCGCGGCCACGCCGTAGTTGAGCACGAGGTTCGTATCCGTAATGTCGATCTTTTTCGCAAACTCGTCGACAGCAGCTCTCTCCTGCTCGGTGAGCATGCTCTCGTCGACCTTGACGGGCTCGACTTCCTTTTTCTTCTCCTGCTCGGGCGCGGGCGCTTCGGGCGTGAGCGTCAGCTCAGGGACGGCCTCCTGCGCCGCTTCGGTGGGGTTCAGGGTCAGCTCGGGCATCATGTTGTCGCTCATATCATTTCTCCTCCGTATTTTGGCTTTGAGTTTGTTCTTTTTCGTGCTTTTTGATGCGCTGGATGCGGCGCAGGCACAGCAGCGTGGCCATCGCCCAAATCAGCGCGGAATAGTAAAGCGTATCCCTGTGCAGATGCAGCGCGCCGATGATGCTTGCCACACACATGATGGCAAAGATTGCACAGAAGATCGGGTCGAGCCACACGCCCTTCAGCCGTTTCAATATCCACGCATTGACCTTGGCGTTGAACGCCATCACTTTCTTTCGCATCGCTTACTCCTTTATAGCTCGAGCTTGATGTCGTCCTGCGAGGCGGTCGCCGTGCCGGACTCGGCATGCAGCTCACCGTCGTCCTCACTGAGCCCCTCGCGCTTCATCATGTTTTCAAGCACCGTGATGTCGGTGGAAATATCCATCGCCTCGCTGCCGAAGAGCATATCGAGCTGCTTTTCAAAGGCGGCGACGATGGTACTCATCATGCTCTCCACGCGCTGCATGGTGCTGCCGATGTTGCCGCCGTCGATGCCCTGCGCGCCCATGCGGTCATAGGCATTCAGGAGCTTGAGCGTGGTGGGCAGATAGTAGTCCATAAATTTGCGGATCTGCGGCAGCTTCGACGGGTCGGATTTGACCTGCGCGAAGATCTTCGCGCTCAGATCCTCGAGCCGGTCGATGTCGGCGGAGATCTTCGCGTCCTTGATGGAATCATTCAGACGCTTCATCTCGGAGATGGCAAGATTGCCGTCCCGGATCATCTTGTCAAGCTCCGGATTCCCGGTGGTCTCCTCCTTTTTCGGCGGGTCAGGCACAGTGACCTCCACAGTGCCGCACACGGCGTTCATAATGAAATACACCACCGCCGATACAATGGCAATAAAGATGAACTGCGGCACGCGGTAAAGCGGGAACAGCAGCGCATAAATGACCCATGTTCCCGCCGCGGCGTAATAGGGTACGGTGGATCTGCGTTTGACGGTTGCCAAGGCGATCGCCTCCTGTTTTCATAAACATTTTGACTGATATATGATATCACATCGCATCAGCGCGGTCAAGCAAAGCAAGCGCTTGAAACATTGCAATATCGCGCTTTTTACAAAAGAAGGCGGCATCCGGTCTAGGACGCCGCCTTCTTGCAAAATACTGCGTTTTTCTTATTCGTTTCGGATGGCTTCGAGCGCCGAGATCTTGACCGCCTTGTTCGCGGGCTGATAGCCGGACACCAGTCCGACCAGCACCGAGAACACCAGCGCGAAGATCACAAGCTCCGGCTTGATGACGGACGTGCGCACCACGCCTTCGCCGCCGATGAGCGCCTGCTTGATAAGCTCCCACGTCACTCCCCCGCCGCCGAACGCGCCGAAGGAGAACAGATTGATGATGACGGATATGATGAAGCTGAAAATAAGCCCCAAAATGCCGCCGAGAAGGCCGATGCTGCCCGCCTCCATGAGGAACATCGCGCGGATATCGCGCACATAGCAGCCGAGCGCCTTCATAATGCCGATCTCCTTCGTGCGCTCGGAGATGGACATGATCATCGTGTTCGTGATGCCGATGGCCGCGACCAGAAGCGAGATCGCACCGAGACCGCCGAGCATCAGCTCGATCTGGCGGGTCTGCTTGTTGAGCTCGTCGCGCAGGCTCTGCATGGAATAGGTGCTGTAGCCCAAGTCCTTGATGGACTGCTCCACATCCGGCACAGCCTCAAGGCTCTCTGCCTTGACATTGATGGACGAATACTCAAACTTCGTGTCGGTCTTCCCCGTCAGATCCTGAATGAGCGACTTGAGCGCATTGATGTCCATCATCACGCCGTCGCTCGTCTCGTAGCCCTTGCCCTGATCTTCCTTCAGCACACCGACGACCTTGAGCTCGACCTCATAGGGGGTAGGTTCGGTGCCTGTACCGTCGTCATACGGTGTGAGTACCATGGTGATGCTCGTCTTGAGCGGGTCGAAAAACGGGTCGGGAACATTTTCGGTATCAATATTTCCGTTCTCATCCCAGACGTAACGGTTCACATAGTTTCGCCCGTCCGGCATCAGCGTATCGGTAAAGTTATAGGCAAAATACTGGCCCACGACCACCTCGTCGCTGTTTTCGGGATACCGCCCGTCCATCAGCTCAAAGCCCATGTCCTCAAGGGCGCTCGAGTCAATGCCGACAAAATTGACCCAGTCGGCTGTGTAGCGGCCGTTGATGCCCGCTTTGAAGCCTACATTATATCCGTCGAGGCTTGCCTTGGGCATGACGGCCTTGACGCCCGCGATCTCGTGGAAGCTCTCCACCGCCTTTTCGTCGAGCTTGCTCTCCGTCTGTGTGCCGGTGCTCTGGTTGTAGCCGCGGTAGACCTCGATGATGGAGAGGTCGCCCATATTTTTGAGCATCTGATCGTAGGACTCCTGCATGCCCGCGCCGATGGAGACCATCACGATGATGGACGTGCAGCCGATGAACACGCCCAGCACCGTCAGGATCGTGCGTCCCTTGCGCCGCGACAGGCTGTCGAAGCACATTTTCAGGATGTCTGCGAATCTCATTTTTTCTGCTCCTCAGCACCCGTGGCCGCGCCCTCCTTGTTTTCAGCCGCGGCGTCCGCTGCCTCCTGCTTCTCCTCGGCGAGCTCCTCTTCGTCCCACTTGTCCCAGAGCGCCTGCTCGGCCTTCTGCTTGGCCTTCTTCTTGCGGATGCGCAGCACGATCAGGGCGATGACGGCAATAACGACGAGCGCGATAATGACGTACTTCCACGGGAAGGTGCTTGCCGGCTCGGGGTCGATCATGCCGGGATCGTCCATGCCGGGGTCGGCCGGCTCGTAGGCCATGGCCTCGACCGTCGCTTCAAAGACGCGCTCTTTCGTGTTGCCGTTGGAATCCTCGTAGGTGATGACGATCTTGACCTGATTCTCGCCCTCCAGCTGCGGGGTCACGGCAAAAGCGATGGTGCCGTTCTTGCCGCCGTCGATCGTGCCGACGCGCTGATAGGCCGTCGGCGTGTCGATATCGCCGGAGATGGTCGCCTCAACGTTGTTGATGGCGCTCTTTCCCTTGTTGACATAGTCGATGGTCAGGCTCGTCTCCTCGCCGACGTAGCCGGTGTAGGAGGTCTTGGGCTCGCTCAGCTCAAAGCGGTCGGGCTGGTAGAGCGGCACGCTCAGCGACAGCGTGGCGTTGCCCGACTTTCTTGCGTTCTGGTCGACGTATTCATAGGTCACGTCGATCTTGACGTCCTGCGCGCTGGCGCTGATGAGCTGCGCGGCCTTCATCGGCACGGTGACGGTCTTGCTGCCGCTCGCGGCGACGGATTCAAAGTAGAACGTGTTCGTCGAGCCGTTGAGCATCAGGTCCTGACCGCCGGTGACGGTGACCATGACGTTTTCGATCTTGATGGTCTTGCTGGTGTTCGTGAACGAGAAGCTCAGGTTCGTGCTCGAGCCTGCCGCGACGGACGAACCGCCGTAGTTGTACTTCGAGAGAATGACAATGGGCGTGGGGCTCGCAATGGTCTCCTCGTCCTTCGTATCCTTGGTAACGGTGGAGAGAACGTTCACGCTGCCGCTGGCGCTGCCGCCGGTGAGCTGCGTGCCATTGTCATAGTAGAACGACAGTGAGGCGTCGATCGTCTGCATCTGGGACTCGACCTTGTCGAGCGCCTTGACCGTCACAGTGACGGCCGTGTCGCGGCCCGCGCGGATATCGTCGAGCATGTAGTCCTGGCTGCCCATGATGAGAAGCGATCCGGAGGATTTGAGCGTCAGGATGGGGTCGCGCATGGCGGTCGTGCCGGCGTTCTGGATGTAAACGGTGATGGTCTTCGTCTCGCCCGCGGCAATAGACGTGCTCGTGCCGTCGGAGTTGAAGACGGCGCGCGGCTCGGGAATCACTTCCGGCGTCGGCTCGGGGGCGGGCGTCGGCTCGGTGTAGGGCACGCACTCGCGCACCGGAACGGTGTTGCCGTCCTGATAGCCGCCGCCGTTGCCTTCATAATAAATTGTAAAGGCAAGCTGCTTGCCGCTGTCGCCGGTGTAGGTCAGACCGGTGAACGTAACGGTATATTCGCCGTTCTGTCCGCTTGCAACAGCGCTCGCCGTGCCGTCCTGAAAGCTGTCAAGGCCGCGCACGACGCGGATCGAATCGTTGCTGCCGTCCGTGCGGGATAAGTAGACCGTGATATCCACCGTATCGCCGGTGTAAATGCTGCTTCTGCTGGCCCGGTAGCCGGTGATCAGAAAGCTGGTTCCCGCCTGTGCCGTCGTGCCTTCGCCCGTCGCTTTGGCGACATTCACAGGCAGCAGCGCTGCGCACAGCACAAGGGCAAGGCAGAGCGAGAGCAGGGATCTTGTGATGCGTTTCATGTTCGATTTCCTCCGTTATTCGATGTAGGGGGCGGCGTCGATCTCCGCCTTGACCTGGTTTTCTACGTTGCTGACGATCCTGCCGTCGATGAGCGTCACGATGCGGTCGGCATATTCGGTCATCTCCGGGTCGTGGGAAACGAGCACGATCGTCTGGTGGAAGCGCTTGGCAAAGCCGCGGATCATGTGCATGACCTCTTTCGTCGTCCTTGTGTCGAGGTTGCCGGTCGGCTCGTCGGCGAACACCACCTCGGGGTGCGTGACGAATGCGCGCGCGATGCCCACGCGCTGCTGCTGACCGCCGGACATCTGGTTGGGAAAGTGGTCCATGCGGTCCTTCAGTCCCACGCGGCAGAGCATTTTCTTTGCCTCCAGCAGCCGCACGTCCGGGTCGATGCCCTTGAACATCAGCGGCATGGCCACGTTTTCCGCCGCCGTCAGCTCCGGCAGCAGGTTGTAGGACTGAAAAACAAAGCCGATGTGCTTCTGCCGGAAGGCCGCGAGCTGATTTTCGTTGAGCTGTGAGATCGGCACGCCGCCGATGCGCACCACGCCGCGCGTGGGCTTTTCGAGTCCCGCCAGCTGGTTGAGCAGCGTCGACTTGCCGCTGCCGGACGTGCCGAAAATGCAGCACACCTCGCCGCGCGGGATATCGAGGTCGATATTGTGCAGTGCGACCACGTGCTCCTGCCCCATCATGTACACCTTTCGGAGCTTTCGCACCGAAATGACGGGCTTCTGGTCATTTGCCATCGCAGTTTCTCCTCAATTTTAATCTTGGGTCCATTATAATCTCATCTTATGAAGAAGTCGTTACAATCAGGCGCGATTTGGTTACAAATTATTTAAGAGTTCCTTAATTCTCGCACCGAGCCTTTTCCTGTATTATTTAGACGGAATTTATCGAAAAATGTTTCATCCTTTTTGAAAAAAACGGCGGACTTTTTTGAAGTCCGCCGTTTTTTTAAGTTCATGCCGTTTTAGTTCAGCGGCACGTCGGGCACGACGTAGACCGTCATCTCTTCGCCATTTGTGTCGATGGACACAGTGTCGTCGATGGGCTGCGTCAGCTCCGCGTCCGCGTAGAGAAGATTGCCGGTGCTGCTCACAAACGTGACATAAGTGCCGCGCTTGATGGAGATCTCCTGCGTTTCCTCATCCGCCGCGCCGGGGTTATAGACGAGCGTCAGCGCGCAGACCTCATCGCTGTTGAAGGCCTCGGCCGCCAGCTCCTTGTCCGGCAGATAGGACTCGCCATAGCTCCAATCATAGAGCGTCGTGCCGAGGACGGATGCCTCACCGCTCTCATCCTTGCTGTAATCTGTCACGGACTTGGCAAGAAGCTCGCCCGTCGCGGGGTCGACATAGTAGAGGGTCGTAAAGTAGTAGTCCGGCATGTCGCTGTAGGTCGTGGTGGTCGAGATCACCACTGCGCCGTCCTGCTCGCTCTGATCGTCGATGGTCTCGACCGAGCCGTCGTCCTGCAATTCGCCGCAGGCGGGCAGCATCGCCTGAATGTAGCTCTCATACTCGCCGCTCGGGTAGCAGTTCATATTCAGGTGCCCGTCGCTTTCCATTTTGCTGAGATACACGCCGTTTCCTTCGATCGACAGGCAGGCCTGAGCGAAGAATTCATCCTCGCCCACAGGGCTGTCGGCGGTGTAGCTGTAGTGCGAGGCCAGCAGCAGGTTTCCCTTATCATCGCGCGTATACTGCACCTTGGCGGTGTAGGTCTCTTTGCCATCCTGATCGGTGCCCTGAATGCTCACGGTCACGGCCTCGTGATTTTCAAGCAGCTTTTCGGGAATGTTGTCCACGCGCACCTGCTCAAGCGTGATCTCCTTGGGCTCGTCAGTATTGCTGTCGTTGTTGTTCGTATCTCCGCCCTGCGTGCCGCAGCCGGCAAGAAGTGCCGCGACGCAAAGCGCGGCAATACCAGTTTTCTTCCAGTTTTTCACCTTGGTTTCCTCCTTATTTGGGTGCGGACTTACGCCCGCGTTTCAAATTCTTTTTAACGGTTTTCTTCCAGCGGCACGATATAGACCGTTGCACTCTCGCCGCTCGTGTCGACGCCGTCGTAGAAGTCGATGGGCTTGGTCAGCTCCCTGTCCGCATAAAGCGCGAGATCCGCACTGTCGAGGAAGAGGATGCGCGTGCCATGCGCCACGCGGATCTCGCTGACGCTCCAGCCGTTCTCCCCAACGTCCCAGCCCTTCTCCGAGCCCGGCGCGGGATAGAAGTACGTCAGATCGCAGACGTCCTCCATGCTGTCCGTCGAAAACAGGACCTCGTTCATCACATTGCGCTCTGCTTGATAAGGCTCGTCGTAGCTCCAGCGGTAAAGCCTTATTCCCTGCTTGGATACCGCGCCATTTTCATCTTCATGGTAGTCGGTCACCGACATCTCAAGCAGTTCACTCGTTGCGGGGTCAACGCGGTAGCACGTGGTGTAATAATAGCCGCTGGAATCCAGATAGCGCGTGGTGACGGAAAGCAGGATCGCGCCGTCCTCTTCACTGCATCCGTCAATCGTCTGCTCTGCATTCTCTCCGGATGTGGGGCATTGGGGCATCATGTCAAGAATATATTGCTTGTCATCGTGTCTAAAGTGAATACTCAGGCTTGCAGCATCGTCGCTCGCCCTGCGCTCGGCATACATTTTTTCGTTTGCTTCGCCCCACACTTCATCCTCGCCTGCGTCGCTGTTCTCGGTATACTGATAGTGATACCAGGCCAGCACCTCATCCACAACGTAGGTGTACTGGAACTTCGCCGTATCGATCACGGCGTCATTCTGACTGCTCTCCTGCACGGTCACGGTCACAGCGTCGTGCTTTTCGAGCAGGGATCGCGGATCATTCGCGGCACGGATCTGCTCGAGCGTGATCTGCTGCGGTTCATCGGTGCTGTCGTCGTTGCTTACGTTGCCGCTCTGCACTCCGCAGCCCACAAGTAAGCTCGCAGCGCATAAAGCGATGGTGGCTTCTCTCTTCCAGCTTTTCATGGTGTGCTCTCCTCTCTCATCTCCCGTCAGTCTTGATCGCCGCTTTTCACATAGACGGTCGTGCTGCCGCCGTCCGGCCACTCGATCTCAGGGGTTTGATACTCCTGCGTCATGGCGGCGTCGTAGTAAAGCATGACGCCCTTACCACTCTCTGGGGAAAAGTACGCTGCACTCGGCACGGTAAAGTGCTGCTCGTGCTCCTGCGCGGTGCCCGGGTCCCACACGAGCGTGATTTCATGCTTGGGAACATCGTCCGACAGCATCAGCGCGTAGAGGTCTTCCTCCGGTTCATAAGGGCGATCATAGCTGAACGTATAGCTTCCCGTGGCAAAGCAGGTGTCTTTTCCCTGCAAGTCTTTTCTGTGCCGCTCCGACTTGATCGATATCAGGTCATCGGAGGTTGGATCGACATAGAGCCATCGCAGCGAGTAGTCAGTGTCATCGTCGGTGATATAATGTTTGATTGGAAACACGAGCTGGCCGTCCTGCTCATACGGCTCTTTGACCTCCACCGTGATACCGTCACCGGCCACGGGCAAAAACGGTTCCCGCGCGGTACTTTCTTCGTACCACTCATCCGTTCCGCAGGCGATCACACTGGCAATTCGAGCGCTGCCGTCATCATTTGTTCCAGCGATAATGCACATACCGTCCGGCACTTCATCCAGGCAGACATTCACGCTATAAATATCGTCTGCGCCGTACTCATCATAATACCAGCCGTGGCTCCAGCTTTGCAGCCGGCCTTCTTCGTCGCGCGTGTACTGGTCAGTGCTCTTGACGTCCTGACCGCCGTTGCTGCTGTCCGTGCTCTCCCGTACAATAGTCACCACCTCGTGCCGCTCGAGCAGCGCAGAGATCGTGTTCCGCTCATAGACGTCTTCATAGGTGATGGGATGCTCTTCCGCCATATCGGTCTGTTTCTCCGTCTCTCTGCAACCCGTGAGCAGCAGCACGGCGGCGAGCGCAAGGGCGCTCATCGGTCCCCAGCGGTTCATTTTGTTTCTCCTTTCATCGTCTTCTTTCCATCTTGACTATGCGGAGCTTTTTTCGTTCCGTACATTCTCTTAGACGAGAAATTTCTCAAAAAGTTTCACCCTTATGATTTTTTTAAGAAACTTTTTTCTTCCCGGTGCGAGCTCTTGCATTTTCCGTCGCCGCGGCATACAATGAGGACAACATTTCACCCGGGAGGGGCTTTTATGAACTATATCGGCATCGACCTCGGCGGCACGAACATCAAGGGCGCACTCGTGAGCGCGAAGGGCGAGATCTTAAAGGAGCATTCTATCCCGACGCGCGTCGATCTCGGCCCCGAGGCGGTCGCGGGACGCATCGGTCAGGTCATCGCGCAGCTCTCTATCGGCGAGGACACCGTCGGCGGCGTGGGCGTCGGCTGCCCCGGCACGGTGGACGACGCGAGCGGCATCGTGCGCTTTGCGGCGAACCTGAATTTTGTGAACTTCGACCTGCGAAGCGCGCTGCGCGCGCACACTGCGCTTCCCATCCACCTCGGCAACGACGCAAACGCCGCGGCGCTGGGCGAGGCGCTGTTCGGCTGCGGCCGCGGCGCGGAGAGCACCATCGTCGTCACGCTCGGCACGGGCGTCGGCGGCGGCGTGGTGCTCGGCGGCAAGCTCCTGACAGGCTACACGGGCGCGGCGAGCGAGATCGGCCACATGGTCATCGCGGAAAACGGCGAAGAGTGCACCTGCGGCAGCCGCGGATGCTTCGAGGCCTACTCCTCCGCCACGGCGCTGATCCGCGACACGAAGCGCACCATGGCCGCGCACCCCGAGAGCCTGCTGCACGCGATTGCCGCGGAGCAGGGCGGTGTCGACGGCCGCACAGCGTTTCTCGCCAAGGAGCGCGGCGACGAGGCGGGCGCGCAGGTCGTGGAGGACTACATCGAGCATCTGACCTGCGGGCTCACAAATCTTGTCAACATTTTCTTCCCCGAAGTGCTGGCCCTCTCGGGCGGCGTAGCAAATCAGGGCGACGCGCTGCTCCTGCCGCTGCGCGAAAGGGTGCGCGAGCGTTCGTTCGGCTCGCGCTATGCCGTCTCGCACACGCGCATCGAGCTCTGCACGCTCGGCTACCGCGCGGGCGTGATCGGCGCGGCGATGCTCGCGCGCGAGTGAGCGTAAAATAGCGCAAGATATGATAAGGCCCTCCGCATTTCTGCGGAGGGCCTTTTTTTACCGGTAGCCGTCGGGCTCGGCCGAGCCTTCAATCAAAAACTGCACCTCGTCCACGCCGCCGAGCGACAAAATGGACTGCTCGAGCGCGCTCAGCATCAAATCGCGCTCCGCCTCGTTCTCCGGCAGTGAGCCGCTCGCAGGAAGATTCAGATAGCACACGCCGTTTTCGATGCGAGAGGAGATGACCGCAAAGTCCTCCGGCAGGAGCGAGACGAGCGAATCGTCCTCCGGCCCCTGCGCGAGCGCTTCGAGCAGCGCGTTCACGCGCGTCTGGCCCTCGTAGAGCGCGAGCGTCTGCTGCTCGGCGCGCAGCTCGCCTGTCTTGCTGTCGAGGAAATAAAGCGACACGGTGATCGGCCGCAGGCCACTCTCACGCGAGGAAAGCAGCGTATCCGCCGAGAGCAGCACTTGCGTCTCGCGGTACGGCAGCTCGCGCCCGTCCGCCGTGATGCTCACAGCGTTCACATTCGGCAGCTGCGTCAGCGTCAGCGTGATGCAGTAGTCAGCGAGCGACAGGTCGATGCCCGTCAGGCGCGCATACTGTGCGCTCAAGTCGATCTGCGCGCGGCGGCCCGACACCTTGAGCGACTTGAGCGCCGTTCCCTCCGGGATGGGCGAAGAGAGCGACGGCTCGTCGGGCCCTGCGAGCAGCGCCTCCAGCAGCGCGCGGACACAGTCTTCGGTCTCCATCGCGCCGTCGAGCGTCAGACGCTTTTCCTGCGCGCGGATGGCGTCGCCGCCGCCCGCGGAGTTGGGATCGCTGAGAAAATAGAGCTCGTAGCCGTTCTCGTCCATCTCCTGCGCGTGCTGGGCCGCGCAGGCGCAGAGAAGCGAAAGCAGGAGGACTAATGCCGCAGTCATGGAAAGACGTCTTCTCATGTCTCATCCCCTCCCTCTTCGCAGCGCGGCAGGCGCACGGTAAACACCGTGCCGCCGCCCTCGCGGGCGCGGACCTCGATGCTGCCGCCGCGGCGGCGCGCCGTGTCGGCGGCGATGGAAAGGCCAAGGCCCGTTCCGCCCGCGGCGCGTGAGCGCATCTTATCCACGCGGTAGAAGCGGTCGAAAATGCGGGGCATGTCCCCCTCCGGAATGCCGATGCCATTGTCGCTGACAGTGAGAAGGCAGTCCTTTTCATCCCCCGCGAGCAGCAGCTTCACAAAGCCGCCGGGGCGGTTATACTTGATGGCGTTTTCCGTCAGGTTGTAGATGATCTCGTGAATTTCATCCTCGCTCGCAAGGGTCTGTCCCTCGCGGCGAATTTCATATGAGAGGTCGACCTGCTTTTCCTCGGCCACAAGGCGCAGCATGCGCACCACGCGCGCCATCACGGACGAGAGGTCGACGCGCTGCGCCTCGGGCAGCATGCCGCTGTCCAGGCGCGTCAATCGCAGCAGATTTTCCGTGATGCGCGCCAGGCGCTCGGACTCCTGCTCGATATCGCCGACGAATTCGCGCACGGTCTGCGCGTCCATGTTCTCCGTCTGCAAAATGGAGTCGGAGAGAAGCCTGATGCCCGCCAGCGGCGTTTTGAGCTCATGGCTCGCATCCGACACGAAGCGGCGGCGCGCGTCCTCCGTCGTTTGCAACCGGTCAGCCATGTCGTTGAACTCGGCGGCGAGCTCGCTGATCTCGTCGTGCCCGCCGACCTCGGCGCGGTGGCTGTACGAGCCCTCGCGCATCTTGCGGATGGCGTCGGTCAGTACGCCGAAGCGCCGCGTCAGCACGCGGGATAAGAGTACGCTGATCCCGCCGGCGAACACCAGCACGACCGCCGAAATCGTCAGGAGATTGCGCTGCAGGGACAGCAGCAGCTCCGCCTGCTCGGTGTCGTATTCGTAGGCGTAGACCGCGCCGATGGTCTGGCTGTGGTAGATGACCGGTGAGGCCGCGCGGCTTTTGAACGCCTTGTCCGAAAATTCGGTGTAAAAGACGTCCTCCCCGCGAAGCGCCTGCACAAGCTCTGTATAAAAGGCGTAGCGGCCGATCGCGCCGTCGGTCTCGCGCGTGTCGTACAGCACGCGGCCCGAGGCGTCCGTCACAAGCACGCGGGAGATGCCCGTCTCCTCCACGAGCGTCATCGCACCCGCGACATTTTCCTCGCTCAGCTCTTCAAGGCCCGAGAGCGCCGTCACCATCACCGAAACGCTGCCCTGCAGCGAGCTCTGCTTAGAGCGGAACGTCAGGTTTTCCGACGTGATGAGCGGATACGTGTTCAGCAGGATCAGCACCGCCAGAATGATGGCGATATAGCTGAAGCTGAATTTTCGCTGCAGGCTCGCATGCATCTGCACGGCACTGCCCCCCTTCTCTTTCTTTTAGTGGGAAATCAGTCCTTCAAGTAGTACCCCACGCCCCATTTGGTCAGGATGTGCTGCGGCGCGGCGGGGTTTTCCTCGAGCTTTTCGCGAAGCCGCCGGATGTGCACATCCACCGTGCGGTAGTCGCCCGCGTAGGTGTAGCCCCAGACGAGGTCCATCAGATTTTCGCGCGAATAAATGCGGCGCGGATTCCTGACGAGCAGCTCGATGAGGTCGTATTCCTTGGCCGTGAGCTCGACGATCTCGCCGTTTTTCACGGCGACGCGCTGCTCGGGGTCGAGCGTGATGCCGCCCGCGGTCAACAGGAGCGTTTCAGGCTGCTTTTGCTGCGGGGCGGCATTCGCCCGGCGCAGCAGCGCGCGGATGCGCGCCTTGAGCTCGAGGATGTTGAACGGCTTCGTGATGTAGTCGTCCGCGCCGGACTCAAGGCCGATGATCTTGTCGGCGTCCTCGCTGCGGGCGGTCAGCATGATGATGGGCACATTGGAAAATTCGCGGATGCGCATGCAGGCCGTCAGCCCGTCCACCTGCGGCATCATCAGATCGAGGATGATGAGGTCAAACCCGCCGCTTTTCGCCATGTCGATGGCGGTCGCGCCGTCGTAGGCGGTCTCGACCGTGTAGCCCTCGTTTTCCAGATTGAATTTCATGCCCTTGACGAGAAGATGCTCGTCGTCAACCACCAGAATTTTCATTGCCATCCTCCTCCGTGAATGTGATCTCCGCGCGGAATCCCTCGAGCTTCGCCTCTCCGATGCCCTTGACGTTCAAAAGGTCCTCCGCCGCCGTAAAATCGCCGTGCTCTGCGCGGTAGTCGATGATCGCCTGCGCGAGCGACGGGCCGATGCCCGTCAGCGTTTCAAGCTCCTCCGCCGTCGCGGTATTGACGTTCACAAGCGTCACAACGCGCGTGGGCGCGGTGATCTCGTCGGTCTTGTCCTGCGTCGTCACGGTGTAATTCCCGTGCGAGGCACCCTCGTAGGCCGTTTTGTGCAGAAAAACGAGCGAAACGGCGAACAGCACCGTCAGCGCGGCGAGCACAAGGTAGACGCCGCTGACTTTGGTTTTCTTTTCTTGCTTTTCCACGGTTGCGCTCGCCTGCCTTTTTTGCTATACTGATGTCGAAGCGTGCCGAACGGCGCGCTCCTCTTCACTGTATTCTATTTGATTGTATCATACAACGAGGTATATTTCCATGAAAAAACGCCGCTGGTTTTCACTTTTTTTATCCTTTGCGCTCCTGCTCCCGCTCTTTTCGCTCACGAGCGCTGACGCCTATGAGGACTTCACCCTCGACGCGAAGGCCGGTCTTCTCATTGAGGCCGACACGGGCGAAATTCTCTACGAGAAAAACGCTCATCAGGAAAACTACCCCGCGTCGCTCACCAAGGTGATGGTCGCGCTGCTGGTGTTTGAGGCCATCGACGAGGGCAAGATCGCGCTGACCGACTCCGTCACTGCGACGGAATCGGCGTTCGAGGGGCTCTCCAGCGACGGCAGCACGGCGAACATCGTCCCCGGCGAAACGATGACGGTCGAGCAGCTGCTCAACTGCATGCTCATCGTCTCGGCGAACGAGGCGTGCAACATTTTGGGCGAAACGCTCTACGGCTCGGTCGACGCCTTTGTCGCGCGCATGAACGAGCGCGCGGCGGAGCTTGGCTGCGAGCACACGCACTTCGCCAACGCCACGGGTCTTCACAACTCCCAGCACTACACGACCGCGTGGGACCTCTACCTCATCACGCGCGAGGCGATGAAGCACGACAAATTCATGGAGATCTGCAACTCCAAGAGCTACACCGTGCCCGCCACGAACATGACCGAAAAGCCTCGTGAGCTGCACTCGACGAACTTTCTCATCTCCAACTGGCGCGCCCGCGGCTATGTTTACCGCGACGCGCAGGGCATCAAGACCGGCTCCACGCCCGAGGCGGGCTACTGCCTCATTTCGTCCGCCGTCCGCGGCAGCCGCCACATGATCAGCGTGGTGCTGGGCGCGGAGCGCGTGACGCTTGAGGACGGCGTGACCATTTTGACGCGCAGCTTCTCGGAAACGTCGCGCATGTTCGACTGGGGCTTTGACAACTTTGTCCTCCGCGACATTCTCTCCTCCTCCGACCTTGTGCAGGAGGTGCCCGTCGCGCTTTCGAGCGAGGCGAGCTACGTTTCGACCCACGCGGCGGAGGATATCTCCTGTCTTCTGCCCGACAACGTGGAGCCCGACATGCTCGAGCGCACCGTAACGCTCACGAACGACACGGTCGACGCGCCCGTTTCCGCGGGCGACGTGCTCGGCAAGCTGACGCTCTCCTACAATGGTAAGGTCTACGCCGAGACGGACCTCTTAGCGCTGAACGATGTATCGGCCTCGTGGTTCCTGACGGCGCAGCGCAGGGTGTCTGACTTTTTCGCAAAGCCGCTCGTCCGCATTCTGTTGATCGTGGTCGTACTGCTGATCGTCGCGCTCGTCGTCTATGTGACGATGTTCTCCCGCCGCCGTCGCTACGGCCACCGCCGCCGCGGCGCGGCACACGGCGGCTACCACGGGCGGAGAAGAAGATTCTAAGTACTTCAAAAAGCGGTAAAGCCGCTTTTTTGAGAAAGGCCACACTCCGCTTTGTGCCTTGCCGCCGCTGGCGGCTGCGACACGCGCGGAGCGAGAGGTGTCGATCGCCACGCGCTGGTCGCGGCGATCGACCATCAAAATTCTTTGCGTCTGCGAACGCAAAAGCAAAAATGAAGGGACGCGAAAGCGTCCCTTTTTAGTTGAGTGTGATCACGTTGTCCCCCTGCGGGAACTCCACGAAGCGGATGGAGTAGATGTCGGCGGTGATGTAGGCGCTGCGGCCGGGGTGGAACAGCGTGATATAGTCGTTTCCAACCTCCTGTAGCGTGCCGACCGCCACGACCGTGTTCTGCGAACCGACGAGGAAGCTCACGATGACTGCGCGGCCGATGTTGCGCGCGAGCATCCCCTTCCACGAATTGTAGGCCATCTTGTCGACGGTCTGCGACTCTTCAATCTTGTCGGGCGTGGGCTGGAACTGTCCGCTCGCGCCGCCCTGCGGCACGAGCGACACGCCCCCCGCCCCCGACGATCCTCCAAGCATTTCCTCATAGCTCTGGCTCGCGTTGTTGTTACTGTTGTTATTACTGCTATTATTGCTGTTGCCGCTCTGCTGCGCGCTCGCCATGGCGGGCACGGCAGCCATCTGCTCATAAAGGCACGGCATGCTTTTTCCCATCTGGATCATAGCCAAGTTCTCTCCTTTTCCCGATGCTGCTGATTTTCTTCTCTCAGGTGCTGTAATACGCCGCGGTGGGGTTATAAAAACAGTGGTCGCCGATGCGCATGACGAACGTCCCCACATTTGAAGGAAAATTCGCGCGGCAGGACGGCGAAAACGGGTTAAAGAACCACAGCGCCGTTCCAAGGCCGTTCAATCGGTTGCCCGCGATGGCCCAGTCCGCGATCTCGTAATGGATATCGGTCGGGCGCATGTTGTAGATGTTCTGCGGGTTGTAGCTGCCGCGCTCGGTCTCGCTCGCGCAGACGAACTGCCCCGGCTGAAAGATGATATTGCGGATGCTGCCCTGCCCCACGCGCGCGTATTCGCCGCCCGTCGAGCGCACGCGGTTCATCACGACGCTCGCCACGGCTTTCATCCCATTCTCGCCCTCGCCGCCCGCCTCGCACTCGATGAGGCGTGCGAGCAGCTCCCTGTCGGAATAGGCCATGTCGATCTCCTCCCCCATTTCTTCTTCCCCGACAGTCTATGCGACTCCTGTGCGCGGGGAACCAAACACGCGCAAAAAAGCACCGCAGATGAATTTCATCTGCGGTGCTTTCGCTTTGTTCAGTTTTCCTCGTCCGGCGGCGGAAGCTCTTCCGCTTCCGGTGGCGTCGCGCCGTAGGCGCCCTTCATCTTGAGCTCCTGCCACTGCTCTTTCGTGATAAGCAGCTGGCGGGGCTTTGAGCCTCGAACGGGCCCACGATGCCGCGCGTCTCCATCTCGTCAACAATGCGCGCCGCGCGCGAGTAGCCGAGCTTCAAGCGGCGCTGGAGCATCGAGACGGACGCCTGACCCGTCTCCATGACCACGTCGATCGCGGCGGGGAGCAGCTCGTCCCCCTCGTCGGCGGCGTTCTGATCAGGCGCGGCATTGCCGCCGCCCTTGCCGCCGCCCTTTTCCTTCTCGGCAACGGCGGCGTTGATCTTGTCGATAACGGATTCATCATAGTCCGTCTCGCCGTTTTCCTTGACGAAGTTGACCACGCGCTCGATCTCCTCGCTCGAGATGAAGCAGCCCTGCACGCGCTTGGGCTTGCCCTCGCCGAGGGGGGCATAGAGCATATCGCCGCGGCCGACGAGCTTTTCCGCGCCCGCGGTGTCGAGGATGATGCGCGATTCCATCGCGGAGGCGACCGCGAACGCGATGCGGCTCGGGATGTTGGCCTTCATCAGGCCCGTGATGACGTCCGCGGACGGACGCTGCGTCGCAATAACCAGGTGCATGCCCGCGGCGCGGCCCATCTGTGCCACGCGGCAGATCGACTCTTCGACCTCCTTCGCCGCGACGAGCATCAAGTCGGCCAGCTCGTCGATGACGACGACGACGCTCGGCAGCTTTTTGAGCGTTTCGTCCGTCTCCGCCACCTTATTGTAGGAGGCAAGATCCTTCACATTATGCTCGGAAAACATCTTGTAGCGCTTCATCATCTCGTACACGGCCCATTGCAGCGCGCCCGCAGCCTTTTTCGGGTCGGTGACGACGGGGATGAGCAGGTGCGGGATGCCGTTGTAGGGCGCAAGCTCGACCATCTTCGGGTCGACCATGATAAAGCGCACCTCTTCGGGCGTCGACTTATAGAGCATCGAGACGATCAGCGAGTTCGTGCACACGGACTTACCGGAGCCCGTCGTACCGGCGATGAGCACGTGCGGAAGCTTCGAGATATTCCCGACGATGTTCTTGCCGCTGATGTCCTTGCCAACGGCGAAGGCCGTGGTGGAAGGATGGGTGGTGAACTCCGTGGATTCGAGCACCGTGCGGATGCTGACGGGCGAAACAAGCTTGTTCGGCACCTCGACACCCACGACGGAGATCTTGTCGGGGATGGGCGCGATGCGCACGCCGCTCGCGCCCAGCGCAAGGGCGATATCGTCCTGCAAATTTGTGATCTTCGAGAGCTTCACGCCCTGACTGAGCGTGAACTCATAGCGCGTGACCGACGGGCCGCGCACCACATCGCCCGGCTGGGCGTCCACGCCGAAGCTCGTGAGCGTCTGCGCCAAGCGGCGGGAGTTGTTGCGCAGCTCCGCGCCCGCCTCGGCGGCGTTCGTTACGCTGCCCTCTTTTAAGAGCGTGATGGGCGGATACTGATATGCGGGCGGCTGGGGCTGCGCGTCGCTGCCCTCGATCTCGCGCGTGACCTCCTCGCGCGCGGCATCGACCTCGGCGCGGCGGAGCTTGTCCTCCTGCTTGTCGGTCAGCACGGCGGGAACCGTCGTTGCTGCTGCGGCTGCGGCGACGGGTGCGCTCTGCACGCTCGGCGTGGGCGCGGCAAACGGCGTGTGCATCACAGGTGCGGGTGCCGGGACGACCGGCGTGGGCGCGCTCGGCGCTGTATCAAACGGCGGCAGGTCGAAGTCGTCGGCCTCCACCGTCACAGGCTTAACGGGTGCGGACGGCGCAGCGGCGGGCGAAACGGGTGCAGCGATCTTTGTCTCCGCGGCACTTCCGCCCGCTAACAGCTCATCGGGGCTCTTGATATTATCGGACTTCTTGCGGAAGAAGCCGCCCGTGGGATTTTTCTTGATGACGCGCTCCTCGCCGTCGAGCGGAATGTCGATGGCGGCGTCCGGCGTGTGGACCGGCGCACTGCGGCGCGGCACATGGGTGCGCTGCGGCGGAAGGTCCTCTTCCTCCACTGGCTCATAGGGCACGCGCTCGTGCGAGCGCACGGCCTCGATCACGGCGGCGGGCGTCAAGCGGAACGCCATCATCAAAAACGCGACGAACAACACGACGAGCAGGATCATCGCGAGCACCTTTTTCACCAGCAGCACCAGCATGATCGCAAGCGACGCGGACACCGCGCCGCCGGACTCGAGCGCGTTGCCGCTCGTCCACAGAAGCTTCAAAATGCCGTCCATGTTGACATACTTCTCTTTGCAGAGGGCGATGTGCATGATCGCGCCGAACACGACCGGCAGCAGCGCCGTGCCGACAAGGCAGGACGCGACGTTCCGCCCACGGTGGAAGAGCAGGATATAGCTCCCCAGCAGCAGTGCGGGCGCGACGAGGTAATAGCCCCAGCCAAAGAGCGACCGGCACAGCTGCGCCGGCTGATCGAGCAGCCACGCGCCCGACTGGAAATAGCTAAAGCCCAGGCACAGCGCCAGCACCAGCAGGATTGCACCCGCGACCTCGCGGCGGATGGGGCGCTTTTGGTTCTTCTTCGCCGTGCGCTTGCCGGAAGACGAGGAGCGGGACGAACCCGTCGTTTTCTTTTTCGTTGTGGTGGTTTTTTTCTTCTGTTGTGCCATGATTCACCTCAGAATCAAAAATTAGTGCAGGATCGTGAGCACCAGCGTCAGCACGCCGGCGGCCCAGCAGTAATAGGCAAACGCGCCGAAACGGCCCTTGTCGGCAACATAGCGCAGCAGGCGGATGCTCGCATAGCCGGACACCGCCGCGACGACGACGCCGACAAGGTACACAGGCACGCTGGAGAAGTCGATGCCCGCTTCGATCGCGTCCTTGAGCGTCAGGATGTTCGCGCCCAGCACCGCGGGGATGGAGAGCAGGAATGCAAAGCGCACGGCAAACTTGCGCTCAAAGCCCGTGAAGCAGCCCGCCGTGATCGTCATGCCGGAGCGGGAGATGCCCGGGCACAGCGCGATGGCCTGACCGATACCGACAAGCAGCGCGTCGAGCATTGTGGCGGTCTTTTCGGTCTTGCGGCCATGGCGCACGCGGTCGCTCGCGAAGAGCAGGATGCCCGTGACGATCAGTGCGCCGCCGATAAAGTACATATTATCACTCAGCTCCGTGAAAAAACGGCGAAACGGCACCATGACGAAAAGCGGCAGCGTGCCCACAATGATGAGCAGAATAAGGCGGCGCGCAGGCGGCACGGGGTTCGGCATGCGATGATGGGCAAGGTCACCGATGCCGGCGAAAAACTCCACGATCATATCGCGGATATCATCCCAGTAAGCGGCAAACACCGCCACGAGCGTGCCGAGGTGGAGCAGCACGTCGAAAAAGTCGGGCACGTTGCTCGCGCCCTGGATGCTTAGTAAGTGCTCCGCGATGGCGAGATGGCCGGAGGACGAGATCGGTAAAAATTCCGCGATCCCCTGCACAAGGCCGAGAAGAACGGCGGTTAAAACAGACATGAACAAACAACTCCTTTTGCGTTTTGTTCTGTAATGGCAATATTCTAACAGGATAATTATAGCACAGTTGTTCGCGGAATACCACCCCGAATTGCCGCATCTTCTTTTTCTTTCCTTTTTCGGTGCATCCCTTGCGAACGCAGGGCGAATGTGCTATGATTGGCGCGGACTATCAGAAAAGGAGAGATAGAAATGATTTATAACTACCGCACCAAAGGTGTGTGTTCAAAGGAAATGCATATTGAGTTGAACGACGACCACACCATCAAGAGCGTAGAGGTCATCGGCGGCTGCAACGGCAACCTTCAGGGCATTTCGCGCCTGGTCGAAGGCATGAAGGCCGAGGATGCCATCGCGCGCATGCGCGGCATCCGCTGCGGCTTCAAGAATACCTCCTGCCCCGATCAGCTCGCCATCGCGCTGGGCGAGGCGCTGGCGCAGGACAAGCAGTAGGTCGTCATTTTTTGCCCGCGCGGTGCATCGCACGGGCAAAAATGCATAAAATCCTGCAAAATGCCGTTTCCCTCTCTGGACAAACGGCGCTAAACTGTGTATACTGTTAAAAAATAAGCATTCAACGCACTATCAACGCAAAACATTTTGCTTTTGCCTGTCTGACGGGGGAACTTCATGGACATTGATATGGATATCAAAGAGCTCGAAGCGTTCGTCTACGTGGTGGAAAACTGCAGCTTTTCCCGCGCTGCGGAGCTGCTGCACCTGACGCAGCCGACCATCAGCTCGCACGTCTCCGCACTGGAGAGAAAACTGAATATCAAGCTCATCGTCCGCACCACGAAGGAGACCTACCCCTCCGACGCGGGCAAGCTCCTCTACAAATACGCCAAGGAGATCTTACAAGTGCGCGAGAATGCGGCCATCGCGCTGCGCAACTTCTCGCAGGAGATGAAGGGTACGATCTCCATCGCGGCCTCCACGGTGCCGAGCCAGTATTATCTGCCGCACCTTTTGCAGGACTTCCGCGCCCGCTATCCGGACATCACCTTCAATATCCAGATGGAGGACAGCCCCAAGGTCGTAGAGCTTGTGGCCACGCGCAGCGTGGAGATCGGCTTCTGCGGCACGATGGTGGCGAGCCACAAGTGCGTCTATCAGGATTTTGCCAGCGACCCGATGGTGCTCATCACGCCGAACACCGAAAAGTATCAGGCCTTTGCGGGCAAGCCCTTCCCCATCGAGCAGCTCAAAGAAGAGACGTTCATCAGCCGCGAAAAGAGCAGCGGCACGTATCAGGCGGGCAAGGAACTCTTAAATGAGCTCGGCATCGACATCTCCCAGCTCCGCACTGCGGTCGAGATCCGCTCGACCGAGAGCGTCAAGCAGATGGTCAGCGAGGGTCTCGGCGTCGGTCTCATCGCACAGAGCGCCGCGCAGGACTATGTTCAGTTCGGAAAGCTTCTCGCCTTCCCCTTCCCCGACTCGCGCTTCCGCCGCCAGCTCTATATCGTCAAGCACAAAAACAGCATTTTATCGCCCATTGCGCAGGTGTTTTACGACTATGCGCGCAAGGCAAAGGACAAAGCATCCGCCAAATAAGGCGGATGCTTTTTTACAGGGATCGCACGCTTTTTTGTCCGATTTTTTCGCGAAATTGTCATTTACTTTTTTCCCTCTCTGGTATATGATAATGCAATAGGTCAACGGCTGCGCTGCACCGGTAAAGCAGCAGGCCTTACGGGAGGGAAAGCGATGGACTGCCGCGATTCCGCGCTGTTTACAGGCGTGGACGAAGCATCGTGCGAAAATATGCTGCGCTGCTTCAGCGCCTATGAGCAGCGCTTCAGCGCCGGGCAGACGATCCTCACCTGCGGTCAGCAGCAGGATATGATCGGCGTGCTGCTCTCCGGAAGTGCCGCGCTTTTGCGCCTGCATCCGGACGGCAACAGCACCGTGCTCGAATCTCTGGAGGAGGGCAGCGTCTTCGGCGAAGAGCTGGCGTTCACCGGCTTTCGCGACGGCAGCGCGCTCATCGAGTGCCGCGAGGACTGCCGCGTCATCTTCATGCGCTATGACCAGATCACAAAGCGCTGCGAAAACGCCTGCGCCTGCCACAGTCAGGTCGTAACGAATCTCTTCCAGTTGTTGTCAAAAAAATCCCTGCACCTCAGCCGCCGGATCGAGGTGCTCGCCTGCCGCTCCATCCGCGAAAAGTTGCTGTGCTTTTTCGAGCAGCTCGCCGACGAGCATGGCAGCCGGACGTTCCCCCTGCCGTTTTCCCTCAGCGCGCTTGCCGATTACATCAGCGCAGACCGCAGCGCCATGATGCGCGAGATGCGCAAGATGCGCGAGGAGGACCTCATCAGCACCGAGGGCCGCAGCGTGACGCTGCTTTAGTTTTTTGCAAGTATTTTTCGTAAATGCAAGTTTTCCTGCATCGTCAGAATTTTGATATTCATTGACGCAAGAAAACTTTCATGATATAAATATAGCATCATTCCATATTCCCGGCGCTGCGTCCAGGAATCCCGCCTGCCGTTCTCCCCGGACGGCACGGCGCTGAATCTCAACAAAAAGGAGAATCATTCATGTATCGCATCGTGAAGAAAGAAGCGCTCAAGCCCACCGTGACCCTCTACGAGATCGAGGCGCCGATGGTGGCAAAGAAGGCCGAGCCCGGCCAGTTCATCATCCTGCGCGTCGATGAAAACGGTGAACGCATCCCCATCACCATCCACGACTTCGACCGTGAGAAGGGCACCGTCACCATCATCGTGCAGACGATCGGTGCCACCACCGAAAAGCTCAGACATAAAGCCGAGGGCGAGTACATTCAGGACTTTGTCGGCCCGCTGGGCCGCCCGACCGAGACCGAAGGCAAGAAGAAGGTCTGCGTCGTGGGCGGCGGCGTCGGCTGCGCCATCGCTTACCCCGTTTTGAAGAAGTTCCACGACTGCGGCGCGGAAGTCCACGCGGTCGTCGGCTTCAAGAATAAGGACCTCGTCATTCTTGAGGACAAGTTCCGCGCGGCCTCCAGCGTTCTGAAGCTGATGACGGACGACGGCTCTTACGGCGAGAAGGGTCTTGTCACCGATGCGCTCAAGGCGCTCATCGACGCGGGCAACCAGTATGACGAGATCTTCGCCATCGGCCCTGCCATCATGATGAAATTCGTGTCCAAGACCACCGAGCCCTACGGCATCCCCACCACCGTTTCCATGAGCCCGATCATGGTCGACGGCACCGGCATGTGCGGCGGCTGCCGCCTCACCGTCGGCGGCGAGACGAAGTTCGCCTGCGTCGACGGCCCGGACTTCGACGGTCACAAGGTCGACTGGGACGAGAGTCTCAAGCGCGGCAAGATGTACTTCGACTGGGAGCGCCACAAATACGAAGAGACCTGCAACCTGTTCAGCAAGGAGGTTCAGTAATATGCCTAACATGAGTCTGAAGAAGAACGAAATGCCCTCGCAGGAGCCCAACGTCCGCAACAAGAACTTTCTGGAGGTCGCCCTCGGCTATACCGAGGAGCAGGCGCTCGACGAAGCAGCCCGCTGCTTAAACTGCAAGAACCATCCCTGCGTCTCCGGCTGCCCGGTGCAGGTCAAGATCCCCGAATTCATCAAGAAGATCACCGAAAAGGACTATGAGGGCGCCTATCAGGTCATCCACGAGACCTCCTCCCTGCCCGCCGTCTGCGGCCGCGTCTGCCCGCAGGAGACGCAGTGCGAATCGAAGTGCGTTCGCGGCATCAAGGGCGAGCCGGTCGGCATCGGCCGCCTCGAGCGCTTTGTCGCCGACTGGCACAATGCAAATGTGCAGGAAGCGCCCGCCAAGCCCGCGCCCAACGGCCACAAGGTCGCGGTCATCGGCTCCGGCCCCAGCGGCCTCACCTGCGCGGGCGACCTTGCCAAGAAGGGCTACGATGTCACCGTTTTTGAAGCGCTCCACCTTGCCGGCGGCGTGCTGGTCTACGGTATCCCCGAGTTCCGTCTGCCGAAGGCCATCGTGCAGAAGGAAGTCGACGGCCTGAAGGCCCTCGGCGTCAAGGTCGAGACGAACATGGTCATCGGCCGCGTCGTGTCCATCGACGAGCTGATGAGCGAGTACGGCTTCGAGGCCGTGTTCATCGGCTCCGGCGCGGGTCTTCCGATGTTCATGCACATCCCCGGCGAGAACCTCTGCGGCGTTTACTCCGCCAACGAGTTCCTCACCCGTATCAACCTGATGAAGGCCTATAAGGAAGGCTCCGACACGCCCATCATGCCGCTTGAGGGCAAGAAAGTCGCCGTCGTCGGCGGCGGCAACGTCGCCATGGACGCTGCCCGCTGCTCCAAGCGTCTGGGCGCGGACGTGTACGTCGTCTACCGCCGCGGCATGGAAGAACTGCCTGCCCGTCACGAAGAGGTCGAGCATGCCATCGAAGAGGGCATCATCTTCAAGACGCTCAATAACCCCGTCAAGATCAACGGCGATGACAAGGGCTATGTCTCTTCCATGACCTGCGTGGAGATGGAGCTGGGCGAGCCTGACGCCTCCGGCCGCCGCCGCCCGATCGAGAAGGTCGGCAGCGACTTCGATCTGCCGGTCGACTGCGTCATCATGTCCCTTGGCACCACGCCGAACCCGCTCATCAAGAACACCACCCCTGGTCTTGAGGTCAACCGCAAGGGCGGCATCGTCGTGAACGAGGCCGGTCTCACCTCTCATCAGAACGTCTACGCCGGCGGCGACGCCGTCACGGGCGCTGCCACCGTCATCCTCGCCATGGGCGCCGGCAAGCTCGGCGCGAAGAGCATCGACGAGGCACTGAGCAAATAATTTTCGTCAGCGAAAGCGCGCAGAAGCGTACTTCTGCGCGTTTTCTCAATACCATTTCTCACGAAGGGAGAACTATTATGAATCTTTGGCATGATATTGCACCGGCGCGCGTGCGCCCTGAGGACTTTTTCGCGGTCATCGAGATCGAGAAGGGCTCGAAAAACAAGTACGAGATGGATAAAGAGACCGGCGCGCTGCGTCTCGACCGAATTCTCTACACCTCGACTCACTATCCCGCCAACTACGGCTTCATCCCCCGCACCTGGGCGGACGACGGCGACCCGCTGGACGTTCTGGTGCTCTGCTCTGAATGCATTCGCCCGCTGAGCCTCGTGGAGTGCTACCCCATCGGCGTCATTTCGATGGAGGACAGCGGCAGCCTTGACGAGAAGATCATCGCCATTCCTTTCCAGGATCCCACCTACAACACCTATCAGGACATCTCGGAGCTGCCGAACCACGTGGCAAGCGAAATCCGCCACTTCTTCCGCGTCTACAAGAGCCTGGAGGGCAAGGAGACTGTCGTCAGCGACGTCCTCGGCCGCGAGGAAGCTATCAAGATCA